>OKNU01000003.1_pt1 | contig 623285 bp, 557 predicted proteins | sample 1610821 | NCBI WGS metagenome assembly OKNU01 (sample SAMN04436688, study PRJEB24849) | human gut metagenome | biome: human gut; feature: NICU; material: stool | host: Homo sapiens | place: USA: Saint Louis, MO | collected 2010-08-04
CGCACCCTTGGTAAGGGTGAGGTCCCCAGTTCGACTCTGGGTATCAGCACCACTTTTTAGGTTAAAGTTCGGCACGTTGTAAAGAATTTGCCTGGCGACAATAGCGCGGCGGTCCCACCTGACCCCATGCCGAACTCAGAAGTGAAACGTCGTAGCGCCGATGGTAGTGTGGGGTCTCCCCATGTGAGAGTAGGGAATCGCCAGGCATCAAATAAAGCAGAAGGCCCAGTCTTTCGACTGGGCCTTCTGCTTTTGTGTTATCTGTTATCTGTTGATAAACAGTCCTGCCACCAGGGGGAAACCCGTCAAAGTCGATTTGCTCGTAATGCAGCAAGGGACAGAGAGTTTATTTGCCCGGTTGTCATGTGGATGATGCGCAGAAGAGCAGATACAGGTTCGACGCTAGCCCCAGTATCTGCTGGTCGGGGGTGAATTAGCGGGTCAGCGCGACGATCCCTAACGTGAGGCCGGCTACCGCGGCGGCCCCCCCGGCGATCGCGCCTGCCGTGTCCCAATTGTCTTCTGTTGTGCCCTTCATACAGGTATTGGTGTGGACTAAGCGGCCTTGCGAGTCATAAACCGGCACGCAGGGAGAGTCATGGGCACAGCCTGCCAGCAGAGAGGCCAGCAGCGCCACGATTAAATACTTTTTCATGATATTACCTCTGGATAATCCGCAGGGTTGTACTGAAAGCCAGTGCAGAACGGAATGGCTTATTTTATCACCGCGGATTGTCCGGCCCGGATGCCGAAATCATCTCAATATATGAGCCACGTAAATATCGTGAAGATAAGCAGGGGAATATGCAGAAAAGATGGAGAGAAAGATCGTCTCCCCGCGCTGCCGCACGCGATAGAGGTTGTCAGATAGCGGGAAGCTGAGCGGGTTGCTAATATGCCTGGCGAAAAATAAGCGCCCGCAGGGGGCGCCTTTAAAACCAGGCCGGGTTATTCAGCGTGCCGGGTAAAACGTCGTCTGACGACCACAAAGAAGACCGGAACAAAGAAGATCGCCAGCAGTGTCGCGGTTAGCATCCCGCCCATGACGCCGGTACCTACCGCATTCTGCGCCCCGCTGCCGGCACCATGGCTAATCACCAGCGGCATGACTCCGAGAATAAAAGCCAGAGAGGTCATCAGAATGGGTCGCAGGCGCATCCGCGATGCCTCCAGGGTTGCTTCAATGATCCCTTTCCCCTCTTTCTCCATCAGATCCTTGGCGAATTCGACGATCAGGATCGCGTTCTTCGCCGACAAACCGATCGTGGTCAGAAGGCCTACCTGAAAGTACACGTCATTATTCAGCCCACGCAGCGTGGCGGCTAACAGCGCGCCGATCACCCCCAGCGGAACCACTAACATGACTGAGAATGGAATCGACCAGCTCTCATACAGCGCCGCCAGGCACAGGAAGACGACAATCAGCGAGATGGCATAAAGCGCGGGAGCCTGGTTGCCGGAAAGGCGTTCCTGGTAAGACATCCCGGTCCAGTCGTAACCAATGCCGCTCGGCAGCTTACTGGCCAGCGCTTCCATCAGCGCCATGGCTTCCCCGGTACTTTTACCCGGCGAGGCTTCACCGAGGATTTCCATGGAGGATAAACCGTTGTAGCGTTCCAGACGCGGCGAGCCATAAATCCAGCGCGAAGTGACGAAGGCGGAGAACGGGACCATTTCGCCATTGGCGCTACGAACATACATATTGTTAATGTCGCTCGGCAGCATACGGAAATGGGCATCAGCCTGGACGTACACTTTCTTGACGCGACCACGGTCAATAAAGTCATTGACGTAGTACCCGCCCAGCGCGGCTGATATCGTTTCATTGATATCGGAGAGCGATACGCCCAGCGCCTGCGCTTTTTCCTGGTCGACATCCAGTTTGAACTGCGGCGTATCTTCCAGCCCATTAGGCCGTACCCGCACCAGCTGATCCGGATGCTGTTTCACCATGCCCAGCAGTTGATTGCGCGCCTGCGTCAGGGCGGTATGACCTAGCCCGCCCTGGTCGATCAGCTCAAAGTCGAAGCCGGTGGCGGTACCCAGCTCAATAATGGCAGGCATGTTGAACGGGAAAACCATGGCGTCCTTGATCTGGCTGAAGGCCACGGTGGCTCGCTTGATGATGGACTCCACGCTGTTTTCATCACCGCTGCGCGCTTCCCAGGGTTTCAGGCTGACAAACGCCATGCCGGAGTTTTGCCCCTGGCCGCTGAAGCTGAAGCCGTTCACGGTAAAGACGCTGTCGACGTTAGCCTTCTCGTTATGCAGATAGTAGTCGGTCACGGTATCCAGCACTTTCTGTGTCCGCTCCTGGGTGGCGCCGGAGGGCAGCTGGATCATGGTCAGGAAGACCCCCTGGTCTTCATCGGGTAGAAAGGATGTCGGGAGACGCATAAACAGCACGGCCATTCCCACGACGATCAGCAGATAGATCACCAGGTAACGGCCGGTTCCACGCAAAATACCGCTGACGCTGTTGGTGTAGTGGTTAACGCTCTGGTCAAAGCGGGCGTTAAACCAGCCGAAGAAGCCTTTTTTCTCATGGTGTTCGACCGAGGACGGCTTTAACAACGTGGCGCAGAGCGCTGGCGTCAGGACCAGGGCAACCAGCACGGAGAGCGCCATGGCGGAAACGATGGTGATCGAAAACTGGCGATAAATCGCGCCGGTGGAACCGCCGAAGAAGGCCATCGGCACGAATACCGCAGAGAGCACCATGGCGATACCCACCAGCGCCCCCTGGATCTGCGACATCGACTTTTCCGTCGCTTCTTTTGGCGAGAGTTTTTCCTCAACCATCACGCGCTCAACGTTTTCCACTACGACGATAGCGTCATCGACCAGCAGACCTATCGCCAGCACCATGCCAAACATCGTCAGGGTGTTGATGGAGTAGCCAAACATCGACAGTACGGCGAAGGTGCCCAACAGCACGACGGGCACGGCAATGGTCGGAATGAGCGTTGCGCGCATGTTCTGCAGGAACAGATACATGACAAGGAAGACGAGAATAATCGCTTCAAATAGCGTTTTGACCACTTCGTGAATAGAGATTTTAACGAAAGGGGTCGTATCGTACGGATAGACCACCTTCATTCCCTGGGGGAAGTAAGGCTGCAGTTCGGCCAGCTTCGCTTTAATCGCCGTGGCGGTATCCAGCGCGTTGGCGCCGGTCGCAAGCTTAATACCCAGACCAGAGGCGGGCTTACCGTTAATTCTGGCGACGACGTTGTAGTTCTCTCCGCCCAGCTCAATGCGGGCGACATCTTTCAGATGGACGACAGAGCCATCGGCATTGACCCGCAGCGTGACCTTGCCAAACTCCTGCGGATCTTTAAGCCGCGTCTGGGCAATGATCGACGCATTGAGCTGCTGGCCTTTTAGCGCTGGCGTACCGCCCAGCTGGCCGGCGGCGATCTGATCGTTCTGAACCTGCAGCGCATTAATGACATCCACTGGCGTCAGGTTGTATTTGTTCAGCAGGTTGCCATCCAGCCAGATGCGCATGGCGTACTGTGCGCCAAACAGCTGGACATCGCCCACACCGTTGAGGCGGCTGATGGGATCTTTAACATTAGAGGCGACATAGTCGGAAATATCGTCCTGGGTAGTGACCGGGTTATCAGAGATAAAGCCGGCCACCAGCAGGAAGTTGCTGCTGGACTTTTCTACGCTAATTCCCTGCTGCTGGACTTCCTGAGGCAGCAGCGGGGTGGCCAGCTGCAGTTTGTTTTGCACCTGCACCTGGGCGATATCCGGATCGGTGCCGGACTTAAAGGTAAGCGTGATGGTTACTGAGCCGGCGGAATCGCTGGTCGACGACATATACATCAGGTTGTCGATACCGTTCATGTTCTGCTCAATAACCTGAGTGACCGTGTCCTGCACGGTCTGGGCATCCGCACCAGGATAGGTAGCGGAGATCGCCACCGCAGGGGGCGCTATCGTCGGATACTGCGCTATCGGCAACTGCAGAATGGCCAGACCTCCGGCAATCATCATGATGATCGCCAGCACCCAGGCAAAGACTGGTCGATGGATAAAAAACTTAGACATGGCTGGGTATCCTTATTGTGCGACCGGTGCCGCACGCTCCGCTTCTGCTTTAACGGTGACGCCTGGACGGACTTTCTGTAAGCCGCTGATAATCACCTTATCGCCCGGCTTCAGCCCGCTGGTGATAAGCCACTTATCGCCCACGGCCTGGGAAGCTACCACCTGACGGGTTTCAACCTGGTTTTTGTCATTCACCAGCATGACGGAGGCATCGCCCCGCGGCGTACGGGTCACCCCCTGCTGCGGCACCAGGATGGCCTGCGGATCGGTGCCTTCATCGATGCGGGCGCGAACGAACATTCCCGGCAGCAGGACATGCTGTGGGTTAGGGAAGATAGCGCGCAGGGTAATTGAACCTGTACTTTCATCGACAGTCACGTCGGAGAACTGCAGCGAACCCTTAAGCGGATAGGCCTGACCGTTCTCCATCACCAGCTCAACGCTTTTGGTGTCGCCGCCGCGTTGCAGGCTTTCCTGCTTAAGGCGCATGAAGTCATTGCTGGATTCCGTCACGTCGACGTAGATCGGATCGAGCTGCTGGACGGTAGCCAGGGCATCCGACTGACCGTTGGTGACCAACGCTCCCTCGGTGACGCTCGATTTACCGATGCGTCCGCTAATGGGAGAGGTCACTTTGGTGTAGGCCAGGTTGATACGGGCGCTTTCCACGGAGGCTTTGGTGGCGATGACGTCAGCGTCGGCCTGGCGGGCGGTGGCCACCGCCTGATCGTATTCCTGCTGACTGATATACTTGGTGCCCAGCAGCGGAACGTAGCGTTTCACCGTTAAGTGGGCGATGGCGGCTGCGGCTTCGGCTTTAGCCTCATCGCCCTTGGCGCTGTTCCACGCCGCCTGGTAGGTTGCCGGATCGATCTGATAGAGCGACTGGCCTGCTTCGACATCGCTTCCTTCAACAAAGTTACGCTTCAGGATGATTCCGCTTACCTGAGGGCGGACTTCCGCCACGCGAAAAGCTGAAGTTCGGCCTGGCAGTTCGGTGGTGACCGACAGCGGCGCGCTGTTCACGACATGGACCGTCACCTGCGGCGCCTGGGCATGGGGTTGCGGGTTGTCCGAATTATCGCAGCCGGTAAGCAATAAGGCCGAGATAATTAAACCGGATAAAAGTGTCACTCTGGCGTGAGTTGTCATGGCGGTTCCTTATAGATTACGTGCCAAATTCGGCGGCGAATCTTTGAAAGAAAGAGGGAATTAAAAAGCAGTTTGCCATCCTACAAATAAACGCCGCTGGATGTAAGGGATACTTATTTTTGAGCAATCAGCAAGGCACGCAAAAACAAAAAAGCGCGCAGGATTTTTTTGCTATTTACCTCAATTGTAAAACTTAATAAATAGACATCAATTCAGTGAATGGGTTATTTATTAATATTATTTTGGGTAATTTATTTGGCGGCAGCTTCAGAATTAACTTGTCTGCATTTTTGCTAAAAAATATTCCATGACAAATGTTAGGTTAAGCGATCTTCAGAAAATCCTGAATAACCTGTCTGATGGGAAGGGGCTTGTATGGCTAGAAAAACGAAAGAAGAGGCGCTACGCACGCGGCAGCTCCTGATTGAGTCCGCGATCCAGCAGTTCGCCCTGCGGGGGGTGACCAACACAACCCTGACGGATATTGCTGATGCGGCGGGAGTGACCCGCGGCGCCGTATACTGGCATTTTGCCAGTAAGACTGAGCTGTTTAATGAAATGTGGCAGCAGCAGCCACCGCTCAGGGATTTGATTCAGCATAGCCTCGTAACAGAGAATGAACAGGAGCCGTTAAATGCATTGCGCGAGCGGTTTATTACCGGGCTCCGCTATATTGCTGCGAATCCTCGCCAGCGCGCGCTGATGCAAATTCTTTATCAGCGCTGCGAGTTTGCCAATGATATGCTTTCGGAAAACGAAATTCGCCAGCGCATTGGTTTTAATTATTCGCTCATTGGCGGCATGCTTCAGCGCTGTGTGCGTAACAATATATTGCCAGCCGAAACAAATATTGAAGTGATATTAATTGTTTTACACAGCGCCTTTTCCGGGCTGATTAAAAACTGGCTGCTCGATCCGCAACGCTTCGATCTTTATCAGCAGGCGCCTGCGCTGGTGGATAATGTTATGGCGGTAGTCTGTGCTGCTCATGTATCGGAGGCGCCGGTACTGCGGGCGGTGAATCAGTGATGTGTCCCGCTGTCGCAGGTAATAAAAAAGGCGCTTCCCCATGCCGAAGAGCGCCTTTTATATCAAGCAAGCAACTGACTAGTATCAGTTCATGCCGTATTTTTTCAGTTTTTTACGCAGCGTACCGCGGTTGATGCCCATCATCAGGGCAGCGCGGGTCTGGTTACCACGGGTGTATTGCATCACCATGTCCAACAGGGGCTGTTCAACTTCAGCCAGTACCAGCTCATACAGGTCATTCACATCCTGACCGTTCAGTTGAGCAAAATAGTTCTTCAGTGCCTGTTTAACCGAGTCACGCAGGGGCTTTTGAGTTACCTGATCCTGAGAGTTAACGGTAGAAACGGTCAGTACGTCAGAATTTACGCGTTGTTCGAACATAGTTCTGTCAGCTCTTTATTTCTATTACGCAAAATTTTCGAAGTATGCCTCCAACGCCTCCAGCTGTTCGCTGGCATCCTCAATGGCGTTGAATGTGCGCCGAAACTGGTCATCTGGAGCATGTTCCTGAAGATACCAGGAGACGTGTTTACGCGCGATTCGGTACCCTTTTGCCTGACCATAAAAGTCATGCAATTCCCGAACGTGCGCACAAAGCAAGCGCTTGACCTCTGCCAGCGGCAGCGGGGGCAGCAGCTCTCCAGTGTCCAGATAATGCTGGATTTCCCGAAAGATCCAGGGTCTTCCCTGAGCTGCACGGCCTATCATCAGGGCATCAGCCCCTGTATAGTCGAGCACAGCTCTGGCTTTAAGCGGGTCAGTAATGTCGCCATTCGCGATAATCGGAATGGAAACTTTCTGCTTAACTGCCCGAATACTGTCGTACTCAGCGTCTCCGTTAAACAAGCAGGCGCGGGTGCGTCCGTGAATAGTCAGAGCCTGAATGCCACACTCTTCGGCCAGTTGGGCAATCTCTACGCAGTTACGGTGTTCCGGTTCCCAACCGGTGCGAATCTTGAGAGTCACAGGAACGTCCACCGCATTCACGACCGCCGTCAGGATCGACTTCACCTGGTCGGGGTACTGCAAGAGGGCTGAACCTGCAAGCTTGCGATTCACCTTTTTCGCCGGGCATCCCATATTGATATCAATAATCTGGGCGCCGCTTTCCACGTTAATCCGCGCGGCGGCAGCCATCTCTTCCGGCACGCTACCGGCGATTTGCACGGTACGAATACCGGGCTCATCAATATGCACCATCCGTAAACGGGACTTGTCGCTCTCCCACACCTGTGGATTAGAGGACATCATCTCGGAAACGGTTAAACCCGCTCCCATCTCGTAGCACAGCGTCCGGAATGGTCTGTCAGTAATGCCAGCCATGGGCGCTGCGATCAGGCGATTTCTGAGCTGGTGGTGTCCGATGCGCATGAGTTAAGAAATGACCATACTGTGACTGCAAGGCGGCGTATATTACGCATTTTTTGCACGAGATGAAAGGCCAAACTTTGAGCAATCCTCTGTTGCAGATCAATGAATCCGGGACTAACGTAAAAGGGATGAATAAATACTTATATTAATCATTGATTTAATGGCTGATGGATAATTTGTGTCCATTTATAAAATCATAAAACTTCTCGATTTTTCTTAGACAAACTCGCTACCAGGCGATATAAAACGCTGTTTTTATAGTCAAAAAAGTGCTCTGTAGTGCGATCTGCCTCTCATTTCCTGGCATTATTTGGTGGCTACTGGAAACAAAAATGCGGCCCACAGGCCGCATTGCACTTAGTTTTTCCGGCCGGTGATCCGGCACCACTCCTCTTTCTCGACCACCGGGTCAAGGGTGAAGAGATCGGCGTAGGCTTCACAGACGCTCTCCGCCTGGCTGGCAAGGATGCCGGAAAGCCCCAGCAAACCGCCTGAAACGGGCAGGACGCTGATTAACGGCGCCAGCTCACGTAACGGGCCAGCCAGGATATTGGCGACCACGACGTCGGCTTTCATCGACTCGGGCTGGTCCTGAGGAAGATAGAGCTCCAGACGCTCAGAGACGCCGTTACGCTGTGCGTTATCGCGGCTGGCCTGAATAGCCTGCGGGTCGATATCAATGCCGATCGCTTTTGCGGCTCCCAGCTTCAGCGCGGCAATCGCCAGGATGCCGGAACCGCAGCCGAAATCAATGACCGTTTTTCCGTTGAGGTCGAGTCCATCGAGCCACTGCAGGCACAGGGATGTCGTCGGGTGCGTGCCGGTACCGAAGGCCAGACCCGGATCGAGCATCACGTTGACGGCATTTTCATCCGGAACGTCGCGCCAGCTCGGGCAGATCCACAGCCGCTCACCGAAGCGCATCGGATGGAAGTTATCCATCCATTCCCGCTCCCAGTCTTTATCTTCCAGCTGCTCGATCTTATGCGCGAATCCGGCGCCCAGCAGCGGGTGCTGCTCCAGTTGGGCAACGACCGCTTTCATATCGGTTTCGGCATCGAACAGGCCGATCACGTCGGTGTCGCCCCACAGCCGGGTTTCCCCGGGTAACGGCTCAAATACCGGCGTATCGTGCGTATCCTGGAAGGTGATCGAGACCGATCCGGCCTCCATCAGCGCATCGCTAAGATCTTCAGCGTTCGCGCCGGTGGTATTTAGTTTCAGTTGGATCCATGGCATAGCAAAACTCTTTATTTATCAGTAGTCAAAATAGGTGGCTGTGGTGCGGGACGGCCGAAACGATTCCCTGCCACAAACGCCAGTAAACTCAGCAGCAGCGCGGGAACGATCGGATGGAAGCCGAGAAACTGCACTTTCAGCGTGGCAAGTACGGCATACAGTACACCACCCACGATCATCGCGCTCAGCGCGCCAGCCGCGTTGGCACGTTCCCAATACAGGCCCAGCACCAGCGGCCACAGAAAGACGGCTTCCAGGCCGCCGAAGGCCAGCAGGTTCAGCCAGATAATCATCTCTGGCGGTCGCCAGGCCGCGAGCAGCAGCAGGACACCCAACAGGAGCGTAATGCCGGCGGACATGCGTTTTAGCCGCTTTTCGTTAGTCGCCTGATCCGGACGCCAATTCAGATACAGATCCTTGATGATCGTAGCGGAACTTTGCAGAAGTTGGGCATTGATCGTCGACATAATCGCCGCCATCGGCGCGGCCAGAAAGATCCCTGCCGCAAAGGGCGGGAGCACTTTGACCATCAGCGTCGGGATCACCAGATCCGGTACGGTGAGGTCAGGGATCACCGCCCGACCTAACGCGCCGGCCAGGTGCATGCCAAACATCAGGATCGCCACCACGATGGTGCCGATAATGATGCCGCGATGCACGGCTTTGCTGTCTTTGTAGGAGATACAGCGCACGGCGGTATGCGGGAGGCCTATCACGCCGAAGCAGACCAGCACCCAAAACGAGGCCATAAAGGTTGGTGAGAGGATATCTTCCGCCCCCTGAGGGGACACCAGCTTGACATCGATCGACTGCAGGGTCTCTACCGCATGGCCAATCCCGCCCGCGGCGTGGATCACCCCCACCAGCAGCACGATCGTGCCGATCAGCATCACCATGCCCTGCATGGTGTCGTTGAGCACGCTGGCGCGAAAGCCGCCATAAGCGGTATACAGCGCGATGCTGATGCCGAAGATCAGCAGACCGGTATCGTAGGGAATACCCGCAGCCGTCTCCAGCAGGCGGGCACCGCCGATAAACTGGACGGTCATGGCGCCAACGAAGGCTACCAGCAGACTCAGGCTGGCCAGCCAGACCAGCAGACGACTCTGGTAGCGCGCAAACAGCATGTCATTGAGGGTGACGGCGTTGTAACGGCGCGCAAGAATGGCGAATTTTTTTCCCAGTACGCCCAGCGACAGCCAGATGGCGGGAAGCTGGATCATTGCCAGCAGCACCCAGCCCAGGCCGTATTTATAGGCGGCGCCGGGTCCGCCGATAAATGAGCTGGCGCTGATATAGGTGGCGGTTAGCGTCATGGCCAGCACGAAGCCGCCCATCGAGCGGCTGCCGAGAAAGTACTCATTCAGAAAGCTTCCTGAGGCTCGTTTTCGCATGGCGTAAAGGGATAAGCCGAACACCACCACCAGATAGGCGATCAGGGGAATAATGACCTCAAACTGCATCATCGTCCTCCAGAGGAATGTCGCGAAAAACCAGTTTGACCATCGCCCAGCACAGCAGAATAAACAGCAGCGGAACCAGCAGGCAGGCCATTTCAAACCAGTGGGGCAGGCCGGTAAAACCGATAGCCACCCCCGGCAGATAGGCGGCGGCCAGCCAGGCTGCAAGATAGAGAAGGGTCAGCCACAGCGCCCAGCGCGCTTCTTTGTGGGCCTGAACAAAGCGTTTGTCCATTTTTTGTCCCTTGAGGATGAAGAAAGCGGGGATTGTACCGCATGGTATAGATGAGGAGAGAGAAAAAGAAAAAAGGCCGGAAAATCCGGCCTTTTGCTGAGAATGCAGAATTATTTTTCCTGCAAGCCGAGTTTTTTCTCCAGATAGTGGATGTTGGTGCCACCATGCTGGAAGTTCTCGTCGCTCATAATGCGCATCTGCAGATCGACGTTGGTCTTGATGCCATCGATGATCAGCTCCTGCAGCGCATTCTTCATGCGGGCAATCGCCACGTCACGGCTTTCGCCGTAGCAGATCAGTTTGCCGATCATGGAGTCATAGTACGGCGGTACGGTGTAACCGGCGTAAATATGGGACTCCCAGCGCACGCCAAAGCCGCCCGGCGCGTGGAAACGGGTAATTTTACCCGGGCTCGGCAGGAAGGTGTTCGGGTCTTCGGCGTTGATACGGCATTCCACCGCATGGCCGCGAACCACCACTTCATCCTGCTTGATGGACAGCGGCTGACCGGCTGCGATACGCAGCTGCTCTTTGATCAGGTCAACGCCGGTGATCATTTCAGTTACCGGATGCTCTACCTGGATACGGGTGTTCATTTCAATGAAGTAGAACTCGCCGTTTTCGAACAGGAACTCAAAGGTACCCGCCCCGCGGTAGCCGATATCGACACAGGCTTTCGCGCAACGCTCGCCGATGTAGCGACGCAGTTCCGGGGTGATGCCCGGCGCCGGCGCTTCTTCGACCACTTTCTGGTGACGGCGCTGCATGGAGCAGTCACGTTCAGCCAGATAGATAGCGTTACCCTGACCGTCCGCCAGCACCTGAATTTCGATGTGACGCGGGTTTTCCAGGTATTTCTCCATGTAGACCATGTCGTTGTTGAAAGCCGCTTTGGCTTCCGCTTTGGTCATGGAGATGGACTGGGCCAGTTCAGCATCGCTGCGCACAACGCGCATACCGCGACCGCCGCCGCCGCCGGAGGCCTTGATGATCACCGGATAGCCGATGCGTTTGGCATGGGCGCGGTTAGCGTCCATGTCGTCGGTCAGCGGGCCGTCAGAACCGGGTACGGTCGGGACGCCGGCTTTTTTCATGGCGGTGATCGCGGACACTTTGTCGCCCATCAGGCGGATAGTGTCGGCTTTCGGGCCGATGAAGATAAAGCCGGAGCGCTCAACCTGCTCAGCAAAGTTGGCGTTCTCAGAGAGGAAGCCATACCCCGGGTGAATTGCTACCGCGCCGGTGATCTCAGCGGCGCTGATGATAGCCGGGATGTTCAGATAGCTTTTTACGGACGGAGCCGGACCGATGCAGACCGTCTCATCCGCTAACAATACGTGTTTTAGATCGCGATCCGCGGTGGAATGCACTGCAACGGTCTTGATGCCCAGTTCTTTACAGGCACGCAGGATGCGCAGTGCGATCTCGCCACGGTTAGCGATGACAATTTTATCCAGCATGTTCGCCTCGTTACTCGATAACTACCAGCGGCTCGTCGAATTCTACCGGTTGGCCGCTTTCGATCAGAATGGCTTTCACCACGCCGGCTTTGTCGGCTTCGATCTGGTTCATCATTTTCATCGCTTCGACGATGCACAGGGTGTCGCCCACGTTAACTTTCTGGCCAACTTCCACAAACGCTTTCGCGTCCGGGCTTGGCGTACGATAGAAAGTACCAACCATCGGGGAACGTACGATGTGACCACTGATTTCCGCTTTTGCCGGCGCTTCTGCTGCTGCAGCTGGCGCGGCAGCCGCGGCGGCAGGTGCCTGAGGCTGCATCATCGGCGCAGCATAAGCCTGCTGCATAACCGGATAGCTTGCGGCCGGTGCAGAGCGGCTGATGCGAACAGACTCTTCGCCTTCAGAAATTTCCAGTTCGGAGATACCTGATTCTTCAACCAGCTCGATCAGTTTTTTAATCTTACGAATATCCATGAGTGGGTTCCGTACTCTTTGTTTAGTGTGATTGTGACAGGCGTTTTACCGCCGTCTGTAAAGCGTATGAATAGCCGTCCGCCCCCAGTCCGCAGATAACGCCAGCGGCGATATCTGACAGATACGAATGCTGGCGGAAGGGTTCGCGTGCATGCACATTGCTCAGGTGAATCTCGATAAACGGGATGTTCACGGCAAGCAACGCGTCACGGATTGCTACGCTGGTATGCGTGAACGCGGCCGGATTAATCAGGATATAGTCCACGTTGTCTTTAGCCTGATGAATTCGGTCGATTAACGCATGCTCCGCGTTGGACTGCAGGTGATCCAGGCTCACATTCAGCGCCGCTGCTTCAGATGTTAAATGGTTAACAATCTCAGCCAGCGTGAGAGATCCATACTTCTCTGGCTCGCGGGTACCGAGCATGTTAATGTTTGGACCATTCAAAAGCAAAATGTGAAACTTGTCTGCCATCGTGTGGCGATCTCCTGCCATTTTCGGGTAAAAAACAACATATACCTTCAATGCGCCCTTGTCACCTTTTCAGGGTCAGAAAACCCTGTCAGGAAAGCCAAAGTCGCACATTATAACGATTTCGTAGCAATTGGCAGCTAAATACTGGTCTTATCAGGGAAGATTATCAACCGCTATCTTAAAAAGAGTCGCGGTTGATAAAGGATCTGCGGGAAACTGCACATTACCGGATTCAGCGCCACCACTGGCGAAACTTCTTGTAACGCCATGCCAGGAGCGCGACTGCCAGCAGGGCATAAATGATGGGCTGCGGTGAGAGGATCTTCACTGACCACAGGTAGTGAATCGGCGCGAGGATCGCCACCAGATAGACGAAGTTGTGTAAAATTTGCCAACGGCGGCCCAGTTTTCGCTGCATCGCCTGCGTCGACGTCGCCGCCAGCGCCAGCAGGATCGCCCAACTGACCATGCCTAACGTCAGATAGGGGCGGTTGATAATCTCCGAGCCCAGCAGCGCCAGATTGTTAATGCCCAGCTCCAGCAGGGTATAGCTGGTCAGGTGCAGGGTCGCCCAGGCGAAACACCATAAACCTAACAGGCGGCGAACGCGAATCAATAATGGCTGTTTCGCGTAGCGCGCCAGCGGGGAGACCAGCAGCGTCGCCAGCAGAAACTTCAGCGCCATCCTGCCGGTAAAATGCTGGATATCCTTGGCCGGATCGGCGCTAAAGTAGCCCTGGTGCCCGGCCCAGAATAACCAGACCAGCGGCAAAAACCCCGCCAGATGAAGTAAAACCTTCAACCAGGCGATCTGTTTGACGGTGAAACGCACTAGAAGTTCTCCCGCAGATTCATGCCGCGATACAGCGACGCCACCTCGTCGGCATAGCCGTTAAACAGCAGCGTCGGTTGACGTTTCACATCGAGCACGCCGCCGGCACCGATAAACCGCTCGCTAGCCTGTGACCAGCGGGGGTGATCGACGTGCGGATTGACGTTGGCGAAGAAGCCGTATTCGTCCGGCGCCGCGAGGTTCCAGGTGGTCGGTGGCCGCTCGCGGGTCAGTTCAATGCTGACGATGGATTTAATGCCTTTGAAACCGTACTTCCACGGCACGGTAAGGCGGACCGGCGCGCCGTTTTGCGGCGGCAGCGCTTTGCCATACACCCCGACGGTGAGCAGCGTCAGCGGGTGCAGCGCTTCATCCAGCCGCAACCCCTCCACGTAAGGGTAAGCGAGCCCGCCGCCGATAAACCGATCTTTCTGCCCGGGCATTTGATCCGGGGCATAGAGGGTTTTGAAGGCCACATAGCGCGCGTTGCTGGTGGGCTCCACCAGCGCCAACAGCTTATGCAGCGGGAAGCCGACCCAGGGGACCACCATCGACCAGGCTTCCACGCAGCGCATACGGTAAATACGCTCTTCCAGCGGGAAGCGTTTGGTCAGATCGTCATGGTCAAGGGTCAGCGGCTTCGCCACCTCACCGCCGATGGTCAACGTCCAGGGATCGGTGCGCAGGCTACCCGCGTTCGCCGCCGGATCGGCTTTATCGAGGCCGAATTCATAAAAGTTATTGTAGCCGGAGACTTTATCTTCCGGAGTAAGCGTCAGGTTAGCCTGCCATTCAGCGGGTTTAGCAAAGTCCAGGGCCTTGCCCGCCGGGGCTGGCGGACGGTCGTGGCCTTTAAACCAGTCCAGCAGGTCGGCCTGTGCGGCGGCGGGAAGCGAAAGGGCGGTCGCGCTGATGCCCAGCATTTTCAGCACCTGGCGCCGCTGGAGCATAAAAACGGATTCGGCCGTGACGTCGGCTTCCGTCAGTTTTTTTCTTTTCATGGTGTCCTCCGTCATGCGTTTCCCTAAGCATGACGGAGGCGGCGATGAATCGCGAATATGTCACGAAAAATTGCACATTAGGCGCATTCGCCACCGCCGAAGCTGGGGCGCGGTCGTCCAGGAATCATCGGAAAGTGGCGCAAGACGTTTCCTTTAACGCGCCTGACCCGGCATCTTTAGCAGGGGAAAAAAGGGGGCGGGAGGCTGGCAGGATGGAAAATTAGCAATAATGTGCGCCGCTGGCGCGGGTTTGCCATCCAGCGTCTAAAATTAAAGCGCTTCTGGCGCAGGCCGCAGGCGGGCGGCGATTGGCAAATTTTTTCTGCCGACTATACTCGCTATCGGCATACTTTCGCCGATAATACGCATTCCATTGCCAGACTCGCCATCTTTGATAGTATGCGTCGCGCTTTAAAAGGTTAATGCTAGCGTCAAGGCGCGCGCCGGCACGGGAGCCTGATGGTTCATCGGGCAGTCATTCACTCGCGGAGTTAACACAGGGATGCGATTAACGACGAAGTTCTCAGCCTTTATCACGCTGCTAACTAGCCTGACCATCTTTGTCACGCTGATTGGCGCTTCGCTGAGTTTTTACAACGGCATTGAGAACAAGGTCGAAAACCGGGTTCAGGCGGTGGCGACCATGCTGGATAACCGGCTCATCACCACCTCTTTTGATAAGCTTGAGCCGCAGCTGGATGAGCTGATGACGCCGATAGAGATCGTGCATATCGATTTCATGCTTAACGGTAAACCGCTCTACAGCCACTCCCGAACCGACAGCTACCGCCCGCTGGGCAGTCATGAGCAATTCCGTGAGATCACGGTCCCGTCGTTGAAACATCCCGGTATCACCCTGCATCTGGTCTACGTTGACCCGATGGTGAACTATTTCCGTTCGCTGTCAATCACCGCCCCGCTGTCGATCTCCATCGGCTTCATGGTGGTGATTATTTTCTTCGCCGTCCGCTGGATACGCCGCCAGCTGGCAGGTCAGGAGCTGCTTGAGCTTCGTTCCACGCGCATCCTGAGCGGCGAGCGCGGGCCGCAGGTGCGCGGGTCAGTCTATGAATGGCCTGCCAGCACCAGTAGCGCGCTGGATATGCTGCTGTCGGAGCTGCAATTCGCCAGCGATCAGCGCAGCCGGATGGATACGCTGATTCGCTCCTATGCGGCACAGGATTCCAAAACCGGGCTGAACAATCGCCTGTTTTTTGACAATCAGTTGGCCACGCTGCTCGAAGATCAGGAGAAGGTGGGGGCGTACGGCATCGTGATGATGATCCGTCTGCCGGAGTTTGATCTGCTGCGGGACAACTGGGGACGAGCGGCGGCCGAAGAACATTACTTCACGCTAATCAACCTACTCTCTACCTTTATTATGCGTTACCCTGGCGCGCTGCTGGCCCGCTATCACCGTAGCGACTTCGCCGTGCTGCTGCCGCACCGCACGTTAAAAGAGGCGGATAGCATCGCTGGACTGTTGCTGAAGGCCATGGACGCGCTGCCTCCGACGCGCATTCTCGATCGTGACGATATGATGCATATCGGCATCTGTTCTTTCCGCAGTGGACAATCGGCGGCGCAAGTGATGGAACATGCTGAAGCAGCAACGCGCAACGCGGTGCTGCAGGGCAGCAACAGCTGGTCGGTCTATGACGATACCCTTCCGGAGAAAGGCCGCGGCAACGTTCGCTGGCGGACGCTGATCGAACAGATGCTGAGCCGCGGCGGGCCGCGGTTGTATCAGAAACCCGCCGTCACTCGCGATGGCCGGGTGCATCACCGTGAACTGATGTCGCGGATGTACGACGGTAAGGAAGAGGTGATCGCCGCCGAGTATATGCCGATGGTGCTGCAGTTTGGCCTGGCGGAGGAGTATGACCGCCTGCAGGTGACGCGCCTGCTGCCATTTTTAGGCTTCTGGCCCGAGGAGAATCTGGCGCTCCAGCTGTCGGTGGAGTCGCTGATCCGTCCGCGATTCCAGCGCTGGCTGCGTGATGCTCTGATGCAGTGTGAAAAATCGCAGCGTCAGCGGATTATTTTTGAACTTGCTGAGGCAGATGTTTGTCAATATATCGGCCGTCTGCAGCCGGTTATGCGGTTGGTTAACGCGCTTGGCGTTCGGGTGGCGGTGGTTCAGGCAGGGTTAACCCTGGTGGGAACTAGCTGGATCAAGCAGCTGGATGCGGAGCTGATCAAACTGCATCCGGGGCTGGCGCGCAATATCGAAAAGCGCAGCGAGAACCAGCTGCTGGTGCAAAGCCTGGTGGAAGCCTGTAAAGGCATGCCTATGCAAGTTTTTGCGACGGGCGTACGCAGCCGCAGCGAGTGGCTGGTACTGTCCCAATGCGGTGTCACGGGCGGGCAGGGGGAATTTTTTGCCGCCTCACAGCCACTTGACACAAATGTGAAAAAATATTCGCAAAGATACTCGGTTTGATCTGCCGTTTAGCGTGATTTCACGTAGAATAACGCGCGCCATCGTGAAGGGGGTGTGCTTGTCTACCTGCCGGATCATCGCAATGTAAATGCCAGTGACCCTCCTTTGACAGGTTACAAATTCAGGCGTGGAGCGCTGCTGAAGATTTCAGCAATGAACGGAGTCGGAAAAATTTGTAACAAAGGAAATGAACTGCACTAATTTTCACCGCAGCAGGTGATTTTTGCGCCTTGTCGCTGCTGCGTGTGGTTGGTAAAGTAAGCGGATTTTGTTTTCCGCCCCAGCTTTCAGGATTATCCCTTAGTATGTTAAAAAAATTTCGTGGCATGTTTTCCAATGACCTGTCCATTGACCTGGGTACCGCGAATACCCTTATTTACGTAAAAGGACAAGGCATCGTATTGAATGAGCCTTCCGTGGTGGCCATTCGTCAGGATCGTGCCGGATCGCCGAAAAGCGTCGCCGCCGTGGGTCATGAAGCGAAGCAGATGCTCGGCCGTACCCCGGGTAATATCGCGGCGATTCGCCCGATGAAGGACGGCGTTATCGCTGACTTCTTCGTGACGGAAAAGATGCTGCAGCACTTTATCAAACAAGTGCACAGCAACAGCTTTATGCGCCCGAGCCCGCGCGTACTGGTCTGCGTGCCGGTTGGCGCCACCCAGGTTGAGCGTCGTGCTATCCGTGAATCCGCGCAGGGCGCAGGCGCTCGCGAAGTGTTCCTGATTGAAGAACCGATGGCGGCCGCGATCGGCGCTGGCCTGCCGGTTTCTGAAGCGACCGGTTCCATGGTGGTGGATATCGGCGGCGGTACCACCGAGGTGGCGGTTATCTCCCTGAACGGCGTGGTTTACTCTTCTTCCGTGCGTATCGGCGGCGACCGTTTCGACGAAGCCGTCATCAATTACGTGCGTCGTAACTACGGCTCCCTGATCGGTGAAGCGACCGCTGAGCGTATCAAACATGAAATCGGTTCGGCTTACCCGGGCGATGAAGTGCGTGAAATTGAAGTGCGCGGCCGTAACCTGGCGGAAGGCGTGCCACGCGGTTTCACCCTGAACTCAAACGAAATTCTTGAAGCGCTGCAGGAGCCGCTGACCGGCATCGTGAGCGCGGTCATGGTTGCCCTTGAGCAGTGCCCGCCGGAACTGGCGTCTGATATCTCCGAGCGCGGGATGGTTCTCACCGGCGGTGGTGCGCTGCTGCGCAACCTGGACCGTCTGTTAATGGAAGAAACCGGTATTCCAGTCGTGGTTGCTGAAGATCCGCTGACCTGCGTAGCGCGTGGCGGCGGCAAGGCGCTGGAAATGATCGACATGCACGGCGGCGACCTGTTTAGCGAAGAGTAGTCAGCCTGAAAGTCCGGGGTGGCTTACGCGCTGCCCCAGGTCTTTACTGACACGAGAATACGCATAGCCTATGAAGCCAATTTTTAGCCGTGGCCCCTCGCTACAGATTCGCCTTATTCTGGCGGTGCTGGTGGCGCTTGGCGTGATTATCGCCGACAGCCGCCTGGGTACGTTCAGTCAAATCAGAACGTACATGGATACAGCCGTCAGCCCTTTCTACTTTGTCTCTAATGGTCCCCGGGAACTGCTCGACAGCGTATCGCAGACGCTGGCTACCCGTGACCAGCTCGAACTGGAAAACCGCGCGCTGCGTCAGGAGCTGTTGTTGAAAAACAGCGATCTGCTGATGCTGGGCCAGTACAAGCAGGAGAACGCACGCCTGCGTGAACTGCTTGGCTCGCCGCTGCGCCAGGACGAGCAAAAAATGGTGACCCAGGTCATCTCAACGGTCAACGACCCCTACAGCGATCAGGTGGTTATCGATAAGGGCAGCGTCAACGGCGTCTACGAAGGCCAGCCGGTTATCAGCGATAAAGGCGTGGTGGGGCAGGTCGTGGCGGTAGCGAAAATGACCAGCCGGGTACTGCTGATCTGTGATGCCACCCATGCGTTGCCGATCCAGGTCCTGCGTAACGACATTCGCGTCATTGCCGCCGGTAACGGCTGCACCGACGACCTCCAGCTTGAGCATCTGCCGGCCAATACCGATATTCGCGTCGGCGATGTGCTGGTGACCTCCGGTCTTGGCGGCCGTTTCCCAGAAGGGTACCCGGTTGGGGTTGTCTCTTCAGTGAAACTGGACACCCAGCGCGCCTACACGGTGATCCAGGCGCGTCCGACGGCCGGTCTGCAGCGTTTGCGCTATCTGCTGCTGCTGTGGGGCGCCGATCGCAATGGCGCTAACCCGATGACTCCGGAAGAGGTTCATCGCGTGGCTAACGAACGCCTGATGCAGATGATGCCGCAGGTGTTGCCTGCGCCGGATGCGATGGGGCCGCAGATGCCGGCGCCCGCCACCGGGCTGACGCCGTCTCAGCCGTCGCAGCCTGCAGGGGGGCAATAGTGGCAAGTTACCGTAGCCAGGGACGCTGGGTTATCTGGCTCTCGTTTCTTATCGCGCTATTGCTGCAAATTATGCCCTGGCCGGCGGACATCAGCGTTTTCCGGCCCAACTGGGTATTATTGATCCTGCTGTACTGGATCCTCGCGCTGCCGCACCGGGTGAACGTGGGGACGGGCTTCGTGATGGGGGCTATTCTTGATCTCATCAGCGGCTCGACGCTGGGCGTTCGCGCGCTGTCCTTAAGCATCGTCGCCTATCTGGTGGCGCTGAAGTATCAGCTGTTCCGTAACCTGGCGCTGTGGCAACAGGCGCTGGTGGTCATGCTGTTATCCCTCGCCGTGGATATCATTGTTTTCTGGGCAGAGTTTTTAGTGATCAACGTCTCTTTCCGTCCGGAAGTATTCTGGAGTAGTGTAGTAAACGGTATCCTCTGGCCATGGCTCTTCCTGCTGATGCGTAAAGTGCGTCAGCAATTTGCAGTGCAATAAGGTTGATATGACAACTCTGTATCTTGCTTCTGGTTCCCCGCGTCGGCAGGAACTGCTGACTCAGCTTGGTCTCGCGTTCGAGCGTCTGGTTCCTGGTATCGAGGAGCAGCGCCAGCCGCAGGAGAGCGCACAGCACTATGTCGTCCGTCTGGCGCGTGAAAAGGCGCAGGCCGGAGTGGCGCTGGCATCGCGGGATTTGCCGGTGTTGGGAGCGGATACGATTGTTATTTTGAACGGCGAAGTGCTGGAAAAACCGCGCGACGCCGAACACGCTGCAGCGATGCTGCGCCTGCTTTCCGGCCAAACCCATCAGGTCATGACCGCGGTGGCGCTGGCGGATAAGCAGCAGACGTTGGATTGTATGGTGGTCACGGAAGTGACCTTCCGAACGCTCAGCGAGCAGGATATCGCCGATTATGTGGCCAGCGGCGAGCCTTTAGATAAAGCAGGTGCATACGGTATTCAAGGGTTGGGTGGCTGCTTCGTCAGGAAGATTAATGGCAGCTATCACGCCGTAGTCGGCTTACCGCTGGTGGAAACGTATGAGTTGCTCAGTAACTTTAACTCACTGCGTAAAGAAAAGGGATAAAGATGACGGCTGAATTATTAGTGAACGTAACGCCATCCGAAACGCGCGTTGCGTATATTGATGGCGGTATTCTGCAGGAAATCCATATTGAGCGTGAAGCGCGACGCGGAATAGTAGGCAATATCTACAAAGGTCGTGTTAGCCGAGTGCTGCCGGGAATGCAGGCGGCTTTTGTAGATATTGGTCTGGATAAGGCGGCGTTCCTCCACGCCTCCGATATCATGCCGCATACCGAATGCGTTGCCGGTGAGGAGCAAAAGCAGTTTACCGTGCGCGATATTTCGGAGCTGGTGCGTCAGGGCCAGGACCTGATGGTTCAGGTGGTTAAAGATCCGCTCGGTACCAAAGGCGCGCGTCTGACCACCGATATTACCCTGCCTTCCCGCTATCTGGTTTTTATGCCAGGCGCCTCCCACGTGGGGGTCTCTCAGCGGATTGAAAGCGAAGCCGAGCGCGAGCGGCTGAAAAAGGTCGTGGCAGAGTACTGCGACGAGCAGGGCGGGTTTATCATTCGCACCGCCGCGGAAGGGGTCCACGAGCAGGAGATGGCCGCCGATGCCGCCTATCTTAAGCGCGTATGGACCAAAGTGATGGAGCGCAAAAAGCGCAACCAGACCCGCTATCAGCTGTACGGCGAGCTGGCCCTGGCTCAGCGCGTGCTGCGGGATTTTGCCGATGCGCATCTCGATCGTATTCGCGTCGACTCGCGGCTGACCTATGAGGCGCTGCTGGAATTTACCGCCGAATATATTCCGGAAATGACCAGCAAGCTGGAACACTACAGCGGCCGTCAGCCGATATTCGATCTCTTTGACGTTGAGAACGAAATTCAGCGCGCGCTGGAGCGTAAAGTCGAGCTCAAGTCCGGGGGCTATCTGATCATCGACCAGACCGAGGCGATGACCACCATCGATATCAACACCGGGGCGTTTGTTGGGCACCGCAATCTTGACGATACTATCTTCAATACCAATATCGAAGCCACCCAGGCGATAGCCCGCCAGCTGCGTTTGCGTAACCTCGGCGGCATTATCATCATTGATTTCATCGACATGAACAATGAAGACCATCGCCGGCGGGTGTTGCACTCCCTGGAGCAGGCCCTCAGCAAAGACCGGGTGAAGACCAGCATCAACGGTTTCTCCCAGCTGGGTCTGGTGGAGATGACGCGGAAACGCACCCGCGAAAGCGTGGAGCATGTGCTGTGCAACGAATGCCCGACCTGCCACGGACGCGGAACGGTAAAGTCCGTGGAAACGGTATGCTATGAGATTATGCGTGAGATCGTTCGCGTGCATCATGCTTATGATTCCGATCGCTTCCTGGTCTATGCTTCCCCTGCGGTGGCGGAAACCCTGAAAGGGGAAGAGTCGCATGCGCTGGCGGAAGTGGAGATCTTTGTCGGCAAGCAGGTGAAGGTACAAATTGAGCCGCTCTATAATCAAGAGCAGTTCGATGTGGTTATGATGTAATACACCGCGTCATTGTGCGGCTGACAAGGAGAGAGGCGTGAGGCGACTGCCCGGGATTTTATTGCTCACCGTGGCAACATTGATTGTTATCGTCGCGCTGCTGGTGAGTGGCTTGCGTCTCGTGTTGCCGCAGCTCGACGCCTGGCGTCCGCAGCTGCTGGAGAAAATCTCCGCCCTCACCGGCACGCCGGTGGATGCCTCGCAGATCGCCGCCAGCTGGCAAACTTTTGGCCCAACATTAGATGTCCGCGATATTCATGTTGGGCTGAAGGATGGCGGGACAATGGCGGTCAAGCGCGTGACCCTGGCGCTGGACGTCTGGCAAAGTCTGCTGCATATGCGCTGGCAGTTTCGCGATCTCACCTTCTGGCAGCTGCAGGTCCATACCAATACCCCGATTCAGACCAATGACGGCGGCGAAAGTCTGAAAACCGACCGCATCAGCGATCTCTTTTTACGTCAGTTCGACCACTTTACTCTGCGCGACAGCCATCTGAGCTTCCTGACCATTTCTGGTCAGCGGGCGGAGCTGGCGGTCCCGCAGCTGACCTGGCTTAACGGCAGGAACCGTCACCGCGCCGAGGGGCAGCTCAGCCTTTCCAGTCTCACCGGCCAGCATGGCGTCATGCAGGTGCGGATGGATCTCCGCGATGAGGATGGCCTGCTGAATAAAGGCCGGGTCTGGCTGCAGGCTGACGATATTGACGTCAAACCCTGGCTGGGCCGCTGGATGCAGGACAATATCGCGCTGAAAAGCGCCCGCTTCAGCCTCGAAGGCTGGATGACTATTGAAAAAGGCGATGTAGCCAGCGGCGACGTATGGCTGAAAAAAGGGGGCGCCAGCTGGCAAGGGGATAGCGAGGTTCATCATCTGTCAGTGGATAACCTGACGGCGCATCTCTCTCACGACAAGCAGAGCTGGGGCTTCTATATTCCCGATACGCGGATCGCGATCGACGATAAACCGTGGCCAAGCGGCGCGCTGGCGATGGCGTGGATCCCGGGGCAGGATGTCGGTGGCGACGGTCATCAGCGTAGCGATGAATTACGTATTCGCGCCAGCAATTTAGCGCTCAGTGGCCTGAGCGGATTGCAGCCGTTTGCCGATAAGCTGGCGCCTTCTTTGGGCGAACTCTGGCGCACCACGCAGCCCAGCGGCAAAATTAATCTGCTGGCTCTCGATATTCCCCTGCAGGCGACGGAGAAAACGCGCTTTCAGGCGCAGTGGAGCGATCTGGCGTGGAAGCAGTGGAAACTCCTGCCGGGAGCGGAACACTTTTCCGGCAGCCTGAATGGCAGCGTGGAGCACGGGGAACTGCGCGCCCGCATGACGAAGGCGCAGATGCCGTATGCCGGAGTTTTCCGGGCCCCGCTGGAGATCGCCGCTGGCGAAGCCACCCTCAGCTGGGTGAAAAATGACAAAGGCTTTATGCTTGATGGCCGCGATATTGACGTGCAGGCGACGGGGGTACGCGCCCGCGGCGGCTTCCGCTATCTGCAACCGCAGGGGGACGATCCGTGGCTGGGCATTCTGGCGGGGATCAGCACCAACGATGGCGGCCAGGCGTGGCGTTACTTCCCGGAAAACCTGATGGGCAAAGCGCTGGTGGACTATCTCAGCGGCGCGATTAAAGCCGGGCAGGCCCGCGATGCGACGCTGGTATATGGCGGTAACCCACATCTGTTCCCGTATCCGCACAATGAAGGCCAGTTCCAGGTTTACGTCCCGCTGAAGAATGCCACTTTCGCTTTTCAACCGGACTGGCCGGCGCTGACCGGGCTGAATATCGACCTCAATTTTATCAACAGCGGCCTGTGGATGCGGGCGGATAAAGCGATGCTCGGCAATGTGACCGCCAGCAATCTCGATGCCGTGATCCCGGATTATGCGCAGGAAAAACTGCTGATTGATGCTGACATCAAAGGCCCGGGCAAAGAGGTGGGCCCTTATTTCAACACCACGCCATTGAAAGCGTCGCTCGGGGCAGCGCTGGATTCCCTGCAACTGGATGGGGATGTGAGCGCTCGCTTACATCTGAATATCCCCCTCGACGGCGAGATGACCACCGCGAAAGGCGATGTACGGCTGCAGAATAATACCTTGTTTATCAAACCGCTAGATACTACGTTGCAGAACCTGAGCGGTAATTTCAGCTTCGTGAATGGCGATCTTAATAGTCAAACGTTGAGCGCGACCTGGTTTAATCAGCCGCTGAACCTCAATTTTTCCACCCGCGAAGGCGAAAAAGCGTTTCTGGTGGATGTCGGGATGAATGCCACCTGGCAGCCGTCGCGCACCGGGCTGCTGCCGAAAGCGGTTAATGAGACGCTGAGCGGTAGCGTTCCGTGGGAGGGCAAGGTCGCTATCGAGCTGCCGTACCATGGCAATCCCAGCTATAAGGTTGATATCAATGGCGATCTGAAGAATGTGAGCAGTCACTTACCTTCACCGGTCAACAAGTCCGCTGGCGAACCCCTGCCGGTCAAAATTAACGTCGCCGGCGGTCTGAGCAGCTTCGACCTGACCGGATCCGTTGGCGCGAAGAATCATATCAACAGCCGCTGGTTGCTGAACCGTAAGCTGACGCTGGACAGAGCGATCCTCACGACGGATAGCAAAGGCCTCTCTCCGCTGCCCGACCAGCCCGGCGTTGAACTCAATCTGCCGCCGATGGATGGCGCGCAGTGGCTGGCGCTGTTCCAGAAGGGCGCGGCGAATGAAGTCAGCAGCAGCGTCCTCTTTCCACCGCGCATTGTGCTGCGTACGCCGTCGCTGGCGCTGGCCGGCCAGCAATGGAACAACGTCAGCCTGATGTCGCAGCCGGTCGCCGGCGGCTCGCAGGTTGAGGCGCAGGGGCGTGAGATCAACGCCACCCTGACGATGCGCGACAATGCCCCGTGGCTGGCAAATGTGCGTTATCTCTATTTCAACCCGGCCAGCGCCAGCGGCAAGGGCGGAACGGAGAACGTGACTTCTCAGGCGGAGACGCGGCTGGATTTCCACGGCTGGCCCGATCTGCAACTGCGCTGCGCGGAATGCTGGCTGTGGGGGCAAAAATATGGCCGCATCGACGGCGATGTGACGATCAAGGGCGATACCTTAACGCTCTCCAACGGCCTGGTGGATACCGGGTTTGGCCGGCTGACGACCGACGGCGTGTGGGTTAACGCCCCTTCCGGGGTGCGCACCTCGCTGAAAGGCAGACTGCATGGCAATAAAACGGATGAATTTGCGGATTTCTTTGGCGTTTCCACACCGGTGAAGGATTCGCCGTTTGATATCGACTACGATCTCCACTGGCGCGCGCCGCCCTGGTCACCCGATGTCGCCTCGCTCAATGGGATCATTAAAAGCCACCTCGGCAAGGGGCAGTTTACCGACCTGAGTACCGGACATGCAGGCCAGCTGCTGCGTTTGCTGAGCGTCGATGCCCTACTGCGCAAACTGCGCTTCGACTTCAGCGATACCTTCAGCGAAGGTTTTTACTTTGACTCGATTAACAGTACGGCATGGATTAAGGATGGCGTACTGCATACCGATGATACGCTGGTGGATGGTCTGGAGGCGGACATTGCCATGAAAGGGTCGGTCGATCTGGTGCGTCGCCAGCTGGATCTGCAGGCGGTGGTCGCGCCGGAGATCTCCGCGACCGTCGGCGTGGCGGCGGCTTTTGCTGTCAACCCGATTGTCGGCGCGGCGGTGTTTGCCGCCAGCAAGGTGCTGGGGCCGCTGTGGAACAAAGTCTCGATACTGCGCTATCGCATCACCGGCCCGATTGACCAGCCGCAGATCAATGAAGTGCTGCGCCAGGCGCGCAGCAACAAAAAGCAATGATTTGACGATTGCCGGGAATTGCCGCAATCTCAATAGATAGCCTTCTGTATTTCCGCCTGTCAGGCGGCAACAAACGAGTAGCATAACGATGAGTCTGAACCTGGTAAGTGAACAATTACTGTCGGCAAATGGCCTGAATCATCAGGACCTGTTTGCCATTCTTGGTCAACTGACCGAGCGCCGCCTCGATTACGGCGATCTTTATTTTCAGTCGAGCTATCACGAATCCTGGGTTCTGGAAGACAGCATCATTAAAGATGGGTCGTACAATATCGACCAGGGCGTAGGCGTGCGCGCCGTCAGCGGCGAAAAAACGGGCTTTGCCTACGCTGACCAGATCAGCAAGCTGGCGCTGGAGCAGAGCGCCCAGGCGGCGCGGACCATTGTGCGCGAGACCGGCAATGGCAAAGTACAGACGCTCGGCGCCGTAGAGCACAGCGCCCTCTATACCAGCATCGACCCGCTGCAGAGTATGAGCCGGGAAGAGAAGCTGGATATTCTCCGCCGGGTCGACAAAGTCGCTCGCGCGGCGGATCAGCGTGTGCAGGAGGTTTCGGCCAGCCTGAGCGGCGTCTATGAACTGATTCTGGTGGCCGCCACCGACGGCACTCTGGCCGCGGACGTTCGTCCGCTGGTGCGCCTCTCGGTCAGCGTACTGGTGGAAGAGGACGGCAAACGCGAGCGCGGCAGCAGCGGCGGCGGCGGGCGTTTTGGCTATGACTATTTCCTCGCCTCTCAGGAGGGCGAAGTGCGGGCCGACGCCTGGGCGAAAGAAGCGGTGCGCATGGCGCTGGTTAACCTCTCGGCGGTCGCCGCCCCGGCGGGAATGCTGCCGGTGGTGCTCGGCGCCGGCTGGCCTGGCGTCCTGCTGCACGAAGCGGTCGGTCATGGCCTGGAAGGCGATTTCAACCGTCGCGGCACCTCGGTCTTCAGCGGCCATATGGGGGAATTAGTCGCGTCTGAACTGTGCACCGTCGTGGACGACGGCACCATCGTCGACCGTCGTGGCTCGGTGGCTATCGATGATGAAGGCACGCCGGGTCAATACAATGTGCTGATCGAAAATGGCATCCTGAAAGGCTACATGCAGGATAAACTCAATGCGCGTCTGATGGGCGTCGCGCCGACCGGCAACGGCCGCCGTGAATCCTATGCCCATCTGCCGATGCCGCGTATGACCAACACCTATATGCTGGCGGGCCAGTCCACGCCGCAGGAGATTATCGAGTCGGTGGACTATGGTATCTTCGCGCCTAACTTCGGCGGCGGGCAGGTGGATATCACCTCCGGTAAGTTTGTCTTCTCCACCTCCGAGGCCTATCTGATCGAAAAAGGCAAGGTCACGAAGGCGGTGAAAGGGGCTACCCTGATCGGCTCCGGGATTGAGACCATGCAGCAGATTTCGATGGTGGGTAACGATCTGCGTCTGGATAACGGCGTCGGCGTCTGTGGCAAAGAGGGCCAGAGCGTGCCGGTGGGCGTTGGCCAGCCGACCCTGAAGGTCGATAATCTTACCGTCGGCGGCACCGCCTGATCCTGACCGGGTTCCCGGCGTCGCCGGGAACCGCTTCAGCGGGCGATCCCTCTCCCGTGCATCCCCTGATAGATCTTCGCCACGTCGACAAAATATTCCGTCAGATAGTTGATACAGACCTGCACTTTCAGCGGCAGTTTATCCTTTTCGGTGTACAGGGCGTAAACCGGCCGCGGATCGGACTGGTAGCTCGGCAGCAGGATCTCAAGCTCACCACGATTGATCTCTTCGATCGCCCACATCAACGGCACATAGGCGATACCCACCCCGGCGGTCAGCCAGCGCACCAGCGTCATGGGGTCGTTGGTCACAAAGCGCCCCTGTGGGGTCAGGCGGGTTGAGATCCCTTCCGGCGCGATAATGACAAACTCATTGTCCGGCCGCACGCTATATTCCAGCCAGGCATGCCCGGTAAGATCGGCCGGTTTCTCCGGATTGCCAGCCTGCGCCAGATAGCTTTTCGCGGCGCATAATACCATCGGCATTGATCCCAGGCGGCGGGAAAAAAGGCTGGAATCCTGCAGGGCACCCACGCGGATCACCACGTCAAGACCGTCGGCGATCAGGTCCGGCGCAGGTATGCCGGTGACCAGATTGACGGAGAGCCCGGGGTATTCTTTCAGCATTTTCGCCGTTATGCGCGCCAGAACATTCTGTGCCATAGTTGAAGAGCAGCCGATACGCAGCGTCCCGATGGGGGTGTTGTTAAATGCGTATAATTGCTCATGGACATCCTGCGCTTCAAACAGCATCCTACGGCAGCCCTGATAGTAAATTTTACCCGCTTCCGTTAAGCCAAGGCTGCGGGTGCTGCGGTTGAGCAGCTTCACCTGCAGTTCATCTTCCAGTTTGGCGACGGTCTGACTGATTGAGGAAACGCTCATCTGAAGCTGGCGGGCCGCTGCGGTGAAGGAACCTAATTCGACCACTTTGGCGAAAACGGACATGCGCTTTAATCGTTCCATTATTCACTCTGGCTTAAAAGTGATTTAGATCACACATTGTAGATAATGCGGCAATCGTTACGTTAATATATTGTTAGCTACATAATAAACGCATCTGCTCACTACCTGTACGCTTCTTATTCAAGGTCATCATGAGTCTGTTTCCTGTCATCGTGATTTTCGGCTTATCGTTTCCGCCGATCTTCTTCGAGTTGCTGTTGTCGCTGGCCATCTTCTGGCTGGTGCACCGATTGCTGGTTCCAACCGGCATTTACGATTTTGTCTGGCACCCTGCACTGTTTAATACGGCGCTATATTGCTGCCTTTTTTATTTGATATCGCGCTTGTTCGTTTGAGGTTGATGTGAAAACACTAACAAGAAATATCCTCCGTACTGCTATTACCGTGATACTGGTCATTTTGGCCTTCGTAGCGATTTTCCGCGCCTGGGTTTACTACACCGCCTCGCCGTGGACGCGGGATGCGCGCTTTAGCGCCGACATTGTGGCCATTGCCCCCGACGTCTCCGGGCTGATCTCCCAGGTAAACGTCAAGGATAACCAACTGGTTAAGAAAGACCAGGTATTGTTCGTTATTGACCAGCCTCGTTACCAAAAAGCGCTGGCGCAGGCGGAAGCCGATGTTGCCTACTACCAGACGTTAGCCCAGGAAAAACGTGTCGAAGCCGGTCGGCGTAATAAGCTTGGCGTCCAGGCGATGTCGCGGGAAGAGATTGACCAGGCGAACAATGTGCTGCAGACGGTTGAGCATCAGCTGGCGAAAGCGGTGGCCAGCCGCGACCTGGCCAGACTGGACCTGGAGCGCACGGAGATTCGCGCCCCTGCGGATGGTTGGGTAACCAACCTTAACGTCTATACCGGGGAATTTATCACCCGCGGCTCCACGGCGGTGGCGCTGGTGAAAGAGAATACATTTTACGTCATGGCCTATCTGGAAGAGACCAAACTGGAAGGCGTCCGTCCTGGCTACCGGGCGGAAATTACCCCGCTTGGCAGCAGCAAAACCATTAAAGGCACGGTGGACAGTATCGCTGCGGGGGTAACCAACGCCAGCAGCAGCAGCGACTCGAAAGGGATGGCCTCGGTGGATTCCAACCTTGAATGGGTGCGTCTGGCGCAGCGTGTGCCGGTACGTATTCGTCTTGACCACCAGCAGGGGAATCTGTGGCCATCGGGCACCACGGCGACGGTGGTGATCACCGGTAAAGAAGACCGTGATACCAGCCAGGCCAACTTCTTCCAGAAACTGGCTATGCGCCTGCGCGAATTCGGTTAATCGCTATGGGGACATACACTATTGCTCCCCAGCATCTCCGCTTTGCTATTAAGCTGGCATGCGCGGTGGTGCTGGCGCTGTTCGTCGGCTTCCATTTTCAGCTCGAAACGCCGCGCTGGGCGGTGCTGACCGCGGCAATCGTCGCCGCTGGCCCGGCCTTTGCCGCCGGGGGAGAGCCATACTCCGGCGCGATCCGCTATCGCGGCATGTTGCGTATTGCCGGGACCTTTATCGGCTGTATTGCGGCGCTGGTTATCATCATCCTGATGATCCGCGCCCCTCTGCTGATGATGCTGGTCTGCTGCCTGTGGGCAGGGTTTTGTACCTGGGTTTCGTCGCTGGTCAAGGTCGAAAACTCCTATGCCTGGGGGCTGGCCGGCTACACCGCGCTGATTATCATTATTACCATCCACACCAATCCGATGCTGGCGCCGCAGTTTGCCGTTGAGCGCTGCAGCGAAATTGTCATCGGGATTGTCAGCGCCATCGTCGCCGATCTGCTTTTCTCCCCGCGTTCGATTAAAAAAGAGATCGACCTTGAGCTGGATAACCTGCTGATTGCCCAGTATAAGCTGATGCAGTTATGCGTTGCGCACGGCGAAAAAGAGGAAGTGGATCAGGCCTGGGGAGCGCTGGTGCGTCGCACCACGGCGCTGGAAGGCATGCGCAGTAACCTGATTATGGAATCCTCTCGCTGGGCTAAGGCGAATCAACGCCTGAAGGCGATCAATACCCTCTCGCTAACGCTTATCACCCAGGCTTGCGAAACCTACCTGATTCAGAACTCGCGACCGGAAATGGTGACGGACGACTACCGCGAGCTGTTTGCTGAGCCGGTTGAAACAGTGCAGGATGTTCACCAGCAGCTGAAGCGTATGCGTCGCTTCCTGACCTGGAAAGGCGAGCATAATACGCCGGTCACCATCTACAGCTGGGTAGGCGCAGCCACCCGTTACCTGCTGCTTAAGCGTGGCGTGGTGGGCAATACCAAAATCAGCCGTATCGAAGACGGTGTATTGCGCGGCGAAACGGTGGTTAAAGTGGAGTCCGCCGAGCGTCACCACGCGATGGTGAACTTCTGGCGCACCTCCGTCTCCTGTATCCTCGGGACGCTGTTCTGGCTGTGGACGGGCTGGACCTCAGGCAGCGGGGCGATGGTAATGATTGCCGTGGTTACCGCGCTGGCGATGCGTCTACCTAACCCGAGAATGGTGGCGATAGACTTCCTCTACGGTACTCTGGCGGCGTTACCGCTGGGTACCCTGTACTTTCTGGTGATCATGCCGGCGACGCAGCAGAGTATGCTGCTGCTCTGTATCAGCCTGGCGGCGATGGCGTTTTTTATCGGTATCGAAGTGCAGAAAAGGCGCCTCGGATCGCTGGGGGCGCTGGCGAGCACCATCAACATTCTGGTGCTGGATAACCCGATGCAATTCCAGTTCAGTCAGTTCCTCGACAGCGCGCTGGGGCAGATCGTCGGCTGTTTCCTCGCCCTGATGGTGATTCTGATTGTCAGGGATAACTCCCGGGCAAGAACCGGTCGGGTGCTGCTGAACCAGTTTGTCTCAGCGGCGGTCTCTTCGCTGACCACCAATTCGGCGCGTCGCAAAGAGAATCATCTGCCCGCGCTCTATCAGCAGCTGTTTTTGTTGCTCAACAAATTTCCCGGCGATGTCGCCCGTTTCCGTCTGGCGTTGACGTTAATCATTGCCCACCAGCGCCTGCGCGATGCGCCCGTGCCGGTGAACGAGGATTTATCGGCGTTCCATCGCCAGCTGCGACGTACTGCGGATCATGTGATTTCCGCCGGGAGCGATGATAAGCGTCGGCGCTACTTTACCCGGCTGCTGGCGGAGCTTGATGTTTATCAGGAGAAGCTGCGGGTCTGGGAGGCTTCGCCGCAGGTGACCGAGCCGGTACGGCGACTGGTTGAGATGTTGCACAAGTACCAGCATGTGCTGACCAGCAGTTAACCCATAAACCGACGCCCAGGCGTCGGTTTTTTTATCGCTATACTTAACGGCGACAGGAAGAGAAGCGAGAGGGGCTGTCATGACCACCTATACGTTTGATTTTGACGAAATCGCCGAGCAACAGGATTTCTACCGGGAGTTCTCCCGGACCTTCGACCTGGCTCAGGATAAGGTCAACAACCTTGATTCGCTATGGGACGCGGTGACCGGTGGGCTGCTGCCGCTGCCGCTGGACATTGAGTTCATCCATTTAAATGACAAGCAGCGTCGGCGCTTTGGGGCATTAATTTTATTATTTGATGAAGCAGAGGAAGAGCTGGAGGGGGAGTTACGTTTTAACGCCCGGCAGGCATAAAAAAGCCCCCGGCAGGCGGGGGCAAGTCGTCGAAATAAGACGACGAGGGTTTATTTGTACAGCTCAGCGGTGGCGTGCCAGCTATCGCCGGTACGTGCTTCAATAATACGGTAGCTGCTAGCGCCTTCTTTCTCGGCTTTCGCGGCCAGTTCCTGACGCATGTCCATTGGCGCACTACCTACCTGGGAAACCGAGATGGTGCCCATGGATTGCAGATTCTGGGCTTGCTCAGCGTTCACTTGCTGAACGGCCGCGCTAGCGCCGAAAGAGAGCAGGGAAGCCAGGCCAAGGGATGCGATGATCATTGCGCGTTTCATAATCTTTACTCCAGTCTTTGTTTTACCGCGGCGGGGCGATGAATGAGGCCGGGCCGCGGTAGAGAATTTTTGTCGGTTAATCGTTGACGATCTAAAACTTATTTATACAGCTCAGCAGTGGCATGCCAGTGGTCGCCAGTGCGGGCTTCGATAATGCGGTAAGAAGAAGCTCCTTCTTCCTGCGCTTTTTTGTTCAGCATTTCATGCATATCCATCGGGGATGATGCTACCGCGCCGACGGATACTGTGCCGATGGCCTCGCGGCCCTGGGCCTGCTCGCTGTTGATAACGTCAGCGGCGAAAGCGCCAAACGACATGACGGACAGGATGCTGAGAGCTGCTACAGTGGTTTTGATTTTCATGATGTTCACCTCGTCGAATCTTTTTGTTGAGGGTCTTTGTTTCGTGACCCTCATCACAAAAACAAGTATACACTAATCACCAAAAATATTAATACCATGCTAATTGTTTTGTGCGTTAATAGTTACAATGGATTGCGCTTTTTATAACCGATAAGAATTAAAAATGACAAGTCGTAGACGGAGATAAGTTTTATTTCTAATAAAATCATAAAGGTATACGATTTTGATCTTTTGTGCGTTTTAGGCGTTTGCCTTACGTAAAAGAACGTATAGACAGGCTAAATCACACAAAATGTTAAATTTTTGTTGAGTTGAAAGGGGGAGAGAGAAGAGGGAGTAATCCACCCTCTGACGGTTGCCAGAGGGGAATGCTCAGAGTTCCTGTTCGAACAGCACCAGGATAGCGTCGTGCAGATCTTTCACTGTGAAACCGCGCGCTGGCGTGGTGAAGATGGTGTCATCCCCGGCGATGCTGCCAAGAATACCTTCCGCCTTGCCCAGCGAGTCGAGAAGACGGGCGATCAGCTGCGCTGCCCCGGGGCTGGTATGGATCACCACGACGGCATCGTTATAGTCGATATCCAGCACCAGATTTTTCAGCGGGCTGGAGGTGGTCGGCACGCCAAGCTCGGCAGGCAGGCAATAGACCATTTCCATTTTGGCGTTACGGGTACGAACCGCGCCAAATTTGGTGAGCATGCGGGAAACCTTCGATTGGTTGATATTCTCGAAGCCCTCTTCCTGCAGCGCCTGAACGATCTCTCCCTGCGAGCTGAATTTCTCTTCTTTAAGCAGCGCTTTAAACGCTTTAACCAGTTCTTCTTGTTTTGCCGAACTTCGCATAAGTCACCCAGATTATGGTGGTAAAATCAACATCATTATGCATAATCGTGAATTTTTATGCAAATAATCCGCGAAGGGATAGGTCAATAATGTTATGAAGGGGGCATATTTTAGCAAAAAAACCGTATAAGGAACATGTTCTCATCACAACGCTTAAAGCCATGTAAAAGTAAATGAAATGTTATTGAGTTGGTGTTGTTTTGCGCAACTGGCTGGGTGTATTGTAACCAATAGTCGATCCGGTACTTCGCTTTGCTGGATGGTCAGTCAGGAAGCATAACGTGCGCCGCTGTTCTATTGCTACGCACAATCATGCATTCTTCAGCCATAATCATTGTAATTGTTCATCTTGTGAATTAAGGTCCAGGCGACGGAATAACGAAAGACTAAATTAACCATAATAAGGAGTTTAGGATGAAAGTTGCAGTCCTTGGCGCTGCCGGTGGTATCGGCCAGGCGCTTGCCCTACTACTTAAGACCCAACTGCCTTCAGGTTCAGAGCTCTCGTTGTACGACATCGCTCCGGTTACGCCGGGCGTGGCGGTAGATCTAAGTCATATCCCCACAGATGTAAAAATTAAAGGATTTTCCGGTGAAGATGCTACCCCAGCGCTGGAAGGCGCTGATGTGGTGCTGATCTCCGCGGGCGTAGCGCGTAAGCCCGGCATGGATCGTTCAGACCTGTTTAATGTGAATGCGGGTATCGTTAAGAACCTCGTGCAGCAGATTGCCAAAACCTGCCCGCAGGCCTGCATCGGCATTATCACCAACCCGGTGAATACCACCGTGGCTATCGCCGCCGAAGTGCTGAAAAAAGCTGGCGTGTACGATAAAAACAAACTGTTCGGCGTGACTACGCTGGACATCATCCGCTCCAATACCTTTGTGGCGGAGCTGAAAGGTAAATCGGCAACCGAGGTGGAAGTCCCGGTTATTGGCGGTCACTCCGGGGTCACCATTCTGCCTTTACTGTCGCAGATCCCGGGCGTCAGCTTTAGCGATCAGGAAGTGGCCGATCTGACTAAACGCATTCAAAACGCCGGTACCGAGGTCGTGGAAGCGAAAGCGGGCGGCGGGTCGGCGACTTTGTCGATGGGTCAGGCGGCTGCGCGCTTTGGTCTCTCTCTGGTTCGCGCCATGCAGGGAGAAAAAGGTGTAGTGGAGTGTGCCTACGTGGAAGGCGACGGCGAGTATGCGCGTTTCTTCTCCCAGCCGCTGCTGCTGGGGAAAAACGGCGTGGAAGAGCGTCAATCTATCGGCAAACTCAGCGCCTTTGAGCAACAGGCGCTGGAAGGCATGCTGGACACCCTGAAGAAAGATATCGCGCTCGGTGAAGACTTCGTTAACAAGTAACCTCGCACGTGCCAAAAAGCCGGAACCGTTGTTCCGGCTTTTTATTGCCTTGCATTCATGGTGACCGGGTTTCTGGTCAGATTCCCGGCCGGTCCGGTATTTAGCGATTAACGTGGCTCCCCAAACGGGGAGCCGTTTAGTTGGTGGCCGGGTATTCCTGAACGGCGATATGGAGCGTAATTTTCTTATCATCACGCATGATGACTACCGGAATTTCCGATCCCGGGCGGATCTCGGCCACCTGATCCATCGTCTCCAGTGCAGAAACTGCAGGTTTGTCATTCACGGAGATGATCACGTCGTTGGCGCGGATCCCGGCTTGTGCTGCGGGGCCATCAGGCGCCACATCGTTAACCACGATCCCTTGGATCTGATCGATCCCGCCGCCCTGCGCGTGTAGCGGGGCGATCTCCCGGCCGCTAATGCCGATATAGCCGCGGATCACCCGGCCATCGCGGATCAGCTTATCCATAATTTTGGTCGCTAACTGGAACGGGATCGCAAAACCAATGCCTTCCGGCGTTTCGCCGTCGTTGCTCTTATCAAAGGAGAGGGTGTTAATGCCCATCAGCTCGCCGAGGGAGTTCACTAGCGCCCCGCCGGAGTTACCGTGGTTGATCGACGCGTCAGTCTGCAGGAAATTCTGGCGCCCGGTGGGGTTGAGGCCAATGCGCCCTGTGGCGCTGATGATCCCCTGGGTGATGGTCTGTCCCAGGTTATAGGGGTTGCCAATCGCCAGGACGACATCGCCAATATGCGGCGTGCGTTTCGGGTTGATCGGGATCACCGGCAGCCCGCCGGTGGCGTTGATCTTCAGCACGGCGAGGTCGGTCAGGGAATCGGAGCCTACCAGCAGCGCTTCGAAGACCCGGCCGTCCTGCAGCGCGACGATAATCTGGTCGGCATCGTTAATCACATGCTTGTTGGTCAGGATATAGCCGCGCTGGTCCATGATCACCCCGGAGCCAAGCGTCAGCTGATTATGGCTGGTGCTGTTCAGGGCGCGGTTATAGACGTTCACTACGGCGGGCGCCGCGCGGCGTACGGCGGCGTTATAGCTTGCAGGGGAGTCGTCTGCCGTATCGTTCTGAGTGGTCGGCGCCAGCTGCCACTGGCGCAGCGATGGCATCAAGGCCAACAGCAGGCCCCCGACAAGCAAACCGATGAGTACTGAACGTAATAACTTTCCAGGCATGATGCAGATATCGTTAATGAATGGTCAGGCGCAGCATAGCATGAGTTGTCCGGACATCGCACATGGCGGCGATGTCCGGGGAGACAATCAGCGCAGCAGCAGATAGATGCTTTCGTTGCCGCGGATCACGTTCAGGGCGATGACCGGCGGTTTGCCTTCAAGCACTTTGCGCAGTTCGGCAATCGAATGAATACGTTCCCGGTTAAGGCCAATGATAATGTCATCCTTATGCAGGCCGACCTGGGCGGCGGCGCTGCCTTTATCGACATTATCGATCACCACCCCTTTGGTACCATCTTTCATCTGACCGTCGCTAAACGAGGCCCCCTGCAGAGCCGGGATAATCAGCTCAGCGCTGGCGGTGGAGGAGGTGCTCTTATCCAGCGTCACTTCGACATCGACCGGTTTTCCATCGCGCAGCAGGCCCAGTTTGACTTTGGTCCCCGGCTCGGTGGTGGCGATCCGCGAGCGCAGCTCGGCAAAACTGTTCAGCGGTTTGCCGTTCAGGCTAACGATGACGTCGCCGGATTTGATCCCCGCTTTGGCGGAGCCGGAGTTTGGCAGCACTTCACTGACGAAGGCGCCGCGCTGAACGTTGAGGTTCATCGCCTTGGCGATATCGGCGCTCATTTCCATGCCTTTAATGCCCAGCAGGCCGCGCTTGATTTCGCCAAACTGAATGAGCTGGTCGGCGAGGGTTTTCGCCATGTTGCTCGGGATGGCGAAGCCGATGCCGATGCTGCCGCCGCCCGGCGCCAGGATCGCGGTGTTGATCCCGATAAGCTCGCCGTTGAGGTTCAACAGCGCGCCGCCGGAGTTGCCGCGGTTGATGGAGGCATCGGTCTGGATGAAATTCTCCAGCCCTTCAAGGTTCAGGCCGCTGCGGCCAAGGGCAGAGATAATGCCGGAGGTGGCGGTCTGGCCAAGGCCGAACGGGTTGCCGACGGCGACGGCGAAGTCGCCGACGCGCAGTTTATCGGAGTCAGCAATGGCGATTTGCGTCAGGTTTGACGGCTTAATCAGCTGCAGTAGAGCAATATCGCTCTGTTCATCGCTGCCGACCAGTTTGGCATCAAATTCACGGCCATCGTTCAGCTGGACGCTGATCTTCTGCGCCTGATTGATGACGTGGTTATTGGTCAGCACGTAGCCTTTCGCTGCGTCGATGATGACGCCGGAGCCAAGCCCTTCAAACGGCTGCGCCTGTTCTTGCGGGGCGTTATCGCCAAAATATTTCTTCAGCTCTTCTGGCATATTGAGCGTCGGCGAGGCAGTGCCTTCCACCTGCACGCTGACTACCGCCGGCAGGACCTTTTCCAGCATCGGCGCCAGGCTTGGTAACGCGCCCTGGCCGGGCACCTGAGTCGGTAAGGATGCTGCTGCCGGAGGCAGAACCGACAACGATAACCCAATGCTTAACGCTAACGCACTCAACAGCAAAGTCTGTTTCTTCATTAGATGCTGGCTCTCGTAATCTGAGGTGTATGGAAAAATGTCCTGAACAAGCTGATGTTATTGAATTTTTGCGCAGGTAACAATGTGGGGACTGGTTTAAATTGTAGCCGGGAAGTGGGGGAAGGAGCGGGCGCGATGGGCGCGCCCGGAGAATATTTTATCAGAGGCGATCGATTAATCGCGTTTTGCGCCACCGCGCAGTAAACCGGATGCGCCTTCGGAGTAGTCGCGCGGCATCTGGACCGGCGCCTGATCGTTGCTGGCTTCAGACTCTGCCAGGCGGTTGCGGAACGGGTTGGCGTCTGCCATGGAATCCGGCAGCAGGTTGTTAGAGCTTTTCGCCATATGCTGATACAGCTGACGGTAGTCGTGCGCCATGTTATCCAGCAGCTCGGCGCTGCGCGCAAAATGGCTGACCAGCTCTTCACGGTACTCTTCAAGCTCGGCTTTATTCTTTTCCAGTTCGAACTGCAGCGCCTGCTGCTGGCGCAGTTTGCGGTTGCCGAAACGCATGGCGACGGCACCAATGATGATACCGACGACTAACCCAATTAGCGCGTATTCCCAGGTCATGAACATCTCCCGTTGTATTGTGGTTCCGTAGGGTGGCTCTTAGGCTCTCCGCCTGCGCCCGATAGTGCCACTATAACCGCTAATTCCACAGAAGTGGAATCCTGGCGTATCATCGCGTAGTGTAGAACGGCCTTTTTTTCGTCAATCGTGAGCTTCGACATCACGGTTTTCAAGGAATAACAATTAGATCATGCAAAGCCTGTCTCCAACATCGCGTTACCTTTCAGCCCTGAAAGAGGGCAGCCATCAACCCGACGACGTCCAACAAGAAGCGGTGAGCCGCCTTGATACCATTTACCAGGAGCTGCAGACTCAGCCCGCGCCCGTCGCGTCAGGCGGCGGTTTGCGCGCGAAATTCGGCAAACTGCTGGGTAAGCGCGAACCAGCAGCCGAGGCGACGCCTGTCCGCGGCCTGTATATGTGGGGCGGCGTGGGGCGAGGGAAAACCTGGCTGATGGACCTGTTTTACCAGAGCCTGCCGGGCGAGCGTAAGCAGCGCCTGCATTTCCATCGCTTTATGCTGCGGGTGCATGAAGAGCTGACCACCCTGCAGGGCCATAGCGACCCGCTGGAGATTGTCGCCGACCGCTTTAAAGCGGAAACCGACGTGCTCTGTTTCGACGAGTTTTTTGTCTCCGATATTACTGACGCCATGCTGTTGGGTGGTCTGATGAAAGCCCTGTTCGCCCGCGGCATCACGCTGGTGGCGACCTCCAATATTCCGCCGGATGAGCTCTATCGCAATGGTCTACAGCGCGCCCGTTTTCTGCCCGCTATCGACGCCATCAAGCAGCATTGCGATATTATGAACGTTGATGCCGGCATCGATTATCGCTTGCGTACCCTGACCCAAGCGCACCTGTGGTTGTCGCCGCTGAATAACGACACCCGCGAACAGATGGATAAACTGTGGCTGGCGCTGGCCGGCGCGCCGCGCGCTGCCGGGCCGACGCTGGAGATCAACCATCGCGAGCTGCCGACCCTCGGCGTGGAAAACCAGACGCTGGCGGCGTCGTTCGCCACGCTGTGCGTGGATGCCCGCAGCCAGCATGACTATATTGCGCTCTCCCGCCTGTTCCACACCGTGATGCTGTTCGACGTGCCGGTGATGACCGCGCAGCTGGAGAGCGAAGCCCGGCGCTTTATCGCCCTGGTGGATGAGTTCTATGAGCGCCACGTGAAGCTGGTGGTCAGCGCGGCGGTGCCGCTGTACGACATTTATCAGGGAGAGCGGCTGAAGTTTGAGTTCCAGCGCTGTCTGTCGCGCCTGCAGGAGATGCAGAGCGAAGAGTACCTCAAGCGCCCGCATATGCCCTGACAGGACACTTTTCCCGGCGAATTCAGGGCCGCAGGGCCGCCCCGGGAGCTGCCTGAAAAATCTCATAAAGGGGTCGATCTTTGACCCCGACTTCTCTATAATCTTGCGACCCCACGTTACGAGAAGGTTTTTTTCCCGAAACTTTCTATGTGCCGGCATAGGCTATTCGAAGGGGTAGGTTTGCTGGACAATGTCGTGTGAACCTCAACTGACTAAACGTTTGGGTGTTCACCAACGTGTAACTTATTATTTGGGTAAGCTTTTAATGAAAACTTTTACAGCTAAACCAGAAACCGTAAAACGCGACTGGTATGTTGTTGACGCGACCGGTAAAACTCTGGGCCGTCTGGCTACTGAACTGGCTCGTCGCCTGCGCGGTAAGCACAAAGCGGAATACACTCCGCACGTTGATACCGGTGATTACATCATCGTTCTGAACGCAGAAAAAGTTGCTGTTACCGGCAACAAGCGCGAAGACAAAATGTACTACCACCACACCGGCCACATCGGTGGTATCAAAGAAGCGACCTTTGAAGAGATGATTGCCCGCCGTCCTGAGCGTGTGATTGAAATCGCGGTTAAAGGCATGCTGCCAAAAGGCCCGCTGGGTCGTGCTATGTACCGTAAACTGAAAGTTTACGCGGGTAACGAGCACAACCACGCGGCACAGCAACCGCAAGTTCTTGACATCTAATCGGGATTATAGGCAATGGCTGAAAATCAATACTACGGCACTGGTCGCCGCAAAAGTTCCGCAGCTCGCGTTTTCATCAAACCGGGCAACGGCAAAATCGTTATCAACCAGCGTTCTCTGGAACAGTACTTCGGTCGTGAAACTGCCCGCATGGTAGTTCGTCAGCCGCTGGAACTGGTCGACATGGTTGAGAAACTGGATCTGTACATCACTGTTAAAGGTGGTGGTATCTCTGGTCAGGCTGGTGCGATCCGTCACGGTATCACCCGCGCTCTGATGGAGTACGACGAGTCTCTGCGTTCTGAACTGCGTAAAGCTGGCTTCGTCACTCGTGACGCTCGTCAGGTTGAACGTAAGAAAGTCGGTCTGCGTAAAGCACGTCGTCGTCCGCAGTTCTCCAAACGTTAATTGTTTTCTGCTCACGCAGAACAATTTGCGAAAAAACCCGCTTCGGCGGGTTTTTTTATGGATAAAACGACTGTTATCCACAAGCTTACCGCCGGTTCTCGCCACTTTTTCAGCATTTCCAGAATCCCCTCACCACAACGTCTTCAAAATCTGGTAAACTATCATCCAATTTTCTGCCCAAATGCTGGTGATTGTTCATTTTTTGTTTTATTCGTGAACGAAGGTGACATCGCGCTAATGGGGTTTTTACATCTGGCTGGCCATGAGTGGCTGGCAGCAGTACAAAATTCTGAATATACCTGGAGGTTTTCATGGCTGTCGCTGCCAACAAACGTTCGGTAATGACGCTGTTTTCTGGTCCTACTGACATCTATAGCCATCAGGTCCGCATTGTGCTGGCCGAGAAGGGTGTCAGTTTTGAGATAGAGCACGTGGAGAAGGACAACCCGCCTCAGGATCTGATTGACCTCAACCCGAATCAAAGCGTACCGACGCTGGTGGATCGTGAGCTCACTCTGTGGGAATCCCGCATCATTATGGAATACCTGGATGAGCGTTTCCCGCACCCGCCGTTAATGCCGGTTTATCCGGTGGCGCGTGGCGAAAGCCGTCTGTATATGCAACGTATCGAGAAGGACTGGTATTCGCTGATGAACACCATCCAGAGCGGTACCGCAGCGCAAGCTGATGCTGCGCGTAAGCAGCTGCGTGAAGAACTGCTGGCCATCGCGCCGGTCTTCACCCAGAAACCTTACTTCCTGAGCGATGAGTTCAGCCTGGTGGATTGCTACCTGGCGCCGCTGCTGTGGCGTTTGCCGGTTCTCGGTGTGGAGCTGGTTGGCGCAGGCGCGAAAGAGCTCAAAGGCTATATGACTCGCGTATTTGAGCGTGATTCCTTCCTCGCTTCTTTAACTGAAGCCGAGCGTGAAATGCGCCTCGGTCGGGGCTAAATAATGGATGTATCACAGCTGACGCCGCGTCGCCCGTATCTGCTGCGGGCGTTTTATGACTGGCTGCTGGATAACCAGCTGACGCCGCACCTGGTGGTGGATGTCACACTGCCGGGCGTGCTCGTGCCGATGGAGTACGCGCGCGACGGGCAAATCGTTCTCAATATTGCTCCGCGTGCGGTAGGTAATCTTGAGCTGGCGAACGACGAAGTGCGCTTCAACGCGCGCTTTGGCGGCGTGCCGCGCAACGTGTCTGTCCCGCTGGCTGCGGTACTCGCCATCTATGCCCGTGAGAACGGCGCTGGCACGATGTTTGAACCGGAAGCGGCCTATGACGAAGACGTCAGCAGCCTCAACGATGATGACGTCGCGCCTGAGAGTGAAAGCGAAACGGTGATGTCGGTGATTGATGGCGATAAGCCGGACAATCACGACGACGATCCTGACGACACGCCGCCGCCGCGCGGTGGCCGCCCGGCGCTGCGCGTCGTGAAATAATCCTTACCAGGCCCTTCGGGGCCTGTTTTATGCTCTCTGCAAAATTCTTGTGTTAAGATGGAACAGCCGTCACATGCTGTCACAAATCACGCAATGGTCCCTATGAGCGCATTTGATCCACAAGCCGAAGATACCCCGTCCTCCATTGGCAACAGCCTTGGCCGCCGTCCTCTGGCGCGCAAAAAACTGTCTGAAATGGTGGAAGAAGAGCTGGAGCAGATGATCCGGCGCCGGGAGTTTGCGGAGGGTGAACAGCTGCCGTCCGAACGTGAGCTAATGACCTTTTTTAACGTCGGACGTCCTTCGGTTCGTGAAGCGCTGGCGGCGCTGAAGCGTAAGGGACTGGTGCAGATCAGCAACGGCGAACGCGCTCGCGTTTCCCGGCCTTCAGCGGACACCATCATTGGCGAGCTTTCCGGCATGGCGAAAGACTTTTTGTCTCACCCTGGCGGTATCGCGCATTTTGAACAGCTGCGTCTGTTTTTTGAGTCCAGTCTGGTTCGCTATGCCGCAGAACACGCCAGCAATGAGCAGTTGGAAAAGCTGACGCAAGCGCTAAAGATCAACAGTCAATCGCTGGATGACAATGCGCTGTTTATCCGCTCTGACGTTGAATTTCACCGCGTGCTTGCGGAAATCCCCGGTAATCCAATCTTTATGGCTATCCATGTGGCCCTGCTGGACTGGCTAATCGCCGCCCGGCCAACGGTGCCCGAGCGCGAACTGCACGAACATAACAGCGTCAGCTATCAACAGCATATCGCTATTGTTGATGCTATTCGTCGTCGCGATCCTGACGAAGCCGATCGCGCCCTCCAGACCCACCTCAATAGCGTATCCGCCACCTGGCACGCCTTAGGTCAGAAAGCCTGATCTCATAGTTTACCCTCACGATCCTGAGGATCGTTTAGTGAAGTAGATCGCATTATAAGCGTTCTCTATTACTCTGCTGCTTATTTGATCTGGTATAACAGGTATAAAGGTACATAGTTAATCATCAAAAATTCACAAAGAGGTAGATATGGCGGTCAATTTACGTGGGGTTATGGCGGCGTTGCTTACGCCGTTCGATGGGCAGCAAAAACTGGATAAAGAGAGCCTGCGTCGACTGGTGCGATTTAATCTGCGTCAGGGTGTTGATGGACTATATGTTGGAGGATCTACCGGTGAAGCCTTTGTCCAGAGCGGCACAGAGCGTCAGGAAGTGCTGGAGATCGTAGCGGAAGAGGCGAAAGGCAAAATGACTCTTATCGCCCATGTCGGCTGCGTGAGTACCCTCGAAAGCCAGCAACTGGCAAGGGCTGCGGTAGGTTATGGCTACGATGCTGTCTCCGCCGTCACGCCGTTCTATTATCCGTTTAGTTTCGAAGAACACTGCGCGCATTATCAGGCCATTATTGAGTCGGCTGATGGCTTGCCGATGGTGGTGTACAACATCCCGGCGCTAAGCGGCGTGAAGCTGACCCTCGATCAAATCAATACCCTGGTGACGCTGCCTGGCGTCGGTGCGCTAAAGCAGACTTCAGGCGATCTATTCCAGATGGAACAGATCCGACGGGCTCATCCGGATCTGGTGTTGTACAACGGTTACGATGAGATATTTGCCTCAGGCCTGTTGGCAGGAGCTGATGGCGGTATTGGGAGTACTTACAACATCATGGGCTGGCGTTACCAGGGAATGGTCGCGGCGCTGAAAGTGGGTGATGTTGCCAAAGCACAGCAGCTGCAATGTGAGTGCAACAAGGTAATCGACCTGTTGATTAAAACCGGCGTATTCCGTGGTTTGAAAACCGTATTGCACTATATGGATGTGGTCTCTGTGCCGCTGTGCCGTAAGCCGTTTGCACCGGTAGACGAAAAATTCTTGCCGGAGCTGAAAGCGCTGGCGCAGCAGCTAATGCAGGAACACGGCTGATCGGTAGCCGGGTGGCGACAGTGCTTTCCGGCCTGCGGTTGCTCTTTCCTGGCCGGGCAAGCGAAGCCCCCTGGCGCGACAACAAACATCGTCGGGAGAGTAAAATGAGTACACTGCCCCAGAACATCCCGTGGTACCGCCATCTTAGCCGTCCCCAGTGGCGGGCTTTTTCCGCCGCCTGGCTCGGGTATTTGCTTGATGGTTTTGATTTTGTATTAATCGCCCTGGTGCTCACCGAAGTGCAGGGGGATTTTGGCCTGACGACCGTTCAGGCTGCAAGTCTCATCTCAGCGGCTTTCATTTCTCGCTGGTTTGGCGGTCTGATGCTTGGCGCGATGGGCGATCGCTATGGTCGACGCCTGGCGATGGTGACCAGCATTATTCTGTTCTCTCTCGGTACTCTGGCCTGCGGTTTTGCGCCGGGTTACACAACAATGTTTATCGCGCGTCTGGTTATCGGTATGGGAATGGCTGGAGAGTACGGCTCCAGCGCCACTTACGTTATCGAAAGCTGGCCGAGGCATCTACGCAATAAGGCCAGCGGTTTTCTGATTTCCGGGTTTTCCGTTGGTGCAGTTATCGCCGCACAGGTTTATAGCCTGGTGGTACCCGTCTGGGGCTGGCGCGCGCTTTTTTTCATCGGCATTGTTCCCATCGTATTTGCCCTCTGGCTGCGGAAAAATATTCCGGAAGCCGAAGACTGGAAAGAGAATCATGAAGGCAAAGAACCGGTACAGACTATGGTCGATCTGCTTTATCGCGGCAAGCATCGGGTGATTAACATCCTGATGACCATCGTGGCGGCGACTGCCCTATGGTTCTGTTTTGCCGGTGGCTTGCAAAATGCAGGTATCGTTCTGCTGCTGGGCGTAATGTGCGCGGTGATATTTATCAGCTTTATGGTGCAGAGCAGCGGTAAACGCTGGCCTACGGGCGTGATGCTGATGGTGGTGGTACTTTTCGCCTTCCTTTATTCATGGCCAATTCAGGCGCTGCTGCCGACTTATCTGAAAACCGAGCTGGCCTATGACCCGACGACGGTGGCAAAGATTTTGTTTTTCAGCGGGTTTGGCGCGGCGGTTGGCTGCTGTGTGGGCGGATTTCTCGGGGACTGGCTGGGCACCCGCAAGGCCTATGTTTACAGCCTGCTGGCTTCACAGTTGTTGATTATTCCGGTCTTTGCAATTGGCGGCACAAACATCTGGGTTCTTGGCCTGCTTCTGTTTTTCCAGCAGATGTTAGGGCAGGGGATCTCCGGGATCTTGCCAAAACTGATTGGCGGCTATTTCGATACCGATCAGCGGGCGGCTGGACTTGGTTTTACCTACAACGTGGGGGCGCTGGGAGGCGCGATTGCGCCGGTGCTTGGTGCCTTAATTGCCCAGCGTTTGGATTTGGGTACCGCGTTGGGATCGCTCTCTTTTGGTCTGACCTTCGTTGTAATCCTGCTGATTGGGCTGGATATGCCGTCCCGCGTACAGCGCTGGATTCGGCCGGAAGCGATACGAACTCATGATGCGATCGATGGTAAACCTCTAATCGGAGCGGTGCCTTTTGGTGGTAACAAAAGCGGCTTAGTTAAGACCAGATAACAACAGCCCGGCTGCGGTGCCGGGTATTCATATTTATCAGGGAGCGAGTATGTCTTTGCTTAAAGAATTGGATTTACGCATTAGCGCTAACGGCGGTCTTATTGTTTCCTGTCAACCGGTACCCGGCAGCCCATTGGATAAGCCGGAGATCGTTGCCGCGATGGCGCTGGCGGCGGAGCAGGCCGGGGCGGTCGCGTTGCGCATTGAAGGCGTAGAGAATCTGCGCGCGGTACGCGCGCAGGTAAAGGTGCCGATTATCGGCATTATTAAACGCGATCTGGATGATTCGCCGGTAAGGATCACGCCCTATCTGGAAGATATCGATGCATTGATGCAGGCTGGCGCCGATATTATCGCCGTTGATGGCACAGAGCGAGCGCGCCCTGTTCCAGTGGCAACGCTACTGGCGCGTATCCACCAGCATAAGCTAGTGGCGATGGCCGACTGCTCCTCTCTTGAGGATGGCCTGGCCTGTCAGGCTCTTGGCGCGGAAATCATCGGCACTACGCTGTCGGGCTATACCATGGCGTATACCCCGGATGAACCAGATCTGGAGCTGGTGAAAGCGCTGGCGGAGGCCGGCTGCAGGGTGAATGCGGAAGGGCGCTACAACACACCGGCTCAGGCAGCGGAAGCCATACGCCACGGTGCGTGGGCGGTGACCGTTGGTTCTGCGATTACCCGCCTGGAACATATTTGCCAGTGGTATAACACGGCGTTAAAAGAGACGAAGTCATGACGACGCTGGCGATAGATATTGGCGGTACGAAGCTTGCTGCGGCGCTGGTAACGGATGACCTGCTGCTCTGCGATCGTCGCGAGCTACCCACTCCTGCCAGCAAAACAGCGGATGCTCTGAACACGGCGCTGGAGGCGCTTGTCAGGCCTCTGTGCATGCGGGCAAAGCGCGTCGCGATAGCCTCGACCGGGATTATTCGTGAAGGAAACCTGATTGCAATTAATCCACAGAATCTTGGCGGACTCATGCACTTCCCGCTGGTAAAAACGTTACGCGAAATAACCGGTCTGCCAACGCTGGCGATAAATGATGCTCAGGCGGCAGCCTGGGCGGAATACCAGGCGATGGCTGATAAGGTCAGCGATATGGCGTTTATTACCGTTTCTACCGGGGTTGGCGGCGGCGTGGTGAGCAACGGTACTTTACTTACCGGGGCCGGAGGCCTGGCCGGACACCTGGGGCACTCGTTAGCCGATCCTGACGGACCGCTTTGCGGCTGCGGTCGCGTCGGCTGCGTAGAGGCTATTGCTTCCGGACGGGGAATCGCCGCGGCGGCAACTGACGATCTCTGCGGACTGGATGCGAAATCTATTTTTACTTTTGCGGCGCAAGGCCACCCGCAGGCGCGTTTACTCATTCAGCACTCGGCACAAACTTTGGCGCGGATGATTGCCGATCTTAAAGCGTTGACCGATTGCCAGTGCGTGGTCGTTGGCGGCAGTATTGGCCTGGCGGATGGGTACTTACCGTTGGTGAAGGACTATCTGGCGCAAGAACCGGCTATTTACCAGGTTCCATTATGCGCAGCACACTATCGCCATGATGCTGGCCTGCTGGGAGCGGCGCTATGGGGCAAGGAGAGAAGCCATGATAATCGGTGATGTAAACAACCCATTGTTGGCTGGCGTGTCGTCGGGACTACAACAGGCGATATCCCTCGCCCTGGATCATGATTTATCGAGTCTTTCTCCCGGAAGCGTTGAACTTCAAGGGGATAATGTCTTTATGAATGTGATGCAGTTTATGACGGAGTTACCGGCAGATAAAAAGGCTGAACTACATACGAAGTTTATCGATATCCAGATATTACTGGCGGGCGAAGAGCAGATTTTTTTCGGTGTAGCCGGCTCCGCAATGCAGTGCGAGGAGATGCACGTTGAGGAGGATTATCAGCTGTGTAACGCGATTGATGGCGAACAGTCGGTCATTCTGAGGCCAGGTATGTTCGCGATCTTTATGCCGGGTGAACCGCATAAGCCAGGATGCGTAATAACCGAGCCCGCAGAGATAAAAAAAGTGGTGATTAAAGTAAGCGCAAATTTGTTAAGCGCATAAATAAGCCCGATGGGATTAACCATCGGGCCTGAGTCCCATACCCGGATAAAACCGCTATCCGGGTATTCGCATTACACTTCCAGGTAGTTCAGGATCCCGTCCGCCGCTTTACGTCCTTCGGCAATCGCGGTGACCACCAGGTCGGAACCGCGCACGATATCGCCACCGGCGAAGATTTTCGGGTTGCTGGTCTGGAAGGCGTTCTCGCTGCCTTCCGGGGCAATGATGCGGCCTTGGGAGTCCAGCTCGACGCTGTGCTTCGCCAGCCACTCCATGCTGTGGGGACGGAAGCCAAACGCCATGACGACGGCGTCTGCCGGCACCACGTGCTCAGAGCCGGGAACGATCTCCGCGCGACGGCGGCCTTTTGCATCCGGCTGGCCCATCTCGGTGCGCGCCATCTTCACGCCGCACACTTTGCCGTTGGCATTCACTTCCACACCCAGCGGCTGGACGTTGAACTGGAACTCCACGCCTTCTTCACGCGCGTTTTTCACTTCGCGTTTTGAACCCGGCATGTTCTCTTCGTCACGACGATAGGCGCAGATCACGTGAGCCGCATTCTGACGGACGGAGGTGCGTACGCAGTCCATTGCGGTGTCGCCACCGCCGAGAACCACCACGCGTTTGCCTTCCATGCTGACGTAGGGCTCATCGGCGGTTTCGCCAAAGCCCATGATCTGCTTGGTATTGGCGATCAGGAACGGCAGCGCGTCGTAGACGCCCTGGGCGTCTTCGTTGTCCAGCCCGCCGCGCATTGACTGATAGGTGCCAACGCCGAGGAACACCGCATCGTACTCTTTCAGCAGGTCGTCAAGCTGCACGTCACGGCCCACTTCGGTATTGAGTTTGAACTCAATGCCCATGCCGGTGAAGATCTCCCGGCGGCGGGTCATCACCTCTTTTTCCAGCTTGAACGCCGGGATACCGAAGGTCAGCAGGCCGCCGATTTCCGGATGGCGGTCAAACACCACCGCCTTGACGCCGTTACGGGTCAGGACGTCGGCACAGGCGAGGCCCGCCGGGCCAGCGCCGATGATAGCGACGGTTTTACCGGTCGGTTTCACGCCGGAGAGATCCGGACGCCAGCCCATCTCGAATGCTTTATCGTTGATATAGCGTTCGATGTTGCCGATGGTCACCGCGCCGAACTCATCGTTCAGCGTACAGGAGCCTTCACACAGGCGGTCCTGCGGGCAAACGCGCCCGCAGACTTCCGGCAGGGTGTTGGTCTGGTGCGACAGCTCAGCCGCCTCAAAAATACGTCCCTCGTTGGCCAGCTTCAGCCAGTTCGGGATGTAGTTATGCACCGGGCACTTCCATTCGCAGTACGGGTTGCCGCAGGACAGGCAGCGATCTGCCTGCGCCTTGGCCTGGCCTTCTGAAAACGGCTCGTAAATTTCCACAAATTCAATTTTACGGATCTTCAGCGGTTTCTTTGGCGGATCAACGCGCTGCAGGTCGATAAATTGATAAACGTTCTGACTCATCTTAACCCCTTACTGCGCCTGCACCCGCAGCTCAGCTGCGGAACGACTACGGTGACCCAACAGTGCTTTAACATCGCTGGACTTCGGTTTAACCAGCGCAAACTTCGCGGAGAAGGCCGGCCAGTTGGCGAGGATCTCTTCGCCGCGTTGCGAACCGGTAAGCTGTACATGCTCGGTGATTAAACCGCGCAGGTGCTCTTCATGGATGGCCAGAGAGTCAACGTCCAGCACTTCCACCAGCTCCGGATTCACGCGCTTGCGGAAGTCGCCATCTTCATCCAGGACATAGGCAAAGCCGCCGGTCATCCCTGCGCCAAAGTTGACGCCGGTTTTACCGAGCACGCAGACGATGCCGCCGGTCATATATTCACAGCCGTTGTCGCCGATGCCTTCCACCACGGTAATGGCGCCGGAGTTACGCACCGCGAAACGCTCACCTGCGCGGCCTGCGGCGTACAGACGACCACCGGTCGCGCCGTACAGGCAGGTGTTGCCGATAATGCTGGCTTCGTGACTGCGGAAAGCGGAGCCCACCGGAGGACGAATGGCCAGCAGACCGCCCGCCATGCCTTTGCCGACATAGTCGTTGGCGTCGCCCGTCAGATGCAGTTCCACGCCGCCGGCGTTCCACACGCCGAAGCTCTGGCCCGCGGTGCCGCTAAAGTGAGCGACGATCGGGTCGCCCGCCAGTCCCTGGTCGCCATGGGTCTGGGCGATATACCCGGACAGCGAGGCCCCCACGGAGCGGTCGGTGTTGCGGATATCGAACCAGAACGTTTTGCTCTGCTTTTCATCCACGTACGGTTTCGCCTGCTGCAGCAGCTGGGCGTTGAGCACGCCGTTATCGAACGGCGGGTTATTTTCGGTGCAGTACAGCGCTTTGCCAGGATGCGGCTCTGCGGTCTCCAGCAGTTTACCCAGATCCAGTTTCTGCTGCTTGGCGGTGAACCCATCCAGCTCTTTGAGCAGATCGGTGCGGCCAATCAGATCCACCAGTCGCTTGACGCCCAGCTGGGCCATCAGCTCGCGGGTTTCACGGGCGATAAATTCAAAGTAGTTGGTCACTTTGAACGGCAGACCGTGATAGTGGTTCTTACGCAGTTTGTCATCCTGGGTCGCCACGCCGGTCGCGCAGTTGTTCAGGTGACAAATACGCAGGTATTTACAGCCCAGCGCCACCATCGGGCCGGTGCCGAAGCCGAAGCTTTCCGCGCCAAGGATCGCCGCTTTGATGATATCGAGGCCGGTTTTCAGGCCGCCATCCACCTGCAGACGGATCTTGTGACGCAGACCGTTAGCGACCAGCGCCTGCTGGGTTTCCACCAGACCAAGCTCCCACGGACAGCCGGCATATTTCACTGAAGTGAGCGGGCTTGCCCCGGTGCCGCCGTCGTAGCCGGCGATGGTGATCAGATCGGCATAAGCCTTGGCTACGCCGGTGGCGATGGTGCCCACGCCCGGTTCCGAAACCAGCTTGACCGAGATCATCGCTTTCGGGTTAACCTGCTTGAGGTCGAAAATCAGCTGCGCCAGATCCTCGATAGAGTAGATATCGTGGTGCGGCGGCGGGGAGATCAGCGTCACGCCCGGTACCGAATAGCGTAGTTTAGCGATGTACGGGGTGACTTTATCACCCGGCAGCTGACCGCCTTCACCCGGCTTCGCGCCCTGGGCGACTTTGATCTGGATAACGTCGGCATTGACCAGATAGGCTGGGGTGACGCCGAAGCGGCCGGATGCCACCTGCTTGATGCGCGACACTTTGTTGGTGCCGTAGCGCGCCGGGTCTTCACCGCCTTCACCGGAGTTGGAGAAGCCGCCGATGCTATTCATCGCTTCCGCCAGCGACTCGTGCGCTTCCGGACTCAGGGCGCCGATCGACATCGCTGCGGTATCGAAGCGTTTATACAGCTCCTTCGCCGGCTCCACGTCGTCGATGCTGATGGCATCTTCGCCCGGGTTGAGCGCCAGCAGATCGCGCAGCGTGGCCGCCGGGCGTTCGTTAACCAGCTTCGCGTATTGTTGATAATCGCTGTACTCACCGCTCTGCACAGCCTGCTGCAGGGTGCGCACCACGTCCGGGTTGTAGGCGTGATATTCGCCGCCGTGAACGTACTTCAGCAGACCGCCCTGAGCTAGCGGCTTGCGCGCCAGCCAGGCGCGTTTCGACAGATTCAGCAGATCCTGCTGGAAATCGTCGAAGCCGGCGCCGCCGATGCGGCTGACCACGCCCTGGAAGCAGAGATCGGAGACATCGCGATGCAGACCGACCGCTTCGAACAGCTTCGAGCAGCGGTAGGAGGCGATGGTCGAGATCCCCATCTTGGACATGATCTTATACAGACCTTTGTTGATACCGTTGCGATAGTTCAGCATCACCGCACGGTACGGTTTATCGATGGCTTTGCTGTCGACCAGCTTCGCCAGCGTTTCATAGGCGAGGTACGGATAGATAGCTGTCGCGCCGAAGCCCAGCAGCACGGCGAAGTGGTGCGGATCGCGGGCGCTGGCGGTTTCAACGATGATGTTGGCATCGCAGCGCAGACTTTTATCGACCAGACGGGTCTGGATCGCGCCAACGGCCATCGGCGCCGGCACCGGCAGGCGGTCTTTGGCGATGTTACGGTCGGAGAGGACCAGCAGCACGGTACCATCGCGTACCATCTGCTCCGCTTTGTCGCACAGTGCCTTCACCGTCTCGCTGAGGGAAGCCTCTGCCGGGTTGAAGGTGATGTCGAGGACGTCGGCACGATAGTGCTCTTCTTCCATCGTCGTCAGCTGTTTGAAATCGGAGTACAGCAGGATCGGCGATTTGAAGCTCAGACGATGCGCCTGGCCTTCCGCTTCGCAGAAGACGTTCATTTCGCGACCGATGCTGGTGGCCAGCGACATGACGTGCGCTTCACGCAGCGGATCGATAGGCGGGTTCGTCACCTGGGCGAACTGCTGACGGAAGTAATCGTAGATAATGCGCGGCTGGCTGGAAAGGACGGCAAACGGCGTGTCATCGCCCATAGAGCCGACCGCCTCCTGGCCATTTTCGCCGAGCACGCGCAGCACCGAGTCCAGCTCTTCCGCGCTGTAGTTAAACTGTTTCTGGTAGCTGGCCAGCAGATCGTCGTCCAGCTGGCGGCTGCCAACCTCTTCGTCCGGCAGATCTTCAAACGGCACCAGGCGACGAACGTTTTTCTCCATCCACTCTTTATACGGATGGCGGCTCTTCAGATCGTCATCGGTTTCCGCCGAGTGCAGAATGCGTCCGGCACGGGTATCGATAACCATCAGCTCGCCCGGGCCCACGCGGCCTTTTTCAACCACTTCGTCCGGCTGGTAGTCCCAGATGCCGACTTCAGAGGCGCAGGTGATGAGCTTATCTTTGGTAATGACGTAGCGCGCAGGGCGCAGGCCATTACGGTCGAGGTTACAGGCCGCGTAGCGACCGTCGGACATGACGATGCCCGCCGGGCCGTCCCATGGCTCCATATGCATGGAGTTAAAGTCGAAGAACGAACGCAGCTCCGGATCCATATCCGGGTTGTTCTGCCAGGCTGGCGGCACCAGCAGACGCATGGCGCGCACGATGTCCATCCCGCCGGCCAGCAGCAGCTCCAGCATGTTGTCCATTGAACTGGAGTCGGAGCCGGTTTCGTTAACGAACGGCGCGGCGTCGTGCAGGTCCGGGATCAGCGGGGTCTGGAACTTATAGGTACGGGCGCGAGCCCACTGGCGGTTGCCGGTGATGGTGTTGATTTCACCGTTGTGCGCCAGGTAGCGGAACGGCTGTGCCAGCGGCCAGCGTGGTACGGTGTTGGTGGAGAAGCGCTGGTGGAACAGGCAGATAGCCGACTCCAGGCGCAGGTCCGCGAGGTCCAGGTAGAAGCGCGGCAAATCCGCCGGCATGCACAGACCTTTATAGATGTTGACCAGGTTGGACAAGCTACAAACGTAGAAATCTTTGTCTTCCTGCAGGCGTTTTTCAATGCGACGACGCGCAATAAACAGACGGCGCTCCATATCGCGCGGGCGCCAGCCGGCCGGGGCGTTAACAAAGATTTGCTCAATACGGGGCAGCGAGGAGAGGGCGATTTCACCGAGCACGCCTTCGTTGGTCGGCACATCGCGCCAGCCGACGATCGACAGGGTCTCAAGCTGAAGTTCTTCTTCAACGATGCGGCGCGCCGCTTTCGCCAGTTCAGGATCTTTATTCAGGAACAGCATCCCAACGGCGTAGTTTTTGGCTAAACGCCAGCCGCGCTCTTCGGCAACGATGCGGAAGAAACGATCGGGTTTTTGCAGCAGCAGACCGCAACCGTCGCCGGTTTTACCATCGGCAAGGATTGCGCCACGGTGCTGCATGCGGGCCAGTGCGTGTATCGCGGTTCGCACTACCTTGTGGCTAGGTTCGCCTTCTATGTGGGCGATCAGGCCGAAACCACAGTTATCCCTCTCAAGGGATTTGTCGTACAACATATCAGTGAACCTCCCCAGGCTCTACGGACCCCCTCCGATACCGATTGCGCACAGGCACAGAAAGAGCATGGCGACGGGGTTTGCACCTCGCATTCGCCCTCTTTAAATCCTTTTCGCATCGGTACACAAGTTTGAGGACTTGCTGTTAAGAGGGAATCTCAATTACTGCATAAATATGATGAGCAGAGTGCTCATCCAGAAAGCTTCCAGCGGATTCCCAACTTATCGGGAATCCACACTTACGTCAAATGGCAATCTTATTAATACAAAAATGTGCTATGCAGGTATTAAATTGTTGTTTTTAAAATAAATAATGCCATTTTTTATGCTTTGGATACGCCTGCAGAGGGTAAGGCTAGTGTGATCTGTCTCACTGTGCGCGCGGCTTTGCATTACCGATCTACGCTGAAATACATTTCATTATTAGCACATTTGACTGCTGTAAATGTGTGTAATGGACATTAATACTGTTTTTTACCATAAAGCAGATTAGGGCCGCGCGATGATGAAATATAAGGAAAACTCATTACCCTGCGGGTGAATGAAATTGCAGTAATCATGATTGTTTATGCAATGGGATGATTCGCCGCGCTGACGATTGATCCAGGTCATCGCCGTCGGTGACGAAAAGTGGCAGGCTTGGCCCCCTTTGTTGAGGCCGGTCTATCAGATTATGCAGTTACAGAAATTAGTCAATATGTTTGGTGGGGATCTTCTGCGCCGCTATGGTGAAAAGGTCCATAAGCTAACGCTGCACGGCGGTTTTAGCTGCCCGAACCGCGACGGCACGCTGGGCCGTGGCGGTTGCACATTCTGTAACGTGGCCTCGTTTGCGGATGAAGCGCAGCAGCATCGATCCATCGCCGAACAGCTCGCCCATCAGGCGCAGCTTGTTAACCGGGCAAAGCGTTATCTGGCCTACTTTCAGGCCTATACCAGCACCTTTGCTGAAGTGCAGGTGCTCCGCTCGATGTATCGTCAGGCCGTCAGCGAGGCGAATATCGTTGGCCTCTGCGTTGGCACCCGCCCGGACTGCGTGCCGGAGGCGGTTCTCGACCTGCTCAGTGAATACCACCAGCAGGGGTATGAGGTTTGGCTGGAGCTGGGGCTGCAGACCGCCCATGATAAGACCCTGCATCGCATTAACCGCGGGCATGATTTCGCCTGTTACCAGCGCACCGCGCGTCTGGCGCGTGAGCGCGGACTGAAGGTATGCGCGCATCTCATTGTCGGCCTGCCCGGGGAGAGCCAGGAGCACGGCCTCGAGACGGTGGAGCGGGTCGTGACCACCGGCGTGGATGGCATAAAGCTGCATCCGCTGCATATTGTGAAAGGCAGCATTATGGCAAAAGCATGGCAGGCCGGTCGTCTCGATGGCATCGAACTGGAGGCGTATACCGTCACCGCCGGGGAGATGATCCGCCATACCCCGCCGGAGGTGATCTACCATCGCATATCGGCCAGCGCCCGTCGGCCCACGCTGCTCGCGCCGCTGTGGTGCGAAAATCGCTGGACCGGAATGGTTGAACTGGATCGCTATCTGAATGAGCAGGGTGCTCAGGGTTCGGCGCTGGGCCGCAGCTGGGTCGCGCCCCAGTCGGCGAAATAGTCTAAGAGGATGCCCGGCGTGATGGCTGCGCCGGGCATGGCTTTCCTGTCAACTAAGCCTGACTGGCTTTCATCGTCACACGCGGCGTTTTGATCACGAACAGCACCAGCAGGGCGCCGAGCGCGGCGATAGTGCCGGCGAGGACAAAGGCGCTGTCGAATTTACTGGTAGACTGCACGATATAGCCGGTGACAATCGGTCCCACGATGCCGGAGACGCTGCCGATAAGGTGGATAAAGCCGCTGGTGCCGCCAACGCGGGATTTATGCACCACGTCCTGGATAATCGCCCAGTAGATCGCTCCGGTGACATAGAGGAAAAAGATGGAGACTGACATCAGCAGAACGGCAGGAACGACGCTGCTGACGGTACCGGCAAGCCCCACACAGATGGCGGCCATCAGCAGACATACCACCAGCACAATTTTGCGTGACAGCAGCAGGCGTCCGGTGAGTTTAAAAATTTTATCGGAAATATAGCCCCCCAGCGCCAGACCGACAAAGCCGACTATCCATGGGATCATGGTGGTGAGGCTCATCTGTTTAATATCGAGATGGTGCTGCTGAACCAGATAGGACGGAAACCAGCTGAGAAAGAAAAACAGAATATAGTTGTAGCAAAAGAAGGCAAAGGCCGTCACCAGTATAATAGGTTGTTTGAGATAATAACCCAGCGAGTGGGCGGTTTGATTTTCAGTTGATTCCAGCGCAGACTCCTCTTGCTTCATATTATTAATGAGCATGAGCTCTTCCCGGCTGACATGTTTATGTTTTTCCGGCGAGTTAGCGGCAATAAAAAACCACACTATCATCCACACAATGCCGATGGCGAAAATAATCATAAACGCCGGGCGCCAGCCGAATGCCAGGGCCAGATAACCGACGATGGGGCCGGCAACCGCGCCGCCCAGCGGAGAGCCGGCGCTGAGCAGCCCCACGGCGGTGGCCGCTTGCTTCTTGGGAAACCAGCCGTTGATCATCTTGTTCGCCGACGCGCAAATCGGGCCTTCAGCCATCCCGAAGAGGACGCGCAGCATCAGCATGGAATAAAAGCCGGTGGCAAAGGCGGTTAAGCCGCAAAATAGCGACCACATCCCCACCGCCAGCCCCAGGACCAGCGTTGCGCCAAACTTATCTACGGCCAGACCGCCAATAAAATTAAATACCGCATAGCCGAAGAAAAAACTGCCGAAAATAATACCAAATTGTTCAGCGTTTAGCGCCAGATCCTTTTCAATCATTGGTACCGTAATGGATAACGCCACCCGGTCCAGATAATTAATCATATATACTAAAAATAATAACAGGACGATAATCCAGCGGATATTTTTTCCCATGATGACACCATGATGATTATATTATTGAGCTCTTGCGCGACGGATATCAATATTCACGTCGCCCGTTATTTAGCATTTAACCCAGCTGCAGCAATACCTTGCAGCAAGTTTTCCGATCGTTGGCGAAAATCTCCATCGCCTCTTTTACCTGCTCCAGCGGCATGCAGTGGGTGATTAACGCCTCAGGCTGGATAAGGCCTTTCTCCATCCAGTCGATAACCAGCGGAAAACGCCCGCTGTTTAGCCGGGAGGAGAAAATGGAGATCTCTTTGCTGGTGATGCTTTGCTGGGTCAGGGTGGACGGCTCGCCGGAGAAGCCGAGTATGCCGATGCGTGCGGCGGGAGAGGCGAGGAGAATGGCCTCCTGAAGGATCGCCGGATGGCAGGCGGCATCGATGATCAGCGTGGGGGCTATCTGCCGCTGCGCCAGCTGTTCCGCCAGCGGCTGGTGAGTGTTATCCAGCGTCAAATCGGCGCCGTTGTCCCGCGCCATCTGCAGACGTTCGGCAATGCGGTCCACTACGATCACCTGCTTAACGCCATACACCCCCTTCAGCGCCTGGATCGCCGTCAGACCCATCGGACCTGCGCCGTAGATCAGGGCGATATCCTGCACCGTGGGCTGCAGCTGGGCGGTAATGTTTGCCGCAATGGTAAAAGGCTCAACCATCGTCGCCTGACGATCGCTGATGGCCTCCGGAATGCGCCAGGCGTTTTTCGCCGGCACGCAGGCGTAGTCGCTGAATCCGCCGTCGCGGTGAACCCCGATGACCTGGAGCCGCGCACAGACATTCGGCCGCCCCACCGAGCAGGGATAACAATGGCCGCAGCTGACGACAGGGTCGACCGCGACGCGCTCGCCGATGCGTGCCGAAGAGACCTGCTCGCCGACGGCATCAATGATGCCGAAGAATTCATGGCCGATAACGCGGGGATATTTCGCGAAGGGGTTATGGCCTTGATAGATATGCACATCGGACCCGCAGATCCCGGCAAAGGCGATTTTCACCCGGACTTCGTGGGCGCCCGGAGCGGGAACCGGACGGGATTCGATGTTCAGTTGGCCTGGCTCTTTGACAACGACGCTTCTCATTTCTGTTCCTTCCCTTGTCTGTTTTCTGAACAAATAGCGTTATTTTTATTACCATACAAGTATGCAATTGATCATAACTAGCTCTGGATCACATTTGGCGAAGGTCGTCAGAAAAAGCCCGGGAATGATTAATCTATTGAAATAAATTGAGAAAAATTATGAATGCCGCGAAAGCGACCTTACCGACGAGCCGGTCAGCAGGAATGTGATCGTCATCACGACAGTTAAGGCTCAATCAATTATGATTACTGGTATGGTAGTAGGGTGAAGTTAAACTATGTTGAGCAGGTGATGACGATGCAGATGACAATGCGCTGGTTTGGACCAGAGGAAGATAAGGTTTCATTAGAGCATATACGCCAGGTGCCCGGCGTGGAGGGAGTGGTCGGCGCGCTCTATGACGTCGCGGTCGGCGAGGTATGGCCGGAGGATAAAATTGAGCGTCTGGTCAGCCAGGCCCATGCCGCAGGCCTGAAAATGGAGGTGATAGAGAGCGTCAACATCCATGACGACATCAAAATCGGCCTCCCTTCCCGTGACCGCTATATTGCCAACTATCAGCAGACCATTCGCCACCTTGCCCGCTTCGGCGTCAAAGTCATCTGCTATAACTTCATGCCGGTGTTTGACTGGATGAAGACGGATATGAACTACGTCCTGCCGGATGGCTCGTTAACGATGGCTTTTGAGAAGAAAGATATCGATAAGCGGCTGGAAGACGTGGTGAAGGAGGTCCTGGAGAATTCAAACGGCTTCGCGTTGCCGGGCTGGGAGCCGGAACGGCTGGCGGAAGTGCAGACCCTGTTTGCCAAATATAGCGCGGTGGATGACCACAAGCTGCGGGAGAACCTGGTCTATTTTCTGCAGGCGGTGATCCCGGTTTGCGAAGAGGTGGGCGTGAAAATGGCGATCCATCCTGACGATCCGCCGTACTCGATATTTGGCCTGCCGCGGGTGGTCAAAAACCGCGACGATCTGGACTGGATCTGCCGGGCTGTCGATTCACCCGCCAACGGCATTACCCTCTGCACCGGCTCGATTGCCGAAGATCCGGATAACGACGTATACGCTATTCTGGCTGAGTTTACCCGCCGCAAGCGGATCCATTTTGCCCACGTCCGCAATATTAAACTGATGCAGGATAAAGACTTTTACGAGTGCGCCCATCCGTCAGAATACGGCTCCCTGGATATGTACAAGGTGATGCAAGCGTTGCACGATAACGGCTTCGACGGCTATATACGCCCGGATCATGGCCGCTTTATCTGGGGAGAGACCGGACGCCCGGGCTATGGTTTATACGATCGCGCACTCGGGGTGACCTACCTCAAAGGTCTCTGGGAGGCGCTAAGCAAGCGCTAGCCTCCTCCTGACCATGCCTCTTTTTAGCGGCTGGTTCGCCTTGGCGGCCAGCCGTCATATCGGCTCCTTCCCGCATTTTTTGCACAACTTACAGCGCATTGCTCAGAATTGAGTATTATTGTGCGGAGTTGTCGTGAAGGAATCCCCTATGAAGCAAATTCGTATGCTGGCGCAGTATTATGTCGACCTGATGATGAAGCTGGGTCTGGTCCGCTTTTCAATGCTGTTGGCTCTTGCGCTGGTGGTGCTGGCCATCGTGGTACAGATGGCGGTCACCATGGTGCTGCATGGCCAGGTTGAAAGCATCGACGTTATCCGCTCTATCTTCTTCGGTCTGCTCATCACCCCGTGGGCGGTCTACTTTCTCTCGGTGGTGGTGGAGCAACTCGAAGAGTCCCGCCAGCGTCTTTCGCGGCTGGTGGAGAAGCTGGAGGAGATGCGCGAGCGCGATCTGAAGCTGAATGTGCAGCTGAAAGACAATATCGCGCAGTTGAATCAGGAGATTGGCGAACGTGAAAAGGCGGAAGCCGAGCGTGAGACCACCCTTGAGCAGCTGAAGATCGAGATGAAAGAGCGTGAAGAGACGCAGATCCAGCTCGAACAGCAATCCTCCTTTCTGCGCTCTTTCCTCGACGCCTCCCCGGACCTGGTCTTTTACCGCAATGAGGATAAAGAGTTTTCCGGCTGTAACCGGGCGATGGAGCTGCTGACCGGCAAAAGCGAGAAACAGCTGATCCACCTCAAACCACAGGACGTCTATAGCGAAGAAGCAGCGGAAAAGGTGCTGGAAACCGATGAGAAGGTGTTCCGCCACAATGTATCGCTGACCTATGAGCAATGGCTGGACTATCCCGATGGCCGTAAAGCGTGCTTCGAAATCCGCAAGGTCCCGTACTACGATCGCGTCGGTAAGCGTCGCGGCCTGATGGGCTTCGGGCGCGATATCACCGAACGAAAACGCTATCAGGACGCCCTCGAACGCGCCAGCCGGGATAAAACCACCTTCATCTCCACCATCAGCCATGAGCTGCGTACCCCGCTGAACGGGATCGTCGGGCTGAGCCGAATTTTGCTGGATACCGAACTGACCAGCGAGCAGGAAAAATACCTGAAAACCATCCATGTCTCGGCGGTGACGCTGGGGAATATCTTCAATGATATTATCGACATGGATAAAATGGAGCGCCGTAAGGTACAGCTCGATAACCAGCCGGTGGACTTCACCAGCTTCCTTGCCGACCTTGAAAACCTTTCGGGTCTGCAGGCGCAGCAGAAGGGGCTGCGCTTTGTGCTGGAGCCGAGCCTGCCGCTGCCGCACAAGGTGATCACCGACGGCACCCGCCTGCGGCAGATCCTGTGGAATCTTATCAGCAACGCCGTGAAATTTACCCCACAGGGCGGTGGGGTGAACGTCCGCGTGCGCTATGACGAAGGCGATATCCTGCACTTCGAAGTGGAAGACTCCGGGATTGGTATTCCTGAAGCGGAACAGGACAAAATATTCGCCATGTATTACCAGGTCAAAGACAGCCACGGCGGCAAACCAGCCACCGGCACCGGGATTGGCCTCGCCGTATCGCGCCGCCTGGCGCGCAATATGGGCGGCGATATCAGCGTCACCAGCCAGCCGGGTAAAGGAGCGACCTTTACGCTCACCGTCCATGCGCCTGCCATTGCGGAAGAAGTGGAAGATACCCTGGCGGAAGACGACATGCCATTACCGGCGCTCAACGTGCTGCTGGTAGAAGATATTGAGCTCAACGTCATCGTGGCGCGCTCGGTGCTGGAAAAGCTGGGTAACAGCGTGGATGTCGCGATGACCGGTAAAGCCGCGCTGGAGATGTTTGAGCCTGGCGAGTACGACCTGGTGCTGCTGGATATCCAGCTGCCGGATATGACGGGTCTGGATATCTCTCGTCAGCTAAAACAGAATTTTGCCGCGGATGAGCTGCCGCCGCTGGTAGCCCTGACCGCCAACGTGCTGAAGAATAAGAAAGAGTATCTTGATGCCGGCATGGACGATGTGCTGAGCAAGCCGCTATCGGTGCCGGCGCTGACGGCCATGATCAAAAAATTCTGGGATGCGCCGGAAGAGGAGGCGCAGGAAGCGCCGGCGGCCGATCTGCATAAAGCCGACGCGGTGCTGGATACCGATATGCTGGAGCAATACATCGAACTGGTGGGACCGAAGCTTATCAACGATGGTCTCGCGGTGTTTGAGAAGATGATGCCGGGCTATATGTCCGTCCTTGAGTCTAATCTCACCGCCCGCGATCAAAAAGGGATCGTCGAAGAGGGGCATAAGATCAAAGGGGCTGCGGGTTCTATTGGCCTGCGCCACATCCAGCAGCTGGGTCAGCAGATCCAGACGCCGGACCTGCCTGCCTGGTCTGATAATGTCGCTGAATGGGTTGAAGAGATGAAATCCGAGTGGCAAAACGACGTGGCGATTCTGAAGGCATGGGTGGCGAAGACCGGGAAAAAATGACCCCGGACAGACCGGGGTGCGCGAATACTGCGCCAACACCAGGGAACTGGTGGTTGAGCCAGTGTGATTTGAGTGATGTTGTTACGTGGCGCAACCTGAGAAGTGGATTGCTCGCTCATTAAGATAGCAAAGCTTAACTAATTTGTTACATGAATCAGTAAAATATGTGAAGCATAGCGAGTAAATCGACATTTTTGACTGGTTTCAGTGAGTTGCATGGAGGAGCGAAGGCGATGAAAAAAATTGGTGTGGTACTGAGCGGCTGCGGCGTGTACGACGGCAGTGAAATTCATGAGGCAGTGATTACCCTGCTGGCGATCGCGCGCAACGGCGCGCAGGCGGTCTGCTTTGCGCCCGATAAACCGCAGCGCGACGTCATCAACCATCTGACGGGTGAACCGTTGACGGAGCAGCGCAACGTGCTGGTGGAAGCGGCGCGCATCGCCCGCGGCGACATCCTGCCGCTGGCGCAAGCGCGTGAGGAGACGCTGGACGCGCTGATCGTCCCCGGCGGCTTCGGCGCGGCGAAAAACTTAAGCAGCTTCGCTGCCGAGGGCAGCAAATGCGAGGTGGACCACGATCTGCGGGCCCTGGCGCTGGCGATGCATCAGGCCGGCAAGCCGCTGGGCTTTATGTGCATCGCTCCGGCGCTGCTGCCGAAGATCTTTGCGTTTCCGCTGCGGATGACTATCGGGACCGATCTCGACACCGCCGATGTGGTGGAGGAGATGGGGGCGGAGCATGTGCCTTGCCCGGTCGACGACATCGTGGTGGATGAAGAGAATAAAGTGGTCACCACCCCGGCGTATATGCTGGCGGAGAATATTGTGCAAGCCGCCACTGGGATCGAAAAACTGGTCGCCCGCGTGCTGGCGCTGAGCGCATGAAGCTCCGCATTGCGCCCTTCGCGCTGCTCAAACGACTGGCGCTGCGTCTGCTGCTGATCGCCGCCGTCTTCTGGGGCGGGGGGATCGCGCTGTTTAGCGTGCTGCCGGTGCCCTTTTCGGCAGTCATGCTTGAGCGGCAGATAAGCGCCTGGCTGTCCGGCGATGTCCACTATCTGGCGCACTCCGACTGGGCCGCCATGGATAAGATCTCCCCGTGGATGGGGCTGGCGGTGATTGCCGCCGAAGATCAGAAGTTCCCGGAACACTGGGGGTTTGACGTCTCGGCAATCGAAAAGGCGCTGGCGCACAATGAGCGTCACGATACCCGCATCCGCGGCGCGTCAACGCTGTCGCAGCAGACGGCGAAAAACCTGTTTTTGTGGGATGGTCGTAGCTGGCTTCGCAAGGGGCTGGAGGCCGGATTGACCGTCGGCATGGAAACCGTGTGGAGTAAAAAGCGGATCCTGACCGTCTACCTGAATATTGCCGAGTTTGGCGAGGGGATTTTTGGTGTGGAAGCGGCCGCCCAGCGCTATTTTCATAAGCCCGCCAGCCAGTTGACGCCGGGGGAAGCGGCTCTGCTGGCCGCGGTGCTGCCAAACCCGATCCGCTATCGCGCCGACGCGCCTTCGGGCTATGTGCGCAACCGCCAGGCCTGGATCTTACGCCAGATGCAACAGCTGGGTGGGGAAGGGTTCATGCGTGAGCATAAGCTCTATTAGCGGGTAAATCCGGCGCCGGGGCTGGTACCGTCGCCAGTCTCCGTCGCCGGGAAGCGTCACCTTTAGTCTTCGTCAAACCCGGCATTAAACAGGGCAATCACCGCGGCGAGGGCTTCCACTTCCTGCGGACCGCTGGCCTCCACCTCTATCTGCCGTCCTTTCGCCGAGTCCAGCATCAGCAGGGCAATGACGCTGTTGGCTTCCGCCTCCGTGCCTTCATCGTTGCGCAGCAACACCTCGGCATCGAAATTCTGCATCAGTTCGAACAGCTTCATCGCCGGGCGGGCGTGCATGCCCAGCTTATTGGTGATTTCAACGGTCTGCTTTACGGTCATGATTTACGTTTTTCCAGCGTCCGATGACGAGACTGCACGTTTTTACCGCGCGAGCGGAAGTAGTCAGCCAGTTGTTCAGCAATATAAACCGAACGATGTTTACCGCCGGTGCAGCCAATGGCCACCGTCAGATAGCTGCGATTGTTGGTCTCCAGCATCGGTAACCATAGCTCAAGATAGCTCCGGGTCTGGTAAATAAAGTTGTGCACTTCGGTGTGCCGATCGAGGAAGGCGGCCACCGGCTTATCCAGACCGGTCATGGGACGCAGCTTCGGATCCCAGTGCGGGTTTGGCAGAAAGCGCACGTCAAAGACGTAATCGGCATCGATCGGGATACCGTGCTTAAAGCCGAAGGATTCGAAGACCATGGTCAGTTCGCGTTCTCGTTTACCCAGCAGCCGGGTGCGTAACATTTCCGCCAGCTCGTGAACCGACATCTCCGAGGTATCGACAATCAGATCGGCCCGCGAGCGCAGGGGCTCCAGCAGATCGCTCTCTTCATCGATGGCGCTTTCCAGCGACAAATTCTTGCTCGACAGCGGATGCAGGCGACGGGTGTCGCTGTATCGACGGATCAGCGTGTTGCGATCGGCATCGAGAAACAGCAGCTGCGGCGAAAAGCACTCCGGCAGGTTTTTCATCGCCTGCTCGAAGATCTCCGGTGATTCCGGCATGTTCCGCACGTCGATGCTGACGGCCGCCGAAATATTGCGGTCAGCCAGCGACCGTGCCAGATCGGGCAGCAGCACGACCGGCAGGTTATCCACGCAGTAAAAGCCCATATCTTCCAGCGCTCGCAGAGCGACGGATTTACCCGAGCCCGAGCGGCCGCTGACGATCATCAGTACCATGTACCGTTTCTCCTCAGTACGATAAAGGATAAGGTGCGACTGCCGTTATGCGTCATCGCTGCTTCCTGCTTCGGTGATGATCTCATACAACTCTTCATCGCTCTGCGCCGCGCGCAGGCGACGACAAATCGCTTTGTCGGCCAGCCGTTTGGCCACCAGGGAGAGCGTATGCAGGTGGGTTTTTGTCTGATCGGCCGGCACCAGCAGCGCGAACAGCAGGTCGACAGGCTGATTGTCGATCGCGTCGAAGGCGATGGGGGTTTCCAGCTGGACAAAAACGCCGACAGCACGCAGCGTATCCTCTTCCAGTTTTCCGTGGGGAATGGCGATACCATTGCCAATCCCGGTACTGCCCATTTTTTCGCGGGTGAGGATCGCTTCGAACACCACCTGCGGCGGCAAACTTAACTGTTTGGCGGCCAGTTCGCTAATGATTTCCAGAGCACGCTTCTTGCTCTGGCAGTGAACCTGGCTACGGGTACATTCCTGGTTCAGGACGTTGCTCAGTTGTAGAGCCGAATCGTTGTTCATCATAATTTCACCTGAGCGCCCCCGCGCCCGTCGCCGATGTTACCTGGCGGCTGACGCAGGGGGGCCCGGACAATTAGTGTTGTTTTAGTTTATCTTTATGCTTCGTTAACTGCCTTGCCAGCTTGTCGATAAGACCATCGACAGCTGCATACATATCCTGCCCTTCCGCACTGGCATGGATTTCGCCACCGTTGACATGCAGATTCGCGTCCGCAATTTGCGTCACTTTCTCTACTTTTAACACAATATAGACCTGATTGATCCGGTCGAAAAATTGTTCCAGCTTGCTGAACTTCGCCGTGACGAAGTCGCGCATCGCGGGAGTGATCTCGACGTTGTGTCCTGTAATGTTGAGCTGCATAGTGTCTTCCTTATCGGTTGTGTCAGACCAGTTGTTTACGCTGGTTTGACGGCGGGATGGATAAAGACTCTCTGTACTTCGCGACAGTGCGGCGCGCGACCATGATACCCTGCTCGGACAGCATGGAGGTGAGCTTACTGTCGCTCAACGGCTTCGCGGGATTTTCCGCGGCGATGAGTTTCTTCACCAGCGCGCGAATCGCCGTCGACGAGGCTTCGCCGCCGCCTTCGGTATTGACATGGCTGGAGAAGAAATACTTCAGTTCAAAAATACCGCGCGGACTGTGCAGATATTTTTGCGTGGTGACACGGGAAATCGTCGATTCATGCATCTCGACGGCCTGGGCGATATCGGCCAGCACCATCGGCTTCATATACTCTTCACCCTGTTCGAAAAAAGCCTGCTGTTGTTCTACGATGCAGCGGCTCACGCGCAGCAGGGTATCGTTGCGGCTTTCCAGACTTTTAATCAGCCAGCGGGCTTCCTGCAGATTGCTGCGAATGAACTGGCCGTCGGCATCATTGCGGGCGCTGTTGCCCATTGCCGCATACTGCTGATTAATTTTCAGCCGTGGAATGCTGTCGGCGTTGAGCTCCACGGTCCAGCGGCCGCTGACCTTGCGCACCAGCACGTCTGGAATGACATATTCCGGTTCGCTGGTTTGAATGGACTGGCCGGGACGGGGATCCAGGGACTGGATCAGGTTCACCGCCTCTTTCAGCACCTCTTCTTTCAGCCGGGTCACCCGCATCAGGGTGCGGAAATCATGGTTGGCCAGAAGATCGAGATGATCGCTGATAATCAGCCGGGCCTCTTCCAGCCACGGCGTCTCTTTGGCGAATTGCGAGAGCTGGATCAGCAGACAGTCGCGCAGATCTTTCGCCGCGACGCCAACCGGATCAAAACGCTGGATGCGCTTCAGGACGGCTTCCACTTCTTCGAGGCCGATCTCCTCATCGCCGATGCTGTCGACGATATCTTCAATCTGAACGGTGAGGTAGCCCGTATCGTCGACGGCGTCGACAATGGAGGTGGCGATGGCGCGGTCGGTATCGGTGAAGGGCGTCAGCTCGACCTGCCACATCAGGTAATCCTGCAGCGTCTGGGTGGTCTCGCCTTGATAAACGGGGAGTTCGTCGTCCTGGTAGTCCACGCCGTTGCCTGACGGTGTACCGGCGGTATAGATTTCATCCCAGCTGGCATCGAGAGGAAGCTCGTCGGGCATCTCTTTTTGCTCAAGTGCGTCGACGGTATCGAGAGACTCGCGGTCCTCCACCTCTTTCGCCTCTACCTCGTCGTGAAGATCGGTTTGCTCAAGCAACGGGTTACTTTCCAGCGCTTGCTGGAGCTCTTGCTGGAGTTCTAACGTGGACAACTGCAGCAAACGAATCGCCTGCTGCAGTTGCGGCGTCATGGCAAGCTGTTGGCTAAGCCTTAATTGCAAACCTTGCTTCATGTTCAGGGTAAATATCTCCGGCTAAAACGTCTGTAACCTCTACCCTATCAGAGTCTGAAGTCTTCCCCAAGATACACGCGCTTAACCTGCTCATCTTCGAGGATCTGCTGCGGTGTACCATGAGCGATAAGGTGTCCCTGACTGACAATATACGCGCGTTCGCAGACCGCGAGAGTCTCTCTGACGTTATGGTCGGTAATCAGTACGCCGAGGCCGCTGTCGCGCAAATGCTCAATGATGCGTTTGATGTCGATAACCGAGATCGGATCCACGCCGGCAAAGGGTTCATCCAGAAGAATAAATTTCGGGTTGGCCGCCAGCGCGCGGGCGATTTCGACGCGGCGGCGTTCACCACCGGAGAGCGCCTGACCGAGGCTGTCACGCAGGTGCTCAATATGAAACTCTTCCATCAGCTCTTTGGCGCGATCTTCCCGCTGCTCGCTGCTCAAATCGTCACGGATCTGCAGGACCGCCATCAGGTTGTCATAAACGCTCAGGCGACGGAAAATCGAGGCTTCCTGCGGCAGATAGCCGATCCCCCGGCGCGCGCGCGCGTGCAGCGGCAGCAGGCTGATGTCTTCGTCATCAATGATAATATTGCCCGCGTCGCGCGGCACAATCCCGACCACCATGTAGAAGGTGGTGGTTTTACCGGCGCCGTTGGGGCCAAGCAAGCCGACAATCTCCCCCGAGTTAACGGTGAGACTGACATCTTCCACCACGCGGCGGCCTTTATACGCTTTAGCGAGATTCTTCGCAGTTAAGGTTGCCATAACGGATTAGTTACTCTTCTTTTGCTGGTTGCCGCTTTTGTCCTGCAGCTCGGACGGCACCAGAACGGTGGTGACGCGTCGACCTTTGTCGCTGAAGGCCTGCATTTTTTGCTCTTTCACCAGATAGGTGATCTTGTCGCCCTTGATGTTGCTGTCGAGCTGTTCAAGGTACGCGTTGCCGGTCAGCACGACGTAATCGTTCTGCAGCTCATAGCGCATTTTCGACGCCCGGCCTTTTACCGGTTTGCCGTTATCCTGCATCTGGTAGAAGGTGGCCGGGTTACCGAAACCTTCGATCACCTCTTTGCCTTTTTCATTGCCCGGACGGGTGACCACCACTTTATCAGCGTTAATTTTGATCGTCCCCTGAGTCACGACCACGTTACCGGTGAAGGTGACGACATTGCCCTGCATATCCAGCGACTGCTGATCGGATTCGATATGGATCGGCTGATCGGTATCGCCCGTCTTGGCGAGGGCCGGCAGGCTGGCGGCCAGTAACGCGCCGGCGAGCGCAATCTTAAGGCTGAGTTTGTTTGTTCTGAATTTCATAAGAGGTTCTCACCTTTTCAATCAGCTCGGCATTTTTGCTGCGAAGGTTTCCACGCATTTTCAGGCCGCTGGAATTAAATGTGGTGCCGTATAACGTCACCATGTCATCAGAGGTAACGTCCTGCGTTACCAGATTTATCTGGGCGTTATCCGTCGTAATTTTGCGCAGTTGAGAGTCAGGCGCGAGCGCATTCACCTCAACGTGCCCGTAAAGATAGAGCATCCGGTCATTTGTCAGCTTCGCTTTATCTGCTCTGACTGACCAGGTCGGCACCTTATTGGTATCAAAGGTGGTCATCACTGGTTTGGTAAACCAGGAGACCTCCTGATCGGAAAAATACTCCACATGCTCGGCAATCAGCCGATAGCTCAGGGCGCCTTCCGGACTGTACACCACGGTGTCAGTGTGTTCGCTTTTATACGTCGGGTCGTTGGGATTGACCTCCTGCTGGGCCGTGTCGTCCGTATTCGCCAGATTCAGGCCGATGAGGATCAGCGCGAGCAGCGACAGTAAAATGATAACCCAACGTCTGGTTTTACTCATATTGATTGCCCTTTGGCCTCATCCAGCTTGCCCTGCGCCAATAGTAACAAATCGCAGACTTCGCGTACCGCGCCGCGTCCGCCATTAATCCGGGTGATGTAATCGGCGCGCGGCAGCAGCAGCGGATGCGCATCCGCGACGGCGACGCTAAGCCCCACTTCGGCCATCACCGGCCAGTCAATCAGATCGTCGCCGATGTAGGCGACTTCCTCTGGCCGCACGCCCAGTTTGTCAGTGAGATCGCGGAACGCCAGCAGCTTGTCCGACTGCCCCTGATACAAATGCGTGATGCCCAACGTCTGACAGCGATCTTCTACCAGTTTAGCTTTTCGTCCGGTAATAATCGCCACTTCAATGCCAGAGGTCAGCGCGCAGCGGATACCATAGCCATCGCGGACGTTGAACGCTTTCAGCTCCTCGCCGTGATTACCCATATAGATAAGCCCGTCGGATAATACACCGTCGACATCGAGGATCAGTAAACGGATCTTAGCCGCGCGATCGAGAAACGTCTGGCTTACCGGCCCATAGCAGGTCGCTAACGGAGCATCAGCATTATTCATTATTTTTTCCTTACTTACACTACGCCCGCGCGCAGGAGATCGTGCATATGTACCACACCCAGCAGATGGTCGCCATCGGCAACCAGCACGCAGGTGATATGACGGGATTGCATCAGGTTTAGCGCATCCACCGCCAGGGTGCCGGGACGGATACGGATCCCTCCCCGGGTCATGACGTCGGCAATGCTGGCATCGCGCATATCAACGCCGGTGTCGAAGACCCGGCGCAGGTCACCGTCGGTAAAGATACCGATGATGTTCATGTCGTCATCGCAGATAGCGGTCATACCTAAATTTTTACGGGTGATTTCCAGCAGCGCATCGCGCAGGGTGGCCTGCAGGCCGACGTGCGGGATCTCATCACCGGTATGCATAATATCATTGACGCGCAGCAACAGCTTACGACCGAGTGCGCCACCCGGATGCGAGAGAGCGAAATCCTCAGCGGTAAAGCCGCGGGCTTCCAGCAGGGCGACGGCGAGGGCATCGCCCATCACCAGCGCGGCGGTGGTGCTGGAGGTGGGCGCCAGCCCTAACGGACAGGCCTCCTTCGGCACTTTCACGCACAGATGGATATCCGCCGCGCGCGCCATGCTGCTTTCAGGCCGGCTGGTGATGCAGATAAGCTTCACCTGCTGACGTTTCAGTACCGGGATCAGCGCGAGGATTTCGTTCGATTCGCCGGAGTTCGACAACGCAATCACCACGTCCTGCGGCGTAACCATGCCCAAATCGCCGTGCGCGGCTTCGCCTGGGTGGACAAAAAATGCCGACGTGCCGGTACTGGCGAAGGTTGCCGCCATTTTGCGGCCGATATGGCCGGATTTGCCCATCCCCATCACCACGACCTTCCCGCCGCAGCGGAAAATCGTTTCGCAGGCGCGGGTGAAATCGTCATTTATATACTGATCGAGCTGGGCCAGACCTTCACGTTCAATTTCCAGCACCTGACGGCCTGCCTGTTGAAAGTCAAAATCCGTGGGCAAATCTATTTGCGACATGATGTTATCCCGAGTCATTCAACGAAGAGCGGCGCTGTCCAGAACAGCATCGCCAACCAAACCACAAAACCGCCGACCAGCAGCGCGCCAACCAGTCGTCCCGGCTGCTGCTGGCGGCGCCAGCACAGCACGGCGAAGATCAGGCTGACCAGCAACATCACGCCATAGTCGCGGGTAAAGGCTTCCGCCGCAAAGGCTCCCGGCGCGATCAGCGCCGGCAAACCCAGCACCAGCGCAATATTGAGGATATTTGCGCCGATGATATTGCCGATGGCAATGTCATCTTCCCCTTTGCGCGCCCCGGCGATGGCGGTGGCCAGCTCCGGCAGGCTGGTGCCTATCGCCACTACCGTCAGGCCGACGGTCAGTTCACTGATGGCAAAATAGTTTGCCAGCACCGTACTGTTATCTACCACCATGCGGGTGGCCATCGGCATGACGATCATCGCCACCCCTAACCACAGCAGAGCGACCGGCAGCGACCCTTCACGCGGCAGTTCGGCCAGCTGTTCGCGGGTCAGGCTATCGCTTCCCTGGCGTTCCGCCAGACGGGCGATTTTGATGGTGAACAGCAGCCATAGCAGCGCCAGCGCCAGTAAAAACAGGCCGTCGAGACGGGACTGTTGACCATCATAGAGCACCAGCCCTGCCAGTACGCTGACCAGCAACATTAGCGGTAATTCGCGGCGCAGAATATCAGAATGCACGGTAAATGGCCTGAGTAAGGCAGCCAGACCGAGGATCAGGAGAATATTAGTAATGTTGGAGCCGAGCGCGGTGCCCACCGCCAGATCGGTCTGTCCATGCAGCGAGGCCGCGGTGGAAACCATGATCTCTGGCAGGCAAGTGCCAATACTCACCACCGTCATACCGATGATCAGCGGCGGGATCCCCAACATGCGACAGAGGATGGAGGCGGCATAGACCAGACGATCGGCACTGTAGACAACCAGCAATAAACCAATAATTAACAGAGCCGTCGCTAAGAGCATCTAAAGTCCTTTCTTCAGGTATAATCGTCGCCTCGCTGGGTTATCCCTACGCAGCGTAACGAATTCTTAATTTTGACTTTATGCGTGCCAAAAGTAAAACAAATGCCAGCTTTCGCTAACCTGTGCAGGTAAGATTCTGTAAAAATGTTGTGATTGTGGCGTAAGAAAGGGCGATGCTTGCCCATCAGGTGCTTAGTAAGGATGATTTTATGAGCCAAACTCAGGCGAATTTAGTTGAAGTGCGCGGTATCCGCTTTTCTCGCGGCGATCGCGTGATCTTCGACGACATCTCGCTGTCGGTGCCGCGCGGTAAAATTACTGCGATTATGGGACCTTCGGGGATCGGCAAGACTACCCTGTTACGCCTGATCGGCGGACAGATCCCGCCGGACAGGGGAGAGATCCTGTTCGATGGCGAGAACGTGCCGCAGATGACCCGTTCGCGTCTGTACACGGTGCGTAAGCGGATGAGCATGCTGTTCCAGTCCGGGGCGCTGTTCACCGACCTCAATGTCTTTGACAACGTCGCCTACCCGCTGCGCGAACATACGCATCTGCCGCCTGCGCTGCTGCATACGACGGTGATGATGAAGCTGGAGGCGGTAGGGCTGCGCGGTGCGGCGAAGTTAATGCCCTCTGAGCTTTCCGGCGGCATGGCGCGCCGCGCCGCCCTGGCGAGGGCCATTGCCCTGGAGCCGGATCTCATTATGTTCGACGAACCGTTCGTCGGGCAGGATCCCATCACCATGGGCGTGCTGGTGAAGCTGATTTCTGAACTCAACAGCACGCTGGGTGTCACCTGCATCGTGGTTTCGCACGATGTGCCTGAGGTGCTGAGCATTGCGGACTATGCGTATATCGTGGCGGATAAAAAGATTGTCGCCCACGGCAGCGCCCAGTCGCTACGTGAGAATGCTGACCCTCGGGTTCGTCAGTTCATTGATGGTATTGCCGACGGCCCGGTGCCGTTCCGTTATCCGGCTGGCGACTATCACCATGATTTATTAGGCATAGGGAGTTGAGCGACTGATGCTGTTTAATGCGCTGGCCGCGCTAGGCCATCGCGGTATTAAAACCACCGCGACCTTTGGACGCGCCGGATTAATGCTGTTCAACGCCGTTGTCGGCAAGCCAGAGTTTCGCAAGCACGCGCCGCTGCTGGTTCGTCAGCTCTACAACGTCGGCGTTCTGTCGATGCTGATTATCATTGTATCGGGCCTGTTTATCGGTATGGTGCTCGGGCTGCAGGGGTATCTGGTCTTAACCACCTACAGCGCAGAGACCAGTCTTGGCATGCTGGTGGCGCTGTCGCTGCTGCGCGAGCTGGGGCCGGTGGTCGCCGCGCTGCTGTTTGCCGGTCGCGCCGGGTCGGCGCTGACCGCCGAGATTGGCCTGATGCGGGCCACGGAACAGCTCTCCAGTATGGAGATGATGGCGGTGGATCCGCTGCGCCGCGTCATTTCTCCCCGTTTCTGGGCCGGCGTCATTTCGCTGCCGCTGCTGACGATTATCTTCGTTGCGGTGGGGATCTGGGGTGGAGCGCTGGTGGGCGTGAGCTGGAAAGGCATTGATGGTGGTTTTTTCTGGACCGCGATGCAAAATGCCGTCGACTGGCGAATGGATCTGGTGAACTGCCTGATTAAGAGCCTGGTATTCGCCATTACGGTAACCTGGATTGCGTTATTCAATGGTTATGACGCTATCCCCACTTCCGCCGGGATTAGCCGGGCGACTACGCGCACCGTGGTGCATGCGTCGCTGGCGGTTCTGGGGCTGGATTTTGTGCTGACTGCGCTGATGTTTGGGAATTGAGTTCATGCAAACGAAAAAAAATGAAATCTGGGTAGGGGTGTTCTTACTGGTGGCGCTGCTGGCGGCGCTGTTTGTCTGCCTGAAGGCGGCGAACGTCACCTCGCTACGTACTGAGCCGACTTACCGTCTTTACGCGACCTTCGATAATATCGGCGGCCTGAAAGCACGCTCGCCGGTGCGCATCGGCGGTGTGGTTGTTGGCCGCGTGGCGGACATCACCCTCGACCCGAAAACCTATCTGCCGCGCGTGGAGCTCGATATCGATGAGCGCTACAACCATATCCCGGATACCAGTTCGCTGGCGATCCGCACCTCTGGCCTGCTGGGCGAGCAGTATCTGGCGCTGAACGTCGGTTTTGAAGACCCGGACCTCGGGACGACTATTCTTAAAGACGGCGGTACTATCCAGGACACCAAGTCCGCTATGGTGCTGGAAGATCTGATTGGTCAGTTCCTTTATAACAGTAAGGGCGGCGACAATCAGAATTCTGGCAATGATAAGGCCGAGGCAGAAGGTCATACTGACGCGACGCCGGCAGCCGGCACGACGCATTAATTTCAGGAGAAACACGATATGTTTAAACGCTTACTCATGGTCGCCATGCTGGTGATTGCCCCGCTGACCGCCGCCCAGGCGGCAGACCAGTCCAATCCGTATAAGCTGATGAATGAAGCGGCGCAGAAAACCTTCGATCGCCTGAAGAATGAACAGCCGAAGATCAAGGCCAACCCTAACTATCTGCGCGACATCGTCGACCAGGAGCTTCTGCCTTATGTGCAGGTGAAGTATGCCGGCGCGCTGGTGCTGGGCCGCTATTACAAAGAAGCTACCCCGGCGCAGCGTGAAGCCTATTTTGCCGCCTTCCGTGAATACCTGAAGCAGGCCTATGGCCAGGCGTTGGCAATGTACCATGGTCAGACCTACCAGATTGCCCCGGAACAGCCGCTGGGCAGCGCGACCATCATTCCGATCCGCGTCACTATCATCGACCCGAACGGCCGTCCGCCGGTACGTCTCGACTTCCAGTGGCGTAAAAATACCCAGACCGGCAACTGGCAGGCCTACGATATGATTGCGGAAGGGGTCAGCATGATCACCACCAAACAAAACGAGTGGAGCGACCTGCTGCGTACCAAGGGCGTTGATGGCCTGACCGCGCAGCTCAAAGCGATCTCCGCTCAGCCGATCACCCTGGAACAGAAAAAATAATGAGCGGGCAGCTGAGCTGGACTCGTGATGGCGAGACGCTGGCGCTGCACGGAGAGCTGGACCAGGATCTGCTGGTCCCGCTCTGGGAGGCTCGCGCCCAGGCGACGGCGGGGACAGCGATCATCGATCTCAGTCAGACCACGCGCGTGGACACGGCGGGCCTGGCGCTGTTAGTACATTTTGTGGCGCTGATTCGCCGCCAGGGCCGGGAAGCGCAGCTGATCGGCAAGAGCGAAAATCTGCAAACGCTGGTCGGTCTTTACAACCTGCCTGTCGATATGATCCCATAATCTTTTCAGTGTCTTAGCGCTGAAGCTATTCCGAAAGCCCCGGCAATCTTTTCGCCGGGGCTTTTTGCTTGTTTAAGACCGCGCCACTTTCCTCTAAGATGTTGGGCTGTTTTCACTATCAGATAAATTTGAGCCCATGGAAAATCATGAAATTCAGACCGTGCTGATGAACGCACTCCCCCTCCAGGAAGTCCACGTCTCTGGCGATGGCAGCCACTTTCAGGTTATTGCTGTGGGTGAGATGTTCGATGGCATGAGTCGGGTTAAAAAGCAGCAGAGCGTCTACGCGCCGCTGATGGAATATATTGCTGACAACCGCATCCATGCGCTGTCGATCAAGGCCTTTACTCCGCAGGAGTGGGCGCGAGACCGCAAACTAAATGGCTTCTAAGCTGTGGGGGATCCCCTGCAGCGTATGTGAATTTTTAATAGAGAACAGAATCAATGGATAAATTCCGTGTTCAGGGGCCGACTCGCCTTCAGGGCGAAGTCACCATCTCCGGTGCAAAAAACGCCGCCCTGCCAATCCTCTTTTCCGCGCTGCTTGCCGAAGAGCCGGTAGAGATCCAGAACGTACCTAAGCTGAAAGACATCGATACCACCATGAAGCTGCTGAGTCAGCTGGGCGCGAAGGTAGAGCGCAATGGTTCGGTGTGGATTGACGCCGGCCCGGTCGATGTATTCTGTGCTCCGTACGATCTGGTGAAAACCATGCGCGCCTCTATCTGGGCGCTGGGGCCGCTGGTGGCGCGTTTCGGTCAGGGACAAGTCTCTCTGCCTGGCGGCTGCGCCATCGGCGCGCGTCCGGTCGATCTGCATATTAGCGGCCTGGAACAGCTGGGCGCCGAGATCAAACTGGAAGAAGGTTATGTAAAAGCTTCGGTCAATGGTCGTCTGAAAGGCGCGCATATCGTGATGGATAAAGTGAGCGTCGGCGCCACCGTCACTATCATGAGCGCAGCGACCCTCGCCGAGGGGACGACGATTATCGAAAACGCCGCTCGCGAGCCGGAGATCGTCGATACCGCGAACTTCCTTAACGCGCTGGGCGCAAAAATCAGCGGCCAGGGTACCGATCGCATCACTATCGAAGGCGTGCAGCGTCTGGGCGGCGGCGTTTACCGTGTGCTGCCGGACCGTATTGAAACCGGGACCTTCCTGGTGGCCGCAGCCATTTCCGGCGGCAAGATCCTCTGCCGTAACGCGCAACCAGATACCCTCGATGCCGTACTGGCGAAGCTGCGCGACGCCGGAGCGGACATCGAAACGGGCGAAGACTGGATCAGCCTTGATATGCACGGCAACCGTCCGAAAGCGGTTAACGTGCGTACCGCGCCGCATCCGGGCTTCCCGACCGATATGCAGGCCCAGTTCACGCTGCTCAACCTGGTCGCGGAAGGGACCGGCGTGATCACCGAAACGATCTTTGAAAACCGCTTTATGCACATTCCGGAACTGATCCGTATGGGTGCTCACGCGGAGATCGAGAGCAATACCGCGATCTGTCATGGCGTGAAGCAGCTTTCGGGCGCGCAGGTGATGGCGACCGATTTGCGTGCTTCGGCGAGCCTCGTGCTGGCAGGTTGTATCGCTGAGGGAACCACCATCGTCGATCGCATCTATCATATCGATCGTGGCTATGAGCGTATTGAAGATAAACTGCAGGCGCTGGGTGCCAATATTCAGCGCGTGAAAGGCGAGTAATCGCGTCCTGACAGGGCCCGGGCGTCTCTCCCGGGTCCTTGTCGCATAATCACATCACTTGTCCATCTTCTTCTGACGCATCATCTGCGTTCTGTCGATAAACTCATGCGTTACCGGATCATGGTAGCGTGACGGCCAGATGACCCATGGCTGTGTATCCAGCGCCGTGGCGATGATTAATTCGCCTTTCGGCCAGGGGCGGGTCAGGGCGTTCGCCAGCGTTGAAGAACTCAGACCGTGCCGTCGCGACTCTGCCGCCAGCGATGTTCCCCGTTTACGTAATCCAGCAACAATATCTGCGGGATGCCAGTCGATGAACTTATCCATAAATTCTCCTGGTGATAAAGATCCTGAACGGCCCATATGGGCGACGGAGACACTATACCCGCGCACCAGGTAAGGTTCTAACAAGTTCTGTTAAAGCGTCGGAATATTCAGAATGTATCAAGATATCCGGAAATTTACGGTAGGGAATGGGTTTTTACTGGAACTTTCCCGCGCACTGCGCGGGAAGGGAGAGGGGATTAATGATCGCGCTGAACCGCGATATGCGCCAGCCCGATCAAGGCTTCACGCCAGGGGGTGTCCGGGAGAATCTGCAGCGCGGCAATCGCTTTGTCAGCTTCTTCTTCAGCACGTTTCTGCGTCCACTCCAGCGAACCGCAGGCAGCCATCGTTTCCAGGACGGCATCCAGCAGATGGCGGCCGTTGCCCTGCTCGATAGCCCTGCGGATCATCGCCGATTGATCGGCGGTACCATGGTGCATGGCGTGCAGCAGCGGTAGCGTCGGTTTGCCTTCGTTGAGGTCATCACCGACGTTTTTACCGAGCCGCTCTCCGTCGGAGCTGTAATCGAGTAAATCGTCGATCAGCTGGAAAGCGGTGCCGAGATAGCGGCCATAATCCTGCAACGCGCGCTCTTCTTCCGCAGTGCAGTCGGCCAGCAGTCCCGCACACTGCGAGGCTGCCTCAAACAGACGCGCCGTCTTGCTGTAGATGACGCGCATGTAGTTCTCTTCCGTGATATCCGGGTCATTGACGTTCATCAGCTGCAGCACTTCGCCTTCGGCAATGACGTTCACCGCTTCCGACATGACCTCGAGGATCTTCAGCGAGCCCAGCTGGGTCATCATCTGAAAGGCGCGGGTATAGATAAAATCGCCGACCAGCACGCTGGCGGCATTGCCAAACGCCGCATTTGCCGTGGCTTTGCCGCGACGCATATCAGACTCATCGACGACGTCGTCATGCAGCAGGGTGGCGGTATGAATAAATTCAATCAGCGCAGCAATGGTGACATGCGCGCTCCCCTGATAACCCACCGCGCGCGCGGCGAGCACAGCAATCATCGGGCGAATGCGTTTGCCGCCGCCGCTGACGATGTAATAGCCTAACTGATTGATAAGCTGAACATCGGAGTTGAGTTGCTCAAGAATCGTCGCATTGACACCCGCCATATCTTGCGCGGTTAACTCATTGATTTTTTCTAAATTCATCGCAAAAGCCGGGCCAAATGTCCTGTTACCATGAATCCAGGTGGGATCACAGAAGGATTAAGACAGAATTAAAAGAAGATATGATTGTACTGAAAAATTGCCGTAGATAAACGTTGTCGTGAAAGTTGTGTTTTTTTTCTGCATTGATCGCTAATCGCTCTTGTCAAAGGCTCGCGTTTTGCGTAATATTCGCGCCCTATTGTGAATATTTATAGCGCACTCTGAATCACACGAAGAGGTGCGCGGAAGCGGAGTTTTATATGTACGCGGTTTTCCAAAGTGGTGGTAAACAACACCGAGTAAGCGAAGGTCAGACCGTTCGCCTGGAAAAGCTGGACATCGCAACTGGCGAAGCTGTTGAGTTCGCTGAAGTGCTGATGATCGCAAACGGTGAAGAAATCAAGATCGGCGTTCCTTTCGTTGAGGGCGGCGTAATCAAAGCTGAAGTTGTTGCTCACGGTCGTGGCGAGAAAGTTAAAATCGTTAAGTTTCGTCGTCGTAAACACTATCGTAAGCAGCAGGGCCATCGTCAGTGGTTCACTGATGTGAAAATCACTGGCATCAGCGCCTAAGACCTGAGGAGTAGATTTAAATGGCACATAAAAAGGCTGGCGGCTCGACTCGTAACGGTCGCGATTCAGAAGCTAAACGTCTGGGCGTAAAACGTTTCGGCGGTGAAGCAGTTCTGGCAGGTAGCATCATCGTTCGTCAACGTGGTACCAAATTCCACGCTGGCACCAACGTTGGTTGCGGCCGTGACCACACTCTGTTCGCTTTGACTGACGGTAAAGTCAAGTTCGAAGTTAAAGGCCCGAAAAACCGTAAATTCATCAGCATCGTTGCTGAATAAGTTTTTCGCGTCCCGGTAACGGATGAAAGCCCCGCAACACGTTGCGGGGCTTTTTACATTCGTCTACCGGAAAATTTTTGCAGGGAAACAGGCATGAAGCAGCAGGCTGGGATTGGCATTATTCTGGCGCTTACCACCGCGATGTGTTGGGGAGCGTTGCCGATTGCAATGAAGCAGGTTCTTGAGGTGATGGCGCCGCCAACGGTGGTGTTTTATCGCTTCCTGATGGCCAGTATTGGCCTTGGCGCGATCCTCGCGATCAAAGGCAAACTGCCGCCGCTGCGGATTTTTCGCAAGCCGCGCTGGCTGGTCTTATTAGCGATTGCCACCGGCGGTCTGTTCGGTAACTTCATTCTGTTCAGTTCTTCCCTGCAGTATCTCAGCCCCACGGCTTCTCAGGTCATCGGCCAGCTATCGCCGGTGGGCATGATGGTGGCTAGCGTCGTGATTCTGAAAGAGCGCATGCGCGGCACCCAGGTGGTGGGCGCGTTGATGCTGCTCAGCGGGCTGGTGATGTTCTTCAACACCAGCCTGATTGAAATCTTTACCCGCCTGACGGACTACACGTGGGGGGTAATTTTCGGCGTTGCTGCCGCCACGGTGTGGGTAAGCTACGGCGTCGCGCAAAAGGTGTTATTGCGCCGTCTGGCATCGCAGCAGATACTATTTTTGCTGTACACTTTATGTACGATTGCATTACTGCCGCTCGCTGAGCCTGGGGTGATATCCCGGTTAAGCAGCTGGCAACTGGCATGCCTGATTTTTTGCGGGCTAAATACCCTGGTCGGCTACGGGGCGCTGGCGGAAGCCATGGCGCGCTGGCAGGCGGCGCAGGTCAGCGCGTTAATCACCTTGACGCCACTGTTTACGCTACTGTTTTCTGATTTATTATCAATGGCCTGGCCCGATGTTTTCGCCAGACCGATGTTAAACCTGATTGGTTATCTCGGTGCGTTTGTCGTGGTTGCGGGCGCGATGTATTCCGCCATCGGTCATCGTCTTTGGGGACGTTGGCGTAAGCGAGAGGCGGTAGTACCGCTGCCCCGCTCAGGCGAATGATTTACGGAGAGTAAAATGAAGTTTGTAGATGAAGCAACGATCCTGGTCGTAGCAGGTGACGGCGGCAATGGTTGCGTAAGCTTCCGCCGCGAAAAATATATTCCGAAAGGCGGCCCGGACGGCGGCGATGGCGGTGACGGCGGCGATGTCTGGCTGGAAGCGGACGAGAACCTGAATACCCTGATCGACTACCGTTTTGAAAAATCTTTCCGCGCCGAACGCGGGCAGAATGGCCAGAGCCGCGACTGTACCGGTAAGCGTGGTAAAGACGTGACGGTAAAAGTGCCGGTCGGGACCCGGGTTATTGACCAGGGCACCGGCGAGACCATGGGCGATATGACCAAACACGGTCAGCGTCTGATGGTGGCGAAGGGCGGCTGGCACGGTCTGGGCAACACCCGTTTTAAATCATCCGTTAACCGTACGCCGCGTCAGAAGACCATGGGTACGCCGGGTGATAAGCGCGACCTGCAGCTGGAGCTGATGCTGCTGGCGGACGTCGGAATGCTGGGGATGCCGAACGCCGGTAAATCCACCTTCATCCGTGCGGTCTCCGCCGCCAAGCCAAAAGTGGCTGACTATCCGTTTACCACCCTGGTACCAAGCCTGGGCGTGGTGCGTATGGACAACGAGAAGAGCTTTGTGGTCGCCGATATCCCGGGGCTGATTGAAGGCGCAGCGGAAGGCGCAGGCCTCGGTATCCGCTTCCTCAAGCACCTTGAGCGCTGCCGCGTATTGCTGCACTTGATCGACATCGAGCCTATCGACGGTTCCGATCCGGTTGAGAACGCGCGCATCATCATCGGCGAACTGGAGAAATACAGCGAGAAGCTGGCCTCCAAACCGCGCTGGTTAGTCTTTAACAAGATTGACCTGATGGACAAAGCGGAAGCCGAAGCTAAAGCGAAGGCGATTGCTGAAGCGCTTGGTTGGGAAGAGAAATTCTACCTGATCTCCGCCGCCAGCCAGCAGGGCGTGAAAGATCTGTGCTGGGACGTGATGACCTTCATCATCGAAAACCCCATCGTGCAGGCGGAAGAAGAGCAGAAGCCGGAGAAAGTCGAGTTTATGTGGGACGACTATCACCGTCAGCAGCTTGAAGAGGCCGAAGCCGAAGTGGAAGATGACGAAGACTGGGATGACGACTGGGACGAAGACGACGAAGAAGGCGTCGAATTCATCTACAAACGCTAATCCTGACTTCTTTGGATCAAAAAGGGCCGCATCTGATGCGGCCCTTTTGTTTTTAGTTGTTCTGGTACAGATCCTTATAAAGCCGGCTTTCAAAGCGCACCAACGGTATGCGGCGATTACGCTGATCGGCTGGCTCCACGGCGTAGCCGGAGAGGTATTGCACGAAGGCCACCTTTTGCCCGCTGGCGGTAGTGATGAAGCCCGCAAGGTTATAAACCCCCTGCAGTGACCCGGTTTTCGCCGAGACTTTGCCATCGACGCCCGCCTGATGGAGGCCGGCACGATACTGCAGCGAGCCGTCATGGCCCGCCAGCGGCAGCATAGAGATGAAGTTGAGCTCGGTGTCGTGCTGGGCGATATACTGCAACACCTGCATCATGGTCGCCGGGGCGATCAGGTTGTGGCGCGACAGGCCAGAGCCGTCGGCGATGATGGTGTTGCCAAGATCAACCCCAGCCTGTTGACGCAGGATCTGACGTACGGCATCGGATCCTGCCCGCCAGGTCCCTGGTACGCCGAACCGGGCATGACCGATGGTACGAAAAACGGTATCCGCAATCATGTTGTCGGATTTCTTCAGCATGATCCGCAGCAGATCGTGCAGCGGCGCCGACTGGGTGGTGGCTAATACCGTACCGGGCTCATTGGCCAGTGTCTGACGCAGCAGCGTGCCGCTATAGGCGATCCCCGCCTGCTTCAGCTCCGCTTTAAGGATCGCCCCGGCATAGCTGGCGCCATCCTGTATCGCAAAGGCCAGCGGCAGCGGTTCGCTACGCTGCGGCAGGCAGCCGGTGAGGGTATAGCGGTTGAGGTCGCCCGGCACCACGTCCAGTTCGCAATACTGGGCTTCCGATGAGCCGCGCGCCAGGGTGCGAACCTGACTGAACATGGTGACCGGATAATAGGAGGCGACGCGAATGAAGGCGAGATCGCCCGGCTTCTGCGCGCTATACAGCGAGACCGAGAAGCAGTTGCGGTCGACAATCGCCGCCGCAGGCGGAGCGCTGAAGCATTGCGTCATGTCGTTCCACGGCCACCCCGGCGCTTTATCATGGCTGGCGAAGACCGAGGTATCGATAAGCACATTGCCGTCGATACGCTGCACGCCAGCTTTTTTTAGCGTCGCCACCATGTTGCGAATATCCTGCCGCTTCAGCGTTGGGTCGCCGCCGAAGCGGGCGATCAGATCGCCTTTCAGCACGCCGCCGTCCAGTGAGCCTTTGGTTTCCAGCGTGGTGGTGAAGCGAAAATCGGGCCCCAGTTGCAGCAGCGCCGCCAGCGCGGTGATGACCTTTTGCGTACTGGCTGGAAGTGCCATTTGCTGGCTGTGATAGTCGATTTCCGGCGTCGACGCGCCGACCTTTTGCGCCATAAAGGCAAGGTTCGCACCGGCGGGAAGCTGGGTGATGTACTCGTCAATATTCGCCGCCTGAGCGCTAAGCGCTATACCGGCAGTCAATCCGATGATAAATCTGGGAAATCGCATAATCTCGCGCTAACAACCTGAAGCCAGGCCGTCATACTACGGTGCAACGCCCAGTAAAGTAAACGATGACCCATAATGAACTTCGGGTTAAAATACCTATCAAATGAAAAATTGCTGCTGACCTGGGGAGTGTTTCCCGGGTCGGTTTCTTTTTGCTCGTGTCCTGCCCGTGTACAGGACAGGTGGCGGAGCGGGGCTATCCGTTCCCTGAAGGAATGATAAAGAGGTATAACTAATGCAAGCGATTCCGATGACCTTACGTGGCGCTGAAAAACTGCGCGAAGAACTGGATTATCTGAAGTCTGTGCGTCGTCCTGAAATCATTGCCGCTATTGCTGAGGCCCGTGAACACGGCGATCTGAAAGAGAATGCCGAGTATCACGCCGCGCGTGAACAGCAGGGCTTCTGCGAAGGGCGTATCAAGGACATCGAAGCGAAACTGTCCAACGCGCAGGTTATCGATATCACCAAAATGCCGAACAATGGCCGGGTGATTTTTGGTTCAACCGTCAGTGTGCTGAACCTCGATACTGACGAGGAGCAGACCTACCGTATCGTGGGCGATGACGAAGCTGATTTTAAGCAGAATCTGATCTCCGTGAACTCGCCGATTGCCCGTGGTCTGATCGGTAAAGAGCAGGATGACGTCGTGACTATCCGCACACCAGGTGGGGAAGTGGAATACGAAATTACCAAGGTTGAATACCTGTAAGGCGTATTTCCCGCTACGATGTTTATAGATTGTAAAGAAAGGAAAAAGGCCGCATAGCGGCCTTTTATCAACGTCACGAGCATGGCATTTTGCTCGCCTGGCCACAGAAATCCCTCGTTTTACACAAAGTTGTGTCGGGATTGAGGATATTCTTAGCGTGGCAGCGAGATTTTACGCTCTGGCGTTGGGCGGTACAGAACCAGCGTTTTACCGATGACCTGTACGTTACAGGCGCCGGTTTCGCGCACGATGGCTTCCACGATCAAGGCTTTAGTTTCGCGATCTTCTGAGGCGATCTTCACCTTGATGAGTTCATGGTGCCCTAACGCTTGTTCGATCTCGGCCAGTACCCCTTCGGTCAAACCATTGTTGCCAAGCATAACTACCGGCTTGAGCGGATGTGCCAGACCTTTCAGGTGCTGTTTTTGTTTAGTACTCAGATTCATCGTATTTTTTTGCTTACGTTGGGATTGAAAACGGGTCATTCTACCGCCATCTCCCATATATCGCCAAACTACCGCGTCGATTTTTACGCAGTAAAGTACGATGAACCCGAACGGGAATGTTAAATGACAGGTAAAAAGCGTTCTGCCAGCTCAAGCCGCTGGCTTCAGGAACACTTTAGCGATAAATATGTTCAACAGGCACAGAAAAAGGGGTTACGTTCCCGTGCCTGGTTTAAACTTGATGAAATACAGCAAAGTGACAAAATTTTTAAGCCGGGGATGACGGTAGTCGACCTCGGTGCTGCTCCCGGTGGCTGGTCGCAGTATGCGGTCACGCAGATCGGCAACAGCGGCCGCATCATCGCTTGCGATCTTTTACCAATGGATCCAATTGTTGGTGTGGACTTCCTTCAGGGCGATTTTCGTGATGAATTAGTCCTGAAAGCGTTACTTGAGCGAGTGGGCGACAGTAAAGTACAAGTGGTCATGTCCGATATGGCGCCGAATATGTGCGGAACACCGGCGGTGGATATTCCCCGGGCTATGTATCTGGTAGAACTGGCGCTTGAAATGTCTCGTGATGTATTAGCGCCAGGTGGTAGTTTTGTAGTGAAGGTGTTCCAGGGCGAAGGCTTCGATGAGTATCTTCGAGAAATTCGCTCCCTGTTTACGAAGGTCAAAGTTCGTAAGCCGGACTCTTCCCGCGCTCGTTCGCGTGAAGTGTATATTGTAGCGACCGGGCGTAAACCATAACCGGCAGATTTCAAACGAAAGTTTGAAAGAAACTGGATATAGAGTATCCTGACGCTGTTTTTAACACAGTTGTAATAAGAGGTTAATCCCTTGAGTGACATGGCGAAAAACCTAATACTCTGGCTGGTCATTGCCGTTGTGCTGATGTCAGTATTCCAGAGCTTTGGGCCCAGCGAGTCGAATGGCCGCAAGGTGGATTATTCTACCTTCCTGCAAGAGGTCAATCAGGACCAGGTTCGCGAAGCGCGTATCAACGGACGTGAGATCAACGTTACCAAGAAAGATAGTAACCGTTACACGACTTACATTCCGGTTAACGATCCGAAGCTGCTCGATAACCTGTTGACTAAAAACGTCAAAGTGGTTGGTGAACCACCAGAAGAGCCAAGCCTGCTGGCTTCCATCTTCATCTCCTGGTTCCCTATGCTGCTGTTGATCGGCGTCTGGATCTTTTTTATGCGGCAAATGCAGGGCGGCGGCGGGAAGGGCGCGATGTCCTTCGGCAAAAGCAAAGCCCGTATGCTGACGGAAGATCAGATCAAAACCACTTTTGCTGACGTTGCCGGGTGTGACGAAGCGAAAGAGGAAGTCGGCGAACTGGTGGAATACCTGCGTGAGCCGAGCCGCTTCCAGAAACTGGGCGGTAAGATCCCGAAAGGCGTCCTGATGGTCGGTCCTCCGGGTACCGGTAAAACGTTGCTGGCGAAAGCGATCGCTGGCGAAGCAAAAGTGCCGTTCTTTACTATTTCCGGTTCTGACTTCGTAGAAATGTTCGTCGGTGTTGGTGCATCTCGTGTGCGTGACATGTTCGAACAGGCTAAGAAAGCAGCGCCTTGCATCATCTTCATCGATGAAATCGACGCCGTCGGCCGCCAGCGTGGCGCCGGTCTTGGCGGTGGCCACGATGAACGTGAGCAGACCCTGAACCAGATGCTGGTTGAGATGGACGGCTTTGAAGGTAACGAAGGCATTATCGTTATCGCGGCGACTAACCGTCCGGACGTTCTTGACCCCGCGCTGTTGCGTCCGGGCCGTTTTGACCGCCAGGTGGTGGTTGGCCTGCCGGATGTTCGCGGTCGTGAGCAGATCCTGAAAGTGCATATGCGTCGCGTTCCGCTGGCGCCGGATATCGATGCGGCAATCATTGCTCGCGGTACCCCTGGCTTCTCCGGTGCCGACCTGGCCAACCTGGTCAACGAAGCGGCCCTGTTTGCTGCCCGCGGCAACAAACGCGTCGTCTCGATGGTTGAGTTCGAAAAAGCGAAAGACAAAATCATGATGGGTGCGGAACGCCGCTCCATGGTGATGACGGAAGCGCAGAAAGAGTCTACCGCTTACCACGAAGCGGGCCACGCGATTATCGGTCGCCTGGTGCCGGAGCACGATCCGGTACACAAAGTGACGATTATCCCGCGCGGTCGTGCGCTGGGTGTGACCTTCTTCCTGCCGGAAGGCGATGCGATCAGCGCCAGCCGTCAGAAACTGGAAAGTCAGATCTCCACCTTGTACGGCGGTCGTCTGGCGGAAGAGATTATCTACGGTCCGGAACATGTTTCTACCGGCGCGTCCAACGACATTAAAGTGGCGACGAACCTGGCGCGTAACATGGTGACCCAGTGGGGCTTCTCCGACAAACTCGGTCCGCTGCTGTATGCGGAAGAAGAGGGTGAAGTGTTCCTCGGCCGCAGCGTCGCGAAAGCGAAGCATATGTCCGATGAAACCGCGCGTATCATCGACCAGGAAGTGAAATCGCTGATTGAGCGTAACTATGGTCGTGCTCGCCAGTTGCTGAACGACAACATGGATATTCTGCACGCGATGAAAGATGCGCTCATGAAGTATGAGACCATCGATGCGCCGCAGATTGACGACCTGATGGCTCGTCGCGATGTTCGTCCGCCAGCGGGTTGGGAAGAACCAGGTTCTTCTAACAACTCTGACAACAATGGCACGCCTCGTGCGCCGCGTCCGGTTGATGAACCGCGTACGCCGAACCCGGGCAATACCATGTCAGAGCAGCTGGGCGACAAATAAGCTGCCGCTGTTGATGTCTTGTTTTAACCTTAAAACCCCGGGGCGCCCGCTCCGGGGTTTTTCTTTTTTAACCTCTTCTGTCTCAGGGATTTTGTGATGAAACTTGTAGCCCAGGGCTCAACCCTCGATCTCTCTCACCCCCACGTGATGGGTATTCTTAATGTGACGCCTGACTCCTTCTCTGATGGCGGCGCCCATAATTCGCTGATTGAGGCGGTGAAGCATGCCAATCTGATGATCAACGCCGGGGCGACCATCATTGATATCGGCGGTGAATCGACGCGGCCAGGGGCTGCTGAGGTTAGCGTGGAAGAGGAGCTTGCGCGGGTGATCCCGGTGGTGGAGGCTATCGCCCAGCGCTTTGAGGTGTGGATCTCAGTGGACACCTCCAAAGCGGAGGTTATCCGCGAATCGGCCCGAGCGGGGGCGCATATCATTAACGATATTCGTTCGCTGACCGAACCCGGCGCGCTGCAGGCTGCGGCGAAAACCGGGTTGCCGGTGTGTCTGATGCATATGCAGGGACAGCCGAAAACCATGCAGGAGGCGCCGAAGTATGAGGATGTCTTCGCCGATGTAGAGCGCTTTTTTAATGAACACATCGTGCGCTGCGAACAGGCGGGGATCGCAAAAGAAAAATTGCTGCTCGACCCGGGATTCGGTTTCGGTAAAAATCTCACCCACAATTATCAGTTGCTGGCCAGGCTGGGAGAGTTTCATCACTTTGGTCTGCCGCTGCTGGTCGGTATGTCGCGTAAGTCGATGGTAGGTCAGTTGCTGAACGTTGGGCCGTCGGAACGGCTGAACGGCAGCCTGGCGTGTGCCGTCATAGCAGCAATGCAGGGCGCGCAGATTATCCGCGTCCATGATGTCAAAGAAACGGTAGAAGCGCTGCGCGTGGTGGAAGCCACCCTCGCCGCTAAGGGAAAAAAACGTTATGAGTAACCGCAAGTATTTTGGCACCGATGGTATTCGTGGCCGCGTCGGCGATGCGCCGATCACTCCGGAATTTGTGCTTAAGCTCGGCTGGGCGGCGGGTAAAGTGTTAGCGCGCCACGGCTCGCGTAAAATTATCATCGGCAAGGATACCCGTATTTCGGGCTATATGCTGGAATCGGCGCTGGAAGCCGGGCTGGCGGCAGCGGGACTCTCTGCATCGTTCACCGGGCCAATGCCGACGCCGGCGATCGCCTACCTGACGCGCGCATTTCGCGCCGAGGCGGGGATCGTCATCTCCGCTTCACATAACCCTTTCTACGACAACGGCATCAAGTTCTTCTCCATTGAGGGCACCAAGCTGCCGGATGATGTGGAAGAGGCGATTGAAGCTGAAATGGAGAAAGAACTCACCTGTGTGGACTCGGCTGAGCTGGGTAAAGCCAGCCGTATCGTCGATGCCGCGGGGCGCTACATTGAGTTTTGTAAAGGCACCTTTCCCAACGAACTGAGCCTCTCCACGCTGAAAGTGGTGGTGGACTGTGCGCATGGCGCAACCTACCACATCGCTCCCAATGTATTCCGCGAGCTAGGCGCCCAGGTTATCGCGATGGGCTGTGAGCCTGACGGCCTCAACATCAACGAAGAGGTCGGGGCTACCGACGTGCGGGCGCTGCAGGCGCGCGTGCTGGCGGAAAAAGCCGATCTGGGCATTGCCTACGACGGCGATGGCGATCGGGTGATCATGGTTGACCATGAAGGCAATAAAGTCGATGGTGACCAAATCCTCTACATCATCGCCCGGGAAGGGCTGCGTCAGGGACAGCTGCGCGGCGGCGCCGTCGGTACGCTGATGAGCAATATGGGCCTGGAGCTGGCGCTCAAGCAGCTAGGCATCCCGTTTGCCCGTGCGAAGGTGGGCGACCGCTATGTGCTGGAGATGCTTCAGGAAAAAGGCTGGCGCATCGGTGCGGAAAACTCCGGCCATGTGATCCTGCTGGATAAAACCACCACCGGCGATGGCATCGTCGCCAGTCTGCAGGTGGTCGCGGCGATGGTACGCAACCACATGAGCCTGCATGACCTGTGCAGCGGCATGAAGATGTTCCCTCAGCTGCTGGTGAATGTGCGCTTTACCGAGGGCAGCGGCAACCCTCTGGAGAATGAGCATGTCAAAGCGGTGACCGCAGAAGTGGAAGCGGCATTAGGTAAGCGTGGCCGCGTCCTGCTGCGTAAATCGGGTACGGAGCCGCTGATCCGCGTCATGGTGGAAGGCGAGCATGAAGATCAGGTGCACGAGTTTGCGCATCGCATCGCCGAAGCGGTAAAAAGCGTCTAAGCTTGCCGGCTAAGTGGTTAAAAAGGCGGCGCTTGCCGCCTTTTTTATGATCGAATACCGGCTTTTTGCTGTTTTTTTCTGCAGTTGATACAATGTGTCGAAATTGCCCTTGCGAAGGTCATTCGCTTTGGTTAGTATTCACACCCGCTTCAGTGGGAAACGTTAAAACGTCCCGCTTTATTGGTCGAAGCACTTGGTATGCGGCGAATCCGCAAGGAACAGGTTGATTATGTACGAAGCTCTTTTGGTTGTTTTCCTTATTGTAGCGATTGGCCTCGTAGGTCTGGTTATGCTGCAGCAAGGTAAAGGCGCTGATATGGGAGCCTCCTTCGGTGCAGGCGCTTCCGGCACACTGTTTGGGTCCAGCGGTTCTGGTAACTTCATGACCCGTATGACCGGCATCCTGGCTGCGCTGTTCTTCATCATCAGTCTGGCGCTGGGTAACATCAACAGCAACAAGACCAGTAAAGGAAGTGAGTGGGATAACCTGAGCGCGCCGAAAACGGAGCAAACTCAGCCAACTGCGCCGGCTCAGCCGACCAGCGATATCCCGCACTAAGTATTCTGTACCGAGGTGGTGGAATTGGTAGACACGCTACCTTGAGGTGGTAGTGCCCTAACGGGCTTGTGGGTTCGAGTCCCATCCTCGGTACCAATATTCCAGAAGAAAGACGCTGAAAAGCGTCTTTTTTTGTTTTTGTCCCCACCGACCATTTATTATTAAACATCTCTTCGCTGGTCCCCTCCTTTTGCTGTCGTTAAAGTCGCCTCGTCAAATTAACAGAGGTGAAGTGACACAATGAACAAGATCGGGTTGCTTATCGTCGCCGGCGTGCTCGGTTTAGCGGGATGCAGTTCAACATCGCCATCCAAAACGGTGGAGACGATTAATACGCTAACCGTACCGGTATCGCACAGTGAGCCGGGGACTGCGGCGAACAATGCCCAGGCGGTGACGCGCTATTTCCAGGACAATACGGCACTGATTGGTCGCCTTAATCATTCGTTGAAAAGCCATTATTTGCAGGATGTGGAGCGCCGCGATGTGTTCGACAGACACAGCGAGGCATATCAGGTGTATGGCGCGTTGACCCGCCTGGAGCAGATGGCATCCATGAATGACGTTTACCGTAAAGAGAATAATATTGCTGGTCTGCAGGAGATCAACCGTGTACTGAAAAGCGTGCCACTGACCAGCTAAGATGAGACAGGGACTGCCGGAAGGCAATCCCTGTGCATGGATTAAAAGCGGAAGTTAACCCCGGCATAGGCCCCGTCGGCGAGGGTGTTGTCGCGGTTGCCATCTTTCCCCGCCATATCGATATAACGATAGCCAGCTTCGATATTTAGCGACGGAAGCACGTTAAGGCGTAGCCCGGCATTGGCCTCCACATAATCATCGACGCCGCTGGACATCGAGTCCGGCGAGTAATAACCCTCACCGAAGAGCGTGAAGTACTGGCCGAGTGGGAGTTCTGCTCCGCCACCTGCGGCGATAGCGTAACCTTCATCACCGTCTTTAGGGTTCAAATAGACCCCTTTACCGCCCAGCGTCATCAGAAAGGGCCCGAGGTTAAAGTTGTAACCCATTCCCAGTCCTACGCTGTCCCCGTCATTGTCGCTGTGGGCCCACTGGGTGTTGAACGTCATGCCAGGTTCCCCGGCACCAAAGCTGGCGGACAGATTGGTAAACTCGGCGCCGGCTTCACCATGCAGGTTAACGGATGCGCAGGCAGCGCTGCTGGCCCCTAAAGCGATCATCACGGCAACCATTTTTGGAGCAATAGACTTCATTGTTGAATTCCTTCAGATAAAAAAAAGCCCGATACGGGCGTTCGGGCAAAATTAACGGGTTCTTGGATCTCATCGTTATGGTCGCTGCAGACGGCAAACAAGAGGGGTCAACTCCCGCTGCCGCTGCTCACGCCTGGCCGATTTCCGGTGGCATATCCTGAGCTGATGCAGGCCCGGCGGTTAACGCCGTGAGTGGCAGTCTGCTGGTTGATCTCAGGGACATGTTGTCCACCGGTAAATTCAGGAACTCAGCATAAAATTTTTCTTTTTTTACCGTTAGCGTTTATTGATTTAAATTTAAACATTTTCAACAGTAAGGTGAATAACGACAAAAAGATGGTGACGGGCGCGGGTTAGAATTTTTCCGGAAGCGAGGCGATACTTTGCAAATAACCGCCGCGGGCAAAGGCAATATAACCGCCTTTCTTTAAGGCTGACAAGACATTGAGAATACTGCTGCGCGACAGATGGGTCCGGTCCTGAATATATTCCAGAATAGACACGCGCTGCCGGGTCTCTTCGGTTAAGAGCATCATTTCCAGCAGATGGTTACGGATCACCGAATAGGTTCGCTGCTGCAGGACCAGATCGTCACGATATACCATATACGAGGTATGATAAGCCAGCAGGCTGGTGACTTCTTCCCACAGGTTGTGCTGACGGAATAGCGCCGACGCCAGGTCATAATCGATACGCAGCAGTTCGGAAGAGACCTCCGCCCGCAGACTATGGCTGCGGCTGGGTTGCAGCATTTCCGCCACGCCGAACAGATGCGGCTCATAGACGGTAACCATCAATAGCTTGTCGGAATTACGAATAATCGACAGCTCGCCTTTTTTAAAAATAAAGAGTTGGGTCTTACCTTTATATTCCCACGTTAGTCTTTTTCTGGCGATCGCGTTAACGGGCGTCGCGTGTGGCTCAAGCACATCGATCAGTCGGTCAATGGCCTTTTGCGGCCTGATCGGCGGTTTAATATTCATGATGTTTATCACCAGATATGAATTAATCAATTGAGGCTATTATAGTCAACAATTTTGCCGGCCGGGTGATAAGGAAAAAATGCCTCTTTTCGATTTTTCTGCTGCTAACTGGTAACAAAAAATAAAAAGCCGGCGGAGAGCCGCCGGCAGAGAGAGTAAACATCGTCAGGCGATTATTTGCCTTTGTTTTCCAGATTTTCAACCTGCGGTAAACCCGTCGCTGAGGAGGCGCTCAGCAGTCCAGACTGCGCGTAGCCGAACAGCTTCTCGCGAGTATCGGTGATATCCAGATTACGCATGGTCAACTGGCCGATACGGTCTTCAGCGGTAAACATGGAATCGCCTTTTTCCATGGTCAGGCGCTCTGCTTTATAAGTCAGGTTGTCTGATACCGTATTGAGGATCGAGTAGTCATTGCCGCGACGCAGCTCAAGGGTGACTTCGCCGGTGATCTGGCTGGCGACCCAGCGCTGCAGCGAATCACGCAGCATCAGCGCCTGGGAATCGAACCAGCGGCCCTGATACAGCAGACGGCCCAGCTGGCGACCGTGAGCGTGATACTGCTCGATAGTATCTTCGTTATGAATACCGGTCAGCAGACGCTCGTAGGCGATATGCAGCAGCGCCATCCCCGGGGCTTCATAAATGCCGCGGCTTTTCGCTTCGATAATGCGGTTTTCGATCTGGTCGCTCATGCCCAGGCCGTGACGACCGCCGATGCGGTTGGCTTCCAGCATCATTTCAATGTCATCGGCGAAGGTTTTGCCATTCAGCGCCACCGGGTGGCCTTGCTCAAAGCGTACGGTGACTTCTTCCGCAGGGATCTTCACGTTTTCGTCCCAAAACTTCACGCCCATAATCGGGTTGACGATCTTGACGCTGGAATTCAGAAACTCCAGATCTTTCGCTTCGTGGGTAGCGCCGAGCATGTTGGAGTCGGTGGAATAGGCTTTCTCGACCGACATCTTGTAGTCAAAGCCGCAGGCGATCATAAATTCGGACATTTCGTGACGGCCGCCGAGTTCATTGATGAAATCGCTGTCCAGCCACGGTTTGTAGATCTGCAGTTCAGCGTTGGTCAGCAGGCCGTAGCGATAGAAACGTTCGATATCGTTGCCTTTATAGGTGCTGCCATCGCCCCAGATGTTAACGCCGTCTTCTTTCATTGCCGCTACCAGCATGGTGCCGGTGACCGCGCGGCCCAGCGGCGTGGTGTTGAAATAGGTCAACCCGCCAGTGGTGTTATGGAAAGCGCCACACTGAATCGCGGCGATCCCTTCTGCGACCAGCTGTTTGCGGCAGTCGATCAGACGGGCACCTTCGGCGCCGTACTCTTTCGCGCGGCGCGGAATAGCATCGTAGTCGTCTTCGTCCGGTTGACCCAGGTTAGCGGTATATGCATAAGGCACGGCGCCTTTTTTGCGCATCCATAACAGCGCGGCGCTGGTATCCAGTCCACCAGAGAAAGCGATACCAATACGTTGACCAACCGGGAGATGCTTGAGAATCGTCGTCATAAAATAAAACCCTGCTCGATAGACTGTGGTGAGTTCGACCCAACAACCTTAACTGCATTTTTATGCATTAATTGTGAGTATTCATTTAACCATCTTTTACTGGCGACAGGAAGGGCTTCATCATCTTTTTGCTAAAAAAGCCTGAAATACCAGCACAAACGGCAATCGGGGGCGCTAAAATGCATGTTGACAAAATATACTAGTTGCCGTTACAATTCATCCCGATTTTATGTCCCGTCTTCGGTACCAAATCCCAGCAGTATTTGCGTCTTTTGCTCAAAAAGAGTAAAATATGCCACGTTTCAGGCGCGGGGTGGAGCAGCCTGGTAGCTCGTCGGGCTCATAACCCGAAGGTCGTCGGTTCAAATCCGGCCCCCGCAACCACTTTCCCATTAAGTACTTTTTCAAATATACTGTGAGGACTAGGTGTCCTTCGTAGCCGAATTTGAAAGAATTCTTGCGGAAGGTGTTCCAGATCGCCATGGCGATCTCAGGGTTCAGTTATCTAAAGCCCCGATTTATCGGGGTTTTTTGTTATCTGACTTCAGAATAACTGGGCTATACGCCCTTTTTTTATGTCTTGGGGGTGGGTTTGTCCACATTAGAGCAAAAATTGACAGAGATGCTCACTGCGCCGGTTGAAGCGCTTGGCTTTGAGCTGGTCGGCATCGAATTTATTCGCGGTCGCACATCCACACTGCGCATCTATATTGATAGTGAAGATGGCATCAACGTTGATGATTGTGCTGATGTGAGCCACCAGGTAAGCGCCGTCATGGATGTCGAAGACCCGATCACTGTCGCTTACAACCTGGAAGTCTCTTCGCCTGGTCTCGACCGTCCGATGTTCACCGCCGAACACTATCAACGTTTCACTGGCGAAGAAGTTGCGCTGGTGCTGCGCATGGCGGTTCAGAACCGTCGCAAATGGCAGGGCATTATCAAAGCGGTAGACGGTGAAATGATCACGGTAACCGTCGAAGGCAAAGATGAAGTGTTCGCGCTGAGTAACATCCAGAAGGCGAACCTGGTTCCCCACTTTTAACAGTCTGGATTGAGGTGAAAGGCCCCGATGAACAAAGAAATTTTGGCTGTTGTTGAAGCCGTTTCCAACGAAAAAGCGCTGCCGCGTGAGAAAATTTTCGAAGCGCTGGAAAGCGCGCTGGCAACGGCCACCAAGAAAAAATACGAACAAGAGATCGACGTTCGCGTTGAAATCGACCGTAAGAGCGGCGATTTCGACACTTTCCGTCGCTGGCTGGTTGTAGAAGAAGTGACCCAGCCGACGCGCGAGATCACGCTGGAAGCCGCGCGTTTCGAAGATGAAAGCATGAACGTCGGTGACTACGTCGAAGATCAGATTGAGTCTGTCACTTTCGACCGCATCACCACCCAGACCGCTAAACAGGTTATCGTGCAGAAAGTTCGCGAAGCCGAGCGCGCAATGGTGGTCGATCAGTTCCGCGAGCACGAAGGTGAGATCATCACCGGCGTGGTGAAAAAAGTGAACCGCGACAACATCACTCTGGATCTGGGCAACAACGCTGAAGCCGTGATCCTGCGTGAAGATATGCTGCCGCGTGAGAACTTCCGCCCGGGCGACCGCATTCGCGGCGTACTGTACGCAGTCCGTCCGGAAGCGCGTGGCGCCCAGCTGTTCGTGACCCGTTCCAAACCTGAGATGCTGATCGAACTGTTCCGCATCGAAGTGCCGGAAATCGGTGAAGAAGTGCTGGAAATCAAAGCGGCGGCTCGCGATCCGGGATCTCGTGCCAAAATCGCGGTGAAAACCAACGACAAGCGTATCGACCCGGTTGGCGCTTGCGTCGGTATGCGCGGCGCGCGCGTGCAGGCGGTTTCCACTGAGCTTGGCGGCGAGCGTATCGATATCGTCCTCTGGGATGATAACCCGGCGCAGTTCGTGATTAACGCTATGGCGCCGGCAGACGTCGCGTCCATCGTGGTGGATGAAGATAAACACACCATGGATATCGCGGTAGAAGCGGGCAACCTGGCGCAGGCGATTGGCCGTAACGGTCAGAACGTTCGTCTGGCCTCGCAGCTCAGCGGCTGGGAACTCAACGTGATGACCGTTGACGATCTGCAGGCTAAGCACCAGGCGGAAGCGCATGCCGCTATCGATACCTTCACCAAATATCTCGATATTGATGAAGATTTCGCGACAGTGCTGGTTGAAGAAGGCTTCTCCTCGCTGGAAGAGCTGGCCTATGTGCCGATGAAAGAACTGCTGGAAATCGACGGTCTGGATGAAGCCACCGTTGAAGCACTTCGTGAGCGTGCGAAAAACGCACTGACTACGCTGGCGCTGGCTCAGGAAGAAAGCCTGGGAGATAACAAACCTGCCGATGATCTGTTGAATCTCGAAGGTCTGGATCGTGCCCTGGCATTCAAACTGGCTGCCCGTGGTGTTTGTACGCTGGAAGATCTCGCCGAGCAGGGCGTTGATGACCTGGCTGATATCGAAGGGATGACCGACGAGAAAGCTGGCGAGCTCATCATGGCCGCTCGCAACATTTGTTGGTTCGGCGACGAAGCGTAATAAACTGTAGCAGGAAGGAACAGCATGACAGATGTGACTATTAAAGCGCTGGCCTCAGAGATTCAGACCTCTGTGGATCGCCTGATACAGCAATTTGCTGACGCAGGCATCCGCAAAACGGCTGATGATTCTGTGACCTCGCAAGAGAAACAAACTTTGTTGACGCACCTGAACCGTGAGCATGGTTCGGCGCCAGACAAGCTGACGTTACAGCGTAAGACGCGCAGTACGTTGAATATTCCAGGTACCGGTGGAAAGAGTAAATCGGTACAAATCGAAGTCCGCAAGAAACGCACCTTTGTGAAACGCGATCCGCAAGAGGCTGAACGCCTGGCCGCGGAAGAGCAGGCGCAGCGTGAAGCGGAAGAGCAGGCCCGTCGTGAAGCTGAAGAAGCAGCGAAACGCGAGGCGCAATTAAAAGCTGAACGTGAGGCCGCAGAACAAGCTAAACGTGAAGTCGCTGATAAAGCGAAACGTGAAGCTGCGGAAAAAGACAAAGTGAGCAATCAACATACCGACGAAATGACCAAAACCGCCCAGGCTGAAAAGATCCGTCGCGAGAACGAAGCCGCGGAACTGAAGCGCAAATCGGAAGAAGAAGCACGCCGCAAACTTGAAGAAGAAGCGCGCCGTGTAGCGGAAGAAGCACGCCGTATGGCAGAAGAAAACGAAAAAAATTGGTCTGAAACTTCAGACAGCCCGGAAGACACCAGCGACTATCACGTCACCACGTCACAGCATGCTCGTCAGGCTGAAGATGATAACGATCGTGAAGTCGAAGGCGGTCGCGGCCGCAGCCGCAGCAGCAAAGCGGCGCGTCCGGCGAAGAAAGGCAACAAACACGCTGAATCGAAAGCCGATCGTGAAGAAGCCCGTGCGGCCGTTCGCGGCGGTAAAGGCGGTAAGCACCGTAAGGGTTCTGCTCTGCAGCAGGGCTTCCAGAAGCCGGCGCAGGCCGTTAACCGTGACGTGGTGATCGGCGAAACCATCACCGTTGGCGAACTGGCTAACAAGATGGCGGTGAAAGGTTCTCAGGTCATCAAAGCGATGATGAAGCTGGGCGCCATGGCGACCATCAACCAGGTCATCGACCAGGAAACCGCACAGCTGGTTGCCGAAGAGATGGGCCACAAAGTTATCCTGCGTCGTGAAAACGAGCTGGAAGAAGCGGTAATGAGCGACCGTGACACCGGCGCGGCGGCTGAACCGCGCGCACCGGTTGTGACCATCATGGGTCACGTTGACCACGGTAAAACCTCGCTGCTGGACTATATTCGTTCTACTAAGGTTGCCTCCGGCGAAGCGGGTGGTATTACCCAGCACATCGGTGCTTACCATGTAGAAACCGACAACGGCATGATCACCTTCCTGGATACCCCGGGCCACGCCGCGTTTACCTCCATGCGTGCTCGTGGTGCGCAGGCGACGGATATCGTGGTTCTGGTGGTGGCGGCAGACGACGGCGTGATGCCGCAGACTATCGAAGCTATCCAGCACGCCAAAGCGGCGCAGGTGCCGGTGGTAGTTGCGGTGAACAAGATCGATAAGCCTGAAGCCGATCCGGACCGCGTGAAGAATGAACTGTCCCAGTACGGCATCCTGCCGGAAGAGTGGGGCGGCGAGAGCCAGTTCGTCCACGTCTCCGCGAAAGCCGGTACCGGTATCGACGACCTGCTGGACGCGATCCTTCTGCAGGCTGAAGTCCTCGAGCTGAAAGCGGTCCGTAACGGGATGGCGAGCGGCGCAGTGATCGAATCCTTCCTTGATAAAGGTCGTGGTCCGGTTGCTACCGTTCTGGTTCGCGAAGGTACTCTGCACAAGGGTGATATCGTTCTGTGCGGCTTCGAATACGGCCGTGTGCGTGCGATGCGTGACGAACTGGGTCGCGAAGTGCTGGAAGCGGGTCCGTCCATTCCGGTGGAAATCCTCGGCCTGTCCGGTGTGCCGGCTGCCGGTGACGAAGTGACCGTGGTTCGTGACGAGAAAAAAGCGCGTGAAGTGGCGCTGTATCGTCAGGGCAAATTCCGTGAAGTTAAGCTGGCGCGTCAGCAGAAATCTAAACTGGAAAACATGTTCGCTAACATGACCGAAGGCGAAGTTCACGAAGTGAACATCGTGCTGAAAGCGGACGTACAGGGTTCTGTCGAAGCGATTTCCGATTCCTTACTGAAACTGTCTACCGACGAAGTGAAAGTGAAGATCATCGGTTCCGGCGTAGGTGGTATCACCGAAACCGACGCCACCCTGGCTGCAGCATCCAACGCGATTCTGGTTGGCTTCAACGTTCGTGCCGATGCCTCTGCGCGTAAAGTTATCGAAGCGGAAAGCCTGGATCTGCGCTACTACTCCGTCATCTATAACCTGATCGACGAAGTGAAAGCGGCGATGAGCGGTATGCTGTCTCCGGAACTGAAACAGCAGATCATCGGTCTGGCTGAAGTGCGCGATGTCTTTAAATCGCCGAAATTCGGCGCCATCGCGGGCTGTATGGTTACCGAAGGGACCATCAAACGTCACAACCCAATCCGCGTGCTGCGTGACAACGTGGTTATCTATGAAGGCGAGCTGGAATCCCTGCGCCGCTTCAAAGATGACGTTAACGAAGTCCGTAACGGCATGGAATGTGGTATCGGTGTGAAGAACTACAACGACGTTCGCGTTGGCGATATGATCGAAGTGTTCGAAATCATCGAAATCCAGCGTAGCATCGATTAATCATCGGATGGCTAAGCCGCCGGGGAAGCGAAGCGCCACCCGGCAATCATTTTAAAAAGGGGCTTTAGGCCCCTTTTTTGTCTTTATTCTGGAGAATTTATTATGGCGAAAGAATTTGGTCGCCCGCAGCGCGTGGCCCAGGAGATGCAAAAAGAGATTGCGATTATCCTGCAGCGTGAAATCAAAGACCCGCGTCTGGGCATGATGACCACCGTTTCCGGTGTGGAAATGTCCCGTGACCTGGCCTACGCCAAGGTGTATGTCACCTTCCTCAACGACAAAGATGAAGCCGCGGTGAAAGCGGGCATCAAAGCGCTGCAGGAAGCCTCTGGCTTTATCCGCTCTCTGCTGGGGAAAGCGATGCGCCTGCGCATCGTGCCGGAGCTGACCTTCTTCTACGACAACTCACTGGTGGAAGGGATGCGCATGTCCAACCTGGTCACCAGCGTGGTGAAACACGACGATGAGCGTCGTGTGAACCCGGACGACAGCAAGGAGGACTGATGAGTCGTCCTCGTCGTCGCGGCCGCGACGTGCACGGCGTATTGCTGCTGGATAAGCCTCAGGGCGCCTCCAGCAACGATGTGCTGCAGAAAGTAAAGCGTATATATAACGCCAACCGCGCCGGACACACCGGCGCGCTGGATCCGCTGGCGACCGGCATGCTGCCGATCTGCCTTGGCGAAGCGACCAAGTTTTCCCAATACCTGCTGGATTCCGATAAGCGCTACCGCGTGATCGCCAAACTTGGCCAGCGCACCGATACCTCCGATGCCGACGGTCAGGTGGTGGAAGAGCGCCCGCTGACCTTTAGCGACGAACAGCTGGCGGCGGCGCTGGACAGCTTCCGCGGCGAGACGCAGCAGGTGCCGTCGATGTACTCGGCGCTGAAATATCAGGGCAAGAAGCTGTACGAGTATGCCCGTCAGGGGATTGACGTCCCGCGGGAATCCCGGCCGATTACCGTCTATGAGCTGCTGTTTATCCGCCACGAAGGCGATGTGCTGGAGCTGGAGATCCACTGCTCGAAAGGCACCTACATCCGGACGATTATCGATGATTTAGGTGAAAAGCTCGGCTGCGGCGCGCACGTGATTTTCCTGCGTCGCCTGGCGGTGAGCAAATACCCGGTTGAGCGGATGGTAACCCTCGAGCAGCTGCAGGCGCTGGTCGATCAGGCGGCGGCGCAGGATATTCCTGCCGCGCAGTTGCTCGATCCGCTGCTGATGCCGATGGACAGCCCGGCCTCGGACTATCCGCTGGTGACCATCCCGGAGACCTCCGCGGTCTACTTTAAAAACGGCAACCCGGTACGTCAGTCAGGCGCGCCGCTTAACGGGCTGGTGCGGGTGATGGAAAGCGAATCCGGCAAGTTTCTCGGCATGGGCGAAATTGACGATGAAGGCCGCGTGGCGCCGCGTCGTCTGGTGGTGGAATACCCGGCGTAAGCGCTTTTCTTGCGATAAAAGCCTGCTACGAGTAGAATATCGCCGCTTAACGTCCGCTAAAGTGTTTTAACATTTTCGGGCGTTGCATCAGGGGTCGCTGAATTAGAGATCGGCACCCTTTCTTTCTTTTAATTTCTGGAGTTCTAAAATGTCTCTAAGCGTTGAAGCTAAAGCAAAAATCGTTTCTGAGTTTGGTCGTGGCGAAAACGACAGCGGTTCTACCGAAGTTCAGGTTGCACTGCTGACTGCACAGATCAACCACCTGCAGGGCCACTTTGCAGAGCACAAAAAAGATCACCACAGCCGTCGTGGTCTGCTGCGCATGGTTTCTCAGCGTCGTAAACTGCTCGACTACCTGAAACGTAAAGATGTTGCACGTTACTCCGCGCTGATCGAGCGTCTGGGTCTGCGTCGCTAATTCTGCGAGTTTCAGAAAAAGGGGCCTGACGGCCCCTTTTTTCGACCGGGCGGCAGCAATTCATTCAAAACTCATGTATTGTTGCTAGTAATGATCTTCATGCAGAGGTTCGCGCGGCTAATGAGAGGCTTCATCCGCAGGGGCGGGTAAAGGTTGTCATTAGTCGCGAGGATGCAGAGGATCGGGTCAATAGACGCTATGTCGTAGATATGGCGTGATTTATAGATAAAAAGGATAGAATTTTGCTTAATCCGATCGTTCGTAAATTCCAGTACGGCCAGCATACCGTGACCCTGGAAACCGGCATGATGGCGCGCCAGGCAACGGCCGCTGTGATGGTTAGCATGGATGACACTGCGGTATTCGTGACCGTTGTGGGCCAGAAAAAAGCGAAGCCAGGCCAGGACTTTTTCCCGCTGACGGTTAACTACCAGGAGCGCACCTACGCTGCCGGTAAAATCCCGGGTGGTTTCTTCCGTCGTGAAGGCCGCCCAAGCGAAGGCGAAACCCTGATCGCGCGTCTGATTGACCGCCCGGTTCGCCCGCTGTTCCCGGAAGGCTTCGTTAACGAAGTACAGGTTATCGCCACCGTGGTTTCCGTTAACCCGCAGGTTAACCCGGATATCGTCGCGATGATCGGCGCTTCCGCAGCGCTGTCCCTGTCTGGTATTCCGTTCAATGGCCCAATCGGCGCCGCGCGCGTGGGTTACATCAACGACCAGTACGTACTGAACCCGACCCAGGAAGAGCTGAAGTCCAGCAAACTGGATCTGGTTGTGGCCGGTACCGAAGCGGCCGTACTGATGGTGGAATCCGAAGCGGAACTGCTGAGCGAAGACCAGATGCTGGGCGCGGTGGTCTTTGGCCACGAGCAGCAGCAGATTGTTATCCAGAACATCAACGACCTGGTGAAAGAAGCCGGTAAACCACGTTGGGACTGGCAGCCGGAAGCCGTCAACGAAGCGCTGAACGCGCGCGTTGCTGCGCTGGCTGAATCCCGCCTGAGCGATGCTTACCGTATCACCGACAAACAAGAGCGTTACGCTCAGGTTGATGTGATCAAATCTGAAACCATCGCTACGCTGGTTGCAGAAGATGAAACCCTGGACGCTAACGAACTGGGTGAAATCCTGCACGCTATCGAGAAAAACGTGGTTCGTAGCCGCGTGCTGGCCGGTGAGCCGCGTATCGATGGTCGCGAAAAAGATATGATCCGTGGTCTGGACGTTCGTACCGGCGTTCTGCCGCGTACTCACGGTTCCGCACTGTTCACCCGTGGCGAAACGCAGGCGCTGGTTACCGCGACGCTGGGTACCGCACGCGATGCGCAGAATATCGATGAACTGATGGGCGAGCGTACCGACTCCTTCCTGTTCCACTACAACTTCCCTCCGTACTCCGTAGGTGAAACTGGCATGGTGGGGTCTCCGAAGCGTCGTGAAATCGGTCACGGTCGTCTGGCTAAGCGCGGCGTTCTGGCCGTGATGCCGACTATCGAAGAATTCCCGTACACCGTACGGGTGGTGTCTGAAATCACCGAATCTAACGGCTCTTCTTCCATGGCTTCCGTCTGCGGTGCCTCTCTGGCGCTGATGGACGCTGGTGTGCCGGTGAAAGCCGCCGTGGCGGGTATTGCCATGGGTCTGGTGAAAGAAGGCGACAACTTCGTCGTGCTGTCTGACATCCTCGGTGACGAAGACCACCTTGGCGATATGGACTTCAAAGTAGCGGGTTCCCGCGACGGTATCTCTGCGCTGCAGATGGATATCAAAATTGAAGGTATCACCAAAGAAATCATGCAGGTTGCATTGAACCAGGCTAAAGGTGCGCGTCTGCACATCCTGGGCGTGATGGAGCAGGCGATTAACGCGCCGCGCGGCGATATCTCTGAATTCGCACCGCGTATCCATACCATCAAGATCAACCCGGACAAGATCAAAGACGTTATCGGTAAAGGCGGTTCTGTTATCCGTGCCCTGACCGAAGAGACCGGTACCACCATCGAAATCGAAGATGACGGTACCGTGAAGATCGCAGCGACTGACGGCGACAAAGCACAGCATGCTATCCGTCGTATCGAAGAGATCACCGCTGAGATCGAAGTTGGCCGTATCTACAATGGTAAAGTGACCCGTATCGTTGACTTTGGCGCGTTCGTTGCCATCGGCGGCGGTAAAGAAGGTCTGGTTCACATCTCGCAGATCGCTGACAAGCGCGTTGAGAAAGTGACTGACTACCTGCAGATGGGTCAGGAAGTGCCGGTTAAGGTTCTGGAAGTTGACCGCCAGGGCCGTGTCCGTCTGAGCATCAAAGAAGCAACTGAACAGACTCCGTCTGCCGCAGCGCCGGAAGTTCCGGCTGCCGAGCAGGGCGAGTAAGGTTGCCGTTAGCCCTCCGCTTTTGCGGAGGGCGTTTTACGGGCAGGACGCCTCGTTTGCAGCCGGGGAACAGGACGTTCATCCAATCGTTGTCTTCGGGAGTGGGAAATGAAGCCTTTTTTGCGCTGGTGTTTCGTGGCGACAGCTCTCACGCTGGCAGGATGCAGTAGCACCGCCTGGCGTAAGGACGCCGTCCTCGCAGTACCATTGCAACCGACTTTACAGCAAGAAGTGATTCTGGCACGTATGGAACAAATTCTTGCCAGTCGGGCTTTATCCGATGACGAACGCGCACAGCTTTTATATGAGCGCGGAGTGTTGTATGATAGTCTCGGTCTGAGGGCATTAGCGCGAAATGATTTTTCACAAGCGCTGGCAATCCGACCCGATATGCCTGAAGTATTCAATTACTTAGGTATTTACTTAACGCAGGCAGGCAATTTTGATGCTGCCTATGAAGCGTTTGATTCTGTACTTGAGCTTGATCCAACTTACAACTACGCGCACTTGAACCGCGGTATCGCCCTGTATTACGGCGGCCGGGCTAAGTTAGCGCAAGATGATCTGCTGGCGTTTTATCAAGACGATCCCAATGATCCTTTCCGTAGCCTGTGGCTTTATATCGCCGAGCGTAAACTCGACGAGAAGCGGGCGCTTGAAGCACTCAGAGAGCGCTTAGACAAGTCGGACAAAGAGCAATGGGGATGGAACATTGTCGAGTTCTACCTTGGCGACATTAGCGAAAAAGAGCTGATGACTCGTCTGAAGGCAGACGCAACGGATAACACCTCGCTCGCTGAGCATCTCAGTGAAACCAACTTCTATTTAGGTAAGTACTACCTAAGTCTGGGGGACAAGGACAGCGCTACGGCACTGTTCAAACTGGCGGTCGCCAACAACGTACATAACTACGTTGAGCACCGATACGCATTGTTGGAATTATCGCTCTTGGGCCAGGAGCAAGATGACCTGGCAGAATCGGACCAGCAATAGCTGACGAACACATCAGCCCATAGTTTTTTGCTTGCCATCACCTTCGCGGGTGAGGGCGTTGTTGTTCGTTAATACACCTACTTTGAGCCGGTTCACACTTTTCAATGAAAATTACCGTAAATTTTCACGATGAGTTATGTAGACTGGCCGCCATTAATTTTGAGGCACACGTACTACATGGCTGAATTCGAAACCACTTTTGCAGATCTGGGCCTGAAGGCTCCTATCCTTGAAGCGCTTAACGATCTGGGTTACGAAAAACCATCTCCGATCCAGGCTGAGTGCATTCCGCATCTGCTGGACGGCCGCGACGTTCTGGGTATGGCCCAGACCGGTAGCGGTAAAACCGCAGCGTTTTCTTTACCGCTGCTGAACAACATCGATCCTGAGCTGAGAGCACCACAGATCCTGGTGCTGGCGCCGACCCGCGAGCTGGCGGTACAGGTTGCTGAAGCAATGACGGAATTCTCTAAACATATGCGCGGCGTAAACGTGGTTGCCCTGTACGGCGGCCAGCGTTATGACGTGCAGCTGCGCGCCCTGCGTCAGGGTCCGCAGATCGTTGTCGGTACCCCGGGTCGTCTGCTGGACCACCTGAAGCGCGGCACCCTGGACCTCTCTAAACTGAGCGGTCTGGTACTGGATGAAGCAGATGAAATGCTGCGCATGGGCTTTATCGAAGACGTAGAAACCATTATGGCGCAGATCCCGGAAGGGCATCAGACCGCGCTGTTCTCCGCCACCATGCCGGAAGCGATCCGTCGCATTACCCGCCGCTTTATGAAAGAGCCGCAGGAAGTGCGTATTCAGTCCAGCGTGACCACTCGTCCGGACATCAGCCAGAGCTACTGGACTGCCTACGGTATGCGTAAAAACGAAGCGCTGGTGCGTTTCCTGGAAGCGGAAGATTTTGATGCGGCGATTATCTTCGTCCGTACCAAAAACGCGACCCTGGAAGTGGCTGAAGCGCTGGAGCGTAACGGCTACAACAGCGCGGCGCTGAACGGCGACATGAACCAGGCGCTGCGTGAGCAGACCCTGGAGCGTCTGAAAGACGGTCGTCTGGATATCCTGATTGCGACTGACGTGGCAGCCCGTGGTCTGGACGTTGAACGTATCAGCCTGGTGGTGAACTACGACATCCCGATGGATTCTGAATCCTACGTTCACCGTATCGGTCGTACCGGTCGTGCGGGCCGCGCGGGCCGCGCGTTGCTGTTCGTTGAGAACCGTGAACGTCGTCTGCTGCGCAACATCGAACGTACGATGAAGCTGACCATCCCGGAAGTGGAGCTGCCGAACGCAGAGCTGCTGAGCAAACGTCGTCTGGAAAAATTCGCCGCCAAAGTCCAGCAGCAGCTGGAAAGCAGCGATCTGGACCAGTACCGTGCGCTGCTGGCGAAAATCCAGCCGACGGCGGAAGGCGAAGAGCTGGACGTGGAAACGCTGGCTGCCGCGCTGCTGAAAATGGCCCAGGGCGAACGCTCGCTGATCGTGCCGCCGGATGCGCCGATGCGTCCGCGTCGTGAGTTCCGTGACCGTGACGATCGCTTCGAGCGTCGTGGCGACCGCAACGATCGCGCTCCGCGTGGCGATCGCGAAGATCGTCCGAAGCGTGAGCGTCGTGACGTAGGCGATATGGAACTGTATCGCATTGAAGTGGGTCGCGATGACGGTGTTGAAGTGCGTCATATCGTTGGCGCGATCGCTAATGAAGGCGATATCAGCAGCCGCTACATCGGTAACATCAAGCTGTTCGCTTCTCACTCCACCATCGAACTGCCGAAAGGGATGCCGGGCGAAGTGCTGCAGCACTTTACTCGTACCCGCATCCTGAACAAGCCGATGAACATGCAGCTGCTGGGCGATGCGCAGCCGCGCACCGAACGTCGTGGCGGTGGTGAACGTCGTGAAGGTGGTCGTAGCTTCGGCGGTGAGCGTCGTGAAGGCGGTCGTGGCTTCGGTGGCGAGCGTCGTGAAGGTGGTCGTGGTGATGGTCGTCGTTTCAGCGGCGAACGTCGTGAAGGCCGTGCGCCGCGTCGTGACGATGCATCCGCGCCGCGCCGCGATGACTCTGCCGGTCGCCGTCGCTTCGGTGGCGATGCATAATTAACGTAGCCCGCTAGCGTAAACTAAATAATACAGCCCCGATCGTCATGATTGGGGCTTTTTTTATTTCTTTTGTACTCGTGTACTGGTACAGTGCTTCGCACCCATCGTGGGAAAGTATTTTTGACTGGAGATTTCGGTAAATGGCGACACTAACCACTACGGCAACCCGTCCGTCCCTGTTTGGCGGCGTGGTGATCATCGGCGGCACGATTATCGGCGCGGGTATGTTCTCGCTGCCGGTGGTGATGTCCGGCGCGTGGTTTTTCTGGTCGCTGGCGGCGCTGGTTTTCACCTGGTTCTGCATGCTGCACTCCGGTCTGATGATCCTCGAGGCCAACCTTAACTACCGGATCGGCTCCAGCTTCGACACCATTACCAAAGACCTGCTCGGCAAGGGCTGGAACCTGGTCAACGGCGTGTCGATCGCCTTTGTGCTGTATATCCTGACCTACGCCTATATTTCAGCCAGCGGCTCGATACTACATCATACGTTTAGCGAGATGTCGCTGAACGTGCCGGCGCGGGCGGCGGGTTTTGGCTTTGCGCTGCTGGTGGCATTTATCGTCTGGATGAGCACCAGGGCGGTGAGCCGCATGACGGCTATTGTGCTCGGCGCCAAGGTGATCACTTTCTTCCTGACCTTTGGCAGTCTGCTGGGGCACGTCGAGCCGACGACGCTGTTTAACGTTGCGGAAAAGAACGCCTCCTATGCGCCATATCTGCTAATGACGCTGCCGTTCTGCCTGGCCTCGTTTGGCTACCACGGCAATGTGCCGAGCCTGATGAAATACTACGGCAAAGATCCACGCACCATTATCCGCTGCTTAACCTACGGTACGCTGCTGGCGCTGGGTCTGTACGTGGTCTGGCTGCTGGTGACGATGGGCAATATCCCGCGTCCGCAGTTTATCGACATCGCGCAGAAGGGCGGCAATATTGATGTGCTGGTGCAGGCCCTGAGCGGGGTGCTGAACAGCCGGAGCCTGGATCTGCTGCTGGTGGTATTCTCTAACTTTGCCGTCGCCAGCTCGTTCCTTGGCGTCACGCTGGGGCTGTTCGACTACCTGGCGGATCTGTTTGGTTTTGACGACAGCGCGCTGGGGCGCTTTAAAACTGCGCTGCTGACATTTATTCCGCCGATGATGGGCGGGCTGGTGAAACCCGATGGCTTCCTCTACGCCATCGGCTATGCCGGCCTGGCGGCGACGATCTGGGCGGCGATTGTACCGGCGCTGCTGGCTCGCGCCTCGCGTAAACGCTTCGGCAGCCCACAGTTCCGCGTATGGGGCGGAACACCGATGATTGTGCTGATCCTACTGTTTGGCCTTGGCAATGCGGTTGTACACATTCTGTCGAGCGTTAATCTGCTGCCGGTTTACCAGTAAGAGGCTTACCCGGTGGCGCGACGTCCACCGGGCCTGGATTTTGATTAACCCAACAATTCCTCTTTCACCTGCATCGCTAAATCGAAAGAATGCAGCCGCGCCTGGTGGTCGAAGATCTGGCCATTGACCATGATTTCGTCCGCCTCGGTTTCCCGCATAATCGACTCTAAGCCGTGGCGGACTTTAGTTTTATCACCCACCAGCGACATGCGCAGCGCCTGCTGCACGCCATACTGCTCGGACGCTGACCATAGCTGATGCATATTTTCCACCGGCGGCGGCAGCTGTCCGGTTTCGCCGCGACGCAGCTTCACAAACGCCTGCTGCATGGAAGTGAAGAGAAACTCCGCATCGCGGTTGCTGTCGGCGGCGATGATATTGATGCACACCATGGCATACGGTTTTTCCAGCCGCGCGGAGGGCGTAAAGTTGCTGCGATACAGGTGCAGGGCCTGGAACAGCATATCCGGCGCGAAGTGCGAGGCGAACGCGAACGGCAAACCGAGCTGCGCCGCCAGCTGGGCGCTGTAGAGGCTTGAACCCAGCAGCCACACCGGAATGCGCTCCCCGTAGCCGGGAACCGGGCGCACGTGCGGGTTCGGATCGCGGGCGTCAAACCAGTCCACCAGTTCCGCCACGTCGCGCGGGAAGTTATCGACATCGCCGCTCATATGGCGACGCAGGGCGCGCATGGTGGGCTGATCGCTGCCCGGCGCGCGGCCAAGGCCGAGGTCGATACGCCCGGGATAGAGGGTGTTCAGGGTGCCGAACTGCTCGGCGATCACCAGCGGCGAATGGTTGGGCAACATCACGCCACCGGAACCCAGATGCAGGGTAGTGGTATTGGCGGCGAGATAGCCAATCAGCACCGAGGTCGCTGCGCTGGCAATGCCGACCATATTGTGGTGCTCCGCCAGCCAGTAGCGGTGATAACCGCGCGATTCGGCCAGCCGGGCGAGATCCAGAGAGTGGGTAAAGGCTTCTTTGGCAGAAGATCCTTGCGGGATCGGCGCCAGATCGAGCACCGAGAACGGAACAGATTTGTCAGTCATAAAGGCTCACTTTGCTACAGCATCGTCATCAGATTGAAGGTCTTCTTCCAGCCTGGCGCATCCAGGACGCGCCAGCCAGAAAAGCTGCATCTTTAATAATGCATTAAAATCTGAGCACTGCTGTTAACAAAGTGAGCGGTTTATCAGGCCTGCAGCGCCAGCCCGGGCAGCCGTTTCCAGTAGCCGTTGCAATCGCTGTTGCCGGTGAGCGCCAACGGCGCAGCGCCGTTTTCATTGGCGCGGAAGGCGTCGAGCATGGCGAAGGTCTCGTTGCCCATCGGCGACAGGCGTACCATATCCACCAGTCCGTGCATGGACGTCAGCTCATTGCCCAGGTTGTAGACATAGCCGCTCATGGTCTGGATACCGTTGAGCACGAACACCTGCTGGTTCTCCTGGGACAGCATGCTGCGTCCGGTTGGGTATTTGATGCAGCAGGTCTCGCACTCATCCTTTGGCCTATCTTCCGAGCGGGCGGTAAAGCAGCGGGCGGAATAAGCCAGCGGCAGATGGCCGTAGCTCAGCACTTCGACTTCAAACTGATTGCGAATGCCCAGCTCTTCGCACTGGGTCAGTAAATTAGCCAGCCAGTCGCGGGAAAGCTCCACCGGCATGCACCAGCGCACCATGCCCTGTTTTAACAGCAGGCGCAGGGTAACGGCGTTGTAGCAGTTCAGCGCATGCCCGGCGACGAACGGCAGCTTGCGTTCGGCGCAGAGGTTAACCACGCCCAAATCGCTGGCCTCAATCAGGAACTCCCCGTTATCGACATAGCGCTTCAGCTCGCCCAGTTCGGAGGAGGCCTGCACCAGCGCGAGGGTAGACAGCACCACCTGTTTGCCGCTGCTCGCCAGCGCTTTCGCCATCTCAATCCAGTCGCCGACTTTGGTAGCGCGGCGTTTGCTGCACACCGCTTCGCCGAGATAAATGGTGTCGGCGCTGCAGTTGGCTGCCTGCTGGTAAAAATTTTCCAGCGTCTCTTTTGGCCAGTAGTAAAGCACTGGCCCTAATGAATATTTCATGTTTCTCACTGCCATTTACGGTGGTAGGCGCCAAGGGTGGTTTGTGTCCCTTCGGACATGGAGCCAAGGGTTTCCATCCATGCGGATTGCGGCACGAAATTCTGTGGATCGGCTTTGCAGCGATCGATCGCCTGGCGCCAGACTTTCGCTACCTGGGTGACGTAGGCCGGGCTGCGCTGACGGCCTTCGATTTTCACTGAGGCGATATTGGCGGCCATCAACTCCGGCAACAGTTCCAGGGTATTGAGGCTGGTGGGCTCCTCCAGCGCGTGATAGCGCTCGCCATCGACCAGGTAGCGGCCTTTACACAAGGTCGGATAACCGGCGTTTTCCCCATCCTGATAGCGGTCAATCAGCACTTCATTGAGACGCGATTCCAGCCCCTGTGGGGTTTGCTGCCAGCGCACGAAGCGCGCAGGCGAGCAGGCGCCGACGGTGTTGGGCGATTCGCCGGTCAGGTAGGAAGAGAGATAGCAGCGGCCTTCCGCCATGATGCACAGGCTGCCGAAGGCAAAGACTTCCAGCGGCACCGGCGTGGCGCGAGCCAACTGTTTCACCTGGTGAATAGATAACACCCGCGGCAGTACGACGCGCGCCACGTCGAAGTTGCGATGATAGAAGCGAATGGCCTCTTCATTGGTGGCGGAAGCCTGTACCGAGACATGGCGTTCTATATGCGGATAGCGCTCCGCGGCGTACTCCAGCATGGCGATATCGGCCAGAATGAGCGCATCGGCGCCCAGCTGAGCCGCCATATCCACCGCGCGCTGCCAGCGGGCGTAGCCGTCGGGGTGGGCGAAGGTGTTGATGGCGATATGCAGCTTACGACGGTGCTGATGCACAAAGCTGACGGCTTCCTGCAGTTTCTTTTCGGTGAAATTAAGGCCGGCAAAGTGGCGGGCGTTGGTGTCATCTTTCAGCCCGATATAGACGGCATCGGCGCCGTTTTCGATGGCCGCCTTAAGCGCCGGAAGGTTACCGGCTGGGCAGAGCAGCTCCATAATTTTTCCTGAAAAATGCGGCCCGTCAGGGACGCTGAATGGTTAACGAGCAGGGATTTTAGTTAACCTTCTGGTGACAATTTTTGATTTGAGGCAGTTAAAAGTGTATTGGCGGCGCCAATAACGGGCTGCCGTCATCGCGTTTTTGTTGATTTACGCCGCTATGTTGTTTATGTGATATGGCACAATAGCGGCACAATTGCATTCATGGAGTAAAGCTTGTGTTGGATAAACTGCGTTCCCGGCTGGTCCACTTTGGCCCGTCTTTAATGAGCGTGCCGGTTAAGCTGGCACCTTTTGCCCTCAAGCGCCAGGTGCTGGAGCAGGTGCTTAGTTGGCAGTTTCGCCAGGCGCTGGCGGAGGGAGAGCTGGAGTTTCTCGAGGGGCGCTGGTTAAGTATTCATGTGCGTGACATCGGTCTGCTGTGGTATACCTCGGTAGTCGATGGTCGCCTGGTGGTCAGCCAGCAGGCGGACGCCGACGTCAGCTTCAGCGCCGACGCCAGCGATCTGTTAATGATCGCCGCGCGCAAGCAGGATCCGGATACGCTATTCTTCCAGCGTCGTCTGGTTATTGAAGGCGATACGGAGCTGGGGCTGTATGTAAAAAATTTGATGGACGCCATTGAGCTCGAGCAGATGCCCAAAGCGCTGCGCGTGATGTTGCTGCAACTGGCGGATTTTGTCGAAGCTGGACTGAAGAGCCCGCAGAAACCTGAACAGACATCGGTAGGTGAGGCATGCTGATTCGAGTGGAAATTGGGATTGATGCACCGGGAATCGACGCGCTGCTGCGTCGTACCTTCGGCCGCGATGCCGAAGCGCAGCTGGTGCACGATCTGCGTGAAGATGGACTGATCACGCTGGGGGTAGTGGCGACGGATGATGAAGGCCAGGTGATCGGCTACGTTGCCTTCAGCCCGGTTGCGGTGGAAGGTGAAGAGCTACAGTGGGTCGGCCTGGCGCCGCTGGCGGTGGATGAACGCTACCGTGGACAGGGCATTGGCCGGCAGCTGGTCTATGAAGGGCTGGATTCGCTGAATGAGTTTGGCTATGCCGCGGTGGTGACGCTGGGCGACCCGGAGTTATACCGTCGCTTTGGTTTTGAACCGGCCGCGCGCTTCGATCTCCGCTGCCGCTGGCCGGACAGCGCGGAGGCGTTCCAGGTGCACCGCCTGGCGGATGACGCCCTCGAAGGTGTCCACGGCCAGGTCGAATACAGCGACCACTTTAATCGTTTTTGAGCCTTGCCAGCAGGGTTTCGACGGTATCTTCTCCGGCAACGAGGCGCTCTTTTTCGCGCTTCGTTAGCTGCTTAATGCGGTATTCCAGCCGCAAAGCAAGTGAGTGTTCACCAACTTCATGGCTAAAGGCCAGCTGCAGGTCGCCTTTGCCGCGCAACGCCTTCGCGCCTTTCCCTGCCTGATGCTGGCGAAAGCGGCGCGGCACATCGGTGGTGATGCCGGTATAGAGGCGATTATCCGCGGTTCGAATGAGATACAGAAACCAGCACACGGTTATAAAGTCACTATGGTAAGGTGTAGGCACCATAGCATAATGGAGAAGAAAGATGGATACGCTTGCCGCCATTGGCCGCTGGCTGAGTAAACAGCACGTCGTCACCTGGTGCGTCTCCCGCGACGACGAGCTGTGGTGTGCGAACGCCTTTTACGTCTATGACCCGGATAGCGTGGCCTTTTATCTGCTCAGCGATGAGCACACCCGCCACGGCCAGATGACCGGCGAGCGGGCGAAGGTGGCCGGCACGGTCAACGGCCAGCCAAAAACCGTGGCCCTGATCCGCGGCGTGCAGTTCCAGGGCGAGATCCGCCGACTGCGCGGCGACGAAGAGGCGCGTATGCGTCAGCGCTACGTCAAGCGCTTCCCGGTGGCCCGCATGCTGTCGGCGCCGGTTTGGGAGATTCGTCCGGACGAAATCAAGTTTACCGACAACACGCTGGGGTTCGGGAAAAAGCTACACTGGCGGCGCGATGCCGGCGCCGAGCAGGCGTAGCGCTTCGCGATTGAAGGCCGGCAGATCGTCCGGCGTTCTGCTGGTGACCAGCTGTTCGTTATCGACCACCACCTCCTGGTCGTAAAACTCGCCCCCGGCGTTTTTCACATCCACCACGATCGGTTTTACCGCCGTGAGCTTACGCCCGCGGATCACATCGGCGCTGATCAGCAGCTGCGGGCCGTGGCAGATGGCGAAGACCGGCTTCCCGCCGTTGACAAAATCGCGGGTAAAGGTGACAAAGCGTTCATCCCCGCGCAGCTGGTCAGGGGAATAGCCCCCGGGCAGCAACAAGGCATCAAATTCACCCGGTGTGACGTCATCAATGGCCCGATCGATGGCGACCTCTGCTTCTCCCTGTTTACCCTTCACCGTCTTGCCAGCCTGCTTTTCGATGGTCACGACCTGATGCCCGGCGAGCTTAAACGCCTCGGCGGGAGAGGTAAATTCAGAATCTTCAAAGTCGTCGGTAATGAGCACGGCTATCTTTTTACTCATGTTTCCTCCGCTATCTGGATGGTCAATGAGGTAATTCCATGATGATGGTGGATACTTACCTTGTAAGGTATTAAGCCTGGAACATGAGCCCGAAAGTGCAAGGCGGAGAATTCTGTAAAGGAGAATCAATGAGTCAGGTATTATTGACCGGCGCGACCGGGTTAGTTGGCGGTCACTTACTTCGGCTGCTGCAGAATGAGCCGAGCATCAGCGCCATCGCCGCCCCGACGCGTCGTCCACTGGCGCCGGCGGAAGGGGTTTTTAATCCGCACGATCCCCAGTTGACCGATGCCCTGGCGCAGGTGGTTGACCCGGTGGATATCGTTTTCTGCTGTCTGGGAACGACGCGCCGGGAGGCCGGGAGCAAAGAGGCCTTTGTCCATGCTGACTACACGCTGGTGGTTGATACCGCGCTGACCGGCAAACGGCTGGGTGCGCAACATATGCTGGTGGTCAGCGCGATGGGCGCCAACGCCCACTCGCCGTTTTTCTACAATCGGGTGAAGGGGGAAATGGAGGCGGCGCTGATCGAGCAGGGTTGGCCGCGGCTGACCATTGCCCGGCCGTCGATGCTCTCAGGCGAGCGGGAAAAAAAGCGGGCCAATGAGACCTTCCTCGAACCGCTGTTCCGACTCTTACCGGGGAACTGGAAATCCATTGCGGCCCGCGACGTGGCGATTGCCCTGCTGGCGGAGGCGCTGTCGCCTACTCACGAAGGGGTGCAAATTCTCTCATCGTCCGAGCTGCGGGAGCGTGCCGCGCGGCAGGCGGAATAGCGGTTTGCAAACGCAGGCTTCCGGCGTAGTATTCACGGCTTCAATTCATATCCACATTTCTTGCTGGGGAATGCTATGGCTGGTCAGTCTTCATCTCAGGCGGCGTCACCATTTCAATGGTGGAAGCCCGCGCTTTTCTTTCTCGTCGTGATTGTCGGCCTGTGGTTCGTCAAATGGCAGCCATACTACGGGAAAGCCTTCACCGCTGCGGAAACCCACAGTATCGGTAAATCCATTCTCGCCCAGGCCGACGCTAACCCGCTGAAGGCGGCGTGGGACTACGCGGTGGTTTACTTCCTTGCCGTCTGGAAAGCGGCGGTGCTCGGCGTGCTGCTCGGGTCGCTGATTCAGGTGCTGATCCCGCGCGACTGGCTGCTGCGCACCCTGGGACAATCGCGTTTTCAGGGGACGCTGCTGGGGACGATTTTCTCGCTGCCAGGCATGATGTGCACCTGCTGCGCCGCGCCGGTCGCGGCCGGGATGCGCAAACAGCAGGTGTCGATGGGCGGGGCGCTGGCGTTCTGGATGGGCAACCCGCTGCTCAACCCGGCGACGTTGGTGTTTATGGGCTTCGTGCTGGGCTGGCAGTTTGCGTTGGTTCGCCTGGTGGCGGGCCTGGCGACGGTGTTGATTGTCGCGACGCTGGTGCAGAAATGGGTAAAAGAGGCGGCGACGCAGCCTGCCGTGGTGCCTGAAGCGCAAGCGAAAGCGGCCCAGGGCGGCTTCTTTAGCCGCTGGCTGCGGGCGCTGTGGACGTTGTTCTGGAACACCATCCCGGTTTATATCCTCGCGGTACTGGTGCTGGGGGCGGCGCGCGTCTGGCTGTTCCCGCACGCCGATGGCGTGGTGGATAATACCTTGTTCTGGGTCATCGCGATGGCGATCGCCGGCTGTCTGTTTGTGATCCCTACCGCGGCGGAAATTCCGATTGTCCAGACGATGATGCTGGCGGGGATGGGCGTTGCGCCGGCGCTGGCGCTGCTGATTACGTTGCCGGCAGTGAGCGTGCCATCGTTGATTATGCTGCGCAAAGCCTTTCCGGCTAAAGCGCTGTGGCTGACTGGCGGACTGGTGGCGCTGTGCGGGGCGATTGTCGGTGCGCTGGCGCTGGTGTAGTTTGCCGTAAACGTACGCATAGCCGGATGGGGTGTCGGGTGGCGGCTACGCCTTACCCGGCTCACAACGGACAGGGGGCGGTAGCCCGGCTAAGCGCAGCGCCAGCCGGGAAATTGCAGCTTTATTTAATATAGGTAAAGGCGGTGGTCACCCGGGACACGCCGCTCACCCGGCTGGCGATATCCGCCGCCGCGCGGCCTTCACGGTCGGTCACCAGTCCCATCAGGAAGACTTCGCTGTTTTCCGTGGTCACCTTCACGTTCGAGGATTTGACCTGATCGGTGCTCAGCAGCTGCGAACGCACCTTGGTGGTAATCCAGGTATCAGAAGAGGCGGTGCCTAAACCAATCGGCTGGCCCTGGCGCACTTCGTTAAACACTTCCGTGGTTCCTTCCACGCCCATGGCGATTTGCTTGGCGCGGGCAGAGAGATCCGGCGTCGGCGACTGACCGGTCAGCAGGACTTTGCCCTGATAAGCGGTAACGTTGATGCGGGCCTGTTTCTTAATCTGTTCATCTTTCGACAAGGCGCTATTGACGCGCAGTTCCAGGGTGCTGTCATCGACCTGGGTTCCCACCGTACGCGGGTCCGTTGCGGCTTTAGTGCCGACTGCTGCCGTTCCGACAACCGCGGCGGCAACGCAGCCCTGCAGCAGTAGTGCTGAAAGCAGGATGGCGAGGGGCGAGAGAGCCTTCATGTGTTCTCCTTAATCGTCCTGGTGTGGAAAAAGAGTGTTATCTATCAAATCGCACAGACAGTTGACGGTCAGCATATGCATCTCCTGGATACGCGCGCTGCGGTGTGAGGGGATGCGGATTTCGACATCCTGCTGACCTAACAGGCCCGCCAGCTCACCGCCGTCATAGCCGGTTAACGCGACGATGGTCATGTCGCGGGTCACGGCGGCTTCCACCGCCTTGACGATGTCCCGACTGTTACCGCGCGTGGAGATTGCCAGCAGCACATCGCCAGCGTGTCCCAGGGCGCGCACCTGCTTGGCGTAAATCTCGTCATGCAGGCGATCGTTAGCGATGGCAGTTAAGACCACATTATCGGTGTTTAGTGCAATGGCGGGTAAACCAGGGCGTTCCGTTTCAAAACGATTAATCATGCTGGCAGCAAAATGCTGTGCGTTGGCGGCGGAAGTGCCATTACCACAACAGAGGATTTTGTTGCCGTTGAGCAGGGACTGCACGAGCGTCATCGCCGCCCGGGAGATGGCGTCCGGGAGTGCTTCTGCTGCGGCAATTTGGGTTTGAATGCTTTCGGTAAAGCAGGCTTTGATTCTGTCGAGCACGGGATCCCTTACTTCTGGTATTACGCTATTCGCCAAAGGCGTTTTTTAGCCATTGGATGTCGTTTCCGGTGAAGGCTACCACATCGAAACGGCAATCCACAGTCTCAAAGCTCCCATTCTGTCGGCAGAGCCACAAACGGGCGGCTTTAAGCAGGCGTTGCTGTTTTTGCGGGGTGACGCTGGCCGCCGCGTCACCGTACAGAGCGCTGCGGCGGTAGCGCACCTCGACAAAGACGGTGACGGCGCCGTCGCGCATAATGAGGTCAATTTCGCCGCCACGCTCGCGAGCATTGGCGGCAATAAAACGCAGGCCCTGGCTTTCAAGCCAGCGGCGAGCACGGTTTTCCCATGCATCGCCGGTCTGTTTGCTTAGCTGGCCGGGACGATTTGTCCCTGCTGGTATTTGAGCCATGACAGTTTCCTGGTAATCACGCAGTCCTGAGTCGCCGTCAGATCGCCGGTATTCCCGTTCAACTCGAAGCCCGGCGTCTGGCGCATTTGCGTGAAGTGGTTTGCCAGCGACCAGGCGTCAGCGCCCATCGCATACAGACGCGCCAGCGAGTAGTCATTGCGCACCGCAGACAGCGCCTGCTGCATCAACGCCGGGTTGCTGCCAGCCAGCATCGGGATTTCGCTATACTGCAGGCCTTCCATCTCCAGACGGAAATCCGGACCTGCGGTGCCCTGTGCGCTGCGCGAGCTGGCGTACAGGGTGACATTGCTCTGGCTGCCGTTGCGCATCGCGATCATGGGTTTGATATAGCCAATCTGTTCCGGGGTGGCGAGGATATAGGCCGCGTCGACGCTGCCGCCGCTGCTAACCGGCATTTCATCCGCCGTGCCGAGGACGCTGTTCTGCGCTGATGGCAGGGTGGAGACCGGGGTGCCGCTCAGCGCAATGCCCCCTCCGCCGTTAACGCCGGCGCGCAGCTCCGCCGTGGAGCCAAAACGCTGCTGCAGGACGCTGGCGCCGCCCAGCTTCAGCCACTCGTCGGCAAACGCGTTGACCACACGATCGCCCAGCGCGCCGCGCGGAACCAGCAACAACGGCGTCTGTTTGCCCTGTTGATGGATGTGTCGGGCGGCGTCACGCGCTTCGTCTTCCGGTGACAGCGCGAAATAGCAGATATTAGCGCGGCCTTCGACCTTCTCCGGCTGGTTGAGCGCCAGCACGTTGAGCGGCGTATTGCTCTTGAGAACATCTTCGACATTCTCTTTTAGCAGCGGCCCGACGACCAGGGTGGCGCCGTCCTGCTGAGCCAGGGCAAGGAGCTGGCCGATCGGCTGGCTGGTGGTATCGTAAATTTTCAGTTCCGCAGAGGGATTGGCGGCGGTGGCGACCACTGGCTGCGGCTGTGCGGCCGGGGCGGTGACCGGCTGGGTGACCGGGGACGCGGTGGTCTGCGGCGTGGTGGTCGCTTCCGGCGCCTGAGCCGCCGGCGTTGCCTGAGTTTGCGCCGGGGCCTGCACCGGTTCAGCGCGACTTCCGGCAGCCGTCAGATCGCTAATTTCCGCCTGCGACGGGCTTACCACGTCATCGTTACCGGACGTGTTCGCCGCCTGAGCAACCTGAGCGGGAACCGCGCTGCCCGTCACCGACGGCGCGCCGTTTTTGGCGGCTTCGAAGCCCTGCTGGATGGTGCGGCCGAAGATCGAGGCCTGGCCGTTCAGCGGCAGGAAAAGCGCAATCTTGTTGATGGAGGCGGGCTTATAGTTTTGCATGTTCACCAGCGCCGTTGGCAGCATTTTGGCGCCAGGGTTTTGCGGGTAGCGCGTCTGCCAGTCTTTGACGCCGGCTTTCAGCAGCGTGGGATCGTTGCGGTTGTCAAACCACATCCGCTGCAGATCCAGCCAGCCCTGGAGGGTGTTTTCATCGGCATTGATCACCAGCTCATTGGCCTGATCCTGGGTCATCGCAGTCAGCGCTTGCCAGGTCGCGTCAATATTTTGCTGGCGCTGTTTGGCATCGCTCAGCAGCGGCTGCTGGGCGATTAAGGCGCGCAGCAGAGTCACCGAGGGTTTGCCCTGGCTGGCATCGATTTGCGCCTGCCAGTAGCGCGCCTGCTGAGGCTGCTCCAGGCTTGCCGGGTCAAGCTTAGCCAGCAGAATACGGGCCCCCTGATAGTCGTTCTGCGCCAGCTTTACTTCTATTGCCAGCAGTGACTGTTCACGGGCCTGGGTGCTGTCCAGGTTGGACGGCAGCTGGTTAAACAGGTCGATGGCCTGCTGCTGCTTTCCTTCCTGCAGCAGTGCACGAATGGCGAGTAATTGCCAGTTGGTCTTGCTATCATTCGTGCTTTGCTGCATCTGCTGCAAGTAGAAACTGGAGTTGGCCTGCGACGTACCCTGCATAAACGCCGTGCTTTGATCCTGCGTGTGGGTGCCGCAGCCAGCAAAAAGAAGAGTCGCCAGCAATACGGGCAGACAGCGCGCGGGCTTAGAGCGAAGAAATGTTGACGGTACCATAAGTGTCCAGTGATATTTTTTTGGCTCAATGCTCAATATTAAATCGGCAATACGGACGAGACAATGAAACAACACGAATCAGCGGATAATTCTCAGGGGCAGCTCTATATTGTGCCCACTCCGATAGGAAATCTGTCTGATATCACGCAGCGCGCACTGGAAGTGTTGCAAGCCGTTGATTTAATTGCTGCGGAGGATACCCGCCACACCGGTTTGCTGCTGCAACATTTTGCGATTAACGCCCGTTTATTTGCGCTTCACGACCATAACGAGCAGCAAAAGGCGGAAACACTTCTCGCTAAACTGAAAGAAGGGCAAAACATCGCGCTGGTCTCCGATGCGGGCACGCCGCTGATTAACGACCCAGGCTATCATCTGGTGCGTACCTGCCGCGAAGCCAATATCCGCGTCGTGCCGCTGCCGGGTCCTTGTGCGGCTATCGCCGCCCTGAGCGCCGCTGGCCTGCCTTCCGACCGTTTCTGTTATGAAGGCTTCCTGCCGGCGAAATCGAAAGGCCGTCGCGATACCCTTAAAGCGCTGGAAGAAGAGCCGCGCACCCTTATCTTCTATGAGTCGACCCACCGGCTGGTGGAGAGTCTGGAAGATATCTGCGCGGTACTGGGAGAATCTCGCTATGTGGTGCTGGCCCGCGAGCTGACCAAAACCTGGGAATCGATCCACGGCGCGCCGATTGGCGAGCTGGTGGCGTGGGTCAAGGAAGACGAAAACCGTCGCAAAGGCGAGATGGTGCTGATCGTCGAAGGCTTTAAGGCGCAGGAAGAGGCGCTGCCGGCAGCCGCGCTGCGGACTCTGGCGCTGCTGCAGGCGGAACTGCCGCTGAAGAAAGCCGCCGCGCTGGCCGCGGAAATCCACGGCGTGAAGAAAAATGCGTTGTATAAGTATGCCCTGGAGCAGCAGGGGGAGTGATCCTGTAGACCCAATTGAAGTCTGGCAAGCAGCCCTTCAGATAGTGAAGAGCTGCTTGAGCGTCCTCCTACATGTCGGAAGAAATGTCGGAAGAAAAGTGCAGATTCACTTGCGATACCAATGCTGAGTTTTCGCATCGCTAAGCGCAATCACACTATCTTCAGTTCCACCTTTTTGCTGCTTAACGCTGCACGGTCATTTTCGCTAATGCCGTCGTCGGTGATCACGCAGTCTATTTTTTCCATCGGCAGTACCTGGTTAAAGCCCCGGCGATTGAATTTGCTGGCGTCGAGCACGGCGATCACCTGATGCGCGGCGGCGGCCATCACGCTGCTGATGGAGTAACCTTCGTTAAAGGTGGTGATACCGTTGGTGGCGTCGATACCGTCGGCGCCGACAAACATCAAATCGGCGCAAATTCCCTGCAGCGAACGTTCGGCAATTGTGCCGTGCATCGAATGCGTTTTGTGCCGCACGGTACCGCCGCATACCACCAGGGTGATGTCTTTATTTTCCGCCAGGGTAAACGCGGCGGGCAGGCTGTTGGTGATCACGGTGATATTGGTCATCCGCACCAGCGCCTCGGCAATCAGCAGGGTTGTGCTGCCGCTATCGAGGATCACCGTCATACCTTCACGGATCATTGCCGCGGCGGCCTGGGCGATGCGCTTTTTGGGATCGCTGGCAAGCTGATAACGATCTTCCAGTACCACTTCCTGATTTTCGGCGTCGGTCAGGTCGCTGCCCGCACGGGCGGCGCCGCCGTGAAAACGGGTTAACAGCCCTTTCTCTTCCAGTAAGCGGAGATCGGCGCGAATCGTTACCTCAGAGATGCCAAAGAGATTCGAAAGGTCTAGAACCAATACGCTACCCTGCGTATTCACCATATCGACGATTTTGTTCCTTCGTTCAAATGAGTTCATCTTGATTTGCCTGATAATTAACTCATCTCAGTGTAATCGAAGGGTAACGAAAGTTGAACGATAATTTTCGAAAGGTTTGATGAGCCAGCGCCGAGGGCTGGCTCGGGCGGTCAGGAGAGTTTGAGCAGGATTTTGCCCTGCATCGGCGCGCCGTTGAGCGCCTGCACTTCACGCGCAAAGCTCTCCGCGTCACCGCGGTGGGCGATCAGCGGCGCCAGCTGCAGGCGTTTTTCTGTCAGCAGGCGGGTGGCCGTTTGCCACTCTTCTCCTGGCCACGGGCCAGAGTAGTTCATCCAGCTACCGACAATATTCAACTCCTTGCGCAGGATCTGCCCGAAGGTGGCGGCCGGGAGGGTTAAATCGTAATGGAGCGTGCCGACCAGCGCCAGCTGCGCCCGCGGCCCGGCGGCTTCAATCGCTAATGCGACGGTCTGCGGCGTACCGGCGGTCTCGAGGACTAACTGGTCGAACTGAATGGCTTCCAGCGCCTGCTGAATCGCCTGGCCGCTCATCTCGCGGCTGTTGAACACACGGGTTGCGCCAAGGGTTTTGGCCAGTTCCAGTTTCTGCGGATTGATATCGATCGCCGTGACGCTGTTGGCGCCCAGTTCGCGGGCGCACTGCAGCGCCAGCAGGCCAATGGTGCCGGCACCGATAATAATCACGTTTTTACCTTCGCAGCCCTGCGCCAGATGGAAAGCGTGCAGGCCAACGGTTATCGGTTCGATAAACGCGCCGTCATCAATTGGCATCTGGTCCGGCAGGCGGAACAGGTTGGCGCGCTTTACCACCACATATTCGGCGTTGCCGCCTTCGCTGCGTGAGCCGACGAACTGATACTGTTTACATAAAGAGAAATACTCGCGCTGGCACTGCGGGCACTGGAAGCAGGGCAGCAGCGGCACGCAGGCGACGGCATCGCCGGGCTGCAGGTCGGTTACCGCCGCGCCGTAGGATTCCACATAGCCGCTGAATTCGTGTCCCAGCGTAATAGGGTAGTAATGCGCGCCTTTGGCGAAAATGCGCGGGATATCAGAGCCGCATAATCCGGAACTGACTACTTTGACCAGGACATCGTTTTCCGTTTGCAGCGTAGGGATAGGGCGTTCTTCAACGCAGACGTTCCCCTCAGCATGGATTACCACTGATTTCATAACATTCTCCAGCTATAAGATTGAGGGGAGCGAACGCTCCCCTTTTAGATCAAGACATGCCTGTACTTTGTTGCGGGGCAGCGCTTTTTTCTGCTTTTTCCGCCGCGATGAAGCCGCGAGCGCGACGCCAGGTTAGTAAAACGCCGGCCAGATAAATGATACCGATGACCGCGAAGCCAACCACATTTTGCCAGGTAAAGAGCTGGATCAGCAGCCAGGTAATCGGCGAACCACCCTGGTCCATTGAGGCCACCATGCCGCCGGCTTTCAGGGCCCCGGCGTTTGCCGCCAGCTGGGTGTGCAGGCCAATCGTCTGGGTGGCGATCCACAGGGTGATACCCATAATGATGACCCCGGAAATCAACGTGCGGAACAGGTTACCCTGATGTACCGCCACTGCCATTGCCACGAAGAAGCCGATGGTGGCCAGATCGCCAAACGGCAGAACCTGGTTGCCAGGAACCACGACGGCGATAAGAATGGTCAGCGGGATGAAGATCAGGCTGGCCGAGACCACCGAGGTATGGCCGAGCAGCAGCGCCGGGTCGAGACCAATCAGGAACTCCTGGCCGCCAAATTTGGCCTGCAGACGCTTACGCGCCTGTTTGGCTATCGGCGTAAGGCCATCCATAATCGGCTTGATCACCCGTGGCATCAGCAGCATCACCGCTGCGGTTTTCACCGCCAGCTGAAGAATGCCCTTCAGGTCGTAACCCGCCAGCGCGCCAATCACCAGCCCCATGACGAAGCCAACGGTAACCGGTTCACCGAAAGGACCGAAGCGTTTCTGAATGTCATCGGCGCTAAAGTGAATGCGGTTAAGGCCGGGGATCTTGTCGATGATGGTATCCACGAGGACAGCAACCGGCCCTAAATACGCCGAACTACCGTGGGGTATCGCAATACCCTCAAGGCCGAAGAAATCGCGGGTATCTTTGGCAAACCAGTCGCCCAGCTTATACACAAAGGCGGCATGCACCACCACGCCGAGAATACCTATCCAGTACGACCCGGTAGCGATGTGCAGCATCGCGCCGGTAAAGGTCATATGCCAGATGTTCCAGATATCGACGTTCACCACGCGGGTCATACGGGTAACCAGCATCACGATATTGACCACGATGGCCACCGGGATTGCCACCAGGGCGATTTGCGACGCCCAGGTCATCGGTGATGAACCCGGCCAACCGATATCGATCACATGAAGATTAATCTGGAAATGCTCCGCCATCGCCTTTGCCGCCGGGCCGATGGAGTCGAGCATCAGGCCAATGACCAGCCCGATACCGACGAAACCGATCCCGATATGCAGACCAGATTTAAAACAATCCCCGAGCTTCATCCCCAGTAATTTGGAGAAGATAATGATCACGATCGGCAGCATCACCGTCGGACCAAGATCGAGGATATAACGCATGATTTCGCTAAACATGGCGTTTACTCCGCGAGGATGCCGAGAATTTTCTGTTGTAAGGCTTCAATGCCGACGCCCGAAACGAACGGCATGCCGTGCACCACCGGAATGTCGCCGAAGGTTCGCTCCACGCGTGCGGTGGTGCAGATAAGATCCGCCCCGTCCATGTAGGTTTCGATTTCATTAACCCGGCACTGCACCAAATCCAGTTCAATATTGTGGTCTGCACATAGCTCTTTAATCTCTTCAGCCGCCATCGTGGAGGTGGCGACGGCACCGCCACAGGCGACGATAACTTTACGTTTCATAGGGTACCCCTTTTATTATCAGTATCTTATGAAGCCACGGCGTTAAGCTCGGGCTCAAGGATAAATTGCTGGAACCGCACCGGTAGCTGATCGTCGGAAGCGGCGAGCAGTGCCTCCAGTGTGTGCGGATTTTGTAGCTCACTAAATAACCGGCGCAGCAGCTTCAGCTGTGCCGCCGGGTTTTCAACAATCAGCGCGATGATGAGCGAAACATCGATTTCGCCGTCGTCGTCAGCGCGCTGAAAAGGGACCGGCATGTCCGGACGTATCAGGTAAATGGCCGGCGATTTCGCGTGAACCGCTTCGCAGTGCGGGATAGCGACAGCGTGTTGTTCCAGGGCGATGCCGGTGGGAAAAGTCGCTTCGCGTTCGAGCAGGGCGGCGGGATAGCTATCGTGTACGACGCCTCGCGCCAGCATCTCTGCGCCAATGTGTTCCAGTGCCTGTTGGCTGGAACTGAAATGAATGCCGGTACGAACAAACAGTTGACTCATATATCCTCTTAACTTCAGGCGGTTTCAGAAGAACAGCCGTAGCGATAGGCACGCAGGACATCCTGGATTTTGTCGAGGATCAGCGCGTGCGGCTCGGCGTTCAGTTCATTCAGCGACAGTCGTTCAAACTGCACCGGCATATACTGGCTGATAAGCCCCAGCGGCAGCTTAGCGTCGGTCAGATTAGCGATAAGTTTCTCAACGCTCTGGCGAATACGCGGATGCGGCCAGTAATAACGGATACGGTCGGAAAGGCTGAAGTGGATATCGACCATCGCCTGGCTCCAGGTGGGGCGATAGTATTTTTTCCAGTAGCCCGGCTCGTTAAGCATCACTTCGTCGATCACCTCCATTACGCGGCTGCGAGACTCCGGGGCGATCAGCTCATTTTCCATTTGGGCGAGGGCAAAGATGGCTTCACGCAGGGCAAAGGTGAGCGCCGGGCCGACTTTCAGAATGGCGAAGTGGTCGCGGACCAGCGCACGATAAGCCTGGCGGGTTTGGTAGTCGGTGGAGTGCGCTTCGTAGACCATCGGGGTGCTTTCGATCCAGGCGGAAAGCGCTTTCGCTTCCTGCGGCTGGTAATGAATGATTTGCGTATGGTCAAACTCCACGCCTGGCTGCACGACGATGGCGATCACGCGTTCCAGCGCGGCGTCGAGGCCCAGCTTGCGGAAGGCGGCTTCATGGGTTTCGAGCGTCGCGGCGGCATCCTGCGCCCGGGTGACATGTACGCTGCCGATGGTGCTGGCCTCACCGCCGGGAACCGGAACTTCGGTCCCGATGACGTAGGTCAGGTGGCGCTTTTGCTCAGCGCTGGCGTTCTCTTCGGCAGCCTGACACAGGCGGGCGGCGCGCTCAGCAACCACACCAGGATCCAACGGCACCGGATCGTCAGCACAGGACATTGACGCATCAAGATGGATTTTGCTAAAGCCGGCGGCGACGTAGGCCTTGATCAGGTCGATTGATTTTTCCATCGCCACGGCTGCTGGTTCATCTTGCCAGCAGTTCGGCCCGAGATGATCGCCGCCAAGAATAATGCGCTCAGCCGGGAAACCGACGGTACGCGCGATGTTGTAGACGAAGTCGCGGAAATCGGCCGGCTGCATGCCGGTGTAGCCACCAAACTGATTTACCTGGTTGGACGTCGCTTCGATCAGCACCTTGTTGTTGGTCGGCAGATCGAAACGTAACGCCGCTTCGATAACCAGCGGATGCGCTGAACACACTGAACAGATGCCGATATGTTCGCCGGACTTGTGGCGAGAGATAATTTCTTTCATTTACAACCTCCGTTTTCTTTCGAATATATTCGTTATGTTTTGTTTTGGTCGCAAATGGCTTTGTTTTGAATTGTGATCTGTATCGATAAATAGTGATGTAACGCAGTGAAAGGTGTCGTCTTTCGAGACAAAAACGCCCTGACCAGGAAGGCAGGGCGTTTTTAATTGATTGAAAATTAACTAAATAGTCGGGAGAGCCAGCTGCGTTTCGTTTTGACGGTTTCCTGAGAGACCTGCTGCGGCTGGGCGGCAATTTCGCCGAGACCGGCGTTAAAAGCGTCGCCAATGGCTTTTAACGCCTGCTGCGCATCGTTGCCGCTGGCCATAAAGTGCAGACGATGACCCTGTTTGGCACCCAGCGATACGACGCGCATCAGATTTTTGGCATCAACAATCGCGGAGCGCGTATCCAGGTTTTCGACCTGGATTTGCGATCGCCACTGCTTGACGGCTTTCACCAGCACCGCGCTGGGGCGGGCATGAAGACCGTGCGGATTGCGCAGGGTAAAGGTGGCCTCTTCGTCAAAATGCGGCGCGGGTTGCGGTTCTTCGCCTGCCGGCAGAGGGATATCGCCAGCGAGAATTTCCAGCACCGCCTGAGGGGTATCGGCGCGCGTCAGCGCCTCAGGCACCCGATCGTCGCCCAGGGCATGGGTGAGCTGGCGCAAAATATCGAGATGCTCATTGTCCTGAGCCGCAATACCGACAATCAGATAGGCGGTTTGCTCCTCACCCCAGTCAATCCCCTGCGGACAAGCCAGCACCTTAACGCCCGTTTTGAGCACTGCGTCGCGACTGTGCGGCGTACCGTGGGGAATGGCGATGCCGTTGCCCAGATAGGTGCTGATTTGCTCCTCGCGCTCGCGCATGCCTTGCAGATAGGCTGCTTGCGTATGTCCGGCCTGAGTCAGGGCTGCAACGACACGCTGTAGCGCCTCGTCTTTCGTTTTGACCTGACGATCGAAACAAATATCGGCAGAAGTCAGTTGCATAGCGTGCTCCTTATTTCATGGCGCCAGCAAGAGCTGTCGCTTTGTCAGTGCGTTTTTGCCACAGCCGCCAGCATCCCAGCATAAGTGCGCCGCAGGCGGAACCGGCGAGAATGCACAGCACCCACATCAACGGTTTGCTGACCAGCGGCAGGATTAAGAAGCCGCCGTGCGGTGCCGGAACCTGAATATGCAAGCTGTAGCTGAGTACCGCAGAAATTGAGGAGGCGATCATCATCATCGGGATCACCCGCAGTGGATCCTTGGCGGCGAAGGGAATTGCACCTTCGGTAATGTGCGTGCAGCCGAGGATATAGTTGACCATCCCGGCGGCGCGTTCTTCCTCGCTAAAGCCTTTCGGAAAGAACGTGGTCGCCAGGGCGATGACCAGCGGCGGCGTAATGCAGGCGGCAGACACACCGGCCATAAAGAAATAGTTACCTTGCCCCAGCAGCAGCGTACCGGTGACATAGGCCGCTTTGTTGACCGGCCCGCCGAAATCGAAGGAACACATTGCGCCGACCACGATCCCCAGCAGGATGGGGTTGGCTTCCTGCAGAGAACTGAGCCAGTTCATCATGCCATTGTTGATCGCTGCCACCGGCTGGCCGAGCAGGACCATCATCACGCCAATCACCAGGACGCCGATCAGCGGCATAATGAAGATCGACTTCAGCCCTTCGTACTGCCGCGGCAGACCGTCGAGCAGATGACGGATCAGCAGCATAAAATACCCAGCTGCAAAACCGGCGATGATCCCACCGAGGAACCCGGCGCCGGTGGCGTTCGCCAGCAGGCCGCCGACAAAACCGGCAACCATACCCGGGCGGCCAGATATCGACCAGGCAATGTAGGCGGTAAACACCGGCACCATGATCGAGAACGCCTGCTGACCGACTTTCATCAGGGTGGCGGCAATCACGTTATACTGCGGTGAATTCGGATCGGCGGAGTAGATGCCCCACAGGAAAGAAACGGCGATTAAGATCCCGCCGGCGACAACGAACGGCAGCATGTTGGAAACGCCGCTCATCAGATGTTTGTAAATCTGTCGGCCGAAGGATTCTCGCTCATATTTCTCGGCGGGATCCGTCGTCGCGGAGAGTCCCTGGCGACGCTGCGCCTGACCGTTAACGACTTTATTAATTAATTCCGCCGGATGGTGAATGGCTTCTTTAACCGGCACCTCGATAACGGGTAAGCCATTAAAACGTTCGGCATTAACATCTTTATCGGCAGCGATAATTACGCCATAAATATCCTTCAGGTCTTCCGGCGTAATGGCATTTTCTACGCCGGAAGCGCCATTGGTTTCGACTTTTATTTCAACGTTTAATTTTTTCGCTGCGGTTTTTAAGGCCTCTTCAGCCATAAATGTATGAGCAATACCTGTAGGGCAGCCGGTAACGGCAATAATTTTTTTCATAATCGGACCTTTATAATTGGACGATCTGAAGTTGTTGTAATAATTCTTGTGTACGGTTTAATTTGCCAAGCCCGGCGGAGGCGGCAACATCGGCGCCGGTGGCGCTGGCCAGCGCCAGCGCCTGGGGAATATCGTCTGTGTTAAGCCATTGGCTGAGGAACGCGCCCAGCGCGGCATCGCCAGCGCAGGCCGAGCTGACCAGCTCGATTTTCGGGGCCGAGCAGAACCACAGCTGCTCGCCATTCGAAAAGTAGAGTCCTTGCGCGCCAAGGGTCAGCAGCACGTTACGGGCCCCGAGCTGGTGGAGCGTTTGCATTGCTTCGCGTACCCGCCGTGGGTTGCTGACATCCAGACCAAAGATCTCTTTCAGCTCGTCGTCATTGGGCTTAATCAATAGCGGACGCCACTCTAACAGCTGGCGCAGCACCGGGTGGCTGATATCTAAGATGACTTCACACCCTTTTTGCTGACACAGCACTAGAATCTCGCTATAAAACCGGCTCTCTATTCCCGGTGGCAGACTGCCGCTGATAACTAAATAATCACCAGGCGCGACGCACTGTAAATGATGAAGAATTTGTTCTTTTCCTTCATCGTCAATCCGCGCGCCGGGATTTACCAGTTTGTATTCATCGCTGCCGTCGTTAATAAAGATATTAATACGGGTGGGTTCAGCGACCCATGCCGGCGTGACGTTAATATGCTGTTTGCGTAGTTCCTCAACGATATAGCGGCCGGTAAAACCGCCGAATATGCCCATAACATGGGTTGGCTGCTGGTAATGATGTAATACCAGCGAGACGTTAACCCCTTTACCATTCGGGCAATATTCCGTCTGCCGGGTGCGGTTGACTGCCGCCGGCTGGAGCGGATCGCAAAAGATATTCATATCAATCGCGGTATTCAGTGTCAGGGTGTGGATCACGACAAGGCTCCTTCGATTCGCTGATTACAGTTGTCCTTCGCAGCCACAAACGTGAATCACTTTGCGAACGACCTCTTTCATTGCCGCTTTCGCCGGTTTCATATAGTGGCGAGGATCGTTGGCGCCCGGATTTTCCAGGAAGTAGGCTTTCAGTGCATCCGAGAAAGCAATTTTTAGTTCGGTGGCGACGTTGACTTTGCAGACGCCCAGAGAAATGGCGCGGCGAATATCACTATCCGGCAGGCCGGAAGCGCCATGCAGGACCAGCGGAACGTCAACGCGGTCGCGAATAGCCGCCAGGCGCTCAAAATCAAGCTTCGGTTCGGCGGTGTAAAGGCCATGCGCGGTACCGATGGCAACGGCCAGCGAATCAATACCGGTACGAGCGACAAATTCGCGGGCCTGTTCGGGGTTGGTATAGAGCGCATCTTTTGCATCGACCACCAGATCGTCTTCTACCCCGCCCAGACGGCCCAGCTCGGCTTCTACGCTGGCATCATAGCGGTGGCTCAACTCCACTACGCTTTTTACCAGCGCCACGTTCTCTTCGAACGGCGAGTGAGAGCCATCGATCATGACCGAGCGGATCCCTGCCTGGACTTTGCGTGTGATATCAGCCAGATCCTCATGATGATCGAGGTGCAGAGCGAGCGGGAGATCCCACTTTTTCGCCAGATCGCGGGCGATCGCCACCACGTTGCCGGTGCCGGCATAGCTATAGGTACCGGGCGTGCCGGCAAGGATCAGGGGGGAGTGTAGCTCAGCTGCCGTTTCAACGACGACCTGCATAGTTTCGAGGTTATGGATATTGAAAGCCGGCACGGCATAACCCTGTCGTTGAGCTTTCAACAGCATGTTTTTACTGGAAATGATGTACATTTTAGTCCTCTATTTTCAAGTTGTAAGCTATTTGTCTCTAATAACCTTCAATTTGAAAGTAATGTACCGATCGTCTCGGCTTTTAGGTGTGATCAACCGCACACAATGATGAATTGATTTTTAAAATGAAAGTTAATAATATTTTTAATGTTTCTTTTTTAAAGTTTTCGCCGGGAAGGTGTGTTTTTGTAACTATATGATTATTATTGATTATTTTATTTGTGGCGGAGTGGGTATACAGCCGCGGTTTGACATTGCACCAGGGAAATTTAAAAATGAAAGTTATTCCAGGAGAAAATAATAAGGCATAAACCGTGGCAAAACCGTCAACCAGCCTGCTGAAAAGGCGCTTGGACATCGCAGAGATCGTTCGTAAGAACGGCGAGATCAAAGTCGACGATCTGGCCGAAATGCTGGCTGTTTCCGGGGTGACAATCCGTAACGATCTCAACTACCTCGAGCAGCAGGGCTACTTGAAACGCTCCTTCGGCGGGGCGATTTATACTGCCCAGGCTGGCGCGCCGGTTGCGGTGACCCGGGAAGCACCGGCCGTCAGGGATAAAGCGCTGGAGACGGAAATGGCTCGCCAGGTGGCGGCGCAGATAGAAGATGGCGAAACGCTGTTTTTAGGTCAGGGTTCTATTTTGCGCAAAGTGATCCCCTTTCTGGCCAACAGAGAAGAGCTTTGCCTGCTGTTAAACGATCTGGGCCATGTCGCGCTGGCGCAGGAGTTTTTAAATGGGGAAACCGTTCTGCTTGGCGGGGTGCTGTCAGGCCAGGGGCGGATTGTGGAGGGCGATCTGGCGCTGAAGGCGTTAGGCCATTACCGCCCTTCACGTGCCCTGATAGCGGTGGATCATATTGCCGAAGACGGCACGCTGAGCGTGCGTAACGAGGTCACAGCACATTTACTAAACGAGGCTGTCGCCCAGAGTAAACGAGTCATTGCGATTGTCGCGTCCCGACCAGTCTATGGCGAGAAACGTTATGCTGTGGGTGAATTGCAACAGATCAGCAGCGTCGTGACCCCGCAGGTGGTCGCGGCAGAGTACCATGCCTGCTTCCTCGCTGCGGGTTTGACCAACAGCTATACCAACAATGAATGCCTGACATGGCTCAACACGGCTTTGCATAAGACAAACCAGGAGCGGTGATGAACGTAACCATTTGCACCATCGGCGAGCTGCTGGTGGAGTTTCTCGCCAAGGAAGAGAATCAGGGTTTTTCCCGCCCCGGTGAATTTTGGGGGCCCTATCCGAGCGGGGCGCCGGCAATCTTTGCCGATCAGGTAGCTAAGCTGGGTTTTGGTTCCGTGCTGTTTAGCTGCGTGGGCAGCGACGCCTTTGGTGAGATGAACATTGCGCGGCTGGAGAAAGACGGCGTTAACGTCAACGGTATCGCCATGCTGCAGAAAGCGACCACCGGTAGCGCCTTCGTCAGCTATCGTAGTCAGGCGCAGCGCGATTTTATTTTTAACATGCCCAATAGCGCCTGCGGTTTACTGACCGCCGACCACATTGATGAGGCGCTGCTCAACCGGTGTCAGCATTTTCACATTATGGGATCGTCGTTGTTCTCGTTCCGTATTATCGATGCGATGCGTAAAGCGATTGAAAATATAAAAGGCCGCAACGGGACGGTGTCGTTCGACCCCAATATTCGCAAAGAGATGCTTAACATCCCGGAGATGTCGCAGGCTTTTGAATATATCCTCGACTACACCGATATCTTCCTGCCGAGCGACGGCGAGCTGGATTACTTTGGCCTCAATCCGGAGCGCAATGAGCAGGTCCTGGTTGATAAGCTACTGAAACGCGGCGTGAAGCATGTGGTGATTAAACGCGGGCCGCGTGGCGCCAGCTACTTTAGCGCCAACGAGACACACCATGTCGCCGGCTTCAACGTGCCAGTGGTGGATCCGACAGGCGCCGGGGACTGCTTTGGCGCCACCTTTGTCAGCCTGTTCCTCAATGGCGCCACGCCGCAGGAGGCGCTGAGATGGGCAAATGCCAGCGGCTCGCTGGCGATTAGCCAGCGTGGACCGATGGAAGGTACCTCGACGCAGGCGCAGATCAGCGCTTTTCTTGCCGCACAGCACGCTTAATCAACAAGCCCGGATAAATCCGGGCTGAAGGGGAGTGGGCTGCCAGTGTCGCGATCAGGTTACCGGCGCCGGGTTGAATACCGCCAGTTGGTTATGCAAGCCCCACTGATCGGAGAAGGTTTTCTTGCGTCCGCTGGCGACGTCGAGAATAAATTCGAACAGCTTCAGCCCCACCTCCTCAATCGTCTCTTCGCCGGTGGCGATGGTGCCGGCGTTAATGTCCATTAAGTCATACCAGCGGTTAGCCAGCTCGGTGCGAGTCGCCATTTTTATCACCGGTACCGCCATCAGTCCGTAAGGCGTGCCGCGGCCGGTGGTGAACACCTGCACCGTGATGCCAGAGGCCACCTGCTGGGTGCCGCAGACAAAATCGCTGGCGGGGGTGGCGGCGTAAATCAGGCCACGTTTGGTCGGGCGCTGCCCGGGGGAAAGCACCTCAACGATGGCGCTTTTTCCTGATTTGGCAATCGACCCCAGCGCTTTTTCCACCACGTTGGCCAGGCCGCCTTTCTTGTTACCGGGTGAGGGGTTGGCGCTGCGGTCGGTTTTGCCCATATCGAGATAGTTATCGTACCAGGCCATCTCTTCCAGCAGGCGTTTACCCACCTCTTCGTTGATCGCCCGCGGCGTCAGCAGATGGATAGCGTCGCGGACTTCGGTCACCTCTGAGAACATCACCGTCGCGCCGCAGCGCACCAGCAGATCGGAAGCGTAACCCACCGCCGGGTTGGCGGTCACGCCGGAGAAAGCGTCGCTGCCGCCGCACTGCATACCCACCACCAGTTCAGAAGCCGGGCAGGTTTCCCGCTGACGCTGGTTGAGTTTCGCCAGATGGCGCTCGGCGACCTGCAGAATGTCATCGACCATCGATTTAAAGCCCACGTGCTTTTCATCCTGCAGGCTGACGATACTGGCGCTGTCCACCGGGATGCTTTTGACATCTTCCGTCCCCTGCAGCAGCCGCTCGGGCTGCAGCTTTTCACAGCCAAGGCCAATGACCATCACTTCGCCGCCGAAGTTCGGGTTAAGGGCGATATTGTGGATGGTGCGTATTGGTACCACCGCCGCTGGCGCATTAATCGCTACGCCGCAGCCATAGAGGTGATTCAGACCCACCACGCCGTCGACGTTGGGATATTTCGGCAGCAGGTCGCGTTCAATGAGTTTCACCACGTAATCGACCACGCCCGCAACGCAGTGCACGCTGGTGGTGATACCCAGCAGATTTTTGGTGCCCACGCTGCCGTCGGCATTGCGGTAGCCTTCGAAGGTATAGCCTTCCAGCGGCGGCAGCGGGGCCGGCACTTTGGTGGCCAGCGGCAGGGTGTTCAACGGCGGGGCGGTGGGCAACGCCACTAACGACTCGTCAATCCAGCTTCCTTTGGGGATGTCGCGCATTGCCAAGCCAATGACTTCTCCGTAACGGATAATTTCACCGTGGGCTGGGATATCCACCAGGGCGACTTTATGACCCTGTGGAATGTGCTCGATGAGCGTCAGGCCGTCCGGGAAACGCGTTCCGGCGGTTAATCCCCGATCGTTGACAATAATCGCCACATTATCTGTCGGGTCAACTTTTATATAAAACGCGGTAGGCGATTGTTGTCGAATTGAAATATCAGCCATTGTCCAGTTATCTCCAAACAGGTGCTAAAAATATCATTAAATGGTAATTCTGGCGCTGTTAAGCAGAATAATGAAATAAAGCATGTCAGGTGTGTCGGCGTGAAGATGTGATCTGAATCACTCCTTGTCGCCATGGACGCGCGCGGAGGGTGGGGAATCGTAAGAAGTGTGGATTAGCGCCCATAGCTTAAGGCGATTGCCCAACTAAGGCTTTAAAAAATGTGTTTATATTGTGTTTATGCATAGTGTCTGGCGAGTGGGAGCTGACTATACTGAGTCGTGTTTTTGTGACGTCCGATATGCGCATGGTTTGCCTTTTAATCGCGGGTTAATAATTTAGCAGTCACCTAACGAATATTAAAAGATGGTTAATTTGCGATGGGCTTACATTTTCCGGACTCAAGGGCAGGAAATAAAAAAGGACACCCATTCGCTGGTTTATTCTGCGGATAATATTTGGGGTCAGGCGATACGCTTTTCCAGCCTAATGGGGCTCTCTCGCCGGACTGGTGATATAACGAATGAATTGCAGAAGTTAGCAACGATTAACGCAAGGTAAAAATCATGGATAACGCAATTTTCCCGAACAAATTTAAGGCCGCGCTGGCGGCTCATCAGGTGCAGATTGGCTGCTGGTGCGCGCTGGCCAATCCGATCAGCACCGAGGTGTTGGGTCTGGCGGGTTTCGACTGGCTGGTACTGGACGCGGAACATGCGCCGAACGACGTCACCACGCTTATCCCACAGCTTATGGCGCTGAAAGGCAGCTCCAGCGCTCAGGTGGTGCGCGTGCCGACCAACGAGCCCATCATCATTAAGCGCATGCTGGATATCGGCTTCTATAACTTCCTGGTGCCATTTGTCGAGACAGCGGAACAGGCGGCGCAGGCGGTGGCTTCTACTCGCTACCCGCCGGAAGGGATCCGCGGAGTCTCCGTTTCCCATCGCGGCAATATGTTCGGCACCGTGCCGGACTACTTCGCCCAGTCCAATAAAAACATTTCCATTCTGGTACAGATTGAGAGCCAAACCGGGGTGGACAACGTCGAGGCGATTGCCGCGACCGAAGGTGTCGATGGCCTGTTCGTCGGCCCGAGCGACCTGGCCGCCGCGTTAGGTCATCTGGGCAATGCCGCCCATCCTGAGGTGCAGCGCGCCATCCAGCATATCTTCGCCAGCGCGAAGAAGTACGGTAAGCCAAGCGGCATTCTGGCGCCGGTGGAGGCCGATGCGCGGCGCTACCTGGAGTGGGGCGCCACTTTTGTCGCCGTCGGCAGCGATCTGGGGGTCTTCCGTTCCGCAACCCAGAAACTTGCTGATGCCTTTAAAAAATAATCACCAGGATGAAGAGAGAGAACAATATGACAATCAAAGTGGGTTTTATCGGTCTTGGCATTATGGGCAAGCCGATGAGCAAAAATTTGCTGAAGGCGGGTTACTCGCTGGTGGTGTCTGACCGTAATCCGGAAGCGATTGCCGACGTGATCGCCGCGGGCGCAGAGACCGCGGCCACGCCGAAGGCGATTGCCGAGCAGTGCGATGTGATCATCACCATGCTGCCGAACTCGCCGCATGTCAAAGAGGTGGCGCTGGGGGAAAACGGCATTATTGAAGGCGCGAAACCGGGCACCGTGGTGATCGACATGAGCTCTATTGCGCCGCTGGCCAGCCGGGAAATTAGCGAAGCGCTGAAGGCCAAAGGTATTGATATGCTGGACGCGCCGGTAAGCGGCGGCGAACCAAAAGCGATCGACGGCACCCTGTCGGTGATGGTCGGCGGCGACAAGGCGATCTTCGACAAATATTACGATCTGATGAAAGCGATGGCCGGCTCCGTGGTGCATACCGGCGACATTGGCGCGGGCAATGTGACCAAACTGGCCAATCAGGTGATCGTCGCCCTGAACATCGCTGCCATGTCCGAAGCGCTGACCCTGGCCACCAAAGCCGGCGTCAATCCGGATCTGGTTTATCAGGCGATCCGCGGCGGTCTGGCGGGGAGTACCGTGCTGGATGCCAAAGCGCCGATGGTGATGGATCGTAACTTCAAGCCGGGCTTCCGGATCGATCTGCATATTAAAGATCTGGCCAATGCGCTGGATACCTCCCATGGCGTGGGCGCTCAGCTGCCGCTGACGGCGGCGGTAATGGAGATGATGCAGGCGCTGCGTGCGGACGGTCTGGGCACCGCTGACCATAGCGCGCTGGCATGCTACTACGAAAAGCTGGCGAAAGTGGAAGTGACTCGCTAACAAGAAGAGCCCCTGCGCGGCCTGGTGGTTATGCCTGGTGCAACAGTGCCAGACTGCCACGGCGGGGCTAGCATGGACGCGGTATTGATGCCGTTTCCGCGTGTTAACCTCAGTTGCGACGCAGGAAGCGGCGTTTCGCGGCGCGTTTGATAATATTTATCATGCATCGCGCAATATCGTCGCCACCCTGCTGGTCGGGATGACGACAGAAGGATGACAACGGGCGGTAAACCCACTATACTGCGCGCCGAAGCTGACCAGACAGTCGCCGCTTCGTCGTCGTCCCCCTTCGGGGGGAGACGGGCGGAGGGGAGGAAAGTCCGGGCTCCATAGGGCAAGGTGCCAGGTAACGCCTGGGGGGTGTCACAGCCCACGACCAGTGCAACAGAGAGCAAACCGCCGATGGCCCGCGCAAGCGGGATCAGGTAAGGGTGAAAGGGTGCGGTAAGAGCGCACCGCGCGGCTGGTAACAGTCCGTGGCACGGTAAACTCCACCCGGAGCAAGGCCAAATAGGGGTTCATAAGGTACGGCCCGTACTGAACCCGGGTAGGCTGCTTGAGCCAGTGAGCGATTGCTGGCCTAGATGAATGACTGTCCACGACAGAACCCGGCTTATCGGTCAGTTTCACTCCTTAGAAAACCCCGCTTCGGCGGGGTTTTTGCTATCTGAATACCGGACGCAGGATGAATGACTGTCCACGACGCTATACCAAAAGCACGCGGCTTACCGGTCAGTTTCACCTCTTTATGTCAAAACCCCGCTTCGGCGGGGTTTTTGCTATCTGAATCCGTGACGCGAATGAATGACTGTCCACGACGCTATACCAAAAACGCGCGGCGTAGCGGTCAGCTAGCGTTATTTAACCACCTTAGGATTCTGTAGCGTCGGTACCGTAGAATCTTGCACCTGATGAACCTGGCCGATAATCGTGGCGATGCTGCCGTTGCTTAAAGACTCGACGTCTGCGCTGTTATGCGATCCAAAATTAAAGGTCAGACGTTTATCCGTTTTATTCTGCTCATCGCGCATGGTCACGATAAAATAGTAGCTGCCGGCGATGCCGCTCATTCTGCGAATGTCGACAATCACGCCGCGCACTTTAACCCATTTACCCAGATAATCGCTGCTGGCCTTCGCCGGATTGAGAGTAAACGGCTGCAGAAACTGCGCGACGGAATACGTTTGCATCGAAGCGACGGCGTCATCTCCCGGCTGAAATAATTTATCGCCTGCGGAATAAAAGGCTTTAGAGGCCAGGCCGCAGCCGCTTAACAACAATATGAAAAATACCAACGGTAATACACGAAAGCGTAATAACATACCTATCTCCCTATTTATTTTTTTTATGATATCCCTGATTCACTGGATAACGTGATGTGCGCTGATTAAATTAAAGAAAAAGTCACCACTGTCAACTATTTGATCTGCTTCTTTAATTGAAAGTAATGAGTTAATGTTGTTGTATGGAGTGTACGAATTAACATAGTGACCTCATTCATGTAATCAATGTGTTTGGTGTTTTTATTCTTATCACGAATGAAAATAATCTTTAGGTATTATTTTTTACAATTATTCACTCCCGGCTGTAAAATAATAAACCGCTATTTCTGGCAATTTCACATCAGGATAAGACAATGAAATTAATAACCCGTATTGCGTTCGCCACCCTTCTGACCAGCGGTTTCTCTCTGACGGCACAGGCCGCGGACGTGCAGGCGGCGCCAGCGCCAGCGCAGGATCCTATTGTCCAGCACTTAAAACTCACCAGCGATCAGGTGGCGAAAATTAAAAGCCTGCATCAGCAGCTGGAAAATAATGTGCAGCAGATTTCACAGCAAGACATTAAAGATGGCGCGCTGATTAACGTGATTGATTCCGGTAAATGGAATGAGAAAGCGGTGAAGGATCAGCTGGCGGCTTTCAGTAAAATTGATCAACAGGTACGTTATTATCGCGTGAAGTACTATTTTGATGTGAATCAAGTACTAACACCCGAGCAGCGTACCCAGGTGAAAAAAGATCTTGCCGACGCGCTGAGTGAATAATGCCATCGGCCCCTTTCGGGGCCGATATAAGTGGGAAGTCATCAAGGATAGCCGAATAATCCATACTGCAGGTTCAGGCGAGACTTTCTTCATCCCGCAGGCGAATCTCCGCCTCGGCAACAATGGCTTCCAGTTCGCTAAGCATCTCATCATAACCAAAGCTGACGACGCCGACGGTTTCCGGCGGCGTCGGGGCTAGCGGCGTCGGAGACGCCTTTTTTCTGTTTTTCTTCTTACTCACTGACAGACTCCATCACTTCCGTTGTTACACCGGTAAATCTATCAGCAAAGCGCGCAGCGGCGTATCGGCGACGAGGGTAATGTTAGCTTCGTCACGAATAAATGCCCCATCACCACAGGTGAGAGCCTGTTTTGGTTGTTCCTGCGCGATGGCATGGACCGTGCCGTGGATCGACTGCAGGTAGGCGCGTGGCCCATGCAATTGCACGTTGATCTGCTCACCTTTTTCCAGCGCGATATGATAGACCCAGGCTTGCTGGCGAAGCTGGAGGCTATTATTCCCCCCATCCGGTGAGGCCAGCAGCTGTAGCGGCGCGTTGGCGACCTCGATTTTCTGCTGCAACGGGTTTTCCCGCTGCGGGCAGGCATCGAGCCACAGCTGCATCCGCGTTAACGACTGCTCTTTGCTCAGATTATGCTCGCTATAGCTCACGCCAGGCTGGGTGGCGATAAGCAGTGCTTCACCGGCTTTTGCCTGCACGTGGTTGCCGTCGCTGTCGCGATACTCCGCTTCGCCTTCCAGAATCAGGTTCAGGATATCGACTTTTGGGTACGTTCTGGCCTGGAAGGAAGCGCCTGGCGCCAGCACTTCCTGATTGAGAACGCGTAAGGACGCGAAGCCCAGTAATTTCGGGTCGAAGTAGTGGCCAAAGGAGAAGGTGTAGCGGGCCTGCAGCCAGCCGAAGTCTGCTTGTCCGCATTGTTTGGCTGTTCGGGTAGTAATCATGTTCTTGACCTCTCTTTACACTAAATCAATGGTAAAGGTATGGACGCTGTATTGTTAGCCAGATATTCTGCCCGGTATGTTCAAATTTCCTGAATGAGAAAGCGATGGCCAAAGAGAGAGCATTAACGCTGGAAGCGTTACGCGTGATGGATGCGATCGACCGTCGCGGGAGCTTCGCTGCCGCGGCTGATGAGCTGGGACGCGTGCCTTCCGCCCTGAGCTACACCATGCAAAAACTGGAGGAGGAGCTGGACGTGGTGCTGTTTGACCGCTCAGGTCATCGCACAAAGTTCACCAATGTCGGACGGATGCTGCTGGAGCGCGGGCGCGTGCTGCTCGAGGCGGCGGACAAGCTCACCACCGACGCCGAAGCCCTGTCACGCGGCTGGGAAACTCACCTGACGATCGTCACTGAAGCGCTGGTGCCCACGCCGGATCTGTTTCCGCTGATTGAGAAACTGGCGACCAAGTCCAACACCCAGCTGTCGATTATCACCGAGGTGCTGGCCGGTGCCTGGGAGCGGCTGGAGCAGGGGCGGGCGGATATCGTTGTCGCGCCGGATATGCATTTTCGTTCCTCCTCGGAGATTAACTCGCGCAAACTCTATTCGGTGCTCAGCGTGTACGTCGCGGCGCCGGACCACCCGATCCACCAGGAGCCTGAACCGCTCTCTGAGGTCACCCGCGTGAAATACCGTGGCGTCGCGGTGGCGGATACCGCGCGCGAGCGGCCCGTTCTCACCGTTCAGCTGCTGGATAAACAGCCGCGCTTAACGGTGAGCACCATTGAAGATAAGCGCCAGGCGCTGCTGGCCGGGTTAGGCGTGGCGACCATGCCCTATCCGCTGGTGGAGAAGGATATTGCCGAAGGACGCTTGCGGGTGGTCAGTCCGGAATATACCAATGAAATTGACATTATCATGGCCTGGCGACGGGACAGCATGGGCGAAGCGAAGTCCTGGTGCCTGCGCGAGATCCCTAAGCTTTTTGCCGGCAGATAGTCGAGAACGCTCCTCCCGCTAGCGGGAGGAGCAGGAAGATTTAGTATGAAAAGGGTTTTGGATCGGGCCCGAATCGGTTGTTGCCTTCCGTTCCGCGCTGGCAGTTAAAGATCAGAATCACCAGCCAGCCGATGACCGGGATCAACAGCAGCAGCAGCCACCATGCCGAGCGGTCGGTGTCGTGCAGACGCCGAAACTGCACCGCCCACCACGGTAAAAAGACCAGTATGCCATAGATGGTCGTCAGAATGCCTTCGCCGCCCGCCCGCTGCCAGCCCAGCATTTTATCGATGATGCTCAATACGCCGGTCAGGATGAGGTTGACCAGAATAAACATCCAGTACTCTTTGCGCCGCGCACGGCCGCCAAATCCTATATAGTTTTTTAATACCTTGAGATACCAGTCCATTTCTACGCCTCAATTAACCGTCAATCACTTGTTTTTTAAGCGATCGCAATAAGAATAGACGTGAATGAATGGTGGGTAAATATCTGTTTTATGAATTATTGGGCGCCATCACTGGCGCCCGACGGATCAACGGAAGCGCTGGTCGCGACCGTGCGGTTCGCTGAGATCCTGCTGCGGCCCAATGGAGATGATGCCGGTAGGGTTAATGGTTTTATGGCTGCGGTAATAGTGGTGACGAATATGCGGAAGACTCACCGTCTCCGCGATACCCGGCATCTGGTAGATGTCGCGCAGGAAACCGTAGAGATTGAGATAATCGCTGATGCGTCGTTTGTCGCATTTAAAATGGGTCACATACACCGGGTCGAAGCGTACCAGCGTCGTCCACAGGCGAATATCCGCTTCCGTCAGCTGATTGCCCGTCAGGTAACGATGCTGACCGAGGATCTGCTCCAGCCGCTCCAGTGAGGTAAACACCGCATCCACCGCTTCGTCGTAAGCCTGCTGACTGGTGGCAAAGCCGGCTTTATACACGCCGTTATTGACGTTGTCGTAGATCCAGCCGTTCAGCTCATCAATTTGTTCCCGCAGCGCCGGCGGGTAGTAATCCCCGGCTCTGGCGCCCAGGCCATCGAAGGCGGTATTAAACATACGGATGATTTCTGCCGACTCATTGCTGACGATGGTCTGCTGTTTTTTATCCCAGAGTACCGGGACGGTGACGCGGCCGGTGTAGTGCGGGTCGGCGTGCAGATACAGCTGATAGAGAAAATCGTGCTGATAAAGGGTGTCACCGGTGGCTTCCGGGAAGCTGTCGTCAAAGGTCCAGCCGTTTTCCAGCATCAGCGGATGGACCACGGAGACAGGAAGAAAGGGCTCCAGTCCTTTCAGCTTACGCATAATTAACGTGCGATGCGCCCACGGGCAGGCGAGAGAGACGTACAGATGATAGCGATCTTTTTCCGCCGCAAATCCCCCTTCGCCACTCGGGCCGGCCGCGCCATCGGCGGTGAGCCAGTTACGGAAGGCGGAAACGGAACGCTTAAAACGCCCACCGGTGGATTTTGTGTCATACCAGGTATCCTGCCAGACGCCGTCGACTAATTGTCCCATCTTTGTTCCTCCTTCAGACTTCAGATAGCAAAAGCGAGGAGTGGTCTCCTCGCTTTTTTCATTCAGTATAGTGCGCTTACCATTTCTTATTCAGTACACGGTCGATGCTGAATGCGCCCGGTCCGGTAATGGCCAGCAGCAGGTAACCGCCAGCGATGGTCAGGTTTTTCATGAACATCAGGGAGTTCACGCCTTCCGCAAAGTTGCTGTGGAACAGGAACGCGGTCAACAGGGTAAAGCCTGCGGTGAACAGCGCGGTGGTCCGGGTCAGGAAACCGAACAGAATCGCCAGTCCGCCGCCGAATTCAAGGAGGATGGTCAGCGGCAGCAGCGCACCCGGTACGCCCATGGCTTCCATATACTGCTGGGTTCCCGCATAACCGGTGATTTTGCCCCATCCTGCAGTGATAAACAGAATCGGCATCAGAATGCGCGCTACCAGTACACCAACATCTTCTAATTTTTTCATTTCTTACTCCAGAAAACCCAAAGGGCGGCGGTTTTGTTTTTTAGCGCAATCCCGCGTAGTTACACGGTGTTGCTGTCGATGGAGAGGATAGTAGCGAGGCGGAGAGGGAATTGTTAGCAAGGAAAACTGTAGATCTAGTTCAAAGTTTCTGAGTAATCGGCAAGAGGGGGGCGAAAGATTCCTGAACGCGATAGATCACTACCGCTCCTGGTATAGGCCTGGCCAGGCGGGTAAGAGGACTGGCTGACCGCGGATGGCGGCCAGGAGGCAAGCTGTTACGAACGGCGTTGCGTATCGGGCGGGGAAGTGGCAGAGCGGGGCGCCGGGAAAAGCGCCCGCGCTCCGGGCGGCTAGCGGAGTGTCGACTGGCGCAGGATCCCGCGGACCAGCCGCCAGGTACTCCATAAACCCAGTCCGCGTTTGGTCCAGCGCATTAAAAAATGCGGGTGCCGTACGGACCACACGGCCATCAGACCGCTGCCTACCATCAGCCACGAACGTAAACTGAGCAGCGTATGCCAGCCTCGGTCTAAGGGCGCAGTCGCATCCAGCCAGTGGCGGCGACAGGCGCTCAGCTCCAGCCGTTGCTGCTGGATCTGGCGCAGCAGTTGCGCCTTTTGCCGTTCACGCTCCTGTCGGCCATTCATGGTTTATCTTCCTCCAGAAGGGCACGGTCGTTCTCCAGCTCTCTTCGGGTCAGGCGCAGCAGTGTGGAGCGTCGCGCCTTACGTAAGGTAAGGATTCCGACAATCGCGGCGGCGAGTAGCAGCACGACGGTGGTGGCGATCATGACGTGCAGGCGGTACTGAGCGTCAACGGCCCAGATAACCAGCACCAGCAGACTCATGAGGCCAAACGCGGCAAACAGCAGCGTCAGTCCGGTCATGATCAGCAACTGGAAGAGGTTGGCTTTCTCCTCCTCCAGCTCCACGACGACCAGGCGCAGCCGTGTTTCCACCATTTCGACCAGCAGCGTAACGATACGCTGGCCAATGGAGAAGACGCGCTGACCCGGCCCCTGCGTGTGTTGTGTATTCGCCATAATCAGCGACGCGACAGCAGGACACCCAGCACCAGCCCGACGGCGGCGCCAATCCCGACCCCAGTCCACGGATTTTCGCGAACATAATCATCCGCTCGCGCGGCGGTCTCACGAGTTTGACGCAGAATCGCTTCGCTGGTCTCACCCAGGCGGGCGCGGCTCTCTTTCAGCGCGCTCTCCGCTTTACTGCGCAGTTTACCCATCTCTTCTTTCGACTTGTCCGCCGAGGAATTCAGTACTTCCTCCAGGGTGTCCGCCAGCGTTTTCAGTTCTGCACGAAGGTCGTCAGTCACATTCTCTTTAGCCATGTCGTTCTCCTGTAGCGTGGTCCGTATTGCGAAAGTTAATGGTGATTAGTAATCCCGAGACTCCAGCGTTTTCAACTCCTGTTGCGCTTCATTGAGTTTATGCTGGCGTTTGTTGATTTTGTCCGCATCGCCTTTCTTCCGGGCTTCCTGCAGATCGCGCTGACGTTCAGCGATCTCTTCCCGCTGTTTGGCAATTTTTTGCTGATGATCGGCTTTGAGTTTACTGTCGCTGCAGTTCTCCCGCACCTGACGTAGCGCGGTATTTAGCCCATCAATGCGACTTTGATTGTGATGCTTTTCGGCATAGCTGATCTCTCGTTGAATATCCTGCTCTTTTTCCTGGCAGGGAGAGGCGGCTATGGCGCTGGCGCTAAGTGAAGACAGGGCCAGAAGCAGAGCGATGCGGTGTTTCATGGATAGTACCTTCCATTGTCTTAGGGTATACCCGGAGGATAAACCCGTTCCCGTTGGTAAACGTGAATGCGTTGATTCACGCAGGTTTAAGCATAGTAACAAATGCGGGAAACCACCAGACTGTGTTGAAAACGCAGTCTGACGGCCGTTTACCCGAGCCGATGCGGCGCGTCACGCAGGCGGGATAACCAGGCGGTGGGCGAGTTATCGTCCTCCAGCAAGGCGATAATATAACCATGTGGCAGAGCGCGACCGAGAACCTCTTTCGCCGCCGCGCCCTGGGCGGTGGAATCAAACTTAATCAGCAGGCCATCCTTTTGCGGCGTAATGCTCTTGAAGCGGATACCGTTAGCGTCGAGGTGATGCCAGACGGAGAAACCATCCGGCATACTGACGCCCTGGCCAACCGGACGGATCGCCAGCGTGGCCTCCTGCTGCTGCACCGCCAGCCAGAGCCAGAACAGCGCGCAGAGCAAAAGAGAGCCACCCAGCAGCCAGCTGAGCTGGCGCAGGGAAGGGCGTTTTATGACCATCATCAGCCCCGGCTTCTGTATTTTTTCTTCCATAGCACCACCAGCGAGCCGATCAGTCCGAAGACCAACAGCGCAACCGGCAGGAGCATCAGGCAGGACATCAGCTGATCTTCATACTTAAGGAATACCGGGGTTTTGCCCAGCAGATAGCCCAGCGAGGTCAGGATGAGCACCCACAGCAGGCCGCTCATCCAGTTAAAGAACTGAAAGCGGGCGTTATTGAGACCGGAAAGCCCGGCGATGGTCGGCAGCAGCGTGCGCACGAAGGCGATGAAGCGGCCGATCAGCAGCGCGGAGAGGCCATGCTTATGAAACAGGTGATGCGCGCGCTGATGATAGTGAGAGGGCAGATGCGACAGCCAGTTTTGCACGATCCGTGTGTTGCCTAGCCAGCGCCCCTGGATGTAGCTCAGCCAGCAGCCGAGGCTGGCGGCGGCGGTGAGCAGCAGCAACGTTTCCGGAAAGCCCATCGCCCCTTTGGCGATCAGCACGCCTACGAGCACAAGCAGGCTGTCCCCCGGCAAAAACGCGGCAGGCAGTAACCCGTTCTCAAGGAACAAAATCATAAACAAGACAAAATACAGCATGCCAATCATGGAGGGATTCGCGAGCGTTTCGTAATCCTGAGCCCACAAGGCATTCAATAACTGGGTTAATAGTTCCATTCACGATTCCTGGTACATCGGTTAACGGCACGTCTGAGCGCGTGGCATGTAGGGCGACAAGATTTTTATGAGATTATGGTCGCTGCTTCGGCGCTCTGAACGCTTCCCTGTATAAAACTGAAGTAAGTCAATACCTACTCCCAGAACGGCAAAATGCATCTAATTGTAACAAATCGCCTGACTTTCCGTCAGAGAAATTGCAAGGTGTTGCTCGTTGATTTTGCTGATTGCGGCGATGTGAGGCGAGAGGATTTACACAGGCTGACACTATATATGTTTTGCTTACCTCAGCCTGCCTGGGGAACAGGCGCGCAGGGGCCGCGCGCCGGGGGGATAAAGGCTTATTTCGCGCCGTTGGCCGCCGTATCGAGATGAACCACCGGGTTTTCGGCAAATAAGTAGCGATCGGCATTAAATTCAAAGTCGTCGCTGGTTTCGTTAAACAGCATTTGCTTGGTATTTTCCAGATGCTGCCACATCGCCAGTTTGGCGGCGTTCGGATCTTTTCGCAGCAGCGCCTTCAGGATCTGATCGTGGTCGTCGCACCAGTTATCGACGGTGCGCAGGTCAATATGCTCATGCAGCTTTTTCCAGTACGGGTTATGCACGCGCTGGGTCCACATTTTTTCCACGATCGCCGCCAGGGCGCTATTCTGCGTGGCCAGCGCCACCTGGACATGAAACTGCAGATCCCACTCGGAGTCGCGGAAACACTTCTCGTTGCGCGCTTTCTCCTGAATCTCCATCAGCTTCATGATGTCCTGCTTGGTCACCTGAGTGGCCGCGAATTCGGCGATATTGCTTTCAATAAGCTGCCGCGCCTGCAGCAGCTCAAAGGGGCCATAGTTGGCGAACTCAAGGCTTTCATCGGCCACTTGCTGGTATTTCGGATGGTTAGAGATGACGTGAATGCCCGACCCTTTGCGGACTTCGACATACCCTTCCACTTCCAGCATGATAATGGCTTCACGAACCACGGTGCGGCTAACGTTTTTTTCATCGGCGATAAAGCGCTCGGCGGGCAGCTTATCCCCTACAAGGTAGACACCTTGTTCGATGCGCGTCTTCAGCTCAGCGGCAAGCTGCTGATAAAGACGGCGTGGTTCAATGATTTCCATATTCGCTCCCGCAAGATGGCGACAATATTCGATTTGTTATACCACTTTTACGCGATTTCCACCACTGGCAGGGATGAAAAAGCCGCCTGAGAAGGCGGCTTGGCAGGCGATCACCTCATCATCAGCGTCTCTAACTCTGGGTGGCCGGTTTGCGGCTGCTAAGCGGCGGCGTGTCATCGTCAGCCGGTTTGTTTTTCAGCACCGTCCAGATGACCAGCGCGCCCAGCAGGTCAAAGACCGCCAGTACGGCAAACAGCGGGCTGAAGCCGATGGTGTCTGCCAGCGCGCCGACGACCAGGGCGAACATGGTGCTCGCCAGCCAGGCGGCCATCCCGGTCAGACCGTTGGCGGTAGCGACTTCGTTACGGCCAAAGACGTCGGAAGAGAGGGTAATCAACGCCCCGGACAGCGCCTGGTGAGCGAACCCGCCGATGCACAGCAGGGCAATCGCCACGTACGGGCTGGTGAACAGGCCGATCATCCCCGGGCCAATCATCAGCAGGGCGCCCATGGTGACCACCATTTTACGCGACACGATCAGATTGACGCCGAACCAGCGCTGGAACAGCGGCGGCAGGTATCCACCGACGATGCAGCCGAGGTCGGCGAACAGCATCGGCATCCAGGCGAACATGGCGATCTCTTTCAGGTTAAAGCCGTAAACCTTAAACATGAACAGCGGGATCCAGGCGTTAAAGGTACCCCAGGCCGGCTCGGCGAGAAAACGCGGCAGGGCGATACCCCAGAACTGACGGTTGCGCAGGATCTGCCACGGCGACATTTTCTTCGCGTTATTGGTCTGGTGTTGAGACTCCTGGCCGCCAATGATGTAGTCGCGTTCTTCGTCAGATAATTTCTTCTGATCGCGCGGGTGTTTGTAGAAGATCAGCCAGGCGATGGCCCAGGCGAAGCTCAGCACCCCGGAGATAATGAACGCCATCTGCCAGCTGTGCATGACAATCGCCCACACCACCAGCGGCGGCGCGATCATGGCGCCGATAGAGGAACCCACGTTGAAGTAGCCCACCGCGATAGAGCGCTCTTTCGCCGGGAACCATTCGGAGCTGGCTTTCAGCCCGGCGGGGATCATCGCTGCTTCCGCCGCGCCCACCGCGCCGCGGGCCAGCGCCAGGCCACCCCAGCTGCCGGCGAGGGCGGTCGAGCCACAGAATATCGCCCAGGCGATAGCGAAGAAGGCATAGCCGACTTTAGTCCCCAGAATATCAAGGACATAGCCTGCGACAGGCTGCATGACGGTATAGGCAGCGGAATAGGCTGCAATGATATAGGAGTACTGTTGGGTCGAGATGTGTAACTCTTCCATCAGCGTCGGCGCGGCCGCCGCCACGGTGTTACGGGTCAGGTAGCCCAGCACGGTGCCCAGCGTCACCAGTGCGATCATGTACCAACGTAACCCTTTAATTTTACGCATGTAAACCTCATCGTCTGTAATTTCTCCGCACCAGGTGCGGCCTCTCCTGACGGCGATACGCGGTCGGGAAAGCGAAACGGAGGGTTCAGGAGGGCGGTCCCCTCTGGCCCGAACCTTACCATCAGTTGTTATGTAAAAAGTCGGTATCCATTCCGTATAAGCCGATGCCATCAACACCGGTAAAGCATTCCGTCGGTTTATATGTTGCGACGGCAGAAAGATAACTTGTCATACAACTTTAAAAGTTGAGTGCTGTCACAAAAGTGGGAAAGTTAGTGTGGTCTTTATGACTGGCGAGGAAAGCCAGATACGGCGCGCCCTGGCGAGACGTTTGCCGTGGAGAGGCGGTTTTTTTTATCAGCGTTTATTGATCTAACTCACGAAAAACAGTTCGGTCTGTGGAAATTGGTGTGATAACTTTGTCAGCATTGTAGTCAATCATCTGAAAGGCTCCTGTTCCGGAGCGAAGAGGACACACGAATGACACCGTTTATGACCGAAGATTTTCTACTCGATAGCGAATTTGCCCGCCGCCTGTACCACGATTACGCGAAAGATCAGCCTATTTTCGACTACCATTGTCACCTTCCGCCGCAGCAGGTTGCCGAAAATTATCGTTTCAAAAATCTGTATGACATCTGGCTGAAAGGCGATCACTACAAATGGCGCGCGATGCGCACTAACGGCGTGCCGGAGCGTCTGTGTACCGGGGATGCCTCCGATCGCGAGAAATTTGACGCCTGGGCAGCCACCGTGCCTCACACAATTGGCAACCCGTTATACCACTGGACCCATTTAGAGCTGCGTCGCCCATTTGGTATTACAGGTAAGCTGCTGTCACCTTCCACCGCCGATGAGATCTGGGAACAGTGCAATGCGTTACTGGCGCAGGACGCCTTCTCCGCCCGCGGGATCATGAAGCAGATGAACGTGAAGATGGTCGGCACCACCGACGATCCGATTGATTCCCTGGAACACCATGCGGTTGTCGCCAAAGACACTTCATTTGATATCAAGGTGTTGCCGAGCTGGCGCCCGGATAAAGCGTTCAACATCGAGCAGGCGACCTTCAATGACTATATGGCTAAGCTGGGTGAAGTGTCCGACACTGATATTCGCCGTTTTGCGGACCTGCAAAGCGCGCTGACCAAACGTCTGGACCACTTTGCCGCTCACGGTTGCAAAGTCTCCGACCACGCCCTGGACGTAGTGCTGTTTGCGGAAGCGACCGACGCCGAGCTGGACGCCATTCTGGCGCGTCGCCTGGCTGGTGAAACCCTTAGCGAACGCGAAGTGGCGCAGTTCAAAACCGCGGTGCTGGTGTTCCTCGGCGCAGAGTATGCTCGTCGCGGCTGGGTGCAGCAGTACCACATCGGCGCGCTGCGCAATAACAACCTGCGTCAGTTCAAACTGTTAGGCCCGGACGTGGGCTTTGACTCGATCAACGATCGCCCGATGGCTGAAGAGCTGTCTAAGCTGCTGAGCAAGCAGAACGAAGAGAACCTGCTGCCGAAAACCATTCTCTACTGCCTGAACCCGCGCGATAACGAAGTGCTGGGCACCATGATCGGTAACTTCCAGGGCGAAGGGATGCCGGGCAAGATGCAGTTCGGCTCCGGCTGGTGGTTCAACGATCAGAAAGACGGCATGGAGCGGCAGATGACCCAGCTGGCGCAGCTCGGCCTGCTGAGCCGCTTTGTCGGGATGCTGACCGACAGCCGCAGCTTCCTCTCCTACACGCGCCACGAATACTTCCGCCGCATTCTGTGCCAGATGATCGGCCGTTGGGTGACCGCCGGCGAAGCGCCTGCGGATATCGCGCTGCTGGGCGAGATGGTGAAAAACATTTGCTTTAACAATGCGCGTGACTATTTCGCCATTGAACTGAACTAAGACCAGAGGTCGGTTGATATGCAATACATCAAAATCCATTCGCAGGATAACGTCGCGGTCGCGCTGGCGGATATGACGGCCGGTAGCGTGGTGACGATCGACAATGACCCGGTCACCCTCGGTCAGGATATCGTTCGCGGACACAAGTTTGCACTGCGCGCTATCGCGAAAGGGGAAAACGTCGTTAAGTATGGGCTGCCGATTGGCCATGCGCTGGCGGATATCGCGCCGGGCGAGCATGTCCATGCGCACAATACGCGCACCAATCTCAGCGACCTTGACGCGTATCGCTATCAACCGGAGCAGGTTGCCCAACCGCCGCAGCCAGCGGATCGCGAAGTGCAGATTTATCGTCGCGCCAATGGTGACGTCGGCGTGCGCAATGAGCTGTGGATCCTGCCGACCGTCGGCTGCGTCAACGCCATGGCCCGCCAGATGCAGAACCGTTTTCTGAAAGAGGCAAACGGCGCGGAGGACATCGATGGGGTGCATCTCTTCAGCCATACCTATGGCTGCTCGCAGCTCGGGGACGATCACCTCAATACCCGCACCATGCTGCAGAATATGGTTCGCCATCCGAACGCCGGGGCGGTGCTGGTGGTGGGCCTTGGCTGTGAAAACAACCAGGTGGAGGCCTTTCGCGAAACGCTGGGCGAGTATGATCCGCAGCGCGTGCACTTTATGGTTTGTCAGCATCAGGACGATGAAGTGGAGGCGGGAGTGGCGCATCTCCACCAGCTGTATGACGTGATGCGTCAGGATAAACGTCAGCCGGGTAAGCTGAGCGAGCTGAAGTTTGGCCTCGAGTGCGGCGGGTCTGACGGCCTGTCCGGTATTACCGCCAACCCGATGCTGGGGCGCTTCTCAGACTACGTGATCGCCAACGGCGGCACCACCGTGCTGACCGAAGTGCCGGAGATGTTCGGCGCTGAACAGCTGCTGATGAGCCACTGCCGCGACGAAGCGACCTTCGACAAGCTGGTGACTATGGTCAATGACTTTAAGCAGTACTTTATCGCGCACGACCAGCCTATTTACGAAAACCCCTCGCCGGGCAACAAGGCCGGGGGGATCACCACCCTCGAGGATAAGTCGCTGGGCTGTACCCAGAAAGCGGGCTCCAGCCAGGTCGTGGATGTCCTGCGCTACGGCGAACGTCTGAAGGTTCATGGTCTGAACTTGCTGAGCGCGCCAGGCAATGATGCCGTCGCCACCAGCGCGCTGGCCGGCGCCGGCTGCCATATGGTGCTGTTCAGCACCGGCCGCGGCACGCCGTACGGCGGCTTTGTGCCGACGGTGAAGATCGCCACCAACAGCGAGCTGGCGGCAAAGAAAAAGCACTGGATCGACTTCGATGCCGGACAGCTGATCCATGGCAAAGCGATGCCACAGCTGCTGGAGGAGTTCGTGGATACCATTGTGGCTTTCGCCAACGGCAAACCGACTTGTAATGAGCAGAATGACTTCCGCGAGCTGGCCATCTTTAAAAGCGGTGTTACCCTGTAAAGGCGCATTCATATTGGCGCCCGGGCGGCGTTGATCGCGCATTGGCCTGATAGCGCAGCGTCATCGGGTAAGCAGCAGCGGCGTTTCAGCCTGTGAAGCGCCGTTTGTTTTTTCTCTCAGGGAGCTTTCATGACCGCGTATTGGCTGGCTCAGGGCGTCGGCGTTATCGCCTTTCTTATCGGCATTACCACCTTTATCAACCGCGACGAACGTCGCTTCAGGCTTCAGCTGGCGGTCTATAGCGCCGTTATCGGCGTCCATTTTTTCCTGATGGGCGCCGCGCCTGCCGGGATGAGCGCCGGGCTTAATGCGCTCCGCACGGTCATTTCCCTGCGCACCCGCAGCCTGTGGGTGATGACAGTCTTTATCCTGCTGACGTTGATCCTCGGCCTTGGCAAGCTGCAGCATGCTATGGAGCTGCTGCCGATTATTGGCACTGTCGCCAGCACCTGGGCGCTGTTTCGCTGTAAAGGGCTGACCGTCCGCTGCGTGATGTGGTGCTCCACCGCCTGCTGGGTGACGCATAACCTGTGGCTGGGTTCGATTGGCGGGACGCTGATTGAAGGCAGCTTCCTGATCGTCAACGGCCTGAATATCATTCGCTTCCGCCGGATGCAAAAGCGGGGTATCGATCCGTTCAGGGTTGAAAACGCGGTGCAGGAAGAGAGCCCCTCCGCGCGGTAGCGGAGGGGAAAGGCATTAACTGCGCAGGGCGTTTTTCGCCAGCTGGTCGTCTTCCGCCATGCAGGCGGCGGCGGTAAACAGGGCGTCGGTGGAGGAGTTCAGCGCGGTTTCGCAGGAATCCTGCAGCACGCCGATGATAAAGCCGACGGCAACCACCTGCATCGCCACATCGTTCGGAATACCAAACATATTACAGGCCAGCGGGATCAGCAGCAGCGAACCGCCCGCCACGCCGGAGGCGCCGCAGGCGCACAGCGAAGCGACCACGCTCAGCAACAGCGCCGTCGGCAGATCCACCGGAATGTTCAGCGTATGGACCGCCGCCAGCGTCAGCACGGTAATCGTGATTGCCGCGCCCGCCATATTGATGGTCGCCCCCAGCGGAATGGAGACCGAATAGGTATCGCGATCCAGGTTCAGCTTCTCGCATAGCGCCATATTCACCGGAATATTGGCGGCGGAGCTGCGGGTGAAAAACGCGTAGACGCCGCTTTCGCGCAGGCAAGTCAGCACCAGCGGATAGGGGTTACGGCGAATCTTCCAGAACACCAGCAGCGGGTTAATCACCAGCGCCACCAGCAGCATACAGCCCACCAGTACCAGCAGCAGCTGGGCGTAGCCCCACAGCGTTTCAAAACCGGTGGTCGCCAGGGTGGAAGAGACCAGGCCGAAGATCCCCAGCGGCGCAAAGCGGATCACCACTTTAACGATAAAGGTCACCGCGTGGGAGATATCGTTGATCAGGTTTTTCGTGGTGTCGTTACCATGGCGCAGGGCGAAGCCAAGCCCCACCGCCCACACCAGAATACCGATATAGTTGGCGTTCAGCAGGGCGTCGACCGGGTTGGACACCATGCTCATCAGCAGACTACGCAGCACCTCAACAATCCCCGACGGCGGCGTGATGCTGTCGGCGGCGGTGGTTAAGTGCAGAGTCGACGGAAAGAGAAAACTGAACAACACCGCAGTCAGCGCCGCGCTAAAGGTGCCCAGCAGATAGAGAAACAGAATAGGGCGAATACTGGTTTTTTGTCCGTGCTGATGGTTGGCGATCGAGGCCATGACGAGCATCAATACCAGCACCGGCGCTACCGCCTTTAACGCGCCGACGAACAGGGTCCCCAGCAGGCCGACGGCGATAGCCGCTGGCTTAGAGACCAGCGCCAGCAGCACGCCAAGCACCAGGCCGATTAAAATTTGTTTCACCAGGCTGCCTTGCGCCAGGCGGGAGAGCCACCCTGATGGGGGAGTGCGTGTTGTCATAATTCATTCCTTCCAGTGATGTAGCAAGCCATCCCAGCCACGTATTATTTGTTACGTTTATGTCAGGATGTAAATAGATGTTTGCATAGCCGAGTATACGGAAAGAAAGCCTGGCGGGAAGCGTAAAATACTGTGATTTTAATCTGGATCTTATTTTTTAACTACGCAGTAACATAATTGTGACATGAGCAGGCATTCTCGTTATGAGAAGGTCTGCTATAGCCGATTACCGCGCCGCCAGCGGGAGCCGACGGCGTGCCAGGCAGGTTATTCAGGCAGTTTGCGCTGCTTGTCGTGCTGCTTGTTGACCCAGGCGTTAATCAACAGCGTGACGGTCAGGATGCCGCCCACGACCCCCAGCGAGATGGCGACCGGGATATGGTAGAAGTCGACGATCAGCATCTTCACGCCAATAAACACCAGGATCACCGACAGGCCATATTTGAGCATCGAGAAGCGCTCAGCGACCCCCGCCAGCAGGAAGTACATGGCGCGCAGGCCGAGAATGGCAAACAGGTTCGAGGTCAGCACGATAAACGGGTCGGTGGTAACCGCGAAGATCGCCGGGATACTGTCGACGGCGAATATCACATCGCTCAGCTCGACCAGAATCAACACCAGCAGCAGCGGCGTGGCGAACAGCACCCCGTTTTTACGGGTGAAGAAGCGCTCGCTCTCGATTTTATCGGTCATTCGCAGATGGCTGCGGATCCAGCGCACCAGCGGTTTGTCGCCGATGCCGGAATCATCCTCTTTCGCCAGCGCCATCTTCACGCCGGTAAACAGCAGGAAGGCGCCGAAGACGTACAACAGCCAGTCGAACTGGGAGATAAGCCAGCTGCCGGCGAAGATCATAATGGTGCGCAGAACAATCGCCCCGAGGACGCCATACACCAGCACCCGGCGCTGCAGAGCAGGCGGCACGGCGAAGTAGCTGAACAGCATCAGCCAGACGAAGACGTTATCGACCGCCAGCGCTTTTTCAATCAGATAACCGGTGAGGAAGGCCAGGGCCTGCGGATCGGCGACGGCGCGGCCCTGGGTTTGCACCAGATACCACCAGAACGCGGCGTTGAACAACAGAGAAAGTGTGACCCAGAGGATAGACCAGCCAGCGGCCTGCTTCATGGTCATGCTATGCGAACCGCGTCGTCCCTGAAGCAGCAGGTCGATCGCCAACATGATCGCGACGACGACAGCGAATCCACCCCATAGCAACGGCGTGCCGACAGTATTCATTTGATATTCCTTACATAAAAACAAAAACGGCTGACGTCGGAAGACGGCAGCCGCTGCGCTTTTATGCATAGACCTCGCCTTCCGGCAAGGTCTCACTTACAACAACCAAAGTTCATCGCGATGGGCTTTGGTGATTGCCCGGCGACCGGATGCGGTATTACACGCATCGTAATGACGATCGGCCGGCAAGGAAGTTACTCCCCTTTGCTCGTAACAAAATATGTCACGAGGCGGTTTTCGTCAATGGCGGCCAGACGGGCCTTTACACTCTTTTACGCCAGCGGCTGCGTATCGGCCGGGAAGATCACCCCGGTCTGGCGACGAATTTCGCTCGACAGTTTCGCCGTGATACGGCTCACAGCCAGGCCCGGATGGTCGACATCCTCTGTTTCCACCAGCCGCGCGAAGGTCTCCGCCTCATACAGCATAGTATTGATATGCTGCGGCTGCGTCAGGTCCTGGGCTTTGCCGCCGCGCGGCACAAACGCCAGCTTCTGGCACTCGGAGATTTTTTCGATCACCAGTACCCCCTCTTCCCCCTGAATTTCGCTGGGGATCGCCGAGTCGCTCACCTTGGAGTGATGCAGCGTCACGTCGAAGTCGTCATAGCTCAGCACCACGGTGCCCTGGGCGTCCACGCCGCTGTCCAGCAGGCTGGCGGTGGCATGAACGGCCCGCGGTTCGCCCCACAGCGCCACAGCGGACGCCAGGCAATAGAAGCCGATATCCATAATCGAACCGTTGGAGAACGCCGGATTAAAGGTGTTGGGGTTTTCGCCGTCGAGGTAGCGCTGATAGCGCGAAGAGTACTGGCAGTAGTTAATGAAGGCTTTACGCAGTTTACCCACTTTGCCGAGGGTTTCCTTCAGCAGCAGAAAGTTGGGCAGGCTGGCGGTTTTGAAGGCTTCAAACAGCACCACGTGGTTGGCTTTCGCCACCGCGATGGCCGCCTCGACCTCCTGTAGATTCGACGCCAGCGGTTTTTCGCAAATGACGTGCTTCTTGTGGCTCAGGAACAGCCGCGTCTGCGGGAAGTGCAGGGAGTTCGGGCTGGCGATATACACCGCATCAATGGCGTCGCTTTGCGCCAGCGCCTCCAGCGAGGTATACAGATGCTCGACCGGATAGTCATTGGCGAAGGCTTGCGCCTGTTCGAGGCTGCGGGAGTAGATGGCGGAAAGTTTATATTTGCCGGTTTCATGGGCGGCATCGACAAACTGCTTAGTGATCCAGTTTGTGCCAACAACTGCGAAACGTATCATAAACGTTGACGAACTCCATTAAAGGGAACCTGTCGCCACTCTATCATGCCCCCATGACAAAACCAGTGCGTGACTACGCAGAACGCTTCAACGAAAGGTGCGTCAGCCACAGGCGGGTGTCGAACTCCAGCTGGTGGTATTGCGGCTCCATATGGCAGCACAGCTGATAGAAAGCCTTGTTGTGATCCTTCTCTTTCAGATGCGCCAGCTCATGAACCACGATCATGCGCAGAAAGGCCTCCGGCGCGTCGCGAAATACCGTCGCCACGCGGATCTCCGCTTTGGCTTTCAGCTTGCCGCCCTGAACGCGGGAAATGGCGGTATGCAGGCCGAGCGCATTGTTCAGCACGTGGATCTTACTGTCATACATCACTTTGTTGATCGGCGCCGCGCCGCGCAGAAAGCGGTTTTTCAAGTCCTGGGTGTACTGATATAGCGCTTTATCGCTGTTAACGTCGTGCCCTTGCGGATAGCGCTTTTGCAGCACCTCGCCGAGGCGGTCTTGCTCGATTAACGTGGTCACCTGCGCCAGCAGCGATTCAGGATAGCCCTGTAAATAAATGAGTTTTGTCATCGTCTTATCATTACGTCTGTCAGGAGGGCAGTTCAGCCACGGTCATGGTAAAGACCAGCGGCGCAGTACCCTCATTGCGGTAACCGTGCTCTATTTCGGTGCGGGCCACCGCGGATTCTCCGACCGCCACCGTGCGGCAGGTCTCGCCAAGCGTCAGCGTCAGCGCGCCGGCTTCCACGTGCAGCAGCTCGAAGGTCGTCGCCGGGTGGCCGGGCGAGGTAAAGGCTTCGCCGGGCTGCATCTCCCAGCGCCACAGCTCAATCATATTCGGCCCGGCGGTGCCGGCGAGAAGCCTGGCGCTGCCTCCCAGCGGGCCTTGCCAGAGGGTGGGGATCTGCTCGGCGGGAATAATATGCAACGCGGGTTCGCTTGCCACATTGACGATATCCGCCACCGAAACGCCCAGCGCGGCGGCGAGTTTGCAGAGGATCGCAATGCTGGGGTTGGCGGCCTCTTTTTCCATCTCGACCAGCATACCTTTGCTGATGCTGGCCCGGCGCGATAGCTCGTCCAGCGACATTTTTTTCGCTTTACGGTAGGCCTTCAGCCGCGTGGCGACGGCGCGACTTACCTGGTCGACATCAGATCCTGAATCGGTCGTTATATTGACTTTTACGTTCATTGGTCACTATGATGAAACAAATTGGTCATTACAGGATTATCGAATGCGTAGCGTAACGCCGTCAATCGAATCTGCGGTCAGCCGCCTGGCGCCGGGCTTTCGGGCATTAAGTATTGTGGTGGAGAGTGCGCCGGTGGCCAACCCCTCCATCGCGGAGCAGGCGCTGGCCGAGGCCTGCCAGGCGGTGCAGCAGGATGATGTGCCCTGGGCGCAAGCGCACCTGGCGGCATGGGATGAAGCCTTCAGCGCCTTCGGCGCGAAGGCGAAACGTACCCCCTGTTCGGCGCAGGCGCTGCGCAAGCGGGTGCGGAAAGAGGGGAGCCTGCCGGCCATCGATCCGGTAGTGGATATCTACAACGCGATCAGCATTCGCTATGCCGTCCCGGTCGGTGGGGAAAATCTGGCCGCCTATCGTGGCGAACCGCGGCTGGCCATTGCCCGCGGCGATGAGCCATTCGATACGCTAAAATCGGCGGAGCCGGTGGTGGAATATCCGGAGCCGGGCGAAGTCATCTGGCGGGATGATATAGGCGTAACCTGCCGACGCTGGAACTGGCGACAGGGCGTACGTACCCGACTGGACAGCGGCGCGCAGACGATGTGGTTTATTCTCGAAAGCCTGCCGGCGATGCCGTTGTCGGCCCTGCAAGAGGCGGGAGAGCGGCTGGTAGGCTATCTGCAGCAGCTGATGCCCGGCGCCCGCGCGTCGATAACGCTGCTGCAAGCCGATGACGAGGGCGATCTACGCTGAGCGGCGATGATCAGCGATCTCTCTTCAACTGGACAGGATTTGCGTATAAACTCGCGGGTTTTACTATTCCGGAGGCGGAGAGGCGATGAGCCAGGCAGAGTTAAACGGTGAGTTATTCACATTAGAGCGGTTCCCACCTAACGCTGAAGAAGAAGCGCTTCAGGCGTGGGAAGCGGCGGATGAATATCTGCTGCAACAGGTGAATGACGTCGACGGCCTGACGCTCATCTTCAACGACGGCTTCGGCGCGCTCGCCTGCGCGCTGGCGGAGCGCAACCCCGTCAGCATCAACGATTCCTTTATTTCCGAGCTGGCGACCCGCCACAACCTGCGGATGAACGGCATTGATGAAGCGAGTGTGCGCTTTCAGGATAGCCTGAGCCCGCTGCCGGCCGCGCCGGCGCTGGTGCTGATTAAGGTGCCAAAGCAGCTGGCGCTGCTGGAACAGCAGCTGCGCGCCCTGCGCCAAGTGGTGACGCCGGAAACCCGTATTATCGCCGCGGCGAAAGCCCGCGATGTGCATAACTCGACGCTGGCGCTGTTTGAAAAAATTCTCGGTACCACCACCACCTCGCTGGCATGGAAAAAAGCGCGTCTGATCCACTGCGTTTTCACCGCCCCTGAGCTGGCCGATGCGCCGCAAACCTACAGCTGGAAGCTGGACGGCACGCCGTGGACCATCCACAACCATGCCAACGTTTTTGCCCGCAGCGGTCTGGATATCGGCGCGCGCTTCTTCCTGCAGCATTTACCGTCTAATTTAGAAGGCGAGATCGCCGATCTCGGCTGCGGCAACGGGGTGATTGGCCTGCAGGCGCTGGCGCAGAACCCGAACGCGCGGGTCATGTTCACCGATGAGTCGCACATGGCGGTGGCTTCCAGCCGGTTGAACGTCGAGCACAACCTGCCGGACGATATCGACCGCTGTGAATTTATGGTCAACAACTCGCTCTCCGGCATTGAGCCGGACCGCTTTACGGCGATCCTGTGCAATCCGCCGTTCCATCAGCAGCACGCCATTACCGACCATATTGCCTGGCAGATGTTTAACGACGCCCGCCGCAGCCTGAAATACGGCGGCGAGCTGTACGTCGTCGGCAACCGCCACCTCGATTACTTCCGTAAGCTGAAGCGCGCGTTTGGTAATTGCACGACGATTGCGACGAACAATAAGTTTGTCATTTTGAAAGCGACCAAGGTGCGTAAGCAGCGCTGATTCGTGTTGCTGTTTACCCGGCTTGCGGCTGTCGCCTTAGCCGGGCTACCGACTGTCGCCTTAGTCGGGCTAGCGTGCGGGATATCGTGGTAGCCCGGGGAAGGCGTATCGCGCCGCCCCCGGGACACGGCTAAATCGTCAGCGCCAGCTTCGTGCCCTGGGCAATCGCCCGGCGCGCATCCAGCTCCGCCGCCACGTCGCAGCCGCCGATCAAATGCACCGTTTTTCCTGCCGCGCGCAGCGGTTCCGCCAGTTCGCGGCGCGGCTCCTGACCGGCGCAGACAATCACATGATCCACCGCCAGCAGCTGGCGTTCGCCGCCGATAGTCACATGTAACCCCTCATCATCGATCTTCTCATAGCTGACGGCCGGGATCATTTTCACGCCGCGCGCCAGCAGCGTCGCGCGATGGATCCAGCCGGTGGTTTTGCCGAGCCCTTCGCCCGGTTTGCTCGCTTTGCGCTGCAGCATCACAATTTGTCGCGGGCTTTTACTGAGTTGCGGGCCCTCAGGGCTCAGCCCTCCCGCCGTTTGCAGGCTGGTATCGATACCCCATTCGCGACAGAACTCGCCGATATCCTGGCTGGTGGCCACGCCCGACTGGCTTAGGTACATCGCGGTGTCGAAGCCGATGCCGCCGCAGCCGATGATCGCCACCTTCGCGCCAACCGGCGCTTTGTCGCGCAAGACATCCAGGTAGCTGAGCACCTTGGGATGATCGATCCCGGCGATCGCCGGCAGGCGCGGGGCGATACCGGTGGCGAGGATCGTCTCATCGAAAGCCAGCAGATCATCTGCCGTAACGCGGGTGTTCAGGCGCAGATCGACGCCGTTAAGATCGAGCATGGTGCGGTAGTAACGCAGCGTCTCGTGGAACTCCTCTTTGCCAGGGATCTGTTTGGCGATATTAAACTGGCCGCCGATCTCCAGCAGCGCATCGAACAACGTGACCTGATGGCCACGGGCGGCGGCGTTAACGGCAAAGGCCAGACCGGCCGGCCCGGCGCCGACCACCGCCAGCCGTTTAGGCGCGTTGGCAGGCAGGACCGGCATCAGGGTTTCATGACAGGCGCGCGGGTTGACCAGACAGGAGGTGACTTTGCCGACGAAGATCCGATCGAGACACGCCTGGTTGCAGCCGATGCAGGTGTTGATCTGATCGGCACGATCGTTCTGCGCTTTTGACATAAATTCGGCGTCGGCGAGGAACGGGCGGGCCATTGATACCATATCGGCATCGCCGCGGGCGAGAATATCCTCCGCGACCTGCGGATCGTTGATGCGGTTGGTGGTGATCAGCGGGATCGACACCGCGCCTTTCAGCTTGCGGGTGACCCAGCTAAAGGCGCCGCGCGGTACCGGCGTGGCGATGGTTGGAATGCGCGCTTCGTGCCAGCCGATCCCGGTGTTGATGATGGTCGCTCCCGCCGCCTCGATGGCTTTGGCCAGCTCGGTGACTTCCGTCAGCGTGCTGCCGTCGTTGACCAGATCGAGCATCGACAGACGGTAGATGATAATGAAATCGTGGCCGGCGCGCTGGCGCACGGCCTTGACCACTTCAACGGCGAAACGCATACGGCGCGCGTAATCGCCGCCCCATTGATCGCTGCGCTGGTTGGTGCGCGCGGCGAGAAATTCGTTAATCAGATAGCCCTCAGAGCCCATCACCTCGACGCCGTCATAGCCTGCTTCCCGCGCCAGCTGGGCGCAGTGGGCAAAATCATCGATCAGCGTGAGGATCTCGTTGTGGCTCAGCTCATGAGGGGTGAACCGGTTAATCGGCGCCTGCAGAGGCGAGGGGGCGACCAGCGCGGGCTGGTAGCTGTAGCGCCCGGTGTGCAGGATCTGCAGGGCGATTTTACCGCCTTCCTGATGTACCGCGTCGGTGATCTGGCGATGATGCGCCAGATGGCTGGCGTCGTTGAGTACCGCGCCGCCGGCCATGGTCACCCCGGACGGGGCGGGAGCGATGCCGCCGGTGACGATCAGTGCCACACCGTGACGCGCACGCTCGGCGTAAAAGGCCGCTAACCGCCGCGCGCCGTCGGGCAGCTCTTCCAGACCGGTATGCATGGAGCCCATCAACACGCGGTTTTTGAGCGTTGTGAAGCCCAGCTCAAGCGGGGCGAAAAGCGACGGATAGCGGCTCATAATGGCTTCCAATGTAAAATTATTGTTATGTGGTCGGATGAGTTACTAATTTAGCCGTCGTGGAGAAAAAGGGAAAAGGGGAGTGCGGTGATTGTGATGGGATTCAAAGAACGGCGAAGTGTTGCCCCTCACCCCGGCCCTCTCCCAAAGGGAGAGGGAGAAAGGCGGATCGGTACCGGTGGTTAGGGTGACGGGGAAGACGCAACGCGCTGGCGGCGTTCCAGACCCGGCGCCTGCCACATCGATGTTGTCAGCCCGCTATCGACAAGACCAAGCTGATCGGCATACACCGACTGCCATTTACTCATCATCTCCTGATAAAGCTCGCGATGCTGCGGATTAGGGCTGAATTCGCGGTGCCAGCTCACTAACTTTTCTCCAGCGCTGGCCATATCGCCGTACAACCCGGCGCCAGCGCCGGCGGCAATGGCGCAGCCGAGGGCAGTGGCTTCGCGGACCACCGGCACCCGCACCGGCAGGCCGGTGACGTCGCTGAGGATCTGGCTCCACAGCGCTCCCTTCGAACCGCCGCCTGCAAACACCAGGCTGTCGAAAGTCACCCCGGAAAACTGCGAAATCTGCGCCAGATTGCAGGCGGAGACAATCGCCGCGTTCTCTTCCAGGGCCCGGAACAGGGTGGCTTTATTGCACTTCTCCGGATCGATGGAGAGGTTAATAAACGATGGCGCAGCGTGGTACCACTGCTTAAAGTGCATGGCGTCGGAAAAAATAGGCATCACGCCGTGGGAACCGGCGGGTACGCGGCTGGCCATCTCCTCCAGCAGCGAATAGGCATCGACGCCGAGACGCTCGGCAATCAGCTTTTCTTCAGCGCAGAAGGCGTCGCGGAACCAGCGCATGGTCAGTCCGGTAAAGAAACTGATCGATTCCGCCTGCGCCATGCCGGGGATCACGTGAGGATTGACGCGGATATTCATCTGCGGGTCGGTGCGCACCTGCGGCAGATTGACCACCTGCTGCCAGAAAGTGCCGCCGAGTACCGCGCTTTGCCCGGCGCGTACCACCCCGAGCCCGAGGCAGCCGAGCTGCACGTCGCCGCCGCCCATCACCACCGGCGTCCCGACGCGCAGGCCGCTCTGCTGGGCTGCTGCTTCGGTGACGGCGCCCAGCAGCGTGCCGGTCTCTTTCACCGGCGAGAGCATATCGGCGCGCAGCCCGGCCATATCCAGCAGCGCCGGACGCCAGTCGCGGCTGAACAGATCGAGCATGCCGGTGGTGCCTGCGTTTGACGGGTCGACCGCCAGCTCGCCGGAAAGCTTCGCCGCCAGCCAGTCGCTGATCATGGTGATAGTCGCCGCCTTGCGGTAGATATCGGGACGATGGTGCGCCAGCCACAGCAGGCGTGGCATGGCGCTGAGCGCCAGCGTTTGCCCGGAGACCTCGTACACCTCGGATTCAAAACGATAGTCGTGGATCTCCTTAAGCTCCGCCACTTCGCGGCTGGCGCGGGCATCAACGTTGGCGCAGGCCCAGATGGCCTCGCCGTTGCGGTCATAGAGGACGATCCCTTCGCGCATCGAACAGCAGGCGACGGACTGAATATCGGCGGCAGAGAGCCGGGCGGCGTCGAGAGCCTGGCGAATGCACTGGCAGGCCAGCTGCCAGTTGGTGGTAAGGTCGAACTCCATCGAGCCGGGGACGTTATCGACGCTCAGGTGTTTCCATTCGGCCTGGCCCACCGCCAGCTGGCGGCCATTAAGATCGAAAATGACCGCCCGTATGCTGCCGGTCCCGGCATCTAACGCTAACAGGTAACTCATGACATGCGCCTCACTGTTGTCGCGCGGCGCCGGGCCGTCAGGAGGCCAGTGCGAGCACCGCGCGTGCTGTTGTCTCTTCCGTTACCAGGCCATTAATGCGCTTGCCAATTAGAGCGGCATGAATCGCCTGCGCTTTTTGTTCTCCCCCGGCGACGCCGACGATGGTCGGCAGCTGCGCCAGCTCATCAAGGGTCACGCCGAGCAGTTCCCGATGGATCTCCAGTCCTTCTACCGGCCGGCCGTCGGCCTGCAGGAAATAACCTAAAATGTCGCCGACCGCCCCTTTGCGGGCGTACATCAGCTGTTCGCCCTCGCTGATATAGCCGGAGCGCAGAATGGTCGCGTCGCGCCGCTGATCGATAGCGCCAATGCCAACCACCGCCGCGTCCGCTGCCGTCGCCGCCAGCATCACATCGCGCACGCTGGATTCGCGGCGCAGGATCTCAGCGACCTCCGCCGACGAGACCCGCAGCGGCGCCGGAATAATACTGACGCTGCAGGCGGCATCCAGTTGGCCGATGCCGGTCATATAGGGGCCGACGCCGCCGGAGAGAGTGACCAGTCGCACCTGCTGTGAGCCGATAAAGCCGCTGAGATGCTGCAGGCAGCTCATGGTGGCTTCGCCGAAGCCGACCGCCAGCAGCTGTCCCGGTTGCAGAATGCCCATCAGCGACTGCGCGGCACCGATCCCCAGCCGGGTATTCATCGGCGGGGTGTTGAGCGCCGGCAGCACACGGGCAATCTTGAGGCCAAAGCGCTGCTGGAGTTCACTTTCCAGCGCCAGACAGCCCTCATAGCGCGAGTTGATCTGCACGCGAATCACCCCGGACTGGCGGCCTTTCTCCAGCAGGCGGGAAATCTTCAGCCGCGGCAGCCCCAAACGCTCGCCGATGTCGTTTTGCGTCAGGCCGTCGTGGTAGTAACACCACGCCACCCGCGCCACCAGCTCTTCCTCGGCTAACGCCAGCCCGGCGTAGCGATGGTCTTCCGTAATGCGTTTTTCGCTCATAAATTGAACTCTTATAAAAATTTAGATCATATGTTCGCTATTGCGCGGCCGGAAAGTGTGAGCCGACTGGCAAAACGGATCTTTCATCTCTGGCCGCTTTTTTCCGGACGATCTAAAGCGCCAAACTGTGATCTTCGCACGGTTGTAAATATAGTTCACCGTCTACGCTTTTGAACATTATTAAATTTAAAAATCATTTGTTCAAACGAGGCGCGACGATGAAGCCACTGCTTGAAGCTCGCCAAATCCGCAAACAGTTCTCCGGCGTTGCCGTGCTGAAGGGCATCGACTTTACGCTATGCGCGGGCCAGGTGCATGCGCTGATGGGGGGCAACGGCGCGGGTAAATCGACGCTGATGAAGATCATCGCCGGCGTCGAAACCCCGGATAGCGGTGAACTGACGATCGGCGAACGCGCGTTTGCGCGCCTTAACCCGGCGTTGGCCCACCAGCTGGGCATCTATCTGGTGCCGCAGGAGCCAATGCTGTTTCCCAACCTCAGCGTGCGCGAGAACATTCTCTTTCGTCTGCCGAAGCGGGCGGATACCAACGCGCGGCTGCAGGAAAAACTGCAGCAGCTGAACTGCCAGATCAACCTCGATGCCAGCGCCAGCATGTTGGAAGTGGCCGATCAACAGATGGTCGAGATCCTGCGCGGCCTGATGCGCGAGGCGCGGATCCTGATCCTGGATGAACCCACCGCCTCTTTAACGCCGGGTGAAACCGAGAGACTGTTTAGCCAGATCCGCGCGTTACAGGCGCTGGACGTTGGGATCGTCTTTATCTCGCACAAACTGCCGGAAATCCGCCAGCTGGCCAGCCATGTGTCGGTGATGCGCGACGGGGCAGTGGTGCTCAGTGGCGAAACGGCGGGCTACGGCGACCAACAGCTTATCAGCGCCATGACGCCGGCCAGCCGCGACCATGCGCTGAGCGACACGCAAAAGCTGTGGCTGGCGCTACCGGGCAACCGCCGTACCCAGGCGCAGGATTTTCCCGTGCTGCGGGTGGAGGATCTCACTGGCGAAGGTTTTATCGATCTCAGTCTGGAGATCCGCGCCGGGGAGATCGTCGGCCTTGCCGGGCTGGTGGGATCCGGGCGCACCGAATTTGCCGAAACCTTATACGGCCTGCGTCCGCCGCGCGCCGGGAGGATCTGGCTGGAGAACCGCGAGATTAGTCAGGAGAGCACCCGCGCCAGGTTGGCCAGCGGGCTGGTCTATCTGCCGGAAGACCGCCAGGTCTCCGGGCTGTTTCTCGATGCGCCGGTGCGCTGGAACACGGTGATGTTCAATCAGCCGTCGTGGTGGCAGCAGGGGAAACGGGAGGCGGCGGTGGTCGAGCGCTATCACCGGGCGCTGGGGATCAAGCTGGCTGATGGCGACCAGCCGGTACGCACTCTCTCCGGCGGCAACCAGCAGAAGGTGCTGCTGGCGCGCTGTCTGGAAGCTAATCCGTTGCTGCTGATTGTCGATGAGCCGACGCGCGGCGTGGATGTCTCCGCCCGCGCCGATATCTATCAGCTGCTGAAAAGCGTCGCCGCGCAAAATGTGGCGGTGCTGATGATCTCTTCCGATGTGGAGGAGTTCGTCGGTCTGGCCGACCGGGTGCTGGTGATGCATCAGGGCCGCTGCAGCGGCGAGCTGGCGCGGCAGGCGGTGACCGTCGATCGCATGATGACCCTGGCCTTCGGAGGGCAGGCATGAAAACGTTACTGAAGAATCGCGAACTGAGCGCCTTTTTTGCCATCGTGGCGCTGTTTGCCGTGCTGGTGGCGCTCAATCCGGCCTATTTCAGCCTGCAGACGCTGGCGATGATTTTCGCCAGCTCACAAATCCTGTGCCTGCTGGCGCTGGGCGCGACGCTGGTGATGCTGACCCGCAATATCGACGTGTCGGTGGGCTCCACCGTTGGCCTGAGCGCCATCGCCGTTGGGGTAGCGCTGAACAACGGCTACGGGCTGGCGACGGCGATCGCCTTCGCGCTGGCGATAGGCGCGCTGGCCGGGGCTTTTAACGGCCTGCTGGTGGTGGGGCTGCGCATTCCGGCGATCGTCGCGACGCTCGGCACGCTGGGGTTGTATCGCGGGGTGATGCTGCTGTGGACCGGAGGGAAATGGATCGAAGGCTTGCCCGACAGCCTGAAATCGCTCTCGGAGCCCGCGTTTATCGGCGTGTCGCCGCTGGGCTGGCTGGTGCTGGCGCTGCTGCTGGCGGGCGGCTGGCTGCTGTCGCGCACCGCCTCTGGACGTGATTTCTATGCCGTTGGCGATAACCTCGCCGCTGCCCGCCAGCTGGGCGTGGCGGTCAATCGCACACGGATGCTGGCTTTTACCCTCAACGGTATGCTGGCGGCCTGCGCCGGGATCGTCTTCGCCGCGCAGATTGGCTTTGTGCCCAATCAGACCGGCAGCGGCCTGGAGATGAAAGCCATCGCCGCCTGCGTGCTGGGCGGAATATCGCTGCTCGGCGGCACCGGTACGCTGCTCGGCGCGTTTCTCGGCGCCTTTTTCCTCACCCAAATCGACACCGTGCTGGTGCTGTTCCGCCTTCCTGCCTGGTGGAATGACTTTATCGCCGGCCTGGTGCTGCTCGGGGTGCTGGTGCTTGATGGACGCCTGCGCCAGGCGCTGGCCCGCCATCAGCGGGCGCTGAAGTACAGTCGTTTCCAGCCCGGTAACAAAGGGGGCAAACAGGTTGCCCGCTTTCCCGAACGCAAAAGCAAAGAGGTGGCTTAAATGAAGCTGAAGCTTAACTGGGAAAGCGCGCTGCTGGCGTTATTAGTCGTGGAAATCCTGCTGTTCGGCGCGCTGAATCCGCGCATGCTGGATCTCAATATGCTGCTCTTTAGCACCAGCGACTTTATCTGCATCGGCATCGTCGCGCTGCCGCTGACGCTGGTGATTATCAGCGGCGGGATCGATATTTCGCTGGGCTCGACCATCGGACTGTGCGCCATCGCCCTCGGGGTGATGACCCAGGCGGGCTGGCCGCTGTGGCTGGCGGTGTCGCTGACGTTGCTGCTGGGGCTGCTGTGCGGGCTAATCAACGCCGCGCTGATCCACTACACCGGCATCAGCCCGCTGGTGATCACCCTCGGGACGCTGTATCTGTACGGCGGCGGCGCGCTGCTGCTTTCCGGCATGGCCGGCGCCACCGGTTATGAGGGGATCGGCGGCTTTCCCGACAGCTTCACCGCCTTCGCCAATTTAACCCTGGGCGGGCTGCCGCTGCCGCTGGTGCTGTTCGCGGGTATCACCTTTCTCTTCTGGCTGCTGGCCCATCGCGGGCGCTTTGGCCGCCACCTCTTTTTACTCGGGCAAAACCCGCGCGCCGCGCGCTATGCGGCGCTGTCGGTGAACGGCATCCCGTATGTGCTGTATGGCCTGGTCGGTATTGCCTCGGCGGTCGCGGCGCTGGTGATGGTCTCCTATTTCGGCTCGGCGCGTTCGGATTTAGGCCGTGACCTGCTGATGCCGGCGCTGACCGCGGCGGTGCTCGGTGGGGCCAATATTTACGGCGGCTCGGGATCGATACTGGGTACCGCGCTGGCGGCATTGCTGGTGGGGTATCTGCAACAGGGTTTACAGATGGTCGGCATCCCCAACCAGGTGTCGAGCGCGCTGTCAGGGGCGCTGTTGGTTGTGGTGGTGATGGGGCGTTCGCTGAGCCTGCACCGTGAATGGGTGCGCGCGACCTGGCGGCGTCTTTTCTCGCGTAAAACAATCGGAGCACAACAATGAAAACAAAACGTATCCTGCAGGTCAGCGCGCTGGCGCTGGCGATGAGCGTGGCAACCGCGCAAGCGGCGGACCGCATCGCCTTTATTCCTAAGCTAGTCGGCGTCGGCTTCTTTACCAGCGGCGGCAACGGCGCGAAAGAGGCGGGGAAAGCGCTGGGCGTGGATGTCACCTATGACGGCCCAACCGAGCCCAGCGTCTCCGGCCAGGTGCAGCTTATCAACAACTTCGTCAACCAGGGCTACAACGCGATTATCGTCTCAGCCGTCTCACCGGACGGCCTGTGTCCGGCGCTGAAGCGGGCGATGCAGCGCGGGGTGAAAGTCCTGACCTGGGATTCCGATACCAAGCCGGAGTGCCGCAGCATCTATATCAATCAGGGCACGCCGCAGCAGCTCGGCGGCCTGCTGGTGGAGATGGCGGAAAAGCAGGTGACGAAGCCCGCTGCCAAAGTGGCGTTTTTCTACTCCAGCCCGACGGTGACCGACCAGAACCAGTGGGTGAAGGAAGCCAAAGCCAAAATCGAAAAAGAACATCCGCAGTGGCAAATCGTCACCACCCAGTTTGGCTATAACGATGCCACCAAATCGCTGCAAACTGCCGAGGGGATCTTAAAAGCGTATCCGGATCTCGACGCCATTATCGCGCCGGATGCCAATGCCCTGCCGGCGGCGGCGCAGGCGGCGGAGAACCTCAAGCGTCAGGGCGTGGCGATCGTCGGCTTTAGTACCCCCAATGTGATGCGCCCCTACGTGGAGCGCGGCACGGTGAAAGCCTTTGGTCTGTGGGATGTGGTTCAGCAGGGCAAAATTGCGGTTAACGTCGCCGATCGATTACTGAAAAAGGGCGATCTTAACGTCGGCGATAGCGTTGAGGTGAAAGATATCGGCTCGCTGAAGGTCGAACCGAACAGCGTGCAGGGCTACCAGTATGAGGCGAAGGGCAACGGTATCGTGTTGCTGCCGGAGCGCGTGGTGTTCAGCAAAGAGAACATCAATAACTACGACTTCTGACGGAGGATGAGATGGCTGATTTAGATGATATCAAAGAGGGCAAGGACTTCGGCCTCGACCGCCCGCAGCAGAACACGCTGTACACCCTGAAAGGCTGCGGCTCGCTGGACTGGGGCATGCAGTCGCGGCTGGCGCGCATTTTTAATCCGCACAGCAACCGCACGGTCATGCTGGCCTTCGACCACGGTTACTTCCAGGGGCCAACCACTGGGCTGGAGCGTATCGACCTGTCGATTGCGCCGCTGTTCGAGGAGACCGACGTGCTGATGTGTACCCGCGGCGTATTGCGCAGTCAGGTACCGGCGGCGACCAATAAACCGGTGGTGCTGCGCGCCTCCGGCGGTAACTCGATTTTGAGTGAACTCTCCAACGAATGCGTGGCGGTGGCGATGGAGGACGCCCTGCGTCTCAACGTTTGCGCGGTGGCGGCGCAGGTCTATATCGGCAGCGAATACGAACATCAGTCGATCAATAACATCATCAAACTGGTGGACGCCGGCAACCGCTACGGTATGCCGGTCCTGGCGGTCACTGGCGTCGGCAAAGAGATGGCCCGCGACGCCCGCTACTTCTCGCTGGCCAGCCGGATTGCCGCCGAAATGGGGGCGCAGTTTGTGAAGACTTATTTTGTTGAGGACGGTTTTGAGAAAGTGACCGCCAGCTGCCCGGTGCCGATCGTCATCGCCGGGGGCAAAAAGCTGCCGGAGCATGAGGCGCTGGAGATGTGCTGGCGGGCGATCGACCAGGGGGCGTCCGGGGTGGATATGGGACGCAATATCTTCCAGTCCAGCGCCCCACGGGCGATGCTGAAGGCGGTGAAAAAGGTGGTGCATGAGAATCTGAACGCGCGCGAAGCGTACCAGTTCTGGCAGGAAGAGAAACAGGGAGAGCGGAAATGAACGTGACGCTGGTGGAGATCAATATCAAACCCGAGCGGGTCGACGAGTTTCTCGAGGTATTTCGCGCCAACCACGAAGGCGCGCTGCGGGAGCCGGGCAACCTGCGCTTTGATGTCCTGCAGGATCCGGAAGTGAAGACCCGCTTTTTTATCTACGAAGCCTATAAAGACGATGAGGCGGTGCTGGCGCACAAGAAAACCCCGCACTATTTAGCCTGCGTCGAAAAGCTGGAGGAGATGATGTCGCAGCCGCGGCAGAAGCGCAGCTTTATCGGCCTGCTGCCGCAGGTGTGAGACGAGCCCTCACCCCGACCCTCTCCCGAGGGGAGAGGGAGAAAAGCGGCTTCGAACGGTTCCCTCTCCCTGTGGGAGAGGGGTAGGGTGAGGGGAAAACGCTACGGCTTACGGAAAAACTCGTTATACAACATATATAAATGCGCCGCGCTCCACGAGAAGTTGGGCGCCCCCTGCTGGGCGCCAGTCAGCGGATTGTAGTTCTCCTGAATCGGGCCATCGGCGGTTAAGCCTTTGGCGTGCTGGAAGAAGGCGTCCGCCAGCTTCAGCGCCTCATCGCGATGACCGTAGCGCTCCATTCCCTTCAGGCCGAACCAGAACTGATCCACCCACACCCGTCCACGCCAGTAAATATCGGCGCCAAAGGCCGGGTTGGTCAGTGCGGCGGTGCCCAGCGGCACAAAGGTGTTGAACTCTTTCGGGTCGAGCATCACCGAAATCACATCGTCAGCATGTTGCTGCGTCGCCGCGCCGTTAAACAGCGGCGACCAGCCTTCCGGCCCTTTGCCGCGCTCGACGATCGGTTTACCGGCGCAGCCGTTGGCTAGCGGTTGTTCCTCGATACGAATGTCGTAATAGAAGCGGGTCTGCGGGTCAAACATGCAGGTATTGATATAATCCGCCAGCTTCGCCGCCAGCGCCTGATAGCGCTTTGCCTCTTCCGCTTTGCCAAGAACGGTCGCCATCTGCGCCAGATAGTGGTTATCGCTGTACATATAGCTGGCCTGATCGACCGACTCCTGAAGCAGCGAATACCCCAGCAGGTTGCCGTCGCGGTCGCGGTTTTCGGCGAATTTGACCGTCCAGTCGCTGCGTTTGCCGCCGTTGGCGACATATTTATCCAGCTGTTCTTTATCGATAAAACCAAATACCGCCGCATCGTCTCGCCCGGATTCCCACGATGCCGCTACCTGCGCCGGGATTTCGAGGCTGTCGTAATCGCCTTTGGCCGTCACCTGCTCGTAGGCGCTGAGGCCGGAAAGCGTCTGCTCGGTTTGCCCTTTTTTCACCGTGAACAGCATGGCGCCGTCGGCAGTGTTGTGCGCCTTATCGCGGGTCGCGCCATATTCCGGCACGCCGTTACCGTTATGGTCGCGATTGCGCAGCCACCAGTCGTGATAGGCCACCAGCTTCGGATACATCTCTTCCAGCCACGCTTTATCTTTGGTGACGTTATACACCTCCATCACCGACCAGGCCGCGAGGCTTGGCTTAGTGTTGCGTTCGTTCCAGTTGCCGCCGTCGCCGCCGCGCTCGGGGCTCAGGTTCCAGGCAATCAGATCGGGCACAAATCCGGCATCCTGCGGACGCACCTTATCATTGGCTTTAATCTGCCAGGAGAAGACGGCGCGGATATTCTCTTTGGCGATATCCGGGTTGAAGTGGGCCATGGCGTAGGCTTGCTTCCAGGTATCCCACGGCCAGGTCTGGTTGCCGGAGAACCAGCGGCCGGTCACGGATGGGGTGACGGTGTGGTAATGCACCGCGCCGCCCGGCGCGCGCCAGTTGCCGTTGAGCGTCTCAATGGCTTTCACCGCTACGCGAGTCTGTTCGGCGGTGGCGTCCGGATTAATGAGCCCTTTTTGCAGATAGCCGTCCCAGCGCTGTTCGGAGGCGGCGAGATAATACGCCGGGCGCGCCAGAATATCGCGGATTTGCGCTTTTTCCTGGCGCGCTTGCTCCGCGGTAAGTAGGTGCGAATAGGTAGTGTACAGGATGGTGGAGCCGCGGATCTCCGCGCTGCTGGTAAAGCGATGACCGTCGATACGGGTCTCGGTTACCAGCGAACGATGGATCTGATACTGCGATTCACCGGAAGTCATCAGGTCAGAGGCGGCGCGAACTTTGCCAAAGCTGACCGTCAGGCCGTCCGGCGTGGCGCTCAGGCGGCGCTGATAGCCCGGGAAAGCTTCATCAATGGTTTTGTCCGATAGCGCTTTACCCTCTTTGGCGGCCAGTTTGTCCAGCAGTTCGCCATCCCATACCAGCTTCAGCGGAGTGTTGCTGGTGATTTTGGTCTCCAGTAGCGAAGTGTGGGCGCTGGCGAAGCGCAGCGTCATCTCCACCTTCACGCCGGGGGCGGTCAGCGTTTGTTTCAGCGCGCCGGGCAGGCTCCAGGCCTGCAGGGTGAAATCGACCTTTTTGCCGTTCTGATACACCGTCAGGCGATCGAAGTTGGTGGCCATAAAGTTGATGTACTCTTCGGTCAGCAGCGCCGGGCCGGGGAAGCCGCCCATGGTCGCCGGGCCGTCGGGCAGCAGGTGGCCGTGCCACGCCCCGAGGTCGAAGAAGGGGTTGAAGCGCTGGTGGTCATCGGCGTCGAAATCCTGCATATACTGCGGCGCGCCGCTGCGGTCGATGACGTTTTTAAACGCCTGCGCGGTGACGGCGTGGGCGGAAAAACTCAGCATCAGCGCGCAGGCCAGCGGCGTCAGCGTAGTGGTGAGGTTCATGGTATCTCGGCTCCTTGTTACCAGTAGAAGTATTGCATCAGGAAAATTTTGTCGCTCGGGTCGCCGCTGGCGTTGCTGGTATAGAAACGGCTGTCGGCGGCGGTGGCGAAACGCCCGCCGCCGTATTCGTACCAGATGCCAAATTGCATAAACGCGGTGGTTTCATCAGCGGCGTGGTCCGGGCGGTGTTTGGCGTAGCTGTATGCGGTGGAGAAGTAGAGTCCGCTTAATGCTTCATACATGGCGCTGGCCATAAAGCCGGTTTCGCTGCCGGGAACATCCAGCCCTTTGGCGCGGCCGGTATGGTGCCAGGCGCGGAAGGCCAGATTGGGCGACAGAACGCCGGTCAGGAATAGCTGTCCGGTGCCGTCGGTCACTTCAAGGCCGTTCATCCAGGTGACATCTTTGACGATGTCGTACTGAACGTAGCCGTTGACCATTGCCGGGTAGGTGTACTTATCGTCATAGCGATCATATTTGCCGAAGTGCAGCCAGGCCTTGCTTTCATCGTGATGACCGGCCGGCGTGGCGGTGACGCTATAGCGGAAATCGCCGCTGCGGTTTTGTACTTTCAGCGCGTACATGATGTCGCGGGTATTGGGGATCACATAACCCAGATCGGGGGTAAAGTCGCCCCACCACTGCAGGTCGTCCAGCGACGAATCCTGGCGCAGGCTGAGCATGATCTCGGTGTTGTTATCGGTTTTATAGCCGCCATAGAGGCGGTTAAGGCCGCCTTCCACGCCGCCCCAGCTGTGGCCGGGCGTCCAGGCATTGCCCTGGCTATCGGCCTGTACCGTCCAGGCTTCGCCGTAAATCAGCCCGAACCAGTGGCCGTTTTTGACCTCCAGCCCGCCCTCGATATAGGTGCCATCGCTGTATCTATGTTTGTCCTCGCCTTCTAAATCCATGTATCCGCCAACCCCCAACTCGCCGTAAAAGCGATAGGAGGTGGTGGTTAATTCCGGCGTTTTGGTATCGTCGTGCTCGGCCGGATGGACGGTCTCCGCGGCCGCCGCAGGGGCGCAAAAAGCCAGGGCAACGAGTGCCCCGTATAAGTAAGAGTTAGTTTTCATTTTTTTAAGGTATTTAAGAGGTATGGGAAGCCGGAGCCGCTTCTATTTGTTGTTGTTCCTGGGTTAATCCTTTGACGTATCTGCTGTATTTCCACCACGCGAAGCCAAGGAAAATCACGATCCCGCCAACGTTGTAGAAAATAATGGTCAGGATGTTGCCGCCGGTTGGGAAGGTTGAGGCGACGAAACCGATGGCGAAAATCACAATTAGCATGGATACCACCACGATGCCGGTGGTACGCGAGCCCATGCGGAAATCGCGCGGCAGATGGTCGAGCTTGCGGCGCAGGTTGAGGTAGGCCAGCATGATGAACAGCGGCGGCAGCATGGAAGCGGCGGCGGTCATGTTGATGATGGTGTTCATCAGATCCTGCACGGTGTTGGATCCCAGCGTCGGGATGATCATCAGTGGAATAACGATCAGATACTGGATCCAGGCCGCGCGCGCCGGGACACCGTTCTCATTGAGCTCGACGGTTTTTTTACCAAAGATGCCGGAGGGAATTTCCGAGAAGAAAATCTTAACCGGAGTGGCGGTCCACATCAGTAGCGAGCCAAACATCGCGGTAAACGAAACGAGGCCGACGAAGCGGTTCATCAGCATTTCCGGCAGGCCAAAGTAAGCCGCCAGGCCGTGGAACACCTGCACCGATCCGCCGGTAAACTTCAGCTCTTTGCTGCTGACGAAGACGTTGATCAGCACGGAGGAGATCGAGTACAGCACGCCGATGAAGATCCCGGCGAGGATGATCACTTTAACGAAGGATTTCGAGCCGCCTTTCACATCGTTGACGTACACCGCCACCGATTCCGCGCCGCCCGCCGCCATAAAGATCCACGTGGTAATACCGAGGAACGCCCAGTTGAAGTTAGGGATCATCGCTTCGACGGTGATCGGATCCGCTGGCTGCACGCCGCCCACCAGTGCGGAACCGGCCAGCAGAATATAAGAGAGCGTCAGCAGCAGCATCAGCGATGAGGTGACGGAGGTGATAGGCCCCAGCATTTTCGCGCCGTTGGTGGAGATCCAGGTGGAGAAAGCGAACAGCGCCATGCTCAACACGGTAGTGGCGAACGGCGTCAGAATGTATTCGTAGCCGAGGAAGGCGTAAGAGGCATAGGCGATCACGCGCGGCAGCAGCGAGGTGAAGAAAAACAGGTTTACGAACCAGTAGGTATAGGCGGTGATAAACGCCCAACGGCCGCCGAGCGAACTCTTCACCCAGGCGTAAACCCCGGCCTCGGAGTTTTTATTCAGCGACACGAACTCGGCGATAATCAGGCAAAACGGAATGAAGTAGAACAGGGTAGCGAGGAAGAACATCGGCGCCGACGCCAGCCCCAGTTCGATATTGTTGTTGATGACGTTATTGAAACTGTAAACGGCGGCAAAGGTCAGCGATAACAGGCCGAACTTGCCGATGGTATTACGTTTAGTATCAGACATAACACATCTCCACACATTGTCCTTCAGAGGGTCGCTGAAGGGGGTTGTGTTGTTTGTAGGGTAGAGGTAGTTAAGAATTAATGTCGATTTTAGTAAAAGTTTTAGTAAATAGAAGTAAAGAAACCGAATAGCTTTAACTCGATCACGAAAAAGGTTGAGTAATACGTAATCAGGTGAGGGTTAAAAAAATCCCGCCAGCCGATGAGGGGCTGACGGGACGACAGGAACGTTATTTACCGGCGGCGGCAGTGTTAACCGGCGCCGCGGCGCGCAGACGTTGCTGCTTTTTTTCAAAGCGGGTGATCCACCACCACGCCAGGCCGGAGAAGACCGCGGTCATAAAGACGTTGATAAAGAAAGCGTTAACCAGATCGACGCCTGGCGGGAAGGCCGAAGCGGTCATGCTAACCACGAAAATCACTATCAGCATCGATACCACGCTCATGCCCACTTTCCTTGAGCCCATACGGAAATCGCGCGGCGTGTCATCGTGTTTCCAGCGGAAGACGAAGTAGGCGACCATGATGAACAGCGGCGGCAGCATGGCTGTACCGGCGGTGAGATTAATGGCGGTGTTCATCATCTGCTGCACGCTGGCGGAGCCGAAGCCGTTAACTATCAGCATCAGGAAGACGAACAGGAACTGCCACCAGGCGGCGCGTACCGGCACGCCGTGAGCGTTCAACTCGGTGGTTTTCTGGCCGTAGATACCTTTCGGGATTTCCGAGAAGTGGATTTTGACCGGCGCGGCGGTCCACATCATCATGCTGCCGAAGATGGCGATAAACAGAATGATGCCGACGAAGCGGCCCATCAGCGCTTCAGAAATGTGGAAGTAGGCGCCGAGACCGGTAAAGATTTCCACCATTCCGCCGGCATAGGTCAGGTTCTCTCGGGCGACAAAGACGTTAACCAGCAGCGAACCTAAGGCATACATACCGCCAATCAGCACCCCGGCGGTGATGATGACTTTAATAAAGGATTTCTGCCCGCCCTTGGTGTCGTTGAGGTAGGCGGCAACGGTTTCCGCGCCGCCCGCGGCCTGGAAAATCCAGCACATAATACCGAGCGTCGCCCAGTTGATGGTCGGCTCCATCGCCGCCAGGGTAATCGGCTGCGCCGGGACGTGACCGGAACCCAGCGCGGTCAGCGCGCCGACAACGTAAATCGCGAACAAAGCGAACACGCCGTAGGCCACGCATTCGGAAATTTTACCCAGCCAGGTCGCCCCTTTGGTGGATATATGGGTGGCCATGGCGAACAGCACGATGGAGATAAGCGAGGTCACCATCGGCGAGAAGGGGATCGCGTACCCGGTGATCGCGTATGAGGCGTAGGCCACTACGTTCGGCAACAGCGAGAGGAAAAAGAACAGGTTCACAAACCAGTAGAGGAAGGAACCAAGATAGGCGGCGCGGGTACCCAGCGGCTGCTTCAGCCACGCGTACATCCCGGATTCGGAGTGTTTATTGGCCGAGACGAATTCGGCGATGATAAACACGAACGGGATAAAGTAAACGATAGTGGCGAATAAGAAGATAGGCGCGGAACTGAGACCTAACTCAATGTTATTATTGACGATATTTCGCACGTTAAAGACGGCGGTAAAGGCCATCGATAGCAGCGCGAACTTGCCGATTTTGGCACGTACAGATTCGGACATACGTCCTCCAATCATTCATCTACCCGCCGCAGCGGGTTGGAACCGAAAGGCCAACGGGCTTACCCGTTGACCTCCCTTGTCGCTTAACGCGGGTTTACTTATTGAGGAAGTAGCCGTCTTCAACCGTGACTCGCAGCACCACTTTTTTTACCGGCGCATCGCAGATAAAGCGGTAGGCTTCGTCGATATCGCAAATTACCATCTGCCCTTCGTGAACCTTCACCGTTTCACCGATCCCTTTCAGGTATTCGCGATCGGTTTCGTCGCGGTAGCAGGCGACAGTTTGCAGATTTTCTTTGGCGGCAAACTCGATTTTCTGCTGCCCCTGCAGGTAATAGTGCACCTCAAAGTAGCGGCGGTTGCCGACAAAGAGCGCGTCGGTCGTACTATCGGTTTCCACTCGATAGGAGAGCGAATCGCCAATGGAATGCGCCACGCCCGGGCGGATGTTGTCGATGTTATTGATGGCTTCCACGCAGCGCTGCCATTTGCGGCCGCTATGATAAACTTGCTTAAACTGTTGTAAATTATCGAGAATTCTCATTGTTCAGCCTCGCTGTGTGCAACGGGGGAAAAGAAACCGGCGCCGAAGCTATGGTTCGCCAGTACCTGCGAGGTGCCGCATCCGCCCTCCAGCGGCAGCAGCGTAAAGCCATAGTTGAAGGTGTTGAGCCAGACGCGCCAGCTATCCAGCACTTCGCTGCCCCAGGAGTTGGAGCCGAGGCCGAGCAGTTGCGCATCGATATTCAGAGTGATGTCATCGCTGCGCTGCAGTTCGTTGCAGTGCTGGGCGGCGTGCAGGTTTTCCGCCGTATAATGCCAGGCGCTGATATTGAGCGGATTGCGCGGTACGACCAGCAGACCGCTGCCGTGGCGGTCGCTGAACGATGCCCAGCGCACGTGCTGACGGTTGCCGTTGTTCTGCGGGAACGGATAATTGACAAACATATCGTCGACGGTGGTATGCCAGATATCAATGATGTTGCTTTGCTGGCTGTCGGCGTAGTTCTCGCCCGGTCCGCGGCCATAGTAGTTCACCTGGTCGAACTCACCGTTAATGCCCAGCATAAAGCCGATGCACGGGACGATGTGCGGATAGTCGCCGTAGCGCTCGCCGGCCAGCTCAACGTTGATGTGGCCCTGTGGGGTAATCTGCCAGCGATAGGTACAACGCATACCGAAGTCGAACACCGGCGGCGCAATTACGCTGCGGGTGGTGATCACCACCGTTTCGCCCTCTATTTCGGCGCTGAATTCGCGCAGATGTTCCTGCATTATCTGCAGGTGGGCCGGCTGCCACAGTCCTTCGTATTCCTGTTTATGGTTATCAATCATGGGCTTGAAGAAATTGATCTTCGGCTCGCGGGTTACCTGGTCGACGCCGTTGACCTGCCATTCGCTCAGTTTGCCGCTGACCTTACTGAACACCACGCGGAAGTTATGGCCGCAGATGGTGTAGCTGAGGCGTTCATCGACAATCTGCAGCGGCGTGGCGCTGGCGTTTAACAGCGGGGTTCGCGCGGCGGTTCGCGCTTTAAGCGGGAACTGATAGACGGCGATATCGTGATTGGCTTCGCTATACGGGGTACGCGAATCTTTGGTCACCATGATGTTGACGAAAGCTTCACGCTCGTCGAGCTGCGGCAGGGCGATTTGCAGGTCGCGGCCGCTATTCGGCGCCAGGTCTTTCACTTTCAGCAGCTGACTGGAGAGCGTTTCGCCTTCGGCGCGCACTTCAACGCGCAGGGTGTAGTCATCGAGAGTGGAGAACCACAGTTTGTTTTCCACTCGCAGTTCGCCGCGGCAGATATCCCGCGCCTGTACTTTTACCGGGGCGATGACCTGTTTGTATTCGCGCAGGCCCGGCCCCGGCGTCTGGTCGGAGAAAATCAGACCATCGAGGCAGAAGTTGTAGTTGTTCGGGTAGTCGCCATAATCGCCGCCGAATTTGTACCACACCGCGCCGTTTTCGTCGGTGGCCTGAATACCGTGATCGCACCATTCCCACACGTAGTGGCCCTGGATGCAGTCGTGCTGGTAGAAGACGTTCTGGTATTCGGTTAATCCGCCGGGACCGTTGCCCATCGCATGGGCGTACTCACAGATAATGCGTGGTTTTTCATGCGGATGTTCGCCAAATTCGTTCATCAGCGGCACGCGGGTGTACATGGTGGAGATGATATCCACAACCTCGGCGTCGCGATCCTCTTCGTAGTGCACCAGCCGGGTATCATCCAGCGCTTTAGTGGCGTGGTACATGGCGCGGATGTTGCAGCCATAACCGGATTCGTTACCCAGCGACCAGATGACGATCGACGGATGGTTTTTCTGCGCGTGCACGTGGCGCACGATGCGCTCAACGTAGATGTGTTCCCAGGCCGGGTCGTCGGTGATGGCGCTGAGGTTGCCGACGTTGGCGAAACCGTGGGACTCCACGTCGGTTTCCGCCATCACGAACAGTCCGTAGATATCGCACATTTCATAGAAACGCGGGTCGTTCGGGTAGTGGGCGGTGCGCACCGAGTTGATGTTGTGCTGCTTCATCAGCAGCAGATCTTTTTCCACGCGATCCATGCCGACCGCGCGGCCTTTCAGATGATCGTTATCGTGGCGGTTTACGCCGTGCAGCATCACGTAGCGGTTATTGATATAGAACAGGCCGTCGCGCACTTTGATATCGCGGAAACCGACGCGCTGCGGGATGATTTCCAGCACCTCGCCGGCGGCGTTCTTTAACGTCAGCACCAGATGATAAAGATACGGGCTTTCCGCCGACCACTGCTGCGGCGCGCTCACATCAATCGTGAAGCCAGTGTTCAGCTGCTGGCTGACCTGCAGTTGACCGACGTTGCCCGAATAAAGCGCCTTTTCGCCGTCGAACAGGGTATATTCCAGCGTCGCCGCCGCCGTCTGCGGAGCCAGGTTTCCCAGCGTCAGCTGGCAGGAGAGGGTCGCGTCGATGTAGTCATCGTTAAAATCGGTGCGCACGGTGAAATCCTGCACGTGCAGCGGATTTTTCCCCACCAGATAGACGTCGCGGAAAATGCCCGCCGACCACCACATGTCCTGATCTTCAATATAGGTGGAGTCCGCCCACTGCATCACGCGCACGCACAGCAGGTTGTCGCCGGTTTGCACCGCCGCGCTGATATCGAACTCGGCGGTCAGGCGGCTGCCTTTGCTAAAGCCGATGTACTGGCCGTTAACGTAGACTTCGAAATAGGTTTCGACGCCATCGAATTTGATGATGGTTTGTTTGCCCTGCCAGCCGTCGCCGAGGGTGAACAGGCGCTGGTAGGCGCCGGTCGGGTTATCGGTCGGGACATACGGCACGTCGATGGGGAAGGGGAAACCTTCGTCGGTGTACTGCAGCTGACCGTGGCCTTCCATCTGCCACATACCCGGTACGGTAATTGGCCCCCACTCGTTCTGATAGCATGAGGTAAAGCTCTCCGGTACCAGCAGCGGGTTGGTGAAAAAGCGAAAGTTCCACTGCCCGCTGAGGGACAGGAAGCGGCTGCTGGTTTCGCGGGCGAAGGTCCGCGCCTGGGCCAGTGAGTCGTAAGAGAAGAAATACGCCCGCGGCGGCAGCCTGTTTTCATGAGTGAGTTGAAGGTTTTCCCAGCGATTCATATCGCCTCCCTGAACGGCTTAATAAGATAAACCTCATTTTAGTAAAACTTTTACTAAATAAAATCGTCAGGGATGATTTACTTTAACTTGATCACAAAATGAGCCGCTTTGTGCCGGGTGGCGGTTTCGCATTACCCGGCCTACAGAGTGGCGTTCCGGCCAGGACCGGTAGCCCGGCTAAGCGTAGCGCCGCCGGGATGTGGTTGGATTAACGGGTGGTTCCGCGCAGCTTCAACACGCTGGGAACAAAAACGTTAAGCGGCAGGGCGCGGCCATCGCGGGCCTTCTCGATCAGCAGGTTCACCCCCTGGCTGCCCATCATTTCGGAGTGGATCCGCACCGTCGACAGCGGCGGGAAGGTAAAGCGCGCGGTGGGGATATCGTTGACGCTAATCAGCGAAATATCTTCCGGGATCGCCAGCCCGCGTTCGTGAATGGCGCGCAGCACGCCGATGGCGATGGAGTCCGAGGCGACAAACAGCGCCCGCGGAAACTCCGCTTGCGCCAGCATCTGCTTCGCCAGCTCATAACCGGACGAGCTGGAAAAACCGCCGCGCCAGATATCATCGGCTGAAACCACGCCCTTCAACTGGCCGTACTCCACAAACGCCACTTCACGAATATCGGCCTTGCCGGGCTGGTCCTGGCCGCCGATAAATCCAATACGCGACGCGCCTTGCTGGATAAAGAAGTCGACCACCTCTTTAGCGATACGTACCAGGTCGATATCCACCGCATCGTACGGGCTACCGGCTTCGTGGAAATCAATAAAGCAAATATTGTCGGTCAGCGCGCTGGCGGTCTCGCGCAGCTCGCGCGTCGGCTGGCCAATAATCAATACGCCGGTGACCTTTTTCAGCTCGGGCAGGGTGTTATTGAGATAGCAGTTGGTGAGCTCGATGGCGAGCTTTTCGCATTGGGTTTCAATACCGTGGCGAATGGCGAGATAGTAAGGGTCGTTAATTTCCAGCTCTTGCTGGTAGCTATACAGCGCCAGGATATGATGATGGCCGACGGGTAGGACCTGCGTTTTACGCGCGCTGCTGCTTTTATACTCCAGCTTCTCCGCAATCTCCAGAATACGATGCTTGGTCTCTTCTTTTACATTCAGGGTGGGATCGTCGTTTAACACCCGGGAAACCGTCGCCAGCGAAACACCCGCTTCGGTCGCAATGTCTTTTAGCGTTGCCATCTTTTTCCTTTATCGGACGTTGCCCATGTTTGCTCATCCATTGTAAAGCAAGCGTCGCGTCCTGCACCTTATTTCAGTAAAAAACGCCTGCGTGGGAGGGCTATTTTCCCCGGCGATAGCGTGACAGAAGTAGCATTATTCTCAGTAGCATGCAGACGAACGGCAAAAATTTGCTATCTTTTAGTAAAAATTTACTGGAGGTGAGAGATGGATACCGTAGCTTACGCTGATTTTGCCAAACTGGAGATGCGCGTCGGCAAGATTGTTGAGGTGAAGCGCCATGACAATGCTGACAAACTGTACATTGCGCGGATTGATGTCGGCGGCCGCACGCTGCAGACGGTCACCAGCCTGGTGCCCTACTACAGCGAAGAGGAGCTGCTGGGGAAAACGGTGGTGGTGCTGTGTAATCTGGCGAAAGCCAAAATGCGTGGTGAAACTTCTGAGTGCATGCTGTTATGCGCAGAAACCGAAGACGAAAGCGAAAGCGTGCTGTTGACACCGGAGCGCGTCATGCCGGCAGGCGTGCGGGTGGTATAACGAAAATACCCTCTCCCGACCGGGAGAGGGTTGTGTGTGAATTACGCCTCTGCAACCGAGACGCGGAGGGCCGCCAGCGCCTTACGCGCCGCCTTCAGCACCTGCTCGCACTGCTCAAGGGTGAGCGTCAGCGGCGGTTCAACGCGGATCGTCTTGGCGTTGTTTAACGTCCCGGCGACCAGCACCCGCTGTCTGAACATCTCGCTGGCAAAGTCGTAGCCAATCTCGTTATCGACAAACTCGATGGCCATCAGCATGCCTTTCCCGCGTACTTCATTCACCAGGTCCGGATACTCCTGCGCCAGCAGGCGGAAACCGTCCAGCAGCATATCGCCTTTCTGCGCCGCCTGCGCCGGCAGGTTTTGCGTCAACAGCACGTTGATGGTCGCCAGCGCCGCCGCACAGGCCAGCGGGTTGCCGCCGAAGGTCGTGGTGTGCAGGAACGGGTTGTCGAACAGCACCGAGAAGACCTCTTCCGTCGCCACCGTCGCGCCGATCGGCATCACGCCGCCGCCGAGCGCTTTCGCCAGACACAGGATGTCGGGCTGAACGTTCTCATGCTCGCAGGCGAACATCTTGCCGGTGCGTCCCATACCGGTCTGCACTTCGTCGAGGATCAGCAGGGCGCCAAACTCGTCGCACAGTTTGCGCACCGCCGGCAAATACCCCGTCGGCGGCAGGATCACCCCCCCTTCGCCCTGAATCGGCTCAAGGATCACCGCCGCGACGTCGTCGCCGGTTTTCTTGCACTCGCTCAGCATGGTGCGCATGGCGTTGATATCGCCGAACGGCACATGGCGGAAGCCCGGCAGCAGCGGCATAAACGGTTTGCGGAAAGTCGACTTGGCGGTGGCCGACAGCGCCCCCAGCGATTTGCCATGGAAGGCGCCGCTGGTGGCGATGAAGGTGAATTTACCTCGCGGCGACTGATAGGCTTTCGCCAGCTTGATGGCCGCCTCTACCGATTCGGTACCGCTGTTGCAGAAGAAGCTGTACTTCAGTTTGCCGGGCGTTAAGGCCGCCAGGGTTTTCGCCAGCATCGCGCGTAGCGGGTCCAGCAGTTCCTGACTGTGAAGCGGTTGTTTCGCGAGTTGATTCTCGACGGCGGATACCACAACTGGATTACGGTGCCCTACATTGAAGATGCCAAACCCGCCAAGGCAGTCGATAAACTCCTGTCCCTGGGTGTCGACAAGCGTATTTAACCCTCCCGCTTGCCACTCTACGGCTCCGTAATCCCCGCCGGCTGTGACCGATTTTCGATACTCTAAAAACCCCGGATTCACATGCTCTTTAAAGTATTCTCTAACCTCCTGGTTAAGTGCTTTCATTTCCTCATGGTCAAGCGTGCGCTTTTCAATGAGATTCAGTGCGTGTGCGCTGCAGGCCAGAGCCGATGCGCTGGAAGGTAACCTGTTCAAAATGTGCTCCTGGGGCGGACGTATCACACGATACTGGATTAAGTATTGCAGGGATTACGCCAGTTCGGCAGAAGCGGTGAAAATCGGGATAAATGCAAAGTAAAAGACGAAATGTGTAAAATTTAATCTCATGGCGCCATTATTGGCACGTTTTATTCCTGAGCTGACGAGATTTTCTGCCTTGCGGCGTTGAGCGGCACGATCCGTCGTGGTGCGGGCTGCCCCAGCGCGGGGCAGCTGATGGTGAGAAAAGAGGCTTAATCTAGCTGGGAGATCTCCATCGCCGCCCGGTCGATAATGCCGATGATCTGCTTGAGCTGGGCGGCGCTGCTGGCCTGCTGGTTCACTTTCAGGTCGAGGACCGCTTTGAAATTCTCCAGCGCGCGCTTCATCTGCGGATCGCGGCGCAGCTCGCAGCCGACCATCCGCGCCTGCAGACGCGCCTGGATATGGGCCAGATGCTCCTGGTTCTCCGCGTGCAGCTGTTTCCCCTCTTCGCTGATGACGATTTTTTTGCGTCCGTTGTCGTCTTCCACGCTGATGAGACCCTGGTCCTGGAGCAGATCCAGCGTCGGGTAGATCACCCCCGGGCTGGGACTGTAGTTCCCCTGGGTGAGGGTTTCGATCTCTTTGATCAGCTCATAGCCGTGGCTGGCGCTGCGGCTGAGGATGTCCAGAATAATCAGCCGCAGTTCGCCGTGGCCAAAGAAACGCTGGCGACGTCCGCCGCCGCGACGGCCATGGTCGCCGTGTTCGCTGGGGTCACCGTGGCGCCCGCGCGGCCCACGCCCGTCTTCATGATGATGTCGCATGGTTACCTCCTGCTATGTTTTGATATATCTAATTTATATCTAAAAAATGAATTCTCGCAATGCTGGTTGTGATTTATTTTTTAATTTGTTGATATTTATCTCTTTATTTTTGATGCTGGTATTTTAATGCGGTTTGTTTTGACTATATCAAAAAAAGACTTGCATTCTTTTTAGATGGCAATCATTATCATTTGCATCGAGTTTAGATATATCTATTTACTGTTCACGAAGGCGATCGATGATGACAAAAACCAAAGCAGACAAGTACCCGCAGCGTGTCCGCAATGAGCTGCGTTTCCGTGAGCTGACGGTGCTGCGCGTGGAGCGCGCAGGCGCGGCCTTCCAGCGCATCGTGCTGGGAGGCGAGGCGCTGGAAGGTTTCGTTTCCCGCGGCTTTGACGACCACACCAAGCTTTTCTTCCCGGAGCCGGGCGCGGCGTTTGCCCCGCCGCAGGTGACCGAGGAGGGGATCGACTGGGGTGAGGGCGTGCGGCCTGCTACCCGCGACTATACGCCGCTGTACGATGTCGAACGCCATGAGCTGGCGTATGACTTCTTTATCCACGATGGCGGAATTGCCAGCCGCTGGGCGCTGGAGGCAAAAGTGGGCGATAAGCTGGTGATCGGCGGTCCGCGCGGCTCGCTGGTGGTGCCGGAAGATTACGCCTGGCAGCTGTATGTCTGCGATGAGTCCGGTATGCCGGCGCTGCGTCGTCGTCTGCTAGGATTGCGTCAGCTGGCGGTGACGCCGCAGGTGACGGCCATCGTCACTATCGCTGATGCGTCATATAAAGATTATCTGGCGGATCTCGACGGCTTTAACATCGAGTGGGTGGTGGGCCACAATCCGGCGTTCGTCGCCGAGCGTCTGGCCCAGGAGAAGGTGCCGGCGGAGGATTATTTCATCTGGCTGACCGGTGAAGGCGCGGTGGTGAAATCGCTGCTGGCGCGCTTTGAAGATGAGAGCATCGATCAGCAGCTGGTGCGTTCGCAGGCGTACTGGCACAGCAAGTAAAGCAAGTAAAAAGCCATCGTGGTAAAACCCGGATAGCGGCGCGTAGTGCCTTATCCGGGCTAACCGCGATGCCGTTTTTTGTCGGGTGTCGGCTAACGCCTTACCCGACCTACCCTTCGGCGCTGTGACGTTGCCCCGGTAAGCGCAGCGCCACCGGGGAGGCTTATCGTTCCGCCAGCGCCTTAAACACCATCGCCACCGCGTGGGCGCCTGGGTCCATGTTGCCGAGCAGGCTGTCGCTGTTGAGATAGGACGCTCGTCCGGCGCCGGCTTTGCTCGACTGGCAGGTGCGATCCGCGCCGGCCTGCGCCGCGGCAAAAGCGGCCTGCAGGTTCTCCGGTTCGGCCAGCAGCGCCGTCAGCGCCGGCTGCAGAGCATCGATCATTGTCCGGTCGCCTTCATCGGCGCCGCCGTAAAATTTCATCTGCTCCAGACCAGCGTTCAGCGCCTCGGCCACGCTGGCGCCTTGCTCCAGTTTCTGCCCGGCAGCGGTGAAGAAGATCGACATCAATACCCCGCTGGAGCCGCCCATCACCACCGTCAGGCGTTCGCCCGTCAGCGCAAACAGCGTGGGCAGGTCGTTCAGCGGCAGCTGCTGGCGCTGCAGCAGGTCGGCAATCTCACGCGCCCCGGCGGCGAAGGTGGAGCCGGTATCGCCATCGCCCACTTTGGCATCCAGCGCGTTGAGATGATCTTCAAGCCCGACGAGGGTGCTGGTCACCTGCGCGACGTAATCGCCCACCTGCGGGTTGGCAGAGGGCGTAAAGTCGACGCGTGCGCTGGCGAGAGTGGAGGGCATGATGTTAACTGTCCGCGGCTGCACCGGCCGTGGCCAGTCGGCGGTTTCCACATCCGCCAGCAGCGCTTTCTCAATACTCTCTTCCAGCACGATGGCGCTCAGCGAGAAACCCTTCATATCCAGGGCCGTCACCAGCGAGGCCGGGCCAATCAGCCAGTCAACGCGTGCCTGCAGCGGCGTGTTGGCCAGTTCGCGGGTCAGGATCGCCATTTCGGCCACCGACACGCCGCCGAGGTTATTGAGCATCACCGCCAGACGGCCGGTTTCCGGCAGGGCGGCGGTCAGTTTTTCCACCATCAGGTTGATGATGTCCGCACTGTTTTGCGTGGCGATGGTGGAGGCGCCAGGCTCGCCGTGGATGCCCATTCCCAGCTCGGCGTGACCGGCCTGATGGCGCGGCGCGCTGTCGGCCTCCTGTGGCAGATGGCAGCTGGCCAGCGCCACCCCGATGCTGGCGGTGTGGTTGGCGGCGTACCGCGCTTCGCGCAGAACGGTGGCGAGGTTGTAGCCGCGTTCGGCAAAATAGCCCGCCACCTTATGGACGAACAGCGTACCGGCGATGCCCCGCGGCTGTTTGTTATCCGGCAGCGAAATGTCGTCGCCAACGATCAGCATTTCCACGTTGTAGCCCAGACGGCGCGCTTTCTCCGCCGCCAGGCCAAAGTTCAGCCGGTCGCCGGTATAGTTTTTTACGATCAGCAGGCAGCCCGCCTCGCCGGTCACCGCCTGAATGGCGGTAAGCACCGCGTCGACGCTCGGCGAGGCGAACAGATCGCCACAGACTGCGGCGGTCAGCATGCCTTTACCAATAAAGCCGACGTGCGCCGGTTCGTGGCCGGCGCCGCCGCCGGAGATCACCGCCACGTTGTTTTTATTCAGGTCGCGACGGACCACCACCCGGATCGCCGGGTCGCTCTCCAGCCGGGCGAGGTTATTCCACGGACTGGCGATGATGGTTCCCTCAATCACGTCGTTGACGAGGCTGGCGCGCTGGTTAAAAAAGAATTGAGACATAGTGGTTCCTGAAGAGTAAGCGAAAACTCACCCTCCGGAGGCAGACCTCCGGAGCGGTAACGGTCAAAGTGGATTTAGTGGCGGATAAGGCGCTGGTGGCGCATATCGAGCGCGATGGGCTCGCCGGGCTGCACGCTGTTCAGCGCCTCGCCCTGTTGGCACAGCCAGGCGATCCCCGCCGCGCGGGCGATAATCGCGCCGTGGGCCTGTTCGCTGCCGTCGCGCAGGCACAGGCCTTTGACTCGACTGGCATCCAGTTGCAGGACGGTCGACGGGAACATGTTGTCGGCGATAATAATGGTCGGCTCGCCGGGCGTCGGCAGCGTCTCCTGAACGTCCTGCAGATGGCGCAGGGTGCGCTGCAGAATATCTTCGATATCGATATAGCGCGCCTGCAGATAGGGATCATCCAGCTGGCGATACTGCTGGCTGAGCTCCATCAGCACCTGATGCCACGCCCATTCCGCCGAGCACGGCTCGGTGAGCAGACGATCGTTGGCGGCATCAAACAGATCCTCATCGTCGAGCAGGGTGTAGTGCCCGGCGAAAATCGCCGCGATGTCGGCGTTAAATTTATTCTCCGCCAGCTCGGTCAGGGCGGTGAGCTCCGCCAGCGTCTGGTCGATGGCCCGGCGCAGTCGCTGCTGCTCGCGGGCGACATCGGCGGCGGCTGGACGCACCGGTTGGATCAGGGCCAGCGAATAGCGCAGCGCGATGCCTTCGACGCGCCCGGAGGTGGCCGGGGCCGCTGCCGGTTGCGCCGCAGGCGATTCGCCGAAGTTATCGGCGGCCAGCGCCTGAAACGCCGCCAGCGCCGCATCGGCCTCTGGCCCACGGGCCAGCAGGCGCAGCTTGTCGTTGCGTCGCACCTGCAACAGGGCGATTTGGTTGAGGCTGTCCGGTTTGACGCACTTCCCGTTTTTCTCCAGCATCAGATCGGCGTTAAAGCCTGCCAGCGCGGCGACCAGCTTCGACGCCGGACGCACGTGCAGGCCGTTGTGGTTCTGTATGACCACCGCAAGCGATTTGCTGTCGCCATCGTCGGCAAGCGTCGGCGTCGGGGCGGCGTCAGGGGTTGGCGAAGGTAAACCCAGCTGGATCCGTTTGGCCTCCAGGGCGTTCATGGCGTCGGCGATCACTTTGTCGATCCCGGCGCCGGAGGCGGCGCTGACGGTGGCCGCCAGCGTCCCCTCCACCAGCGGCGCGGCGCACAGCCGCACCTTCGCGGCAATCGCCGGATCGAGCAGATCGAGAGCGGTCTCGGCGCTGAGCAACGCGCTGCCGATATCCATCATCACCAGCACGTGGTCGGTGTCGGCGACGGATTCGATCGCTTCCATGACCTTGATCGGGTCGGTGCCGATCGGGCTGTCGGGGTCGTCGATCCCGGCGGCGATCGCCAGCTTGCAGCCGTCGTTGATTAACATCTGCCGGGCCAGTTCTCCGACACCTTCGCCCAGCCGGGCGCTATGAGAAACAATAACCAGGTTTACCATCGCGATTTCCTTACTCTTTGGCCGCGGCGGCCAACATCTGCATCATAAACATCACTGACGTGGCGCCCGGATCCTGATGGCCGATGCTGCGTTCGCCAAGGTAGCTGGCGCGGCCTTTGCGCGCCTGCATGGTGATGGTACTGTGGGCGCCGGCTTCCGCTGCTTTGCAGGCGGCATCCAGCGCGGCGGCGATCGACAGGTGCTGCTCGCTGGACTGGCGCAGGGAGTCCACCACCGGCAGCCAGACGTCGCACATGGTTTTATCCCCCGGCTCCGCTTTGCCGCGGTTGACGACGCCGTCCGCGCCTTCGCGGATCATCAGGTACAGTTCGTCGAGCGTCAGGCTCTGGTGAGCCTGAGTGACCTGCGCGGCGCGAATGAAGAAGGTGCCGAACAGCGGGCCGCTGGCGCCGCCGACGTTGGAGAGCAGCGTCATGCCGGTGTTTTTGAGGATAAAGCCAATATCTTTATCGGCAATCGACGGCAGCTTTTCCACCACCTTGCTGAAGCCGCGGTGCATGTTCAGGCCGTGATCGGCATCGCCGATCTCTTTATCGAGGCCGGTGAGAAAATCGCTCTCTTTGGTGAAGATATCGCCGCAGCGGTACAGCCAGTCGACGATTTGCGTTCTGTTCAGTGACATGTCGTGCTCCTTAGTTTCCCCAGTTCAGCGCCGGGGTATGAACCGGGGCGTCCCATAGCGCCAGCGTCTCATCATCCACTTTCAGCAGAGTGATGGAGAAGCCCGCCATATCCAGCGAGGTGCAGTAGCTACCGACGAGGTTGCGTTCGATGATGATGCCGGACGCTTCGCAGCGCTGGGCGAGACGGTGATACACGCCGTACAGTTCGGACAGCGGGGTGGCGCCGAGGTTATTGACCAGCGCGATGACCCGGTCGCCGTTTTGCAGCGCGGTTTTGCTCTGCTTCACTTCCTGCCACGCGCCCTTGACGGTATCCCACTGGCGCAGCGTGCGGCTGTAGGCGCCATTCTCCAGCAGGGTATCGAACATCTCATCGACGGTTTGGTCCAGCGAGCTGAAGCGACGGCGGTCGATGCCCGGCTCGCCGTGAATGCCGACGCCGAACTCCATTTCATCGTCCTGCAGGGTAAAGGAAGGTTGTCCGGCGGCCGGTACGGTGCAGGCGCCGAGGGCGATGCCAATGGAGTGGCCGAGATTATTCAGGCGGCGCCCCAGTTCAGCGCAGGCCTCCAGCGAATCGCCGCGCTCGGCGGCGGCGCCGACCAGTTTTTCGATCAGTACGGTATTGGCGACGCCGCGGCGGCCTGCGGTATAGAGACTGTCCTTCACCGCCACGTCGTCGTCGACCACCACGGTGGTGACTTTAATGCCGCTCTCATGCAGCAGCTCGGTGGCGGTTTCGAAGTTCAGGATGTCGCCGGTGTAGTTTTTGATAATCAGCAGGACGCCTTCGCCGCCGTCAATCTGCATCGCGCATTCGAACATTTTATCCGGCGTCGGCGAGGTGAAGATTTCCCCCGGGCAGGCGCCAGAAAGCATCCCCTGGCCGATATAGCCGCAGTGCATTGGCTCATGGCCGCTGCCGCCGCCGGAGAGGAGGGCGACCTTGCCGGCCACCGGCGCATCGGCGCGGGTGACGTACAGCGGGTCCTGATGCAGGGTAAGCTGCGGGTGGGCTTTAGCCAGCCCCTGTAATTGTTCATTCAGTACATCTTCAACACGGTTAATCAGCTTTTTCATTATTCAGTGCTCCGTTGGAGAAGGTTCGATGCGGCCTCTCTGCTGGCGGAGGCGGTCATCGCGTAGGGGTATCGTCTGACGGTGCAGCGTGCCTGGCGATATGATGATTCTGGCTGAGCGGACGAAAAAAAGAATGCCCCGGCGATTGGGTTTCATTACGAAACATCGCCTGCTTATTTTGTTTCTTTATGGAACGTTTTTGCTGAGAAAACGGTGAAAATGCGAGCTGGCGCGCTTTTTTTCACCTGCTTTAAGCCCCGGTCATCGCAGCCGGCACAGTAGGCGGAAAAAAATTTTTCGCTGATTTTCACGCAGCTGCGCGGGAAAAGCCTGCCGCTGAAGGGGGATGGTAGGGGAATTATGCGGCAGAGGAGCGGATCGGGATCGCAATCCTGACGGAGAACAGGGCTTTTTGTTCCAATATGGAACGTAAAAATTTAACCTGTGTTTCATATCAGAACAAAAAGGCGAAAGATTTTTTTGTTCCCTGCCGGCCCTACAGTGATCGCACTGCTCCGGTACATTCCGTTGAGGCCGCGCTTTACCGGCCGGCGCGGATAACGCCAGGGCTCATCATGTCTACATGCGCACTTATTTGAGGGTGAAAGGAATGCTAAAAGTTATTCAATCTCCAGCCAAATATCTTCAGGGTCCTGATGCTGCTGTTCTGTTCGGTCAATATGCCAAAAACCTGGCGGAGAGCTTCTTCGTCATCGCTGACGACTTCGTGATGAAGCTGGCGGGGGAGAAAGTGGTGAATGGCCTGCAGAGTCACGATATTCGCTGCCATGCGGAACGGTTTAACGGCGAATGCAGCCATGCGGAAATTAACCGCCTGATGGCGATTTTGCAAAAACAGGGCTGCCGCGGCGTGGTCGGCATCGGCGGCGGTAAGACCCTCGATACCGCGAAGGCGATCGGGTACTACCAGAAGCTGCCGGTGGTGGTGATCCCGACCATCGCTTCGACCGATGCGCCGACCAGCGCGCTGTCGGTGATCTACACCGAAGCGGGCGAGTTTGAAGAGTATCTGATCTATCCGAAAAACCCGGATATGGTGGTGATGGACACGGCGATTATCGCCAAAGCGCCGGTACGCCTGCTGGTCTCCGGCATGGGCGATGCGCTCTCCACCTGGTTCGAGGCTAAAGCCTGCTACGATGCGCGCGCCACCAGCATGGCCGGGGGGCAGTCCACCGAGGCGGCGCTGAGCCTGGCCCGCCTGTGCTATGATACGCTGCTGGCGGAGGGCGAAAAGGCCCGTCTGGCGGCGCAGGCCGGGGTGGTGACCGAAGCGCTGGAGCGCATCATCGAGGCAAACACCTACCTCAGCGGCATTGGCTTTGAAAGTAGCGGCCTGGCTGCCGCCCACGCGATCCACAACGGTTTCACCATTCTGGAAGAGTGTCACCACCTGTATCACGGCGAGAAAGTGGCCTTCGGCACCCTGGCGCAGCTGGTGCTGCAGAACAGCCCGATGGACGAGATTGAAACCGTGCTGGGCTTCTGCCAGCGCGTCGGCCTGCCGGTGACCCTCGCGCAGATGGGCGTCAAAGAGGGGATCGACGCGAAAATCACCGCGGTGGCAAAAGCCACCTGCGCGGAAGGGGAGACCATCCACAATATGCCGTTCGCGGTGACCCCGGAAAGCGTGCACGCCGCTATCCTCACCGCCGATCTGTTAGGCCAGCAGTGGCTGGCGCGTTAATTCGCGGTGGCTAAACCGCTGGCGCCGGTCAGCGGTTTCTCTTTCTCCCCTCTGGCAGTGGCTGCCGGAGGGGTTCTCTATGGTAAAACGCGGAAAACAGTATGACTGTTCAGACTCAGGATACCGGGAAGGCGGTCTCTGCCGTCATCGCCCAGTCATGGCATCGCTGCAGCAAGTTTATGCAGCGCGAAACCTGGCAAACGCCGCACCAGGCTCAGGGCCTGACTTTTGACTCTATCTGTCGGCGTAAAACCGCGCTGCTGACCATCGGTCAGGCGGCGCTGGAGGACGCCTGGGAGTTTATGGACGGTCGCCCCTGCGCGCTGTTTATTCTTGATGAGACCGCCTGCATCCTGAGCCGCTGCGGCGAACCGCAAACGCTGGCGCAGTTGGCTGACCTGGGATTTCGCGACGGCAGCTACTGCGCGGAGAGCATTATCGGCACCTGCGCGCTGTCGCTGGCCGCGATGCAGGGGCAGCCGATCAACACCGCCGGCGATCGGCATTTTAAGCAGGCCCTGCAGCCATGGAGCTTTTGTTCGACGCCGGTGTTCGATAACCACGGGCGCCTGTTCGGCTCTATCTCGCTTTGCTGTCTGGTGGAGCACCAGTCCAGCGCCGACCTTTCCCTGACGCTGGCCATCGCCCGCGAGGTGGGCAATTCCCTGCTCACCGACAGCCTGCTGGCGGAATCCAACCGCCACCTTAATCAGATGTACGGCCTGCTGGAGAGTATGGACGACGGGGTGATGGCGTGGAACGAACAGGGGGTGCTGCAATTTCTCAATGTTCAGGCGGCGAGTCTGCTGCATCTTGATGCCCAGGCCAGCCAGGGGAAAAATATCGCCGATCTGGTGACCCTTCCGGCGCTGCTGCGCCGGGCCATCAAACACGCCCGCGGCCTGAATCACGTTGAAGTTACCTTTGAAAGCCAGCACCAGTTTATCGACGCGGTGATCACCTTAAAACCGATCGTCGAGGCGCAAGGCAACAGCTTTATTCTGCTGCTGCACCCGGTGGAGCAGATGCGGCAGCTGATGACCAGCCAGCTGGGCAAAGTCAGCCACACCTTTGAGCAGATGTCAGCCGACGATCCGGAAACCCGGCGGCTGATCCACTTTGGCCGCCAGGCGGCGCGCGGCGGCTTCCCGGTGCTGCTGTGCGGTGAAGAAGGGGTGGGGAAAGAGCTGCTGAGCCAGGCCATCCACAATGAAAGCGAGCGGGCGGGCGGCCCCTATATCGCCGTCAACTGCCAGCTGTATGCCGACAGCGTGCTGGGCCAGGACTTTATGGGCAGCGCCCCCACTGACGATGAAAATGGCCGCCTGAGCCGCCTTGAGCTGGCCAATGGCGGCACCCTGTTTCTGGAAAAAATTGAGTATCTGGCGCCGGAGCTGCAGTCGGCCCTGCTGCAGGTGATTAAGCAGGGAGTGCTTACCCGCCTCGACGCCCGCCGCCTGATCCCGGTGGATGTGAAGGTGATCGCCACCACCACCGTCGATCTGGCCAACCTGGTGGAACAGAACCGCTTTAGCCGCCAGCTGTACTATGCGCTGCACTCCTTCGAGATTGTCATCCCCCCGCTGCGCGCCCGGCGCAACAGCATCCCGTCGCTGGTGCATAACCGGCTGAAGAGCCTGGAGAAGCGTTTCTCTTCGCGGCTGAAAGTGGACGATGACGCGCTGGCCCAACTGGTGGCCTACTCGTGGCCGGGAAATGATTTTGAGCTTAACAGCGTGATAGAGAACATTGCCATCAGCAGCGACAACGGCCACATTCGGCTAAGCAACCTGCCGGAATATCTCTTTTCCGATCGGCCGGGGGTCGATAGCGGCTCATCGCTGCTGCCGGCCAGCCTGACCTTTAGCGCCATCGAAAAAGAGGCCATCATTCACGCTGCCCGGGTGACCAGCGGGCGGGTGCAGGAGATGTCGCAACTGCTGAATATTGGCCGCACCACCCTGTGGCGCAAAATGAAGCAGTACGATATCGACGCCAGCCAGTTCAAGCGCAAGCATCAGGCCTAGTCTTCTCGATACGCGCCATGGAGAACAGGGCGTCCGACAGACGATTGCTGTAGCGTTTGAGCGCGTCGCGCAGTGGGCCAAATTGGCCATCCTCTGCCGTGCGAATGCGCTAGCGATGAGTGTGACGGGGCCCGCCGCATAACGGCGGGTAACGAGGTTAACTTTCCCCGGCGAGCGCCGGGGGAAGGCTTATTTTTTAATAACCGAGTTGAGGTCGCCGAGTTTAGCGGCGGGGTTCTTGTGGCACTGCTGCAGCATTTTCGGCACCGAGACGGTCTCGACTTCATGCCAGTCGACATAGTCCCCGCCGCTGAAGTCGGTGTTGCGATTCACTACCCAGAAGGCCACCGGGGTCATGCTTTTCGGGTTCATATCCATAAATTCCTGACAGGTCATATTCTGCGGTGTGGTTTCCTGTACCGCGAATGCCGGGCTGGTCATCAGACAGAATGTGGTCGCCGCCACGGTCAATACGAGTGCTTTAGGTAAATTCATTTTCTTCTCCAGTCATAAAATACGGCTTAAGCCCGAGCATGCTTCATCTTATTTCTCAGGACCAGAAAGCCGATGGCGCTAAATATCATTTCAACGCCGATAAATGCGGTAATAAATAACCAGCTTTGCTGCGGGTTCATTGCCAGCCACAGGCAGGCGATAATTAAATCCAGCAGGCCGATAAAAATATTCCAGCCAGCGCCGCTTTGTTTTCGGGTTTTACATCCGCTGACGATGCGGGAAATACCGCCGAGAACAAATAAAAAGCCGAATAAAAAGGCCAGACTGCTCATGCCGTTGAGGGGATTGACGACAAAACTCAGGCCGAGCACGATCCAGGCGATGGCGAAGATCAGCGCCACCAGGCGTGATTTCCAGTGCTGCTGACGGAAAACAATCAGGCTGTATAGCGAATAGAAGCCGCAGATCATGAACAACATGCCGGTCACCGTGGCGAGATACCAGCCGGCGACCAATGGCCAGGCCAGACAACAGGCTCCGCAGATAAACAGCAGGGCGGCCATCATGCCGGCATGCCGTTTATATCGAATGAAGACGCGTGGGCTAAACGCATTTAAGGTGTAATGGCTAAACATAAACATAATTGCTCCGCAGATCCGGTTGGCGGCCTGACGCTGAATAAAATACGTTATGATTTATTCAGCGGGCCAAAAGAAATGTCTGAGGAAAATAGTAGGCCGTGCCATCGCCAGGCGTAAATAAGAGTGCTGAGGTCACTTTATACGCCTTGTCTGACAGCTGTCAGACAAGGCCCGCAATATCGATTCCGGGCTCTGATTCTCAATAACTACGATATTTTTTAAGCTGGCTGCGTTTGGTGATGCTTACCGATTTTAATCAGGAGTTAACGATGAAAAAAGTCATTCTGGCGAGCCTGCTGGCAACCATGATGGGTACCTCTCCGGTGTGGGCAGCAGATAACGCGACGGCAGCGCCTGCCGCGGCAGCCACAGCGCAGGTGCAGAAAGAAGCCGCCGATGTGTTACAGGTGGCGGTTCAGGGCGCGAACGCGATGCGCGACGTCCAGTTCGCCCGTCTGGCGCTGTTTCACGGCCAGCCGGAGAGCGCCAAAAAACTGACAGACGACGCCGCCGCGCTGCTGGCCGCCGATGACGCCAGCTGGGCGAAGTTCGTGAAAACCGACGCGACAGCCAAAATGATCGCCGATCGCTATGTGGTGATCAATGCGACCATCGCCTTGTCTGAAGACTATGTGGCCACCCCGGAAAAAGAGAGTGCCATTAAATCTGCCAACGAAAAACTGGCGAAAGGCGATCAGAAAGGGGCTATCGATACCCTGCGTCTGGCCGGTATTGGCGTGATTGAGAACCAGTATCTGATGCCGCTTAACCAGACCCGTAAGGCGGTGGCGCAGGCGCAAAAACTGCTGAAAGCCGGGAAGTATTACGAAGCGAATCTGGTGCTGAAAGGCGCTGAAGAGGGCATCGTGGTGGACAGCGAGATGCTGGTGGCGGGTAACTGATCCTCGTTCCACCCTGAGAGAGCGCAGAGGAAGAGACTGACAAGGATGTCCCCTTAGCGGTCGGGCAGCGGACTGCCCGACCGGAACGGCTAGCGGCCGATGAGGGCGTCGATTTCGCCATCGATCTCGCGCATGACGCCGGTGATGCGCTGTACCACCTCCAGACAGCTTGCCGGCGTCAGCGAATCAGGCCGCTTAGCCTCAAAAGGGGCGCACAGTTGTTGTAGCGCAGTAATCCCCAGGATTTGTGCTGAACCGTGCAGACGGTGCAGCGCCCGCAGAAAGGTCTGCGGTTCATGCCGGGCGATAGCCTGTCCGGCGGCCTGTAAATCTGTGGCCGACGCATCGCGGAACGTCTCCAGCATCTCAGCCATCAGCGCCTGGTCTCCCCCCGTATTTTCGGTCAGCACGCTGAGCTTCAGATGCCGGGCGGCGTTAGGTGATGCGTGGCCCACCGCTAAGCGGCTGAGCTCATGGCTCAGCGTCTGAACCGACACTGGCTTAAACAGACACATATTCATGCCGCTGGCCAGACATGCCTCCCGCGACTGCGGCAGCGCGCTGGCGGTCACTCCCCAAATCACCAGGCTCGGGTAGCGTCGGCGTAACGACGCCGCCAGCGCCAGGCCATCTTTCTTCGGCATATTGAGGTCCGTGATCAGCAGATCGTAATGTTTGCCGGCGAGCTTATTCTCCGCTTCTTCACCGTCGCAGGCTTCATCGACACTGTAGCCGATAGTGTTGAGCTGGCGTTTGAGCAACAGCCGGTTGGTGGGGTGGTCGTCCGCTATCAATATCGACAGCCCGGGCAGGGCCTGCGGCCTGGCGGGCAACGCCTGTGGCGCGTGAATCGCGCAGCGACTCACCCTGACCGGCAGCGTGATGGTGAAAGTGGTCCCCACGCCCGGACGGCTGACCATCTCCAGCCGGCCTTGCATCAGCGTAACCAGCTCCTGGCAAATGACCAGCCCCAGCCCGGAGCCGGTCTGCTGGCGTCCCTGGCGCGCCTGGGCATAGCGATGAAAGAGGGTGGCCTGCTCAGCTTCACTGATCCCGCAGCCGCTGTCGCTAACGATGAGGGTCAGCTCTCCCTGTGTCTCATCCGCCTGCGCCAGCCGGCAGGAGATCTGAATCGCGCCCTCGGCGGTAAACTTCAGCGCATTGCCGATGAGATTATTGAGAATTTGCCGCAGCGCCTGAGGGTCGACCCACAGCGCGATCCCCTCCTGCAGAGGGAGATGGCTATGCAGCGCGATCCCCTTCTGCTGCGCCAGCGCGCCGAAGGTGTGGCACTGCTGCGACACCACCTGCGCCACATCGCTCCACTGTGGGGTGATCTGGTATTTTCCCGACTCAATCTTGTCGATATCGAGAATATTGCCAATAAGTCCCAGCAGGGTTTGCGCCGTCGACCCCGCCAGCTCGATCGCCTCTTTACGCTGACCGACGTTCAGCTCCGGTTTCGCCAGCAGTTCCAGAAAGCCGACGATGGCGCTCACCGGCGTGCGCAGCTCGTGGCTCATGCTGGCCAGAAAGCGACTCTTGGCTTTTGTCGCTTGAATCGCTTTGTCTTTTTCCCGCTCCAGCGCGCAGGAGAGGGCTTCCTTCTGCGCCAGCTCCTCTTCCAGCCGCTGCTGAGAGTCTTTGCGTTTGCGTACTTCCCGGCACAGGGAGAGTCCCCAGCCGAGGCTGATGGCGATCAGCACCAGCGCGAAGGCGATCAGCTGGTAAAACTGGCGGCTGTACTGGCTCCAGTTCTCTATTTGCTGGCTGGAGATTTTCGACCACTTCTCGGTCATCTGCAGAATGTCCCGCGGCGGAATGGCCTGCAGCGCTTTGTTGAGCACGGCGGCCAGCACCGGTTCATCGCGTGGGATCGCCAGCCGAATGGCGGCGACCGGGAGCCCATCGATGCGGGTGTAGTGAAGATCTTGCGGATAGTAGTGATCGATCATATACCGGGCGGAAAGCTCCGAGGCCACGGCGGCATCCGCCTCGCCTTCCTCCACCATCTTCATGGCGACACCAACGTTATCCGTCTCCACCCAGTTAACCTGCGGAAAGCGCGCTTTCAGGTCGTGGGCGGCGATCGGCCCCACCGGCAGGGCGATCCGTGCCGGGCGCGTCAGCAGATGCGGGTCGGGCGCGCTGCCGCGGGCGACCAGCACAAAGGCCACGTTAATGAGCGGCTCGCTGAGGGTGACGTAGGCCTGCGGCTGCGGGGTCAGGGTCGCGGCGGGCATGATCGCCCAGTCTTCTTTTTCCATGCGCTTTGCCAGATCCTGACGATTGCGCACCAGAATAGGGTCAAACTGCAGCCCGGTCTGTAGTGAGAAAATATTCAGCATATCGGCCATGATGCCGCGCAGCTCATCTTCGTCATCCACCAGGGTAAAAGGTGGAAAGTAGGGGTTAACCAGCAGACGGATGTGACGATGCTTCCGCAGCCAGCGCTGCTCCTCAGCGGTAAAAGGCAACGGGGTATTAAGAAACGACAGATCGCCGCGGTTGAGCCAGTTTTGCATGATCCGCATCGCGGTATCGCTGTCGATGGCGTGGATAAAACGGTCAAGGAGCTGGTGCAGCGCCGGTCGATCTTCACGGGTGACAAAGCGGTTGTGCTGCTCCTGCTGACGAAAATAGTGCGTGATGACCAGCGATTGCGAGAAATATTTCGAGATGCAGTGGCCGGTGGTGATGTTGTTGCCGATGAAATACTGATTCTCGCCGCTGACCACCGAGGCGAGGGCCTGATAGTCGCTATCATAAAGGGTGATTTTGGCGTTGGGAAACGCCTGTTGAATAATATCGAAAAAGGCGCAATCGCGGGTGCAGGCTAGCTTGACGCGGCGGTCGGTGGTTAGCGGCGGCAGGGGGGATTTTAGCGAGGTGACCAGCGTCGGCCAGGTTTTGATCAGCGGTGCGGATTGAACCAGGCCCGGGGCGAGCGCATCCCGGTGCGCCACCTGAGTGAGCAGGGTATCGACCTGGCGGTCGGCCAGGGCGGCCAGCGCCTGCTGCTCGGTGTCATATTGGCGGATAACCACCTTTAGCTCCAGGCTGTGCGCCATCAGCGCCAGATAGTCGGCGTTAATCCCCTGATAGCTTTCTTCGTCGCTGTCGTAGACGACGGGCGTCATCTCAGGGAGCCAGGTGCCGACGATCAGCGTTGGCTGGGCGGCCAGCCAGGCCTTTGCCTTATCGTTGAGCGGAATGTCGATCGCCGCAATGTGGGCATGGCTTTTCAGCTCCAGTTGCTTCATGGCAAACGCGGAGGGAGAGAGACTCAGCGCCAGCCCGACAATCAGGGATAAAATAAGACGAATGACCATGCCATCACCCTATTTTATTGCGTTGCGCAAAGTCATAAAGCTCAAGCAGGGAGCTGCAGCCTAATTTATCCATCAGACGGACCTTATAGGTGCTTACCGTCTTATTGCTGATATTCATTTTGCTGCCGATGGTGGTGTAGTCGATGCCGCTGAGAATATAGCGGAAGACCTTCATCTCCTGCGTTGACAGCGTATCCAGTCGGTCCTGATCGGTGATGCCGTGGGTGCAGAAGCGCTCCAGTGAAAAAGGGAAATAGCTGTAGCCATTATTGGCCGCGTCGATCGCGGCGAGGATATTATTCATTCCCTCTTTTTTACTCACAAAACCATTGGCCCCGCAGTCGGCGCTACGTTTGCCGTAAAACAGTTCATTCTTGGCGGAAATGACGATGATTTTTCCCCGGTAGCGGCGTTTTCGCAGCTGCTCCAGAACGTCTATGCCGCTGAGTTCCGGAATATCAACGTCGACGATCAGCAGGTCAGGCTGCATGGTTTCGGCGGTCTGTACCGCATGGGCGCCGCTGTCGAGTTCCGCTGCGACGGTAATGCCGTTGCTGTCGAGAAGGTTGCGAATGGCGATACGTGCCAATGGATGATCGTCAATGATTATCGCATTCATGGGGGCGTAAATCCTGATATGAAAAAGAGGGCGATGCCTGATGCAGGTGCGGCGGGGGTTATTTTTATCGGTGCCGTAATAAGGTGCAATTGTAACACAAATCGTTTTCGGCCGGGAAAATATTGTGGATGTGTGCCTGCCGAATATATTTGCATATCGGGATGACAGCTGTAGGAAAAGGCGTTCGCTTGCTTCAGCGCTGTCTGCTGTTAAAAAAAATGCAAACGATTAATCTGCGCTTTTTAAGGTGAGGTGCCGGGAATATCGTCCGGTGACAGCTGGCAGGTAAAATAATAACAATGGTAAAAGCAAAGCGCCCCCTCTGGCGAAAATGGGCTTGGAAACGTCTGATGGCAGGAATAATCGTCCTGGCAATAAGTAACGCCGCGGTGGGAAAGGACGTGACGACCACTGAGGCGCGGACGCGCGATATGATGCGCTGTCAGGATTATCTGCAGCTGGATCCGCGCACCTGGACGCCGATGGTGATCTGGCTGATGAACGATCCTTTTTCCCTGCAGCCGCCGGAGTGGACCGACTTCCATGAAGCCGAGCTGGTGCTGACGCCGATCCTCACCGAAATCTGCCGTCAGGAGCCAGATGCCTGGCTGACTTCGCTGCGGGAACGGCTCAATTCTTATCAGCAGGTGCGGTCGCTGAACTAAGCGACCGCGGTAAAGCGGCAGAAAAAGTGACTAAACGTGCAGTTAGCGGCCAATTTCTGCGCCGAAGATCAGCAGCGGCCCGCTTTTTTCGACAGGGCGTCGCAGGTTTTGCTCGCTGGCGTCGGGTTGGCGCCGGCACAGATGGCATCCGAGACGGTGCTACTGCCGCCCAGCGGGATCAGTCCATACAGTTTCGGCTCGGCGGCTTTAGTCACATAGCAGCGATGGCGGGTGTTGCTGATGGTCGCCACAAAGTTGGTTTTCACATCCTGCTGCTTCGCATCGGAAATGGTCACCTGCGAAACATCGACATTAAAGGCAAAAGCGGCGGCTTCTTTCATTTCGCTTTCCGTCGCCATCGGTGGTTTAGCTACGCAACCCGTTAATAACAGTGCCAGACAGGTACTGACTGATATATCCCGTATTTTCATATTTTCATCCTTTTGTGTGAGTCAGCGGGTTGTATATATGAGCGACGGGAGGGGGGCGTTGATTTTGATCAGCTGGTACAGGGAAGGGGTATTTTTCGGAAATTGGCCTGAATTGTTAAAGTTATCGTGAGCAGTATGAATTCCAGCGTTGCGGGAATGAAAGGTGTTTTATGCCGACCTTGCGTAGTAAGACAGAGTAAACAGGAACGCGGCAATGATGGACTGGCTTCGGGAGGTGGGCAACGCAGATGGCCTGCGCAAACTTTTGCCAGGATAGAGTACTGTCTATTTTAGCGTAAGCGTAAATTTTCCTTTTCGCGATAACGGATTTTTTATCCTCTTAGCGGAATGGCAAGAAAATGCTGACCACGCGCATTGCTCAACGGCTTATGTTGCCATTTTATCGCTATTCTAAAATTTAGAAACAAAAAAGCCACTCTTTAGAGTGGCCTAACTGTATGTATTTACTGCTAAAATTTGGTGGCCCCTGTTGGGTTTGAACCAACGACCAAGCGATTATGAGTCGCCTGCTCTAACCACTGAGCTAAGGGGCCGTGGCGAGGGATTATAAAGTAACTGACGGTTGCAATCCAGCGTAAAGCGCGCAGCTGCTGTTTTTATAAACAATGCATTTTCAATCCTTTATAATCATGTTTTAGCCATACAGCCGGAGAAAACATGATTAGCGATATCCTTGCGCCGGGCCTGCGCGTCGTCTTTTGCGGTATCAACCCGGGGAAGTCTTCCGCCCATACCGGCTTTCATTTTGCCCATCCTGGCAACCGCTTCTGGAAGGTCATCCATCAGGCCGGCTTTACCGATCGGCAGCTCAGGCCGGAAGAGGAGCTGCAGCTGCTGGATACGCGCTGCGGCATCACCATGCTGGTTGAGCGTCCGACGGTGCAGGCCAGCGAGGTCGCCCTGCAGGAGCTGCGCAGCGGCGGCCGTGAACTGGTGAAGAAGATTGAGGAGTATCAGCCGCAGGCCCTGGCGGTGCTCGGCAAGCAGGCCTTCGAGCTGGCCTTTAACCAGCGCGGGGCGAAGTGGGGGAAACAGGCGATGACCATTGGCACGACCCAGGTGTGGGTGCTGCCCAATCCCAGCGGTTTAAACCGGGCGACGCTCGATAAGCTGGTGGCGGCCTATCGTGAACTGGATGATGCCCTGGCGACCCGCGGTCAGTAGCGGAGAGCGGCGGCTTTCCCCGAGCGGCCAGCGAAACGCCATAAAAAAAGCTCCCCGCAGGGAGCTTTTTAACCGGCTTTGGACGCTGTCCCGCGACGATTAATCGTCGAGGAAGCTACGCAGCACTTCAGAACGGCTCGGGTGGCGCAGTTTACGCAGCGCCTTCGCTTCGATCTGACGGATACGTTCGCGAGTAACGTCGAACTGTTTACCCACTTCTTCCAGCGTGTGGTCGGTGTTCATGTCGATACCGAAACGCATACGCAGGACTTTCGCTTCACGAGCGGTAAGGCCGGCCAGCACGTCGTGCGTTGCCGCACGCAGGCTCTCGGTGGTCGCGGAATCCAGCGGCAGCTCGAGGGTGGTATCCTCGATGAAATCCCCCAGATGCGAATCTTCATCGTCGCCGATCGGCGTTTCCATGGAGATAGGCTCTTTGGCGATCTTCAGCACTTTACGGATTTTGTCTTCCGGCATCAGCATGCGCTCAGCCAGCTCTTCCGGGGTCGGTTCACGGCCCATCTCCTGCAGCATCTGACGGGAGATACGGTTGAGCTTGTTAATGGTCTCAATCATATGCACCGGAATACGGATGGTGCGCGCCTGATCCGCGATGGAGCGGGTGATCGCCTGACGGATCCACCAGGTAGCGTAGGTCGAGAACTTGTAGCCGCGACGGTATTCGAACTTATCCACCGCTTTCATCAGACCGATGTTGCCTTCCTGAATCAGGTCGAGGAACTGCAGACCGCGGTTGGTGTATTTCTTGGCGATAGAGATAACCAGACGCAGGTTCGCTTCCACCATCTCTTTCTTCGCACGGCGGGCTTTCGCTTCACCGATGGACATGCGACGGTTGATATCCTTCACCTGCTCGATGGTCAGGCCGGTCTCTTCTTCGATCTGCTGCAGCTTCTGCAGGCCGCGCTGCACGTCTTCTTTCACTTCCAGCAGCTTCTCGGACCACGGCTTGTTCATCGCCACCGCGGCGTTGAACCAGGTTTCGCTGGTTTCGTTGCCGGTGAACAGGGTGATGAAGTTTTTCTTCGGCATTTTGCACTGCTCAACGCACAGCTTCATGATGATACGTTCCTGAGTACGAACGCGATCCATCATGCTACGCATGCTGTTGACCAGGTAATCGAACTGCTTCGGCACCAGGCGGAACTGCTTGAAGACTTCAGACAGCTTCAGGATCTCTTCCTGGGCGGCGGCATGGCTACGACCTTTGGCTTTGATAGTGTCGCGCGTCAGCTCGTACTGGGTACGCAGCTCGGCGAACTTCTCACGGGCCAGCTCAGGGTCGATGCTGTTGTCGTCATCGCTGTTGTCGTCGGCGTCTTCATCTTCGTCTTCGTCTTCGTCGTCATCCATCTCTTCCTGAGACAGCTCGGAGCCAACGTGGGTGGCGGTCGGCGCCATATCTTCTTCGGCGTTCGGATCGACGAAACCGGTGATCAGATCGGACAGACGGGCTTCTTCCGCTTCCACGCGGTCGTACTGCTCAAGCAGGTAGGTGATCGCTTCCGGGTATTCGGCAACGGAGCACTGCACCTGGTTGATGCCGTCTTCAATGCGTTTGGCGATGTCGATTTCGCCTTCACGGGTCAGCAGCTCTACGGTACCCATTTCACGCATGTACATGCGCACCGGGTCGGTCGTACGCCCGATTTCGGATTCCACGCTGGAGAGCACCTGCGCGGCGGCTTCGGCAGCATCTTCATCCGCGGTGTTTTCGGCAAGCATCAGATCATCGGCATCCGGTGCTTCTTCCATCACCTGAATGCCCATGTCGTTGATCATTTGGATGATGTCTTCGATCTGATCGGAATCGACGATATCTTCCGGCAGATGGTCATTGACCTCGGCATAGGTCAGATAGCCTTGCTCCTTACCACGTTGGACAAGAAGCTTCAGCTGTGACTGCGGGTTTTGCTCCATAAGACGGTATCCACACTTAATTCGTTTGATTGGTGTCGGCAGGCGGGCTGTCGACATTTAAAGCGAGGGCGTACTTATATTATTGCCGCTGCGCCTCTGCGCGGCTGTCGGGGGCTTCCCGATCGATACTCGGCACTTAAGCCGTTAAATACGGTGTCCTTCACGTCGCTCTGCGTTCTGCTGCTGCATCAATGCAACGTGAATGACTGAGTCTGTCATTTATTTCTTCGCCAGCTCCTGGCTGATGGTCCAGAGCTCCCGGCGTTCCTCACTGCTTAAACCGTGTGTGCGATCGCGAGCAATCAACTCTTCCTGTCGCAGTTCCAGCAGTGAATCAAACATATGGTTGAGCGAGTCGGTGAAGGTTTGTTCAGCGATATCTTTATCTGCTATATCGTCCCACATCGACAGTTTTTCAAGGGTTGCGGCCTCTTTTGTGCCGCGATATTGCTCTAAAAGTTGCCCGGTTGTCAGACCAGGCTGCGCCAGACAGCTCTTCACCAGCTCGCCGAACAGGCTCAGCCCCGGCATTTTGCGCGAGTCCAGCCCCTCCAGCGGTGGGACTAACGGCGCCAGATCCGGGTTTTGCACCAGCAGTCCTATCAGTATACGCATGGTCGTGCGTTTTAGCTGTGGTGCGGGGCGCGGGGCGCCATTTTCCGCCTGTTTTGGCATTAAACGTTCAAGCTGGGCGTCATCTAAAATGCCCAGCTTGTTGCCCAGCTCCTGACGCAAATAGATGCGCAGGGTTTCGCCCGGCACCTGGGTTATCAGCGGCAGCGCCAGCGTGCTCAGCTGCGCGCGCCCGTCCGGTGTGCTGAGGTCGACCTGCGGCAGCAGGCTGTTAAACAAGAACGTGGAGAGCGGCTGAGCCTGCTCCATCCGCGCCTCGAACGCCGCTTTGCCCTCTTTACGCACCAGCGTATCCGGGTCTTCGCCGTCAGGCAGAAACATAAAACGCAGCTGGCGACCATCGGTCATGTACGGCAGCGCCGTCTCCAGCGCGCGCCAGGCGGCATCGCGGCCGGCCCGGTCGCCGTCGTAGCAGCAGATGACGTTATTGGTCACCCGGAACAGCAGCTGGATATGATCGGCCGTGGTCGAGGTACCCAGCGAGGCGACAGCATAATTGATGTCGTACTGCGCCAGCGCCACGACGTCCATATAGCCTTCGACAACCAGCAAACGCGGTGGTTCGGGGTTGTCCTGCTGCGCTTCATACAGGCCATATAGCTGACGGCCTTTATGGAATATGTCGGTTTCCGGGGAGTTGAGATACTTCGGCAGGGCATCGCCCAGCACCCGTCCGCCAAACCCAATCACCCGGCCTCGCTTATCGCGGATGGGGAACATCACCCGTTCGCGGAAGCGGTCGTAACTGCGTCCCTGATCGTTGGTGACCAGCATGCCGGCATCAATAAGCGACTGGCGGTTTTCCTGATTGCCGCCAAAACGTTTTAAAACGTTATCCCAACCTGGGGGAGCATAGCCGATGGCAAAGCGCGTAATCACCTCGCTGCTTAACCCCCGTTTTGCCAGGTACTGGCGCGCAGGGTCGGCGGCGGGCTGCATCAGAGACTGTTGATAAAACGTATTCAGACCATCCAGTAACTGGTAGAGGTTCTGCCGTTGATGGCGCTCTATCTGGCTGGGTCCGTTGCCTGCTTCATAAGGCACTTCGAGGTTGTGCATGGCGGCCAGCTCTTCGACCGTTTCCACGAACTCGAGCTTGTCGTAGTTCATCAGGAAATCGATAGCATTGCCGTGCGCCCCGCAGCCGAAGCAGTGGTAAAACTGTTTTTCACCGTTGACGGTGAAAGAGGGGGTTTTTTCGTTATGGAACGGACAGCACGCGTGAAAATTTTTGCCCTGCTTTTTCAGCTTTACCCGCGCATCGATCAGATCGACGATGTCGGTTCTGGCAAGCAGATCGCTAATAAATACACGTGGAATTCGTCCAGCCATAAGCCCCGTTATTTCTGATGACTATAAACGAAAATAAGCCGCGCATTCCTTTCGGAAGCACGGCCTTACAACTACAACTCGGTCTGAATTGAGAGCGTCGCTCTCAACAGATTAGTACAGACGAGTACGGCGTGCGTTTTCGCGAGCCAGTTTCTTCGCGTGACGTTTCACTGCAGAAGCTTTAGCGCGCTTACGTTCGGTAGTCGGTTTTTCATAGAACTCACGACGACGAACTTCCGCCAGAACACCTGCTTTTTCGCAGGAACGCTTGAAGCGACGCAGAGCTACGTCGAACGGCTCGTTTTCACGTACTTTAATTACCGGCATGTGCCTCTCACCTTTGATTAATTCGGTTTGCCGCTGGCCGCAATGCCAGCTTATTTCAAAATGGTGCGGAATTTTACTGCAACTACTGCTGCTTTGTAAAGCACCTGCGCCTTTTTTGAAAGGGACTTTTATAAGGGTGAGGAGTATACACGAAGAGAACACCAGGGGTGAGCAAAGTTTTACATCGCCGGTCATTGGACCTACACTGCGCGGTATTGAAGCGAGGTAAAACAACTCATGCGTGTACTGGGCATTGAAACATCCTGCGATGAAACCGGCATCGCGATTTATGACGACCAGCAAGGTCTGTTAGCCAACCAATTGTATAGTCAGGTGAAACTGCATGCGGACTACGGCGGCGTGGTGCCGGAGCTGGCATCGCGCGACCACGTGCGCAAAACGGTGCCGCTGATCCAGGCGGCGCTGAAAGAGGCCGGCCTGACGGCGAAAGATATCGACGCCGTCGCCTATACGGCGGGTCCTGGCCTGGTCGGCGCGCTGCTGGTCGGGGCGACCGTTGGCCGGTCGCTGGCCTTCGCCTGGAACGTGCCGGCGATCCCGGTACACCATATGGAAGGGCACCTGCTGGCGCCGATGCTGGAAGATAACCCGCCGGCGTTCCCGTTCGTCGCGCTGCTGGTTTCCGGTGGCCATACGCAGCTGATCAGCGTCACCGGTATCGGCCAGTACGAACTGCTGGGCGAGTCGATTGACGATGCGGCGGGCGAAGCCTTTGATAAAACCGCGAAACTGCTGGGGCTGGATTATCCCGGCGGGCCGATGCTGTCGAAAATGGCGTCCCAGGGTACTGAAGGCCGCTTCGTCTTCCCGCGTCCGATGACCGACCGTCCGGGGTTGGACTTCAGCTTCTCCGGACTGAAGACCTTCGCCGCCAACACCATTCGCAGCAACGGCGACGATGAACAAACCCGCGCCGACATCGCCCGCGCGTTTGAGGATGCGGTTGTCGATACGCTGATGATTAAATGTCGCCGCGCGCTGGAGCAAACCGGCTTTAAGCGTCTGGTGATGGCGGGAGGCGTGAGCGCCAACCGCACCCTGCGGGCGAAGCTGGCGGAGATGATGCAAAAACGCGGCGGTGAGGTATTCTACGCCCGCCCTGAGTTCTGTACCGATAACGGCGCGATGATCGCCTACGCCGGCATGGTGCGTCTGCAAACCGGCGCCAAAGCTGAGCTCGGCGTGACGGTCCGCCCGCGCTGGCCGCTGGCCGAACTACCTGCCGCCTAAAGCGTCCTGAAACAGGCCGACGTCACGTCGGCCTGCCTACCTGCCTACCTGACTACTCCATACTTTTACACAGTGAGCAGATGGCACCCTGATGCTTATGTGAATGCATCACGTCCGGGCGCTCGTACTCTTCCTCACAGCTAACGCATTGATACACGGTGGTCGAGGCGTTCCCCGCCGCGTCATAGCGCGGTTCGGCGATCCCGTCATCCACCTGCTTAATATAGTAGCGCCCGCGGGTGAGGATCCCCATCAGCGGGGTCATGAAAAAGGCGACGACCAACGCGATCAGCGGCGAGAACGGCGCCAGCGTCGTCCCCAGCAGGCCGAAGAAAGCGCAGATCGACAGCCCGGCGGCCAGGCCAAAGGAAACCACGCCCACCGGGTTAACGTTGTAGATCATGCCGCGACGATATTCCGGCTGCGCCGGGGCCAGCTTGAGCAAGCCTTTATTAAAGGTGATGTCGGTCGCCACCACCACGACCCAGGCGATAGCGAAGTTGGAGTAAAAGCCGAGGATCCACGACAGGGCGCTGAACATATCGCCTTCCATCAGCGCCAGGGCAATCGCCAGATTGACCACCACAAAAATAATCCGCCCCGGATAGCGTTTGGTGGTGCGGGTCCAGGCGCTGGTCCACGCCAACGAGCCGGAGTAGGCATTGGTGACGTTAATTTTGATCTGCGAGATCACCACCAGCACCACCGCCAGCGTCAGGGCCAGCCAGCCGGGCACCAGATTATCGAAGACGCTGACGAACTGCTGCACCGGTTCGGTATTGTGCACCGCCGGAAAACGGGTCAACAGATAGAAGCCGAGGAAGGCGCCGATGATCTGTTTGATCGCGCCTAGCACCACCCAGCCCGGTCCGGCGGAAAAGACCGCCAGCCACCAGGTTTTACGGTTCTCCGTGGTTTTAGGCGGCATAAAGCGCAGGTAATCAATTTGCTCGCCAATCTGCATGATCAGCGACAGGCATACCCCGGCGCCGAGCATGATGGCGGTGATATCCACCGTCGACGCGCTGTTTTTACCGGCGAAATGCAGGAAGCCGTCCACCAGCTGCGGATCTTTGACAATCAGCCACACCACCGGCACCACCATCAGCACCAGCCACAGTGGAGTGGTCCATACCTGCAGGCGGGTCAGGGCTTTCATGCCATAGACCACCAGCGGGAGCACCATCAGGGTGGCGATCAGATACCCCATCCACAGCGGTATCCCGAGGCCCACCAGCAGCCCCTGGGCCATGATCGAGCCTTCGAGGGCGAAGAAGATAAAGGTGAAGCCGGCAAAAATAATGCTGGTGATCACTGAGCCGAAATAGCCGAAGCCGGCGCTGCGGGTGATCAGGTCAAGGTCAATGTTGTAGCGCGCGGCAGTGATCGCCAGCGGAATGCCGGTGAGGAAGATCACCAGCGCCGCCACCAGGATCGAATAGATGGCGTTGCTGGTGCCCCAGGCCATACCGATGCTGGCGCCGATGGAAAAGTCCGCCAGATAGGCGATGCCGCCCAGCGCCGTGACCGCGACGACGCCCGGTCCCCAGCGGCGGAAGCTCAGCGGGGCGTAACGTAAGGTGTAATCTTCTAAGGTTTCCCGGGAGCCGGAAGTCCGCGCTGTCGCGGGTAATTCAGGGTTGAGATCCAGTGATGACATAGTCATTCCTTAATGGTTAGGCATGACTTGAATTAGCAAACCTTATGCCATATTGCAGGGCAGGCGTGGCGGGGAGGGGAGCGCAGGGTGATAGAAGAGAGAGCAGGGGTTGCACCATCCGGACGCGTCTGCGCCCGGCTGGTGCAACAGGCCTATTTGCCGAGCATGCCTTTGTCTTCGAGGAAGGCGATAATGGTGCTCAGGCCGTCTCCCTGCTTCAGATTGGTGAAGGTCCACGGGCGATCGCCGCGCATACGCTGGGTATCGCTGGCCATCACCTCCAGCGAAGCGCCGACATAGGGGGCAAGGTCGGTTTTATTGATCACCAGAAAATCGGATTTGGTGATCCCCGGCCCGCCTTTGCGCGGGATCTTCTCCCCTTCGGCCACGTCAATGACGTAGATGGTCAGATCCGCCAGCTCCGGGCTGAAGGTGGCGCTCAGGTTATCGCCGCCGCTTTCCACGAAGATAAGGTCGAGGTTACCGAACTTTTCACTCAGCGCTTCCACGGCGGCGAGGTTCATCGAGGCATCTTCGCGGATCGCTGTGTGCGGGCAGCCGCCGGTTTCTACACCGACAATGCGTTCAGGGGCCAGCGCGCCCGCTTCGGTGAGGATGCGCTGATCTTCTTTGGTATAGATGTCGTTAGTGACCACCGCCAGCTGCCAGGTATCGCGCATCGCTTTGCACAGCGCTTCCAGCAGGGCGGTTTTACCAGAGCCGACCGGGCCGCCGACGCCGACGCGCAGCGGGTGTTTATAAGAATTCATGGCTTCTCCTAGGAACGGAATAATCGGGAGTATTGGGTTTCATGCCGGGCAGAGGCGATGGCGGCGAGCGGCGTGGCCGATCCGATATCGCCGTCCGGCGCGGCCAGTGCGCGGGGCATCGCCGCTGCATAGTGGTCGCAAAGACGTAAAATGAGCTGCTGGGCGGCCTGCTGGCCGAAGGGCACCAGCTTGACGCCGGCCATTACGGCGCTCTCAATCCAGCTGTAGCCCAGGCTTAAGGCCATCTCGGGCAGCGCGATGCGCCAGCGCACGCCGAGCCAGGCCATCCCGGCGAGCTGGCTTTGCTGGCACAGCGTGCGCCACGGCGGCGGACAGTCCGGCTGCCAGTCGCCCAGCAGGCGGGCAAACGCCGCGCCGCGGTTGCGCTCTTCCTCCCGCAGTTCACGGGTCTCCCGGCAGGCCAGCAGATAAGCCGTCCAGCGCCGGGCCGCGGCGATATCGCCTTGGTCGCAGGCGCGGTACAGGCGGGCGAACAGCGGCAGGTCAACGGTAAAAAAGCCTTCCGTCATCTGCCGTCGCTGCCAGCGCTCGAAGGCCGCGACGTCCGGCACCCAGCCGGCTTCCACAGCCCACTCCAGCCCCTGGGACCAGCTGTAACCTCCTACCGGCAGGTTGCTGCTGGCCAGCTGCATCAGCCGCAGGCGTTGTTCCGCTGTCGACATGCTAGTGGCTGTGAGCGTGGTGGTCATGATGAGCATGATGATGACCGTGGCTTTCGCTGGCGTAAGCGCCGGCTTCCGGCTCGAACGGCAGCTGGCCAAAGGTCACCGTCAGGCCGAACTGGCGCAGCATATCGTCCAGCACGTGATCGTGATGGTAGCGCAGCTCGCCTGGCATAATCTGCAGCGGTACGTGACGGTTGCCGAGGTGATAGCAGGCCTTCGCCAGCATAAACGGGTCGTCGCAGCGCACCACCGACACCCCTTCATCAGCGGCAATCACCTGCACAAATTCGGTGCCGTCTTCGTTACTCAGCACATCGCCGCCGCGCAGCAGCAGGCCGCGGGGCAGCAGCAGACCGGCTTCCCGGCCATCGTTGAGGGTGACTTTTACCCGGCTTTTGACGCGAACATCAATCGGCAGCGTAACGCTGGCGGTCGCGGCGGCGGGGGTCTCCAGACGTTGAGTTAAATAAAGCATCCGCACTCCTTAAAACAGAAAATAACGTTGCGCCATCGGCAGAACCTCTGCCGGCTCGCTGGTGATGAGTTCGCCATCCACCCGCACCTCATAGGTCTGCGCGTCGACGGTGATGTTAGGCTGCAGGCTGTTGTGCACCATGTCGGCTTTCTGCACCGTGCGGCAGCCTTTCACCACGGCAATCGCGCTGCGCAGGTTCAGCCGCTCGGCTACGCCATGGTCCGCCGCTGCCTGCGACAGGAAGGTGAGGCGGCAGTGATGGCGGGCGCTGCCCAGCGCGCCAAACATCGGACGGTAGTGTACCGGCTGCGGGGTCGGAATAGAGGCATTGATATCGCCCATCGGCGCGATGGCGATCATGCCGCCCTTGATCACGGTGGCCGGTTTCACGCCGAAGAAGGCAGGCGACCAGACCACCAGGTCCGCCAGCTTACCCACCTCAATGGAGCCGACTTCGTGCGCGATGCCGTGGGTCAGCGCCGGGTTGATGGTGTATTTGGCGATGTAGCGCTTCACGCGGAAGTTGTCGTTATCCCCGGTCTCCTCCGCCAGCGCGCCGCGCTGCACCTTCATGCGGTGCGCCACCTGCCAGGTGCGGAGAACCACTTCTCCGACGCGGCCCATGGCCTGCGAATCGGAGGAGGTGAGCGAGAAGGCGCCAAGGTCGTGCAGCACGTCTTCTGCGGCGATGGTTTCCCGGCGAATGCGCGACTCGGCAAAGGCCACGTCCTCGGCGATGTCCGGGTCCAGATGGTGGCAGACCATCAGCATATCGAGATGTTCGTCGATGGTGTTGAGGGTGTAGGGCAGCGTTGGGTTGGTGGAGGACGGCAAAATGTTCGGGTGGGCGCAGGCGGTGATGATGTCCGGCGCATGGCCGCCGCCGGCCCCTTCGGTATGGAAGGTGTGGATGGTGCGCCCGCCGATGGCGGCGAGGGTATCTTCCACAAAACCGGACTCATTGAGGGTGTCGCTGTGCAGGGCGACCTGAATATCCATCTCATCGGCGACGGTTAATGCGCAGTCGATCGCCGCCGGGGTGGCGCCCCAGTCCTCATGGATCTTCAGGCCAATAACGCCCGCCGCCACCTGCTCGCGTAGAGCGTCCGGCTGAGAAACGTTGCCCTTGCCCAACAGGCCGACATTAACCGGCAGGCTGTCGGCCGCCTGCAGCATGCGTGAGATATACCAAGGCCCCGGGGTGCAGGTGGTGGCATGGGTACCCGCCGCCGGGCCGGTGCCGCCGCCGACCATGGTGGTCACGCCGGAGACCAGCGCCTCTTCCGCCTGCTGCGGACAGATCCAGTGAATATGGGTATCGATCCCGCCGGCGGTGACGATTTTTCCTTCGGCGGCAATCACTTCCGTCGCGGCGCCGATGGGGATGGTGACGTTGGGCTGGATGTCGGGGTTGCCGGCTTTGCCGATGGCGAAGATCCGGCCGTCCTTCACGCCGATATCGGCCTTAACGATGCCCCAGTGATCGACGATCAGCGCGTTGGTGAGCACCAGGTCAACACAGTCGGCGGCCAGCATCTGTCCCTGGCCCATCCCGTCGCGGATCACTTTGCCGCCGCCGAATTTGACCTCTTCCCCGTAGGTGGTCAAATCGTCCTCCACCTCGATCCACAGCTCGGTGTCGGCCAGGCGCACCTTATCGCCGACGGTGGGGCCGAACATGTCGGCATAGGCCTGGCGTGAAATATTACTCATCGTTTGCCTCCAGTGGGCCCATGACTTCGCTGCGGAAGCCGAAGACGGCGCGGTGACCGGCGAAGGCCACCAGCTCAATCTCGCGTTTCTGGCCAGGTTCAAAGCGTACCGCCGTGCCGGCCGGGATATTCAGGCGATAGCCGGTGGCCTGCTGACGGTCGAACTTCAGCGCCGGGTTGACCTCGGCGAAATGGTAGTGCGAACCGACCTGAATCGGCCGATCGCCGTGGTTTTCAACGACCACGCGACAGGTCGCCCGGCCGGTGTTGAGGGCTATCTGGCCGGGCTTAACGTGATATTCACCAGGGATCATGGCGCTGCCTCAGATAATCGGGTTGTGAACGGTGACCAGCTTCGAGCCGTCCGGGAAGGTGGCTTCGACCTGGATATCCGGGATCATTTCCGGGACGCCTTCCATCACCTGCTCGCGGGTCAGGACGTGACGACCTTCCTCCATTAGCGAGGCCACGCTTTTGCCGTCGCGGGCGCCTTCCATAATAAAGGCGCTGATCAGGGCCACGGATTCCGGATAGTTGAGCTTCAGGCCGCGGGCCAGGCGGCGTTCCGCCACCAGCGCGGCGGTAAACAGCAACAGCTTGTCTTTTTCTCGGGGGGTCAGTTCCATAACGTTCTCTTAAGTCAGCCAGATTCGGGGGAGTACGGGGGACTTGCCGGTGAGATGAGGACGCAGAAACTGCCAGACGTCGCGCATCACCTGCTGGCAAATCAGATTATCGTCACTGAGGAAGCGCACCGTCAGTAGGTGGTCGGTCAGGCTGGCGCCGGCGTAGAGGCCGAGCGGCGCCAGCGCGTCGCGCACCCCGTCGAGCAGGGCATCGGTTGCCGGATAGCACAGCAGCGTGCCGACCCAGGGACGTCCAGCGATGCTGGAGAGCTCTCCCTCCTGCAGGTGCAGGCGCTCGACCAGCAGCGGCTCATCGTCCACCCATACCTCCAGCCGGTTGCTGAGGGTGCCGTGGCTGAAGGTTTCGCCGATCACCGGGCGGCCAAGGCAGAGCAGATCCCAGGCCAGCAGGGTGCTGGAGGCACACAGGTGAAAGGTGGTGGACAGTCGGGCGTTCGCCCCGGGAAAGAAGATGGCATCCTGCGGGAGCCACTCCAGGGTCGCCTGCGGGGCGAGGGTCAACTGCTGGCGCAAAAGCGCTTGCGCGCCGCTGCTGCGGTAAAACTTGCTGGCGCCAGGCATGGTTATCAGGGTATGGCTGCCGGGATCAAGGTGGGCGCTAATCGTCAGTTCATCACCGCCGACGATGCCGCCGGGGGGGTGAAGCAGATAGAGGTGACAGGTCTCTTCTTCCGGGTAAAACGGGCGCTGGACGGTCAGCGGGCCGACGTGTTGGGCGCTGGCGAGAACGGTCTTGCCGCCGGCCTGCTGAAAGCGCAGATCCAGCGTGGCCTGCCAGCCTTTTTTGAGTGGTGGTAACACGGTGCCGTGCAATGTTGCGCCCCTGCAAAATCAAGATAAAACAGCAGCAATGAGTATTGATCGGCGGGAGATTATCCCGGTCATACGAAACGCTTATGTCATCTGTTACCCGCAGCGTCGCATTGGGCGCGAGGGGAAAGCGGCATAACCGCTCCGGATTATTCACCCGGATAATCATTGCCGTCAATATCCTGATCCGCTGCCTGGCCGCTGCGGAAAAGGCGCCAGCGGGGGGGACGCCGCGCCGCTGGTCGCTGGCGTGATTTTTGCTGTGGGTCACCGCTAACGCATTGTTACAAAAGAGGGATGTGGTGAAGATCGCCAATCATGACGACGTAAGGCGAAAAGGCGGGTGAGACAGGTAAATAGAAGCGGGGATCCCTCCGGCTGGCGGGGCCGGGAGGGGAGATTACTTCTCTTCTGGCGTTTTTTTCTTCTTCACACGCGTCCAGATTTTGCTCTCCTGGCGGCGCCACAGACGCTGAATGTTGTCGTGATGGCGCAGGAGGATCAGGCAGGAGAGCATCGACACCGGGAAGGTGTACTGCGGTTTAAACCACCAGACGTAGAACGGAGCGATCAGCGCGCTGACGATAGCGCCAAGGGAAGAGTAACCGCTGAGCAGGATGGTCAGCAGCCAGGTCCCGGCCATCACGCCGGTCAGGTCGAGGCCGATGGGGGCGATAGCGCCGAAGGCCGTGGCGACGCCTTTACCGCCGCGGAAATGAAAGAAAACCGGCCAGATATGGCCCACGCAGGCGGCAATCGCCACTAAACCCAGCCAGAACGGCGTCAGGCCCAGCGCCCAGGCGCCCCATACCGGCAGCATGCCCTTCAGCACATCAAAAATAAGTACCGCTACGGCCGCCCCTTTTCCGCCAATTCGTAGTACGTTAGTGGCCCCGGGGTTGCCTGAGCCGCTGTCGCGTGGGTCGGGCAGGCCAGCAAGGCGACATACCAGAATGGCGCTGGAAATGGAGCCGCAGAGGTAGGCGAGGAGTACCAGTCCAGGCGCGATTGCACTCATAACGCTGTTCCGTTTTGAAAATGTCGTTGTATTCTCTGCATCTGTGGATAATACGCATAATTCGCCGGAAGTGGTATCCGGTTTAGCTAAAAAGCAGGCAGGGCGTGATGGATATTGTATTTATAGAGCAACTTTCGGTAATCACCACCATTGGTGTTTATGACTGGGAACAAACCATTGAGCAGAAGCTGGTGTTCGATATCGAAATTGCATGGGATAACCGCAAGGCGGCCGCCAGCGATGATGTCAGCGATTGCCTCAGCTATGCTGATATCAGCGAGCGCGTCATCGCGCATGTTGAGGGGGGAAAATTCGCGTTAGTGGAGCGGGTGGCGGAAGAGGTGGCCGACCTGCTGCTGGAGACATTCCAGTCGCCATGGGTGCGCATTAAAGTCAGCAAACCTGGCGCCGTGGCTCGCGCGGCAAACGTCGGGGTGATTATTGAACGTGGCCTTAATCTGAAACAAAACTTTTCAGGTCATACTTGTTAAACAAATTGCGTTTATACCGGTCATAGCATCCGGTCATCAGGCAATTTTACTGGCGATCTTCTACCAGAACGGCAGGCGAATCCTTGTGTACGCCGTGTATGCTGCGGATTGCGCGCCCTCTGGCAGTCGGGTTGTGCCTGTTGAACGATACCGTGTTCCTGGTTTTTTTCATTTTACTTTTTTAAAGGGTTTAATTGGATGAGCGATATACACTCGCTGCTGGTGGCGGCAATATTGGGTGTGGTTGAGGGGTTGACAGAGTTTTTACCTGTTTCCAGTACCGGTCATATGATTATTGTTGGTCACCTGCTGGGGTTTGAAGGTGATACGGCAAATACCTTTGAAGTGGTTATTCAGCTAGGCTCGATACTCGCCGTGGTGGTCATGTTCTGGCGTCGCCTGTTCGGCCTGATCGGCATCCATTTCGGCAGGCCGCCGGAGCACGAAGGTAAAGGCAGCGGTCGCTTGTCGCTTATCCATATCCTTCTCGGCATGATCCCCGCGGTGGTGATGGGGCTTATTTTCCACGACACCATTAAGTCTTTGTTTAACCCGGTAAACGTGATGTACGCCCTGATTGTCGGCGGTGTGCTGTTAATTGCGGCGGAAGTGCTGAAGCCGAAACAGCCGCGCGCGGTCGGGATTGACGATATGACCTATCGTCAGGCGTTCGTTATCGGCTGCTTCCAGTGCCTGGCGCTGTGGCCGGGCTTCTCCCGCTCAGGGGCGACCATCTCCGGCGGCATGCTGATGGGCGTCAGCCGCTACGCGGCGTCGGAATTCTCATTCCTGCTGGCGGTACCGATGATGATGGGCGCCACGGTGCTGGACGTCTACAAGAGCATCGGCTTCCTCAACATGGGCGATGTCCCGATGTTTGCCGTCGGCTTCGTGATGGCGTTTATCGTGGCGCTGATTGCGATTAAAACCTTCCTGCAGCTGATCAAACGGATCTCGTTCATTCCGTTCGCTATCTACCGCTTTATCGTCGCGGCAGCGGTTTACGTGGTCTTCTTCTAAGGCCTGCGCCCTCAGCCTTGCGGCTGGGGGCAACGCTGTTCCTTCCACTGCGCCACCGCCGCAATTCTCCGCCGCGTCAGCTCCTCGCGAATTTCCGCCCCTTTAAACCCCGCCGCCACCACCTCTCTGGTGGAGACCGACCGCGCCACTTCCCAGGCCTCTAATAGCAGGCGCCCCTGCGGATAATCGCTAGCCTCGAAACCGGTGCGCCCGCGAACGTCGGCTTCGCTGGTGAGGGCGATCTGCTGCACGCGCTGCGGTTTACGCCAGGCGTCAATGCTGTCGAAGAGTTTGACGAGGGTTTTCGGCTGCAGGATCGGCAGGGTGTGGATCAGATCATGATACTCCGCCACCAGTTTCGCGAGATCGCGGATATCGTTCGGCACCCGCAGACGCGCGCAGAGCTGCTCCACCAGCTTGACTCCCGCCGGGCCATGGCCGTGGTGACGCGGCCAGAGCGCTTTCGGCGTCAGCCCTTTGCCGAGGTCATGGCATAGGGTGGCGAAGCGCACATCGACGTCCGGCGACAGCATCGCGGCCATCGTGACGGTCATCAGGGTGTGCAGGCCGGTGTCGATTTCCGGGTGCCATTTGGCCGGGGCCGGCACGCCGTACAGGGCGTCAATCTCCGGGAACAGCACCTTGAGGGCCTGGCAGTCGCGCAGCGTCTGAAAAAAGACCTGCGGGTTGCGGGTGGTCAACGCGCTTTCCGTCTCTTTCCACACCCGCTCCGGCGTTAAATGGGCCAGTTCGCCGGCCTCAACCATGGCGGCCATCAGGGTCTGGGTCTCTTCGGCAATGCGAAAACCGAGATGGGCATAGCGGGCGGCAAAGCGCGCCACGCGCAGCACGCGCAGCGGATCTTCGCTAAAGGCAGGGGAGACATGGCGCAGCAGACGCTGGCGGAGATCGTTTTGTCCGCCGTAGGGGTCGATAATTGCGCCGTCGGCGTCCTGGGCGAGGGCGTTGACCGTCAGGTCACGGCGCAGCAGATCCGCTTCGAGGGTGACGTCCGGGGCGGCATAGCAGGTAAAACCGGTATAGCCTGCGCCGGATTTGCGCTCGGTGCGGGCCAGGGCATACTCTTCGCGGCTTTGCGGATGAAGGAACACGGGAAAGTCGCGGCCTACCTGCTGATAGCCCGCGTCAAGCATCTGTTGCGGGGTGGCGCCCACCACCACCCAGTCTCGGTCTTTGACCGGCAGTCCTAACAGCGCGTCGCGCACCGCACCGCCGACCAGATAACTCTTCACGCCTGATTCTCCCGTATCTGTTTTTTGCAAGATGATACGTAAGTCTGGCAGAGAAGACGAATTAGTTCATCCACCGGTCTTTACGTTTGCGGCTTGGCACCAGATGCGGCAGCACCAGACCCAGCAGCAGACCGACGCCCAACACGCCGCCGCCGTACATAAACCACTGCATGATAATGGTGCGCTGTTTGTCATCAAGCTGCAGATTCGCCGCATTCACCTTCTTCTGCGCGACAACCAGCTCATTTTTCAACTTTTGGTTCTCGTCTTTCAGCGCGTTGATCACGCTGTCGCTGCCGGCGACTTTCTTCTGCATATCCGCCGTGCGCTGGTTCCAGGTGGCGTCGATATTATTCAGCTTATCGGTCAGCGTTTTGACCTGGTTTTCCAGATCCGGGACGCGGGTGCGCAGGCTGGGCTCGTTGCTCAGCTCTTTCAGCGGGATCCAGGCGGTACGCCCATTGGCGTCGCGGATCTGAGCGTAACTGGTGCTGTCGTTGGTTTGCAGCACCGCCACTTCTTCCCCGGCGTTGATGGTGCCGACCAGACGATAATTATCGCCCGGGCCGCTGCGAACCCAGGTGTTAAGCTCATCGGAAACGTAGCGCTTTTCTTCTGCGTGAACCGCCGTGGCGGCGCTAAGCGCGAGCAAAGTAAAAGTAATCAGGCGTAATTTTGGCATCAGGTCATCGTTTGGTCATAAAAAGTGGAACGATAGTAGAGGCATCGCCAGAGCGACGCAAAGTTTTCCGCCACAATCGGAATCATCCAGGAGGTGGCCCGGCAAAAAGCGCGTTGCATGGCGATTCGCCGCAAAATACTATCTACTGACAAAAAATATCGTCGTAAGTTCGCCGCAATTTGTCGGCGCAGCACAGAAGCGGAAGAATTCAGTCATGGCTCAAGAAATCGAACTTAAGTTTATCGTCGCTCAGGATGGGGTAGAGACGCTGCGCGAGCAGCTCAATGCGCTCGAGGCGAAACATACGCCCGCGGGCCAGTTGCTGAACATTTATTACGAAACCGCCGATAACTGGCTGCGTCGTCACGACATGGGGCTGCGCATCCGCGGCGATCAGGGGCGTTATGAAATGACGCTGAAAATCGCCGGTCGGGTGGTGGGCGGCCTGCACCAGCGCCCGGAATACAATATTCCCCTGGATAAACCGGAGCTGGCGCTTGAGCGCCTGCCGGCGGAGGTTTGGCCGCAAGGGGAACTTCCGACCGCGCTGGCGGAGCATGTCCAGCCGCTGTTCAGCACCGATTTTGCCCGTGAACGCTGGGTGATCCAGGAAGGAAAGAGTGAGATTGAGATTGCCCTCGATCGCGGCGAAGTGAAGGCGGGCGAGCATCAGGAGCCGATCTGCGAGCTGGAGCTGGAGTTGCTCGCCGGGGAGACCGCCGATCTGCTGCGCTTCGCGCAGCGTTTGCTGGAGAGCGGCGTCCTGCGTCAGGGGAGCCTGAGCAAAGCCGCGCGCGGGTATCATCTGGCGCAAGGCAACAATGAGCGCCCGGTGGCCCGGCTGGCGGTGCTGCCGGTGGCGGCGAAGGCCAGCGTGGAGCTGGGGCTGGAGGCGGCGCTGGAGAGCGCCCTGGCGCACTGGCTGTATCACGATGAGGTCTGGCTGCGCGGCAACGCGAAAGCTAAAGCGGAAATCCTGCTGGCGTTGGCCCGCGTGCGCCATGCCCTCGTGCTGTTCGGCGGCATCGTGCCGCGGAAGGCGACCACCCACCTCCGCGCCTTGCTGAACGACGCCGAAGCCGCGCTGCTGGCCGCGGACACCGCCGAGGAGGCGTTATTCCGCACCGAGGTCGTCGCCGCCAAACTGGCGCTGACCGAATGGCTGGTCCAGCGCGGCTGGCGTCCGTTCCTCAACGAGGCGGGAGAGAAAAAAATAGCCGGATCGTTCAAACGGTTTGCCGATATTAACCTCTCGCGGGTGGCGGCCGAGCTGCGCAGCGCCGTGCAGCATCTGGCGGTTGAAGATGCCGCCGACCAGTTGCCGAAGCTGTCCCGCGATATCGACAGCGTCCAGCTGCTGGCGGGCGCCTATGGCGACGCCGTCGCGCCGTGGCTGGAGAACTGGCAGGAGCTTCAGCGTGCGATAGAGCATGACGACCGCAGCGTCTTTGAATATTTCCGTCGCCAGGCGCTGGCTGCCGAGCCGTTCTGGCTGCATAGTGGAAAACGATAATTACAGGCCAGGGAGCCCCTATGATGCCGCTTTCTTCGCAGTTACAGCAGCACTGGCAGACGGTCGCTGACCGCCTGCCAGCGGATTTTCCCGTCGCCGAACTGAGCCCGCAGGCCCGGTCGGTGATGGCGTTCAGTGATTTTGTCGAACAGAGTGTGATCGCCCAGCCAGGCTGGCTGAACGAGCTTGCGGACTCCTCGCCGGAGGCGGAAGAGTGGCGGCATTACGAGACCTGGCTGCAGGATCGCCTGCAAGCGGTGGCTGACGAAGCGGGGTTGATGCGAGAGCTGCGTCTTTTCCGCCGCCAGATGATGGTCCGCATTGCCTGGGCGCAGGCGCTGTCGCTGGTAAGCGAAGAAGAGACGCTGCAGCAGCTGAGCGTCCTGGCAGAGACCCTGATTGTCGCCGCTCGCGACTGGCTGTATGCCGCCTGCTGTAAGGAGTGGGGAACGCCCTGCAACGCCGAGGGTCAGCCGCAGCCGCTGCTGATCCTCGGGATGGGAAAGCTGGGCGGCGGCGAGCTGAACTTCTCTTCCGATATCGATCTGATTTTTGCCTGGCCTGAGCATGGCGCCACCCGCGGCGGCCGCCGCGAGCTGGATAACGCCCAGTTCTTTACCCGCCTGGGGCAGCGGCTGATCAAGGCGCTCGACCAGCCGACGCAGGACGGCTTTGTCTATCGGGTGGACATGCGCCTGCGACCGTTTGGCGACAGCGGGCCGCTGGTGCTCAGCTTTGCGGCGCTGGAGGATTATTACCAGGAGCAGGGCCGGGACTGGGAACGCTACGCGATGGTGAAAGCGCGGATCATGGGCGATAACGACGACGCCTACGCCAGCGAGCTGCGCGCGATGCTTCGCCCCTTCGTCTTCCGCCGCTATATCGACTTCAGCGTGATCCAGTCGCTGCGTAACATGAAAGGGATGATCGCTCGTGAAGTGCGGCGTCGCGGGCTGAAAGACAACATCAAGCTCGGCGCCGGCGGGATCCGTGAAATTGAGTTTATCGTGCAGGTCTTTCAGCTGATCCGCGGCGGTCGCGAACCTGCGCTGCAGCAGCGGGCGCTGCTGCCGACGCTGGCGGCGATTGATGAGCTGCATCTGCTGCCGGAAGGCGACGCGGCGCTGCTGCGCGCGGCCTATCTGTTCCTGCGCCGGCTGGAAAATCTGCTGCAGAGCATCAACGATGAGCAGACCCAGACTCTGCCGCAGGATGAACTGAACCGCGCCAGGCTGGCGTGGGGGATGCATACTGACGACTGGGAGACGCTGAGCGCGCAGCTGGCGAGCCATATGGCCAGCGTGCGGCGGGTGTTTAATGAGCTGATCGGCGATGATGAGGCTCAGTCGCCGGATGAGCAGCTCGCCGAGTACTGGCGCGAGCTGTGGCAGGATGCGCTGGAAGAAGATGACGCCAGCCCGGCGCTGGCGCATTTAAACGACGCCGACCGCCGCAGCGTGCTGGCGCTGATTGCCGATTTCCGTAAAGAGCTGGATCGGCGCACCATCGGCCCGCGCGGCCGCCAGGTGCTGGATCAACTGATGCCGCATCTGCTGAGCGAAATCTGCTCGCGCGCCGATGCGCCGCTGCCTCTGGCGCGGATCACGCCGCTGTTGACCGGGATCGTCACTCGCACCACCTATCTTGAACTGCTGAGCGAATTCCCCGGCGCGCTGAAGCACCTGATTACGCTCTGCGCCGCGTCGCCGATGGTCGCCAGCCAGCTGGCGCGCCACCCCCTGCTGCTTGATGAGCTGCTGGATCCCAACACCCTCTATCAGCCGACGGCGACCGATGCCTATCGCGATGAGCTGCGTCAGTATCTGCTGCGGGTGCCGGAAGAGGATGAAGAGCAGCAACTGGAGGCACTGCGCCAGTTCAAGCAGGCGCAGCTGCTGCATATCGCCGCGGCGGATATCGCTGGCACGCTACCGGTGATGAAGGTTAGCGATCACTTAACCTGGCTTGCCGAAGCCATCCTCGACGCGGTGGTGCAGCAGGCATGGGGACAGATGGTGGCCCGCTACGGCCAGCCGACCCATCTGCACGATCGCCAGGGGCGCGGCTTCGCCGTCGTCGGCTACGGCAAGCTCGGCGGCTGGGAGCTGGGCTACAGTTCCGATCTCGACCTGGTGTTCCTCCATGACTGCCCGCCGGAGGTGATGACCGACGGCGAGCGTGAGATCGACGGCCGTCAGTTCTACCTGCGGCTGGCTCAGCGGATCATGCATCTGTTCAGCACCCGCACTTCGTCCGGTATTCTCTACGAAGTTGACGCCCGGCTGCGCCCTTCCGGCGCGGCGGGGATGCTGGTCACCACCGCCGACGCGTTTGCCGACTATCAGCAGAACGAAGCCTGGACATGGGAGCATCAGGCGCTGGTGCGCGCTCGCGTGGTCTATGGCGACCCGGCGCTGCAGGCGCGATTTGACGCCATTCGGCGCGATATTCTGACCACCGTGCGGGATGGCGCGACCCTGCAGACCGAGGTTCGCGAGATGCGCGAGAAGATGCGCGCCCACCTTGGCAACAAACATGCCGATCGTTTTGATATCAAAGCCGATGCCGGTGGGATCACGGATATTGAATTTATTACCCAGTATCTGGTCCTACGCTATGCCAGCGACAAGCCAAAGCTGACCCGCTGGTCTGATAACGTGCGTATTCTCGAGCTGCTGGCGCAGAACGACATCATGGACGAGGAGGAAGCGCGAGCTTTAACGCACGCGTACACCACCTTGCGTGATGCGCTCCATCACCTGGCCCTGCAGGAGCTGCCGGGACACGTGGCGCCGGAGGCATTCAGCCGGGAGCGTGAGCAGGTCAGCGCCAGCTGGCAGAAGTGGCTGATGGCTTAACTATAAAATCGGGTGTGCTATTATCGCGCGCAAAGTTTGCGTCTCGCAGGAGAGAGTCATGAAAGTAACGCTGCCGGAGTTTGAACGTGCAGGAGTGTTGGTGGTGGGTGATGTGATGCTGGACCGCTACTGGTACGGCCCCACCAGTCGTATTTCCCCGGAAGCCCCGGTGCCGGTGGTGAAGGTGGAAAATATCGAAGAACGTCCTGGCGGCGCGGCAAACGTAGCGATGAACATCGCCTCCCTGGGGGCGACGTCGCGCCTGGTGGGATTGACCGGGATTGATGACGCCGCTCGCGCGCTGAGCCAGGCGCTGGCCAACGTCAATGTGAAGTGCGACTTCGTCTCCGTCCCGACTCACCCGACCATCACCAAGCTGCGGGTGCTGTCGCGCAACCAGCAGCTGATCCGCCTCGACTTTGAAGAGGGCTTCTCCGGCGTTGATCCGCAGCCGATGCACGAGCGCATTCAGCAGGCGCTGGGCGCCATTGGCGCGCTGGTTCTCTCGGATTACGCCAAAGGGGCGTTGACCAGCGTCCAGACGATGATCAAGCTCGCCCGTGAAGCAGGCGTGCCGGTGCTGATCGATCCGAAAGGCACCGATTTCGAACGCTATCGCGGCGCGACGCTGCTCACCCCGAACCTCTCTGAGTTTGAAGCGGTGGTGGGCAAGTGCCAGGATGAAGCGGAGATCGTTGAGCGCGGCATGAAGCTTATCGCCGAATTCGAACTGTCAGCGCTGCTGGTGACGCGCTCTGAGCAGGGGATGACGCTGCTGCAGCCGGGGCGTCCGCCGCTGCATATGCCGACTCAGGCTCAGGAAGTGTACGATGTCACCGGCGCCGGCGACACGGTGATTGGCGTGCTGGCGGCGACCCTGGCCTCCGGCAACACCCTGGAAGAGGCCTGCTATTTCGCTAACGCCGCGGCGGGCGTGGTGGTCGGTAAGCTGGGAACCTCCACCGTTTCTCCTGTCGAGCTGGAAAATGCGGTTCGCGGCCGGGCTGAGACCGGCTTCGGCGTGATGAGCGAAGCGGAACTCAAACAGGCGGTAGCGGCAGCGCGCAAGCGCGGCGAGAAAGTGGTCATGACCAACGGCGTCTTCGACATTCTGCACGCCGGCCATGTCTCCTATCTGGCGAATGCGCGCAAACTGGGCGACCGTCTGATCGTGGCGGTCAACAGCGATGCCTCCACCAAACGACTGAAAGGCGAAACCCGCCCGGTGAACCCGCTGGAGCAGCGGATGATCGTGCTGGGGGCGCTGGAGGCGGTCGACTGGGTGGTCTCCTTCGAAGAAGATACACCGCAGCGCCTGATTGCCGGGATCCTGCCGGATCTGCTGGTGAAAGGCGGCGACTACAAACCGGAGCAGATCGCCGGCAGTGAAGAGGTCTGGGCGAACGGTGGCGAAGTGCTGGTGCTCAACTTTGAAGATGGCTGCTCGACCACCAATATTATTAAGAAAATACAAAAAGATAGCGAAAAATAACCGTTTCGCTATTCCCCCGCCATAACGGTGCGGCACCACGGCCTGCGATAGCGATATCGCGGGCCGTTTTTATTTAATGATGTGGAAAATGATTTGGCGCAATAAATAATCATATTAAGCGCATTTTTCGTACAAATGGCGTTAAGGTAAGCGTAAATACTGAAGTGAGTAAAAGGCATATGACTGATCAGAACATCCACCGCTGAAGGAGTATGCGCATGAACCATAACGACATGTATTCAATGAAGAATTTTGATTTTTTGGCACGGAGTTTCGCCAGAATGCACGCCCAGGGCCAGCCAGTTGATCTTCAGGCCATTGTCGGCAATATGGATGAAGAACATCGTGAATGGTTTTGCCAGCGCTATGAACTGTACTGCCGTCAGGTCAACAGCCCGGCGGAAGCTGCACACTAAGCCAACGCAAACGGGCCCCTGAGGGCCCGTTTTTTTACTGCTGCTCTTCGCTGCCAGGCGTCGTCGCCGGGCGGTTTTCGAGGTCATTCAGGCGCTGTTCCAGCAGCGCCAGTTTTTCGCGGGTCCGCAGCAGAACCTGAGTCTGCACGTCAAACTCTTCGCGGCTAACCAGGTCCAGACGGGTCAGCTGCGACTGCAGCGCCTGGCGGATTTTCTTTTCAACATCCTCACCCAGATCGCGAAGTCCTTTTGGCATCGACTCATGGACCTGGCGGGCGATTTGTTCAATTTTTTTCGGGTCAATCATGGTGGTTTCCTGCTCGGGTCGGATGATTGATCATTGTAGTGCGAACCAGGCCGCCTATAAACCAGAAATGTTTGAAGCTTATGCATTGCCGAGGATAGTCAATAGCGTTATAGTTATCTCGCTTATTCTCAGGGCGGGGCGAAATTCCCCACCGGCGGTAAATCAACCATGGCGTTGAAAGCCCGCGAGCGCTTCCCGTGACTACGGGAAGGTCAGCAGATCCGGTGTAATTCCGGGGCCGACGGTTAAAGTCCGGATGGGAGAGAGTAACGGCACAGTCGGGCCCAGGCCCGCTCGCGTTGACTTTTGCCGCTAAACCGGCGCTCCTAAGACTGCCCTGATTCTGGTAACCATAATTTTAATGAGGTTTTTTTACCATGAATCAGACGCTCCTTTCTTCTTTTGGTACCGCTTTTGAACGTGTGGAACACGCTTTGGACGCCCTGCGCGAAGGCCGCGGCGTGATGGTGCTTGACGATGAAGACCGTGAAAACGAAGGCGATATGATCTTCGCCGCCGAAACCATGACCGTAGAGCAGATGGCGCTGACCATTCGTCACGGCAGCGGCATTGTGTGCCTGTGCCTGACCGAAGATCGCCGCAAACAGCTGGATCTGCCGATGATGGTGGAGAACAACACCAGCGCCTACGGCACCGGCTTTACCGTCACCATCGAAGCGGCGAAAGGCGTGACCACCGGCGTTTCCGCTGCTGACCGCGTGACCACCGTCCGCGCGGCGATTGCCGACGGAGCGAAACCTTCCGATCTCAACCGTCCTGGCCACGTTTTCCCGCTGCGGGCGCAGCCGGGCGGCGTACTGACCCGCGGTGGCCACACCGAAGCCACTATTGACCTCGTGACCCTCGCTGGCTTCAAACCGGCAGGCGTGCTGTGCGAGCTGACCAATGACGATGGCACCATGGCGCGCGCGCCGGAGTGCATCGCGTTCGCTCAGCAGCACAATATGGCGGTGGTCACGATTGAAGATCTGGTGGCCTATCGTCGCGAACATGAGCGTAAAGCCAGCTAATCAGCGGCTCACAACCCCAGTGAAAACAGCCCGCTTATTAGTGGGCTGTTTTGTTTCTGTGCCTTAACCGATGCCCATCGTCTGGAGCACCACCAGACTCAGCCCCATCACCGACATCCCGCACAGGACGCCATAGCTCGGGTTGCTTTGCGGATCGATCTCTTTCGCCAGCGGCATCAGTTCATCGACCGACAGCGCCACCATAATCCCGGCGACGGCGGCCATGATCGCGCCCATGACCATCGGCGAGACCAGGCTACCCAGAATCAGCCACGCCAGCACGCCGCCCAAAATCTCCGCCATGCCGGAAAGACCGGCCCAGAGCACCGCCTTACTGCGCGATCCGGTGGCGGCATATACCGGCCCGGCAACGGCCAATCCTTCAGGAATATTGTGCAGGGCGACGGCAAGCGCCACTCCCATGCCAAGCTCGAGGTTGTTGCTGGCCGTGACATAGGTGGCGATCCCTTCCGGAAAGTTATGCAGGCTGATACCCAACGTCAGCAGAATGGCGGTGCGGCGTAAATTGCGCGGGCGCGGCGCGGCGGGGGTCATCAAATCCTGCGGGTGGGCATGCGGCAGCAGGCGATCGAGACCAAAGTAGCCCAGCAGGCCGAAAACAAACATTCCGTAGCCGAGCAGCGGCGACATGTCCTCGGCGGCCAGCGCGGCAGGCAGCATTTCCATCAACGAAATCAACAGCATGATCCCGGCGGCAAAGCCGAGGGAGAAGCCCAGCAGGCGGTTAGAGGGTTTCTGGCCAATCACGCCGAAAATGGCGCCTATAAAGGTTGCGCTACCGGCTAACAGCGTCAATATTAAGGGTGATGACATCGCTTCTCTCCCTGCGAAAATAAGTGCATAGGAGTATATTGCCTGAGGATGCGCGTACGGGACAGCTCGCTTTACCGCGAATTACATTCAAATTTTCTGACGATCATCATCATGGTTATCTGAGTTTATCCTGGCGCAAAAGCGCGTAATGTGAGCACATCACATTGACACCCTAAGGATATCATCATGTCCCGTACCCGAATGCCCGCGTTGTTTCTCGGCCATGGCAGCCCAATGAACGTGCTGGAAGACAACCGCTATACCCACGCCTGGGCTCACCTGGGCGAAACCCTGCCGCGTCCGAAAGCGATCGTGGTGGTCTCTGCGCACTGGTTCACGCGCGGTACGGGCGTGACGGCGATGGAGGCCCCGAAGACCATTCACGACTTCGGCGGTTTCCCGCAGGCGCTGTATGACACCCATTACCCGGCGCCGGGCTCCCCGGCGCTGGCGCAACGGCTGGTGGAGCTGCTCTCGCCGGTGCCGGTCACTCTCGATAAAGAAGCCTGGGGATTTGACCATGGCTCGTGGGGCGTGCTGATCAAGATGTATCCGCAGGCGGATATCCCGATGGTTCAGCTGAGCATCGACAGCACCAAACCGCCGGCCTGGCATCTCGAAATGGGGCGCAAGCTGGCCTCGCTGCGTGATGAAGGGATTATGCTGGTGGCCAGCGGCAACGTGGTGCACAACCTGCGTACCGCCCGCTGGCATGGCGAGAACACGCCGTATCCGTGGGCGGAGTCCTTCAACAACTACGTGAAGGCGAATCTGCAGTGGCAGGGCCCGGACGATCAGCACCCGCTGGTTAACTACCTGGCACACGAAGGGGGCTCGCTCTCCAACCCAACGGCGGAGCATTTCCTGCCGCTGTTATACGTGCTGGGGGCATGGGATGGCGTTGAGGCGATTTCGACCCCGGTCGATGGCATCGAGATGGGCTCGCTGAGTATGCTGTCGGTGGTGGTTGGCGCCTGATAAAAATTGTGCTCCGGCGGCGGTATCGTCGCCGGAGCGCGGCATTATTCGACGAAAATGTGCGGATAGAAACGCGACAGATCCTGGGTAATCAGCGCCCGGTCTTCACGAATGCCGATCCCGGCGGGCTGATCGTTGATGAGCCAACTGCCAATCAGCGTGTAGCTGTCACCAAACTTCGGCAGCGGGTAAAATTCCTGCACGATAGTGCCTTCTTCCCCATATGGACCTTCCACCGACTCCACCACCTTGCCCTGTTCAACGATCGACACGTTGGCGCCTTCGCGAGAGAAGATCGGCTTAATGACGTACTTCTCCATCTCCGGATGGGCATCTTCGCTGAAGTAAGCCGCCAGCAGATTTGGGTGATTGGGGAACATTTCCCACAGCATCGGCAGCAGCGCTTTGTTGGAGATGATGCTCTTCCACGCCGGCTCCAGCCAGCGAACGCCGGCGTCTTCCAGCTTGGTGGAGAACATCTCCCGCAGCATAAACTCCCACGGATAGAGCTTGAACAGGTTGCCAATCACCTGATCCTGGAGATCGGTAAACTGGCCTTTTTCACCCAGTCCAATATCTTCGATGTAGAGGAATTCCGTCGCCAGCCCCGCCTCGGCGGCGCAGTCCTGCAGATATTGCACGGTGCCGCGATCTTCAACGGTATCGCGGCAGCAGGCCATATGCAGCAGCTGGAAGCCAAACTGCTCGCGCAGCTCACCGAAGCGATCGATCAGCTTCTCCTGCAGGCTATTGAACTGGTCGCTGCCCGCCGGCAGCTTGCCGGCGTTGAGCTGGTCTTCCAGCCAGATCCACTGGAAGAAGGCCGCTTCATACAGCGAGGTTGGCGTGTCGGCATTGTTCTCCAGCAGCTTCGGCTCGCCGACGCCATCCCAGGCCAGGTCGAGACGTGAGTAAAGTGACGGCTGGTTGGTTTTCCACGACTGGCGCACAAAGCCCCAGGTGTGTTTAGGGATGCGGAATTTGGCCATCAGCTCATCGCTGGCGATCACTTTTTCCACCACCTGAAGACACATCTGATGCAGCTCGGCGGTGACCTCCTCCAGCTTTTCCACCTGGGCGAGGCTCAGCTTGTAATAAGCCTCTTCGCTCCAGTAGGGCTCGCCGTACATGGTGTGGAAGTTGAAGCCGTATTCGGTCGCTTTCTCGCGCCAGTCCGGGCGCTCGGTAATGCTGACTCTTTCCATGTTGCTTAGCCGCCCATTGAGCGAGAAGAAGAGGTTGAGCCTGCGGCGCTACGCTGCATAGTCGACTGCTTCGCCACCGACTCGCCGAAGCCCCCGCGGGTGACGGTGGTGGTGGTCGCTGGCTTCGGCGCCATCGCGGTTTTCGGCACGTTCATGGTGCGGCCCGGCTGGGCGGCGCCATAGCTCTTACCGCTGGCGTCAGTGTACTGACCGTAGGCCGGGCTGGCAGGGTTTTTGGAGCTGAACAGCGGCTGCTGTTGCGCCATGCCGCCGCCCATCAGGCGGCCCATCATGTAGCCGGCCATCAGCGGCATCCAGAAGCTGCCGCTGCTTTGCGCCTGGGCCTGGTTTTCCGGGGCGACGCCCGCCTGGGCAGGCGTTTGCTGGCACTGACCTTCGCCAAACTCGGCGACGCAGTCTTCGCGGGTGGCATATTTCGGCGCGGTGCGCTCTGCCTCTTTCACCGCGTTGGTGTAGGCCGTGGTGCATTCGGCTGCTTTGCCCGGGTTGGCGGCGGAGCAGTCATCGGCGTTCTGGTACAGCGAGACCGTTTCGTCGCTTTTTTCACAACCGGCAAGCATAAAGACCGCGGTGACGGCCAGGGCGACCGGCGTCAGGTGACGTGCGCTCCAGCTTTTGCGGAACGACGAATGATTAATATTTTTTGTCCGTTTCATATTTGTCTTCCAGGACCCAGTGGTATGGCGTGTGTTAACGCTCAGGATAGAGGATGAGTGGTGGAAAATGAAGCGAAGAGGGGCGCTAAGCGGGGGATCTTTACGTTGCCTTACGTTTAACGCATCGCCTGTCCGACGGACAGGCGATGCGCGTCACAGTATGAAAATTACTGACGGAACGGATTGCTGCCGCTGCTATGGGTCGTCGTCCGTGCGGACGCCGGCTTCATAGCCGCAGTCGTGTTGCCGTAACCATCGGCAGTGGCATCCTGCTGCGGATTCTCCGGCGCGACGCTGTCGGCAGAGGTCGAGATCGGTTTGCCCAAGGTGTTGTTCAGGGCGATCAGATCCTGCTCGTTCAGCGTACCTAACGCCGACTTGATGTTCAGCTCGTTGATCAGGTAGTTGTAGCGCGCATTAGAGAGCTGCTGTTTGGCGTTGTACAGCGTGGTGGTGGCGTCGAGGACGTCAACGATAGTACGGGTACCCACCGAGTAGCCAGCTTCCATCGCATCCAGGGAGCTTTGCGCAGAGACCACCGCCTGTTTGTAGGCGTTGATGCTGCTGATAGAGGCATTCACGTTGTTAAACGAAGAACGCACGGTCTGGACCACGCTGCGGTGAGCGCTTTCCAGCTGCTCGCTGGCGCCGACGAAATTGTACTGCGCCTGTTTGACCTGCGAGTTAACCATCCCGCCCTGGTACAGCGGCAGGGAGAAGCTCAGGCCGATTTTGTTCTGACCGATATCAGCATCTTGCGAGGTGCTTTTTGAGCCGCTGTAGCGGTTGTTGGAAACGCCAGACGAGGCGTTTAAATCCAGGGTCGGCAAATGGCCGTCCTGCGCCTGGCGAATCTGCTCGCGGGCCAGGTCCTGATTCAGACGCGCCTGCAGCAGCGACAGGTTGCGGTTCTCCGCTTCCTTCAGCAGGGCGTTCACCGCCTGCGGTTTGCTGGTTTTGAAGCCGTCTACGTTCAGGGAGGCCAGCTCCGGGTAGTAGTTGCCGGTAACCTGGCGCAGCTCTTCCACGGCGTTGTCGAGATCGTTACGCGCGGTCACTTCGTTCGCCAGCACGGCGTCGTATTGTGAGCGGGCGTTCTGCACGTCGGTGATCGCCACCAGACCGACGTTAAAGCGCTGGGTGGTTTGATCCAACTGACGGTAAATAGCCTGTTTCTGCGCTTCGGTATAAGAGAGCGTGTCGATGGCGGCCAGCACTTTGAAATAGGCCGTCGCGGTATTCAGAATCAGCGTTTGCTGATCGGTCTGATACGTGACATCCTGAATGCCTGCCGCTTTTTCCTGCAGCGTCAGGGCGCGCCATTTCGACATATCAAACAGAACCTGCGTTAACTGCAGCGAGCCGCTGGTGACGTTAGAATTCTGGTCTTTATAATCACGGAAGCCGCTGGTATAGGTATAATCCGCTCCCAGCCCGAGCTGAGGCAGTAATGGACTGCGCGCTTCGTTGATCTTTTCGAATGCGGCGTCACGATCGGCTGCCGATTTACGCAGATCGGGGTTGCTGATGCGCGCCTGCTGGTAAACCTGAAGCAGGTTTTCCGCCTGGCTCATGGCGCTGAACCCGGTCAGGCTCAGGCCGATAAGAATGGGGAGCAATTTCTTCATTTGCATTCCTTGTTGTGAAGCATTTAGCGCTGGTCTAATTCTAAGAAAAATTCCGCTGATTGTATCGATTCTGCCGCCGTAAAAAGTTGGCGTTACGTGCCATCCGGCGGTAATTTGCACCAATCTAACATACGGACCGTAAAACGGTAGCCAAACGGTCTGGAAATCCCTCATTTCGGATTAGCAGGACATAACAATGAGCAAACCCATCCACCAGGGAATTACCTTCTCCAAAAATGATGTAGAAATTATTGCACGCGAAACGCTGTATCGTGGTTTTTTTTCACTCGATTTATACCGTTTTCGCCACCGCCTGTTTAACGGCGGCATGAGCGGCGAAGTCACCCGTGAAATTTTTGAGCGCGGGCATGCCGCCGTCTTGCTACCCTTTGACCCGGTGCGGGACGAAGTGGTGCTGGTCGAACAAATCCGTATCGCCGCCTATGATACCAGCGAGAGCCCGTGGCTGCTGGAAATGGTCGCCGGCATGATCGAGGCGGGTGAGACGGTGGAAGATGTCGCCCGTCGGGAAGCGCTGGAAGAGGCCGGGCTTGAAGTTGGGCGGACGAAACCAATATTAAGCTATCTGGCCAGTCCTGGCGGCACCAGTGAACGGTTATCGATCCTGGTGGGCGAAGTTGATGCATCGACGGCAAAAGGCATTCACGGCCTGGCCGAGGAAAATGAGGATATTCGGGTGCATGTGGTAAGCCGGGAGCAGGCTTACCAGTGGGTAGAAGAGGGGAAAATCGACAACGCAGCCTCTGTCATCGCCTTGCAATGGCTGCAATTGCATTATCACAATTTACGAAACGAGTGGACAAAATGAAGCGTTATACACCTGACTTCCCTGAGATGATGCGCCTGTGCGAGACCAATTTCGCCCAGTTGCGCCGCCTGTTGCCGCGAACGGATGCAGCGGGTGAGAAGGTGAGCTATCAGGTGGGAAGCGCGCAATATCGGTTAACGATAACGGAATCAACCCGCTACACTACTCTGGTGGCGATAGAGCAGACTCTGCCAGCGGTGAGCTACTGGAGTCTGCCATCCATGACCGTTCGCCTCTACCATGACGCCATGGTGGCCGAAGTGTGTTCGAGTCAGCAGATCTTTCGCTTCAAAGCGCGATATGATTATCCTAATAAAAAGTTGCATCAACGCGACGAAAAGCATCAAATTAACCAGTTTCTGGCCGACTGGCTGCGTTACTGTTTAGCACATGGAGCGATGGCGATTCCGGTTTGTTAGCGTCGTTAAACCTAAGGACACCATTTGGAAAGCCTGTTAAACCTACCTCTGGCTGGTGAGGCCAGAGTCAGGATCTTACAAATTACTGATACTCACCTGTTTGCTGAAAAACATGAAACGTTGTTAGGCATCAATACCTGGGAAAGCTATCAGGCCGTACTGTCGGCCATTCATGCCTCACAGCGTCCATGCGATTTGATTGTCGCAACAGGCGATCTGGCGCAGGATCACTCCTCCGCGGCCTACCAGCATTTTGCTGAGGGCATCGCGAGTTTTGCTGCACCCTGCGTCTGGCTACCGGGCAACCATGATTTCCAGCCGGCGATGTACAGCACCCTGCAGGAGTCGGGTATTTCCCCCGCCAAGCGCGTGTTTCTCGGCGACCACTGGCAGATCCTGCTGCTGGACAGCCAGGTGTTTGGCGTTCCCCATGGCGAGCTGAGCGACTTCCAGCTGGAATGGCTCGAACATAAGCTGGCGGAGGCGCCGGAGCGTTATACCTTACTTCTGCTGCATCATCATCCGCTGCCGGCCGGCTGCAGCTGGCTGGATCAACACAGTCTGCGCAACGCCGGCGCGCTGGACAGCGCGCTGAGCGCCTGGCCTCGGGTGAAGCATCTGCTGTGCGGCCATATTCATCAGGAACTGGATCTCGACTGGAATGGCCGACGTATGATGGCGACGCCGTCGACCTGCGTTCAGTTCAAGCCGCACTGCGCCAATTTCACCCTCGATACGGTGTCGCCGGGCTGGCGCTGGCTGGAGCTTCACCCTGACGGAACGCTGACCACCGAAGTGTGCCGCCTGGAAGGCGCGGCGTTTCATCCGGATATTGCTTCAGAAGGCTACTGATGGCGACGCTTCTTTATCTGCACGGCTTTAACAGTTCCCCGCGCTCGGCGAAGGCGACGGCGTTAAAGACCTGGCTGGCGCAGCACTATCCTGAGATCGCCATGGTGGTGCCTGAGCTGCCGCCTTACCCGGCGGAAACGGCGGAGCTGCTGGAGTCCATCGTGCTGGAGCACGGCGGCGAGCCGCTGGGGGTCGTAGGGTCGTCGCTGGGCGGCTACTACGCCACCTGGCTGTCGCAATGCTTTATGCTGCCAGCGGTCGTGGTTAACCCGGCGGTGCGGCCGTTTGAGCTGCTGAACAATTTTCTCGGCCACAATGAGAATCCGTACACCGGGCAACAATATGTGCTAGAGTCTCGCCATATTTACGATCTCAAAGTCATGCAAATCGACCCGCTCGAAGCGCCGGATTTACTCTGGCTGCTGCAGCAGACCGGGGATGAAGTGCTTGATTACCGCCAGGCCGTTCATTACTACGCCTCCTGCCGGCAGACGGTGGAGGAGGGCGGTAATCACGCATTTGTCGGCTTTGACGATCATTTCACTCAGATTATCGAATTTCTCGGCCTGCGCTAAACGGCCCTGAACGACCTACGAATACACACCATGACGCAATCTTCATATAACGCTGATGCCATTGAGGTACTCACCGGGCTAGAGCCGGTGCGCCGCCGTCCGGGCATGTATACCGACACCACCCGTCCTAACCATCTTGGTCAGGAAGTGATTGATAACAGTGTGGACGAAGCGCTGGCAGGCCACGCCAAACGCGTGGAAGTGATCCTTCACGCCGACCAGTCCCTCGAGGTGATTGACGACGGGCGCGGGATGCCGGTCGACATTCACCCGGAAGAGGGGGTGCCGGCGGTTGAGCTGATCCTCTGCCGACTGCACGCGGGCGGTAAGTTTTCCAACAAAAACTACCAGTTTTCCGGCGGCCTGCACGGGGTGGGGATTTCGGTGGTCAACGCCCTGTCTAAACGCGTGGAGGTCAACGTGCGTCGCGACGGTCAGGTCTACAGCATCGCCTTTGAGAATGGTGAGAAAGTAGAAGACCTGCACGTCACCGGCACCTGCGGTAAACGCAACACCGGGACCAGCGTCCATTTCTGGCCTGACGAAAGCTTCTTCGATAGCCCGCGCTTCTCCGTTTCGCGTTTGACCCACTTGTTAAAAGCGAAAGCGGTGCTGTGCCCGGGCGTGGAAATTGTTTTCCGCGATCAGGTCAACAACAGCGAGCAGAGCTGGTGCTATGCCGATGGCCTTAACGACTACCTTAGCGAAGCGGTGAACGGCCTGCCGCTGCTGCCGGAAAAACCCTTCGTCGGCACCTTCTCCGGTGAGACGGAGGCGGTGGACTGGGCGCTGCTGTGGCTGCCGGAAGGCGGCGAGCTGCTGACCGAGAGTTATGTCAACCTGATCCCGACCATGCAGGGCGGGACGCACGTCAACGGCCTGCGCCAGGGGCTGCTGGACGCGATGCGTGAGTTCTGCGAGTACCGTAATATTCTGCCGCGCGGGGTGAAACTGTCGGCGGAAGATATCTGGGATCGCTGCGCCTACGTGCTGTCGGTGAAGATGCAGGATCCGCAGTTCGCCGGGCAAACCAAAGAGCGCCTGTCGTCGCGTCAGTGCGCGGCGTTCGTCTCCGGCGTGGTGAAAGACGCCTTCAGCCTGTGGCTGAACCAGAACGTGCAGGCTGCGGAGCTGCTGGCGGAGATGGCCATCTCCAGCGCCCAGCGTCGTCTGCGCGCCGCCAAGAAAGTGGTGCGCAAAAAGCTGACCAGCGGTCCGGCGCTGCCGGGTAAGCTGGCCGACTGCACCGCCCAGGATCTGAACCGTACCGAACTGTTCCTCGTCGAAGGGGACTCGGCGGGCGGGTCAGCCAAGCAGGCGCGCGATCGTGAATATCAGGCGATCATGCCGCTGAAAGGCAAGATCCTTAATACCTGGGAAGTCTCTTCCGATGAAGTGTTAGCTTCGCAAGAAGTGCACGACATTTCGGTGGCGATTGGTATTGACCCGGATAGCGATGATTTAAGCCAGCTGCGCTACGGCAAAATTTGTATTCTGGCGGATGCGGACTCCGATGGCCTGCACATTGCCACGCTGCTGTGCGCGCTGTTCGTGAGACACTTCCGTACTCTGGTGAAAGAGGGGCACGTCTACGTGGCGCTGCCGCCGCTGTACCGTATCGACCTCGGCAAAGAGGTTTACTACGCGCTAACGGAAGAAGAAAAAACCGGCGTGCTGGAGCAGCTGAAGCGCAAGAAAGGCAAGCCAAACGTCCAGCGCTTTAAAGGTCTCGGCGAGATGAACCCGATGCAGCTGCGGGAAACCACCCTCGACCCAAATACCCGCCGCCTGGTGCAGCTGGTGATCAGCGATGAGGATGAGCAGCAGACCACGGCGATGATGGATATGCTGTTGGCCAAGAAGCGTTCTGAAGACCGTCGCAACTGGCTGCAGGAGAAGGGCGATATGGCGGACCTGGAAGTGTAAGACCGCACGCTGCGCCAGACGTAAAAGGGAGCCTCAGGCTCCCTTTTCTTATTCCGTTTCAGCGTCGGCGGGCTTAGACGCCGGCCTGCAGGATACGGATGGTGGTCTCCAGCACATCGCCTTTGACCGCTTCCGACCAGGCTTTCATGTGCGGGGTCTGCAGGTGAGCTTCAAGATGCGCGACGCTTTCCCACTGCTCCACCATGACGATAGAGTCAGGAGCGGTGGTCTGGAAGCTGACGCCAGCGGCATGATCCACCATAGGCGCATAGCCGTGGCAGCCGGCTTCCTGCAAAACGGTCGGAATAATTTTCGCGAACTGATCGAGAACCGCCTGGCGGTGGTGCTGGCCCGGACGGGTACGGATTTCTGCAATCACTGTTAACATGGTTAACTCAACTCCTTCTGTGTGGATCTTGTCATACTCCAGGTTCCAATAACTCGAAATATGTAGAGCATAGACCCCTAGTTAACCAAAAATTTCCGCCAGATGCTTGCGATATTCTGCGATATACCGCGGGACATCAGGCATTTTTATCACGTCGTTGGCGATAAAGGTTGGCAGCGCCTCCATACCCAGGAACTGGTTGGCTTTATGGAACGGCAGGTAAACGCCGTCAACGCCAACGCCGTGGAAGAACTGCTCTTTGTCGGTGAAGGCCTCCATTGGCGCGTTCCAGGTCAGGGAGAGCATATATTTTTTCCCCTGCACCAGGCCGCCGGAGCCATATTTTTTGCTGGCGTCGGAGCGGGTACGGCCGTCGCTGGCGTACAGCGAACCGTGGCCTTCGGTAAAGACGTCATCCATATATTTTTTCACCGTCCACGGGGCGCCCATCCACCAGCCCGGCATCTGCCAGATCACCACATCGGCCCAGAGGAAATTCTGCACTTCGGCTTTGACGTCGTACTCGCTTTCGGCGCGAACGCTTTTAACATCGTGCCCGGCGTCGCGCAGATAACTCTCCGCGACCTCGGTCAGGGTGTCGTTCAGTTGGCCATTCGAGTGGGCGAATTTTTTTGCGCCATTGATAATCAGGATGTTGCTCATTAGTTGTCCTCAATCTTGAAAATTTGCCGACGATCTTACCCCGCGAAGCGGGGCAGTAAAATGAGCAAAATGTGCAAAGTCTTTTGCTAAATGAGCAATAATCCCGCTACCAGCCAACGCGGGCTTCGAAGCCGCCGTCGCGGGCGTTGGCAAACTCGACGCGCATGCCATGCAGCGAGGCGATGCGCCGGACGATAGACAAGCCCAGGCCGCTGCCCGGAGCATCCTGACCAGGCGGGCGGTAAAAATGCTCGCCGACGCGCGCCAGCGCCTGCGGGCTGATGCCGGGGCCGTTATCGCGGACCCGAAACTCGCGGGCGTTGAGGGTGATATCGACCTGGCTGCCGCGCGGGCTGTAGCGCACCGCGTTATCCAGCAGATTGCGCACCAGCAGGCTGAGGAGCAGCGGCTGGCCGGTGCGGGAGATGCCAGAGGCATTAAGATGCAGGCGCAGCTCAATCCCGGACTGCTGCGCCGGGTGGTACATCTCCATTACCGCCGACTGCAGCAGGTCGTCGAGGGCGACCGGCTGCAGGTCGTCCAGCTGGGCGAGCGAGTCCAGCCGCGACAGCGTCAGCAGCTGATCCACCAGACGGGTGGCGCGATCGATCCCCTGATGGAGCTGAGCCAGGGCTTTCTCCCGCCCTTGTGGATCGTCCAGAGAGAGCTGGGCGACTTCAGTCTGCACCTTCAGCGCCGCCAACGGGCTGCGCAGCTCGTGGGCGGCATCAGAGGTAAACCGACGCTCGCGCAGCATGACGTCGTGGGTGCGCTGGAACAGCTGATTCAGCGCTTCGACCAGTGGGCGGACTTCAGGGGGGATCTTCTCCACGCTGAGCGATTCCGCCGAGTCCGGCGCGCGCAGACGCAGCGTGCGCGCCAGATGTTTCAACGGCGCCAGTTCGCGGCTTAACAGCACGATGAGTAGCACGAACATCAGCGGCAGGGCGACCATCCACGGAGTGAGCTGCGAGGTGACAATGTCCATCGCCATTTCGCGGCGATAATCCCACTCCTGGCCGACGGCGATGCGGTGGCGGCCATCGGCGGTGGTTAACCACAGGAAGCGCCACTCGTCATCATCGCCGCGCAGGTAGCCATCGCTAAAGCCCTCACGCTGCGAGTGCCACTGTATATCCTCTCCGTTCTCGCCGTCGTTAAGCACCATTTTGCCGTCGCGGGTGAAGATGGCGAACGCCAGCGCATCGTCGTCGATATGCCCGTGGCGCACCTTTTTCTTTTCCCCGAGCGATACCGGCGGGGCGCGCAGTTCATCGAAATGCATGGCGCTCAGGCGGCGGGCGAACAGCAGCTGCTGGGTATCAAACAGCTTATCCAGCTTTTTACTGGTCTGCTGCCAGGCGATCACGCTGGCCACGCCCCAGGCGGCGGCGGTCAGCACGGCAAACAGCAGCGTCAGGCGCAGGCGCAGGCTCAGGCGGGCAAGTCGTTTCATGCGTCACCCAGGGTATAGCCGATGCCGTGGACGGTGCGGATAAATTCACTGCCGAGTTTGCGCCGCAGATGGTGGACGTGAACTTCCACGGCGTTGCTGGAGACCTCGTCGTCCCAGTTGTAGAGCTTTTCTTCAATAAGCTTACGCGGCAGCACGCGCCCGGCGTTACGCAGCAGCAGTTCCAGCAGGGCGAACTCCTTCGGCTTCAGCGTCAGGCTTTCGCCGTCGAGGCTGGCGGTTAAGCGGTTCGGGTCAAGGCGTACCTTGCCGTGGCGCAACTCGCTGCTGTTCTGGCCGTGGGCACGGCGGATCAATGCTTCGAGGCGGGCCGCTACCTCAATCAGGGCGAAAGGTTTGCACAGATAATCATCGGCGCCCAGGCGCAGCCCCTCCACCCGCTGGCTGAGCGCATCGCGGGCGGTGAGGATCAGCACCGGTTCATGGCGGCCTTTGTCGCGCCACTCGCGCAGAATATCGAGGCCATCAACGCCAGGAAGAGTGAGATCAAGAATTGCCGCGTCGTAGGGGGCGCTGTATAGGGCGTTTTTGCCCTCCAGCCCGGCGGTAAACCAGTCGATGCTGAAGCCCATTTTGCTTAGCCCGGCCTTAATGCCATCGCCGATTAACTTGTCATCTTCCACCAATAATATGCGCATTTTCCCTCCTGCCAACCCGGCTGCTCTGCGCAGTAAACCGCGTTGCGACCGGGGTTGTACAGCATTAAAATTTCTTTTTTCCCCTTAAGAAGTCGTTAAGTTTTGTCGGGCGTAATAGGAGCCATATCAACACGAAGGGAGAACACATCATGAAGAAAATTGCTGCGATGACCGCGATCGTTGCCCTGGTTTCCATGCCGGCGCTGGCTGCTGGACAGGGCGGGTATACCGGTCCTTCTGCGACCACGCCGGCAAGTTCAACCACCCAGGGCGGCGGCTTCACCGGCCCGAGCGGCGCGGTCACCACCGTCACCAATGTCAAATCGCTGCGGGACGATACCTGGGTGACCCTGCGCGGCAAAATTACCGAGCGCGTTTCCGACGATCTGTATAAGTTCCAGGATGCTACCGGAGTGATCAATGTCGATATCGACCACAAACGCTGGAACGGCGTCACCGTCGGCCCACAGGACACGGTAGAAATTCAGGGGGAAGTCGATAAGGACTGGAACTCGGTGGAAATCGACGTTAAACAGATCCGTAAAATCGCGCCATAAGTCTCCGTTGGATAAGCGCAAGATCGGTCAGGCATCGCTATCCTCGCTCTGTCAGAGTATGTCGCGAGGAGGAGACGATGAACGATATTAAGGCCAGCCCGGGGTATGTCGGGCGCTTCCAGCGCGTCTGTAGGTACATTGCGCACCATCTTGATGAGCCGCTGTCGCTGGAGATGCTGAGCGCGATAGCGCACAGTTCGCCTTACCATTTTCACCGGCAATTTAGCGCTTATACCGGCATTCCCTTGTACCGGTATATTCAGTGGTTGCGTCTGCGTCGCGCCTGTTGGCGCCTGGCGTTCAACCCCCGCGATAAAGTCATCGATATTGCCCTTGATGCCGGATTTCAGAATGCGGAGTCGTTCAGTCGTGCCTTCCGTACCGCGTTTGACCAAAGCCCGACCCAGTTCCGTCAGCAACCGGACTGGGCCGAGTGGCATCGACGCGTACCGAAACATACGCTACAGGAGCAAACGTCGATGGACGTCAACATTATTTCGTTCCCCACCACCCGGATAGCCGTACTGCAACATCGCGGCAGCCCGGACCTTGTCAACGCCACCGCCGCGCGTTTTATCGCCTGGCGTAAAACGAGCGGATTATCGCCCATCGCCACCTGCGATACCTGGGGGATCGCCTGGGACGATCCGCAGACCACCCCGCAGGGGGAATTTCGTTTTGACATCTGCGGTACGGTCGCACGGCCGGTCGGTGAAAACGCCTTTGGCGTGATTAACGGCGAAATCCCCGGCGGACGCTGCGCCGTCGTGCGCCATCACGGCTCGCTGGACACGCTGGCGAACAGCGTTTGGTTTCTCTATCGCGACTGGTTACCCGCTTCAGGCGAGACGTTACGGGATTTTCCGGTGTACTTCCGTTACCTCAATTTTGTCCATGAGGTGGCTGAGCATGAGCTGCAAACCGATATTTATCTGCCGCTGGCCTGATTAAGGTGACGGAATCCTCAACCGATCTCACGGCCTGTGACTCAGGGCGTGAGATCGGGTATTATCGCGGGTAGTTTTGCCGTCCGAACGGTCGGTACCCAGATTGAGGATCCACGATTAATGAGCGATATGGCAGAGCGCCTTGCGCTGCATGAATTTACGGAAAATGCTTACCTGAACTACTCCATGTACGTGATCATGGACAGGGCATTACCGTTTATTGGCGATGGCTTAAAACCGGTCCAGCGTCGCATCGTCTATGCGATGTCCGAACTGGGGCTGAACGCCAGCGCCAAATTCAAAAAGTCCGCCCGCACCGTCGGCGACGTGCTGGGTAAATATCACCCGCACGGCGACAGCGCCTGCTATGAAGCGATGGTGCTGATGGCGCAACCCTTCTCCTATCGCTATCCGCTGGTGGATGGCCAGGGGAACTGGGGGGCGCCGGACGATCCGAAATCCTTCGCCGCCATGCGTTACACCGAATCCCGCCTGTCGAAGTATGCCGAGCTGCTGCTCAGCGAGCTGGGGCAGGGGACGGTCGACTGGGTGCCAAACTTTGACGGCACGCTGCAGGAGCCGAAAATGCTGCCGGCGCGCCTGCCAAACATCCTGCTCAACGGCACCACCGGCATCGCGGTGGGCATGGCGACCGATATTCCGCCGCACAACCTGCGTGAAGTAGCGAAAGCGGCGATTACGCTGATTGAGCAGCCGAAAACGACCCTCGACGAACTGCTGGATATCGTCCAGGGGCCGGATTTCCCGACCGAGGCGGAGATCATCACTTCGCGGGCGGAAATTCGCAAAATCTACCAGAACGGACGCGGCTCTGTGCGCATGCGCGCGGTGTGGAGCAAAGAGGACGGCGCGGTAGTGATCAGCGCGCTGCCGCACCAGGTCTCCGGCGCCAAAGTTCTGGAGCAGATTGCGGCGCAGATGCGCAATAAAAAGCTGCCGATGGTGGATGACCTGCGCGACGAATCGGACCACGAAAATCCGACCCGTCTGGTGATCGTCCCGCGCTCCAACCGGGTGGATATGGAGCAGGTGATGAACCATCTGTTCGCCACCACCGATCTGGAGAAGAGCTACCGCATCAACCTCAATATGATCGGTCTCGACGGCCGCCCGGCGGTAAAAAACCTGCTGGAGATCCTCAGCGAATGGCTGGTGTTCCGTCGTGATACCGTACGTCGCCGTCTGAACCACCGGTTAGAGAAGGTCCTTAAGCGCCTGCATATCCTCGAAGGTTTGCTGGTGGCGTTCCTTAATATCGATGAAGTCATTGAGATCATCCGCACGGAAGATGAGCCGAAGCCAGCTCTGATGTCGCGCTTTGCCATCAGCGAAACCCAGGCGGAAGCGATTCTGGAACTGAAGCTGCGCCATCTCGCCAAACTGGAAGAGATGAAGATCCGCGGCGAGCAGAACGAGCTGGAAAAAGAGCGCGATCAGCTGCAGGCGATTCTGGCCTCTGAACGTAAGATGAACAATCTGCTGAAGAAAGAGCTGCAGGCCGATGCCGATGCTTTCGGCGACGATCGCCGCTCGCCGCTTCACGAGCGTGAAGAAGCGAAAGCGATGAGCGAGCATGACATGCTGCCGTCTGAGCCGGTGACTATCGTTCTGTCGCAGATGGGCTGGGTGCGCAGCGCCAAAGGGCACGACATTGACGCCCAGGGCTTAAGCTATAAGGCGGGCGACAGCTGGAAAGCCTCGGCGAAGGGCAAGAGCAACCAGCCGGTGGTGTTTATCGATACCACCGGGCGCAGCTATGCCATCGATCCGATTACTCTGCCCTCGGCGCGTGGCCAGGGTGAGCCGCTGACCGGTAAGCTCACGCTGCCGCCGGGCGCGACCGTGGAACATATGCTGATGGAAGGCGACGATCAGAAACTGCTGATGGCCTCCGACGCCGGCTACGGTTTTGTCTGCACCTTTAACGATCTGGTGGCGCGCAACCGCGCCGGTAAAGCGTTGATCACCCTGCCTGACAACGCGCATGTGATGCCGCCGCTGGTCATTGAGGACGAGTCCGATATGCTGCTGGCCATCACCGCCGCCGGGCGGATGCTGATGTTCCCGGTCAGCGATCTGCCGCAGCTGTCGAAAGGCAAGGGCAACAAAATCATCAACATTCCCGCGGCGGAAGCCGCCGCCGGCCAGGACGGCCTCGCACATCTGTTTGTCCTGCCGCCGCAGAGTACGCTGACCATTCACGTCGGCAAACGGAAGATCAAACTGCGTCCGGAAGAGCTGCAAAAAGTCACCGGCGAGCGCGGCCGCCGCGGTTCGCTGATGCGCGGGCTGCAGAAAATTGACCGTGTTGAAATTGACTCGCCGCGCCGCGCCGCGGCAGGCGATAGCGAAGAGTAAGCGCTTCTCCTCCCGTCTTTGACGGGAGGAGGCGAAAAAATGCCGCAAAATCGTTGTTTATTCAGGCGTTGCGATTAACAATGTCCATCATCAGGGACCCAGGAAGAACGGTCCCGGCCTGCGCAGAACTCGTGAGCCTGCCTTCTGCCAGCAGCGAATAATTCTAAGCGGTTTGGGTTTTAGAGGTAGCTATGCTATTCATTTTTCGAGTAATTTTCGTGGTCATTTATTGCATCGTGGTGTGCATACTTGGCTGTCTGTACTGCTTGTTCAGGCCGCGTAATCCAAAACACGTTGCCACTTTCGGCCATCTGTTTGGCCGCTTATCCCCGGTGTTTGGCCTGAAGGTGGAGCTGCGCAAACCTGCCGACGCGGAAAGCTATGGCAACGCGATCTACATCGCTAACCACCAGAACAACTATGATATGGTGACGGCGTCTAACATCGTGCAGGCCCCGACGGTTACCGTGGGGAAAAAGAGCCTGCTGTGGATCCCGTTCTTTGGCCAGCTGTACTGGCTGACCGGTAATCTGCTGATTGACCGTAATAATCGAACCAAAGCGCACGGCACCATTGCCGAGGTCGTTAACGCCTTTAAAAAGCGTAAAATTTCGTTCTGGATGTTCCCGGAAGGGACCCGCAGCCGCGGCCGCGGTCTGCTGCCGTTTAAAACCGGCGCCTTCCACGCGGCTATTGCCGCCGGAGTGCCGATTATTCCGGTGTGTGTCTCGAATACATCGAATAAAATAAAGCTCAATCGCTGGAACAACGGTCTGGTGATTGTGGAAATGCTGCCGCCGGTGGATACCAGCCAGTTCGGTAAAGACAACGTGCGCGCGCTGGCGACGCATTGCCGCGAGCTGATGGCCGCCAAAATCGCTGAGCTGGACAACGAAGTGGCCGAGCGCGAAGCGGCCGGCAAGCAATAAGACAGGAAACGCCGCCACCGCGCGCGTATGCTGGCGGGAAACGAATTCCCTTTTTCATTTGTCAGTATGTCATGGAGTTAATATGTCACTCAGTCGGCGTCAGTTTATTAAGGCTTCCGGCGTAGCGCTGTGCGCTGGCGCCGCGCCGCTGAAGGCCCATGCCGCCGGCCAGCAGCCTGCGCTGCCGGTTCCGCCGCTGCTGGAATCCCGTCGCGGTCAGCCGCTGTTTCTGACGCTGCAGCGTTCGCACTGGTCGTTTACGCCAGGCACCCGCGCCCCCGTCTGGGGGATCAATGGCCGCTATATGGGGCCGACGATCCGCGTCTGGAGCGGAGACGACGTCAAGCTTATCTACAGTAACCGTCTGACGGAGAACGTCGCGATGACCATCCGCGGCCTGCAGGTGCCGGGCCCGCTGATCGGCGGCGCGGCGCGCATGATGTCGCCGAACGCCGACTGGGCGCCGGTGCTGCCGATCCGCCAGAGTGCGGCGACGCTGTGGTACCAGGCCAATACGCCGAACCGGATGGCGAAGCAGGTCTATAACGGTCTGGCCGGCATGTGGCTGGTGGAGGATGAGGTGAGCAAGAACCTGCCGATCCCTAACCACTATGGCGTCGATGATTTCCCGGTGATAATTCAGGATAAACGGCTGGATAACTTCGGCACGCCGGAATATAGCGAACCGGGCAGCGGCGGCTTCGTCGGCGACACGCTGCTGGTCAATGGCGTGCAGAGCCCCTATGTCGAAGTGTCGCGCGGCTGGGTGCGACTGCGCCTGCTGAACGCCTCCAACTCCCGGCGCTATCAGCTACAGATGAGCGATGGCCGACTGCTGCATGTCATTTCCGGCGACCAGGGGTTCCTGCCGGCGCCGGTTTCGCTCAAGCAGCTGTCGCTGGCGCCGGGGGAACGGCGTGAAATCCTGGTCGATATGACCAACGGCGATGAAGTGTCCATTACCTGCGGCGAAGCGGCGAGCATTGTCGACCGTATCCGCGGCTTTTTTGAACCGTCCAGCATTCTGGTCTCCACGCTGGTGCTGACCTTGCGCCCGACCGGGCTGCTGCCGCTGGTCACCGACAGTCTGCCGGTGCGTCTGCTGCCGACCGAGCTGCTCTCCGGTACGCCGATCCGCAGCCGGGATATTACCCTCGGCGACGATCCAGGGATTAACGGCCAGCTATGGGATCCGCAGCGTATTGATATTACGGCGCAGCAGGGGACCTGGGAGCGCTGGACAGTGCGCGCCGACCGCCCGCAGTCGTTCCATATTGAAGGGGTGATGTTCCAGATCCGTAACGTCAACGGTTCGACCCCTTTCCCGGAAGACCGCGGCTGGAAGGACACCGTGTGGGTCGACGGGCAGGTCGAACTGCTGGTCTACTACGCCCAGCCGTCGTGGCCGCACTTCCCGTTCCAGTATCTGAGCCAGACGCTGGAGCTGGCCGACCGCGGTTCGATTGGCCAGATGCTGGTGAATCCTGCGCCGTAATCTCTTCGACCCTGGCCGGCATACGGTCAGGGTTTGAGAAAATCCTCCTTCATTTCCACTATCATTCCGGCTTATAATCCACGCCCTTTTGGTTATTTTTTTATCATTTTCCCCGGAAGCAATATGAGCGCAATATCCCTGATCCAACCGGATCGTGACCTTTTTTCCTGGCCGCAATACTGGGCTGCCTGTTTCGGCCCTGCGCCATTTTTACCGATGTCGCGTGAAGAGATGGATCAACTTGGCTGGGATAGCTGCGACATTATTCTGGTGACCGGCGACGCCTACGTCGACCACCCGAGCTTCGGGATGGCCATCTGCGGCCGTATGCTGGAAGCGCAGGGGTTCCGCGTGGGGATCATCTCCCAGCCGGACTGGAACACCAAAGACGACTTCATGCGTCTGGGCAAACCGAACCTGTTCTTCGGCGTGACCGCCGGCAACATGGACTCGATGATCAACCGCTACACCGCCGACCGTAAGCTGCGTCATGATGACGCTTACACCGCCGGCAACGTGGCGGGCAAGCGTCCGGACCGCGCCACCCTGGTCTACACCCAGCGCTGTAAAGAGGCGTGGAAAGATGTGCCCGTGATCCTCGGCGGCATCGAAGCCAGCCTGCGCCGTACCGCCCACTATGATTACTGGTCCGATACCGTGCGCCGCTCGGTGCTGGTGGACTCCAAGGCCGATATGCTGATGTTCGGCAACGGCGAGCGTCCGCTGGTGGAAGTGGCTCATCGCCTGGCGATGGGCGAAACCATCGATCAGATCCGCGATGTGCGCAACACCGCCATCATGGTGAAAGAGGCCCTCCCGGGCTGGAGCGGCGTTGACTCTACCCGTTTGGATACCCCGGGCAAAATCGACCCCATCCCGCACCCGTATGGTGAAGATCTGCCGTGTGCAGACAACAAACCGGTGGCGCCGAAAAAAGCCGAGGCTAAAGCCGTTGTCGTGCAGCCGCCGCGGCCAAAACCGTGGGAAAAGACCTATGTGCTGCTGCCCTCCTTCGAGAAGGTGAAAGGCGATAAGGTCCTGTACGCTCACGCCTCGCGCATTCTGCACCATGAAACCAACCCCGGCTGCGCCCGGGCGCTGATGCAAAAGCACGGCGAGCGCTACATCTGGATCAACCCGCCGGCCATCCCGCTCTCCACCGAAGAGATGGACAGCGTTTTCGCGCTGCCCTACAAGCGCGTGCCGCATCCTTCCTATGGCGATGCACGCATCCCGGCGTATGAGATGATCCGCTTCTCTATCAACATCATGCGCGGCTGCTTCGGCGGCTGTTCGTTCTGCTCGATCACCGAGCACGAAGGACGCATTATCCAGAGCCGTTCTGAGGATTCGATCATCAATGAGATCGAAGCCATTCGCGACACGGTGCCGGGCTTTACCGGCGTGATCTCCGATCTCGGCGGACCCACCGCCAACATGTATATGCTGCGCTGCAAATCGCCACGAGCCGAGCAGACCTGTCGCCGTCTCTCCTGCGTCTACCCGGATATCTGCCCGCACATGGATACCAACCATGAGCCGACGATCAACCTTTACCGTCGCGCCCGCGAGCTGAAGGGCATCAAGAAGATCCTTATCGCCTCCGGGGTACGCTATGACATCGCGGTCGAAGATCCGCGCTATATTAAAGAGCTGGCGACCCACCACGTCGGCGGCTATCTGAAGATCGCGCCGGAGCATACCGAAGAGGGCCCGCTGTCGAAGATGATGAAGCCGGGAATGGGCAGCTACGACCGCTTTAAAGAGCTGTTCGACACCTATTCGAAGCAGGCGGGTAAAGAGCAGTATCTGATCCCGTACTTTATCTCCGCCCACCCGGGGACCCGTGATGAAGACATGGTGAACCTGGCGCTGTGGCTGAAGAAGCACCGCTTCCGTCTCGACCAGGTGCAGAACTTCTATCCGTCGCCGCTGGCGAACTCGACCACCATGTATTACACCGGCAAAAACCCGCTGGGCAAGATCGGCTATAAGAGTGAAGAGGTGGTGGTGCCGAAGGGTGATAAACAGCGCCGTCTGCACAAAGCGCTGCTGCGCTACCACGATCCGGCCAACTGGCCGCTGATCCGTCAGGCGTTGGAGGCGATGGGCAAGAAACACCTGATTGGCTCTCGTCGCGACTGCCTGGTGCCGGCGCCGACCCTGGATGAGATGCGCGAAGCGCGTCGCCAGAACCGTCATACCCGCCCGGCGCTGACCAAGCACACGCCGATTGCGCATCAGCGTTCTAACGGTGGCGCAACGGCGAAAAAGCCCGTCAAACGGGGTAAAGTCGCCGGGCGTTAAGCCTGACTTTGCGCCCGGCTGCGTTTCGCTGGCCGGGTGGTTTCTCAAGCCGGGCACGCATCAGCGCAGCCCGGCTTTTTTACCTGTTATCCGCCGAACTGATCCGGGTCAGGACCCAGACGCTTGCCCTGATCCAGCTTCGCAATCTCACCCAGCTCCTCTTTATCCAGGCGAAAATCCCAGACGTTAAAGTTTTCAGCGATGCGCGACGGCGTGACGGATTTCGGGATCACCACCAGACCGCTGTCGAGATGCCAGCGGATGACAATCTGCGCCGGCGTTTTACCATATTTATCAGCCAGCTGATGGATGACTTTCTGATCGAAGACGCCCTTACCGCCCTGGGCCAGCGGGCTCCAGGATTCGGTCTGGATCTTGTGGGTGGCGTTCCAGGCGTGCAGCTGCCGCTGCTGAAGCAGCGGATGCAGCTCTATCTGGTTGATCACCGGCGCGACGCCGGTTTCATCAATCAGCTTCTGCAGATGCGGCACCTGGAAATTACACACGCCGATGCTCTTCGCCAGCCCCTGCTGCTGCAGCTCAATCAGCGCCTGCCAGGCCTCGACGTAATGGCCGATAGCCGGCACTGGCCAGTGGATTAAATAGAGATCCACATAGTCCAGTTTCAGCTTGCTGAGACTCTCTTTCAGCGCCTCGTGCGGCCGTTTTTGATCGTCGTTCCATAGCTTGGTGGTGATGAACAGCTCATCGCGATTGACGCCAGCGCTTTGCAGCGCGTTGCCGACGCCAGCCTCATTTTGGTACGCGGCGGCGGTGTCAAAAGAGCGATAACCGACTTCCAGCGCCTTATGAATGGCGGAGACGACTTCCTCGTTGCCAGCTTTCCACACGCCGAGACCCAGCTGCGGCATCAGGTTGCCGTCGTGTAGTTTTATAACGGTTGGATGTGTCATGCCTTCCTCCTGTTAATGAACTCGGCGAAGCAGGATCCGCCGAGGGGTAGCATTAAGTCTGGACGAAATAGCTAAAAACGGTAGTAAAAACACCCCTCCCCGACGTTTGTTTAACGTAAGGAGAGGTGAATCAGGCGGGGTAACTTAGCGGGCAGCCTCGTAGATACGGCGGCTGACCTCCAGGGTGATATCCTGATGCTCGCCCAGTTTGGTCATGCCGTGCTCTTCCAGTTTCGCCAGCAGCGCCGGGATGGAGCTCCCGTCGAGACCGTAATCGGAAAGGCGGGTCGGCACCCCCATCTGCTCGAAGAACTGGCGCGTCGCGGCGATGGCGGCATCGATGCGCTGGTCGTCGGAGCCCTCGGTGATATGCCACACGCGCTCAGCATATTGCAGCAGCTTCTCGCGCTTGGTATCGCGCTTCTCATTCCACAGCGCCGGCAGAACGATAGCCAGCGTCTGGGCGTGATCGAGACCATGCATCGCCGTCAGTTCGTGACCAAGCATATGCGTTGCCCAGTCCTGCGGCACGCCAGCGCCGATCAGGCCGTTCAGCGCCTGGGTCGCGGCCCACATAATGTTGGCGCGCACGTTATAATTTTCCGGCTCCTGCAGCGCTTTCGGGCCATCCTCGATCAGGGTCAGGAGAATGCCTTCGGCGAAGCGGTCCTGAATTTTGCCGTCAACCGGGTAGGTGACGTACTGTTCGACGGTATGGACGAAGGCGTCAACCACGCCGTTGGCGACCTGGCGCGGCGGCAGGGTATAGGTGTAGACCGGGTCGAGGATCGCGAACTGCGGCTGAACGTGCGAAGACATAAACGCGCGTTTGTCGCCGGTAGTTTTCCGCGAAATCACCGCCCCTTTGTTTGATTCAGAACCGGTCGCCGGCAGAGTGAGAACCGAGCCCATTGGAATGGCGCTGGCGATCTTACTGCCATAGGTTTCCAGAATTTCCCACGGATCAATGTTGGCGTCATAGTGGGCTGCTGCCGCGATAAATTTGGTGCCATCCAGCACCGAACCGCCGCCGACCGCCAGCAGGAAAGTGACCTTCTCTTCGCGGGCGAGCTTCACCGCATTCATTAGGGTTTCGTAAGACGGGTTCGGCTCGATGCCGCCAAATTCAAGGACGTCCAGGCCATTCAGGGCGGTCAGTACCTGATCCAGGACGCCCGTTTTTTTCACGCTGCCGCCGCCGTAGGTGATCAGTACGCGAGCTTCCGCCGGGATCTGTTCACGCAGCTTTTCAATCGCGCCTTTGCCAAACAGAATGCGGGTTGGGGTATGCAGGTCAAAATTATTCATTGCTTGGGTCCTCCAAAGAGTAAAACTGCCGACAGGGACGATACCGCTGCCCGATGACGGTTATTGTGGTCCTCACGCCGTTGCCCCTCAATGCACATTTCTGCCTATGTCTTGCCTATTTCTCCATATGGCTGGAGAATCCGTGGCGACCTGCGCACAATATATAGGTGAAGAAACATCGGGAGAGACGGTGGCAATGCAACACGCAGAGATATGTCGGACACTGACAGAGAAGGTTAACCAGCTGAAAGATAAGCACGAAATGTTAAGTTCGCTGCTACCTGACGTTCGCCTGCTGTACGGGACGCAGCCGGGACCGCGGATGCCGGTGATGTACCAGCCGGGGATCGTTTTTCTCTTTTCTGGCCATAAAATTGGTTATATCAATGAGCGGACGTTTCGCTACGATACAAACGAATATCTACTGCTGACCGTACCGCTGCCCTTCGAGTGCGAAACCTTTGCCACCCCGGAGGTGCCCCTGGCCGGGATGCGCCTGAACGTCGATATCCTGCAGCTGCAGGAGCTGCTGATGGACATTGGCGAGGATCCGCTGTTTCAGCCCGCCGTTGCCTCCAGCGGGATAAACTCCGCAGTGCTTTCGGAGGACATCTTGTGCGCTGCTGAACGGCTGCTCGACGTGATGGAACGGCCGTTGGACGCGCGGATCCTTGGCAAGCAGATCGTCCGTGAAATCCTCTACTATGTGCTGACGGGACCCTGCGGCGGCGCGCTGCTGGCGCTGGTCAGCCGGCAGACCCACTTCAGCCTGATTAGCCGCGTGCTCAAGCATATCGAGAGTCAGTACACCGAAAACCTCAGCGTCGATCGGCTGGCGGCCGAAGCGAATATGAGCGTGTCGGCGTTTCACCATAATTTTAAAGCGGTGACCAGCACTTCGCCGCTGCAGTATCTGAAAACCTACCGTTTGCACAAGGCGCGCATGCTGATGATCCATGACGGCATGAAGGCCAGCGCGGCGGCGATACAGGTGGGCTATGAAAGTCCTTCCCAGTTCAGCCGCGAGTTTAAGCGCTACTTCGGGATGACGCCCGGGGAAGACGCCGCGCGTATTCGTATGATGCAGGGGATGTAAGACCGGGGGAGGGAGCAGGCCGGGCGGGCGCAGCCCCCCGGCAGTCAACGTCAGGCGCTGCAGTATTTCTTTTTGATCACCACGAACAGCGTGCCGAGCAGGCCAGCCAGCAGCAGGGCAATTGGCAGGATCATCAGGCAGGTCATCACCTGATCTTCATGACGTTTCACGAACGGGATCATGCTCAGCGCATAGCCGAGGCCCGTGACCACGCCGACCCACAGCAGGGCGCTCAGCCAGTTGAAGAACTGGAAGCGGCGGTTCGGCAGACCGGAAATCCCCGCCATGGTTGGCAGCAGGGTACGGACAAAGGCCAGAAAGCGGCCCGCGAGCAGCGCCAGCAGACCGTGGCGGTCAAACATGCAGGTGGCGCGCTGATGGTACTTATGCGGCAGGTGCGCCAGCCAGCCTTTCACCGTTTGCGTATTGCCCAGCCAGCGCCCCTGTACATAGCTCAGCCAGCAGCCGAGGCTGGCGGCGGCGGTCAGAATGGCGATAGTGGGCACAAAGTCCATGACGCCTTTAGCAATCAGCGCGCCGGCGAGCAGCAGCAGGCTGTCTCCAGGTAAAAAGGAGGCAGGCAGCAGCCCGTTTTCCAGAAACAGGGTCGCGAACATAACCAGATATACAACGCCCACAACATGAGGGTTCGCCAGTGCGGCAAAATCATGTTGCCACAGCGCGGCGACAATCTCTTGAATGACAACCATGGACTTTCCTAAGTGGTACCGTATTGTTGACTAGTGTACTCCTGAAGAGACCCGAGCACCTTGATCCCGGGCGCAACAAAAGCGGCCGCTCCGATAAAAAGCGTCCGCTATTGTTGCCACTGACTGTCACTTTACACGATACGCGCGAAGCCCGCTGCTAAATCCGCCTGCAGATCGTCAACATTTTCGAGACCAATGTGCAAACGGATCAGCGTGCCGCTGAAGTCGACTTCCGCATCCGGTCGGATGTGAGCGATTTGCTCCGGCTGATTGGCCAGAATCAGCGATTCAAAGCCGCCCCACGAGTAGGCCATGCTGAACAGGCTGAAGTTGTCGAGATACTCTGCCAGCTCAGCGTCGGTGAGACGCTTGTTGAGCACAAACGAGAACAGCCCGCTGCTGCCGGTAAAATCGCGTTTCCAGAACTCATGGCCTTTACTGCCGGGCAGGGCGGGGTGGTTGACCCGCGCCACCTGCGGATGCTGCGCCAGCCACTCGGCGATGCGCAGGCTGCTTTCATGATGCTGACGCAGGCGGACGCCCAGCGTGCGCAGGCCGCGGCTGGTCATATAGGCGGTATCGGCGTCCAGCATTTGCCCCATCAGATAGGCATTCTCACGCAGCTGCGGCCAGCAGCGCGCGTTCGCCACCGCGGTGCCGACCATGGCGTCGGAGTGGCCAATCAGGTATTTGGTGCCTGCCTGGATGGAAATATCAATGCCAAAATCCAGCGCTTTGAACAGGATCCCCGCCGCCCAGGTGTTATCGATCATGATAATCGCTTCCGGCGCGACCTGACGCACGGCGGCGACAATCGCTGGCACATCATGCACTTCCATGGTGATGGAGCCGGGCGATTCCAGGAACACCACGCGGGTCTCCGGCCGAATAAGTTGGGCAATATCAGCGCCGATTAAGGGATCGAACCAGCTGGTGGTGACGCCGAGTTTGGCGAGAATTTTGGTACAAAAGTCCTGGCTTGGCTCATAGGCGGTATTGGTCATCAGCACATGGTCGCCCTGCTCGACAAACGCCAGGATAGTGTTGGCTACCGCGGCGGCGCCGCAGGGGAAGAGGGCGCAGCCGGCGCCGCCTTCCAGCTCGCACATCGCTTCCTGCAGCGAGAAGTGGGTCAGGGTGCCGCGACGCCCGTAAAACAGCTCGCCGTTGGCCCGATTGCGAGTGGCGTGCTTTTTGGCCTCTACGGTGTCGAAAACCAGCGATGACGCGCGCTGGATCACGCTGTTCACTGAGCCCTGGGTGTACTTTCTGCTCCGCCCGGCGTTGACCAGCGCGGTATCAAGATGTTTATCAGCCATGTTGATGAACCTGTTTTTATACGTCTGGACGTCTAAACTAGCATGATTCTTCTTTTCTGTACCAGCGCGCTGCCGATACAGGCGAAAATTTTACCAGGCCCGCGGTTAGCCACTTTTTTACTGCGTAAGCGCAAGGAAAAGAAACGTGATTTGCTGCACAGTGTAAATACTAATGAGAACCACTATCAATTCGATGTCGTTTTGATATTATTGAGGGCAGATTTTGTGATTATCGTCGTGGAGATAGAGCGTGGGTAATAATTTGATGCAGGCGGATCTCTCCGTTTGGGGTATGTATCATCATGCTGATATTGTCGTTAAGGTGGTGATGATTGGCCTGATTCTGGCGTCAGTCGTCACCTGGGCCATCTTCTTCGGCAAAGGGGCGGAAATCCTCGCCAGTAAGCGTCGCCTCAAACGCGAACAGCAGCAGCTGGCGGAAGCCCGCTCTCTCGATCAGGCCAGCGATATCGCCAGCGCCTTTGAGGCGAAAAGCCTCACCACCCAGCTTATCAATGAAGCGCAGAACGAACTCGAACTCTCCGCCGGCGCCGAAGACAATGAAGGCATCAAGGAACGAACCGGTTTCCGCCTTGAGCGCCGCGTCGCGGCCGTCGGTCGCCATATGGGGCGCGGCAACGGCTACCTGGCCACCATCGGCGCCATTTCGCCGTTCGTTGGCCTGTTCGGGACCGTCTGGGGCATCATGAACAGCTTTATCGGCATCGCTCAGACCCAGACCACCAACCTTGCGGTGGTGGCGCCGGGCATCGCGGAAGCGCTGCTGGCGACGGCCATCGGCCTGTTCGCCGCCATCCCGGCGGTGGTCATCTATAACATCTTCGCCCGCATGATCGGCAGCTATAAGGCCTCGCTCGGTGACGTCGCCGCTCAGGTACTCCTGCTGCAAAGCCGCGACCTGGACCTCAGCGCCAGCGGCGTGAAGCCGGTGCGCAGCGCGCAGAAATTACGGGTAGGTTGATCGGCTATGGCGATGCGTCTTAATGAAAATCTGGACGATAACGGCGAAATGCATGAGATCAACGTGACGCCGTTTATCGACGTCATGCTGGTTCTGCTGATTATCTTTATGGTGGCCGCGCCGCTGGCGACGGTCGACGTGAAGGTGAATCTGCCGGCCTCCTCCAGCCAGCCGCAACCGCGACCGGAAAAACCTATCTACCTGTCGGTGAAGGCGGATAAGAGCATGTTCCTCGGCAACGACCCGGTGACCGAAGCGAATATGATTAACGCCCTGGATAGCCTGACCGCCGGCAAAAAAGATACCACCGTCTTCTTCCGCGCGGATAAAACCGTCGATTACGAGACGATGATGAAAGTGATGGATACCCTGCATCAGGCGGGATATCTCAAGATCGGGCTGGTGGGCGAAGAGACCGTCAAAGCCAAATAACCCGATGCTTTTCCTGAAAAGGCTGGCCGCGCGCCGGCCTTTTTTATTGTCGTCTGCCAGCGAAGTGTTGGCCTGGCGTTGCCATCACGTTATCTGTCTGGGATATAATGTCGCTTCTTTTTGTTAACTGACAGGATCTTATGGAACGCTTTCTGGAAAATGCTATGTACGCCTCGCGCTGGCTGCTGGCGCCGGTTTATTTTGGCCTCTCGCTCGGTCTGATTGCGCTGACCATCAAATTTTTTCAGGAGATCTTCCACATACTGCCGCATATTTTTAGCGTCAGTGAGTCGGATATGATTCTGACCCTGCTGTCGCTGGTGGATATGACCCTGGTGGGCGGTTTGCTGGTGATGGTGATGTTCTCTGGATATGAAAATTTTGTCTCGCAGCTGGATATTAACGAGGGTAAAGAAAAACTCAGTTGGCTGGGCAAAATGGACGCGACTTCGCTGAAAAATAAGGTTGCCGCCTCCATCGTGGCGATCTCCTCTATTCACCTGCTGCGGGTGTTTATGGATGCGAAAAACGTCCCGGACAATAAGCTGATGTGGTACGTGATTATCCACCTGACCTTCGTGCTGTCGGCCTTTGTGATGGGCTACCTCGATCGTCTGACCAAAGTGAAACACTAATCCCTTCTCTCCCGGCGGTGGCAGCTGCCGGGCTTTTTTCTCCCCGTTTCTGCTTTACTGCGCTGGCGTATGTCCGGGCTTCTGCTTTGCTTAAAAGGCGATAAACAACGGAGGCAGGGTGATGACGCGATTAACGGCCAAAGATTTCCCGCAGCAGCTGCTTGAGTATTATGACTACTATGCCCACGGTAAAATCAGCAAACGCGAGTTTCTCCAGCTGGCGGGGAAATATGCCGTCGGCGGGATGACCGCGCTGGCGCTGTTTAATCTGCTGAAGCCCGACTATGCCCTGGCAGAGCAGGTACCGTTCACTGACCCGGATATCCGCCCGGAGTATATTCATTATCCCTCTCCTGACGGCCACGGCGAAGTGCGGGCTTACCTGGTGACGCCGACGAAAATAGCCGATAAAGCGCCCGCCGTTGTGGTGGTACATGAGAACCGCGGCCTGAATCCCTATATTGAAGACGTCGCCCGGCGGGTAGCGAAAGCGGGGTATATTGCGCTGGCGCCGGATGGCCTGAGCTCCGTCGGCGGCTATCCGGGGAATGATGATGAAGGCCGCGCGCTCCAGCAGAAAGTCGATCCCGTGAAGCTGATGAATGATTTTTTTGCGGCGGTCGCGTTTATGGCGAAGCATCCGCAGGCGACGGGGAAGGTCGGTATCACCGGTTTTTGTTATGGCGGCGGCGTCAGCAACGCGGCGGCGGTCGCCATTCCGGAGCTGGCCTGCGCGGTGCCGTTTTACGGCCGCCAGCCGCCGCTGAAGGAGGTCGATAAAATTCAAGCGCCGCTGCTGCTGCACTATGCCGGCCTCGATAGCGGCATTAATGAAGGCTGGCCTGCCTATGAACAGGCGTTGAAGGAACACCATAAAGTCTACGAGGCCTATCTCTATCAGGGCGTGAATCACGGCTTTCATAATGATTCTACGCCACGCTACGATCGGGCTGCGGCTGATCTGGCCTGGCAACGCACGCTGGCATGGTTTGATAAGTATTTACGCTAACGCAAACGTCATAAATAGCGCTACCGCTCGCTCAAAAAAACGCTATATAATTTATTATATAACGATTGGGAGAGCTTGATGGAAAATCATTTTGGCAAAGGCTTAATGGCGGGGCTACAGGCATCCTATGCTGATACCGCCGCGCATGCGGCGAATTTTTGCGCCGACTATAAACGCGGGTTTGTGCTTGGTTACTCGCACCGCATGTTTGAAAAAACCGGCGACCGCCAGCTCAGCGCGTGGGAGGCGGGGATCCTGACCCGTCGCTATGGCCTTGACAGAGATATGGTGATGGACTTCTTCAAAGAGAGTGGTTCCTCGACCGCGATGCGCTACTTTATGGCGGGCTATCGGCTGGAAAGCTAACAACCGGAGGCGGTTGCCTCCGGTGGGTCAGAGCGTTACGCCTGGCGCTTATCTTCCGTTTGGGTGTCAAAGTCGCGGGCGTCGTGGCGCTCATGCAGCTGCTCATTGAGCGGGCCGTTGGTGCGGTTCACGATGCGTCCCCGCTTGACCGCCGGGCGGTTGCCCACATCCTGCGCCCAGCGCAGCACGTTTTTATAGCTCCCGGCGTCGAGAAACTCCGCTGCGTTATAGACATTGCCCAGCACGACGTTGCCGTACCACGGCCAGACAGCCATATCGGCGATGGTGTACTCCTCGCCGGCTACATAGCGACCGCGGGCGAGCTGTTTGTCCAGCACGTCGAGCTGGCGTTTGGCTTCCATCGTAAAGCGGTCGATCGCGTACTCGATCTTCACTGGCGCATAGTTATAGAAGTGGCCGAAGCCGCCGCCGAGGAACGGCGCCGCGCCCTGCAGCCAGAACAGCCAGTTAAGGGTTTCAGTGCGACCGGCAGGATCTTTCGGCAGGAAGAAACCAAATTTTTCCGCCAGATAGAGAAGAATGTTGCCGGACTCAAATACCCGGGTCGGCGGCGTGGTGGAATGGTCGCTGAGGGCCGGGATCTTCGAGTTCGGGTTGATCTCGACAAAGCCGCTGGAAAACTGATCCCCTTCGCCAATGCGTATCAGCCAGGCGTCGTACTCCGCGCCGCTGACGCCTAACGCCAGCAGCTCCTCCAGCATGATCGTCACCTTCTGGCCGTTGGGCGTGCCGAGTGAGTATAGCTGGAGCGGATGGGTTCCCACCGGCAGGACGCGTTCATGAGTCGCGCCGGAAACGGGACGGTTGATGTTGGCGAACGCGCCGCCGCTGTTTTGCTTCCATTCCCACACTTTTGGTGGCTGGTAGTTTTGCTCTGACATGCTGGTTTGCCTTTTTCGTGGATGTACAAAAAGTGTAGCAGGTGACCTCAGGCCATAATCCGCGCGGCCCACACGCTGACATCATCGCCGCTGCCCAGATCCGGCTGCACCAGGCCATTGACCATAAAGGTCGGCGAGACATGGATGCCGTTCTGGCGGGCATATTTACTGTGCCATTTGATCACGTCCTGCAGCTCCGGGCGGGCAAAGGCGGCCCCCAGCAGCACGTGACTGTAGCGCTCAATGCGTTCAATGATTTGCTGCGGGGTGGCGTTCATGTTCGGCCCGCTGCAGTGATCGGTAAACTCAAACTCTTCCCGATGGTCTGCCACGGCCTGCATCACCTTATGCGCCTGCTCTCTGCCATGCGGCAGGGTGGACGCGGCGAGGATGCAGCGGACAATCACCCCGGAGAACAGATGCCACGGCTGCGATTGCAGCCGTATCTTGATGGTGACGTTATCGGCGCCGACCTCATCGAGCAGATCGTCGAGTTTATTAAACGCGCGGACAGAGTAGGGGCAGGTGGGCTCAAGGAACACCTCAAACGTCCGCGGGCCGTGTCCCCAGACCAGCGGTTGGGCATTCAGATGCGAGTGTGTGCTCATTGTCGACTCCTGATGTTGCGTTGTTTTTTGTTATATCACCGATAACGATATCACTTCTGCTTCCGGCTGCAGGGTTATTTTCCTTAACGGCACGATTAGCGAAACGAATGAGTGGTATCATCGTTACACCTCTGTCTGGTAAGTGCCTGCGGCAGGATAAGAAGAGGGAGTTTTGTTTCGCCAACTGCCCGGGCTGCATTAATTTGAGGTCAGGCTAAATGAGCAAAGGATCGACAAGCAGTGACGCCCCGTTTGGGACATTGTTAGGCTACGCGCCCGGCGGCGTGGCAATTTATTCATCGAATTACAGTAGCTTAAATCCACAGGATTATCCGGATGACGCGACGTTTCGCAGCTACATCGGCAATGAGTATATGGGGCATAAATGGCAGTGCGTGGAGTTTGCGCGCCGCTTTCTGTTCCTGACCTACGGGTTTGTCTTTACCGATGTGGGGATGGCCTATGAAATCTTCTCCCTGCGCTTTCTGCGCGAAGTGGTCAATGACAACATTCTCCCGCTTCAGGCCTTCGCCAACGGCTCCCGTCGTCCGCCGATCGCTGGTTCGCTGCTGATCTGGCAGAAGGGCGGCGAGTTCAAGCACACCGGCCATGTCGCGGTGATCACCCAGCTTGTCGGCAATAAGGTGCGTATCGCCGAGCAGAACGTCATTCACTCGCCGCTGCCGCAGGGCCAGCAGTGGACCCGCGAGCTGACCCTCGAGGTCAACGCCGGCCGGTACACCATCAAAGATACCTTTGCCGATACCGAAATTTTAGGCTGGATGATCCAGACCGCCGATACCGAACACAGCCTGCCGCAGCCGGTACTGCCGGGTGAGGCGATGGCGATCAAGGGCGCGCGGCTGCCGAACAACGGCCAGTTCCGCGGCAAATGGCTGAACGAGAAAGATCCGCTGCAGAAAGCCTACGTGGCGGCCAACGGCCATTTTATCAATCAGGATCCTTATCAGTATTTCACTATCAGCGAAAGCGCCGAACAGGAGCTGATTAAAGCCACCAACGAGCTGCACCTGATGTATCTGCACGCCACCGATAAGGTGATGAAGGATGATAACCTGCTGGCGCTGTTCGATATCCCGAAAATCCTCTGGCCGCGTCTGCGTCTCTCCTGGCAGCGCCGGCGTCATCATATGATCACCGGGCGCATGGATTTTTGCATGGACGAGCGCGGGCTGAAGGTATACGAGTACAATGCCGACTCCGCCTCCTGCCATACCGAAGGCGGGCTGATCCTCGAGCAGTGGTTGAAGCAGGGCTACTATGGCACTGGTCACAATCCGGCGGAAGGTCTGCTCGATGAACTGGCGGGAGCGTGGAAACACAGCCGGGCGCGGCCTTTCGTGCACATCATGCAGGACAAGGATCTGGAAGAGAATTACCACGCGAAGTTTATCCAGCGTTCGCTGACCCAGGCCGGTTTCGAGAGCAAAATTCTCTTTGGCCTCGATGAACTGCGCTGGGATGCGGCCGGCCAGCTGATCGACGCCGACGGGCGGCTGGTCAACTGCGTCTGGAAAACCTGGGCATGGGAAACCGCCATTGAGCAGGTGCGCGAAGTCAGCGCCGATGAGTACGCGGCGGTGCCGATTCGTACCGGGCATCCACAGAATGAGGTGCGACTGATTGACGTCCTGCTGCGTCCTGAAGTATTGGTATTCGAACCCCTGTGGACGGTGATCCCGGGCAACAAAGCGATCCTGCCGGTGCTGTGGTCGCTGTTCCCGCATCATCGCTATCTGCTGGATACCGATTTTGTGGTTAACGACGAGCTGGCGAAAACCGGCTATGCGGTGAAGCCCATTTCCGGGCGCTGCGGGAACAATATCGACCTGATCGGGCCTCAGGATGAGGTTCTGGATAAGACCAGCGGCCAGTTTGTCGATCGCAAGAATATCTACCAGCAGCTGTGGTGCCTGCCGAAAGTGGATGGCAAGTATATCCAGGTGTGCACCTTTACCGTCGGCGGTAACTACGGCGGTACCTGCCTGCGCGGCGATTCGTCGCTGGTGGTGAAAAAAGAGAGCGACATAGAGCCGCTGATCGTATTGAAAGACAAAGCGTGACGTGCTGACCCCGGATAGCGGCTCCTGCCCTGTCCGGGGAGAGCGCAGAGACACGAACAAGGATAGCCCGGACTGGTAAGCGCCGCCGGGGAACACCTGCAACAAAGCCAAGATAATTAACACAACAACAAGACAGAAAAGGAAAATAGTATGCACGATCGGCGTCTCGCCGCCCGCGCGGGTGAACTCAAGCCCTCCGCCGTCCGCGAACTTCTCAAGCACAGTAAACTGCCGGGCGTGATCTCGCTTGGCGGCGGCATTCCGGCCCCGGAACTGTTTGATACCGAAGGCCTGGAGCTGGCGGTGCAGAAGGTGATGAGCGAGCGTTTTCATGACGCATTTCAGTACGGTCTGACGGAAGGCTACCCGCCGCTGCGTCAGGCGGTGAGTGAAATCTGCCACTCCCGTGGCGTGACCTGTTCAGCCGCTCAGGTCTATATCACCTCCGGCTCCCAGCAATCGCTGGATATCGTTGCCCGCACGCTGCTCGATCCAGGCGATACTATCGTCGTTGAGCGACCCACCTATCTGGCGGCGCTGCAGGTGTTTCAGCTGGCGCAGGCCAATATTCTCAGCGTCGATACCGATGATGACGGGATGCTGGTGGAGCAGCTGGCTGACCTGCTGGAGACCACCCGCGTCAAAGCTGTTTACCTGGTGCCGACGTTCGGCAACCCCGGCGGTAAAACGCTGAGCGAGGCGCGTCGTCGCCGGCTGGTCGAGCTGGCGAAAAAATATGACTTCGTCATTCTGGAAGACGATCCCTACGGCGAAATTAGCTTTACTGACGCCGTGCGACGCCCGCTCTATCAGCACGCTGTTGAGCTGGGCTGTGAAGATCAAGTGGTTTACACCTCGACGTTTTCAAAGATCCTCGCGCCGGGGATGCGTATCGGCTGGATCGTCATGCCGGACTGGCTGGCGCAGCAGACGGTGATCGTGAAGCAGGCGGCGGATCTGCATACCAATATGCTGTCGCAGGTGATCACCGCGGAATACCTCAGCCTGAACCGGCTGGATAACCAGATTGCGTTGATTCGCGAAGACTATCGCAAGAAGTGCGTGGCGCTGGCCGATGCGCTGGAAAGCCGCCTTGGCGAGCACCTGGAATTCAGCCGCCCGCAGGGGGGGATGTTCCTGTGGGCGCGTTTCCGCTATCCGTTCGATACCATGGAATGGATGAAGAAAACGCTGGAAAACGGCGTGGTATACGTTCCGGGGGAAGCGTTTTATCACGATAATCCGGATACCCGTACCCTGCGTCTTTCCTACTCAACGGTGTCGGAAGCCGGGCTGCTGACCGCCGTTGAGCGGCTGGCGGCCTCCCTGTAACGGTCCTGCTGTGCGCCGCTTAGCGGCGGCGCATCCTCTTCGCTTCAATAGCGAGAGGGAGTGACGCTAGCGTTCAGCGCTGGGGTCACTCCGTATCGACGATGCGATCATCCAGCCAGACCAACATCAGCGCTGCGAGAAAAGCCACCGCAAAGGTACCAATAAACAACCACATAGATGTCCCTCACGGGTTAATTATTTTGCTGATTTTACCGGAGAACGATCGTTTCGGTCGGAGATGGAGATTTTTGTCCCAGCCGAATGGCTGGCGAGAGAGAAAAAGTCATCGGCATCAATATCGAAGTTAAGAATAATTTCCCTGTATTCCCCACCGTTAATTAACGCTTTGGCTTCTTTAACACTACTGGCAATAATGACAGGCATCAGTTTTATCTCATTTTGAAAACTGAGAAGCAAAATAAGAGTTAGTTCGTACCAGATCAACTACTTTTTATCGTATACGACTGCAGAAAAAAACGTCCTCCTGTGGCTCGGTGATAGAGGAGGATTTTGTGACAGCGATCGGCTCGTCAACAGCGGGATCTTATCGGGCGCTGTGACGGGCTGCGGTTTCGCCAGCCCGCCGGGATTATTTACCCTGCTGTTTTGCTCGTAATATCTCGCCACAGCGCTGCTGGTCCTGACGCAGCGCCTGCTGTTCCTGCGGGCTGAGCTGATGCCAGGTGTCCAGCATCCGCTGCCCCAGCGCCGGCAGGTAATGTGCTTTATGCAGCGCGTAGTCAGAATTCCCCCCCTCGACGATGTTTTGCATATCGTGGAGGAACTGGCGGCTGTCGTCATGATCGATCACGCAAAATACCGCCCGGTAGTAAGCTTCGTCTTCCTCGGTGTAATGCGGAGTGAACCACCAGACCAGCAGCACGGTAAGCGCCAGCAGCGGGATAATTAAGGATAATTTTTTCAACATCAGTTTTTCGGCCGGAGACAATCAGCCGTCAGTGTACCTGCAACGACGGCCTGATGTAAGCGCCGGCCCCGGCGGGCCGGCACAGGCTAGTAGCCGACCGGGTAGATGCGGCCGGTTTGCACCCCTTCAATGCTGCGGCGATAGGCCTGTGCTACGGCGGCGGCGGGAACGCTGGCAAAGCCAGGGAAAAAGTCGCCGTAGGCCGCCAGCGACTCGCTGAGCACGGTGGGGCTGATGAGATTGATGCGGATCCCGCGCGGCAGTTCGCAGGCGGCGGCCCGCACAAAGCCTTCCAGACCGGCGTTGACCGTCGTGGCATTGACGCCCTGAGCAATCGGCTCCTGCGCGACAATGCCGCTGACCAGGGTAATCGACCCGCCGTCGCCCAGGAAATGCTGGCCGACCAGCGCCAGGCGAATTTGCCCCAGCAGTTTGTCCTGCAGACCGAGGTTGAACTGGCTGTCGGTCATGGTGCTTAACGGCCCAAAGTGTAGATTACCGGTGGTGGAGACGATGGCGTCTACTTCGCCGGTCTGCGCAAACAGCGCCTCGACGCTCTCCTGCGAGGTGATATCCACCTGATAATCCCCCCGGGTGCGGCCGACGCGGATAACGTCATGTCTCTGGCTCAGTTCTTCGCTGACCGCGCGACCAATGGTGCCGCTGGCACCGATAACGATAATTTTCATGGCAGACTCCTGATGAGGTGAGAGGCTATTCTTTAATAAAACGGATATCGGATAAACTGGCTAAAAGTTAGAACATTACTAACCAGAGGTTAGCAATATGGATAAGCTGCGAGGGATGGAGACGTTTATTGCCGTGGTGGAGTGCGGCAGCTTTACCGGGGCGGCGTCGCGCCTGGGGCTGTCGGCGGTGATGGTCGGGAAATATATCGCCCAGCTGGAAACCCAGCTGGCGACGCGCCTGCTGGAGCGTAACACCCGACGCCAGAGCCTCACCGACGCCGGGCGGGTCTATTTTGACGAAGCGAAACGGGTGATGGAGCAGGTCTCCATCGCCGAAAGCGCCGTTGAGCGGCTGCGGCTGGCGCCCGCCGGCACCCTGCGGGTGAGCGCGCCCACCTCGTTCGGCGCCAGCGTGATCGCGCCCCTGACCGCCACCTTTCTGCAGGCCTGGCCAGCGGTCCGGGTGGAACTGGATCTGACCAACCGGATGGTCGATCTGGTGGATGAGGGGTTCGACCTGGCGATCCGCATTGGCGAGATCCATCAGGAGGATCTGGTGGCCCGCTATCTGGCGCCCTATCGGATGGTGATCTGCGCCGCACCGGCTTATCTGGCGCGTTACGGAACGCCAGGGAGGCCGGAAGATCTCGCCGATCATCTCTGCCTGTCCCATACGGTTTGGACCGCCCGCAACGAGTGGCGGCTGCCGGGCATGGAGGGGGAAGTGCGCTGGAAGCGCGATGCGGTTTTGCGCTGTAACGATGGCTATGCGCTGCGCCAGGCGGCGATCGCCGGGGCTGGGCTGCTGATGCAGCCGGAGGTGCTGCTGGCCGATGCGCTGGCCAGCGGCAGCCTGGTGCGGGTGCTGGAGGCGTGGACCCCACAGCCGCGGCCCGTGCATCTGCTCTGGCGCCAGGATCGCCGGCCCCTGCCGAAGCTGACGCAGTTTATCGCCCACCTTCAGCAGGGAATGCCTGACGCGCTGGCGACGACCTGCGCGTCGGAATAATCACTCCTCCCGAAGCGCCTGCTGCCAGTCGGCAATCAGATCGTGAGGATCTTCGATCCCGACCGACAGGCGGATCAGCTGCGGCGTGATGCCGTTCGCCAGGCGCTTCTCCAGCGGGATCGAGGCATGGGTCATGCTGAAGGGCTGGCTCACCAGGCTCTCGACGCCGCCCAGACTCTCCGCAAGGGTGAACCAGCGCAGCTTGCTGATGATGCGTTCGGCGTAACCGTCATCGCCTTTCACCACTACCGAAATCATGCCGCCGGGCAGGGCCATTTGCCGGCGCGCCAGCTGATGGTGCGGGTGCGAGGCCAGCCAGGGGAACCAGACTCGCTCTACCTCCGGCTGCTGTTCCAGCCATTCGGCGAGCTGCAGCGCGTTCGCGCTATGACGCTCCATCCGCAGCGCCAGGGTGCGGATGCCGCGCAGCGTCAGGAAGCTGCTGAACGGGTCGAGCACGCCGCCTACCGCATTCTGCAGATAGCCAAGCTTCTCCGCGAGCGCGGCGTTATCGCCGACCACCGCCAGGCCGGCGACGACATCGGAATGGCCATTGAGGTACTTAGTCGCGGAGTGGACCACAATATCAAACCCGTGCTCCAGCGGGCGATGGATCGCCGGCGAGGCGAAAGTGTTATCGGCGACGCTGATCAGGTTATGGCGGCGCGCGATAGCGGCGATAGCGCTGAGATCCGCCAGCTTCAGCAGCGGGTTGGTGGGCGTTTCCACCCAGATCATGCGCGTATCGGGGCGGATCGCCGCTTCAATTCCCGCCAGGTCTTCGGGTTTCACCCAGCTCACCTGCAGACCAGCGCTACGGCGGCGAACGTTTTCCAGCAGACGGTAAGTGCCGCCATACACATCATCGACCGCCACCAGGTGACTGTCCTTATCCAGCAGCTCCAGCACGGTGGCGATGGCGGCCAGCCCGGAGGCGAACGCGTAGCCGCGCGTACCGTTTTCCAGGTCGGCGATCGCCGTCTCCAGCGCATGGCGGGTAGGATTTCCGCTGCGGGAATATTCATAGCCGGTATGCTGCCCCGGCGCCGGCTGAGCGAAAGTGGAGGTGGCATAAATAGGCGGCATCACTGCGCCGTGGCTGTCGGTGAAGGTTCCGCTATGTACGCTCAGGGTGTGGATAGATGACATAAAAAATTCCTTATTGTGCTACTCGGTTACGCCAGGCGGTCAGTACATCGCTGCGGGTGACCAGGCCAAGAAAACGCGCGTTGTCAGCGATCACCGCCACCAGACCGCGATCGAGAATGGCCTGCAGTTCGCTCTCTGGCGCACGCTTATCGAGAGTTTCAACATGGCGGCTCATCGCTTCGCTGACCGGCAGGGAGAAGCGTTGGCGATCGCCCTGTACGTGGCGGATCAAATCCCACTCATCGACGATGCCGACCACGCGGCCATCCTCCAGAACCGGCAGCTGGGAGATGTCATACAGCCGCATGCGGGTAAAGACCGCGGCCAGGGTGTCGTCCGGCGCGGCCGTGACGGTAGCGCCTTCGTCATGGCGCAGGGCGATAAAATCACTGAGATCGCCCTGTTCGGGGCGGGCGATCAGCCCTTGCTGGCGCATCCAGTCGTCGTTGAACATTTTTGACAGGTATTTATTGCCGCTGTCGCAGGCGAAGGTCACCACCCGCTTCGGACGGCTTTGCGCCCGGCAGTAGCGCAGCGCGGCGCTGAGCAGGGTGCCAGTGGAGGATCCGGCCAGCACACCCTCGACCTGCAGCAGCTGGCGCGCGGTGTGGAACGCTTCGCGGTCGCTGACGCGATAGGCGGTATGCACCCCCTCCAGCCTGGCCAGCGGCGGGATGAAATCTTCTCCAATCCCTTCGACCAGCCAGGATCCCGTTTCGCCGTAGCGTCCGGTATCAACCTGATCGGCAAGGATCGAGCCCGCCGGATCGGCGAGGATAAATTCCGTTTTCGGCGAGTGTTCTGCAAACCAGGCCTGAAGCCCGCCCAGCGTGCCGCCAGAGCCAACGCCGACGACGATGGCGTCGATGTCGCCCTCCAGCTGCTGGAAAAGTTCCGGCGCGGTGGAGGTCGCGTGCGCCAGCGGATTAGCGTCGTTGTTAAACTGATCGATATAAAAAGCCCCCGGCGTTTCATCGGCAAGGCGGCGGGCATAATCCTGGTAATAGGCCGGATGACCTTTATTGACGTCGGAACGGGTGAGCAGCACCGTCGCGCCCAGCGCCCGCAGGTGAAAGATTTTCTCGCGGCTCATTTTGTCCGGCACCACCAGGATCAGGCGGTAATTTTTCTGCGCCGCGATCAGCGCCAGGCCGAGGCCGGTATTGCCGGCAGTGGCTTCGATAATTGTCCCGCCGGGCGCCAGTTTGCCCTGACGCTCGGCTTCGTTAATCATCGACAGCGCAACCCGATCTTTAATTGATCCGCCCGGGTTCTGATTTTCCAGTTTTAAAAACAGACTGCAGGGCCCGGTATCCAGTTTGTGCAACTGGAGCAGGGGAGTATGACCTATCAGGTCGCTCACGGAATGAAACAGTGACATAACCATTTACCCACTCGTTTAAGATATTTTTGCATGGTAGGTCTGTGAAATCGGTAATTTAAAGAACATTTCTCTGTCATTTAGCGCAAAATGGAATATAAGATGCTGTTCAGCCATCCAGAGGGAAAGCAGGGTAGCCGCCTGGGCGGATCGATTGCCAGAAAAGGGCGTTTTTAGCCGCTTTTGGCGACAAAATGGCGATTTGAATCAGCGTGTTATCTGATATTTGAAAATGTATTTGCGAAAAGATTCTATGGGGAGAGGCGGTCTGCGCTGGCCGTTAAGTGGCAGCTGGCTCACCAGGAGAAAAGTGCAGCAGAGAATCACGTGTTAGCGTTGTTCGATGAAGAGTCCGGCTACAGAAAAGCAAAAACCCGCCTTTTGGGCGGGTTCTTTAAATAGTGGTGCCGGACTCGGACTAACGCCGCAGGCGTTGAACAGCGCGTGTGTCGCGCTGGCCCCGAAGAGGTGAGCCGCTGCGCGGCGAATAATCGAACGGAGTTCGATGAAGAGTCCGGCTACAGAAAAGCAAAAACCCGCCTTTTGGGCGGGTTCTTTGAATAGTGGTGCCCGGACTCGGACTAACGCCGCAGGCGTTGAACAGCGCGCGTGTCGCGCTGGCCCCGAAGGGGTGAGCCGCTGCGCGGCGAATAATCGAACGGAGTTCGATGAAGAGTCGGGCTACAGAAAAGCAAAAACCCGCCTTGTAGGCGGGTTCTTTAAATAGTGGTGCCCGGACTCGGAATCGAACCAAGGACACGGGGATTTTCAATCCCCTGCTCTACCGACTGAGCTATCCGGGCAACGGGGCGCATTAAACCGTAATCGCCGCGCCTCGTCAACGAAATTTATCTGTTTTGCAGCAGACTGAACAATCTATCACCACATTGCGCTAAAAGCACGCGTCTTCAGGCAAAAAACAGCGTCCAGGCCGCTGAGATCGGCATCGCCAGCACCAGCGCAGGCAGCATATTCACCACGGCAAACATTTTTATTCCGCAGATGCGCAGCCCGGTGGCCACCAGCAGCATACCGCCGACGGCGCTGAAATCCGCCAGCATCATCGGCGTGGTGAGCGGCATAATGATCGCCGCGCAGGCCGCGAGAGTCAGCTGGATAAGTAGCATAGGTACGCTGATGGCGGCGACGGCAATGCCCAGGGTACAAGCGAAAATGGTGGCGGTGAAAAAATCGAGAAACGCTTTGGCAATCAGAATGCTGGCGTCGCCGGTCATCCCTTCGCGCATGGCGCCGAAGACGCCGGTGCCGCTGGCGCAGAACAGGACGATAATCGCCACATAGCTCTGAATATAGGAGTCATGAGCCGAGGCTTTTTTCTTACCCTTCGGCGTCAGCAACTGCTGGAGTTGACTGACCAGCGTATTAATCCCTTTTTCCATATTACAAATTTCGCCGAGCAGCGTCCCCACCAGGGTCGACAGCACCATCACCGGCAAATTGGCGCATTTGATCACCAGTAAAATGCCGATGCCTAATGACGCCAGACCAAAAATTGAGGTCATGGATGTGCGGATCCGTTCCGGCAACCGCTGGCTGAGTAAGGCGCCTAACACGCCGCCGACCAGCACCGCGCTGGCATTAATAAAAGGTCCTGTAACCACGCTGACTCCTGTTAAATATCCCTGATAACCGAATGATTATGATGTTAACCCGCCGTGAAAGCTTGTGTATCCGTGATATAAGTGCATACGGTTTTCATCTTGCGCCTGTCGGGGAAAGGTGCCATGATTGCGCGAATTTTCTCCTCCCTGATATGAGGCCGCCGATGACGACACTGCCATTACCTCGCCAGCGACGCCGCGCACAGATGCGTGGGCTGCCTCATCTTGCTACGCTTACCCCTCTGTTCACCATGCGGTGAAGGACACGTATGCTCACTGTAGGGCAACAGTAAGATCGGACGCGTCTGCTTTTACTGATGTCCGGCGGTCGGAGCTGAATCCGTCAGACCCGGACACATCGTTGGGCAAGGTTTCCCTTGCCTGAGATTTTTACACTCCCGATACGGGCATTTGCGCTTATGAAATCCATGCACATTGCCGCCAGCTGCGAGCTGGTCACCCGCTTGTCCACCCACCGTCGCGTTGTGGCGCTGGACAGTACCGATTTTACCGATGTGGCGGCAGTCGTCATCACCGCGGCGGACAGTCGCAGCGGCATCCTCGCCCTCCTCAGGCGTAGCGGATTTAACCTGCCGGTCTACCTGCTGAGCGAGACGGCGGTCGATAAGCCGGAGGGGGTACAGGCGGTGATCGCCGGTAAAGATCAGGAGTGGCTGGAGCTGGAAGCGGCGGCCTGCGATTATGAAGCGCGTCTGCTGCCGCCGTTTTTCAATACGCTGACCCAGTACGTCGAAATGGATAACAGCACCTTTGCCTGTCCGGGACACCAGCACGGGGCCTTTTTCAAAAAGCATCCCGCAGGCCGCCAGTTCTATGACTTTTTTGGCGAAAACGTCTTTCGCGCCGATATGTGTAACGCCGACGTAAAATTAGGCGATCTGCTGATCCACGAAGGGTCGGCCAAGCACGCGCAGAAGTTCGCCGCGAAGGTCTTTAATGCGGATAAAACCTACTTCGTCCTTAACGGCACCTCGGCGGCCAACAAAGTCGTGACCAACGCGCTGTTGACCCGCGGCGATCTGGTGCTGTTCGATCGCAACAACCACAAGTCAAACCATCACGGGGCGCTGATTCAGGCTGGAGCGACGCCTGTCTATCTTGAAGCCGCGCGCAATCCGTTCGGCTTTATCGGCGGTATTGACGAGCGCTGCTTTGATGAGCGCTACCTGCGGGATCTCATCCGTGAAGCGGCGCCAGAGAAAGCCACGGCCTCTCGCCCGTTTCGTCTGGCGGTGATCCAGCTCGGAACCTATGACGGCACGGTCTATAACGCCCGCCAGGTGGTCGATAAAATCGGCCACCTCTGCGATTACATCCTGTTCGACTCGGCGTGGGTGGGCTATGAGCAGTTTATCCCGATGATGGCCGACTGTTCGCCGCTGCTGCTGGAGCTGACCCCGGACGATCCGGGCATTTTTGTCACCCAGTCCGTTCACAAGCAGCAGGCCGGTTTCTCGCAGACGTCGCAGATCCATAAAAAGGATAACCATCTGCGCGGCCAGGCGCGCTTCTGTCCGCACAAGCGGCTGAATAACGCCTTTATGCTGCATGCCTCTACCAGCCCGTTTTATCCGCTGTTCGCCGCACTGGACGTCAACGCCAAAATCCACGAAGGCGAGAGCGGCCGCCGCCTGTGGGCCGAATGCGTGGCGCTGGGCATCGAGGCGCGCAAAGCGATCATCGCCAATTGCAAGATGATCCAGCCTTTTATTCCGCCGATAGTGGCGGGGCGCCCGTGGCAGGATCACCCGACTGAGGCGATCGCCCGGGAGCGCCGTTTCTTCAGCTTCGAACCGGGCGCGCGCTGGCATGGCTTCGAGGGCTATGCCGACGACCAGTATTTTGTCGACCCGTGCAAGCTGTTGTTGACCACCCCGGGCATCGACGCGGAGAGCGGAGAGTACAGTGAGTTCGGCATCCCGGCGACCATTCTGGCGCATTACCTGCGGGAAAACGGCATCGTGCCTGAGAAGTGCGATCTCAACTCGATTCTGTTCCTGCTGACGCCGGCGGAAAGCGCCGAAAAAATGGCGCAGCTGGTGGCGATGCTGGGGCAGTTTGAACAGCATATTGAAGCGGATACGCCGCTGGCCGATGTGTTGCCGACCATCTATAACAAATATCCGGTGCGTTATCGCGACTATACCCTGCGCGAACTGTGCCAGGAGATGCACGATCTGTACGTCAGCTTTGACGTGAAGAGCCTGCAAAAAGAGATGTTCCGTAAACGGAGCTTCCCGCGGGTGGTGATGAATCCCCAGGATGCCAACCGCGAATTTATCCGCGGCGACGTGGAGCTGGTGCGTCTGAGCGAGGCGGAGGGCCGCGTCGCGGCGGAAGGGGCGCTGCCGTATCCGCCGGGGGTATTATGCGTGGTGCCCGGTGAGGTCTGGGGTGGCGCTGTACTGCGCTATTTCCTCGCGCTGGAGGAGGGGGTTAATATGCTGCCGGGCTTCTCGCCGGAGCTGCAGGGGGTATATAGCGAGACGGATCCGGACGGTATTAAGCGGCTGTATGGCTACGTGCTGAAGGGATAAAAAACGCCCCGCTGAACCGGCGGGGCGTTTTGCTTTTGACGATCACGCGCTCTGCTGCGCGGCGGTCGGTTGTCTGACGTGTTTGTATTTGAACAGCGCCACGAAGGCAAAAGCCAGCACCAGCGAATAGCCGGCGAAAATCAGCCACACGCTCTGCCAGTTAGTGATCCCTTCGACGGTAAAGTGCTCCACCACTTTGCCGCTCACCATGCCACCGAGAATACAGCCGAAGCCGTTGGTCATCATCAGGAACATGCCCTGGGCGCTGGCGCGGATTTCCGGACGCACCTCTTTCTCCACGAACACTGAACCAGAGATGTTGAAGAAGTCGAAAGCGCAGCCGTAGACGATCATCGATAGCACCAGCAGCACGGTGCCGAACGGTGTCGGATCCCCGAAGGCGAACAGGCCGAAGCGCAGCATCCACGCCACGATACTGATAAGCATCACGTTCTTAATGCCGTAGCGGCTGAGGAAGAACGGAATGGTCAGGATAAACAGCGTCTCGGAGATCTGCGAGATCGACATCAGCACCGAGGCGTGTTCGACGATAAAGCTGCCGGCAAACAGCGGATCTTTATCGAAGCTGTGCAGGAAGGTATTACCGAACATGTTGGTGATTTGCAGCTCGGCGCCTAGCATCATCGAGAAGATAAAGAAGATTGCCATGCGCTTGTTTTTAAACAGCGCAAAAGCGTTAAGCCCCAGCATCTCCGTCCAGCTTTGATTACGCTGGGCGTTAGCCACCGGGATCGTCGGCAGCGTCAGGGTGAACAGCGTCAGCAGGACCGACAGCGTCGCGCCAATGTACAGCTGCATATGGCTCAGTTCGAAGCCGGAGAAGCTTACGCCCCACATGGCGAAGATAAAGCCGATGGTGCCCCAGATCCGGATCGGCGGGAAATCGGTGACGATATCCAGCCCCGCCGACTGCAGGCGGTAGTAAGAGATGGTGTTAATCAGCCCCAGCGTCGGCATATAGGCCAGCGAGTTGAGGAGGATCACAAGGAACATCTCGCCCGGCGTGGTGACCTGCGCCGCCAGATACAGCGTCAGCGCGCCCACCAGGTGGCAAGCGGCATACACCCATTTGGCGCTGATCCACTTATCGGCGACGATGCCGAGCAGCGTCGGCATCAACACCGCGGCGATACCGAGCGAGCTATATACTGCGCCGATAGCCGCGCCATCAAACTTCAGCGTGACAAACATGTATGAGCCAAGCGTGGTGAGCCAGCTCCCCCAAAGGCAGAACTGCAGGAACGACAGTATTTTGAGCTGCAGCTTAAGATTCATGTAGTTATCCTCACGAATGTGGGCTTGTTATGTTTTTAAAATAACATTAATCCCGTTATTTTGATGCGATTCTATCATTCACCAGCTGAAGGCTTCTGTTAACTGCCGCAGAAAACCGAAAGATATTCCACAGTATGGCGCAGAAAAAAAGCGGCCTCAGCGCGTGGCTGAGGCCGGTGTCAGGAGGGGGTTATTTACGGCGGTAGCTTTTCTGCGCCGTGTTAACTTTATACAGATAGCGGCGCGATTCCGCCGACGGATGACGGGTGGTCAGCGTCTGGTAGACGTCACCTGGCGCCATGCTGTTGATGATATTGGCCGCCTGGACTTTATCGCTGGAGAAGACCCGCAGCACGCTGCCGGCGCCGCCGTTATAGGCGGTGATCACCGCGTAGCGACGCGAGGTGGGGTTATCGATGCCAGCAAGGTAGACATTGTTCAGCATCGCCAGGTAGGCAGTACCGGTGTCAATGTTATTCGCCGGGTCGAACAGATAGCTGCGGCTTGGCAGGCCCGATTTACCCTGGGAACGGAAGACGTCTCTGCCGGCGCTGTGCTGGACTACCTGCATCAGCCCCATGGCGTCGGCATGGCTGACCGCATAAGGGTTAAAGGAGGATTCGGTCTGCATAATCGCGAGGATCAGCGACTCATCAACCCCATACTTACGCGAGGCCTGACGCACCATGCCGAGGTATTTATGCGCACGTTTGTCGAGGTGGTTCGGCACCAGGTTGATGGTGATGCTGTAGACCACGCGCAGGCCGTTGTTGCGGCTCTTCAGGCGGGTTTGCAGCAGATAGTCGGCAAAGCGCGCGGCGCGCCACTCCCAACGAATTGATGCCCCGGTGTTATCCACCACCTGGCCATAGAGGAACGGCTCTTTGGAGATCTGAATGTCATCGACATCGGAATAGAGGTCGATGGAGTTGGGGTCATCGCCCATCAGCAGGGTTTTGACGATCGCCTGGCGCAGTCGTCCGCGCGGATCGGTGCCGGCGATGGTCTCGACGGTGATCGTCCCTTCATCAAAGTTGATGTGGCTGCGGGTTTGATACTGGTCGGTGTATTTGACGTAGTCCTTCGGCCCGGCGAGCAGGACTTCGTTGTACCCCCAAATGTTCTCGATGTTGTGGGCAAACTGGCCCATCAGGATATCAAAACCGTTGGTATCCTTGACCCAGGCCTCGTTGTATTCGGCGCCTTTTTTATTGGAGCTGGAACACGAAACGAGCAACGGCGCAATCAGCGCGAGCGCTAAGTATTTTTTCATCATTCCGGGCGTGCGTGTTGTGTTTGTTTTTAAAAGGCCGCAGGGCCCTTACTGTTTTTCCGGCGGCGTATAGCCTTCGATGTGAACGTCTTTCCCTTCGAACAGGAACTGCACCATCTCCTGCTCCAGCAGCTTGCGGTGCTCCGGGTTCATCATGCTGAGCTTTTTCTCGTTGATCAGCATGGTCTGCTTGTGCTGCCACTGCGCCCAGGCTTCTTTGGAGATTTCGTTGTAAATGCGCTTCCCGAGTTCGCCCGGATACAGCTGAAAATCCTGGCCGTCCGCTTCACGCTGCAGGAAGGTACAAAAAATGGTTCTGCTCATAATCAATCCTCTTTGATAGCCGAAAATTTATACCGGCGTTCCGGCTTTTAACTGTTGCAACAAGCGCTCCACGGGAGCCGCCAGACCGACCGACGGCGGCTGCGCTAAGTTATACCAGAGTGCGTTGCCTTCATCCATGCATGCGCCAGATGAGTGCACTGTAAGCCACATCGGCACAATATCCAGGTGGAAATGGCTGAAAGTGTGGCGAAAAGCGGTGAGCTGCGTCAGATTATCGGCCTTAATCTGGCGCTGTGCCAGCCACTCGCGCAGGCCCGCTTCGTCGGCAAACTGCGGAAAACAGAACAATCCGCCCCACAGACCCACCGGCGGACGTTGGGCGAGAAACACCTCGTCACCGTGCTGCATCAGCAGAAAATAGCCGGTGCGTTCCGGAATGGTCTGCTTCGGTTTTTTGCCCGGATATTCTGCCCATGAATGATTGGCGTAGGCCACGCAGCCGTTGCTCAGCGGGCACAGTTCGCACTTCGGCTTCGAGCGGGTGCAAACCATCGCCCCGAGATCCATCATCGCCTGGTTAAAACGCTCCACGCCCTTCGCCGGCGTGACCGCTTCGCTGATCTCCCACAGCCGTTTTTCCACCTCTTTTTTCCCCGGCCAGCCGCTGACAGCATAGCAGCGGGCGAGCACGCGCTTCACGTTGCCGTCGAGAATCGGATAATGCTGACCGAGCGAAAGCGATAAAATGGCCCCCGCCGTTGAGCGCCCGACGCCGGGAAGCGCCGCCACTTCGTCAAAGGTCTGCGGGAATTCGCCGCCGTGCTGCGTCGCGACCTGCTGCGCCGCTTTGTGTAAGTTGCGCGCCCGCGCGTAATAACCCAGTCCGGTCCACAGATGCAGCACTTCATCCAGCGGCGCGTTGGCGAGATCGACCACCGTAGGGAAACGCGCCATAAAGCGTTCAAAATAGGGGATAACCGTGGTCACCTGGGTTTGTTGCAACATCACTTCGGAGAGCCATACTTTGTAGGGCGTCTTGGCGATTTGCCAGGGCAGGGTTTTACGCCCGTATTTGTCGTACCAGTCCAGGACCTGGGCTGAAAATTGCGTGGCGAGAAAAGTCAAAGCTACGGCTCCGGGATCGCGATTACAGGGGGGCAGATTGCAGCATAAGGGCGAGTGGCTGTAAACCCTTGCATCCGCCGGGTAACTTTGGATAATGCCCGTTTTCCGAACACATTCACAAGCAGACCAAACTTTTATGAAAAACGACGTCATTTCTCCGGAATTCGATGAAAACGGTCGCCCGCTGCGCCGTATTCGTAGCTTCGTCCGTCGCCAGGGCCGCCTGACGAAAGGGCAGCAGCATGCGCTGGATAACATTTGGCCGGTGATGGGCGTTGAATTCAACGATGCGCCGCTCGATTTCGCCGCCCTGTTTGGCCGCGAAGCGCCGGTCACCCTCGAAATTGGCTTCGGGATGGGCGCATCGCTGGTGGCGATGGCAAAAGCCAAACCGGAACAGAATTTCCTCGGCATCGAAGTGCACTCCCCGGGCGTCGGCGCCTGTCTGGCCTCGGCCGAAGAAGAAGGTGTGCAAAACCTGCGCGTGATGTGTCACGATGCGGTGGAAGTGCTGCACACTATGATTCCGGATAACTCGCTGAATATGGTGCAGCTGTTTTTCCCTGACCCGTGGCATAAAGCGCGCCATAATAAACGTCGTATCGTACAGCCGCCTTTCGCCGAGCTGGTGAAAAGTAAACTGAAGCTCGGCGGCGTCTTCCATATGGCGACCGACTGGGAAGCCTATGCCGTCCATATGCTGGAAGTGATGTCCTCGCTGGAAGGATATCGTAACCAGTCGGCAAGCAACGATTACGTACCGCGCCCGGAATCGCGCCCGGTAACCAAATTTGAACAGCGTGGCCATCGTCTCGGCCACGGCGTATGGGACTTAATGTTCGAGAGGGTGAAATAATGGCCAAGAATCGTAGCCGTCGTCTGCGTAAAAAAATGCATATCGACGAGTTTCAGGAGTTAGGCTTCTCCGTCGCCTGGCGTTTCCCGGAAGGGACCAGTGAAGAGCAGATCGACCAGACGGTCAACGATCTGATCGAAGAGGTGATTGAGCCGAACAAGCTGGCCTTTGACGGCAGCGGCTATCTCTCCTGGGAGGGGCTGATCTGCATGCAGGAGATCGGTAAATGCACCGAAGAGCATCAGGCCATCGTGCGCAAATGGCTGGAAGCGCGTAAGTTAGAGGATGTGCGCACCAGCGAACTTTTTGACGTCTGGTGGGACTAAGTTTGACAAGGGTCGGCAACTGCCGGCCCGTTTTGTCTTAAGGGAGTTTTATGATGCGTAAAACGCTGCTGGCGGTGGCGCTCTCCGTCACCGCTTTGTCTGCCCATGCGGACTACCAGTGTAGCGTCACGCCGCGTGACGATGTGATCCTCACCCCTCAGCAGGTACAGGTGAAAGGGGAAAACGGCAATCTGGTGATCAAACCGGACGGCAACCTGACCTTTAACGGCAAGGCTTATGCGCTCAGCGCCGCCCAGCGCGAACAGGCGCAGGATTACCAGGCCAGTCTGCGTAGCAGCCTGCCGTGGATTGACGAAGGCGCGCGTTCGCGAGTCGAAAAAGGCCGCAAGGCGCTGGATAAAATCATTACCGAACAGGTCGGCGCCAATAGCAGTATGCACGGTCGTCTGACCAAGCTGGACGCGCAGCTGAAAGAACAGATGAACCGCATCATTGAGCGCCGCAGCGATGGCCTGACCTTCCACTATAAAGCCATCGACCAGGTGCGCGCCGACGGCCAGCAGCTGGTAAATCAGGCGATGGGCGGCATTTTGCAGGACAGCATTAACGAGATGGGGGCGAAAGCGGTGCTCAAAGGCGGCGGCAACCCGCTGCAGGGCATTCTCGGTAGCCTCGGCGGTCTGCAAACCGCTATCCAGGATGAGTGGAAAAACCAGGAGGCCGATTTCCAGCAGTTTGGTAAAGACGTCTGCAGCCGGGTGGTCTCCCTTGAGGACAGCCGCAAAGCGCTGGTTGGCTCGTTAAAATAGCTTGATTTCGCTACCTGCGCCCGCAGGTAGCGACGACGCTCAGGCGATCACATCAGCCCCAGCAGCTGTGGAATAAACAGCGAGATCGGCGGGATATAAACAATCATCATCAGCGCGATCAGCAGGGCGGCGTAGAACGGCAGCAACGGTTTGATGAGCTGCTGAATTTTCACCCCTGAAATGGAGCAGCCGACAAACAGCGCGCTGCCAACCGGCGGGGTCAGCAGGCCGATGCACAGGTTAGCGACCATCATGATGCCGAAATGAACCGGGTTCATGCCCAAATCCTCAGCAATGGGCAGAAATATCGGCGTGAAAATCAGCACCGCTGGGGTCATATCCATAAAAATGCCGACGATTAGCAGCACAATGTTAATCAGCAGCAGGATCACCACCGGGTTTTCCGACACCCCCATTAGCGCATCGCTTATCATGTAGGGAATATCGGCATTGGTCATCGCCCACGACATGCCGACCGAAAAGCCAATCAGCAGCAGAACGATAGAGGTCGTCACCACCGACTCCAGAATCAGCTGCGGCAGATCGCGCCATTTGACTTCACGATAGATCAGCACCGAGAGAATAAAGGTGTAGACCACGGCGATGGCGGACGCCTCAGTGGCGGTGAAAATACCGCCGAGGATCCCGCCCATCACAATAATGACCAGCAGCAGGCTGGGTAGGGCGTCGAAAAAAGCCTTTGCCGCCTGGGCACAGGTCGGCCGTTCGGAAACCGGATAGCCGCGGCGTTTAGCGATGCAACCGCAGACCAGCATGATGGACAGACCCATCAGAATGCCCGGCAGATAACCGGCCATAAACAGCGAGGCGACCGAGACGCCGCCGGCTGTCAGGGAAAAAACGATCAGCACGTTTGACGGCGGAATAAGCAGACCCGTGATGCAGGATGAGACGTTTACCGCTGTGGAAAAGGTCGGATCGTAGCCTTTTTGCCTCTGAATGGGATTCAGCGTCCCGCCTACCGCCGCGGCGGCCGCGACGGCTGAACCGGAAATCGAGCCGAACATCATATTGGCCAGCACGTTAACGTGCCCCAGCGATCCGGGCACTCGCCCAACCATCACCTGCGCCAGATTGATTAAGCGTATTGCAATCCCGCCGCTGTTCATCAGGGTTCCGGCAAAGATAAAAAAGGGGATGGCCAGCAGCGCGAAGTTATCAAGCCCGTTCGCCAGGCGTTGAGACACGGTTATCACCGCGATATCCCAGGGAAACATCAGCAGCATCGAGCCAACGGTAGCGATACCGATGGCGAAGGAGATGGGAACGCCGATAAAAACCAGAATAAAGAAAACGCCAAACAGCGTCAGTGCAATAGCGCTATCCATGAGTTGCTCCTTCTTCTGCATGTTTCATGGCTTTCAGGCCGTTATTGATAAAACACAATGCGTAAAACATCATCATGATGCCGGTGAGCGGCAGGATCAGATACACGTAGCCCATGGGGATCTGCATCGCGGCTGAGACCTGGGCGGTCGACAGCGTTTTTGCAATCAGTTTTACGCCGCCGGTCACAATCACTGCGCCGGCAAACAGCAGGATCAGCAGGTTAATAATGACGCTGAACAGTGCCTGCCTGCTGGGAGAGAGCGTCATGGTGAGTAAATCAATCGCCAGGTGACGCTGGGCGCCGACGGTGTAGGCCGCGCCCAGTAGCCCGACCCAGATCATTAAGAAGCGCGCCAGCTCATCGGTCAGGGTGCTTGGCTGGTTAAGCACGTAGCGGCTGAATACCTGCCAGACGACGCAGACAACCAGCGCAATCATAACAGCGACAGAGAAGGCGGCGATGGTGCGGTCCACCGCCAGCTTGATGCGGTTAAGTATCATCGTTGATTTCCTGGTGAAGACGGGCCAGCGGCTGGCCCGTTAATGGTTATTCCGCGGCAGCTTCAAATTTGGCCAGCAGGGCGGCCTGTACAGGATCTTTTTTAAAGTCATCGAATAGCGGCTGCACGGCGGCGCGGAACGGCGCTTTATCCACTTTGATAATTTCGCCCCCCATGGCTTTGGCCTGCGCGCGGGTATCGGCGTCGATTTTCCGCCACAGCTGTTGCTGATAAACCTCTGACGCTTTCGCCGCTTTGATCAGGATTTGTTGCTGATCCGGCGTCAGCTTGTCCCAGGTTTTACTGGAGATAACGAGGAAATCAGGGATGGAGGCATGCTCATCTTCAGAGAATACTTTCGCGATTTCGATATGGCGCGTCTGCACCCAGGAGGGAACGTTATTCTCCGCGCCGTCCACCACCCCCTGCTGCATGGCGGTATAAACTTCACCAAAGGAGATGGGGGTTGGGGAACCGCCCATTAATTCGACCATTTTTAACGTTGTCGGACTGGCCTGAACGCGGATCTTCAGTCCTTTTAAATCTTCCGGCCTGGTGATGGGCTTTTTTGCATAAAAACTTCGCGTCCCGGCGACATAAGCGGAAAGGGCAAAAAATCCTTTCTCTTTCGTCGAGTTCATTATTTCTTTACCCACCTCGCCGAAGACCACGTTATTGAAGTGGTTCTGGTCGTTAAACAAGAATGGTAAATTATATATGGCGTAAATATTATCGAAAGATTCCAGATCGCTGGCGGAACCTTTGGTCATATCCAGCGCGCCATTTTGTAATAACTCCATGGTCTCGCGAGCGCTGCCCATCTGACTACTGGGGTAAATGCGAATCTTCATCTTACCGTCAGAAAGCTGGTTTACCTCTTTGGACATCTCCTCAAACGCCTGATGCACCACATGGCTGCGCTCAAGGTTATGCGCCAGCTTTAATGTTATTTTTTCAGCCGCGACGGCACCTGCAGAGAGTAGGGCCAGTAAAGCTATACCTACCAGAGAACGAGAAAAAGGATATTTTTTCATGAGTTGGCTCCATGCACTTGGGGTAATGGGTCAATATCTTAAGCATCATGCTTTATTTCTGTATGACATATTATCTTTGTTGTCGTACATCTTTAAGCTGCCTGACTCACACTTTCTGGCAATGAGGTAATGAAATAACCGATCTTATTGAAGGATTGATATTTGGTTTGTATTAATTAATGCAAATTAATTTGAGAGTGGAATATTTAATAACAATGGAACGGATGTAATGAGGTATATATGGCGGAGGAATCGAGTGATTCCCATTCCCGCCATATTGCTGCCGGGAATGGGATAACGATATTTATTCGCTGAGGAATAGTTCGAGAAGAGAATTTAAAAACAGCTTTCCATGCTCGGTAATCTGCCAGTTCTGCGCGTCTTCCTGCAGATAGCCGTGGGCTATCGCCGCGTCCAGCTGCGGACGGATCGCCGCTTCATCAAGACCGGTATAACGGCGGAATTCCGCGCGCGGCGCGGCCTCCAGCAGGCGAAAACGGTTCATAAAGAACTCAAACGGTTTATCCGCCTCTTCCACATCATGCTGGCGTTCGAGGTAGCGGCCTTCCATATAGCCGCGCGGGTGGCGGGTTTTGGCGGTACGCAGGATGCGCCCGTCCGGGAAGGTTATCTTGCCGTGCGCGCCGCAGCCGATGCCGAGATAGTCGCCAAAGCGCCAGTAGTTGAGATTGTGCTGACACTGATAGCCCGCTTTGGCGTAAGCGGAAGTCTCGTACTGCTGGTAGCCGGCGGCGCTCAGCAGCTGATGTCCCTGCTCAAAAATATCCCATAGCGCGTCGTCATCCGGCAGCACCGGCGGCCGGGAACCGAACAAGGTGTTCGGCTCAATGGTCAGCTGGTACCACGAGAGATGCGGCGGGTTGAGAGCAATGGCCTGACGCAGGTCGTCCAGCGCCTCCTCCAGCGACTGGTCCGGCAAACCGTGCATCAGGTCGAGATTGAAACTGCGCAGGCCCAGACCGCTGGCGAGGCGTGCTGCGCGTTTGGCCTCTTCCGGGCCGTGGATCCGCCCCAGCCGCTGCAGCTTTGGTTCGCTAAAGCTTTGTACGCCGATAGAGATGCGATTCACCCCGGCGCGCTGGTAATCAACGAAGCGATCGGCCTCCACGGTGCCCGGGTTGGCTTCCATGGTGATTTCCGCCCCGGCGGCCAGCGGCAGGCAGGCGCGGACGCCATCGAGCAGGGTTTGCATGGCCGGGCCTGACAGCAGGCTCGGCGTACCGCCGCCGATAAAAATGGTGCCTATTTCCCGTCCCTGGGCATACTGCGCATCGGCCCGCAGATCGTTCAGCAGATGCTGGACGTAGTCATCGTGCGGCACCTCGCCTTTCAGTGCATGCGAATTAAAGTCGCAGTACGGGCATTTCTGCACGCACCAGGGAATATGGATATAGAGACTCAGCGGTGGCAAATTAGCCATTACGTAATGCATCCAGTAACAGTTTAAGCGCCTGCCCGCGATGGGAAATGGCGCTCTTTTCTTCACGGCTCAGTTCGGCCGCGGTTTTTCCCTCTGACGGGACGAAGAAAATCGGGTCGTAGCCGAAGCCGCCATGACCTGCGGCTTCCCGGGCGATCACCCCAGGCCAGCTGCCGTGGCACACCAGCGGCGTGGGATCCTCGGCATGGCGTAGATAGACCAGTACGCAGTGGAACTGCGCCTGGCGCTGGTCGTCCGGCACGTCCTGCAGGGCGTCGAGCAGTTTCTCAAGATTCTGCTGATCGCTGGCGTCGACGCCGGCATAGCGGGCGGAGTAAATGCCCGGCGCGCCGCCAAGGGCATCGACGGCCAGACCGGAATCGTCGGCGATAGCCGGCAGGCCGGTGATCTGCGCCGCATGACGCGCTTTCAGAATCGCGTTTTCAATGAAGGTCAGACCGGTCTCTTCCGCAGACTCGACGCCGAGCTCGGTCTGAGCGACGATATCGAGACCAAAATCTTCCAGCAGCGAGGCCAGTTCGCGCACTTTACCGGCGTTGCCGGTAGCGAGGACGACTTTTTGCATGATGAATCCTGTTTATTCAGTTAGCGCCGCGACCGCAGTCGGGATCTGTTGTGGGGCGATAATTTTAACTTGCTTATGGCGGCCCAGCTCGCCTTTTTCAATCAGTACCTGGCTTTTGGCGACGCGGAACTGTTTGGCGAGAAATTTCACCAGATGGGCATTGGCCTGGCCATCAACGGGCGGGGCGGTAATGGCGACTTTGAGCTCGTCGCCATGTACGCCCACGATGCTGTCACGGCTGGCCTTCGGCTGAATATACAGCCTCAGCACCAGCCCGTCAGCGCAGCTTTCAACGGCACTCATAGCGCCATCCACAGCCCCGGCAGCAGTACGTTACCGGTAGCCTGCAGCACCTCGGCGACCCCCATATTGATCACGTACAGCAGCAGCACCAGCACCATCGGTGAGAAATCGATACCGCCCATCGACGGCAGCAGGTTGCGGATTGGACGCAGCAGCGGGTCCGCCAGCTGCATCAGCACATACTCCACCGGGCTGCGTCCCTGGCTGACCCAGCTCATGATCGCCATCAGCAGCAGCACCCAGAAGATCAGCGAGCCGATGGTTTTCAGCAGAATAAGCAGGGCGGAGATCCAGATGATCGGCTGGAAGGTGATCACCATAAACAGGACGATCGCTTTGATGACGCAGAGGATGAATGCCACCAGCAGCGAGGCGCTGTCAATCGGCCCCATTGCCGGGATGATCCGGCGCAGCGGCCCGACAATCGGCTGCGTGGCCTTTACCACAAACTGCGAAAACGGGTTGTAAAAGTCGCAGCGCGCCCACTGCATCCAGACGCGTAACAACACGACCATTGTATAAAGCTCAATGACCGTTGAAAGCAGGAAAGTCAACGTCTTCATGGCGTTCCTCAGATTCCTTATTATTTGCTGTAGTCGCGCGCACCAAAAATGGCCGTGCCGATGCGCACCATCGTGCTTCCCGCCGCGATAGCGGCTTCCATATCGTCCGACATTCCCAGAGACAACGTATCGACCGTGGGGTACCGCGTTTTTAACCGCGCAAATGCTACCGCCATTTGTTGGGCGACGGCAAACTGCCTTACATATTCTGACTCAGGCGCGGGGATCGCCATCAGGCCGCGCAGCTCCAGATGAGGTAACTCAGCGATCTCCGCGGCTAAGGCATCGAGCGCTTCCAGCGGGATGCCGGATTTACTCTGCTCATCGCTGATGTTGATTTGAATCAGCACCTTCAGCGGCGGCAAATGCGCCGGGCGCTGCTCGTTCAAGCGGGTGGCGATTTTCAACCGATCGACGGTGTGGCACCAGTCAAAATGTTCGGCCACCAGCCGGCTTTTGTTGGACTGCAAGGGACCAATAAAGTGCCACTGCAGTCCACTGACGCCTGCCTGCTGGAAATGGTTAATCTTCTCCACGCCCTCCTGGACGTAGTTTTCACCAAATGCCCGCTGGCCTGCCGTGATGGCTTCTTCGATCGCGCTCGCAGGTTTCGTTTTACTCACTGCAAGCAATGTCACTTCTTCTGGCGCACGCCCGCAACGGGCGGCGGCACCGGAGATTTTGTCCCGGACCTGTGCCAGGTTATGCGCAATATCGTTCATATTCCGAGGATGAGTTATGAAGCTGGAAGAAATCGTAGCCCTTAGTGTAAAGCATAATGTCTCCGATCTACACCTGTGCAATTCCGCCGCACCGCGCTGGCGGCGCCAGGGTAAGCTGGAGCCCGCGCCCTTTCCCGCACCGGATATTGCGGATTTACTCAACGACTGGCTCGATGCCGCACAGTTACAGCACTGGCAGGAGCACGGCCAGATAGACTTTGCGCTGACTCTGGCCTGTGGTTCACGGTTACGCGCCAGCGCTTTCGCCCATACGCGCGGAATATCGCTGGTGCTGCGCCTGCTGCCCAGCCAGTGTCCGCGCCTGGAGGCGCTGGGCGCGCCGCCTGCGCTAAGCGAGCTGCTGGCGGAAGAGAGTGGCTTGCTGCTGGTCACCGGGGCGACGGGCAGCGGCAAGTCGACCACCCTGGCGGCGATGGTCGGCCATCTCAACCAGCATCTTGATGGCCATATTCTGACGCTGGAGGATCCGGTGGAGTTTATTCATCACAGCGAGCGATGCCTGATTCAGCAGCGGGAGATTGGCCGGCACTGTCCTTCGTTCTCCGCGGCGCTTCGCGTGGCGCTGCGTCAGGATCCGGATGTGATCCTGCTCGGCGAGCTACGCGACAACGAAACCATTCGTCTGGCGTTAACTGCGGCGGAGACCGGGCATCTGGTGATGGCGACATTACACACCCGCGGCGCGGCGCCGGCGGTGGAGAGATTGATCGATGTCTTTCCGGCAGAGGAGAAAGATCAGGTTCGTAGCCAGCTGGCCGGAAGCCTGTGCGCGGTGCTGGCGCAAAAATTATTACCCGCACGTCAGGGCGGCAGAGTTGCGCTATACGAGCTTCTGGTTAATACGCCGGCGGTAGCGAATTTGATCCGCGAAGGAAAAGTGCACCAGCTGCCCGGTGTAATGCAGACTGGGATGCAGGCCGGAATGTTGACATTTACCCAGAGTTTTCAGCAACGTGTGGCCGCAGGCGAGCTGTAAGGGGAGTGTGAAGCGAGTTGGGTGGTTGAAATGGTGTGTTAACTAAATGTTTAAAAGCTGTTTCTGGATATTATTTGATAATACAAATAATCTTTGTGAATAAATTCAAATAAGATATTCAGTTGAGATATGTCGGCAGTGAATACGCATTTCCAGGAAAAAAGTTTGATTACCTTTTGACAGCTTTGAGTCATTCGATTTATGCTGTTTACGGGAATAGGATGATTCTCATGGAATAACGTTTCAATTTGTAAATTGCCAATGCTATTTATAAATTCACGGCTGATTGTATATTTTTTTATTCATTTAACCACCATGACGGTGGATAGCTGCTAAGGAGAGTTTTAAGTGATTAATTTAAATGGAAATTCATCATCTTCTCGTCAGGTAACCTTTATTACCCACCCGTCTATTCAAAGCAAAGCCTTTGCCAGCTATCTGAGCGAAACCCTGATGGCACCGGTGGTTTTACAAAATATTAATAAACCGCTGGCGCAGCGTCTGGCAAAAGATTCTGTAATATTATTTGATATTGCAGTGTCAAATAAGAAATTAAACGGGGTGTGGCGGGATATTATTCGCTTGCAGGCAGATAATCCTCGTTTGTTGATTATTAATAGCGCACAAAAGTATGAGTTATACGAAATGGCGCAGTGGCCGGCTTTATATGGCGTGTTCCGCCATGACGATGATGAATCGCGCTTAATTGAGGGCGTCAAGGCTGTGCTGAACGGCGAACAGACGGCTGAATTGAGCGTGATGCACCCGGCGATGTACGCTGCGGACCATGCATCGGCGCCGGTTGAGAACTCGCCGCTGACCGAACGAGAATGCGAGATCCTCAACGAACTGCGCTGCGGCGCGACCAACCTCGATATTGCCCGCGCGCTGTTTATCAGTGAGAACACGGTGCGGACGCACCTGTATAACGTGTTCCGTAAGCTGAGCGTTAAGAATCGCACCCAGGCGGTGAGCTGGGCTAACGAACATCTGCGCCACTAGGCGGGGGAGCTGCGCCGTCTGCGGTTCGCCGGCGGCGCAGAAGAGCAGGGCTTAAAAGCTCTGCTCGAAGTAGCTTTCCAGAATGACCACCGCAGAGGCCGAATCGACGCTGCCTTTATTCAGCGCCCGATAGCCGCCATGTTCGAACAGGCCCGCCCGGGCCTCAACCGTACTCAGACGTTCATCGTGGAGAAGGATCGCGACGCCAAAGCGGCCATGAATTTTATTGGCGAAATTACGCGCGCGCGCGGTCAGCGGTTGCTCAGTGTCGTCCATATTCAGCGGCAGGCCGACGATTACCGCCTCCGGCTGCCACTCCTTAAGCAATTTTTCGATGATATTCCAGTCCGGTTTACCGTCCTGCGCCTTCAGCGCCGGCAGTGGCCGGGCGGTTGCGGTGATCCGTTGCCCTACCGCCACACCGATGCTTTTGGTCCCGAAATCAAAGCCGAGAAAGGTACCGCTCATTATGCATGCCCCGCGACGCCTGGCATCGTCACGATGTCGATGCCAATCAGTTTAGCCGCCTCGCGCCAGCGATCGGCGATGGGCGTACGGAAGAGAATATTCTGGTCAGCCGGGGCGGTAAGCCAGGCATTATCTAGAATCTCCTGCTCCAGCTGCCCTTTCTCCCACGAAGAGTAGCCCAGGGCAACCAGCACGTTGCCCGGTTGCCGGTCGGTGCCTAAGGTTTCGAGGACATCCCGCGAGGTGGTGATCACCGTGTTATCCGAGATACGGATGCTTGAGGAAAAGTCAGAGGGCGGGGTATGTAAAATAAAGCCGCGGTCTTCCGCCAGCGGGCCGCCCAGCATCACCGGTTTATCCAGGCGGATCTCCGGATTACGCGGCTCCGGGACAATTTTGAGCTTCTCAAGGATCCCTTCCACCTGCAGATTTTCCAGCGGCTTATTGATAATAATGCCCATGGCACCCTCGTCGTTATACTCGCAGATATAGACCACGGAGCGGCGGAAAATGGGGTCCTGAAGCGCAGGCATGGCAATCAGAAAGTGATGCTGTAAATTCATTGTCAGAGGTTCTGTTCCTGGTTCAAAAAGCAACACCCAGTATGCGGGCAAAGTAGAATGGTGTCGATGCACTTTATCTGGCAGGCGCCCGAGCGGCGCCTGGCTGGAAGGGTTTCGCCAGCGCGGCGATCCGCGCTCGCTGTGCCCTGAGCGGACGTTCGTCCGCCGTAGTGCTTATCGGGCGAGACGTCTTTCGATAGCGTCCATCAGCATGCCGGTGATCGAAATATCCGGGAAGGCGGCCTCGATCTCACGTACGCAGGTCGGGCTGGTGACGTTAATTTCCGTCAGACGGTCGCCAATGATATCCAGGCCAACGAAAATCAGGCCTTTAGCCTTCAGCGTCGGGCCGACGCGGCGGGCGATATCCCAGTCGCTTTCGGTTAGCGGGCGGGCTTCGCCGCGGCCGCCGGCGGCCAGATTGCCACGAGTCTCGCCGCCCTGCGGAATGCGCGCCAGGCAGTAAGGTACCGGCTCGCCATCCACCACCAGCACGCGCTTGTCGCCATCTTTAATGGCCGGCAGATAGTTCTGCGCCATGCAGTAGCGGCTGCCCAGCTCGGTCAGCGTCTCGGCGATCACGCCGAGGTTCGGATCGCCGGCTTTGACGCGGAAAATAGAGGCGCCGCCCATGCCGTCGAGCGGCTTCATGATGATATCGCCGTGTTTTTCCCAGAAGGCTTTAAGCTGGGCTTTATTACGTGTGACCAGCGTTTCCGGGGTCAGTTCGGAGAACCAGGCGGTGAACAGCTTCTCGTTACAGTCGCGCAGGCTCTGCGGCTTGTTGACGATAAGCGTGCCTTTCTCTTCCGCTCGTTCCAGAATATAGGTCGCATAAATAAATTCGGTATCGAACGGTGGATCCTTACGCATCAGAATGACGTCAAGATCCGCCAGCGGCAGATCCTGCTCGCCGGTAAAGTCATACCATTTGTCGTAGTTCTGTTCGACGCTCAGTGTGCGCGTCCGGGCGCGGGCCTCGCCGTTGATCAAATAAAGGTCGTTCATCTCCATGTAATGGAGTTCATAGCCGCGACGCTGCGCCTCCAGCAACATAGCGAAGCTGGTGTCTTTCTTGATGTTGATGGTTGCGATGGGATCCATCACGATGCCGAGCTTGATCATGGTTCTTCTCCGTTAACGCCTCAACCTAAGTCGCCAAAACGCACCTGCAGGGCAGTAATGGCGGTGAGCGCAGTAGTCTCTGTACGCAGAACGCGCGGTCCCAACAGGATATCAGTAAACTGGTATTTCGCGGTCATTGCTATCTCTTCAGCCGACAGCCCGCCTTCCGGGCCAATCAGCAGACGGACGCGTTCAACCGGCAGCGGCAGCGTGTTAATGCTGGCGCTGGCGCGCGGGTGCAGGTTGAGCTTCAGCCCGCTGTCCTGCTCGGCGCACCACTCCTCCAGCTGCATCGCCGGACGAATTTCCGGTACCACGTTACGACCGCTCTGTTCGCAGGCGGCAATAGCGATTTTCTGCCACTGCTGGATCTTTTTCTGCAAACGTTCGGCGTCCAGTTTAACGCCGCAGCGCTCGGAAAACAGTGGCGTTATGAGGCTTACCCCGAGTTCGATCGATTTCTGGATGGTGAATTCCATTTTTTCGCCGCGGGACATCACCTGGCCTAAATGGATATGCAGCGGCGATTCCCGATCGTCGGGTTCGCCACTGAGGACTTCAACCGTGACGCTTTTCTTACCGGCCTCGGTGATGACGGCGTCAAACACCTGGTTACTGCCGTCGAATAGCTGAAGGTGCTGACCGGCGGTCATGCGCAGAACGCGCCCGACGTGGTTGGCCGCGTCATCGCTCAGCGCGATCAGGCTGCCGACAATGAGGCGTTCTGGATGATGGATGCGAGGAATGCGCATGCTTGATATTCCGTTCTTTGCGCAGATGCCAGCTTCCCGCCATTAGGCGGGAAGCACAGGGCTGCAAATTAACAATTGCCGCTAGTGTAGGTTAGCTCTTTTGCGCCTGGCAAGCCTGCTGGACATAAGGATTATGGTTGCCCTGCACTTTCGCGATGCGCTCATCGCGTTCACACTCCCAGGCGGTGACCGGATACTGTTTGTTCCAGGCGGTAAACAGCTGAGTTTGCTGGCGGGAAAGATTTAACTGGTAGCGGTCGCGCATATAGAAGTAGGTGCGGGCGATGGCGCCGCGGGCGCGGGCAGGGGGCTCAGCGATTTTATCTTTAAAATCGACCTTCATGGTGCACTGGCCGTACTGGCCTTCACCGCCGTTCCACTGGCTGTACATAAAGTTGCCGCGATCGCCATTCACTTCTCCCACCGCCGGCTGCAGATTGTGCATGTCGCTTTCCATCTTGCGGTACTCAGGATCTTTGGCGCAGTTTTTACGACCACCCTCCTGCCAGCACTGGCGCTGATGGCCGAACTGCCACGCCGGCACCACGTGTTCCCATTCAACCCGGCTGGCGCGGTTCTCATTTTTACGCACTTTATAGCCACAAGATTCCAGATCGATAACGCCTTTTTTACCCTGCCAGGCAATTTTACAGCCGCAGTAAAAGTCGCCGGGAACGTCGGCGTTTACTTTGACGCCAGCGGCCTTGGCCTGGGAAAAACTGGTAATTTCTGCGGCCGCAAGCGGGCCACTCACTGCCGTGCTCAATACTGCAACGGCTAAAACATGCATACGGGACATCGTTCACTCCGTGTCAAAACGAGCCCGCAACGTAGCGAATGAGGGTGCCGGATGCAATCAGTCAGATCAGAAAGTTTCTAATTAATTCCAATGGTTATTCTTCAGCCACCAGCAGATCGCCGCAGCGCACGCAGCGGTAAGTGGCTTCGCCGCGCACCACCCGGTTATGGCGACGGACGGTGAGCTGATGCTGCTGGCAGCGGCAGCGGTAGGGGAAGGTATTCTGGCGGACCGAATCGAGTTCAAAGCGATGGGTGCGACGTGCGGGAACGCCCAGCACGCCCTCCATCATCCATTTCCACTCTTTACCGTGCGGGGCTACCCGGCCAAAGTGTTGCCACACCAGCAGGTGCGCCAGCTCATGGGGCACCACTTCATCGATAAACGCCTGCTGATTTTCCAGCAGCAGCACCGGATTTAAACGAATTTCGTTTTTCTCCAGCCAGGCGGTGCCGGCGGAGGTACCGCGCTGCTGGTAGACCAACGTCGGCTCTGCGTAGCGGCGTTCCAGCTTGAGGTTCGCTTTGGCGAGATGCTCCCGCAGGCTGCGCATCACGGCCTGCTGAATAGCGATGGGAATACGGGGTGTTTTCATAGCGCCAGAGGATAGTGCGGCGGAGGGGGGAGAGCAAGCGGAAGCCTCCTCCCGAAAGGGGAGGAAGCTCAGACGGATTAATCGCGGGCGCCGATCTCGCGCAGCGGACGACCCTGCATCAGGTTGCGTTCGATATGTTCCAGCGAGACGTTTTTGGTTTCCGGGATCAGCCACAGCGTCAGCAGAATAAACAGCACGTTCAGACCGCCGTAGACCCAGAAGGTATTGGCGCTGCCCAGCGAATTGAGCATGGTCAGGAAGGTGGCGCCGACAATCATGTTGGCAATCCAGTTGGTCGCCGTTGAGCAGGTGATACCGAAGTCGCGGCCTTTCAGCGGCTGGATTTCGGAACACAGTACCCAAATCAGCGGGCCGGCGCTCATGGCGAAACCGACGATAAACATCAGCAGCATCAGGACGGCGATGTACTGGGCGGTTGAGGAGTGAATACCGATGTGCATCATGCTGCCCAGGACGCCCATTCCCGCTGCCATGACGATAAAGCCAAGGATCAGCGTCGGTTTACGGCCCCAGCGGTCGACCAGACCGATGGCGATAAAGGTGGCCAGCACGTTAGTCAGACCGACAATGACCGTCCCCCACATCTGTTCGGTGGTGTTGGCGTAGCCTGCCAGCTCAAAGATCTTCGGCGCGTAGTACATGATGACGTTCATCCCGGTGAACTGCTGCATTACCTGCAGCAGAATGCCGAGGAACACCGCGCGGCGGAAGTTGCTGTTGTCTTTAAACAGCGACCAGCCGGACTGTTTTACCTTCAGGCTTTCGCGGATTTCGTCGAGCTCGCGTTTCGCTTCGGCGCTGGTATCGCGCAGGCGCAGCAGCACGCGCTCGGCATCGACAAAGCGGCGTTTGGCGGCGAACCAGCGCGGGCTGTCCGGCAGGAAGATAACGCCGATCAGCAGCAATACCGCCGGAATAATGATCACGCCGAGCATCCAGCGCCATGCGCCGCTGTAGCTAAAGGCGGTGTCGGAGAGGTAAGCGCCAAGGATCCCGATGGTGATCATCAGCTGGTACATGGAAATCATACTGCCGCGAATTTTCTCCGGAGCGATTTCCGATAGATACAGCGGCGCGGTGTATGAGGCGACGCCTACCGCCAGGCCCAGCAGCACGCGGGAAACCAGCAGGATCTCGACGTTTGGCGCGGCGGCGGAGAACAGAGAGCCGGCGACAAAGAGGATGGCGCCGATCATCAGGCTCTTTTTACGGCCCAGTTTGAAGGAGAGCCAGCCGCTGCCGACCGCACCGACGGCGGCGCCGAACATCATGGAGCTGACCACCCACTCCTGAGTGTGGGCGGAAATCTGGAACTCATTGGCAATAAAGGGTAAGGCACCCGCAATAACACCGATATCAAGGCCAAACAGCAGGCCAGCCAGCGCGGCGAGGAAACAGACGAAGAACGTCATGGTCTTGTTTGAACGCCCTTGTTTTTTGTTGTCAGGCATAACGCCCTCCAGTTGAGTTATTGATTCTGTCGATGGTTAGCGTAGGACACTCGTCGGTAAAAAAACGTGATTATAATCACGGCTGTGTAATCGTTTCCACAAAGGTAAAGAAACGTAATGCATTAAATGTTTTTTAAATCAGCAATATAAACAAGGATAGTCGACAATTTGAAAAACGGTAATCAGAGTTAACCGAAACAATATGTAACATTGTGAAAAATACGCCGATGAGATGACGCACGCAGGCAGCAATCGACCATTACCATAATGTAATCGCTTTCATTGAGATGTTGCGCTACGTTGAAGCAAGGTACGGCAGGGAAGGTCAGGGAATAAAAAGGCCAGCGCGAGGCTGGCCTTAAAGAGAGGAAGCGGAGAGATTATTTCAGACCGGCCGCTTCGCGCAGCAGGGCCGCTTTGTCGGTTTTTTCCCAAGGGAAATGTTCGCGACCAAAGTGACCGTAGGCAGCGGTTTCTTTGTAGATCGGGTGCAGCAGATCCAGCATCTGAATCAGGCCGTACGGACGCAGGTCGAAGAACTCGCGCACCAGCAGGGTCAGCTGTTCAGAAGGCACTTTTTCAGTACCAAAGGTTTCCACCATGATGGACGTCGGCTCTGCAACGCCGATGGCGTAGGAAACCTGAATTTCGCAACGGTCAGCCAGGCCTGCGGCAACGATGTTTTTCGCTACATAGCGAGCCGCATAGGCTGCAGAACGGTCAACTTTAGACGGATCCTTACCGGAAAACGCGCCGCCGCCGTGACGAGCCATGCCGCCGTAGGTATCGACGATGATCTTACGACCGGTCAGACCGCAATCGCCCATCGGGCCGCCGATGACGAAACGGCCGGTCGGGTTGATGAAGAATTTGGTGGACGCGCTCAGCCATTCGGTCGGCAGAATCGGTTTGATGATCTCTTCCATCACCGCTTCCTGCAGCGATTTCTGGTCGATATCTTCGGCGTGCTGCGTGGACAGCACCACCGCGTCGATGCCGACGATTTTGCCGTCGTCATACTGGAAGGTCACCTGGCTTTTCGCATCCGGACGCAGCCACGGCAGGGTGCCGTTTTTACGTACTTCAGCCTGGCGCTGCACCAGACGGTGAGCGTAGGTCACCGGCGCCGGCATCAGCACGTCGGTTTCGTTGGTGGCGTAGCCAAACATCAGCCCCTGGTCGCCTGCGCCCTGTTCCAGCGGATCGGCACGGTCAACGCCCTGGTTGATGTCTGGAGACTGTTTACCAATGGCGCTCAGTACGGCACACGAGTTGGCGTCAAAGCCCATATCGGAATGCACGTAGCCAATTTCGCGGACGGTGTTGCGGGTGATCTCTTCGATGTCAACCCATGCGCTGGTGGTGATTTCGCCGCCTACCAGCACCATGCCAGTTTTGACATAGGTTTCACATGCGACACGCGCTTTCGGATCCTGCTCGAGGATCGCATCCAGCACGGCATCGGAGATTTGGTCAGCAATTTTGTCAGGATGCCCTTCTGATACGGACTCAGACGTAAAAAGGTGTTTTGCCATATTTTATTTCACCTGTGGACGATTCGGATAGCTCATACTGTTGTGTAATGTGGCTTTGGTGGATAATCAGCGCAAAGCCGCGCAGGTAGCGACACGAGCAGTCTGAGTGTTAATCAGTATAGACGGATTAACTTCTGGACGGCCATTTTAGGTCAAATCTTGAGCCTATTTCCAGCCTTTTTTGATGGCGGTCGCATTTATCGAAAAACTCGCCTGGCAAAATTTCCTGACAACCGCGCAAACGGGCACATTTTTATTTTGCTTTTTACCCCGCTTCTCGGTATAAAACGCCGCGCGCGGCTCATTAAAAAAGCGCACGGGGCATGGCCCTGTGGTGCCACTTCCAGCCGGGTTAAGCAGTCTGTATTTACAGAATCTCGCAACGGCATAGCGCTTGTTGCCCGGTATGTATAGCTTTGGCTTGTCGCCGACCCTGTCGCAGGGCGGTGTGGAGGTGATACCAGATAATGAACCAACGTTTTTCGCTTGTTTCGTCGCGTCGTTCTGTCGCGCGTCAGCACTCCGCAACCTGCATCTCTCTCATGCAAACCAGCCGATGTTCACCCCATCTCGGCGCTTCTCAGGATTCCAGGGCCGGTCGGCCGTCAGAAAACTGAACAAGGGCGCTCTTGCCAGGCAAGAGTTTTCTCGTGGTTTCTCCGGACTGTCATACTCTGTTCGGCTACGTGTTTTACGATGATATGAATAAGAAACCGGTCGCGCAGTCGCAAAACCAGCAGATAGTGCTGGGCTTTAGGACTGTTCATGGGTTGTTATCGCATCTTTGGACTGCGATAGTAGTTAACTGTCTTACACTTATTATTAAAAATTGAGGTTCGCTATGTCTGACGACATGTCTATGGTTTCGCCTTCGTCAGCAGGCGAACACGGTGTACTACGTTCCATGCAGGAGGTAGCGATGAGCTCCCAGGAAGCCAGCAAGATGCTGCGTACTTATAATATTGCCTGGTGGGGCAATAACTATTATGACGTCAACGAACTGGGCCACATCAGCGTTTGCCCGGATCCGGACGTCCCGGAAGCGCGCGTTGATCTCGCTGAATTAGTCAAAGCGCGCGAAGCGCAAGGGCAGCGCTTGCCGGCGCTGTTCTGCTTCCCGCAGGTCCTGCAGCACCGCCTGCGTTCAATCAACGCCGCGTTCAAGCGCGCGCGCGAATCCTACGGCTATAACGGCGATTACTTCCTGGTCTACCCGATCAAGGTGAACCAGCATCGTCGCGTCATCGAATCGCTGATCCATTCCGGCGAGCCGCTGGGTCTGGAAGCCGGTTCGAAAGCGGAACTGATGGCCGTGCTGGCGCACGCCGGGATGACCCGCAGCGTCATCGTCTGTAACGGTTATAAAGACCGCGAATACATCCGTCTGGCGCTGGTGGGCGAGAAGATGGGCCACAAGGTCTATCTGGTCATCGAGAAGATGTCGGAAATTGCCATCGTGCTGGAAGAAGCCGAGCGCCTGAACGTGGTGCCGCGCCTTGGCGTGCGTGCGCGTCTGGCCTCGCAGGGGTCCGGTAAATGGCAGTCCTCCGGCGGCGAGAAGTCTAAGTTCGGTCTCGCGGCCACCCAGGTTCTGCAGCTGGTGGAGATCCTGCGTGCCGCAGGGCACCTCGACAGCCTGCAACTGCTGCACTTCCACCTCGGCTCGCAGATGGCCAACATTCGCGATATCGCCACCGGCGTGCGTGAATCGGCGCGTTTCTACGTCGAGTTGCATAAGCTGGGCGTTAATATCCAGTGCTTCGACGTCGGCGGTGGCCTGGGTGTGGATTACGAAGGAACCCGTTCGCAATCCGACTGCTCGGTGAACTACGGCCTGAACGAATACGCTAACAATATTATCTGGGCCATCGGCGACGCCTGCGAAGAGAACGGCCTGCCGCACCCGACGGTCATCACCGAGTCCGGCCGCGCGGTGACCGCGCACCACACCGTGCTGGTTTCCAATATCATCGGCGTGGAGCGCAACGAATACACCGAGGCGACCCCGCCGGCGGAAGACGCCGCGCGTCCGCTGCAGAGCATGTGGGAAACCTGGCTGGAGATGCACGAAACCGGCAATCGCCGCTCGCTGCGCGAATGGCTGCACGACAGCCAGATGGACCTGCACGATATCCATATCGGCTACTCCTCCGGCACTTTCAACCTGCAGGAGCGCGCCTGGGCAGAACAGCTGTATCTGAACATGTGTCATGAAGTGCAGAAGCAACTCGACCCGAGCAACCGCGCTCATCGTCCGATTATCGATGAGCTGCAGGAGCGCATGGCGGATAAAATCTACGTCAACTTCTCGCTGTTCCAGTCGATGCCGGATGCGTGGGGGATCGATCAGCTGTTCCCGGTGATGCCGCTGGAAGGGCTGAACAAGTCGCCGGAGCGCCGCGCGGTGCTGCTGGACATCACCTGCGACTCTGACGGCGCCATCGATCACTACGTGGACGGCGACGGGATCGCCACCACCATGCCGATGCCGGAATATGACCCGGAGAACCCGCCGATGCTGGGCTTCTTTATGGTCGGCGCCTATCAGGAAATCCTTGGCAACATGCACAACCTGTTCGGCGATACCGAGGCGGTGGACGTGTTTGTCTTCCCTGACGGCAGCGTTGAGGTTGAGCTGTCCGACGAGGGCGATACCGTGGCGGATATGCTGCAGTACGTGCAGCTGGATCCAAACACGCTGCTGACCCAGTTCCGCGATCAGGTGAAAAACACCGGCCTGGACGACGCGCTGCAGCAGCAATTCCTCGAAGAGTTCGAGGCGGGTCTGTACGGGTACACTTATCTGGAAGACGAGTAGCCGCTGATGCCCGGTGGCGCTGCGCTGACCGGGCCTGCGTATGTCGGCCGCATAAGGCGAAGCCGTCATCCGGCAGACGGCGATACTCACTTGAACCCGTATGCATTACCGGCGATAATTCACGCCAATAAGCGATTTATCTATCAAACCCTTCCTCGTCGGGCCTAACGACGCGGAGGGGTTTTTTTATACTTATTTTTTACGTTCCACGACTGTGAAAAGAGGTCATATCCATGAGCACTTTAGGTCATCAATACGATAACTCCCTGGTATCCAATGCCTTTGGCTTCCTGCGTTTACCAATGAATTTCATGCCTTACGACAGCGATGCTGACTGGGTCATCACCGGCGTACCGTTCGATATGGCGACCTCCGGGCGCGCGGGCGGCCGTCATGGCCCGGCGGCGATTCGTCAGGTTTCCACCAATCTCGCCTGGGAGCACAACCGTTTTCCGTGGAACTTCGACATGCGCGAACGCCTGAATGTGGTTGACTGCGGGGATCTGGTGTATGCCTTCGGCGACGCGCGCGAAATGAGCGAGAAGCTGCAGGCCCACGCCGAGAAGCTGCTGGCGGCCGGCAAGCGCATGCTCTCCTTTGGCGGCGACCACTTTGTTACGCTGCCGCTGCTGCGCGCCCACGCCAAGCACTTCGGTAAAATGGCGCTGGTGCACTTCGATGCCCACACCGATACCTACGCCAACGGCTGCGAGTTCGACCACGGCACCATGTTCTACACCGCGCCGAACGAAGGGCTTATCGATCCCAACCACTCCGTACAGATCGGTATTCGCACCGAATTCGATAAAGATAACGGTTTCACCGTGCTTGATGCGGGCCAGGTTAACGACCGCAGTGTCGATGACGTGATTGCCCAGGTGAAGCAGATCGTTGGCGATATGCCGGTGTACCTGACCTTTGATATCGACTGCCTGGATCCGGCGTTTGCGCCAGGAACCGGTACCCCGGTGATCGGCGGGCTGACTTCCGACCGCGCGATCAAGCTGGTGCGCGGCCTGAAGGATCTGAACATCGTCGGGATGGACGTGGTGGAAGTCGCCCCGGCCTACGATCAGTCCGAAATCACCGCCCTGGCGGCGGCGACTCTGGCGCTGGAGATGCTGTACATCCAGGCGGCGAAGAAGGGCGAATAAATCTGTTCCCGTCATATTTCAAGTTGCATAGGCGTGGGCAATAACTCGGCCCATCTCTGGGCCTCGTCCTTACAGGGCCAGCGCAAGCGCTGTTCAAAACGGCTAGCCGTTTTGTCCTGCAACTTATTTAGGGTATAGACGCGTTTACTGCTGCTGCGCGACGCATACGCAGCAGCAGTGCGCCGCCGGCGCACAGCGTAATCAGCTGCGATGCCACCAGTACGGAAAAACCTGAACTGACCGATCCCACTGATTTCATTACCACTCCCATCAGCAGCGGAATAAACGCCGCGCAGATGTTGCCAATGCCGTTAATGATGCCATAGGCGCTGCCTACCGCTTCGCGCGGGGCGTGATGCTGAACCACCGCGGGGATCGCTGCCCCCTGTAATCCCCAGAACACGTTCGCCGCCAGCATAAACAGCGCCAGCATCGCCGGCTGTTCGCTGAGGATTAGCGCCAGCACGGAACCGGCGGTGAGTAGACCGCCAATAATAAACAACAGCGGCGCCTGCTCCGGGCGCATTTTGTCGAGGAGCACGCCGCCAAGGAACTTTGAGCCCAGGCTTAACAGAAAGGGGACAGCCGCCAGCAGGCCGGTGGCCTGTAGCGAGAAATGATGCTCATCGCGCAGCCAGGCTGGCAGCCAGGCGCTACTCCCCCACAGATAGCTGAGGGTGGCAATTTCTACCAGCAGGATCCAGCCAAGCAGCGGCGTACGCCAGGCGAGGGCAAAAGTTTGGCTAAAGCCAGGCTTCGCGCGCTGTGCAGTCACTTTTGGCGCGGGGAGAAACCGCCAGATTAACCCGCCGCCGAGCAGGAGATTCATCAGCGCCAGCGCATAGAAGGAGCCGATCCAGCCAACGTGCGCCATCAGCCAGGTGACCAGTGGGAAGCCTACCGCTAGCCCCAACGATACGCCAAGGGCGGTTACCGCATTCGGTTTGCCGATTTCATCGGCGGCAAAGTTGTCGTTGATAAAGCGCGTTTTCAGTGAAAACAGCGGTCCCTCCGCCACGCCAAGCACGATGCGCGCGATCAACATTCCCACCAGTGAACCGAGTAATGGGGAAATGGCGCACACCAGCGCCCATATAACAATGCTGATTAACAGCCCCTGACGATAATGCCATCTACTTTCTATAACTGGTGTTAATAATAATGCCGAAAACCCATAACCCAGAAGAAAGCATGTCATTAGCATGCCTTGTAACATTCTGTTTTCATTTAACTGGAAGTGGGCAGCGAATTCCGGGTTAAGGATCATCACCGAGATATTTACCCGATCGACGTAGGAAATAATTATTAACAAAAGTAATGCTATTACCCCTTGCCATCTTGCCGCCATTCGTTGTCTCCACGCTTAATTTAATGATTGCCAGTTATTATTTTTTAACGCCAGAAATAGTTACGTGAGTAAAATGGTTCACCTGTGAAACTCATTGTTTTTAAATGATTAAATAAATAGTTGTTTCATGGGTGAAACACCATGGTTTCCGCTGATGCCCATTTTTAATGATCGATTTGAAAAGAAGTCAATAGTCGTATGTGAAATTTAAATCGGAATTTTTATTTATAATGGATCACCGCTTTAAATATCATCATTTCATCTGAATGCAGTTTTTCGTGATCAATTGCACACTTAGCTAATTTAAAAGCCATTCATTAACAAGTTCGTCACATTAACGCTTGACGAAACATTCGCCGCTTTTATATTGGTCGTATTAAATAAGAAACACAGTTTCATATATGAAACAACGGCCTGGAGGATTGCGATGAGCTGGATAGGCGTATGTGACGCGGAGCAAGTACAAGAAGATTTTCCATATAGCGGCAATATCGACGGTAAGGAGATCGGCATTTATCTGATTGATGGTGAATATTACGCGCTGGAAGACGTTTGTCCTCACGCCTATGCGCTACTGAGCCAGGGCTTTGTCGAAGATGGCAAAGTGGAATGCCCGTTGCATGAGGCGGTATTCGACGTGAAAACCGGCCAGTGCCTGCATGGCCCCGGCGGTCGCAACCTTAATCGTTACCCGGTGCGGGTATACGACAATCAGATCCAGATTACCTTTATTGAGGAGAACGTGGCATGAGCGAATCCCTGGATTTCAACCCGGCGCTACCGGAAAGCCGCCAGTTTACGCCACCGGCGGAAGGTGGAAACGGCAATATCCATAAGCCCGGCGACTATCCCAATCTGATCTGGCAAACCCGCAGCCGGGTGCCGGAAAACTGGGAACTGCAGCTTATCGCCACTCTGGAAACGCTGTTCGAGCAGGGCGCGGAAAGCCTCGGTGAGCTGGTGAACGGCCTCAATGGCGTCAGGATGCATGACCAGCAGGGCGAACCATGGAGCGAAAGCAGTTTCCAGGCATTCTTACAGGTCAACGGTTACTGAGGATACAGCGATGACGACAACGGTACAAAACTATCTTGATAAAGGGTTGCGCGGTTTGTGGTATCCGGTGCTGGCGAGCTGGGAAGTGCAGTCTGCGCCGGTAGGCATTACCCGTCTCGGCGAGCAGATCGTAGTCTGGCGGAATAAAGATGGCCAGGTGCAGGCCCTGGAAGACCGCTGCCCGCATCGCGGCGCGCGCCTGTCGATGGGCTGGAACTTAGGCGATCGTATCGCCTGCTGGTATCACGGCGTGGAAGTCGCCGGCAACGGCGAAGTCAAAGACGTCCCGGCGGTTGACCGCTGCCCGCTGGTCGGCCAGCAGTGCGTGCGCAGCTACAACGTGCAGGAAGCGCACGGGGCAATCTTCCTGTGGTTCGGCGTCACCGCCGACCAGCAGCCTGATGAACTGAGCTTCCCGGAGGAGCTGGCCGACCACAAAAAATACAGTCACTTCCTGTGCACCGCGGCGTGGAAATGCAACTACCAGTACGCGCTGGAAAACGTGATGGACCCGATGCACGGTACCTATCTGCACTCGTCATCGCACTCGATGGCGGAAGGCGATCGCAAAGCCGATATGGTGCTGCAGCCGACGAAAACCGGCTTTATCTTCGAGAAAAAAGGGCAGAGCGGCGTCAACTTTGACTGGGTTGAACTGGGCAACAGCGGCGCCTACTGGATGCGCCTGTCTATTCCGTACAAAAAGCGTTTCGGGCCGGGCGGCCACTTCTGGATCGTCGGCATGGTGGTTCCGGAAGATAACGACAACTGCCGCGTTTTCTTCTGGCGCATCCGCGGCGTACAGGGCTGGCAGCGCGATCTGTGGCGCTTTATGTACCGCAACCGTCTGGAAAAACTGCACTGGGAAGTACTGGAGCAGGATCGCGTGGTGCTGGAGAGCCTGGCGCCGAACGCCCGCGATCATGAATACCTTTATCAACATGACGTCGGTTTGTCCCGCCTGCGCCGCATGATGCAGAAAGCGGCGAAAGAGCAGTTAGCGCTCCGCGAAGCGCAGCAGGGTGCCGCCTGATGAACGGCCTGCTAAACGGTAAACGTATTGTCGTCACCGGCGCGGCGCGCGGCCTGGGCTACCACTTTGCCGAAGCCTGCGCCGCGCAGGGCGCGACGGTGGTGATGTGCGACATCCTGCAGGGGGAGCTGGCGGAAAGCGCTCATCGCCTGCAGCAGAAGGGCTATCAGATCGAATCCCACGCCATCGATCTTGCCAGTCAAGCGTCGATCGAGCAGGTCTTCAGCGCCATCGGTGCGCAGGGGCCTGTCGATGGCTTAGTCAATAACGCGGCGATGGCCACCGGCGTCGGCGGTAAAAATATGATCGATTACGATCCGGACCTGTGGGATCGGGTGATGACGGTCAATGTCAAAGGCACCTGGCTGGTGACCCGCGAGGCGGTACCGCTGCTGCGCGAAGGGTCGGCGATCGTCAACGTCGCTTCGGATACCGCGCTGTGGGGCGCGCCGCGGCTGATGGCCTATGTCGCCAGTAAGGGCGCGGTGATTGCGATGACCCGTTCCATGGCCCGCGAACTGGGTGAAAAGCGGATCCGTATCAACGCCATCGCGCCGGGACTGACCCGCGTTGAGGCCACGGAATACGTTCCCGCCGAGCGTCATCAGCTGTATGAGAACGGCCGCGCGCTCAGCGGCGCGCAGCAGCCGGAAGATGTCACCGGCAGCGTGGTCTGGCTGCTGAGCGATCTTTCGCGCTTTATCACCGGCCAGCTGATCCCGGTCAACGGCGGTTTTGTCTTTAACTAACAAGTGAGGCGGTATGGCGAACGATCAGGAAGTGAAGTACCTGGTACCGGGTCTGGAGCGCGGTTTACAACTGCTGCTGGCGTTTGGCGAACAGCATCGCGATCTGACCTTTGCCGAGCTGCATCGGCTGGTGGATATGCCGAAAGCGACCGCCTATCGCGTGGTGCAGACGCTGGAATATATGGGCTTTCTCGAGCGTAACGCCCGCACCAATACCTTTTCGCTGGGCATGAACGTACTGCGTCTGGGCTTTGAATATATCGCCTCCCTGGATGTCGCTCAGGTGGGTCAGCCGGTCATCGAGCAACTGCGCGATATCAGCCAGTGCAGCAGCCATCTGGCGATCCGCGACGGCCGCGACATTATCTACATCGCCCGCGTCAGCGCCGCCGGTTCGCGTATCAACCAGGTCAGCGTCGGAACGCGGCTACCGGTGCACTGCACCTCGCTTGGTCGCATGCTGCTGACCGATGTTTCTCGCAGCGAGTTTGAACAATTGTTCCCGGATGAACGGCTGCCGGGCAATACGCCGGGCCAGTTGCATGACCGCGAAGCGCTGTGGCAGATGGTGCAGCAGGATAAAGCTCGCGGCTACGTGATTGGCGAATCGTTCTACCGCCACGGCATCTCATCGATTGTCTATCCGGTCTTTGACCGCAGCGGCCGGGTGGCGGCGGTCGTCAGCATTCTGGTGCCGTCGGACGAGATCCCGCAAAGCGATCGCGAGCGGTTGCAGAACGACGTCAGTATGGCGGCGGACAAAATTTCCGGCTTCCTCGGATATTTGTCACAGGCAAGTTAAATCAACAACTTAACAGCAGGCGCTTGATTGCGTCGGGCATGTCTTACGCCCAAATTCGGGCGACTGAACGGTAAAGAGGCGACGAATAATGAGTATTACCGGAATTGAAAAGCTGGAATTTGGCGTAGACGACCTGAACCACTGCGCCAAATTTATGCGCGATTTTGGCCTGACCGCCGACGCCAGCGGCCGCGCGTTTGCCACCCTTAGCGGCGCGCGCGTCGAACTTAACCCAACCGATGCCGCTGACTTACCGCCAGCTTTTGAGGCGGGCAACACCCTGCGTCGCATGACCTGGGGCGTGGCGGATCGGGCGACGCTGGATGCGCTGCGCCCGAAGCTGGAACGTCAGCCCGGTTTCCGTGAAATCGATGGCGCGCTGGAGTGTCGTGACCCTAACGGTATGACGCTGCGGGTGCAGGTTAGCCAGCAAACAGCGGTGGAACTGAACGTCGAGCCGATTAACCAGTGGGGCGATGTGCGTCGCATCGACACTCCGAGCCCGGTATACGACCGCGCGCAGCCCATTAATGTCGGCCACGTCGTATTCTTTGTTGAAGAGCTGGCGGCGGTGGAAAGTTTCTATCGCGAAGTACTCGGCTTCCAGGTGTCAGACCGTTACATCAATCGCGCGGTGTTCCTGCGCTGCGGCGTGCGCGGCGGCCACCATAACCTCTTCTTATTGCAGTTGCCCAACCGCAAGCGCGGGCTAAACCACGTCGCGTTTACCGTACGGGATATTCATGAAGTGATCGGCGGCGGCATTGCGATGAATAAAAACGCGTGGAGTACTTTTATCGGTCCAGGTCGCCATCCGGTCTCCTCGGCCTACTTCTGGTATGTCAACAGCCCGACCGGCGGCGCTTTTGAGTACTACACCAACGATGATTATCTGACGGAAAACTGGCAGCCGCGCGAGCTGGAGCATTCACTCGTGTCCTTTACCGAATGGGCGGTGGAAGGCGGTATCGATCACGATACCCGTCGCCAGCAGAAAAAACCGGAGGCGGTATGACGGCGCGGATAGTCATTATCGGCGGCGGCCAGGCTGGCGGCTGGGCAGCGAAAACGCTGCGTGATGAAGGGTTTAGCGGCGAGATTTGCGTGGTTGCCGAAGAGCAATGGGATTTTTACGAGCGCCCGCCGTTGTCGAAGGCGGCGTTGCTGGAGGCCGAACCGGCGCTGCCGCGGTTATTTAGCGCCGAGGCGCAGCAGGCGCTGAACCTACGCTGGTATCGCCCGCTGCGTGCGGAATCGATCGATCGGCAAAATAAAACCCTGGCGCTGAGCAACGGTGAAACGCTGGCATATGACCAACTGTTGATCGCCACCGGCGGCCGGGCGCGACTGCCGTCCGAGGGCTGGGCGCAGCATCCGCAGGTTTATACCCTGCGCCACTGGCAGGACGCGCAGCGTCTGAAGCAGCGGCTGGCATCGGCAACGCGGCTGGCGATCGTTGGCGGCGGCTGGATTGGCCTCGAAATCGCCGCCTCGGCGCGCAAAAGCGACGTGGCCGTAACCCTTTACGAGCAGCAGCCGGCGCTGTGCATGCGCTCGGTCAGTATGGAGGTCTCGCAGGCGCTGGCGCAAATACATCGCCAGCAGGGCGTTGAGATTCGCGGCGGCTGCGGCGCGCTGGAGCTGGAAGAGGATAACGGCCTGCCGACTCTGCACTGCGACGGCCAGCGGGAAACCTTCGATGCGGTAGTGGTGGGGATCGGCGTCGATCTGAATCTCGAACTGGCGCGCGATGCCGGGCTCACTGTCGATCGCGGGATTGTCGTTAATGCCCAGGGGCGCAGTAACGATCCGGCGATTTTCGCCGCTGGCGATGTCGCTCAGCACCATCAGTACGGCCTGTGCATTCAGTCGTGGGCCTTTGCGCAAAATCAGGCCATCGCAACGGCGAAAGCGATGCTCGATCCGCAGGCCAGCGGCTACGACGAGGCGCCCTGGCTGTGGTCGGATCAATACGATCGCAATATCCAGATCCTCGGGATCCCGCAGACGGGCAGCCGCACCATTGTGCGTGACGAGCCGCAGGGCGCGATCTACTTCTCCCTGAATGCCGATGGACGCTTAACTCAGCTGGTGGCCTTCAATAATGCACGTATCGTGAAGCTGGCGAAGCGCTGGATGGCGGCGGGAAGGGATCTCTCTAACGTCCCGCTCGCTGACCCGACTTTCTCGCTGATGTCATTGCGATAAGTAACGCGAACCCTTAAGGGGGAGAAATGACCACATTAGAGACCAACGCCGCGCCTGCAGAGGCGAGCGGCGAGGGCGTCCGCACGCCTGTAAAAGCAGTTCGTTGGGCCATTCCGCTGTCCCTGCTGGCCTGCGTGCTGCTGGCTTTTTTCGACAAAATCAGTATCGCCGCGCTGTTTTCCGATAGTCACTTCCAGCAGGCGATGGGCATCGATTTCGACACCACCCGGCTGGGCATTCTGATGAGCGCCTTTTTGCTGAGTTACGGCTTCTCGTCAGTGTTATTAAGCGGCCTTGGCGACCGGATTGCGCCGCTGCGTCTGCTGACTGGAATGATGGTGGTGTGGTGCATCCTGATGGTGATCATGGGTTTCACCCACAACTACGCGCTGATGGTGATGCTACGCGTCCTGTTGGGCATCGCCGAAGGGCCGCTGTTCCCGCTGGCGTTTGCCGTGGTGCGCCACACCTTCCCGCAGCGGCTACAGGCCCGCGCCACCATGCTGTGGCTGCTCGGCACGCCGGTTGGCGCAGCGTTGGGATTCCCGCTGTCAATTTGGCTACTTAATACTTTCGGCTGGCAGAGCACATTTTTCGTGATGGCGATGCTGACGGTACCGGTGCTGATTTTTGTGCGCATCGGGCTGCGCGGCGTGCAACTGGAGGCGAGAGCGAGCAGCGATAAAACCTCGCAGGAAGCGCGCCGCAGCGCGCGTCGCGAGCTCTTTGTGAGTCCGCATTTTTGGATGATCTGCATCTTCAACATCGCCTTTCTCGCCTATCTGTGGGGGATCAACGGCTGGCTACCGGGCTACCTGATTAAAGGTAAAGGCATTCATCTGGAACACGCCGGCTGGCTGTCGTCGATGCCGTTTATCGCCATGTTGCTAGGCGAAATTATCGGCGCCTGGCTGTCCGACCGCGTCGATAGGCGCGCCGCCGCCTGCTTTATTTCCCTGGCAGGCGCGGGTATTGGCCTGGCGGCAGTGATGCATTTCACCACGCCGCTGCCGGTAATCGCGGCGATGAGCTTTAGCACCTTTATGTGGGGCACCGGCGCGCCGAACATTTTCGCCCTACTGGCTAAAGCGACCCATCCACGGGTCAGCGCCACGGCGGGGGGGATTTTCAACGGGCTGGGAAACTTTGCCGGGGCGCTATCGCCGGCGGTGATGGGCGCGCTTATCGCCTTCACCCATAGCATGGATTCCGGGCTGATTTTTCTGGCAGTGATGGCGGCGGTGGGCTGCGCCCTGTTACTGCCGCTGCTGAGACGTTACTGAGGATAAAACGATGACTGATTCAACCGTAACTGCAAAACAGAGTTTGAAACCTGACCATTTGACGATGGAAGAGTGGGTGGAGTCGCGTATCGCGCGCTTCGAAGGCCGTAAATACGACTGGAATGCGCTGAAATTCCAGGCCGATTTCGACCCCAAATATCGCCGCGCGCAGATGCGCTACATCGGCACCGGCGCCACCGGCGTCGCCAGCGATACCAACACCGTTCCGGCGGAGCACTTCACCTTTTCCACCATGGTGTTGCCGTCCAAATGTGAAGGCCCGCTGCATCTGCATGATGACGTAGAAGAGGTGTTCTTCATGCTCAAAGGGCAGATCACCCTGATGATTCAGGATGGCGACAACTATACCGAAACGGTACTGCGCGAACGCGATCTGATCTCGGTGCCGCCCGGAATCTATCGCGGTTTGTTTAACCACGGCGAAGAGGAGGCGCTGATGTGCGTGATGCTGGGCACGCCGAAACCGCATGTTCCGACTTATCCGGAAGATCATCCGCTGTCAAAAGTGAAGCGTAACTAAGGAGCGATGATGACGGGTTTTCGTGAACAAGGATGCGGGGTACCGCTGACGCTGCTGCACGGCATCAGTTCCGGCGCAGCCTCCTGGCATAAACAGATGGCGCTGCCCGGCTACCGCGTCCTGGCCTGGGATATGCCCGGTTATGGCGAAAGCCCGATGCTTGCGGCGGCGCCGGCGGATGCTGGCGATTACGCTGACGCGCTGGCGCTGATGCTGGACCGTGCCGGGGTAGAACAAACCGTACTGGTCGGCCATTCGCTGGGCGCGTTGGTGGCGGCTGCCTTCGCCGCGAAATATCCGCAGCGGGTGCTTTATCTGGTGCTGGCCGACGTCGCGCAGGGCTACGGTCAGGCGGAGGTCGCACAGCGGGAAAACGTCTGGCTAGGGCGTCAGCAGCAGATAGCGCAAGGCGGCGAGGCGATGGCCCAGGGGCGAGCGGCAAAACTTCTGCGCCCTGGCGCGCGCGAAGCTGATGTGGCGACGGTGGCGGCGGGGATGTGCAGGCTACGCCGCGACGGTTATCTCGCCGCGGCCTGGATGCTGGCTCATGACGACATTCACCGTTGGCTCGCCGACTATCGCGGTCGTCTCTCCGTGTGGTGTGGCGAGCAGGATGCCATTACCCAACCGGAGTTAGTGCAAGGAGTGGCGCTGCGTTACGGCGCTCCTTACATCGCCATCCCGCAGGCTGGGCATGCCAGCTATCTCGATAATGAAATCTTTTTTAATCAACAGCTTTTACGCATAGGGGAAGAGGTGCGCGATGAATGCACAAATTGAAGGACGCGTCGCGGTCGTCACCGGCGGTTCGTCAGGAATCGGCTTTGAAACGCTGCGCCTGTTGCTGGGCGAAGGGGCGAAGGTCGCCTTTTGCGGCCGCAACCCGGATCGTCTGGCCAGCGCCTATGCAGCACTGCAAAACGAATATCCAGAAGGCGAGGTGTTCTCCTGGCGCTGTGACGTACTGAACGAAGCGGAAGTTGAGGCGTTCGCCGCCGCGGTCGCCGCGCGTTTCGGCGGCGTCGATATGCTGATTAATAACGCCGGCCAGGGCTATGTCGCCCACTTCGCCGATACGCCACGCGAGGCCTGGCTGCACGAAGCCGAACTGAAACTGTTCGGCGTGATTAACCCGGTAAAGGCCTTTCAGTCGCTGCTTGAGGCGTCGGATATCGCCTCGATTACCTGTGTGAACTCGCTGCTGGCGTTACAGCCGGAAGAGCACATGATCGCCACCTCTGCCGCCCGCGCCGCGCTGCTCAATATGACGCTGACTCTGTCGAAAGAGCTGGTGGATAAAGGCATTCGAGTGAATTCCATTCTGCTGGGGATGGTGGAGTCCGGGCAGTGGCAGCGCCGTTTTGAGAGCCGAAGCGATAAGAGCCAGAGTTGGCAGCAGTGGACCGCCGATATCGCCCGTAAGCGGGGGATCCCGATGGCGCGTCTCGGTAAGCCGCAGGAGCCAGCGCAAGCGCTGCTATTCCTCGCTTCGCCGCTGGCCTCCTTTACCACCGGCGCGGCGCTGGACGTTTCCGGCGGTTTCTGTCGCCATCTGTAAGGAAAGATGATGAAAAAGGTCATGTTAATTGGCTATGGCGCGATGGCCCAGGCGGTGATTGAACGCCTGCCGCCGCAGGTGAAGGTGGAGTGGATCGTGGCGCGTGAATCGCATCACGCAGCGATCTGCCTGCAGTTTGGTCAAACGGTGACGCCGCTTACCGATCCGCTGCAATGCGGTGGGACGCCGGATCTGGTGCTGGAATGCGCCAGTCAGCAGGCGGTCGCGCAGTACGGCGAAGCGGTGCTGGCGCGCGGCTGGCATCTGGCGGTGATCTCGACCGGTGCGTTGGCGGACAGCGAACTGGAACAGCGTTTACGCCAGGCGGGTGGCAAGCTGACGCTGCTGGCTGGCGCGGTGGCCGGAATAGATGGCCTGGCGGCGGCGAAAGAGGGGGGGCTTGAACGAGTGACCTATCGGTCGCGTAAAAGCCCGGCCAGTTGGCGTGGTAGCTATGCTGAACAGCTTATCGACCTCAGCGCGGTCAATGAAGCGCAGATTTTCTTTGAGGGCAGCGCCCGCGAGGCGGCCCGGTTATTCCCTGCGAATGCCAACGTGGCGGCAACCATCGCGCTGGGCGGTATCGGCCTTGACGCGACCCGGGTACAGCTGATGGTCGATCCGGCTACGCAACGCAACACCCATACGCTACACGCCGAAGGATTGTTCGGCGAGTTTCACCTGGAGCTGAGCGGCCTGCCGCTCGCCAGCAATCCGAAAACATCGACCCTCGCGGCACTGAGCGCGGTACGCGCCTGCCGTGAACTGGCATAACGCAGAGAGGCTGAGATGGACGAATTAGACATTTTTATCGGCGGCCAGTGGCGTCGCGGCGGCGGCAATTTGATGCACAGCCAGTTTCCGGCGGATGGCGCTATTAACGCGGCGCTGCATGCGGCAAGCCTCGATGATCTGCAGGAGGCGATCGACTGTGCCGACCGCGCCTGGCGGGAGCCAACGTGGCGGGCGATGCTGCCGCATCAGCGGGCGAAGATCCTGCATAAGGTCGCGGAACTGATAGAGGTGCAACTTGATGAGTTAAGCCAAAAGCAGAGCCGCGATAACGGTAAGCCGCTGGCGGAGGCGCGGGGACTGGTGATGAGCGCGGCGGGGACGGCGCGCTATTTTGCCGCCGCCTGTGAACTGCTGGAGGGCGAGCTGCCGACGCCGCGGCAGGCGGATCTATTGACCCTGAGCCGCTATGAGCCGCTGGGCGTGGTGGCGGCGATCACCCCGTGGAACTCGCCGATCGCCAGCGAAATGCAGAAGGTGGCCCCGGCGATCGCCGCCGGAAATGCGGTGATCCTCAAACCGGCGGAAGCCACGCCGCTGATGGCGCTGGAGCTGGCGAAGATCTTTGAGCAGGCCGGTTTACCCGCCGGACTGCTGAGCGTGCTGCCGGGTAAAGGATCGATTATCGGCGATGCGCTGGCCCGCCATCCTAAGGTGCGCAAAATTTCCTTTACCGGCGGCACCACCACCGGACGTCACCTGGCGCATGTGGCGGCGGAAAAACTGATCCCGGCGTCGCTGGAGCTGGGCGGCAAATCACCGACCATCGTGCTGGAAGATGCCGATATCGAACAGGCGGCGCGGGGCATCTGCTACGGCATTTTCAGCTCCGGCGGCCAGGCCTGTATTGCCGGCTCGCGGCTGTTTGTTCATGACAGAGTGTACCCGCAATTAATGGCCCGCCTGCTGGAGTTAACCCAAGGGCTGCGGGTTGGTCACCCGTTCAACGCTGGCACCCACGTCGGGCCGCTGATCAACGATAAACACCGCCAGAGCGTGCAGGAGTACGTCGAGCTGGCGAAACGCGAAGGCGGCAGGGTGCTATGCGGCGGCGAGATCCCGGCGGATCCGGCACTGGCGGCAGGCAGCTATTTCCTGCCGACCATCATTGAAGGGCTGAACAATCAGGCCCGCGTTTGCCAGGAAGAGATCTTCGGGCCGGTACTGGTGGCGATGCGTTTTCGCGATGAAGCGGCGTTAATCCGTGAGGCCAATGATTCGGTCTTTGGGCTGGCGGCGGGGATCTGGACGCGCGATACCGGCCGCGCGCTGCGTCTGAGCGAGCAGCTGGAAGCCGGTACGGTGTGGATCAACACCTACAAAGTTTTCTCCATTTCGACCCCGTTTGGGGGCTTTAAAGAGAGCGGTCTGGGCCGCGAAAAAGGGATCCAGGGGCTGAAGGCCTGGATGCAGCAAAAGAGCATTTATCTGGCGACGGGTAATAGCGTCAACCACTGGTGCGACTGAGAAAGGGTGAGCAATGAGCGAAATGATAACCGTCGGCGATGCCATCGCCAGAACGCTGGAGCAGTATCACGTTGAAGCCATTTATGGCGTCATTTCTATCCATAACCTGCCGATCGCCGATGCCGTCGGCCAGCGGGAAAAAATCCGCTTTGTTCCGGCGCGAGGTGAAGCGGGCTCGGTGACCATGGCTGACGCCCACGGCCGTTTTTCAGGGCTCGGCGTGGCGCTGACCAGTACCGGCGCGGGGGCGGGTAATGCGGTCGGCGCGCTGGTTGAGGCGATGAACGCCGGTACGCCGCTGCTGCACCTGACCGGACAGGTCGAAAAAGCCTGGCTGGACGCCGACACCGGTTTTATTCACGAAACCCGCGATCAGTTGACCTTTCTGAAAGCCAGTTCGAAGCGCGCTTACCGCATTAGCAACGCCAACCAGGCGGTGGCTATCCTGCATAAGGCGATTCAGGAGGCGCAGACGCCGCCGTGCGGCCCGGTCTCGGTGGAGATCCCAATCGACATTCAGAGCGCCAAAATACCGTTTTCACTGCTGACCGCGCCGCTGAAACGCGCTCCGGCGGTTGAGCCGGAACCGGCGATGGTCGATGCGCTGTGGGCGCAGCTTAAGCAGGCGAAGCGGCCCTTGCTGTGGCTTGGCGGCGGCGCGTTAGAGAGCGGCGAGGCGGTGAAGACGCTGGCGGATGCCGGGGTGACGGTGATCTCCAGCACCCACGGCCGCGGCATTCTGGCAGACAGCCATCGCGCCAGCTTGCGCGCGTTTCATAATTCTCCCTCGGTTGAAGCGCTGATTTCACAATGTGATTTCACACTTGTGGCCGGTTCCCGGCTGCGCAGCAACGAAACGCGCTCGTGGACGCTGGCGCTGCCCACGCCGAGGGTGCAGATTGATATCGACCCGGCGGCGGCCAGCCGTAACTACCTGATGGACAACACGCTGGTGGCGGACTGCCGCGCTTTATTAGACGCGCTGGCGAAGCGGGTACAGGGCCGGATGTGGGGCGATGCGCATTGGGATAGCCAACTTAAAGAGGCGGTAGAGGCGGCGGAGCAGGGGCTGCGCGACCAGTGCGGCGCTTACGCTAAATTGAATGACGCGATTGCGCAGGCGCTGCCCGATGACGGCATTCTGGTGCGCGATATTACCGTTTCCGGCAGCCTGTGGGGCAGCCGTCTGTTCCGCGCTCACGGTCCGCTGATGAATATCCATTCTCTGGCCGGAGCCATCGGTATGGGGCTGCCGATGGCGGTGGGCACCGCGATTGCCAATCCGCAACGGAAAGTGGTCGGCCTGGTCGGCGACGGCGGCCTGAGCCTGAACCTTGGCGAAGTGGCGACTCTGGCGCAGGAGAAGGCCAACGTGACGCTGTTGATTATGAACGACGGCGGCTACGGCGTAATGCGCGGTATTCAGGATAAGTACTTTGGCGGTCGCCAGTATTACAACGAGCTGCACACGCCGGACTTTACCCTGCTGGCGCAGGCGATGGGTCTGCAGGCGTGGAGCGTGGATCGGGCTGAGGATTTTCAGGCGGTGATGACCGAGGCGCTGGCGATGCCGGGGCCATCGGTGGTGGAAGTGAAGATGGGCCAGATTGGCGCGCTGCGCTTTGCCGGCCCGCCGCAGAAGACGCTGTATTAATGATAACACAGTGACCCCAACCCTCTCCCTTCCGGGGAGAGGGTACCGTACGGCACAGGGGGTTAATCAAGGCGCCGGACGGTTGCTCCTGCGCGCCGGGAGAGGGCCGACCCGCAGGAGAGGGTTCATGACGTGCTTAAAACACGTTAAACGGATATTCGACGTAGAACCGCACTTCATTGCCGCTGACGTTATAGTCGCTGGCGTTGCTGGAAACCCGCAGTACCGAATACCGGAGTCTGAATTTCAAATCTTTCGCCGCCCCGTTTTGCACCTGGTATTGAACCTGATTGAACCATTCGTGTTCTTTGCCGTTGCTGGTCTCTGACGTTTTAATGTTATCCCCGCGCACGTAGGCGGTGGTCCAGGTCAGCCCCGGTAGCCCCAGCCCGGCAAAATCCAGTCCGTACGATGCCTGCCAGGAACGTTCATCTTCCCCGTTAAAATCAGACCAGTAGGAGTTGGCCAGCCAGATGGTGTTCCCGCCATCGCCGACGCCGCCCTGGTTCTGGTAGCCGCCATAGTGGTAGCCGGTGCTGCCGCTGCTTTGCTGGTAAGCGACTTTAAAGGTATGAATATCCCAGATATAGCTGGCGGCCAGACTCCAGATGTTGTTACTGCGTCCGGTGTCATTGGCATCGGCATATTCTTGATCCAGACGTGAGTGATAGCCGTTGAAATCGAGAATCAGCTGCTGGCTGGCGGCGAACGGCTGCTTGTAGTTCAGGCCGAGATACTGCTTATTCAGCACGTCCTCGACGTGTGAAGCGTATAGCGCGCCGCTGAGCTGGTCGTTGAATTGATAGCTGGCGCCGCCAAAGGTCAGGCTCTTCAGGCCGCTATTGTGGCTGTCGTCACTTTTGCGCTGCTGATCGGTGAGATAACCGGCGTTAATTTCCAGACCGTCGATTTCTCTTGAGGTCAGCATGGTACCGGTATAGCTCTCGTAGAGCAGGCGCGAGTCGTCGGCGTAGACGATGGGCAGCATTGGGCGCTGGCTGCCGTAGCTGAGCACGGTATTCGAAAAGCGCATTTTGCCGGTGGCGCCGAATTTCGCGAGGTCGGATTTTGCCCGGCCGTCGTCATCCTGGGCGAAAAAGTCGATACCGCCCGCGCCGCTACGGCCGCGGCCGCCGTCGAGGCGCACGGCGTACTGCGCAATGCCGTCAACGCCGAAGCCGACCGGCCCTTGAGTAAAGCCGGACTCGAAGGTGGCGATAATTCCCTGGCCCCATTCGGCTTTATCCGGCAGCCCATCGCGATAATCGCGTTTGATATAAGCGTTACGTAAAAAGAGATCCAGATGACTGTCGTCAATAAAGCCCTGGCTGGTCGATTGTTGGCTGGCGAAAGCCGGTGCGGCGGCAATAATGCCAAGTGCGATGAATGGTAATTCTTTTTTCACTGAGGGCACTTCTCTGTCTGTCGATATATTCAAGGGAATCACTGCAATCGCGATATTCTCCTGAAATAATGTCGAAAGCAATCATTGTGTGAGCAATGGTATCGGCAGGAAACAAGCGGTGTGGCGCGCGCTGGCTGCGTTTGGCGAAGAGGGGTGGACTATTTAATATTTGGTCGAACCCGGTTCTGAAAGGCGGATTGCGTACGCCGTTTTTCATTTGCCAAATAATATATTGCTGAGTAACAGCATATAAAATAATTGGCTGCGACGAGGTGCAATCATAATTAACGGTTTGTGCGCTTAAATTATCAATTGATGCGGCTAAATATTTTTACTGGTAGATAAAAAAGGGAGGCAGACATGCCTCCCGCTGGCGGTTATTTAATCCCGTCGGCCTTCATGCGATCGCGAATATGCTGCGCGCGGGCTTCCGATGCCGGGTGATCGTCAAACATGGAGCTCTGACGGCCGGCTTCCAGCTTGGCCAGTTTTTCGAAGCTGGTGGCCAGTCCCGACGGATTGATGCCGCGCTTACGCAGCAGATCGTAAGAGTAGTCGTCCGCTTCCGATTCCTGGCGCTGGGAGAACTGCGAGTTCACCAGTTTTTCACCCAGATCGCCGAGCTGCGACTGGGACAGGCTGCCGACGATGCCGCCGGCGGAGGCCGCCGCCGCGCGCACGGCGTTGGTGCCCAGGGCAACCTGCATCCCTTTCTTCACGTGGCCCAGCGCGACGTGGCCCATTTCGTGGCCGATCACCGCCTCGACTTCATTATCGTTCATCAGATCCATCAGCCCGCTGTAGACGCGGATGCAGCCGTTGGCCATGGCGAAGGCGTTGACATCCTTGGTCTCATAGACCTTGTAGTTCACGGGCTGACCATTGATGTTATCGCCCAGCGCAGCCGCGATTTTGTTCAGCCGCTGGCTGTATTCACTGCTGGCCGGGGCGATTTTCGCTTTGGCGTCCATCTCTTTACAGGCCTGGTCGCTTAAGGTTTTCACCTGCGCGTCGCTGAGGGAGTATGCCTGGAAGGCTTCGGCCCCTGAGCTGAGCAGACCGTTGGAGTCCATGTTCTGACATCCGGTGAGCGTTGCTGCGATCCCAAGAGCAAGTACGGTTGAGCGAATTTTCATTTTTTATCTTCCACAATCTTATGGTTGTTTATCCGACAATACGGCGACGGCAGGGAACCGTATTCTGCGTAAATTATAAAGAGTATCGCAGGATACGGGCGAGCGGATTCCGGCGTAGCACAACCTGTTCCAGAGATTTCTTAAAGGGCAAAAGGATGCTCCATGTACATGACTTGTCGCTTGGGTTACATTGTTCACACTTTTTTCCGGCGTAGCCCAAAACGCGCTCTCGTCAAGTCGTTAAGGGCATGGCCTTCAACAGTCCGAACTGGAGTCAAAATGTCCTCACGTAAAGAGCTTGCTAACGCTATTCGTGCGCTGAGCATGGACGCTGTACAGAAAGCCAAATCCGGCCACCCGGGTGCCCCGATGGGTATGGCTGACATTGCCGAAGTGCTGTGGCGTGATTTCCTGAACCATAACCCGAACAATCCGGCCTGGGCTGACCGTGACCGTTTTGTACTGTCCAATGGCCATGGTTCGATGCTGATTTACAGCCTGCTGCACCTCACTGGCTACGATCTGCCGATTGAAGAGCTGAAAAACTTCCGCCAGCTGCACTCTAAAACGCCGGGCCACCCGGAAGTCGGCTACACCGCGGGCGTAGAAACCACTACCGGTCCGCTGGGCCAGGGTATCGCTAACGCGGTCGGGATGGCTATCGCCGAGAAAACTCTGGCGGCGCAGTTCAACCGTCCGGGGCACGACATCGTCGACCACTACACCTACGCTTTCATGGGCGATGGCTGCATGATGGAAGGCATTTCTCACGAAGTGTGCTCCCTGGCCGGTACCCTGAAGCTGGGCAAACTGGTGGCCTTCTATGATGACAACGGCATCTCCATCGACGGCCACGTTGAAGGCTGGTTCACCGACGATACCGCCAAACGCTTTGAAGCCTACGGCTGGCACGTGGTGCGCGGCGTTGACGGTCACGACGCTGACGCCATCAAACGCGCGGTAGAAGAAGCGCGCGCGGTTACCGACAAACCGTCCCTGCTGATGTGCAAAACCATCATCGGTTTCGGTTCGCCGAACAAAGCCGGTACCCACGACTCCCACGGCGCGCCGCTGGGCGACGCCGAAATCGCCCTGACCCGCGAAGCGCTGGGTTGGAAACACGCGCCGTTTGACATCCCGTCTGACATCTATGCGCAGTGGGATGCCAAAGAAGCTGGCCAGGCGAAAGAAGCGGCCTGGAATGAGAAGTTCGCTGCCTACGCCAAAGCTTTCCCGCAGGAAGCCGCCGAATTCACCCGTCGTATGAAAGGCGAGATGCCGTCTGACTTCGACGCGAAAGCCAACGAGTTCATCGCGAAGCTGCAGGCCAACCCGGCGAAAATCGCCAGCCGTAAAGCCTCTCAGAACGCCATCGAAGCGTTCGGTCCGCTGCTGCCGGAATGCCTCGGTGGCTCCGCAGATCTCGCGCCATCTAACCTGACCCTGTGGTCTGGTTCTAAGCCGATCAACGAAGATACTGCCGGTAACTACATTCACTACGGCGTGCGTGAGTTCGGTATGACCGCTATCGCCAACGGTATCGCGCTGCACGGCGGTTTCCTGCCGTACACCTCCACCTTCCTGATGTTCGTGGAATATGCGCGTAACGCGGTACGTATGGCGGCGCTGATGAAGCAGCGTCAGGTGATGGTCTACACCCATGACTCCATCGGTCTGGGCGAAGATGGCCCGACTCACCAGCCGGTAGAGCAGGTGGCTTCCCTGCGCGTGACCCCGAACATGTCCACCTGGCGTCCGTGTGACCAGGTGGAATCCGCGATTGCGTGGAAATATGGCGTTGAGCGTCAGGACGGCCCGACCGCGCTGATCCTGTCCCGTCAGAACCTGGCGCAGCAGGAGCGTACCGCAGAGCAGCTGGCGAACGTGGCCCGCGGCGGTTACGTGCTGAAAGATTGCGCCGGCCAGCCGGAGCTGATCTTCATCGCCACCGGTTCGGAAGTTGAGCTGGCGGTTGCCGCGTGGGACAAACTGACCGCCGAAGGCGTGAAGGCGCGCGTGGTCTCCATGCCGTCCACCGACGCGTTCGACAAGCAGGATGCGGCTTATCGTGAATCCGTACTGCCGAAAGCCGTGACCGCGCGCGTTGCCGTGGAAGCGGGCATCGCTGACTACTGGTTCAAATATGTTGGCCTGAACGGCGCTATCGTTGGCATGACCACCTTCGGTGAGTCTGCGCCGGCTGAGCAGCTGTTCGAAGAGTTCGGCTTCACCGTCGACAATGTGGTCGCTAAAGCGAAAGCGCTGCTGTAATCGCTGGTACGGTGCGGGCTAATGCCCTCACCCCAACCCTCTCCCACAGGAGAGGGGGCAAGCACCAAAAACGGTAACCCAAGGGTTACCGTTTTTGCTTTTACCTCGTCACCCGGCTTTTTTGTATCTGCTATTCCTGAACCATGTAATACGGTTGTAAATTATTCCAGCAAAAATGTGATGTGAGTCATATAGCTGGTTTATTGCGCTGGACAAACATTCCTTTTATTCCTCGTTTGGCTTATTCTAGCTGAAGCGTTTCAGTCGTTTAAATGTTCGACAATTAATCAATCAGTCGCAGTTTGCAGCTGGTAAGGTTTCCCTCAGAGCGTAGCTGGATTACTCTGTCAGCCACCTCATCACAGGGACAGCCTTGCAGGAGATCTATGACCATTCGCATCGCGATTAATGGCTTCGGTCGTATTGGACGCAATGTGGTTCGTGCGCTATATGAATCCGGGCGCCGTGCGGAAATCACCGTGGTGGCAATCAATGAGCTGGCGGATGCTGCGGGCATCGCGCATTTGTTGAAATATGACACCAGCCATGGCCGTTTCGCCTGGGATGTTCGTCAGGAGCGCGAGCAGTTGTTTGTTGGCGATGATGCCATCCGTCTGCTGCACGAGCCGACCATTGCGGCGCTGCCCTGGCGCGAGCTGGCGGTAGACGTGGTGCTCGACTGCACCGGCGTTTACGGAAGCCGTGAGCACGGTGAGGCGCACCTGCAGGCGGGGGCGAAGAAAGTGCTCTTCTCCCATCCCGGCGGCAACGACCTCGACGCGACGGTGGTGTATGGCGTCAATCAGGATGAACTCCGCGCCGAGCACCGTATTGTCTCCAACGCCTCCTGTACCACCAACTGCATTATTCCGATCATTAAACTGTTAGATGATGCCTATGGCATCGAGTCCGGCACCGTCACCACCATTCACTCGGCGATGCATGACCAGCAGGTGATTGACGCCTATCATCCGGATCTCCGGCGTACCCGCGCGGCCAGCCAGTCGATCATTCCGGTGGATACCAAACTGGCGGCAGGGATAACCCGTATTTTCCCGCAGTTTAACGACCGTTTTGAAGCGATTGCCGTGCGGGTGCCGACGATAAACGTGACGGCAATTGACCTGAGCGTGACGGTTAAAAAACCGGTAAAAGCATGTGAAGTCAACCAGTTGCTGCAAAAAGCAGCACAAGGTGCATTTCATGGTATAGTTGACTATACGGAATTACCGTTGGTCTCGACAGATTTTAACCACGATCCGCACAGTGCTATTGTTGATGGCACGCAAACCCGGGTCAGTGGCGCGCATCTGATCAAAACGCTGGTCTGGTGCGATAACGAATGGGGCTTTGCTAACCGAATGCTCGACACGACGTTAGCGATGGCGGCTATTGGTTTCAGGTTCGACGCGTAAACGTCGACAAAACTTTATGAATCAACGAGAGGATTCACCATGTCTGTAATTAAGATGACCGATCTGGATCTGGCTGGTAAACGCGTTTTTATCCGTGCGGATCTGAACGTACCAGTTAAAGACGGGAAAGTAACCAGCGACGCGCGTATCCGTGCATCTCTGCCGACCATCGAACTGGCGCTGAAGCAGGGCGCGAAAGTGATGGTAACCTCCCACCTGGGTCGTCCGACCGAAGGCGAGTACAACGAAGAATTCTCTCTGCTGCCGGTTGTTAATTACCTGAAAGACAAACTGTCCAACCCGGTACGTCTGGTTAAAGACTACCTGGACGGCGTTGAAGTGGCTGCCGGCGAGCTGGTGGTGCTGGAAAACGTTCGCTTCAACAAAGGCGAGAAAAAAGACGACGAAGCGCTGTCCAAAAAATACGCCGCGCTGTGCGACGTGTTCGTGATGGACGCCTTCGGTACCGCGCACCGCGCGCAGGCTTCCACCCACGGTATCGGCAAATTTGCTGACGTGGCGTGCGCAGGCCCGCTGCTGGCCGCTGAACTGGACGCGCTGGGTAAAGCGCTGAAAGAGCCGGCTCGTCCGATGGTCGCTATCGTCGGTGGTTCTAAAGTATCCACTAAGCTGACCGTGCTGGATTCCCTGTCTAAAATCGCTGACCAGCTGATCGTCGGCGGCGGTATCGCTAACACCTTCGTTGCCGCCCAGGGCCACAACGTCGGCAAATCCCTGTACGAAGCGGACCTGGTTGATGAAGCCAAGCGCCTGCTGAGCACCTGCGATATCCCGGTTCCGACTGACGTTCGCGTCGCGACCGAGTTCTCCGAAACCGCAACGGCGACTCTGAAATCTGTTAACGACATCAAAGATGATGAGCAGATCCTGGACCTTGGCGACGTTTCCGCACAGAAACTGGCTGAAATTCTGAAGAACGCCAAAACCATTCTGTGGAACGGCCCGGTTGGCGTATTCGAATTCCCGAACTTCCGTAAAGGGACTGAAATCGTGGCTAACGCTATCGCGGACAGCGAAGGTTTCTCCATCGCCGGCGGCGGTGACACCCTGGCAGCGATCGACCTGTTCGGCATCGCTGACAAAATTTCCTACATCTCCACTGGCGGCGGCGCGTTCCTTGAATTCGTCGAAGGCAAAGTCCTGCCGGCAGTAGCGATGCTCGAAGAGCGCGCTAAGCAGTAATTCAGTTCAGGCGGGGAAACCCGCCTGTTTTTCAGCGCGCTTAAGGGCTCGCGAACCTTCTTCAACGGTCGAAGATACAGATACAGGACTAAGTAACATGTCTAAAATTTTTGATTTCGTAAAACCGGGCGTCATCACTGGCGACGACGTTCAGAAAGTGTTCCAGGTAGCGAAAGAAAACAACTTTGCACTGCCAGCGGTAAACTGCGTAGGGACTGACTCCATCAACGCCGTTCTGGAAGCTGCTGCGAAAGTACGCTCTCCGGTTATCGTTCAGTTCTCTAACGGCGGCGCAGCGTTCATCGCAGGTAAAGGCGTGAAAACTGACGTTCCTCAGGGTGCTGCTATCCTCGGCGCTATCTCTGGCGCGCACCACGTGCACCAGATGGCTGAGCACTACGGCGTGCCGGTTATCCTGCACACTGACCACTGCGCGAAGAAACTGCTGCCGTGGATCGACGGCCTGCTGGACGCGGGTGAAAAACACTTCGCCGCTACCGGCAAACCGCTGTTCTCTTCTCACATGATCGACCTGTCTGAAGAGTCCCTGCACGAAAACATCGAAATCTGCTCTAAATACCTGGCGCGCATGGCCAAAATGGACATGACCCTGGAAATCGAACTGGGTTGCACCGGTGGCGAAGAAGACGGCGTGGACAACAGCCACATGGACGCTTCCGCCCTGTACACCCAGCCGGAAGACGTGGATTACGCGTACACCGAGCTGAGCAAAATCAGCCCGCGCTTCACCATCGCCGCTTCCTTCGGTAACGTACACGGCGTGTACAAACCGGGTAACGTCGTTCTGACCCCGACTATCCTGCGCGATTCTCAGGAATATGTTTCCAAGAAACATAACCTGCCGCACAACAGCCTGAACTTCGTCTTCCACGGCGGTTCCGGTTCTTCCGCTCAGGAAATCAAAGACTCCGTCAGCTACGGCGTAGTGAAAATGAACATCGATACCGACACCCAGTGGGCAACCTGGGACGGTATCCTGCAGTACTACAAAGCGAACGAAGCTTACCTGCAGGGCCAGCTGGGCAACCCGAAAGGCGAAGACCAGCCGAACAAGAAATACTACGACCCGCGCGTATGGCTGCGTGCTGCACAGACTTCCATGGTGACTCGTCTGGAGCAGGCATTTAAAGAGCTGAACGCGATCGACGTTCTGTAAGAAAAATCTGTTTCTTACCCCGAAGCCCGCAGCAATGCGGGCTTTTTTATTATCTTAACAACAGGATAGCTCAGCAGAAAACTGTGATCCATTTGGCAAAACGTGCACTTATTGTTTACCCTATAACCTGACTGCCCTGTCGCAGGCTGAGTTATTTACTTCCCCCTGGGGGATTCATAAGGAATGTTAAATGGAAGATTTGAACGTTGTCGATAGCATCAACCACGCCGGGACGTGGCTGGCACGCAACCAGGAGCTGCTGCTGAGCTATGCCGTCAACATCGTCGCGGCTATCGCTATCCTGATCGTCGGGATGATCGTGGCGCGCGTCGTCTCTAATACCGTCAACCGCCTGATGCTGGCGCGTAAAATTGACGCCACCGTTGCCGATTTCCTCTCCGCGCTGGTGCGCTATGCGGTTATCGCCTTTACGCTGATTGCCGCCCTGGGACGCGTGGGCGTGCAGACCGCCTCGGTCATTGCGGTGCTGGGCGCCGCGGGTTTAGCCGTCGGTCTGGCGCTGCAGGGATCACTGTCTAACCTCGCGGCTGGCGTACTGCTGGTGATGTTCCGCCCTTTCCGCGCCGGCGAGTATGTCGACCTTGGTGGTGTAGCGGGTACGGTGCTTAACGTACAGATTTTCTCCACTACCCTGCGTACCGCCGACGGTAAAGTGGTGGTGGTGCCGAACGGCAAAATCATCGCCGGCAACATCATTAACTTCTCCCGTGAACCGGCGCGCCGTAATGAGTTTATTATCGGCGTCTCTTACGATGCCGATATCGACAAGGTGAAGCAGCTCCTGACCTCGATTATCGAATCTGACGATCGTATTCTGCGCGATCGGGAAATGACGGTTCGCCTGAACGAACTCGGCGCCTCGTCGGTGAACTTCGTGGTGCGCGTCTGGAGCAAAAGCAGCGATCTGCAAAACGTCTACTGGGATATCCTCGAGCGCATCAAGCGTGAATTTGACGCCAACGGCATCAGCTTCCCTTATCCGCAGATGGATGTTCATGTGGTGCGTCTGCCGGAAAAAGCCGAGTAAACCGCCACTCAGTGACTCAGGCCGGCGATGCCGGCCTTTTTTAATGGCTCATTATTAGCTTTGCTTATTAATGATTAATACTTTCAATTTCCTCTAATAATTTATTCGCGTTATAGTCAGCGCCACTCTCGAACACAGCGGAAAAATCCTCATGTTTACCTATTACTTTCAGGGCCTTGCCCTGGGGGCGGCAATGATTTTGCCGCTTGGCCCCCAAAATGCTTTCGTGATGAACCAGGGGATCCGTCGTCAGTATCACCTGATGATTGCCTTGCTGTGCGCCGTCAGCGACTTGCTGCTGATCTGCGCCGGCATTTTTGGCGGCAGCGCGCTGCTGATGCAGTCCCCCTGGCTACTGGCGCTCGTGACCTGGGGCGGCGTGGCCTTTTTACTGTGGTACGGCTTTGGCGCATTGAAAACAGCGTTCAGCCAGAATCTTGAGCTCGCCAGCGCCGAGGTGATGCAGCAGGGGCGCTGGAAAATCATTATCACTATGCTGGCGGTCACCTGGCTGAATCCGCACGTTTATCTGGATACCTTTGTGGTGTTGGGCAGCCTGGGAGGCCAGCTGGCGATGGAGCCGAAGCGCTGGTTTGCGCTGGGAACCATTAGCGCCTCTTTCCTGTGGTTCTTTGGTCTGGCGCTGTTGGCCGCATGGCTGGCGCCGCGGCTGCGTACCGCCAGAGCCCAGCGGATCATCAACATTGTGGTCGGCGCCGTCATGTGGTTTATTGCGTTTCAGCTGGCAAAAGAGGGCGTCGGCCATATCCAGGCGTTGCTCAACTAAGCGTTGTCCGATGGACTTTCCCGCTGTACGCGCTAAGCTTGCTGGCATGCGTCCCGTAAGGGCGATTTAAGTAACATGGAGAAACGACAGTGAAGTTAAAAGTCTTAGCCCTGGCGGCAACACTCGGATTTAGCACGATGGCGGCACAGGCCAGCGAATTGCCGGACGGTCCGCATATTGTGACTTCAGGCACAGCAAGCGTTGCTGCGGTTCCGGATATCGCCACCCTGGCGATCGAAGTGAACGTGGCGGCAAAAGATGCCGCATCGGCAAAAAAACAGGCTGACGATCGCGTTGCGCAATACCTCTCTTTCCTCGAAAAGAGCGGCATTGCGAAAAAAGACATCAACTCGGCGAATCTGCGCACCCAACCTGATTACGACTATCAGAACGGGAAAAGCATTCTCAAAGGCTATCGCGCGGTGCGCACTGTCGAAGTGACCTTGCGCCAGCTGGATAAACTCAACGGTCTGCTGGACGGCGCCCTGAAAGCCGGTCTGAACGAAATTCGCTCCGTCTCGCTGGGCGTTGCGCAACCGGACGCCTACAAAGATAAAGCGCGTAAAGCGGCGATCGACGACGCCGTGCATCAGGCGCAGGAGCTGGCCGCAGGTTTCCACAGCAAGCTGGGTCCGGTGTACAGCGTGCGCTACCACGTCTCTAATTATCAGCCGAGCCCGATGGTTCGCATGATGAAGGCCGCTGACGCTGCGCCGGTTTCCGCCCAGGAAACCTACGAGCAGGCCACCATCCAGTTTGACGACCAGGTCGACGTCGTGTTTGAACTGCAGCCGGCGCAGGCCGCGGCCCCGGCCACGCCGGCGAAACCGGCTGAAGCGCCGAAACCGGCCCAGTAAGCGATAGAAACAAAAAAGCCACTTCAGCGAAGTGGCTTTTTTTATGCCCGCGGCTTAATCCTGACGCAGCACCTTGTGGCCGTAGTCGATGAGCGCATCGGTCACCCGGCGCATCATGCGGCTTTCCGGGGCAAAGCGGTGCCAGTAAAGCATACGGCGCTGAAACAGGCCGGGAGTGAGGTCGATAAGCTCGCCGCTGTTGAGCTCTTTTTCGATCTGCAGATGGGGGATCATGCAGCAGGTGGTGCCCTGGCGCGCCAGCTGGACGAAGGCTTCCGACGAGTTGACGATATGGCAGGGGACGCTACCCGGCGGCAGGTCGAAGTTTTGCTGCAGAAATGCCTGATGCATATCATCCAGATGATCGAAAGCGACGACCGGCGCTTTCAGCAGCGCCGAGCGCGTTACGCCGTTGGGGAAATAGCGTTGCGCAAACTCTTTTGAGGCGACAAACAGGTAATCGAGCGCGCCGAGCTGATCCACCAGGCAGCTTGGCAGCGCCTGCGGCTGGATACTTACCGCGCCGACCACTTCGCCACGGCGCAGGCGTTCCTGGGTGCGGGTTTCATCTTCCACCTGCAGGTTGAGACGAATAGGGGAGTCCGACAGCACATTAGCCAGCGCCGGCAGCAGCCAGGTCGCCAGACTGTCGGCGTTCACCGCCAGCGACAGCAGCAGCGGCGTGGAGCCAGTCTGCTCGTCCCCCAGCCACTCTTCCTCCAGCAGTTCAACCTGGCGCAACAGCGCCAGCAATTTTTGCCCTTGCTCGGTTGGGCGCGGCGGCACGGTACGTACCAGCAGCGGCTGGCCGAACATATTTTCCAGTTGCTTAATACGCTGTGAGACGGCGGACTGGGTAATACATAGCTTCTGCGCGGCGCGCTCAAATCCTCGTTCTCTAATCACCGCGTCCAGCGCTTGTAGTGTCCTGTAGTCCGGTCGTTTCATTATTCTGGCGTGCCCCCATAACTAATCGTTATCTCGCACTATGACATAAATTTTTATTTGATACAGACGAAATTGGTCTGCTCTGTTGTGTGATCTGCATCGCAGGGACATTTCCACTGTCGATGTTCTATAATGCGCCACAGGCATTCACATCTCGGACCATAATTATGACGCAGGATGAACTGAAAAAAGCGGTAGGTTGGGCGGCGCTGCAATACGTACAGCCAGGGACCATTGTGGGCGTAGGCACCGGCTCGACGGCGGCCCATTTTATTGACGCGCTGGGCACCATGAAGGGGCAAATCGAAGGGGCGGTTTCCAGCTCCGATGCCTCCACCGAGAAGCTGAAAAGCCTCGGGATCACCGTCTTCGATCTCAACAGCGTCGATCGCCTGGGGATCTACGTTGACGGCGCGGATGAGATCAACGGCCACATGCAGATGATCAAAGGCGGCGGCGCGGCGCTGACCCGTGAGAAGATCATCGCCTCGGTAGCGGATAAATTTATCTGCATCGCCGATGCCTCCAAGCAGGTCGATATTCTGGGTAAATTCCCGCTGCCGGTTGAGGTCATTCCGATGGCGCGCAGCGCCGTGGCGCGCCAGCTGGTCAAGTTGGGCGGCCGTCCGGAATACCGTCAGGGCGTGGTGACCGATAACGGCAACGTGATCCTTGACGTGCACGGCCTGGAAATTCTCGATGCTATCGCGCTGGAAAACGCGATTAACGGCATTCCTGGCGTCGTGACCGTGGGGCTGTTCGCCAACCGCGGCGCCGACGTGGCGCTGATCGGCACCGCTGACGGTGTGAAAACCATCGTAAAATAGTCTGTCCGCAGGGAGCCAACCGGCTCCCTCGCAAATATTTTTTCACCTGGCGCAATTTAGTGACTTCTGTCACATTTGTGCAACCATTCTGATTAACGCGCTACCGTTCATTATCTTTCTGGTGTTTTGTCCTGCCATTTCCTTCTGAATGACATTTCTTCAGGACAGCGACGCAAACGTTCATATTGCCGCGATAGTTTTTTTTGATATGTTGCTGAGACGAACTTTCGTTCAGCACGACATCAGTTAAGACAAAACAGGACGGGGAAATGGCTAAGGTATCACTGGAAAAAGACAAGATTAAATTTCTGCTGGTTGAAGGTGTGCATCAAAAGGCAATCGATAGCCTTCGCGCGGCAGGTTACACCAACATTGAATTTCATAAAGGCGCGCTGGATTCCGAACAGCTGAAAGCGTCGATCCGTGATGCCCATTTCATCGGCCTGCGTTCCCGTACCCACCTGACTGAAGAGATTTTCGCCGCGGCGGAAAAACTGGTTGCCGTCGGCTGCTTCTGCATCGGTACCAACCAGGTCGATCTGGACGCCGCCGCGAAACGCGGTATTCCGGTGTTTAACGCGCCATTCTCCAATACCCGTTCGGTGGCCGAGCTGGTGATCGGTGAGCTGCTGCTGCTGCTGCGCGGCGTGCCGGAAGCCAACGCCAAGGCGCATCGCGGCGTATGGAATAAGCTGGCGGTGGGGAGCTTTGAAGCGCGCGGCAAGAAACTGGGGATTATCGGTTACGGCCACATCGGCACCCAGCTCGGCATTCTGGCGGAATCGCTGGGGATGCATGTCTTCTTCTATGATATTGAAAACAAACTGCCGCTGGGCAACGCCACTCAGGTACAGCATCTCTCCGACCTGCTGAACATGAGTGATGTGGTTAGCCTGCACGTGCCGGAAAACGCCTCCACCAAAAATATGATGGGCGCGGAAGAGCTGGCGCTGATGAAGCCGGGCGCGCTGCTGATCAACGCCTCCCGTGGTACCGTGGTGGATATTCCGGCGCTATGCGATGCGCTGGCGAGTAAGCATCTGGCCGGGGCGGCGATCGACGTCTTCCCGACCGAACCCGCGACCAACAGCGACCCCTTCACTTCGCCGCTGTGCGAGTTTGATAACGTGATCCTGACGCCGCATATCGGTGGCTCCACTCAGGAAGCGCAGGAGAACATCGGTCTGGAAGTGGCCGGCAAGCTGGCGAAGTACTCTGACAATGGGTCTACCCTGTCGGCGGTCAACTTCCCGGAAGTTTCTCTGCCGCTGCACGGTGGACGCCGTCTGCTGCACATCCATGAGAACCGGCCGGGCATCCTGACCGCCATCAACCAGATCTTCGCCGCGCAGAGCATCAATATTGCCGCCCAGTATCTGCAAACGTCGCCGCAGATGGGTTACGTGGTTATTGATATCGAAGCGGAAGAAGATGTTGCCCAGCAGGCGCTGCAGGCGATGAAAGCGATCCCGGGGACTATCCGCGCCCGTCTGCTGTTCTAACCATTTTTGCCTCTCGGGCAGGTCGCGTGCCTGCCCGTTTTTTTGTTAACACCTTCCAGGCTGAAATTCTTCTCCTCACGTACCTACCAACACCAGGTTTTACCCGGGGTGATCACCGCCGGCAGCGGGATATCCCACTCTTCGCTCGGCAGGGTGTCCACCTGCTGGCAGTCGTGCGCGTAGCCCACCGGTTGCAGGCGATACTGCTGCCAGTTTTGCAGCGTCCGGTCGTAAAAACCGCCACCCATCCCCAGCCGTTGTCCGCCGGCATCGAAGGCCACCAGCGGGGTGACCAGCACATCGAGATCAGCGAGCGGCAGCACGTCGCGCACGTCGAGCTTCGGTTCGCGGATCTTCAGGCGATTCACTATCAGTTCGCTCTGCGGATGGTAATGTAAAAACAACAGGTTACCGGGGCTAAACGGATGCAGCACCGGGAGATACACCCGCTTGCCGGCCCGCCAGAGCTGGTCAATCAGCGGTTGGGTGTCCAGCTCGCCGTCAAAGGAGAGAAACAGCGCCACGGTGTGGGCGAGAACCACCGGCGGCCAGGCCATCATTCGCTCTGCGGCCTGCAGGGCAAACTGCCGCTGTTGCTCAGGGCTGAGCGCGCGTCGACGCTCGCGGATCTGCTGGCGAATATGCTGGCGGGAAAGCAGGGTATCGGGCTGTAGGGTCATGCAGGTCTCATGGCGAGCAGGCGAAACAATAGAAAGCAGTGTAATACAGTGCGGCGTCAGCCGAAAACAGGTGTGGGGGAATAATGCGAAGTGAGGAAGGGAATCTCCGAGATGCCGCCGCAGGCTGTAACCCTTGAACCCTTGGTTCAAGGTGAATGTGTCGTCACGGTTTTAAGGCTTCTCGGACGGGCCGAGCATGCTCACCAACCGTGGAGCGCCACATTCTTGTGGTATGAAATATCGGCTCAGGGGACTGGCCCGCTTGCAAACATCTCAGAGAAATTTTGTTCCTGGAGTTACTCTAACACAGTTAACTGCAAAGTGTTATTCAAACTTCGACCCTGGTCTTTCGCTTATGCGACCTTGCTCAAGCAATGCTTGCTCGATGGTCTGCTGAAGCATGCGAATGCGCTGCTCCATGCTGGAAGCGTAGTCGCGGGTCTTCGCTTTTTCCTGAGTCAACTCATAGCTGATGTTCAACGCGGCGATGAAGACCAGCTGCTCAGTATTTGTGACTCTAGTGCGTTCTTTTAAATCTTGCAACCGCTGATTAAGGTCTTCAGCTGCCTGATTCAGGGCATCCCTTTGTTCAGGCGGGCAATTCACTCGCAGTGAACGGCCGAAAATTTGGAGATCTACGGGTTGTGCAGACATGCCACCTTCCTGCTGATTGACTGCGCTGCCTTCACACCCTGACCCGGGTCTGCGAAGGGGCGACACTATAGCTACCCTGGTGCGAAGATACAAGCCCTATTCTGGTTCACCAGGGTCCAAAGTGGTAGCATACCATGAATATTCCTCCCAACGATGACGAATGCGCATGTCTATACAGAACGAAATGCCTGGTTACAACGATGTAGACCAGTTACTGAACCAACAAGGGGTAGGGCTTACCCCGGCCGAGATGCACGGTTTGATCAGCGGATTGCTGTGCGGCGGCAACACGGACAGCAGCTGGCAGCCGCTGGTGCACGACCTGACCAACGAAGGTCTCGCCTTCGGCCATGAGCTGGCCCAGGCGCTGCGTAACATGCATTCCGCCATCAGCGACTCACTGGATGACGACGGCTTCCTCTTTCAACTGTATCTGCCGGAAGGCGATGCGCTGAGCGTCTTTGATCGCGCCGACGCTCTCGCCGGCTGGGTCAACCACTTCCTTCTTGGCCTTGGCGTGAGCCAGCCGAAGCTGGATAAAGTGAAAGACGAAACCGGGGAAGCGATTGACGATCTGCGTAATATTGCCCAGCTGGGCTACGATGAAGACGAAGATCAGGAAGAGCTGGAGATGTCTCTGGAGGAGATTATCGAGTATGTCCGCGTTGCCGCACTGCTGTGCCACGACACCTTTGCGCGTCAGCAGCCAACCGCACCGGAAGTCCGCAAACCGACATTACACTAACTAAAATTCGTTCAGGGGGCGTCATGACTCAGCAGGAATTTCTCTCGCGTCGCCAGGCGCTGTTGGCGCAGATGCAGCCAGGCAGCGCGGCGCTGATTTTCGCCGCACCGGAAGCGGTACGCAGTGCAGATTCGGAATATCCCTACCGGCAGAACAGCGATTTTTGGTACTTCACCGGCTTCAACGAACCGGAAGCGCTGCTGGTGTTGATTAAAAGCGATGAAACCCACAACCATAGCGTGCTGTTCAACCGGGTTCGCGATCTGACCGCTGAGATCTGGTTCGGTCGCCGTCTGGGCCAGGAGGCCGCGCCGGCGAAGCTTGGCGTTGACCGGGCGCTGGCGTTCAGCGAAATCAACCAGCAGCTGTATCAGCTGCTCAACGGTCTGGACGCTATCTATTTCGCCCAGGGCGAATATGCCTATGCCGATGAGATTGTGTTCAACGCCCTCGAAAAACTACGCAAAGGCTCGCGCCAGAACCTGCAGGCGCCGAACTCGGTCATCGACTGGCGGCCCATTGTGCATGAGATGCGCCTGTTCAAATCGGCGGAAGAGCTGGCCGTGATGCGCCGCGCCGGTGAAATTAGCGCTCTGGCCCATACCCGGGCGATGGAAAAATGCCGCCCAGGCATGTTCGAGTATCAGCTGGAAGGCGAAATTCTTCATGAATTCAATCGCCACGGCGCGCGTTTCCCTTCCTATAACACCATCGTTGGCGGCGGCGAAAACGGCTGCATTCTGCACTACACCGAAAATGAATCTGAACTGCGCGACGGCGATCTGGTGTTGATTGACGCCGGCTGCGAGTATCGCGGCTACGCCGGCGACATTACCCGCACCTTCCCGGTGAACGGCAAATTCAGCCAGCCGCAGCGCGAAATCTACGATATCGTGCTGGAATCGCTGGAGACCGCGCTGGAACTCTACCGCCCGGGCACCTCAATCTGCCAGGTGAATCAGGAAGTGGTGCGCATCATGATCACCGGCCTGGTGCGGCTCGGGATCCTCAAAGGCGAGGTTGACGAGCTGATCGCCAACAACGCCCACCGCCCGTACTTTATGCACGGTCTGAGCCACTGGCTGGGGCTGGATGTGCACGATGTCGGTAATTACGACACCGACCGTTCGCGCGTCCTGGAACCGGGAATGGTGCTGACCGTCGAGCCGGGGCTGTATATCGCCGCCGACGCCGACGTACCGGCGCAGTATCGCGGCATCGGCATTCGTATTGAAGATGACATCGTGATTACTGAAGACGGCAACGAAAATCTCACCGCCGGCGTGGTGAAGAAGGCGGATGAGATCGAGGCGCTGATGGCGGCGGCGCGCCAGTCATGAGCGTGCTGATTGTCGGCGGCGGGATGACCGGCGCGACGCTCGCCCTGGCCATCTCCCGTATGACCGGCGGCGCGCTGCCGGTCCATCTGATTGAGGCGCAGGATCCCCAGTCGGCTCGCCATCCCGGCTTCGACGACCGGGCGATCGCCCTGGCCGCCGGCACCTGCCAGCAACTGGCGCGCATCGGCGTCTGGCAACGTCTCGCCGAGCGGGCGACGCCTATCCAGCGGGTACACGTCAGCGACCGCGGCCATGCTGGTTTTGTGAATCTGGCGGCGGCGGATTATAGCCTGTCGGCGCTGGGTCAGGTGGTTGAACTCCACGATGTCGGCCAGCGACTGTTTAGCCTGCTGCGCGAGGCACCGGGCGTGACGCTACATTGCCCGGCGAAAGTGGAAGCGGTCAGTCGCAGCCAGGAGAGCGTCAGCCTTACCCTTGAGGGGGGCGAAACGATCAGCGGTAAGCTGCTGGTGGCGGCGGACGGTTCGCGTTCGTCGCTGGGCGCCCGCTGCGGCATCAGCTGGCAACAGCAGCCCTATGAGCAACTGGCGATTATCGCCAACGTGAGCACCGCGCTGCCCCACGAAGGCCGCGCGTTCGAACGTTTTACCGAGCATGGCCCGCTGGCGATGCTGCCGATGTCGCAAGGGCGCTGCTCGCTGGTGTGGTGTCATCCGCAGTCGCGCCGCGATGAGGTGCTGAGCTGGTCTGACGAACGTTTTTGTCAGGAGCTGCAGCAGGCGTTCGGCTGGCGGCTGGGGCGCATTACTCACGCCGGGAAGCGCAGCGTCTATCCGCTGGCTCTCACCACCGCCAGCCGCGCGGTGTCGCACCGCCTGGCGCTGGTCGGCAACGCGGCGCAGACGCTGCACCCGATTGCCGGGCAGGGCTTTAATCTCGGCCTGCGCGATGTGATGAGCCTGGCGGAGCTGCTCGCTGACGCCCATCTCAGCGGCGAAGATGTCGGCCATTATCCGCTGCTGTGTCGCTATCAGGCGCGCAGGGCAGGGGATAAAGCCGCCACCATCGGCGTGACCGATGGGCTGGTGCATCTGTTTGCCAACCGTTGGACGCCGCTGGTGGCGGGGCGCAATGTCGGTCTGATGGCCATGGAATTATTTACCCCGGCGCGCGATGCGCTGGCGCAGCGTACCCTCGGTTGGGTTCCCCGTTAAGGAGTAGAACGTGCAAAGTGTTGATGTTGCCATTGTTGGCGGTGGAATGGTGGGGCTGGCGGTAGCCTGCGGTTTACAGGGCAGCGGCCTGCGCGTCGCGGTGCTGGAGAAAGCGGAGCCGCAGCCGCTGGCCGCCGATGCGCCGCCGGCGCTGCGCGTGTCGGCAATTAACGCCGCCAGCGAAAAGCTACTGACCCGCATCGGCGTCTGGTCAGAGATCGTCGCCCAGCGCGCCAGCTGCTATCACGGAATGGAAGTGTGGGACAAAGACAGCTTCGGCCGCATTAGCTTTGATGACCAGAGCATGGGCTTCAGCCATCTGGGCCACATTATTGAAAACGCTGTGGTGCATTATGCGCTGTGGCAGAAGGCGCAGCGCTGCGCCGACGTCACCCTGCTGGCGCCTGCGCAACTGCAGCAGGTGGCGTGGGGCGAGAATGAAGCCTTTCTCAGCCTGCAGGACGGCAGCATGCTCACCGCGCGGCTGGTGATCGGCGCCGATGGTGCCAATTCATGGCTGCGCAATAAAGCCGATATTCCGCTGACTTTCTGGGATTACCATCATCATGCGCTGGTGGCGACCATCCGTACCGCTGAGCCGCATCAGGCGGTGGCCCGCCAGGCGTTCCATGGCGACGGGATCCTCGCCTTCCTGCCGCTCTGCGATCCGCATCTGTGCTCGATCGTCTGGTCGCTGTCGCCGGCGGAGGCGCAGCGGATGCAGGAGGCTGATGAAGCCACCTTTAATCAGGCGTTGAATATCGCCTTCGATAATGGCCTTGGCCTCTGCCAGCTGGAAAGCGCACGTGAAGTCTTCCCGCTGACCGGCCGCTATGCCCGCCAGTTCGCCGCCCACCGCCTGGCGCTGGTCGGCGATGCCGCGCATACCATCCACCCGCTGGCCGGGCAGGGAGTCAATCTCGGCTTTATGGATGCCGCCGAGCTTATTGACGAACTGAAGCGCCTGCACGCCCAGGGCAAGGATATCGGCCAGCATCTTTATCTGCGCCGCTACGAGCGTAGCCGCAAGCACAGCGCCGCGCTGATGCTGGCGGGCATGCAGGGCTTCCGCGACATGTTTTCCGGTAGCCATCCGGCGAAGAAATTCCTCCGCGACATGGGGCTGAAACTGGCCGATACGCTGCCGGGCGTGAAACCGCAGCTGATTCGCCAGGCGATGGGCCTCAACGATCTGCCTGCCTGGTTACGTTAACCGCGTCACACTTCTTTCACCCGGCCTGCGCGCCGGGTTTTTCCCCTCATTTGAAATATTCTAATTTCACCTCTTTTTTCGCATTAGATTTATTAATGCGTCCTTTTTTTTGTTAAAGAAATTAGGACGATAAAATCGCACAAAACACCATCATTCCCTAATCAGTGCCGCCTTAATGTTAATTTTATGTGGCATAAATCGCTTTTTTCCAGTCAATAACTCTGTAGGCTTTTCGGCGGATTTTAGTCATAAGCTAATGTGATGCCCTGAATGAGCTTATGGTTTAGTGCCGGGTTCGGTGGTAAGTTCAGGCAAAAGAGAACGTTTGCGTCGGCGTTCGTCAGCGATGCCGACACCCGATTTCGTGGCGAAAAATCGCCGACAATCTTGTGGCTGGTTCCGTTTTTATTCGATGAGGAAAAGATGGCTCAACAGACTCCGTTGTATGAACAACACACGCTGTGCGGCGCGCGCATGGTGGATTTCCATGGCTGGATGATGCCGCTGCATTACGGATCCCAGATTGATGAGCACCATGCGGTGCGCGGCGACGCAGGCATGTTCGATGTGTCGCATATGACCATCGTTGATTTCCACGGCAGCCGGACCAGAGAGTTCTTGCGCTATTTGCTGGCCAACGACGTGGCGAAGCTCACCACCCCAGGCAAAGCGCTCTACACCGGCATGCTGACCGCCTCCGCCGGCGTCATCGACGACCTGATTGTCTATTTCCTCTCTGAAGATTATTTCCGCCTCGTTGTTAACTCCGCCACCCGCGAAAAAGACCTCGCCTGGATTTCCGAACAAGCTGAAGCCTACGGCCTCGAAATCATCGTCCGCGACGATCTGTCGCTGATCGCGGTCCAGGGTCCGCAGGCGAAAGCGAAGGCGGCGACGCTTTTTACCGACGCGCAGCGTCAGGCCGTGGAAGGTATGAAGCCGTTCTTCGGCGTGCAGGCCGGCGAGCTGTTTATCGCCACCACAGGCTATACCGGCGAAGCGGGCTATGAAATCGCCATGCCGAACGAGCAGGCGGCGGATTTCTGGCGCGGTCTGCTGGACGCTGGCGTTAAGCCATGCGGTCTCGGCGCGCGCGATACCCTGCGCCTGGAGGCCGGAATGAACCTGTATGGCCAGGAGATGGACGAAGGCGTCTCTCCGCTGGCGGCGAATATGGGCTGGACTATCGCCTGGGAACCGGCGGATCGTAACTTTATCGGTCGCGAAGCGCTGGAGATGCAGCGTGAAAAGGGCACCGAACAGCTGGTTGGCCTGGTGATGACTGAGAAAGGCGTCCTGCGCGGCGGCCTGCCGGTGCGCTTTACCGATAGCGACGGTAACCAAAAAGAAGGCATTATCACCAGCGGCACCTTCTCGCCGACGCTGGGCTACAGCATCGCGCTGGCTCGCGTGCCGGCCGGGATTGGCGACACCGCGGTGGTGCAAATTCGTAACCGTGAAATGCCGGTAAAAGTGACTAAACCTGGTTTTGTACGCAATGGCAAAGCCATTGTGTGATTTCCCTTTTTTGGAGATGAATTGATGAGCAACGTACCAGCAGAACTGAAATACAGCAAAGAACACGAATGGCTGCGTAAAGAAGCGGACGGCACCTATACCGTCGGGATCACCGAGCATGCGCAGGAGCTGCTGGGCGATATGGTATTCGTTGATCTGCCGGAAGTGGGCGCCACCGTCGAAGCGGGCGCCGATTGCGCGGTTGCCGAATCCGTGAAAGCGGCTTCCGATATTTATGCCCCGATTAGCGGTGAAATCGTTGCCGTTAACGAAGAGCTGAACGACTCGCCGGAACTGGTCAACAGCGACCCGTACACCGACGGCTGGATCTTCAAGATCAAAGCCAGCGACGAAGCGCAGGTTGCCGCGCTGCTGGATGCCGCCGCGTATGAAGCTCTGTTAGAAGACGAATAAATACGCGTCATCCTTCACGCTGCAGGGGCGTTGGCTTCCTGCCGCGCGAATGATTTTGCGTATTCCGGCCCGGTAAGCATCAGCGCTTGCCGGGCAAACCAGTCAGACAATCACGATTCACCGCACGTTTCAGGAACCATCGCTCATGACTCAGACTTTAAGTCAGCTTGAAAACCGCGACGCCTTTATTGAACGTCACATTGGCCCGGACGCTCAGCAGCAGCAAGAGATGCTGAAGACCGTCGGCGCGGATTCGCTTAACGCCCTGATCGGCCAGATTGTGCCGCAGGATATCCAGCTGGCGACCCCACCGCAGGTGGGCGACGCGACAACCGAATTCGCCGCGCTGGCAGAGCTGAAGGCGATCGCCGGTCGCAACAAGCGCTTCAAGTCTTACATCGGCATGGGCTACACCGCCGTGCAGCTGCCGCCGGTTATTCAGCGCAACATGCTGGAAAATCCGGGCTGGTATACCGCCTATACCCCTTACCAGCCGGAAGTCTCCCAGGGCCGCCTGGAATCGCTGCTCAACTTCCAGCAGGTCACTCTCGATCTCACCGGGCTGGATATCGCTTCCGCTTCGCTGCTCGATGAAGCGACCGCCGCCGCCGAAGCGATGGCGATGGCCAAACGCGTCAGCAAACTGAAAAACGCCAACCGCTTCTTCGTTGCCGCCGATGTCCATCCGCAAACCCTGGACGTGGTGCGCACCCGTGCGGAAACCTTCGGCTTCGACGTGATCGTCGATGACGCCGACAAAGTGCTCGATCACCAGGATGTCTTCGGCGTGCTGCTGCAGCAGGTGGGCACCACCGGCGAAATCCACGATTACAGCAAACTGATCGCCGAGCTGAAAGCGCGCAAAGTGATAGTCAGCGTCGCCGCCGACTTTATGACGCTGGTGCTGCTGACGGCGCCGGGCAAGCAGGGCGCGGATATCGTCTTCGGCTCCGCCCAACGCTTCGGCGTGCCGATGGGCTACGGCGGCCCGCACGCGGCCTTCTTCGCGGCGAAAGATGAATTCAAACGCTCCATGCCGGGCCGGATTATCGGCGTATCGAAAGATGCGGCGGGTAACACCGCGCTGCGCATGGCAATGCAGACTCGCGAACAGCACATCCGCCGCGAGAAAGCGAACTCCAACATTTGTACCTCGCAGGTGCTGCTGGCCAACATCGCCAGCTTGTACGCGGTTTTCCACGGCCCGGCGGGTCTGAAACGTATCGCAGGCCGCATACATCGCCTGACCGACATTCTGGCCGACGGCCTGCAGAAGAAAGGGCTGAAGCTGCGCCATGCTCACTACTTCGACACCCTGTGCGTGGAAGTGGCGGATAAAGCCGCGGTGCTGGCGCGTGCCGAAGCCCTGCAGATTAACCTGCGCAGCGATATTCATGGCGCGGTGGGCATTACGCTCGACGAAGCGACCACCCGCGAAGACGTGCTCAACCTGTTCCGCGCCATCGTCGGCGACGATCATGGTCTGGACATCGATACCCTGGATAAAGATGTGGCGCTGGACAGCCGTTCCATCCCGGCGGCGATGCTGCGCGACGATGCGATCCTCACCCATCCGGTGTTCAACCGCTACCACAGCGAGACCGAGATGATGCGCTACATGCACGCCCTGGAGCGTAAAGATCTGGCGCTGAACCAGGCGATGATCCCGCTGGGTTCCTGCACCATGAAGCTGAACGCCGCGGCGGAGATGATCCCGATCACCTGGCCGGAATTCGCTGAGCTGCACCCGTTCTGCCCGGTCGAGCAGGCGGAAGGGTATCACCAGATGATCGCCCAGCTCTCCGACTGGCTGGTGAAACTGACCGGCTATGACGCCGTCTGCATGCAGCCGAACTCCGGCGCGCAGGGCGAATATGCTGGCCTGCTGGCGATTCGCCACTATCACGAGAGCCGCAACGAAGGCCATCGCGATATCTGCCTGATCCCAAGCTCCGCGCACGGCACCAACCCGGCTTCCGCGCAGATGGCGGGTATGCAGGTGGTGGTGGTGGCGTGCGACAAAAACGGCAATATCGATCTCGCTGACCTGCGTGAAAAAGCAGAGCAGGCGGGGGCGAATCTCTCCTGCATCATGGTCACCTATCCGTCGACCCACGGCGTATATGAAGAGACCATTCGCGAAGTGTGCGAGATCGTGCACCAGTTCGGCGGCCAGGTTTACCTTGACGGCGCTAACATGAACGCCCAGGTCGGGATCACCTCTCCGGGCTATATCGGCGCCGACGTTTCGCACCTCAACCTGCATAAAACGTTCTGCATTCCGCACGGCGGCGGCGGCCCGGGTATGGGCCCAATCGGCGTGAAAGCGCACCTGGCGCCGTTCGTGCCGGGTCACAGCGTGGTGCAGATTGAAGGGATGTTGACCCGTCAGGGCGCGGTTTCCGCCGCGCCGTTCGGCAGCGCGTCCATCCTGCCGATCAGCTGGATGTATATTCGCATGATGGGCGCGGAAGGGCTGAAGCAGGCGAGCCAGAACGCGATCCTTAACGCCAACTACATCGCTACCCGTCTGAAAGACGCCTACCCGGTGCTCTACACCGGTCGCGATGGTCGCGTGGCGCACGAATGTATTCTCGATATTCGTCCGCTGAAAGAAGAGACCGGCATTAGCGAACTGGATATCGCCAAGCGTCTGATCGACTTTGGCTTCCATGCGCCAACCATGTCCTTCCCGGTAGCGGGTACGCTGATGGTTGAGCCGACGGAATCGGAAAGCAAAGTGGAGCTGGACCGCTTTATCGACGCGATGCTGGCGATCCGCGCGGAAATCGACCGCGTCAAAGCCGGTGAATGGCCGCTGGAAGACAACCCGCTGGTGAACGCACCGCACACCCAGGGCGAGCTGGTGGGCGAGTGGAACCATCCGTACAGCCGCGAGCTGGCGGTATTCCCGGCTGGGTTGCACAACAAGTACTGGCCGACGGTGAAACGTCTGGATGATGTCTACGGCGACCGCAACCTGTTCTGCTCCTGCGTACCGATGAGCGAATACCAGTAAGTTTGCGTTTTAGCTAAACTTTTAAAGGCGCTGCGGCGCCTTTATTTTTTTGGAGGGAAGGTATGGGAATAGCTCTTATTAGCGGCTCGAGCCGCGGAATAGGCCGGGCGACGGCGCTGCTGCTGGCGCAGGAAGGGTATACCGTGGCGGTCAATTACCATCACAACATTAACGCCGCCACCGAGGTGGTGAATACCATTGTGGCGTCTGGCGGCAAAGCCACGGCGCTGCGGGCGGACATCAGCGATGAAGCGCAGGTGATGGCGATGTTTGAGGCGATTGACCGCATGGGCGAGCCGCTGACGGCGCTGGTCAACAACGCCGGGATCCTCTTTACCCAGTGTACGGTGGAGAGCCTGAGCGCCGAGCGCATTAACCGCGTGCTGGCGACCAACGTCACCGGCTATTTCCTCTGCTGCCGCGAGGCGGTCAAGCGCATGGCGCATCGGCATGGCGGTAAGGGCGGGGCGATAGTTAACGTGTCGTCGGCGGCCTCGCGCCTTGGCGCGCCGGAAGAGTACGTTGACTATGCCGCGTCGAAAGGGGCGGTGGATACCCTGACCACCGGGCTGGCGCTGGAGGTGGCGGCGCAGGGGATCCGGGTCAACGGCGTCCGTCCGGGGCTGATTTATACCGAAATGCACGCCTCCGGGGGGGAACCGGGGCGCGTGGATCGAGTGAAAGGTTCGCTACCGATGCAGCGCGGCGGCCAGCCGGAAGAGGTCGCTCAGGCCATTGCCTGGCTGCTGAGCGACAAAGCGTCGTATGTGACGGGTAGCTTCCTTGAACTGGCGGGTGGGAAATAACCCGTAGATGTCTATTGCCCGGCGGCGCTGCGCTTGCCGGGCCTACGGGATCAAAGCCGAATGGTAGGCCGGGTAAGGCGTAGCCGCCACCCGGCATAAAAACCGCTAAAGCCCGATGGTCTACCAGGAGGCCGGCCACAGCCTCAGTACCCGTAGCCCGGCTAAGCGCAGCGCGAGCCGGGTAACCCGGCGGCCTACCAGGAGGCCAGCCACAGCCGCAGGCGCATTCCCCAACTGCTGGTCCAGCCGGTGGTAACCGACTTCACCTCGCCTCGATAAATCACCACCAGCGTTGGCGTCACCCGAATATCCCACTGCCGCGCCAGCTGGCCGCTCGGGTCATTTACCGTCGGCAGCGTCAGTTTCTTTCTGGCAAGCCACGTCTCCAGCGCGGCGTTATCGCCGGAGCGCAGGGCCACCGTCAGCACATTGCCGCCGTCGGCGGCAAGCGATGCCACCGACGGCGTGGTGTAGCGACAAACTCCGCACCAGGTGGCCCAAACGTACAGCAGCAGCGGCTTTTGCTGGCTCATGGCGTTCAGATCCACCGTCCTGCCGTCGAGGGCGTGCAGCGATGTGGCGCTGACGTTTTGCGGCAGCGCGGGCTGGCGAAAATAATCCACCGCCAGGCTCACCGCCGCGCCAATCAGCAGCCACACCGCCAGCTCGCGCAGCCAGCGCCTGATTTTACTGGCCACGGGCTTTCGCCAGCTGCTCTTTCACCAGCCCCTCCAGCTCATCAGCAGGGATCGCGCCGGCCACCATCTGATCGCCGATGATGGTCGCCGGGGTGCCCTGAATATTCAGCACCTGCGACAAAATCAGGTTCATCTTCAGCGAATCCATGGTCTTGTCATCGATATTTACACTATCGGTGGCGGTTTTCTTCTGCGCCGCGGCGATGCTGGCGTCATCGTGATAGCCTTTTTTCGCCATCAGCCGCTGATGCAGCGCCCAGAACTTATCGGGCTGCTGGCGCCAGGTCGATAGCGCCGCTTTGGCGGCATTGACCGAACTTTGCCCCTTGAACGGCAGCAGCTTAACGATCAGCTGAATGTCCGGGTTATCGTGGACGATTTTTTCCAGCAGCGGATCAAACTGTTTGCAGTAAGGGCAGTTGTAATCGGTAAACGAGACGATCGTCAGTTTTGGCGCTTTCGCGCCGGTGCGCGGGCTGTTCGGATCGTTAAACAGCAGCTGCGCCAGCTGGTCATTAGCGTTTGCTTGTGGTTCTTCCGCCGGGGCGGCGAAGCTGAAGGCGGATATGCACAGCAGCAATAAGGCGGTGATAGCTCTCATGTTATTTTCCTTGGGCGACGGACAGGGTGGCGAGAAGGTGTTCGCGATCTAACAGCGCAGGCAGGATCTCTCCCTGCGGCAATCCCGGTCCGTAAATCTGGTTAAACGGCACCGCAGCGCTGCCGCGAGTGGTTAAAAACTGACTAATCGTGGCGGAGGGTCGGCTCCAGTCGCCGCGCAGGGCGACCACGTCCGGCGCTAACAGCGCCTGCTGGACGTCATCGCGCAGCAGCACGTTGTATTTATTGGCTTTACAGGTCACGCACCAGTCGGCGGTGACATCAATAAACACCCGCTTATGTTCCGCCAGGGCGCTGGCGATAGCCTGCTCGCTGAGCGGCTGCCAGTTAACCCGGTCGCGGCGCGGGCCCTCGCCGTCAGATCGGGAGACTAAGGCGACGGCGCCCGCCACCACGATGGCCAGGGCGCCCGCGCGCAGCGCCGTCCGCCAGCGGTAGCGCCAGGCGGTGGCCAGCAGCAGGGCGATGGCCAGAATTACCAGCAGGGTAAGCACCGGCGTACGGCCGATGTGGATCGTCAGCAGGCTGACCAGCCATAGCGCTGAACCAAGCATCATTAGCCCCAGCAGTACGCGCAGATGATTCATCCAGCGGCCGGGACGTGGCAGTCGTTGCGCCAGCCCCGGCCAGGCAACGATCAGCAGCCACGGCAGGCTCATGCCGATCCCCATGGCGAAGAAAATGCCCCACAGCAGCGGCAGAGGCGCCACCAGCGCCACCGACACGGCGGTGCCAAGGAACGGCGCGGTGCAGGGGGTCGCCAGCAGGGTGGCGAAGGTGCCCTGCCAGAAATGGCCCATTAAGCCGTTGCCGCCGCGGGTGGCGAGGAAGGTACTGGCGCTGGAGGAGAGGCGGATTTCGAACAGCCCCAGCAGACTGGCGCTGAACAGGATCATCACCAGCGCCATGGCGCCGATAAACCACGGGCTCTGGAACTGGATCCCCCAGCCGAGCGCCTGATTACCCAGGCGTAGCGCGGTCATCATCAGCGCCAGCGCCAGGAACGAGACGACGATCCCGCACGCCGAGGCGAGGAACTGTCGGCGTACCGCGCCGCGTTCGCGATGTTCGGTTTGCACCAGCGAGCCGAGCTTCATGGCCAGCACTGGCAGCACGCAAGGCATCACATTGAGGATAAGCCCCCCGGCCAACGCCATCAGCAGCACCCAGCCTAACGTCAGCTCCGGCGCGGCGCTGCCGGCGCTGATGGCGATCTGGCTTTCCTGCGCCTGGCCGCTATCCGCCAGCACCAGCGACAAGGTTTTACCGCGCAGATCCGGTGCCGCTTCGCCCCAGCTATCGGTGACCGGTATGGTGGCGGTCAGCGTATCGCCGCGGCTGGTAAAGCTCGGCTTGCCGAAATCGACATCCTCCATGCTGTCGATAAACAGCGCTGGCTGCTGCCAGCCGGCATCGCGGCGAGCGGTCACCGTCAGTTTGCCGCTGACGTAGCTGGCGGTCAGCTGCGAAGTCAGACCATCGCCCAGCGGCAGCGTGCCCATCGCGCGGGTGAAATCGTAGCCAAAACCCTCCCCTGGCGGGGCCGTCATATCCAGCGAAAAGGGATAGTCAGTAAGAATGCAGACATTGCTGCAGGTGGATAACGTCAGTACGCCGCTGAGCGTCGGTGGTATCTTCCCGCGCAGCGTCATCGGGAAGCTGACGTCACCGTGATAGCCCTGAGTGGAAATGCCCGCGACGTCGAAGCGCTGCGGCGTCGGCCAGCGCCAGTCAACCTCCAGCGGCGTGTGCCAGGCGATAGCCGGCGCGATGCCGCCTTCCCCCGGCGAGCGCCAGTAGGTTTTCCAGCCCTTTTCCAGCGCCACGTCTAAAAGCAGGCGGGTATCGCCATTGCTCTCGGTTTGCGCCCGCAGGCGGACGCTGGCGTGTTGATTGTCGGCGGCGCGTAGCCAGCCGCTGTCGGCGGCCTGACTGACGGGCAGCCATAGCCAAAGCAGGCAGACCAGTAGTCGCCTGAATAACATAGACATAAATTTGCTCCATAAATGATGAATTAACCTGAACTGTCAGGAAAATCAGTCACTCACGGAAGACGCATAATCGCAGATGCACCCGCAATCGGGGCGGGGAGATAACGCGGGGAGGCCACTGGCGCTCGATACGCGGCGGGATCGCCGCCAGCACCGCCAGCAGCAGGGTGATAGCCAACAGCGCCCCTTCAAACAGCATCGGCGGGACGGCCATCAGCGACTTGGCGCTGAGTTCGCACGGCGTGACCGGCGCGTCGGCTTTATCCTGGGTTTGCTGTAGTGACGGGCTGTCGGCGGTGAGGTTCATGACCAGCGCGTGCATCCCGGCCATTCGCTGGGCGGTGCAGACCAGCACCACCAGACAGGCCAGGAGGACAAAAAGAATGGCTTTGCGTTGTCGCTTAATCATGAGCGCCTCAAATATTCACGAGGCCTATCTTATCGGGCGAACGCGTTTTGGCAATGGTAAAGCTGTAAAGAAGTGTCTGGCAGATAAGCGATTTGCCCTCTCCCGGCCGGGAGAGGGCGGTCAATTACAGATTCTCGCCGTTGCTGGCGATGACTTCTTTGTACCAGTTAAAGCTCTTCTTGCGCGAGCGGGACATGTCGCCGGTGCCGTCGTCGTGTTTGTTGACGTAGATGAAGCCGTAGCGTTTGCTGTACTGCCCGGTAGTGAAGGAGACGCAGTCGATGCAGCCCCATGGGGTATAGCCCATCAGATCGACGCCGTCATAAGTGACCGCTTTGATCATCTCTTCGATGTGGGCGCGCAGATAGTCGATGCGGTAGTCATCGTTGATGCTGCCGTCGGCTTCGACTTTATCGTAGGCGCCAAAGCCGTTCTCGACGATAAACAGCGGCTTCTGGTAGCGCTCATACAGTTCACACAGGGAATAGCGCAGACCGACCGGGTCAATCTGCCAGCCCCAGTCGGAGGCTTTGACGTGCGGGTTCGGCACGCTGCCTTCGAAGCCGGAAATGGCGTCGCCGGTGCCGCCTTCGGCTTTCACCGCGTTGGTCATGTAGTAGCTGAAGCCGAGGTAAGCGCAGGTGCCTTCGCGCAGGATCTGCGCATCGCCATCTTCCATCTTGATGTTGAAGCCGCGGCGCTCCCACTCATTCAGCACATAGCTCGGGTAGTAACCGCGCAGTTGGACGTCGGTAAAGACGTAGCGCTCGCGCATCGACTCCTGGGCAAACATGACATCTTCCGGTTTGCAGGAGTAAGGGTAGAGGGCGACCATCGCCAGCATGCAGCCGACCTGCATGTCCGGGTTGATGCGCCGCGCCGCTTTCACCGCCAGCGCGCTGGCGACGAACTGATGGTGCAGCACCTGGTACATGGTCTCTTCCGGGTTGTCATGCTCGGTATAAACCACCCCGGAGCAGCAGTAGCCGAACAGCGGCGCGCGCCAGTTACGCTGGTTATTGATCTCGTTGAAGGTCATCCAGTATTTCACTTTGTGCTTATAGCGCTCAAAGACCACTTCGGCGAAGCGCACAAAGAAATCGACCACTTTACGGTTGGTCCAGCCGCCGTACTGCTGCACCAGGTGCAGGGGCATCTCGAAGTGGGAGAGGGTGATCACCGGCTCGATGTTGTACTTCAGCAGCTCGTCGAACATGTCGTCGTAGAACTTCAGCCCCTCCTCATTCGGCTGGGTCTCGTCGCCCTGCGGGAAGATGCGGGTCCAGGCGATAGAGGTACGGAAGCATTTGAAGCCCATCTCGGCGAACAGTTTGATGTCTTCTTTATAGCGGCCGTAGAAATCCACCGCTTCGTGGTTGGGGTAATATTTGCCGGCTTCCACCTGGTGGGTGATTTCACGCGGCACGCCGTGCGCCCCGCCGGTCAGTACGTCGCAGATGCTCGGGCCTTTGCCGCCCTGATCCCAGCCGCCTTCAACCTGATGCGCGGCAACCGCGCCGCCCCATAAAAAATCTTTCGGAAGGGTTAATTTTTTCATCCTGGCTAATCTCTCTAATAACTATTGCTCTCGAGTCTAGCAAAGTGAAATTGAATGTCACGATATAACAAATTACGCCAAACGTAATATGTTACATCGAAAAAACAGGCTGTTATTTTTTAGCTGATTTTGCGCGCTAATTTACGTCCGAGCGTTTCGAGAATATAGATCACTGGAATTTGCGTCGTAATATCGTAGACACCGCCAATGCGCGTCTGCGGCACGTGCCAGGAGAGATTGAAATCGGCCAGTTTGGCCAGCCGCGAGTGTTCGTGACTGGTAATGGACATCACCTTGCAGCGGTGCAGGCTGAACTGGCTGGCGAAGCGCAGGATCTCTTCCGTCTCGCCGGAGACGGAAAGCACGATCGCCAGCGCGTTACGGGCCATATCGTTAGTCACCGGAAAATAGGGGTCATCAATATGATTACTAAATTTCCCGACGTTGGAGAAGAAGCGGGCGCCATATTTCGCCAGCGCGCCCGAGGTGCCTGCGCCGACGAAAATAATACGTTCGGAGGCGAGAATAATATCGACGGCCTGCTCGAGTAATTCATCGAACTCGTCATTATTAACGCTTTTAAAAAAGCTCATGATTTCGCTGGCGCCGATATTTGCCTGTTGAGGCTCGTTCTGCTCAAGATATAATTTAAAGCGCACGCGAAATTCAGAGTAGCCCTCGCACTGCAGTTTGCGGCAGAAGCGCAACACGGTGGTGGTGGAGACGCCGGCGGCTTCGGCCAGTTCGCGGATGGTCATGTACATCACTTTGTCGCGATTCTTTATGACGTAGTGGTAGACCATCATCTCAAGATTATTGAGACTGGCGACAGCGGCGTGGGAGAACATACTCACAGGGTGAACTCACAATTCATAATGACCAGGACGGAATTATATCATGCAGGCCAATGACATTACCTTTTTTCAGCGTTTTCAGAACGACATCCTCGCCGGGCGCAAAACCATTACTATTCGCGATGCGGCGGAGTCGCACTTTAAGGTCGGCGATGTGCTGCGCGTTGGGCGCTATGAAGACGACGGCTATTTTTGCACCATCGCCGTGACCGCGACCTCGACAGTGACCCTCGACACGCTGACCGAACAGCATGCTCAACAGGAGAATATGACCCTGGGGCAGCTGCGGCAGGTCATCAGCGACATCTATCCTGGCGAGAGCCAGTTTTATGTCATTGAATTCAAAACGCTTTAAGATAAGCAGGAACAACTGTGAGTTGAAATAATAATGTAACAGTTTGATTTTAATGTATTTACAAATATACATCTTTTTATTTTAGCTAACAGGTGTTCACTGGAATCATTCTCAGTTACCCTAAGTGAGCAATGAAAGCGTTCTTGTTTTCAGGAGTCCAATATGGTGCGCAAACCATTAATCACTCAGGGATATTCTCTGGCAGAGGAAGTTGCCAACAGCATCAGCCACGGGATCGGGCTGGTGTTCGGTATCGTCGGGCTCGTGCTATTGCTGGTGCAGGCGGTGGACACCAACGCCAGCGCGACGGCGATCACCAGCTACAGCCTGTACGGCGGCAGCATGATTATGCTGTTCCTCGCCTCCACGCTCTATCACGCGATCCCGCATCAGCGGGCGAAACAGTGGCTCAAGAAATTCGACCACTGCGCTATCTACTTGTTAATCGCCGGGACCTATACGCCGTTTTTGCTGGTGGGGCTGAACTCTCCGCTGGCGAAGGGGCTGATGATCGTCATCTGGAGCCTGGCGCTGCTGGGGATCCTGTTTAAGCTGACCATCGCGCACCGCTTTAAAATTCTGTCGCTGGTGACCTATCTGACGATGGGCTGGCTGTCGCTTATTGTGGTCTATCAGCTGGCGGTGAAGCTGGCGGTGGGTGGCGTAACGCTGCTGGCGGTTGGCGGGGTGGTGTACTCGCTGGGGGTCATCTTCTACGTCTGCAAACGTATTCCCTATAACCACGCTATCTGGCACGGCTTCGTGCTCGGCGGCAGCGTGTGTCACTTCCTGGCGATTTATCTTTACATCGGCCAGTCCTGATAAACATCCCACGGTGGCGCTGCGCTTACCGTGGCTACGATATTCTGCGGTCTGGAAATTCCACGGTGGCGCTACGCTTACCGTGGCTACAATATACTGCGGCCGGGTAGCCCGGCTAAGGCGAAAGCGCCGCAAGCCGGGAGTCATAACGCTTAATTACACGTCTTCCAGCGAATAGGGCAGCGGTTCGATGCGCAGGCTTCCGGCATCGTCGCGCACGCGGAAGATGCTGTCCGGCTCCATATCGTTATTCATCACCACCTGCACCAGCAACTGGCCATCATCCAGCTGAACCGCCGCAAGCACCGTACCGGTGCGGCGCCAGTTGTCGCCCATCTTCAGCTCCAGGTCTTCCCCGGCTTCCGGCACCCGGCTGGCGGTACCTGACAGCGTCCACAGCGCGCGCTTATTGGCGCCGCGGAATTTCGCCCGCGCCACCATCTCCTGACCGGTGTAGCAGCCTTTTTTGAAGCTGATGCCGCCCAGCGCCTGCAGGTTGGTGGCCTGCGGAATGAACTGCCCGCTGTTGGCGCTGTCGATAACCGGCAGACCGGCTTCAATATTCAGCGCCAGCCACTGCTGGCTGTTGTTGAGCTGCGCTTCGCCGCGCAACGCGTCGGTGACGCGGTTGGCGGTGTCGACATCGGTCACCAGCAGGAAGCGCTCGCCCGGGTGCTCAAACCACAGCAGGCTGGTGGCGCCTTCGCTGACCACCGGAGTGGCGGCGTCGGGCAGAGCGGCGAACAGCGGCGCCAGCGCGGCGCGCGCCTGGAAGCCGGCCACCCCCAGCAGAACCAGATCGTCGTTGGCGGCGATGGTGACTTTGGAGAAGACGGCATATTTTTTCAGCTCGGTCAGCTGCGCGTCGCGCAGGCTGCGGCGTTCAATCCACGCGAAGCCGCCGTCGCGACGGAATACGCGCAGGTTGCTCCACATCTTGCCTTTGGCGTCACAGTGGGCGGCAAGCAGATGCTGAGCATCGGTGAGACTGCTCACATCGGCGGTAATCTGCCCCTGCAGGTATTTTTCGCTGTCTGGCCCGCTAATCGTCGCCAGCGCCCAGTCATCCAGGGTCATCAGCGTTAACGGCAGACGAGCGGAAGAGGAAGGCTGACGCGGAGGAAAAGGTGTAAAAGCCATAGTCATATCCTGAATCGCTTAACGCAGTGTGTGTGACCAATGGTAAAAGAGCTATAGTGCATTGCAAGTGCTTTCAACAGGCCATTTGTGCGCTGACGTTTGGTGAAGGCCCGGCGTGGGAAAACAATAAGCCCATCATTATTTTATGGTTTTTATGGAAGGATGCTCGCATTCAGCGATATTCCTGTAAAGTTACGGCAGAAAACGGGTTAAACTAACCAATATTTTGCTGCTGGAAGGTCAACATGGACATTAACAATAAAGCTCGTATCCACTGGGCATGCCGCCGCGGGATGCGCGAACTCGACATCTCCATCATGCCGTTCTTTGAGTATGAGTACGATACCCTCAGCGACGCTGACAAACAGCTGTTCATTCGCCTGCTGGAAAATGACGATCCGGATCTATTCAACTGGCTGATGAACCATGGCAAACCGGCCGATGCGGAGCTGCAGCGGATGGTAACCTTAATTCAGACACGGAATCGGGAACGTGGTCCTGTGGCAATCTGATCTCCGTATCTCCTGGCGCGCGCAGTGGTTTTCTCTGCTGCTCCACGGCGTTGTGGCGGCGCTGGTGCTGCTGGTTCCCTGGCCGTTAAGCTACACCCCGATCTGGCTGCTGCTGCTGTCGCTGGTGGTCTTTGACTGTGTGCGCAGCCAGCGACGGATCCATGCCCGTCGCGGGGAGATAAAACTGCTCACCGATTCCCGGCTGCGCTGGCAAAACGCCGACTGGGAGATCCTCGGGACGCCATGGGTTATCAATAGCGGTATGCTGCTGCGTTTGCGCCATGTCGATACCCGGCGCGGACAGCATCTTTGGCTGGCGGCGGACAGCATGGACGCCGGAGAGTGGCGCGATCTGCGCCGGCTGGTGCTGCAAAAACCGGCGCAGGAGTAAGCCGCGTCAGGAAAAGTGTTCGGCCATTTCGCCGAGGATCTGCTCGCACCAGCTCTGGATGCGCTCGTCGCTCAGGTCGTACTGGTTGGTTTCATCCAGCGCCAGGCCAACGAACAGTTGGCCATCCGCGATCACCGGTTTCGGGCTGGTGAACTCATAGCCTTCAGTTGGCCAGTAGCCGACAAACTTCACGCCTTTGGTCGCCAGCTTGTCATGCAGCATGCCCAGCGCGTCAAGGAACCATTCGCCGTAGCCCAACTGATCGCCCATGCCGTAGAGCGCGACGATTTTGCCCTCCAGGTCCAGGGTGTCCAGCTGGTCCCAGACCGCTTCCCAGTCTTCCTGAATTTCGCCGAAATCCCAGGTCGGGATGCCGAGGATCAGTACGTCGTACTGGCTCATCAGCGCGGGGGAGTCATCTTTCAGATTGTGCAGCGTCACCAGCTCGGGGCCGATGATATCGCGGATTTTCTCCGCGGCCATTTCGGTATAGCAGGTACTGGAGCCGTAAAACAGACCTATATTCATCGCGTAAACATCTCGATTCTTGCCGTGAATGGCGGGCAGTGTACCAGAAAGGCGTCCTCTTAAGGCATAATGAGAGCGTTTAACGAACAAAGAGGCCGATGTGAAACAGGATCTGGCACTAATCGAACAGTTTCTCGATGCCCTTTGGCTGGAGCGCAACCTGGCGGAGAATACGCTCAGCGCCTATCGTCGTGATTTGACGATGCTCGTGGAGTGGCTGCACCATCGCGGTCTGTCGCTGGCAAGCGTCGGCAGCGACGACCTGCAGGCGCTGCTGGCCGAGCGGCAGTCCGGCGGCTATAAAGCCACCAGCACCGCGCGCCTGCTGAGCGCTGTGCGTCGCTTCTTCCAGCATCTGTACCGGGAAAAAATTCGCCCGGACGACCCCAGCGCGCTGCTGGCCTCGCCAAAGCTGCCGCAGCGGCTGCCGAAGGATCTCAGTGAGGCGCAGGTTGAGCGTCTGCTGCAGGCCCCGCTGGTGGAGCAGCCGCTGGAATTGCGCGATAAAGCGATGCTGGAGGTGCTGTATGCCACCGGCCTGCGCGTTTCGGAGCTGGTGGGGCTGACGATGAGCGACATCAGCCTGCGACAGGGCGTGCTGCGGGTGGTGGGGAAAGGCAACAAAGAGCGGCTGGTGCCGCTGGGGGAAGAGGCGGTACTGTGGGTGGAAAATTACCTCGAGTATGGTCGCCCCTGGCTGCTGAACGGCGTGGCGTCGGATGTCTTATTTCCCAGTCAGCGCGCCCAGCAGATGACGCGCCAGACCTTCTGGCACCGGATTAAACACTATGCCGTGCTGGCGGGGATCGACAGCGAAAAGCTCTCCCCGCACGTGTTGCGCCATGCGTTCGCCACGCATTTGCTCAATCATGGCGCCGACCTGCGCGTGGTGCAGATGCTGTTAGGACACAGCGATCTCTCCACCACGCAGATTTACACCCACGTGGCGACCGAGCGTCTGCGACAACTTCATCAACAGCACCACCCGCGGGCGTGAGTGCTGAATAAAAGGACTGAGTATGAAAAAAGGTTTATTGATGTTCACCCTGCTGGCGGCTTCCCTTTCCGGGGCGGCGCATGCCGATAGCGCGGCAATTAAACAGTCGCTGGCGAAGCTGGGTGTACAGAGCACCGATATTCAACCGTCGCCGGTTTCCGGGATGAGCACGGTGCTGACCGACAGCGGCGTGCTGTATGTCACCGACGATGGCAAGCACATCATCCAGGGGCCGATGTACGACGTGAGCGGCGCGCAGCCGGTCAACGTCACTAACCAGCTGCTGCTGGGGAAGCTGAACGCGCTGAGCAACGAAATGATTGTCTACAAAGCGCCGAAGGAGCAGCACGTCATTACCGTCTTCACCGACATCACCTGCGGTTATTGCCACAAGCTGCATGAGCAAATGAGCGACTACAACGCGCTGGGGATCACCGTGCGCTACCTGGCCTTCCCGCGCCAGGGGCTGCAGAGCCAGGCGGAGCAGGACATGAAGGCCATCTGGTGCGCGAAAGATCGCAACAAAGCGCTGGATGACGCCATGAACGGCAAGGGCGTGCAGCCGGCGAGCTGCAGCGTGGATATCGCCAAACATTACACCCTCGGCGTGCAGATGGGCGTCAACGGCACCCCGGCGATGGTCCTCAGCAACGGCATGGTGCTGCCGGGCTATCAGGGGCCGAAAGAGCTGAAGGCGTTCCTCGACGAGCATAAAAAACAGACAAGCGGTAACTGATTCGCGTGAAACAACAGATACAACTACGCCGCCGCGAGGCGGTTGACGGCGTCGATTTACCCGCCGATCTGCCGCCGCTGCTGCAGCGGCTGTATGCCAGCCGCGGGGTGCGCAGCGCCCAGGAGCTGGAGCGCAGCGTCAAAGGCATGCTCCCCTGGACACAGCTCACCGGCGTTGAAAAAGCGGTCGGGATGCTGCACGACGCATTCCAGAAAGGGCTGCACATTGTCGTGGTCGGCGATTTTGACGCCGACGGCGCCACCAGCACCGCGCTCAGCGTGCTGGCCCTGCGCGCGCTGGGCTACGGCAACGTCTCCTACCTGGTGCCGAACCGTTTTGAAGACGGCTACGGCTTAAGCCCGGAAGTGGTCGATCAGGCTCACGCCCGCGGCGCGCAGATGATCATGACCGTCGACAATGGGATCTCGTCCCATGCCGGCGTCGATCATGCCCATGCCCTGGGGATCCCGGTGCTGGTGACCGATCACCACCTGCCGGGGGAGACGCTGCCGGCGGCGGAGGCCATCGTTAACCCTAACCTGCGCGATTGCGACTTCCCATCGAAATCGCTGGCCGGGGTGGGGGTGGCGTTCTATCTGATGCTGGCGCTGCGCACCTTTCTGCGTGATAACGGCTGGTTCAACGCCCGCGGCATCGCCGCGCCGAACCTTGCCGAGCTGCTGGATTTGGTGGCGCTTGGCACCGTTGCCGACGTCGTGCCGCTGGATGCTAACAACCGTATTCTCACCTGGCAGGGGTTAAGCCGCATTCGCGCCGGCAAGTGCCGGCCCGGCATTAAGGCGCTGCTGGAGATTGCCAACCGCGATCCGCAAAAGCTGGCGGCCAGCGACCTCGGTTTCGCCCTCGGGCCGCGCCTGAACGCGGCGGGACGGCTGGACGACATGTCGGTCGGCGTCGCGCTGCTGCTGTGCGATAACATCGGCGAAGCGCGCGTGTTAGCCAACGAGCTTGACGCGCTCAACCAGACGCGCAAAGAGATCGAGCAGGGGATGCAGGCGGAAGCGTTAACCCTGTGTCAACAGCTGGAACGCAGTAGCGACACCCTGCCCGGCGGGCTGGCGATGTACCATCCGCAGTGGCACCAGGGGGTGGTCGGCATCCTCGCCTCGCGAATTAAGGAACGTTTCCACCGGCCGGTGATCGCCTTTGCGCCCACCGGCGACGGCACGCTGAAAGGCTCCGGCCGCTCCATTCAGGGGCTGCATATGCGCGATGCGCTGGAGCGCCTTGATACGCTCTATCCGGGGCTGATCCTGAAGTTCGGCGGCCACGCGATGGCGGCAGGATTATCGCTGGAAGAGGCGCGCTTTGAGGAGTTTCAGCAGCGCTTCGGCGAGCTGGTGACCGAGTGGCTGGATCCCGCGCTGTTGCAGGGCGAGGTGGTCTCCGACGGCCCGCTGACGGCGGCGGAGATGAGCATGGAAGTAGCGCAGATGCTGCGCGACGCCGGGCCGTGGGGACAGATGTTCCCGGAACCACTCTTTGACGGCCGTTTCCGTCTGCTGCAGCAGCGGCTAGTGGGCGAGCGTCACCTGAAGGTGATGGTCGAGCCAGTTGACGGCGGCCCCCTGCTGGACGGTATCGCCTTCAACGTGGATACTTCCATCTGGCCCGACAACGGCGTGCGCGAAGTCCAGTTAGCCTACAAGCTCGACATCAATGAGTTCCGCGGCAACCGCAGCCTGCAGCTGATCATCGATCACCTCTGGCCAAATTGACAACAGTGTATGAATAAGGGCGCGAATCCGGTAGAATTCCGCTCTTATCACCGCATTTTGACAAATCCATTAAAAGAAACCGACCATGTTTGAAATAAATCCGGTAAAAAACCGCATTCAGGACCTCACGGAGCGCTCCGACGTTCTTAGGGGGTATCTTTGACTACGATGCCAAGAAAGAGCGTCTCGAAGAAGTAAACGCCGAGCTGGAACAGCCGGACGTCTGGAACGAACCTGAACGCGCTCAGGCGCTGGGTAAAGAGCGTTCTTCCCTGGAAGCCATCGTAGATACCCTGGATCAGATGTCCCAGGGGCTGGAAGACGTTGCCGGCCTGCTGGATCTGGCCGTGGAAGCGGACGACGAAGAGACCTTCAACGAAGCCGTCGCCGAGCTGGATACGCTGGAAGAGAAGCTGGCGCAGCTTGAGTTCCGCCGCATGTTCTCCGGCGAATACGACAGCGCCGATTGCTACCTTGATATTCAGGCCGGTTCCGGCGGCACCGAAGCCCAGGACTGGGCCAGCATGCTGATGCGCATGTACCTGCGCTGGGCGGAAGCGCGCGGCTTTAAGACCGAAATCATCGAAGAATCCGAAGGTGAAGTCGCAGGGATTAAATCCGTGACCATCAAGATCATTGGTGATTACGCCTACGGCTGGCTGCGTACCGAAACCGGCGTTCATCGTCTGGTGCGTAAGAGCCCGTTCGATTCCGGCGGCCGCCGTCATACCTCCTTCAGCTCCGCGTTCGTTTACCCGGAAGTGGAAGACGATATCGATATCGAAATTAACCCGGCCGACCTGCGCATTGACGTATACCGCGCCTCCGGCGCCGGTGGGCAGCACGTTAACCGTACAGAATCCGCGGTGCGTATTACCCACATCCCGACCGGGTTGGTAACGCAGTGCCAGAACGACCGTTCGCAGCACAAAAACAAAGACCAGGCCATGAAGCAGATGAAAGCGAAGCTTTATGAGCTGGAGATGCAGAAGAAAAATGCCGAGAAGCAGGCGATGGAAGACAACAAGTCCGATATCGGCTGGGGCAGCCAGATCCGCTCTTACGTGTTGGATGACTCGCGTATTAAAGATCTGCGTACCGGGGTGGAAACCCGCAACACTCAGGCGGTGCTCGACGGCAGCCTGGACCAATTTATCGAAGCAAGTTTGAAAGCAGGGTTATGAGGAACCAACATGTCTGAACAACAAGCACAGGGCGCTGACGCGGCAATTGACCTTAATAATGAACTGAAAACCCGTCGCGAGAAGCTGGCTGCGCTGCGTGAGCAGGGCGTCGCTTTCCCGAACGATTTCCGTCGTGACCATACCTCTGACCAACTGCACGCTGACTTCGATGGCAAAGAAAACGAAGAGCTGGAAGCGCTGAACGTTGAAGTGGCCGTGGCTGGCCGCATGATGACCCGTCGTATCATGGGTAAAGCGTCCTTCGTCACCCTGCAGGACGTTGGCGGCCGCATCCAGCTGTACGTGGCGCGTGACGATCTGGCGGAAGGCGTTTACAACGACCAGTTCAAAAAATGGGACCTCGGCGACATCATTGCCGCCCGCGGTAAGCTGTTCAAGACCAAAACCGGTGAGTTGTCTATCCACTGCACCGAGCTGCGTCTGCTGACCAAAGCCCTGCGCCCGTTACCGGACAAGTTCCATGGCCTGCAGGATCAGGAAGCGCGCTATCGTCAGCGTTACCTCGACCTGATCTCCAACGATGAATCGCGCAAGACCTTCAAAGTGCGTTCGCAGATCCTGGCGGGCATCCGTCAGTTCATGGTTGGCCGCGGCTTTATGGAAGTGGAAACCCCGATGATGCAGGTGATCCCGGGCGGCGCTTCCGCGCGTCCGTTCATCACCCATCATAACGCGCTGGATCTGGACATGTACCTGCGTATCGCGCCGGAACTGTACCTCAAGCGTCTGGTGGTGGGCGGCTTCGAACGCGTCTTCGAGATCAACCGTAACTTCCGTAACGAAGGGATCTCCGTTCGTCATAACCCAGAGTTCACCATGATGGAACTCTACATGGCTTATGCGGATTACAAAGATCTGATTGAGCTGACCGAATCCCTGTTCCGCACCCTGGCGCAGGACATCCTCGGCAACACCGAAGTGCCTTACGGCGACCAGGTGTTCGACTTCGGCAAGCCGTTTGAAAAACTGACCATGCGCGAAGCGATCAAGAAATACCGTCCGGAAACCGAGATGGCGGATCTGGATAACTTCGATTCCGCGAAAGCGATCGCTGAGTCTATCGGCATCAAAGTGGAGAAGAGCTGGGGTCTGGGCCGTATCGTGACCGAGATCTTCGAAGAAGTGGCGGAAGCGCACCTGATCCAGCCAACCTTCATCACCGAATACCCGGCGGAAGTTTCTCCGCTGGCGCGCCGTAACGACGTGAACCCGGAAATCACCGACCGCTTTGAGTTCTTCATTGGCGGCCGTGAGATCGGTAACGGCTTTAGCGAGCTGAACGACGCCGAAGACCAGGCGCAGCGCTTCCAGGATCAGGTTGATGCGAAAGCCGCAGGCGACGACGAAGCAATGTTCTACGATGAAGACTACGTGACCGCGCTGGAGCACGGCCTGCCGCCGACCGCCGGTCTGGGTATTGGTATCGACCGCATGGTGATGCTGTTCACTAACAGCCACACCATCCGCGACGTGATCCTCTTCCCGGCAATGCGTCCGCAGAAATAATCGCGTCTTGTGCATTGCAAAAAACCCGGCTTGCCGGGTTTTTTTATGTCTGACGTGAGGTCTGAAGGCTGGCGTAACCCGACTCAGCGCAGGCCGGGGGCTCCCGGATGGCGGCGTAAACGCCTTATCCGGGCTACGCAACAGCGCAGAACCGTAGGCCTGTGCAAGCGTAGCGCCGCCAGGCAACGATGACAGTTATGGCGCCGCTTTTTACGCCGGGTGGTGGCGGCAGCGAGACGAGTCAGCTTACCCGCGCAGACGCGCAACAAAGTCGGTCAGCGCCTGGCGGGCGTCCCGATTTTCCGCTTCCAGCACCATCCACGGGCTAAACGCCCAGGGCGTGGCGGCCAGCGCGCTTAACATCGTTGCCAGGTCAACCCACTGATAATCCATGACTTCATCGTCATTAGGCTGTACTTCGCTCACCACGCGCGCGGCATACACCGGACATACTTCGTTCTCAACGATACCGTTTGGGGCGACCGCCCGGTAGCGGAAGGCCGGGTGAACCGGCGCGATATCGGCGATCTCCACGCCGAGTTCGAAGCGGCAGCGGCGCGTGACGGCCTGCTCGAAGGTCTCGCCCTGCTGGGGGTGTCCGCAGACCGAGTTGGTCCATACCCCGGGCCAGGCTTTTTTGCCCAACGAACGACGAGTGACCAGCAACTGACCCTGCTGGTTAAACAGCCAGCAGGAAAACGCGAGATGTAAAGGGGTATCAAGCGTATGGGCGGCATACTTCTCCAGCATACCGGCAGGCTGATCCTGCTCATCCAGTAAAATGACGTGTTCCCCGGCCATGACGACTCCTGAAAATAAATAAAGACCCGGCACAAACCCGCCGGGTCATGTACTCAGGCCACTAGGTTAGCCCATAAATGGCAGAAAGGCATTACCAAAACAAGCCCTGGAGGCGGCTCTGTGAGCGGCCACCCGCATGTTGGGGAAGACCATCATGACGTGCGGCACCAACAGCAATCACTGTTCGTCACGGGCCGTATTCGATGGCTGGGGGGATTGGTTTCGCCATCAGGGATGACGCCCTGCGCCGCGGACTGGTATGATATTCGCCCTGATTGCGAGGTAAGTGGTTGTGTTAAGTGCAGGATGCCTGATGATGAAACGCGTTTATATGACACTGATGCTGGTGGTAAGCCTGGCGCTGGCTGGCTGCTCCAGCACCTCCGATTCCGGTACGACCTACACCGTTAAACGCGGCGATACCCTGTATGGCATCTCCCGCACCACCGGCACCAGCGTTCGCGATCTGGCCCGCCTGAATAACATCTCCCCGCCTTACACCATTGAGGTGGGGCAGAAGCTGAAGCTTAACGGCAGCAGTTCAACGAAGACAACGAAGAAAAAATCTTCCTCTACGCGCACCGCGGCGGTCACGCCTTCGTCCGCAGTACCTCAGTCCTCCTGGCCGCCGGTGGGACAGCGCTGCTGGCGCTGGCCGACCAGCGGCAAAGTGGTCCTGCCTTATTCCACCGCCGATGGCGGCAATAAAGGCATTGATATCGCCGGAACCCGCGGTCAGCCGGTGTATGCCGCCGGGGCGGGCAAGGTGGTCTACGTCGGCAATCAGCTGCGCGGCTATGGCAATCTGATCATGATTAAGCACAGCGAGGATTACATCACCGCCTATGCCCACAACGATAAGCTAATGGTGAATAATGGCCAGAGCGTGAAGGCCGGCCAGCAAATTGCCACCATGGGCAGTACGGATGCCGACTCAGTGCGGCTGCATTTCCAGATCCGCTACCGGGCGACGGCCATCGATCCGCTGCGTTACCTGCCGCCGCAGGGAAGTAAACCTAAGTGCTAAAAGGTTATTTTATCGCCAGTCAGCATCCGGCAGGCTTGTCACAGGGTGCGTAAGGGCTATAATGCTTCTCGCACCTCTTCGCGGGCGTAGTTCAATGGTAGAACGAGAGCTTCCCAAGCTCTATACGAGGGTTCGATTCCCTTCGCCCGCTCCAATTTCAAGTCTCCTGAAGTCTACCCAACTCAATTTTCCCTTGAAAAATAAGCGGTTATAGCTTTCTGTTAGTCTATTGAACTCCGACGGAGGACTCCACTTTGGTTGCCGGATCGGCGTTTTGCGCTGCTGGCGCTGGAGTCGTAGCGTTTAGTGATATTTTCGCACTTATCCTGTTTCCGCAGGATGAGTGATTTTACGCAACCGGCTCGCGCTGACGACGACCGATACCGCAGAGGCCGCGGCGGCGCTCCACAGCGCAACATGAATTGCCCTTTCATCTGCTGCCAGCAGAACGCCTACAGCGGCGGCTCCCAGGCACTGCCCGAAAGTGCGCATAATGGATAAAACACCGGACGCATAACTCGCGTGCTCACGAATAACGTTTGAGAGCATTTCCCGGTTATTGGGACTCTGAAAGCAGCCAAACCCTATTCCGCACACCAGACTTCGCAGACAGATATCCCACATTGAAGGGCTGGCGGGTAACGTCGCCAGCAGGATCAAACCGACGACAAATATCACCAGCCCCAGAGTGGATATCGCCGGGGCTGATATCGTGTCCGCCCAACGGCCTGCATGCGGCGCAATCAGCACGATCCCTAATGGCCACGGCGTAAACAGCAGGGCAGACACTACCGGACTGTAGCCGTATTCGCTCTGAAACAGGAAGGGTAGCGCAATAAAGGTGATCCCCTGGCTGACAAAAGCAATCATCGACGTGAAGGCCGCGAGGGTAAAACGTTCATTTTTAAACATGGTCGGCGGCAGTAAGGGATGACCCGTGCGGCGGATTTGCCAGATAAAAGCCATGCCGCTCAGCGCAGCGAGAGCCATCCAGCAAAGGCTGCCGAATTGATAAGTGGCGTTCTGTAGGCTGTTCGCCGCCATGATCGTCGAACCCAACAGCAGCGCCGACAATATGGCGCCCAGGGTGTCGAAGGGCGCCTGTATACGGATCGCATCCCGCGGCAGCGCTCTGACCGCCAGCAGTAAGGCGAGGGTGCCGGGAAGAACGTTTATCGCAAACAGCCATTGCCAGCTCAGGGTGTGAAGGATCGTACCACCCAATACCGGGCCGATAGCGGAGCTGGAGGCAATGAGCAGGGCATGGAACCCCAGAATGCGGCCAAGTAATCGTCCGGGAAATACGGACCTGAGTATTGCGGGGGCAATACTCAGCGTTGCCGCGCCGCCGATCCCCTGAAGCACGCGCATACCGATAAGCACTTCGGGCTTATTCGCCAGCGCGCAACCCAGTGATGTCAGGGTAAAGGTCGTCAGGCCCGCCAGAAATACGGGGCGATAACCCAGACGGGCCGCAAGCGCCGCGAATATCGCCAGCGTCATCGCAGCCGCCAGCAGATACCCGTTGGCGAACCAGACGGCAATACCGGCAGGTACCTGCATCTCCTGAGCCATTGAGGGCAGGGCAATGTTGATCATGGTGCCATCAAACACGCCCATTAAGGTGGTGGTCATTATTGCGGCCATCACCCGTGCGCGCGCCGGCCCAGGCAGTCCTTCGTCGCCGGGTTGGCTGGAAAAGAGCGTCATCATTTGTCCTCTGAGAAGAGTGTATGGATGACAAAACTATAAAGATGGCTTTTACTGGGCGGAAGGCGCACTATTTTCACTTTATTGTTGCATCAAACGCCTTATCTTAATGTGCTGGGAGAAAGGGTAATGTCTGATCCCGATTTTAATTTGCTGGTAGCTCTCGACATATTGCTGAGTGAAGCGAGTGTCGCAGGTGCGGCACGTCGTCTGAACCTCAGCACCTCGGCCATGAGCCGAACATTAAGCAGATTACGCGATGTCACAGGAGACCCGATTCTGGTGCGCGCCGGGCGTAACATGGTACTGACCCCGTGGGCCGAAGCGACCCGGGATCGCGCCAGGCGTGCAGTGCACGAGGCCAGGGCAGTATTGCAGCCCTCAACGGAAACGTTCTGCGCGCGAAGTCTGGCGCGTCTTTTTACCATCAGGGCAAACGATGGTTTTGTGGTGGCGTTTGGGCCTGCGCTCATCGCAGCGGTTGCCGACGCCGCGCCTGACGTCTGTATACGCTTCGCGCCTAAGCCGGAAAAAACGTCGCGCTATCTTCGGGAAGGGCTGGTTGATCTGGAGATTGGCGTTCAGAGTAATATGGGGCCAGAAATACGGCTGCAACGACTGTTTGAGGATCGGTTTGTTGGCGTCGTGCGTAAAGGGCACCCGTTGGCTAAGCAGGCAGAAATAGGCGTGAGTGATTATGTCGCCTGGGGCCATGTGGTAGCGTCACCCGAGGGCGCGTTGCACGGATCCGTTGACGATGCGCTGGCCGAACTGGGGACAAAACGTAAAATTGCGAGCGTCGTACCGGGATTTCCGACAGCACTGTCCGTGGCGCTGGAATCGGATCTTATCGCCATGATACCCGCACTCTATTTACTCAATCAGCAGGTAACGGACCAGGTACACGTTTTCGAGCTGCCGTTCAAAAGCCGTCGTATTACGGTATCGCAGATGTGGCACCCAAGGATGGAACGCGACCCCGGTCACCGCTGGCTGAGAAAGCAAATTCTTGCGATATGCGGTGGGGGGAGGTCAGTCATGGCCTGACCAAATAGACATGTCCGCGCTACAGTCTCGCCACAGCGATCGCTGCTTTCAAAGGATGAGACTCATGACGGCATACGGAACGGAAATTTTCTCAATGAGCGATCTGAACAGACTCACGATCGAAGTCTCCATACTTCGATAGACCGTTTATGTTCATTCCGTGAGACCTAATCGAAAACCCTCGTGGTACCTTTAAATTAACAATTAACGACGAATAAAGGACAGCTTCCCTGCCCTTTATTCTTTTTTATTCAGTTTTGCTCTCGCGCGATCGCAATACCTCACCGACCACAGGAGCAGCGGTAAACGCATTTGGCCATCCCGCGTAGAACGCCGCCTGGGCAACCACTTCTCCGGCCTCTTCAGCCGAAAGCCCATTATCCATCGCTCTGTTCAGGTGGTAGCCAATCTGCGCGCTCTGTCCGGCGGCGATTAACGCGCTGACCGTCACCAGGCTTCTGTCGCGGGGGGTAAGCGCGGGCCGTTGCCAGAGGTCGAGAAACAGCGGGTCGGCGGTAAATTTAACCAGGCCAGGCGAAATGGGGCCGACATTTTTTTCGACGGTGTCTGCACGCTGTTTCTCTACCTGTTCATTGAGGGGCAGCAGCGTCGGCGAGGCGGCGGGGAGGGACTCTGCCGTCACACCCCTGGCTTCAAAGATGGCTTTAGCGACGCTGACGGCTGACATCGCATTGGGCCAGCCAGCGTAGAAGGCGAGGTGAGTAATGATCTCTGACACTTCCGCTGGCGTCACGCCGCTATCGAGCGCGACGGCAATATAGTGCTTCAGCTCTCCTGGCTGGTTGCGGGCAATCAGCATCGCCATGGTCACGATGCTACGGTCGCGGGCGGACAGGGCGTCACGTTGCCAGAGGTCGTTGCTGATGGCCTCGCGGCCGAAGCGCGCCAGCGCCGGCGACACCGCTTGAATATCAGCGTCCGTAAGGGTAGAAGGGGTAATTTTCATCATAGCTTCATCTCTTTGTTCGTTGGCATAAGCAAAATCAGACAGCACAAGCGACAAGGCTGCCGCGGCAATCACGTTTTTCATATTTGCTCCTTTCCGATCCACTGGGCGGATCGTTAGCGCGTCCACACCTGAGGATGGTCTTTGGCTTGCGGCGTGTTTTGCGCCATCACGCCTGTGAGGAAGTGCGGCTGATAGGCTTCTTCCAGATAGCGGATTTCTTCCGGGCTCAGTTGAAGGGCTACAGCGTTGACCGCGCCGTCAACATGATGCTTTTGCGTGGCGCCGACCACCGGGGCGGTGACTTTAGTCAGCAGCCAGGCCAGCGAAATTTCGGTCATGGAGACCTGATGCCGTTCGGCAAGTTCGGCGACGCGGGCAATAATGCTCCGATCCTGCTCTGCCGTGCGGTCGTATTTGCCCCGGGCATAATCATCTTCCACCGCTCGCCGCGTGTGGCCTTCTAAGCGGGCGAGACGGCCGCTGGCCAGCGCGCTATAGGGAGTCATCGCGATATTATCTTCCGCGCACAGCCCGAACAGCTCTCGTTCGTCTTCACGCATAATCAGGTTGTAGTGGCTCTGCACAGAAACAAAGGACGTGAGCCCTTCGCGTTCGGCAAGGGCGTTCGCCTTCGCCAGCTGCCAGGCATAACAATTGGAAATGCCAATCGCGCGCACCTTGCCGGCGGCGACAGCGGCATGCAGCGCCTCCAGCACGTCGATAACCGGGGTGTTGTAATCCCAGATGTGGTAAATGTAGAGGTCGATGTAGTCCATCCCGAGGTTTCGCAGACTCAGGTCAAGCGAGCGGGTGATCGCCTGTTTTCCGCTGATCCCCCCGGCAATCTGGGCAGCGGTTCGTGGCAGAAACTTGGTGGCCAGCACCACATCCTCGCGTTTTGCCATCTCCCGCAGCGCCCGGCCAACGTACCGTTCGCTGGAGCCGTTCTGATAGGCGATGGCGGTATCGTAAAAATTGATGCCCTGTTCCAGCGCGTAGCGGATGATCTCCCTGCTGGCTGTTTCGTCCAGCGTCCAGCGATGCTGGCCCGTTGACGGATCGCCAAACCCCATACATCCCATGCAGATGCGGGAGACCAGTAAGTCACTCTTCCCGAGCCGGGTATACTGCATCTTTATTTTCTCCCTTTGGGTTATTCCACCAGAGTTTTAAGCCGTGCGATCAGTCTGGCCGCGTGTTCCCGGGCACGCGTTTTTTGCTGAGCGATTTTGTCGGCATCCCGGTCGGCGTAGCTAATGCCGCAGGTATAAACCGGCGCCAGCAGCTCAAGATTGCACAGCCTGGCCGTGGTCTCGAAGGGAAGGAGATACTCCTCAATGGCATGGCCAAAGAAACCGTCAGCGGTATAGAGCGTCTGTGGCGCTCCCGTGGTGAAGGAGAGGATCAGCTTTTTACCACCCAGTTTCGCCGTTGAGCCATGGGCGAAGCCGTGGACAAAGACCTCGTCCAGCCACTGTTTCATTAACCCGGGCAGCCCATACCAGCTAAAGGGAAACTGCCAGACAATCACATCCGCCTGCAGCAGGCTTTCCTGCTCTGCGGCGATGTTGAATTTGCCGTCCGGATAGAGCCAGTCCAGACGACGGATTTCCGCATCAGGCAGGGCGGTCGCCAGCTCATCGAGGATGGTGGCGTTGGCGATGGAATGGTTAAGATCCGGATGCCCGGAAACGATAAGGATATGAGGCTTTCTCATCGTTACTCCTGAGGTTTAAATTCGGCAGAGAAGAGGTTTTCCCAGTTAATAAACGAGCCGAGTGGAATACACTCGAAGGTTAATAAACCCGCCTTCGCCAGTGGAAATTCGGCCATGATGTTATTCGCCTCTTCCACGGTGTCGCACTCTAGGAAAATAGCGACGCCGGGTCGGTCCTGACGGAAATAGATGTCGCGGATAAAGCCAGATTTATACAGCCCCCAGGCATGGAGGGCTTCCGCGGTAAGGTGCGGCGCATAGTGTTCCAGCGTTGCGCCGGGCGCGGGGATATCCAGACATAAAATTCGCATCGTTGTCTCCGGAAAGTCGTTATCAGCGGGAAGAGACAAAAGTATACGAGCCACAGGGAGTGAAGATTAGGCGGTCATTGACTTAAGAATATTTAGCCTGTACTTAATAATCAGGCGAGACTGTCGCAAGGAGATGCTATGAATAACGCCCTTTATAATCAAATACGCATCTTTCAGAGCATTGCGCGCGAAGGCAATATCTCGGCCGCGGCGAGGAAATTAGAAATCACGCCGCCGTCCGTTAGCAATGCCCTCAAGTTGCTGGAGGAGCATATCGGTCATCCGCTTTTTGTGCGTACCACCCGGCGAATCGAGCTGACGGAAACTGGCCAACAGTTGCTGGAGCAAACCGCTGCGGCGGTCGAGGTTCTGGAAACATCGCTGGAGAGCCTCCGCGATCAGAATCGGGAACCCTCCGGGGCGGTGAGAATTACGCTCTCGCGCTTTGCCTACCTGCTTATTCTTAAACCGGCGATGGCGGCTTTCTGTCAGCAATACCCGGGGATCCAGCTGGAAATATCGGTCTATGACGGTACCGTCAATATCATTGAAGAACGATTCGACCTTGGGATCCGCTTTGGCGATATTCTCGAAGGCGGGGTGGTCGCCCGCCCGTTAATGAAACCGTTTCGCGAAGGGTTATATGCCTCCTCAGCCTATCTGGCCGAATATGGCGTGCCTGAGTCGCCCGCCGATCTCAGCCATCACCGGCTGATTGGCTATCGCTTTATTACCAACCACCGTATCCTGCCGCTGATCCTCAATGACCACGGCGAGCAACTCACCGTGGAGATGCCGGGGCAGTTAATCAGCAATGATATTGACGTCATGGCAGACGGTATCCGCCATGGACTGGGGATTGGCCGCTTGTTTGAACCTATCTGGCGGCTACAGCCCGATCGTGAACAGTTTCTACCGGTGATGGAGGACTACTGGAAAACCTATCCGCCGGTTTATCTCTATTACCCGAAAAACGCGGGTAAAACGAAAAGGGTGAAAGCCCTGATTGATTTTCTGATAGCGCATACTGCGGCATAAAGGCTATTTTGCGTGCGAAATGTCTGAAGACACCGGCACTATCTTTCCCTCTGCCTTAACCCTATACTCCCTGCGGATAAAGCAGTTTTTTATCGCGGTGTAACGGCTTATCCCATCGTCAACGCGATGGACGGGGAATTTCAATAAGGGAGAGGCAGCAATGGGCAGACGCTTAATGGTCTGTGTGTTCGCGCTGGTGGCGTTTTCAGCCACTGCAGCGCATGGCCATCACGGCCAGTCGGTAATATCGAGCGCCGACGGCGGCAACGGTTCGGACGGCGGCAGTAGCGATAACTCCTCGGGCAGGGCAGGGTGCCCGGGCGGCACCGATCCCGATAAGCACGGCCATTTTTACCTGCCCGGCACCCGCGAACCCTGCAATCCTGGCCCTCAGGATGCAGAGAAAGTCGGGTCTTCCCGCTAGCGTTCAGCTCAGATCGTGCAGCGCTTTGTCCAGCGGCGGGGAAAGCTGAATATCCCGAAATGCAACCGCCAGTCCGCCGCGCTCCGGTGAGCAGCACATGACGCCGGCTTTTACCGGGCCTGGCGGAAAGTAGCCAAGACGCAGCAGCGGCCAGCGCTCGCCGTCGGTCGAATACTGCAGCCTTAACGCATCGCCTTTGCGGGTCAGCCGTAGCCAGAAAGTGCGCGGGTCGCCGGGGAAAAGCCCGGTGGCCCAGTCGGAGTGGGTTAACGTCAGCACGCTGCCGATGGCCGGGGCATCGTCATTAAACTCAATCCCCGCCTTCAGCCAGGTCTGCTCGTCCGCCATCATCATCAGCCCGGCCTGGTCGTAAAGCGTGGTGAAATCCGCACAGATTTTTGCCTGCAGGGTAAAATCGCCCTCCACCTCAGCGGCATAAAGATGGCCGGAGAAGCGTTCGAAGCCATACCAGGTATGGCGCCAGAAGTCGGTATGCTTATCGGTGACCACCGTCAGGCCGTCGGCATCGCGGTGCCACTCGGCAGGTTCATTAATCCAGTGAAAGGATGGCTGCATTTTTCCTCCGGAACAGGCTTATAACAGCGACTGCAGCGCGGGCGACGCCATGCTGGCCTCAAAGGGAATAATCTCCGTATGGGCGAGGCCCAGCTGCTGGAAGGGATCCTGACCCAGACGCGATTCCAGAATTTCCCGGCTGTCGCATTTCGCCAGAATCACCCCGCCGGTACGAGGAATACGGCGGCCGGAGGCGAGAAAGAGGCCGTCAGCATAGCATTTTTTGAGCCATTCGACGTGGGCGGGGATCGCGTTGTCAATCTCTTCGAGCGGTTTTATATACGTTAAAACAACCACATAAATCGTACTCATCCTGAAAACCCTGTCAATCCGATGGGATCTTCAGCCTGACACATTTCAATGATGGATAAAAGAAAGCGCGGCATTTTTGCGTGCTATTGAGCAGGAGGCGCGTGTTGCAACTGCAGGGAGATTTATCGCAGCTGTGAAAAAAACATATATGTATTTTCGAATGTATATTGATCTTTAATCGTGGTCCCGTATGCTGTCCGTCACGCTTGAGGAGAAACCATGTCTTTATTACCCCTGCAACTGTTCAAAAACCTCGCCGATGAAACCCGGCTGGGGATCGTGCTGTTGCTCAAGGCGCGGGGAGAGCTGTGCGTGTGCGATCTCTGTACGGCGCTCGCCCAGTCCCAGCCCAAGATCTCCCGCCATCTGGCAATGCTGCGGGAGAGTGGGCTGCTGCGGGATCGAAAACAGGGTAAGTGGGTCCATTATCGCCTCTCTCCGCAGATGCCGGCCTGGGCGGCGCAGGTGATTGAGCAGGCCTGGCTAAGTCAGCAGGACGATGTGCGGCTGATGATCAGCAGACTGACCGACGGGCCAGGTTGTCGGTAAAAAATTTATCTTATCATATATGATTTTTCGAATGTGATTGGTGGAGGAACGATGTTGCTGGCAGGTGCGATTTTTGTCCTGACCCTGGTGCTGGTGATCTGGCAGCCGCGGGGTTTAGGGATCGGCTGGAGCGCGGCCTTTGGCGCGGCGCTGGCGCTGGTCACCGGTGGCGTACAGATAGCCGATATCCCGGTGGTGTGGCATATCGTCTGGAATGCCACCGCCACGTTTATCGCCGTGATCATTATCAGCCTGCTGCTCGACGAGTCCGGCTTTTTTGAATGGGCCGCGCTACACGTTTCCCGCTGGGGAAGAGGGCGGGGTCGTCTGCTGTTTACCTGGATTATCCTGCTCGGCGCGGCGGTGGCGGCGCTGTTTGCCAACGACGGCGCGGCGCTGATCCTCACGCCCATCGTGATTGCCATGCTGCGGGCGCTGGGGTTCAGTAAGGGAACGATGCTGGCCTTTGTCATGGCTGCCGGGTTTATTGCCGATACCGCCAGCCTGCCGCTGGTGGTGTCGAATTTAGTGAATATCGTGTCGGCAGATTTCTTTGCCATTGGCTTCAGGGAGTACGCTTCGGTGATGGTGCCGGTCGATCTCGCGGCAATCCTCTCCACCCTGGCGATGCTGCACCTGTTCTTTCGCAAGGATATCCCACCCGCCTGGGATATGGCGTTACTGAAAGCGCCGGCCACGGCGATAAAAGATCCGGCGACGTTCCGCACTGGCTGGGGCGTGCTGCTGATGTTGCTGGTCGGCTTTTTCGTTCTTGACCCGCTGGGGATCCCGGTCAGCGCCATCGCGGCGCCGGGAGCGGGGATCCTGTTTGCTGTCGCGAAGCGCGGGCGAGTGATTAACACCGGCAAGGTGCTGCGCGGCGCCCCATGGCAGATTGTGAGCTTCTCGCTGGGGATGTATCTGGTGGTGTATGGCCTGCGAAACGCCGGATTAACGGATTATCTGACCACGGTGCTAAACATGCTGGCGGAGCGCGGGCTGTGGGCCGCGACGCTGGGCACCGGTATCCTGTCGGCCTTCCTCTCTTCGATCATGAATAATATGCCCAGCGTGCTGGTCGGCGCCCTGTCGATTGATGGCAGTGCGGCAACAGGGACGATCAAAGAGGCCATGATATATGCCAACGTCATCGGCTGCGATCTGGGGCCGAAAATCACGCCGATTGGGAGCCTGGCCACGCTGCTCTGGCTGCATGTGCTGACGCAGAAGCACATCACCATCGGTTGGGGTTATTATTTCCGCTGCGGCATCACCATGACCCTACCGGTGCTGCTTGTGACGCTGGCCGCGCTGGCGCTGCGTCTCTCCTTCAATCAGCCATGAGAACGTGCTATGAGCATCACCATTTACCATAACCCTGAATGCGGCACCTCGCGTAATACCCTGGCACTGATCCGCAACAGCGGCGCTGAGCCCACCATTATCTATTATCTGGAGACGCCGCCGTCGCGCGATGAGCTGCGCCAGCTGATCGCCGCGATGGCGATCCCGGTGCGGGCGCTGCTGCGGCAAAACGTCGAACCCTACGATGCGCTGGGCCTGGCGGAAGACCGGTTTACAGATGACCAGTTAATCGACTTTATGCTCCAGCATCCGATCCTGATTAACCGTCCGATCGTGGTGACGCCGCGGGGCACCCGACTCTGTCGCCCGTCAGAGGTGGTGCTGGAGATCCTGCCGGCGCCGCAAAAAGGCGCCTTTGTGAAGGAAGACGGTGAGCGGGTCATTGATCGGGCGGGGCAGCGTGTAAAATAGCGCGCAAAATGGCGCCGGCTATAGCAGCCGGCAAGCCTTGTAAATCCTGCCGCACGGTTGGCTCTCCGGGGGTAGCACCTGGATGGCTTAACAATATTCTCCCTTAGCGCTATTTCTGCCTCCTCCGGCCCGTTTCCCTTACTTTTCCTGTCGTTATATGCCCTGCCCGCACCGACGGTTTTTGTCCTTTGTTAATCAATCAACTTACTGTTTTTAATAAATAAAATTATGTATTCTGCACAATGGCATAATGTCAACGCCGTTTACGTTTTTGCGAACATTAAATCTATAAAACTAGATGTTTGTCGACTTTTCATCTAAAAAGGAACGGTAAGGGGCTGGACAAAACCACTGCATGGTTATCAAATGGTTAAAAATGCTCGTATCTGATGTTAAGACAAACAAATTATAAATCGTCAGCCCGCTTTATACGGTTAACTTGCGCTGCGGCGCACCTTTTCTGGAGAATTTATGCATTCCTCTGTTAATAAAAACGAAAGCCGTACCTTTTTCGGCCATCCTTATCCGCTGGGCTCCCTTTTCTTCACTGAAATGTGGGAGCGTTTCTCGTTTTACGGGATCCGTCCCTTACTGATCCTGTTTATGGCGGCGACGGTTTACGACGGCGGGATGGGGCTGGCGCGGGAGAACGCCTCGGCGATCGTCGGGATTTTTGCCGGCAGTATGTATCTGGCCGCGCTGCCGGGCGGCTGGCTGGCGGATAACTGGCTAGGCCAGCAGCGCGCCGTCTGGTACGGCTCGATTCTTATCGCCCTCGGGCACCTGTCGATCGCCCTGTCGGCATGGCTGGGCAACGACCTGTTCTTTATCGGCCTGATGTTTATCGTCCTCGGTTCCGGGTTGTTTAAAACCTGTATCTCGGTGATGGTCGGTACCCTGTATAAAAAAGGCGACGCGCGCCGCGACGGTGGTTTCTCGCTGTTCTACATGGGGATCAACATCGGCTCGTTTATCGCGCCGTTAATCTCCGGCTGGCTGATTAAATCCCATGGCTGGCACTGGGGCTTCGGCATCGGGGGGATCGGGATGCTGGTGGCGTTGATCATTTTCCGTGTCTTTGCCGTACCGTCGATGAAGCGCTATGACGCGGAGGTTGGCCTCGATTCCACCTGGAACAGCCCGGTGGCGAAAAAGAATGGCGTTGGGGCGTGGCTGCTGGCGCTGGCCCTGGGAGTGGCGGTGCTGGTCACGCTCATTAGCCTGGGCACGATCGTGATTAACCCGGTGGCGGTGGCCAGCGTGCTGGTCTATGTGATTGCCGCCTCCGTGGCGCTCTATTTCATCTGGCTGTTCGTCTTCGCCGGCCTGAGCCGTAAAGAGCGGGCGCGCCTGCTGGTATGCTTTATTTTGCTGGTCTCGGCGGCCTTTTTCTGGTCCGCGTTTGAACAGAAACCGACCTCCTTCAACCTGTTTGCTAACGACTACACTAACCGGATGATCGGCGATTTTGAGATCCCCGCGGTCTGGTTCCAGTCGATTAACGCCTTGTTTATCATTCTGCTTGCGCCGGTCTTCAGCTGGGCGTGGCCAGCGCTGGCGCGCAAAAACGTCCGTCCGGGCAGTATGACCAAATTCGTCATTGGCATCCTGTGCGCGGCGGCGGGCTTTGGCCTGATGATGCTGGCGGCGCAGAACGTCCTGAACAACGGCGGGGCCGGTGTGTCGCCGCTGTGGCTGGTGGGCAGCATCCTGATGCTGACGCTCGGCGAACTGTGCCTGAGCCCGATTGGTCTGGCGACCATGACCCTGCTGGCGCCGGAGAGAATGCGCGGCCAGATGATGGGGCTGTGGTTCTGCGCCAGCGCGCTGGGTAACCTGGCGGCGGGGCTGATTGGCGGTCATGTGAAGGCCGATCAGCTGTCGCTGCTGCCGGACCTCTTTGCCCGCTGCTCTATCGCGCTGCTGATCTGCGCCGCCGTACTGGCCGTGCTGATTGTCCCGGTCCGCCGGATGCTGGAGAACAGTCAGTCCAGCGCCGCGCAAAAATCCGTCAGCAACGCCTGACGCGATCCCCAGGCCGGTCCCCCGGGACCGGCTTGTTTTTTGTCCAACCCCCGCCTCAGCTGTGCAAAATCCCCTTTTCTGAATGCGCGATGTCCCATAACGTGAGCGTGTTCTTTGAAATCACGTCGCTTTCCGGTCCATAGTGTAGTCAGGTTCACTATGTGGTTAATATAAGGACACACCTATGCCAGCAGTCATTGATAAAGCATTGGATTTCATCGGTGGTATGAATACGTCTGAGCCAGTACCACAGTCTATGGATGAAAGTACCGCGAAGGGAATTCTCAAATATTTGAAAGAACTGGGCGTGCCAGCCAGCCCGGCCGATGTCGCTGAGCGCGGTCAGCAGCAGGGCTGGAGCGCCGGGTTTACCGACAAAGTGGCGGAGTGGGCTGAACGGGTCGCCGCCGGCGAACGGCTGGTGATTAAGCATCCGGAATTCTTTTCCACCTACATGCGCGAAGAGCTGCGCGCCCTGGTGTAATCGCCGCGCATCAATCCCGCGTCTTCTGTTAAATGCCTTCCCCATCCGGGAAGGCATTCTTGCTGATGACAAACCTGTTTGGTTATTGTGCCCGCATTTCTGCCGGGTGGCGGCTTCGCCTTACCCGGCCTACGAAAGGCAGCAATATCAAACCGTTATGCGGTTGGCTGTAGGCCCGCGCAAGCGCAGCGCCGCCGGGCAACCCCTGAAGATTGCCCTTTGGCTGCAGTTTGAATGCCTTCCCCTCCGGGAAGGCATTTTTGTTACTGGCCGCGGTAGCCGCCGCCCAGGGCTTTGATCAGGGTAATGTCGGTGCTCAGCCGCTGGGCCTCAATGTCCAGCAGCAACAACTGCTGGGCAAGAACCGCCCGTCGGGCCTCTTCGGCGGCGTAGCGGCTGAGCAGGCCGCGCTGATAATGGGCGCGAGCGCTGTCGGTGGTGGTCTGCGCCGCGGTGACCTTCAGCTGCTGCAGCGCGCGCTGCTGATTCAGGTCGTTAAGCTGGCTGGAGCTGATGGCGACATCGCGAACCGCGTCCAGCACCGCCTGGTTGTACTGTTTGATCAGAATATTGCTGGCGGTGCGCACCGACTGCAGATTGGCGTTCAGACGACCGCCGTCGAAGATCGGCAGATAGAGCCCGGGCAGCAGGTTGATCTGCTGGAAAGAGGACTTAAACAGATCCCCGACGCTGAGGGCGTTATAGCCCCAGAACGCTTTGATATCAAAATGGGGATAGAAGGCCGCTTTCGCCGCGTCGACCTGGCTCAGGGAGGCGGTCACGTACCCGCGCAGCGCCTGCAGGTCCGGGCGGCGGGCCAGCAGCTCGAAAGAGAGCGACGGCGGCAGCGTCTCCTGGAGCGCAGGCAGCGCTACCGGATGGATCGCCGGCATGCTTTGCGCATCGGCGCCGATCAGCGCCCGCAGGGTTTCACGATACTGGGTCAGCATCCCCTCGGCGCTAATGATCTGCTGGCGGGCGGCAAGCTGTTCGGCCTGGGCGTTGGCCACATCCACGCTATCCTCCACACCGCGTTGGGTCCGGTGCTCGTGGGCCTCCACCGAGAACTGGGCAATGCCCTCCAGCTCCTGCAGCAGCGCGATTTTCTGGAATGTCGCCTGCATAGCGAAATAGAGCTGCGCCACGCTGCTGGCGATGTCGAGCTCAATGCCGGCGGTCTCCGCCAGCCGGGCGTTTTTCTCGCCAATGGCGGCGGCGACCCGGGCGAGATCGGCTCCCCAGAGATCGATATTCAGCTGCGCCCCGACGCCAACGGTGTTCAGCGTATACCACGGACCGTTCTTATCCACCGGCAGGGAGTAGGAGTAGGGCCAGCTAAAGGATTTGTCGGTGATCCGCAGGCGGTTTTGCGCCGCGACGGCGGTGGCCTGCAGGCCCATCGCCGACTGGGCGAGTTCCACCGTAGACTGCGACTGGGAGATGCGCAGCCGGGCGGCCTGCATGGTCGGCGAATTCTGCAGCGCCCGATTGATCAGCATATTGAGCTGAGGGTCATCGTAGGCCTCCCACCAGCGGGCTGCCGGCCAGTTGCTGTTCGCCAGGTGGATCACCTGCGCCAGCCGGGCCTGCTGCGGATTGACGATGGCGACCTGGGCAGGCTCGTCCTGAATCAGCGCGCAGCCGCTGAGCAGCGTCAGCGTCAGGGTAAGGAGAGTGTCGCGCAGCCGCGCGGAGAAAGGAAGGATCATCATGACGTTTTAGCCTGTTGCTCAGTCGCTATCGGTGTCGGGCCCCAGTCGGGCAGGGTGGCCAGCGCGGCGGCCAGCGCCGGGCCAAAGGGGTTAGTCAGGTCGGTGGCCAGCGGTTCGGCAGGGGCCGTTGCCTCCTGTTCGATACGTTCGGCGTAGCGCCGCAGCTGTTCGGCGCAGCGGGTCAGGGTCGGGTCTCCTGGCGCGGCGTTGAGCCGGTATCCTTCGCTGAGGCGGGCGATCTCCTCGGCCCGGGCGAGGGTGGCGCGCATCGGCCAGTTTTTCGCCTGGGGCCAGGGGTGGGCATACGTGCCCAGCGGTTCGGCGCGAACCCGATGGATAAGCGCTTCGCTGTCGGTGAAGGCGACAAACAGAGGGGCCAGCGGCACCGCATCGTGCGGGGCGGCGAGGCAGTCCGCCAGCCGGCGATAGAGTCCGGCGAGGCGCGATTTCAGCTGCGGCGCTTCGCTGTCCGGCCAGAGATATAAATGGACAATGGAGGAGACCAGCACCCCGAGCAGGATACCCAGCACCCGGTCCCGTAGCTCGGTGAGGTTAGTCAGCGGACCAAACCAGCTGAGGAAGGCCAGCGCAAAGGTGAAGCCAATCTGGATCCCGGCGTAGGCGATACGCTCCGAACCGGCGGCAATCCAGGCCGCCAGCGCCAGCACTGGCAGGGACATCGCCAGCAGCCCCGACAGCGAGTCGGTCCAGGGCTGGACAAAAACGATTAACAGCAGCGCCAGCAGAGTGGAGAACAGCGCGCCGCCGATGCGCAGCCACGTCTTTTGCATCGTGGCGCCCAGCCCGGGCTGGGCGACGATCACGCAGCTCAGCATAATGGTATGCAGTCCCTGCCAGTCGGCAGCGGTATAGAAGACATAGCAGATTAGCGTCGCCAGCAGGGTCTTGAGCGCAAAATGGAGATACGCCGGGTTGCGCCAGGCGTCCGGCGCCAGCAGGGGCGGCTTCTCCACCTCGCCCTGCGGCAGAGCAACGGGCTCACCCAGGGCCAGCCGCTGCAGAAGGGCTACCATCTCCTGCAGAACGGCGCGATTGACGCCGCGGCCGCTGAGCGCCAGGGGAGGAATAGCGCCGTCAAACGGCCCCTCGCTGAGGGCACTCTTCAGCTGCAGCACCGCCTGCGACAGCCGCAGGCGATCGTCGCTATCGGCCTCGTCCGCTTGCAGCAGCGCCGCCAGCTGGTAGCAGCGCAGGGTGGCGGCCAGCCGCGAGCGCCAGGCCTGGGGATCGGCGGCGATCTCCGGCGTCGCCCGGCTGGCCTGGGCGAACAGCGACTGCAGCTGGTTGAACTGCGCGGCGGTCTCGCCGAAGGTCGGTGGCGCTTCAGCGTCCGGGTCTGCCAGCCGGCTGGCGACCGCCTGCAGCATCTCCGCCAGACGCGCCTTAAACTGGTTGCCGGGAAAGGCCTGCTGAAAACAGGCGTTGACCAGCAGAGTGACGAGGATCGCGGTGTTAATCGCCACCCACAGCCAGAGCAGCAGCCGCACCAGGATTTCGCTCTGGCTGGTCATCGACGGGAAGGTTTGGGCGTAAATCACCGCCAGCGCCACCACGAAAAAGGCCAGTCCCAGCTTGCCCAGCACCCGCATCAGATAGATGGCGCAGAAAAAGAGCGCCACGGAGGCCGCCAGGCGGATCAGCGGGTAGTCATAGGTCCACTTGATGATCAGCAGCACGCCGCCGAGCGCCACGCTGACGGTGACAAAAAAGACCACGCTGACTAACTTAATCATCAACACGTTAGGCTGGCTGACGTAGAACACGACGATCAGCGCGACGGCCAGAAAGGGGATCTGCAGGGTCATGAACAGGGTGATGAGCACCGCACAGCTCAGCGTCAGGCGCAGCGTGTAGCTGGCGCGTCCCGGTGCGTCGCGCAGTTCCTGGCGTAAAAAATGGGCGAGAGGAAACATCGCGTCGCCCGGCTACGGCTGCAGCACGGCGCTGGCCGAGGCGCCCATGCGGAACAGTTCCGGATCGGGATCGCTGACGGCGATTTTCACCGGGAAGCGCTGCGAGACGTGGACCCAGTTAATGCTTTTCTGGATCAGCGGCAGGCCTTCGATGACGCTCCCGCCTTCGGGCAGGACGCCGGAGCCGACCGAATCCACCACCCCGTTAAAGGTCCGGTTGTGGTTGGTCATCACGGTGATGCGCGCCGCCACCCCAGGGTGCACGTTGTTCAGGTCGGTTTCGCGGAAGTTAGCGATCACGTACCAGCGGTCGTCATCCAGCAGGGTGAAGACTGGCTTCAGCGCCGAAGCGTACTGGCCGACGGTGGTTTTCAGCGCCACCACCACGCCGTTGAACGGCGCGCGCACTTCGGTGAATTCCAGATGCAGTTCGGCGAGGGCGATTTGCGCCAGGATCCCGGCGCGTTGCGCCACCATGGCATCCACGCCGGTCACAGCCGCCGAGGCCTGTCTGGCCTGCAGCAGCGTGGCCTCCAGCTCCGCCCGCGCCGCTTTCTCGGCGGTGCGCGCCTGATCGAGATCTTCCTGCGAGGCAAACCCCTGCGGCACCAGCGGCTCAAGGCGGATGCGCGTGGAGGTGGTCTGCTTGACCAGCGCTCTGGCGCGCTCGACGGCGGCCGCCACCGACTGGGCGTTATACTCCTGCGCTTTGATGGTGCGCTGGGTCAGCATAATCTGCGCGTCGAGGGTCGTCAGCCGCGCTTTCGCGTCATCGAGCATCGCCTGATAGGGGCGGGGGTCGATGCGGAACAGCAGATCGCCTTTTTTCACCCGCTGGTTATCGCGAATGGGCATCTCCACGATGCGCCCGCTGACCTCGGGCACCACATCGATGGTATCGGCGTAGACATAGGCGTCATTGGTCTCTGGCGACGTTTGCAACTGCCAGATAACCAGGATCAACGCCAGGATGGCGGCCAGGACCAGCGCCAGCAGAGGCCATTTCTTGCGTAACAGGGGAGTGCGGGAAGTAGTCATAAGCGATCAGTGAACAAAAAACAGAAACCACAGCAGTGTGGCGAACAGGAACATCAGCGCGACATAGCTGAAGACCAGGGGAGAAAAGCGAGGCTGCCAGCCTTTACGGGTAATCAGGATATGGCAGGGGATCAGTAAAAACGCCCCGCCCAACAAGCAGAAAAACCAGCCGGGGAATGCGGCGCCCAGTACCGGGATCGCTGGTGAGAGTGAGCAGCCGGTCAGCGGCAAGACGAGCAGTAGCCGCGCTGGGCGGGCTATGGTGGCAATATGATTCAATGGAACATCCCTGAGTGCTCTTACCAGTGTGTCATGAGTGTAATCGCCTCGTTGCGGGAATGAAAGTCAACCGTTCGTTGACTGCGGGATCCTTGCGCGCCGGGAGAGGGGGAGGATGCGCCAAATCGCTCTCCTCACGCCCATTACCGACTTGCGCATAGTCAGCCGTCAAGCGGAGGACTATGCTTAGCCTGAAAGTCATAAAACAAGACCGAGGCAATGTCATGGATAAGGAATTACTGGAAGCCGGCTACCGGGCCTACACCGGGGAGAAAATCGACGTCTACTTTAATACGGCGATCTGTCAGCATTCCGGGAACTGCGTGCGCGGCAGCGCGAAGCTGTTCAATCTCAAGCGTAAGCCGTGGATCATCCCGGATGAAGTAGATGTCGCGACGGTGGTGAAGGTGATCGATACCTGCCCGAGCGGCGCGCTGCAATATCGTCATAAATAAGCGAGGAGAAGATGGAAATACTGGAAGGGCACAACAAATTTTATGTTAACGACGCGCAGGGTAACCAGGTCGCGGAGATTGTTTTTGTTCCCACCGGCGAACACCTCAGCATTATCGAACATACCGATGTCGATCCCAGCCTGAAAGGCCAGGGGGTGGGGAAACAGCTGGTGGCGAAGGTGGTGGAAAAAATGCGCCAGGAGCAGCGGAAGATTATTCCTCTCTGCCCGTTTGCCAAACATGAATTCGATAACACCCGTGAATACGACGATATTCGCGCCTGACGTACCGGCACCGGTGTCAACCGGTGCGCTTTTCTCTCGCCAGCGAATCCACGCCTTTAGTCACTCATCGCTTCCCCTCATGCCTGTACAAATGCCGACCGTGAGTTTGCTGATGAACGAGGCGGCTGCCTGTGCGGAAAGCGAGGGGCCAGATGCGGGTGATATTCCACCAGCTTTTTCACCCCCGCCAGCCGCTGAGCGTAGAGCGTTTTCTGGCTCAATCCGAGACGTTGCGACTGCTCGCCTATCGTCTGCCCTTGCAGCAGGGCGAGGAGCGCTTTGAGCTCGGCATGACTTAAACCGGCGGCCCGTTTTCGGTGGATCAGGGCGGCTTCACTGGCAAGGCGTTCAAGCCGCGGCGCGTTCTTCAGCCGATGGATCAGTTGCGCGCAGGGGAGGTCGGCAGGAGCGGCATGGACGTTGCGCAAACGATCCGGATGGCTCACCTGATAAAGCAGCGTTCGCCACAGCCAGATGGCCGGGCTGCGGCTAAGCATCAGCATCGGCAACGGGCGTGATGCCTGGTCGAGCAGCCTGGCCGCCTGGCGCAGTGTGGTGAGCATCCACAGGGGATCGTCAGGAAGAAAGACCACGATCCGCTTCACCGCGGCCAGCTCCCGCAGAGAGACGCCCTCCACCGGCAGCACGACGGGCCGCTTCCCCGCGTTGTGCATCAGCTGGCTCAACCCACGGGCGGCCAGCGAGCAGGGAGAGAGGATGTACTCGGTCATCATTGATAGACAAAGGTAATGCCGATGATCGACTGCACGTTGCCGGCGGTGACCTGGCCTGTGGTCCGGGCGTAGGTCGCCGTCAGGCCGAGATTGACCGGCGAGGTTCCGACGGTGCCCAGTGAGACCGTGCTGTTCGCCGGCACGGCGCTGCCGTTGCGGGTAAGCTGGACGCCTATCCCTTGCGCCGGCGAGGCGGAGGCGGTGTTAGTGAAGATCGCGTTAGCGCTGTCCGCGGTGGCGCCGGAGAGGTAATACCCCAGCTGTTGGCTCTGCGCGCAGTGCACGGTGAGCGGCACGGCCATGGAGCCCGGGTAGTCGGGGAGGGTGACGGTGACATCGCGGGCGGAGACATCGCAGCCGCCGGTGGGGACCACCACGTCGTTATTGGCGTAGATATTCCAGATGAACTGGAAGGAGTCGCTATTGTAGTTGTTAGTCTGATGCAGGATCAGCACCGCGATTAACGATCCTGCGGTGATCGCCACCCCGCCGGCGGTGCTGACCGGCGTCAGATACAGGACGGCCGGCCAGGGCTTATCGGTCCGGGAATCGTAAATCACCCGCGCCGTTTCCGTGGTGGTCGGGAAGGGGTAAGAGGTGCCGTTATATTTCACGGTGCCAGAGAAACTTGACAGCACACCGCCATAGGCGGATCCGCGCTGCAGGGTCACGTAGTCAGTGATCGTTTCCGGATAGTCGTTATGGCAAAAAATCTGCGTGGAGAGGTCGACCACCAGGTTTTGCCCGACGTTGACCGCCGGGGTCAGGTTAACGTAGACGTTGGCTGAGCCGCCGCCGATGGGGATCGTCGCGCCGGTGGCTGTTTTGCAGGCGAAGGACCAGGCGTTTATCGACCAGCCCAACAGCAGCAGGGTGGTGAATAAAGGGATAATTTTTTTCATCATGATGCTCTCCTGGCTCAGGCGTAGGTATAGGTCACGTTAATCACCGCCTGAATGGTGCCTTGCGTGGCACCGCCGTTGACCGACAGGGCCCTGACCTGCAACGGGAAGCGGGCGGACTGGCTGGCCTCATCCACCTGTACCGACTGGCTGCTGCCATTGTTCAGCGTGGTGCCATCCTCGCTCTGCAATTCGAGCTGAATATTGCCCGCCGTCCCCTGGTTTTTGTAATAGCCGGTGCTGTCCGCCGTTCCGCTGAAGGTGGCCTTCACCCGTGAGGTACCGACGGGGCAGTTGCTGAGATCCAGCGCCACGCTGTGCCAGGCCGATGCCGAGCCTGCGCCAATCAGGCTGAAGGTGTAGAGATCGCCCAGCTCGACGGTGGCATTGACGGTGGAGACCGTGCAGGGTCTGGCCACCACCTTCCCGTTGACGGTAAGGGTGACGTCGGCCGACCGCAGGGAAGGGCTCGCGGTTAACAGGCCGGCCAGCAGCCAGCCCACGTGGGTCCATTTCATTTCAGCCTCCACTTACTGAAATTCCAGGGTGAATGTTGCTGTCGCATTGACATGCCCGGCGGTGACGGGCACCTGCGTGGCCATCAGACGGGCGTAAAAGTTCAGGATGTTGGTCTGGCCCGGCGTCAGCGTGGTCCAGGCGATGGCTGACGACGGGGCATTGACAGGCAGCCGGGACTGCTGCTGGTCGAGAATGTCCACCCCCATTCCCGCCGCCGCCGAGGCGCCGGCGTCAAGTTTTAACAGGCTGGTATTGACGCTGTCCGCCACGCCGGTGAAGCCGACCTTCACCGCGGTGACGGAAGTGCCGCAGGGCGATAGCACGATACGGAACGGCACCGGCGGGGTCGTCGCCCCGACGGCGTAAAACTGCTTCGCGGCGTTGTCCTGCAAATCGACGGTGAAATCCTTCGACTCTCCGGCCACCGCGCAAGCGTTGTCGCGCACATAGCCGCTGATGGCGATCGTGCTGTCGGCAGCGAAGGCCAGCGGCGCGAACAGAGCGAGCAGGGCGCTCAGCAGAAACTGCGGTGTTCTCATCATCATCTCCTTAGCGACACGCGACGGACAGCTGGCTGAGCGACTGCTGCTGGCTCTCCGGCGGCAGACGATAATCGGCCACGCACTGGGCGTCCGGGGCATCGCCCCATTTCACCCGCACCTTGCCCGCCAGCGGCATCCCGCTCAGGTAGACCTGGCCGTTATCCGCGACGATGCTGCCGCTCTGGTTGCTGTCGCTGGTGGCGAGGGCGCCAAACGGCACCGGTTTGCCGCGATGGGTCAGCGTCATCAGAATCTTCATTCCCACCTGGGCGTTAAAGCTGGCGCGGACGATCGCCCCATGGGTAGGCACCACGCTGACCACTGCATCGTCAAGATCGACATTGTCGGCCAGGGTATTGGTGTCCAGCGCGACCCGGTTTTCGCGATACTCGGTGGCATACGGCAGGACGGCATACCCGCGCCAGTCGGTGCGCACCCCGGTCTGGTTTTCTACCTTCACGCCGCCGGCGCCGGGGGCTTTCACCAGCACTACGGTATCGTTCAGCGGCTGGCTCAGGGTGATGCCGTTGGCGTGCGCCAGCACGCCGCCGCTGACCCCGTAGTAGAGCTGTTTGAAACCATCGCTGCGGCTGTAGCCGACGTTGGCGTTGCCGTAGCCGCCGCGGTAGTTGAGCGCGGTATAGCCGGTGCTCCCGCTGTCGCCGTTGCCGCCGCCCGCATAGCCGGTCTGTACGCTATAGCTGAGGTTATTGTCTTCCAGCAGGGTGCCGTACAGGCCCGCCAGATTGGTCATGCGGCCATTGAGATCGTGCGACAGGCTGTAGCTGGCGCTGGCGTGCCGCCAGACCGAACGGCTATCGGAACGCAGCCAGTGGCTGAAGGGGATATTGACGTTGACCGCCAGCATCTGATCGCGCCCCTGCTGCCAGGCATTTTTCGTCAGGCTGTAGCTTAGCGACCAGTTGATATCGTCTACGGCGGCGTTGAGGCCGGCCTGCAGTTGCTCATCGGCATCGTCGGTGCCCCAGTAGGTCTGGTGGCTGCCGCTCAGATAGAGGGTGGCGGTGCGCCCCAGCTGTTGGGTCACGCTCAGCTGCACCTTACCGCGCTTGCTGTAAGCCAGATTGTAGTAGTCGGTAAATTTGGGTTTCACCTGGATAACGCCGTCCTGGGTTTCCACGCTGTAGCCGCTCATCCGGCGGTAGGTGGTATCGGCAAAGTTATAGTAGCCGCGGGTGGAGTAGCGGTAGCCCACCAGCTGCAGGTTGGTGCCGGTCTCATCCAGTGACTTGTTATAGAGAAAACGCACCGACTGTCCCTGATGCTCGCTGTCGTCAGGCAGGGTGGCGTTGGCCTGGGTGATATCCAGCGATAAGGCGCCGAAATAGCCCATGTTTTTCCCCACCCCGAGGTTAAAGGCGCGATAGCGGTCCGCCAGCTGGGTGCCGCCGTACAGGGTCCAGCCGGCCGGCAGGCCATGCATGGCCGTGCTCTGGAAAAAATCGGGCGTTTCCTGTTGGTTGTTGCCGCTGCGGTACTCCCCGGCGGTGAGGGCGAAGCGGGTATGGCCTTCGCGCTGCAGCACCGGCACCGTTGACCAGGGCACGCTGAAGACCTGGCGGGTGCCATCCGCTTCTTTAATGGTGACCTGCAGATCGCCGCCGTTGCCCGCGGCGTAGAGATCGTCGATGGTAAACGGCCCCGGCGGCACCGTGCTCTGGTAGATTTCGTAGCCGTTTTGTTTGACTGACACCTGCGCGGTGCCGCGGGCGATCCCGTGGATCACCGGCGCGAAGCCTTTCTGGCTGTCCGGCAGCATATTGTCATCCGAGGCCAGCTGCGCGCCGCGGAAGTTGATCCCGTCGAAGACATCGCCGTTGGTGTAGCTATCCCCGAGGGTAAGCCGCGAGCGCAGGGAAATAATGTCCCGCTCAAGCCAGCTGTTGACGTGCTGCCAGCGGTTCTCATTGGATGACGCGCTGCCGCCGCTGCTGTAACTCCAGGTGCTGTTATCGCGCAGGCGCCAGGCGCCGAAATTCAGGCCGCTTTGCAGATTCAGATAGGCGTAACGGCTGTTGCCCCCGGTGGTGTTATGGACGTTGTTGCCGGTGAAGTTATAGTTAACCAGCCCGGCGGTGATGCCGTTATCCCATAGCTCCGGCGGGATATACCCGCGGGCGTGGCTGCCCATAAACGCCTGGGGTACGGTGAGATACAGGCGCTGTTGGCCGACATCGAAGCGGGTGGTGGCTTCGCTGATGAGCGTCGTTAGCGGCACGCAGGCTGTACTGTCCAGGGCCGCCATGCCCGTCACCCGTCCGGTATCCACCCCCATGCTCGCCAGCTGGCCGCGGGTCAGGCAGGGCGACAGGCCATGGCCTTGCGCATCGGCCTGGAAAGTGACGTCCCGGGTGGTCATATAGCCGTTATTGAGATAAATATCGACGCGATAGGTGCCCGGCGGGACCTCCTGGCCTTTTTCAAATCCCGACAGGTCTGCCACCGCCGCCGGATCGTCAGCTAAAAAGCGGGGGTTAAAATAGAGGTCCGCCTGCGCGGCGAACGGCTGTGAGCAGAGCCACAGCGTCAGCGCCGGCGTAATCAGGCGCCGGGCGCTTCGGCGACCCCCATGGTCCAGTCCATATTTTCGATGTGACATAATCCCTCCGGTCCGACGTTGCCCGGCTGTCAGTGCTTCTGGTCATGCGCAGCGTGGCCCGCGCGGCGGGGCACACCAGATTTAACGCAGTACGCCATTCATTTTCGGCGTCAGCGCGCCGTAATCGTTAATGGTGCGATAGGTGATGGTGTTGCCGGCATCCGCGGGCAGCTTGACGCTGGTTTTACCCATCGGCGGCACCAGGGCGTTTTCCAGAATGCGCGTTCCGGCGTTCAGTTCGGTCACCGTCAGGTAATAAGGGGTTGGATTCGTCAGCGTTAGCGACGATCCGTTGCGGCTAAAGGTCAGCTTGTCCGCCGCCTGATCCGGGGGCAGGGTCAGTTTTGCCGGTCGGTAGTAGAGCTTGATGCGGCTGATAATCGCCAACTGGAGGGTGTTGTCGCTGAGCTTCGATTTATCCATTGAGGGAATAGCCTTCACGTTCATCCAGAACAGGCTTTCCCGATCCTGCGGCAGCTGGTTATTGGTCGCATCGATAATGCGCAGGGTATTCTCTTTTTTGCCCTGCATGGCAAACAGCGGGGGAGTGATAACAAACCGGCCGTCTCGCTGCCCATCGGCATTTTCCACCCATGACTGAATAAGCCAGGTGCTGTTGTCGTCGTTATTGGTCACCGCCAGCTGGACCTGTTTCTGACCCGCCGGGTAGATGACCCGGGTCGCGCCCAGCGCGACGCCCGCGTGCGCGCTGGCGCTCAACGCGCCGGCGGCGAAAAGCACACATCCCGTCAGTATGCCGCGTATCGTCGTTGCTGTTTTTCTCACATTATCTCCTTGTCTGCTCACGGTGTTGTCCTGCTGGTCTGCGGGTTGATTACTGATAGGTTAATGAGAACCAGGCCTGGGCGTTGGCCGCGCCGCCGGTGACCTGGCGTCCGGTCGCCCGATATTTGGCGACGAAATTTAGCGTCGTCGGTCCGCGGTAGAGCGGCACCCAGCGATCCGGCGGACGATTGAGAGGCAGCTGCTGGCCGTGACTGTCGAACAGCGCGATGCCGATCCCGCTGGCGATCCCCGGGCCTTCACCCACCGACAGCACGTCGGGGTTTTTGCCGTCAGCCACGCCGTGAAATGCCACCCCGACATGCTGGCTGACTGCCGTACTGCAATCCTGTAAATGAATCGTGAAAGGGATCGGGTTGCTGTCTTCGCCCACGTCGTGAAATCGGTTACTGCTGATCTGTCCCAGATTGACCGTCATCTGCCGATCGCCGGCTTCGACGCGGCAGGAACTGGCCATGATCAGGCCCTGAAAGCGCATGCTGCCCCCCGGCAGCGTGACGTTCCACTGATTACCGGCCAGCGCCAGCGGAGGCAGCAGCAGTAGCAGACCCGATTTCATTCCCTGCATCGTTTCACCCCGGTTGCAAAATTAAGCGCGGGCCCTCCTGGCCCGGATGGCTTCCTTGCCTGATGTTTGCCTTACTCGTACTGCACTTTGAAGGTGGCGTCCGCGTTCGCGATACCGGCGGTCGCGGCGCCAGTGGCGTAGTAACGTGCCTGGAACGGAATGATGTTGGTGCCGTCATTCAGCGTGGTGGCTGCGCTGAAGGTGGCGCCGTCCAGCGCCAGCGGCGTGCCGGTGTTGTCGAGGATCTGCACGCCGACGTTGGTCGCGCTGCCGGCGGCAGAGTTTTGCAGCGCCAGAACGGTGGTATTGCTGCTGTCGATGGCCGTACCGGCGAAGGCGACGGACGCTTTGGTTGCTACCGTGGTGTCGCAATCATCCAGCTGAATGTTGAAACCAACGGACGAACTGGTGCTCCCCGCCGTGGCCAGCTTCGCGGAACGCACCTGGCCCAACTGGACGGTTTGATCGATAGAGCCGGCATCCACCGCACAGGCCGCGTTAACGACTTCCCCTTTAAAATGGACGGTCCCGCCGTTAACCGTGGTGGTATCGGCCAGGGCCGCCGCGGAGCTCAGAGACAGGGCTGACACAACAATCATTGCCAGTGTTTTGATTTTCATACTGTTTTCCTTTGAACGATGTCGAAATAACGAACCGGATTGGCAGCCGTTGTGCCTTCCAGGCATTTCAGATTTCAGCCGAGTGGTCTGGCTGCCGGCTCTGCACAGTTTTCGCCCAACCGATGAGACAATTGGGGCCATTTTGACTCGTTGAGATAAACGATCTGTTCGTTGTTTAATCTTGCCTGTTTTCCGGTATTAAAATCTGTTTAATGTGGTTTTATTGGTTGTTTAATCTGGTGATGTTAGCGAGAGTGCGAAAGGAAGAGAGATACCGCTGGCGAAGGCGCGCCAATGCAACGGGAGGGCAGGGTGGGGAAAAGTGCGTAATTGACGCTTTAAAAATATATTAAAAACATGTAGTTAATAATTTTTCTGCAGAAATATGGCGTGGTGAGTTGCAAAATATGTCAAAACATTTTTATGATATAAACAGTTTGGCCCCAATTGACCTGTTCACGGTTTATTTTTTTAATTAAATTCAATCAGTTGTATCAACTCCCGATTCTGCAATGCTTTCTCCAATAAGATTATTTCTTTCCCATATTCCAGCGAAACGCGCCGCATTGCTGGCGGTGTAGCGTACCGTGTGTCGAATATTACGATGACCGAGGTAATCCTGGATCAAACGGGTATCTGTACCTCTTTCCGCCAGTTCGTAGCCGCAGGCGTGACGCAGCATATGGGGGTGGGTCTGCGTCACGGTACCCGCCTTTTCCCCGGCGGAGCGAATAATACGATACGCCTGCTGGCGTGAGAGCGGGGTCCCGCGACGGGAGATAAAAAGCGCGTCGGTTTTGGCCGCCGCTTTCCAGCCGGCGCGGACCTGACTCCAGCGCTCAATGGCCTCACGTTCATCAAAGCGCAGCGGGTGAATAGTTGAAAAACCGTTCTTCAACCGCCGCACATTGACCCGGCCTTCCCGTAGATCCAGATCGTGATAGTGCAGATCCAGCAGTTCGCTGATGCGCATCCCGTGGCGAAAGGCGAGAAGGATGAGGCAGTAGTCCCGCTCGCCGGTGGCGCCCTGACGCGCGGCCTGCATCATAGCCTGAACTTCTTTGGCGGTAAGAAAACGACGTCGGTTCACAATAATTACTCCTGAAAAAGAGGTGAGGGGTCGTCATGGCGAAACCATACGCCATGACGGAAAAGATCCGTAATGTAAGAACGGTACAAGGTGAAGGCGATTAACCACGTATAGATAGCATATTATATTTACAGCCAGTCAAAATATCGCCTGGCGATAATTCTTAATTTTAGAGATTTTAAGCTAGGTCACAATAGATCTGCTCGGGTTTTATAGCATGTGCATAAAATAAAAGGGATTTTTCACTCGGTAGATTTTAAAAAATAGCGGGATGGATTTTTAGCCAACAATAAAGAATCACGGCAAAACCGGAATTAATACAGGGTCAATTTAACGATGAGACCGCAGGATTAAATAAGAACTTGCGGGAACAGTAATCATAATTAACTGAGGGTTAATTTATTGCTATTTAATTTCTCCGCAACGCGGTACAACGCCATCCGTGGCGTCAGGCTTACTGAAGCAGCGACAGGCGCTGTTTGTCGCGCGTATTGTCCCAGATACCATAGAAGCGTCCCGCGTTGCTGGCGGTATACCAGACGGTATGGCGAATATTGCGGTGTCCGAGATAGTCCTGGATCAGACGGGTATCGATACCCATATTGGCCAGCGCAAAGCCACAGGAGTGGCGCAGCATGTGCGGGTGGATCTCCAGCGGCAATCCCGCCTGGTCGCCAGAGGAGGCGATAATTTGATAAAACTGCTGGCGGGAAAGGGGATTGCCTTTGCGGGAGAGAAACAGCCACTCGCTGGCGGCCTGCGGCCAGGTGTTGCGAATGGCCAGCCAGCGCTTTAGGGCGTGGATCTCTTTATTCAGCAAAGGGTGGGTGGTCGAAAACCCCTTTTTTAGCCGATGGATATAAACGCAGCGGGAAGCAAGGTCGATATCGGATATTCTCAGGCGACAGATCTCGCTGGCGCGCAGACCATGGATGAAGCACAGCAGCGTCAGGCAATAATTACGTGCGGCATAGGGACCGCTATCGGCGGCTTTAAGTAGTGACTCGATTTCATTCTGAGTCAGGAAGTTCCTTTTTTTAATCTCGGCGTTATTCGTCATAGTGTTCCCTTTTATGGCAGGCAAATATTACGCTTTCCAGGCCTGCGTCAGGTCATTGTTAAATGCGACTGCCTTTTTATTTTTAAACAGCGTGCTGATAACGTTTTTATTTGCTACGGGAGCATGCGGTATCATGGGCTATCGCCATCCCCAGCGATAAGACGCCGTATGCTGAAGGGTAAAGAAAGGGTTAGCTGGTTGAACTGGCGAATCTTTCCTGGAGGTTTCCACGTCCTGTACATCCCTGATCCTCTTGATGATGCCCGCTTGATGATGGAGGCACTGGCTTCCGGCCACGGCAAGGCGGCCATCAATGCCGTCATGATTTATTTCCCGGCAGTTGGGGCGGCACGGCGTCAGCCAGCCGGCCTCCCGTATCTCAGCGACGGGAATGGCATGAGTAATTTCTCAGACAGAATACAACCTTGAACCGTCTGGATAGCATTCACTGCAAAACTACAACAGAGATTAAACCATACTGCAAAAAGCCTGGGGATAATAGCCATTGTCTCTGTGAGGGCACTTTACGTCTTATTTAACGGGTTGAGCTTAATCTTAATGGTGCTGTGGGAGCGCGGGCGGTAATCGGCGGAAGCAGTGATATCAGGCGGTGGGTATAAGAGAGGCATAGGCTGCAGACTGGTGTGGGTAATATTCTGCTGCGAGCTAAGAATAAAGAGCAGGTAGGGGATAGACACGACGGTCCGGTGTCGCAGGCGGTGTTAAAGGCTCCGGTGGCAGAAGTCCGCGATCTGATATCCACCGGAGCAGGCTGACTTACCATTTTTCGTCGCGGGCTTCCTGACGACCTTCGCGGCGGTTTTCCCGCTTATCGTGACGGCAGCTGGCGTTGCTTTGATTATTATTTCTGACGCACTCTTGCTTGGTTTCACGGCCCTGCTCGCGGCTATCCTGGCGGATATCGCGAGCGTCCTGGCGCTGGTCGCTGCGCCAGGTCGCCTGCGCCGAAAGCGAGGGCGTCAGCAGCGTGACGCACGCCAGGGCGAGTAAGCATCTTTTCATGGGGGTGGTCCTGTTAATGAATATATTAAATTAATAGCAGTTAATGAATATTCGTGCCTGATGCGCAGGATGATAAAGTACAAAAAGTGCCAGGATAGCGATAACTGATTTATTTTTATCTTTTTTAGGTGTGTAACGATTGCTCTAATATGTTATGCAGGGCGTCAACAGCAAAAACAAACGTCTGTGGTATGCTGAAAATATGAAAATGCTTTGTGCAAAGGTAGGGCAGAGGGTAGGTGTAGGAGCCCGCTGATGCTGATAATGCGGAGCCTTGTGACCTTAAGCATTGACGAGAAAAATCCGACAAATTATCCAGGCACTATTGTTCGCCGGGCATGAGATTGTCGTCTGGCGGTTGATCTCTTTTCACCATGGCTTACCAATGATGATACCGACTTCGCAACGCGACTGGCGCCTGCTGGCCGCCGGGAGCGGCGGCCTTCTTCTGCTGGCCGCCGGCATCACCTTGCACAGCCACTGGAGCGACTTCCTCCAGTGGTGCCTCGCCACGCAAATTACCTTGCATCGCTATCTGGTGATGTACCTTCTGCTGCTGAACAACCATCAGTACAGCGGCGGCGTCTGGCTGCTGGTGGGCGCTTTTCTCTACGGCGTGCTGCACGCTATCGGACCGGGCCACGGCAAGTTTATCGTCACCACTTACCTGAGCACCAACCAGGAGAGCCTGACCGCGGCGCGGGTGGTGCCTTTTCTCGGTAGCCTGCTGCAGGGCGTCAGCGCCATCCTGTTTGTCTTTATTCTCGCGGTGGGGCTGAATCTGGCCGCCGGCGATCTCAGCGCCAGCCGCTGGTACGTCGAGAAGATCAGCGCCCTGACCATCGCCGCTTTTGGGGTTTACGTTATCTGTCGTGCGCTGCAGAACCTGCTGCCGGGTAAAAGGAGAATACGCGCCCTGAGACCGGCGCATCAGCATGATGCCTCGTGCGGCTGCGGGCACCACGGCGTGGGACACGACCTGCAGGGCGCCGACTGGAAGACACGCCTGGGCGTGGTGCTGGCCATCGGCGCCCGGCCCTGCAGCGGAGCGATTATGATCCTGCTGTTCGCCAACGCGCTGGGGATCGTCAGCTGGGGCATCGCCGCAGTGATGACCATGGCGCTGGGCACCGCGCTGTCGATCCTTGGTCTGTCGCTGGCGGTGCACTATGCCCGTCACCGTACTGTCACCCGGCTGACGGCGACCAGCCGTCCGCGGCCCTGGCTGGTGCCGCTGGTGAAGATCCTCGGCGGGCTGGCGCTGATCCTCTTTGCCGCGGGATTGTTTTTCACCGTGGTGCCGATCAGCGCTAACGGCGACTTTATCGCCGCCGGCTGTTAACGGCTCTCCAGCAGGCGCATCAATACCCGCAGCGCCTGATCCAGCTGCTGGCGCTCGCCATCGCTGAGCCCCGCCAGCAGCTGCCGTTCATTATCGACATGGGTCTCCACCGCTTCATCGATGCGTTCACGTCCGGCGGGCGTCAGGGCGACCAGCATACTGCGAGCGTCTTCCGGATTGGGCAGGCGGGTAATAAATCCGCGTTTCTCCAATGCCTTCAGGCGATGAGTCATGGTGCCGGAGGTGATCATCAGCGTGGAGAAGAGCTGGGTAGGCGAAAGAATGAACGGCGCCCCGGCGCGGCGCAGCGTCGCCAGCATGTCAAACTCCCAGCGCACCAGCTCATGGCGTGTAAAAGCCACTTCCACCTGCGGCTCCAGCAGCATGGCGCATCGTTTCAGACGGCCAATTGGCCCCATTGGGCTGCAGTCGAGGTCCGGCCGCTCGCGCTGCCACTGGGCAAGGATCCGATCAACGGCGTCGATCGGCGGTGATTTGTCCATAAGTGCTCACTTGTCTTGATATCAAGATAATTGCGTGTACATACTTGCGGCACCAATTTAACTTGAAGTGAAGATAAAATCATGGCTTTTCTCTCGCGTAGTCTGATGCTCGACCTGCTGCTCACGGCGCTGGCGCCCGCTATCTGGGGGACGACCTACATCGTCACCTCCCAGTTTCTTCCCCCCGACCGGCCGTTTATCGCCGCCCTGCTGAGGGTTTTGCCGGCAGGCATCGCCCTGCTGATCTGGAGCCGCCGCTTTCCACAGCGCGGCGAATGGCTAAAGCTTATCGTTACCGGCATCTTAAATATCGGCGCATTTCAGGCGCTGCTGTTTATCGCCGCCTATCGCTTACCCGGCGGTCTGGCGGCAGTGATTGGCGCGATCCAGCCGCTGCTGGTGATGCTTCTCGCCTGGTGCGTAGACCGGCAGCGCTCGCCCTGGCTGGCGGTATTCTCAGCCCTCGCCGGCATACTCGGTATGGCCATGCTGCTGCTGTCGCCGCGCACCGTCCTCGACCCGCTGGGCATCGGCGCGGCGTTTCTCGGGGCGATCAGTATGGCGCTGGGCACCTGGCTCTCCCGCCGCTGGGCGCTCTCCCTGCCGATCGTCGCGTTAACCGGCTGGCAGCTGGCGATCGGCGGGGTGGTGCTGGCGCCCGTGGCGCTGATCGTTGATCCCCCTTTACATCAGGTGACAGCGCTGCAGGTGGCCGGCTATCTGTGGCTGTGCGTGGCGGGCGCGATGCTGGCCTATGGCCTGTGGTTCCGGGGGATTGGCCGCCTCTCGCCGGTGGCGGTATCGGCAATGAGCCTGCTGAGCCCGGTGACCGCCGTGGTGTTGGGGTGGATTTTCCTTGGCCAAAAGATCCAGGGGATGGCGCTGGTCGGGCTGATCGTGGTGCTGGCGAGCGTGTTGTCTATTCAGCGCGCGCTGGCGCGTCAGGCGGCGGGGGCAAAAACGAAAAAAGCCCCATAACGGGGCTCGACATTGCTGTGTGCGGGGTGGGCGGCGGGAGCCAGACCAGCCGCCCGCAGGCGGCCTGTCCGGCAGCTCCCTCTGCAACCATTCGCTTATTTAGAGAGCTCGGCGGTCATATGGACCTGGTTGCCGGTGTACGCTTCAGTGATGTGGTAGGAAGCGCCTTGTTCTTTCGCAATGGTCGCGATTTTCGCTTCTGCGCTGTCCAGGGTGTCTGCTGTTACGCTCACCGGATGAGCGAAGCTAGCGAAAGAGACCAGGGAGAGCATACCGGCAGCGGCGAGTAATTTTACGTTTTTCATGGTGTTTGTCCTTTTAACTTTTATGGTGGAAAGCGTGTTTGCTTTCGATGGGCTTATAATAAGTCTGCTAACTATAACGCGCGTGGCAAAAAGTGCGATTTAGATCACATTTTTATGGCGGTCTGATGACGGAGATATGAATGTTTCTCTATTTTTTAATTTAAAAACAATGTATTAGTGATTATTTTTTGATGGGGGTATCACGCGGACTGCCTGCGATCAGAATGTAGAATGCGCCTCATTTACGCGGTTACCATTCGTTGTATGAATTAGTTGGGCGGTTTTTAGCCGCCGTTGGGGCGGATTCGGACGATTCGCAATAGCCCTCTGGCGGCCATTTCGGCATGCTGAGGCGGCCATTTCTCTCATGCCCTGGCGTTAGGCTTTCCGCGCTGTAAACATCCATCACCCCGTTTTGATCTATCAATAAGCATTTATTAATAGTTATCGATTATCTGTTATATAACTTAATGAAACGTGAACAAATGTATATTTGTCGGCGAATAAATAGCATTCTTTGACGCCGATAGCACCAGCGAACTTATATTTTTAAGTTCGTTACCTGACGCCTTAAATATTGCGGCTCCCGGTCAGTCGAAGATTCTATTAGCAGTGGCATAAATCAGCATCGCCTGATGTTTCTGGTTCTATGCGAATTCACAGTGTGCTCATTGATTCGTAATTCACTCTGACAAGGAAATGGCAATGAAAAAGGTTCTTCTCTCTGCAGCAATGGCAACCGCGTTTTTTGGCATGACTGCTGCCCATGCAGCTGATACCAATGTTGGCGGCGGCCAGGTTAATTTCTTCGGTAAAGTTACCGATGTATCCTGTACTGTTTCTGTTAACGGCCAGGGCAGCGATGCGAACGTTTACCTGTCTCCGGTAACTCTGACTGAAGTTAAAGCGGCAGCAGCGGATACTTACCTGAAACCGAAATCTTTCACCATTGACGTCTCTAACTGCCAGGCTGCTGACGGCACCAAACAGGATGACGTAAGCAAACTGGGCGTAAACTGGACCGGCGGTAACCTGCTGGCTGGCGCTACCAGCAAACAACAGGGCTACCTGGCGAACACCGAAGCTTCCGGTGCTCAGAACATCCAGCTGGTACTGTCTACTGACAACGCTACCGCACTGACCAACAAAATCATCCCGGGTGACAGCACTCAGCCGAAAGCGAAAGGCGACGCCTCCGCTGTCGCTGATGGCGCGCGTTTCACCTACTACGTAGGCTACGCCACCAGCGCGCCGACCACTGTGACCACTGGTGTGGTTAACAGCTACGCGACTTACGAAATTACTTACCAGTAATTCCGTCAGAAAATAAAACTGCCCCGCGATGGGGCAGTTAATAACAATAATAAAGCGGCGATGACCGCCGCTTGTATTTTTATTCTGAGGTCAGCATGAAGCGTATTGCCCTTTTTTTCTGTTTCATTTTTAGTTTTGCGGCCCATGCCAATAATATTATTGTTAACGGTACCCGCTTTATTTATCCAGGAAATGAAAAAGAAATAACGGTACAGCTTTCAAATAACGCCGACCGTCCGGCGCTGGCGCAGGCCTGGCTGGATAACGGCGATGCCGATGCCACACCGGATACCATTACCACCCCGTTTATTATCACCCCGCCGATTTCGCGCGTTGACGCCAAGAGCGGCCAGACGCTGCGTATTAAGCTCGGCAGCAGCGCCGGTCTGGCGAAAGATAAAGAGACGCTGTGGTGGCTGAATCTGTTGGAAATACCGCCGGTGGTGGCCAATCAGAAAAATGAAGGCCAGAACGTGCTGCAGCTGGCGATCCGTTCGCGCTTTAAATTTATTTATCGTCCTGCCGGACTGGGCAACCGCGATGCGGCGGCCGAGAAGCTGACCCTGACCGCCAGCGGCAGTAGTCTCGCCATCAACAACCCGACGCCGTTCTACATTACCGTCAGCCGTATTTCCCGCGACGGCGGTAAAGCCCTGAACAGCAAAACCGTGATGCTGGCGCCGCAGTCCAGCCAGACGGTGGCGCTTTCCTCAGCCGTCAACCGCGGCGAAACCCTGACCGTTAACAACATTAATGACTATGGCGCCGATGTCGCAGTGAAAGTGGCCGTTAAATAAGGGAAAAGCTAATGAAGCAGAGGTCATTCTGCCCGGGAAGATTAAGCACCGCGATCGCCATCGCGCTGTGCTGCTTTCCGCCATTTTCCAGCGGACAGGAAAACCCGGGAACGGTATATCAATTTAACGACGGCTTTATTGTCGGCAGTCGCGAAAAGGTCGACCTGTCACGCTTCTCGACCAGCGCGATTACCGAAGGCACTTACTCCCTTGACGTCTACACCAACGACGAATGGAAAGGGCGCTACGATCTGCGCATCGCGCGCGACAAAGACGGTAACCTTGGGGTCTGCTACACCAAAGCGATGCTGACGCAGTACGGCATCGCGGCGGAAAAGCTCAATCCGCAGCTGAGCGAACAGGAAGGCTACTGCGGTAGCCTCAAATCCTGGCGCAACGAAGACAACGTCAAAGACAACCTGGTCCAGTCCTCCCTGCGGTTGAACATTTCGGTGCCGCAGATCTATGAAGATCAACGCCTGAAAAACTATGTCAGCCCGGAGTTCTGGGACAAAGGCATTACCGCGCTTAATCTTGGCTGGATGGCCAACGCCTGGAACAGCCACACCTCTTCGGTCGGCGGGTCGGATAACAGCAGCGCCTACCTTGGCGTCAATGCCGGCCTGTCGTGGGACGGCTGGCTGCTGAAGCATATCGGTAACCTGAACTGGCAGCAGCAGCAGGGTAAAGCGCACTGGAACAGCAACCAGACCTATCTCCAGCGGCCGATCCCGCAGATCAACTCCATTGTCAGCGGTGGGCAGATCTTTACCAATGGTGAATTTTTCGACACCATCGGTCTGCGTGGGGTTAATCTTTCCACCGATGACAATATGTTCCCGGACGGCATGCGCTCCTATGCCCCGGAAATTCGCGGCGTGGCGCAGAGCAACGCCCTCGTCACCGTGCGCCAGGGCAGCAACATTATCTATCAGACCACCGTTCCGCCGGGGCCGTTTACGCTGCAGGATGTCTATCCATCCGGCTATGGCAGCGATCTTGAGGTTTCGGTAAAAGAGGCGGATGGCTCGGTGGAAGTGTTCAGCGTGCCTTACGCCTCCGTTGCTCAGCTGCTGCGTCCGGGCATGACCCGCTACGCGCTCTCCGCCGGTAAAGTGGACGACAGCGGGCTGCGCAATAAGCCGATGCTCTATCAGGCGACCTGGCAGCACGGGATCAATAACCTGCTGACCGGCTACACCGGGGTCACCGGCTTTGACGACTATCAGGCCTTCCTGGTGGGCACCGGGATGAACACCGGAATCGGCGCCCTCTCTTTTGACGTCACCCATTCTCGGCTGAAAAGCGATAGCCATGATGACTCGGGGCAGAGCTATCGCGCCACCTTTAACCGCATGTTCACCGATACCCAGACCAGCATCGTGCTGGCGGCGTATCGCTACTCGACGAAAGGTTATTACAACCTCAACGACGCGCTGTACGCCGTCGATCAGGAAAAAAACAGCCGCAGCAACTACACCCTCTGGCGGCAAAAAAACGGCATGACCTTCACGGTAAACCAGAACCTGCCTGACGGCTGGGGCGGGTTTTATCTCAGCGGTCGTATTTCCGATTACTGGAACCGCTCCGGGACCGAGAAGCAGTATCAGGTCAGCTATAACAATTCGTTTGGTCGTCTCTCCTGGTCGGCGAGCGCCCAGCGCGTCTATACCCCGGACAGCTCCGGCCATCGCCGCGACGATCGCATTTCACTCAACTTCAGCTACCCGCTGTGGTTTGGCGACAACCGCACCGCCAACCTGACGTCGAACACCTCGTTCAACAACTCGCGCTTTGCCAGCTCGCAGATTGGTATCAACGGTTCGCTGGACAGTGAAAACAACCTTAACTACGGCGTGTCGACCACCACCGCCACCGGCGGTCAGCATGATGTGGCGCTCAACGGCAGCTACCGTACGCCATGGACCACCCTCAACGGCAGCTACAGCCAGGGCGAAGGCTATCGTCAGAGCGGCATTGGCGCCAGCGGGACGATGATCGCCCACAGCGGCGGCGTGGTGCTCTCACCGGAAAGCGGCTCGACGATGGCGCTGATTGAAGCCAAAGACGCGGCCGGCGCTATGCTCCCGGGATCGCCGGGCACCCGCGTGGACAGCAATGGTTACGCCATCCTGCCGTATCTGCGCCCGTACCGAATTAACGCCGTCGAGATCGACCCGAAAGGCAGCCATGACGACGTGGCCTTCGATCGCACCGTGGCGCAGGTTGTGCCGTGGGAAGGCAGCGTGGTTAAGGTGGCGTTTGGCACCACGGTGCAGAACAACCTCACCCTGCAGGCGCGCCAGGCGAACCATGAGCCGCTGCCGTTTGCGGCGAGTATTTTCTCCCCCGACGGCAAGGAGATCGGCGTCGTCGGTCAGGGCAGCATGATGTTTATCAGCGATGCGAACGCCAAACGCGCGATTGTGAAGTGGAGCGGCGGGCAGTGTTCGGTGGATCTGGGACAGCAAACAACAAAGGATAGCGTATGTCGCTGAGGAAATTACTGACGCTTTTTATCGTCTTGATGGCGCTGGGCACCACCTCGTCCTGGGCCGTCTGTACGCGCCTTTCTTCGCCAACGGTGATGCTGGACATGGTGGTGGGCAGGGTGGTGGTACCCCCGGATCTGCCGGTGGGTTCGGTGATCCTTACCCGCGACTGGACGATGAGCGCCCCCGGCGGGGCGAGCTATCGCTGTACCTCCGGCACCAACCGCTTCGCGGCGAAGATCGTGTCGCCAGGGGCCACGGACCTGGGGAATAAAATTTATTCCACCAACGTGCCGGGAATTGGTATGCGTTTCAGCCGCGGCGGCGCGACGGTGAATATCGTCTATCCCGACGTCTATTCGTCCCGAGTGTATAACACCACCAACTATTCCCTTGAAGGATCACGTTTTACGCTGGAGATTATCAAAACCGCGGCAACCACCGGCAGCGGTACCCTCGCGGCGGGAAAATACACCTCCTACGACTGGGAGAGCGGCGGCAACCCGATCCTCGAAACCTATCTGAGCGCCAACGCGATCACCGTGGTCTCGCCCTCCTGTTCGGTATTGAGTGGGAAAAATATGAATGTTGATGTGGGCGCCATCAGACGTACTGACCTGAAAGGGGTTGGCACCACCGCGGGCGGGAAGGATTTTAATATTGAGCTGCAGTGCAGCGGCGGCCTGAGTGAAACGGGATATGCCAACATCAGCACCTCTTTCTCCGGCACCCTGGCTACCAGCACCACCGCCACCATGGGCGCCTTGCTGAATGAAAAGGCCGGCAGCGGGATGGCGAAAGGCGTCGGCATCCAGGTGCTGAAGGATGGATCCCCGCTGCAGTTTAATAAGAAATATACCGTTGGCCGCTTGAATAATCAGGAGACCCGCTACATCACCATACCGCTGCACGCGCGCTTTTATCAGTATGGCCCGACGACCAGCACCGGCGAGGTGGAGTCGCATATGATCTTTAACCTGACGTACGATTAATACGGGAGGGGGAATGAAGGGATTGCCGAAACATACTATCGCGTGGCTGCTGCTCTGCGGCAGCCTCGCCGCCCCCTCGGCGTGGGGTTTCGAGACCAATTACGACCGCGGACGGGTCGATTTTGCCGGGCGGGTGACGGATATCTCCTGCAGCGTCGCGCTCAATGGCGGCCAGCATGCCGGCAGCGGCAACGTCTGGCTGGCGCCGGTCAGCCTGGCGGAAGTGCACGATCGCGGGGCCGGCGCGTTTATGAAGCCGCAGCCTTTTACCCTGGTGCTGTCAAACTGCCAGCTACGTCATGACGGCGGCGCCGCTTCGCAGGACGAGGTGCGACGGGTCAGCGTTCGCTGGATCGACGGTTTTTTACTGACGGCGGTCGGCAATGAGAACGCGGGCTATCTGGCCAATACCTTGCCAGACGGCGCGCAGAATATTTATCTGGCGCTGTCGACCAATGATAATAATACGCTGGATAAGAGTAATAAAATTGTCCCTGCGGATCCGCAGCAAAATCAGGTGCATTTACAGGAAAACGCGGTCAGCGGCGGCCTGTTCACCTATTATGTGGGCTACGTTTCGCCGACCCCGAAAAGCGCCACCAGCGGGCCAATTACCAGCTGGGCAACGTGGGAATTAGTTTATAATTAAGCGGGACGAAAAAGCCGGGCAAGCCCGGCTTTTTTATATGCCAATATCGTCGGCAACCAGTTGCTCAATGCTGACTTCCTGCCAGTAATGCCCCTGAATAGCAAACCACTCCATACCCTGCAGCCATTTTTTATGGGCTTCGCTTTCCACGCCTTCAATAATCACGTTGTGATGATTGCGGGATAAAAAGGTGACCAGCGCATCCATCAGCTGACGGCCGGACTCTTTGCGCATCAGATGCCAGAAAAAATCTTTATCAATTTTGACATAGTCAAAATGATAACCGCTGATGGCGTTAATCCCCGCGTAGCCAGAGCCGAAGTCATCGAGCCACAGCGAGGTATCCTGCGGGCTTTGCCAGGCGGCCAGGGAATTATTCAGAAGTTTCTCGGCGTTTTCGGTCACTTCAAAATGGACGCAGGTCAGGGCGGCGATTTTCTCTTTTATTTCCTTCTGGCGCAGCAGAGTCAGGATATGGTCATCAACGTTAATGGTAGCGGAAATATGGTTACGTAAAAACCATGCTTTATGCTGTTCAATCAACCCCAGTTGCTCGAGAAAAATACGTTCACGAACTGCCGCGGTGGCATGGCGGAAAAAATATTCTGGCGAAACGGGAAGATTATCGAAGCGGCTTAAGCATTCAACCGCGACTAAGGTACCTTGTGGGGAAAACATTTTCTGAAAGACGTAGCGTACAGCGATATCATTACGAGATAAAATGTTGTCTTCGAATATTTTAGTGTTCATTATCCCTCTTCACGAGGTTAGTCAGACAATAAGCAGAGGATAGGTTAATTATAGGCTACCTGATGATTAATGGGAATGGCAGGAAATGTAAATCAACAACGAATAAGTACGCTTTATCCGCTATTGATTTACCTGTGCGTAATTTAGCATTGATGGAGGGCGGCAATACGCTGGTTCATCGTGCGGGAATTATCAATGCCCAGCTTTTGCATGATATGGATTCGATGGCTGTGGACCGTTTTATGGGCAATGCCGAGCAGGGCGGCAATCCGCTTATTATTATTGTTGGCAATCAGCAGCTCGAGGATCTGGCACTCCCGCGGCGACAGTTGTTTGCGCAATCGTCGCGGCGGTTGTTCGCTGGCGCCCTTCGCCCGCTGGATAATAGAAGCAAACATAGATAGCGGCGATTTTTCACTAATAATCATGGCATTATCGACGGTTATTAACTCTCTGCACAGTCCGGCAATGTCGCTTTTTATCATCAGCACCGGCTGCTGGCAGCGTTGCAGGGAAAGGCGGAGCGCATTCAATAGATCAACGATTCTGATGGCAGAAATATCCTTATTGATTAAATTGAAAATAACCGTTTGGGCCTCAGGCAGCTGTTTCCCATGGATGACTTCGTCATAGCCAAAACGGGTGGCGTTTTCATGACTATCAATAAGGTAGTGATAGATTGAGTGACCAATGAGATTATCATTGGTGTACAGCAATATACTTTCCAAGGGTATCAGATTCTCTTTTTTCGCTTGGCTTCTAAGATCAGGTCCAGCAGAATTTTCTCTATTCTGCGCTGGTCGTCGAGATGGCGGAACTTAAACTGGCAGGATATCTGATAGTAGCTTTCGCTCTCTTCATTAGGGTCATCAAGGGTGATAATAATGACATTCTTTACCACCAGGTCGATGGTGATCTCGCCATATTCCGCCAGCATCAGTACGGCGTTTTTCAGCAATGCGTTATGACTGAGGAATTTCAGATTCGGCGTTTTGGTCATCAGTGCGCAACCGCCGTCTGAAATGTCCTTGATGTCGAAAAGATAGTTTTCGCCATTTTTATGGCGACCGCGGCAATAAAAATCATGCTCGTGGCGTAAACGAAAGCGGGGATCGCGGCGACGCTGCACCACCTGCAGGCATTCAGGCAAGGAAAAGGCGTAGCGGATACCTTTATCGACACCGCTATTGTCATGTTTTGTCAGGGCCGCATTAAACTCTATTTTCCCTGAATCGCTATGCAGGAGAAAGCGAATTTTATGCCCGGGCGGGATTTTGCGATGGGTCTGAATATGGAACTCGGCAAAGTCCACGCGCGTCAGTTGGGTTATGATACTGGTGTTGTTAAAAAATATTTCAATTTCAGTACGTTTGCGCAACTCCTCTCTGAAAATAGCAATAATTTCATACTTACTGGTCTTTATCGTTCCCTCTGTCATGTGCATCCCTTGTAAATAGTTGTCGTGAGGCGTTTGATTTTTCTTATAGCAATAGCAACATTCTGATTGGGTTAATCAGATGTTTTTATGAGCGTTTGATGTTATTGACTATCTTTGCAGCCAGATTGATATGTATAAACTTGGAATTCGATATTGTGTTTCCTGTAATCAAGCGTTTCAAATTTTGGTCATGACAAAAACGACAACGGCCTCCAAGCTGGAGACCGGTCGAAGGATAAAAAACTTAAGTTTAATTAACGGGGATAATGAGAGAACGATCGTCGATCACGCCCCATTTGTAGGATCTATAGTGCCAGCAGTGATGAGGTTTTTCCAGGCAAATATTGAGGAGGGAAGTCGTTCCCTCCTTTCGGCATGACGGGTCAGGGATGCTTGCGGGTGGCGATATTATCCAGGGTACGCAGCGCATCCGCCGGCAGAATTAGCCCGGCGGCGGCAATATTTTCCGCCAGGTGCGTCCGGGATGAGGTGCCTGGGATCAGCAGAATATTGGGCGCGCGCTGGAGTAGCCAGGCGAGGGCGACCTGCATCGGCGTCGCCTCAAGCGAGGCCGCGACCTCGTTCAGCTCCTGCGCCTGCAGGGGGGTAAAACCGCCCAACGGGAAGAAGGGAACCCAGGCGATGTGCTGGGCGGCCAGCGCATCCACCAGCGCGTCGTCGGCGCGATGGGCAATGTTATAGAGGTTTTGCACGCAGACGATAGGCGTCATTTTCTGTGCATCCGCCACCTGCTTTGCCGTCACGTTGCTGAGGCCAATATGGCGGATCAATCCTCGCTCCTTCAGCTCCAGCAGGGTGGCGAGCGGCGCCTCCAGCGACCCTTCTACCGGGCCGTGGGGGCTCAGCATACTGCGCAGGTTCACCACCTCCAGCACGTCGAGCCCCAGGTGACGCAAATTGTCCTCGACGGCCTGGGTCAGTTCAGCGGGCGACATGGCCGGCAGCCAGTTGCCTTTCTCGTCACGGCGGGCGCTGACCTTGGTGACAATGCACAGATCGTCGGGGTAGGGGTGGAGCGCTTTGCGGATCAGCTGATTGGTCACATGGGGGCCATAGAAATCCGAGGTATCGATATGGTTTACCCCGGCTTCGACGGCGGCCTGCAGCACGCGCACCGCTTCTTCTGGATCTTTCGGCGGGCCGAAAACGCCGGGGCCGGCCAGCTGCATGGCGCCGTAACCCAACCGATAGACCTGGCGATCGCCGAGCGTGCCGCGACCGGATAAGGTGACACTGGACATAGGAACTCTCCTCACGGTGGCTAAGCCGTAAGTGTAATGCGCTAACAAGGAAGAGAAGGGTGAGAATATTGTCAGAATGTGCGACAGCGGCTCAGGCAAGCCGCTGTCGCCGGAGACGGATTAGCCGAAGAACATCACGGAGACGCAGAGCAGGCCGACCACCAGAGTGATGGCGTTACCCACCGAGCGATACGGCTTCAGCGCCGGGATAAGCCAGGTTGACAGGGTGGGCATGATAAACAGGATCATGGCGATAAGCGGTCCGCTGATGGCGTAGATCATCGAGATCGCATTCGGGTTGATAAAGCACACCGCAAAGGTGAAGGCAGAGACCAGCATGATCGACATCGCGCGGTTGAAGGCGCGGCTCTTGCGCACGCCCATCAGGCCCAGCGAGCTTTTGACGATTTCGCTGGCGCCTTCAATGACCCCGAAGTAGGTGCCGAGAAAGGATTTCGACATGGCGACCACGGCGACAATAATGCCGGTCACCGCCAGCCAGCCCGGCGCGCCCGGCACCATCGACAGGGCGGAGAGGATGGTCACCCCCTGATCGCGGGCGGTCTCAATATAGGTCGCCGGGATGGCCAGCAGGCAGCTGAAGACGAAAAACAGCACGCTGGCGCAGATGATGGTATAGGCCACCTTCATGATTTTTTTGCATTTACCCATGGCCAGGTCGCCATGCTTCTCCTGCTGGTCGATAGCAAAAGTCGAGATGATCGGCGTATGGCTAAAAGCGAAAACCATCACGGGTATGGAGATCCAGACCTGGTGGAGCGTCTGCGAGCTGAACTGCATCTGGCTGGTGAGATGTTCCGGATGCCAGTCGCGGATTAAATAGAGGGAGAGAAACAGGAAGCAGGCGATAAGCGGGAAGACCAGAAAGCCCATCACCTTGATGGTGATTTGCCGGCCCATGAGAAAGATCAGGTTAAGGACCAGCACGACCCCCAGGCTCAGCAGCGCGCGTAGCGCAGGCGTCATCGGCGTGCGATGTGCCACCTGCTCGGCCAGCGAGTTGGTGATGGCCACGGCGTAGATCAGCACGACCACAAAGAAGGCGAGGAAATAGAGCCCGGTGATCAGGTTGCCAATTTTCTTACCATAGTAGTGATTTACTGCGCCGGTGATCCCGGTTCCCGGCGCGATATTGGCCGAGAGAATAAACTGGCTCAGCGCTTTGTGAGGCCAGTAGGTGAGCGGCCAGGCGACCAGCGCGGTGATGAAAAGGACAATGGCGCCAGCCGAACCCAGCTGGATCGGTAGAAATAGCGTCCCAGCGCCTACTGCAGTGCCATATAAGGCAAAACTCCATAGAGTTTCTTCTTTAGACCAAATTTTAGACATTATGCGACTTTATCAACCGTCAAACCAAAAAAAAGGAGTGCAATTTACCATATTTATGGTTCGTCTGTTGCGATAGTTTTTGGTGATAAAGTGGCAGCGGATCGCGAAGGATCCGCCGCGAGGCTAGCCGCGCGCCGCCTGGCGCGGGCGGCGGCGACGGATCACGCGCTCGCGCAGGGTGTCCCAGACCCAGTTAAACGCCATGGTGTAGGGCAGGAAGAAGAGCATGAAGCCGATCTCCAGCATAAACGCCTGCAGCAGCGATACCCCCAGCACGATGGCCACCATGGTGACGCCGATGATAACAAAGCCGGTCTCGAAGCCGATCGCGTGCAGCGCCCGCACTTTCAGCCGGCGAGGGACGCGGGAGACTGGCCACAGGCGATCGAAAGCCGCGTTATAAATGATGTTCCATACCATCGCCAGGGTGGCGAGCAGAATGCTCAGTCCGCCCATCTCCACCACCGAACGCTGCATCAGCCAGGCGGCGGTGGGGGCGAGGATCAGCGTCGCCAGCCCTTCGAAGGTGATGGCGTGGATAACGCGCTCGGTGAGCGTCTTGCGCTGATGTGGGGTCTGTTGCATGGCGAGCTACCTCCAGTTTTAGCCTGAACAGGAAATTACCCGGCAGTTTATGGAAAAATGTGATAAACAAAAGATAGAAACCATCGATAAAGTAGATACATCATGCGTTATTCACCGGAAGCGTTAACCGCCTTTGTCGAGGCCGTTGACAGCGGGTCGTTCTCCGCCGCCGCCCGTCGCCTGCGCAAAAGCCAGTCGACGATCAGTACCGCTATCGCCAACCTGGAGGCTGACCTCGGGGTGACCCTCTTCGATCGGGCAACGCGGCAGCCGACGCTGACGCCGCAGGGAGAGCAGGTGCTGAGCTATGTCAAAGCGATCCTCGCCGCCAGCGAGCGGCTGGATGAGCTGGCGGTATCGCTGTCCGGCGAGACGGAGCCGCGGCTGACCTTTGTGCTCTCGGACACCCTGCACCCGGACGTGCTGGAAGATCTGCTTGTGCAGTTTGACCGCCGCTTCCCTCATACCGAATTTGAATGCTTGATTGGCGAAGATGAGGACGTGATCGATCTCCTGCAAAAATCCCGCGCCCAGGTGGGACTGATTGAGGCGAGAGAGCGCTACCCGACCGATATCGGCAGCACCCGCCTGCCGCTGCAGACGGCGATGGGCATTTACGTGGCGCCTGACCATCCGCTGGCGGGGCAGGGCAAGGTTGTCTGGGATGAGCTGCGCAGCTGGCGCGAGCTGCGTTTGAGCACCTTTCTGGCCAGCGCGACGGAGCCTGCCGCCGGGCAGGTCTGGTCGGCGCCAAACTACCTGCTGCTGCTCAGCATGGCGGTGCAGGGCTTCGGCTGGTGCATTCTGCCCTGTGCGCTGGTGGCGGAGTTTGCGCCGCAGGGCGGACTGGTGGCGCTCGATATCCCCGGCTGGCCGCGGGCGATTTCGGTGGATCTGCTGTGGAATAAGAAAGCGCCGCCCGGGGCGGCCGGCAGCTGGCTGCGTCAGCATCTGCAGCGGCGTGAGCGTTAACGAATAGCTATTTCTTTGTGATTGGCTTCACTTTTTTTAAACAATTACAAAGTTTTTTGATAACAATTATCTAGTATATCGCTGTTTCTTTGCGCAAAAGCACGGGCAGGGGTAGAGGATGAAGGATGTCGTGATCGTCGGGGCGCTACGTACGCCGATTGGCTGCTTTCAGGGCGCGTTATCGCGCCATTCAGCCGTTGAGCTGGGCAGCGTGGTGGTGAAGGCGCTGGTGGAGAAGACGGGAATCGATCCGCAGAGCGTGGATGAGGTGATCCTCGGCCAGGTGCTGACCGCGGGAACCGGGCAAAACCCGGCCCGTCAGTCTGCTATTCGCGGCGGGTTGCCCAACACCGTATCGGCGATCACCATTAACGACGTCTGCGGTTCTGGCCTGAAAGCCCTGCACCTCGCCACCCAGGCGATCCAGTGCGGGGAGGCGGACGTGGTGATCGCCGGCGGCCAGGAGAACATGAGCCGCGCTCCGCATGTCCTCACCGACAGCCGCACCGGCGCCCAGCTGGGCAACAGCCAGCTGATTGACAGCCTGGTCCATGACGGCCTGTGGGACGCCTTCAACGATTATCATATGGGCGTCACGGCGGAGAACCTCGCCCGGGAATATGGCATCAGCCGCGAACTGCAGGACGCCTGGGCGCTCAGCTCGCAGCAGAAGGCGCGCAAGGCGATTGATTCCGGACGCTTTCGCGATGAGATTGTCCCGGTCGTTACCGAGCATAACGGCGCGGCGCGCACCGTGGATACCGATGAACAACCGCGGGTGGATGCCAGCGCGGAAGGGCTGGCCAGCCTGCAGCCTACCTTCGATCGTCTCGGATCGGTAACCGCCGGTAACGCCTCCAGCATCAATGACGGCGCGGCGGCGGTGATGATGATGAGTGAGGCGAAAGCCGAGGCGCTGGGGCTGCCGATCCTTGCGCGGATCCGCGCCTTCGCCAGCGTCGGCGTCGATCCGGCGCTGATGGGTATCGCGCCGGTGCACGCCACTCGTCGCTGTCTTGAGCGGGCCGGCTGGCGGCTGGACGACGTCGATCTGATCGAAGCCAATGAGGCCTTTGCCGCTCAGGCTATCTCCGTTGGCCGGGTACTGGAGTGGGATGAGCGACGGGTCAACGTTAACGGCGGCGCGATCGCCCTCGGCCACCCCATCGGCGCCTCCGGCTGTCGGATTCTGGTGTCGCTGGTGCATGAAATGATCAAGCGCGATGCGCGTAAAGGGCTGGCGACGCTGTGCATCGGCGGCGGTCAGGGCGTGGCGCTGGCGGTAGAACGCGCGTAGCGCTACATGTCGATTTCCATGGCCTCCTGCGGGAGGCCTTTTTTATGCGCCGCGCTTTGCCGACCCCTCTTTTTTCACCCGTATTTCCCTCACCCACCGCCAATTTATTGAGCTCCGTCACGTCTTGTTGTGCCACCTTTTTTGAAACAAATAACTACGATCCTGGTCACTAAAACTAAGGTGCTTAAAAAATAAAATAACGTTTCATAAAAACGAAATGACATTTTATTTATTATAAGGGGTACCCTATGTTGAAACGATCTCTGGTTCTGGCCGCCCTCTGCGGTATGTCTTTTGCGGCAACCGCGGTCACGATAGATTTACGTCATGAATTTATTGATGGCGGCAAGAGCGATAAAAGCAATGCTGACCGCGTCTCGGTGTCCCACCGCTTCGCCAACGGGCTAGGCTTTACCGTAGAGGCCAAATGGCGTTCAGGCGGCGACAACGGTTCGCAACCCTATTCGGACGTGGTGGGCAACGGCCATGAAGACACCATCAGCTGGCGCTGGAAAGCGACATCGAACCTGTTCCTCACCCCCGGGTTTACCATAGAGAGCAACGATAGCCGCTCCATCTACAAGCCGCACCTGCACGTACAATACAGTTTCGACAATGGCTTCTATGTCGCCGCTCGCTATCGCTATGAGTACACCCGCTATCCGAATGATGCCGGCAAAGATGATGACAAGGTGAATCGCGGCGACGCGTGGGCCGGGTTTGCTCTCGGCGACTGGCGCACCGAGCTGAACTATGTCTATGCCCGCAGTTCGGAAGGGGTGAATCGTAACGACAACAAACCCTACTCGCAGGAATATAACGTGAAGGTGGCCTATAAGCTGGATAACAACTGGTCGCCGTATGGTGAAATCGGCAACGTCGGCGTGAATGACCGCAGCGATCGCCAGACCCGTTTCCGCGTCGGGGTGGCTTACTCATTCTGATTTCCATCAGGCCCTCATCGTCTGTTTTCCCCGGCGCCGTCAGCCGGGGTTTTTTATGGGCCAAAGCGGGGGAACAAAAAAAAGCCCTCCGCGAAGGAGGGCAAGGCCAGTTACAGAAAAACGTTCGCCGGGGCTCAGGCGCTCAGCATCGGCGGATGGTCAGGTAATTTCGCGATATAGATGGCCGGCTTGCCGTCTTTATCAGAGCTGAACAGAATGGCGCTGTCGTCCGGCGTAAACGAGGGGTGCGGGTGCGTCACCTGGCGGCTGTTGGCCACCGTCGCCCACGAGGTATCATGGCGCACGACGCGGAAGTAGCGCTTCTCCGCCACGTTAAAGACGTACAGATAAGGATCGTTATCAATGGAGTAGCCGCCGGTATCTTTGACATCCACCGGCGTGCCTGATCCATCGCCCACCAGCAGCGTACCGTCGAAATTGCTCATCAGATGCGAGCAGGCGGGCATCGTCATCAGGGCCTCGTTGACGCCGCTCTCCGGATCAAAGCGATAGATCGTCCGCCCCTGCTGGCCTTTCAGATAGGAGACGTAGATCAGCGCTGAACCGTCCGGGACCCAGAATTCATGGGTGCAGCTTTCCCCTGGGGCATGCGCTTTGACTTTACGCACGTTGCTGCCATCTTCATTGACCAGCCACATGCGGGCGTCAACCAGATCGTGCGGCCCTTCATGGCAGAAGGCGACGGTATGGTCGTCGAAGGGACGATAGATCGGGTGTCCCAGCCAGATTTTTTCCTCATGGATCACCTGGCTCTCACCGCTGCACAGGTCGACGCGCAGCAGGCGGCAATGCGGTCCTTTGTGGAAGAAGTCATGGAAAATCTGCCAGTCGTTGAGCGGCGTCCAGTCGCTTTTCGCAATCTCAATGCCTACCAGTTTGCTGCAATCGCTGTTTGCCACCCAGGTGCCATAGCCGACCCACGCCTCGCTGACGCGGTAAACTTCACGCTCGGCGAGGGTGGTGAGGTTCACCTCCAGCAGGGTACGGTCATTTTTCACGTAATAGAGTGACTTATCGTCCGGGGAGAGGAAGCCGCCGAAGGTGTTATCCCCGGCGCCTTCCGTCAGCTGGACGGCTTCGGCGCTGGCGATATTCAGCAGATAGTAGTTCCAGTGGCCGTCAAACTCGCCGGCGAACAGTAAATGGCTGCCATCGTTAAAAAAGCACTTCTGATAGAAGTAGTTGCGATGACAGGTGACCTCCGGGGGGGTTAAGCGGGTGACTTCCGCCCCGGTATCCGGATCGCGGCTGACGTGGTAATTCAGTTTGACCCGCATGCCTTTAGCCATGTAGTGCTCCTTTCTTTCCTGCGATGCCGCTGGACCAGAGGCGTGTCGCTGAGTGATGTGTTTTAAAAGACGGGTGTCAATTTATCAAAACAACGTTTCATTATTTGTGATATCCCACGCAGTTCAGCGTAATTCCTGCATCTTCTGCGGCCTGCTGGCCTCACTTTGGCCGCCTCTCCGGACAACCGATTGAATCATCATCCTTTTAAAACCGCTTCCTGTCCGGCGTGGGTTACCGGATCCGTTCGCGTTTTCTTTTTTTGTAATCGGCGTCATAAAAAATGAAACAACGTTTTAAATATCATTGAAAATGACAGAGGGCGGGGCTAAGATGGCACCCATCAGTAAAACGGAACTCTGTTTTATTTTTATGATGGGCTATGCCCGTGAGTTCGCCCCACGCTCAGTCGCGCCGCCGGCGCGAGCCGGGCCGAGAGAACCTTGCCTGCATACTGCAGGCTCTGAACGACTAAGGAACACATTATGATTCTTGATGCATTCTCCCTGCAGGGAAAAGTGGCCGTCGTGAGCGGATGCGATACCGGTTTAGGTCAGGGGATGGCCCTCGGGCTGGCGGAAGCGGGCTGCGATATCGTCGGTATCAATATTGTCGAGCCGGTGGAAACCATCGAGCGGGTGACGGCGCTGGGACGCCGCTTTCTCAGCCTGACCGCCGACCTGCGCCAGATCGACGGTATCCCTCAGCTGCTGGAGCGGGCGGTGGCGGAGTTTGGCCATATTGATATTCTGGTCAACAATGCCGGCCTGATCCGCCGCGAGGACGCGCTGGCGTTCAGCGAAAAGGACTGGGACGACGTGATGAACCTCAACATCAAGAGCGTATTTTTCATGTCCCAGGCGGCGGCGAAGCACTTTATCGCCCAGGGCAGCGGCGGGAAGATCATTAACATCGCCTCGATGCTGTCGTTCCAGGGCGGGATCCGTGTGCCGTCGTATACCGCGTCCAAAAGCGCGGTGATGGGCGTTACCCGCCTGCTGGCCAACGAGTGGGCTAAACACAATATCAATGTCAACGCCATCGCCCCGGGGTATATGGCGACCAATAACACCCAGCAGCTGCGCGCTGACGAGCAGCGCAGTAGCGAAATCCTCGACCGCATTCCCGCCGGGCGCTGGGGCCTGCCGGCCGACCTGATGGGGCCGGTGGTCTTCCTCGCTTCCCCAGCCTCCGATTACATCAATGGCTACACGGTGGCGGTGGACGGCGGCTGGCTGGCGCGCTAACCGACGGCGACGGCCGGCGCGGCACACACCGCTCCGGCCGTCTGAGCAATTATTGTCCATACCGTAAAATGAAGATCGTCCATATTCCAGAGTGAAGAATTAATGTTACCGCCCTGTATGAACAGGGTTATTAACGATGCGAAACGAATTTTTCGTTACGTTGAAAGTTTAATGTCCATCACAAAACCCATCTTGCCAGCAAAATAGTCCATATCTTTGGCGTATCCAGCCTGACAAACTCCTCCGCCAGTCACGTACTTTCGTCCTATGTCTTTCTCTGTGTGGCAGGAATAAAAATGACTTCAATCAGTAACGACTCTGCATTAACGCCGCGGGCGCAACGTGACACCCGGCGGATGAACTGGTTTGTTTCTATCGCCGCGGCGGTGGCGGGGTTGCTCTTTGGCCTGGATATCGGCGTGATATCCGGGGCGCTGCCCTTTATTACCGACCACTTTACCTTATCCAGCCAGCTTCAGGAGTGGGTGGTCAGCAGCATGATGCTGGGGGCGGCGATAGGCGCGCTGTTTAACGGCTGGCTGTCGTTCCGCCTTGGCCGCAAATACAGCCTGATGGCGGGAGCCGTGCTCTTTGTCGCCGGCTCTATAGGCTCCGCTTTTGCCGCCAGCGTCGAAGTGCTGCTGGTGGCCCGCGTGGTGTTGGGGGTGGCTGTCGGGATCGCCTCTTACACCGCGCCGCTGTACCTCTCCGAAATGGCCAGCGAGAACGTGCGCGGAAAAATGATCAGTATGTATCAGCTGATGGTGACCCTCGGCATTGTGCTGGCGTTTCTTTCCGATACCGCCTTTAGCTACAGCGGTAACTGGCGCGCCATGCTGGGCGTGCTGGCGCTGCCGGCGGTGATCCTGATCGTTCTGGTCGTCTTTCTGCCGAACAGCCCGCGCTGGCTGGCGGAGAAAGGGCGCCATATCGAAGCGGAAGAGGTGCTGCGGATGTTGCGCGATACCTCGGAGAAGGCGCGCGATGAGCTTAACGAGATCCGCGAAAGCCTGAAGCTGAAGCAGGGCGGCTGGGCGTTGTTCAAGGTCAATCGTAACGTACGCCGGGCGGTGTTCCTTGGCATGTTGCTGCAGGCGATGCAGCAGTTCACCGGCATGAACATCATCATGTACTACGCCCCGCGTATTTTCAAAATGGCGGGCTTTACCACTACCGAACAGCAGATGATCGCCACCCTGGTGGTGGGCCTGACCTTTATGTTTGCCACCTTTATCGCAGTGTTCACGGTGGATAAAGCAGGCCGCAAGCCGGCGCTGAAAATCGGCTTCAGCGTGATGGCGCTGGGCACCCTGGTGCTCGGCTACTGCCTGATGCAGTTCGACAATGGCACCGCCTCCAGCGGCCTCTCCTGGCTTTCCGTGGGCATGACCATGATGTGTATTGCCGGGTATGCGATGAGTGCGGCGCCGGTGGTGTGGATCCTCTGCTCTGAGATCCAGCCGCTGAAATGCCGCGACTTCGGCATCACCTGCTCCACCACCACCAACTGGGTGTCGAACATGATCATCGGCGCCACCTTCCTGACGCTGCTTGACGCGATCGGCGCCGCCGGGACCTTCTGGCTCTACACGGTGCTCAACGTGGCCTTTATCGGCGTCACCTTCTGGCTGATCCCGGAGACCAAAAATGTCACCCTCGAACACATTGAGCGCAACCTGATGGCGGGCGAGAAGCTGCGCAATATCGGTAACCGTTAATGCGAGGCGCGCGGCAACCACGGGCTGGCGACCTTGCGCGTCTCCCGATGGTTGTCGCCGTGAATGATATGCAGGGCGCTCAGACGCCCGATGTCGTAGTGCGGCAGCTGCACCGTGGAGAGCGGCGGCAGAAACAGATCGCCAATGCCCACCATATTGTCGTATCCCACCACCGCCACGTCCTGTGGAATGCGTAACCCCTGGCCCAGCAGCGTCTGATAGACCATAAAGGCGATGCGATCGTTGCCGCAGATCACCGAGTCGAAGCCGGGTTTACCCTCGCGGATATGCGCCAGCACCACCGCGGGAATATCGTGGTAATGCTCATCGCCCTGGGCCATATACGAGTGGGTCAGGCTCTCAGGTTCGATGCCCGCCTCCCGGCAGGCGCGCTCCAGCCCCTGGCGGCGGCGGATTGTCGCCAGCTGGCTGGCGGGTAAGTGCAGGCACAGCGGACGACGATAGCCGGCGGCAAGCAGGGCTTTTACCGCGTCGTACTGGCCCTGTTCATCGTCCGGGATATAGCTGGCCACCGGCTGGCTGAGGCTTTCGCAGTTAGCCAGCACGCAGGGCAGGGTCAGCAGTTTGTCCGGCAGCGGCACCTGACGCAGGCCCATGGTGGTAAAGATGATGCCGTCCGGACGGTGGGAGAGGAGCAGGTCGACCACTGCTTCCGGCCGATCGTCAGAAAACATATTGACCACAAAGCTGTTCCAGCCGTGGGCGCGGGCCGTTTCTTCGATCGACAGGGTGATTTCCACCGAAAAGGGCGTGGTGACGGTATCCAGCGCCAGCACGCCGATGGTGCTGGGGGTGGCCCGCGCCCCGCGGATCTTTTTCGCCGACAGGTCGGGGACGTAGTTGGTTTCGGCGATGGCGGCCTGCACGCGGGCCAGCGTCTCCGGCTTGAGCCGCTCCGGGGTGTTCAGCGCCCGTGAGACGGTCATCAGAGATACATTCGCCAGTTTTGCTACATCTTTCAGGGATGCCATTTTTTCCTCCGCCATTGCTGCAGAGTACAGGCTATACAACTAAGTCGCTGATGTAAAAGCATGAAACGATTTTCTGCTAACGCCGTCGTGAGCGATGTTGCGGTTGATTTTTGATCGCGATCGCATCTTCATTATGTTAACGTTAACTTTTGTGATTAACATCATATATCGCAGCGAATCCCTCTGCGCTTTGTTTTTTGTTAACGTTACCATAATTGCATTCCTCTAACACGAGAATGTCATGATGAAAGCGCATCACTCACACAGCTACCCGTTGCTCAGTGCCTTACTGTTTTTCTTTTTCGTGACCTGGTCGTCATCCGGCTCCTTGCTTTCCATCTGGCTGCACCAGGAGGTGGGGCTGAAGGCCGGCGATACCGGTATCATCTACGCCGTGCTGTCGGTTTCCGCGCTGTTTGCGCAAGTTTGCTATGGCTTTATCCAGGATAAGCTGGGGCTGCGCAAACATCTGCTCTGGTATATCACCGCGCTGCTGATCCTCTCCGGTCCGGCGTATCTGCTGTTCGGCCATCTGCTGAAAATTAACGTCCTGCTGGGCAGCATCTTCGGCGGGATCTACATCGGCTTGACCTTTAACGGCGGCATTGGCGTGCTGGAATCCTATACCGAGCGCGTGGCGCGCCAGAGCCAGTTTGAATTCGGCAGGGCGCGGATGTGGGGCTCGCTGGGCTGGGCGGTGGCCACCTTCTTCGCCGGTCTGCTGTTTAACATCAACCCGCAGCTTAACTTCCTCGTCGCCAGCTGCTCCGGACTGGTGTTTTTTATTCTGCTGGCCCGGCTGCGCGTCTCCTCGGCACCGCATGCGATGCAGGAGGCGGTTTCAGGCGGCAAGGTGACCCTGGAAGATGCGCTGCGCCTGCTGACGCTGCCGCGCTTCTGGGCGCTGGTCTTCTTCGTCATCGGCACCTGCATCTACGGCGTCTATGACCAGCAGTTCCCGGTCTATTTCTCATCGCAGTTCGCGACCCTGCAGGAAGGCAATGAGATGTATGGCTACCTTAACTCCTTCCAGGTGTTCCTCGAGGCGGCCGGCATGTTCTGCGCGCCGTGGCTGGTGAACCGCATCGGGGCCAAAAACGGTCTGATTTTCGCCGGCATGGTGATGGCGATGCGCATGGTGGCCTCCGGCCTGGTGGAGGGGCCGCTGCTGATCTCCATCACCAAACTGCTGCACGCGGTGGAGCTGCCGATACTGCTGGTGGCTATCTTTAAGTACAACAGCATCAACTTCGATAAACGCCTCTCCTCCACCCTCTATCTGGTGGGCTTCGCCTGCACCAGCTCGATTATCGCCAGCGTATTGTCGCCGCTGGCGGGCTACAGCTATGAAAAATATGGCTTCGCCCAGTCCTATCTGATCATGGGCCTGCTGGTGTTCTGCACCACCTTTATTTCCATCTTCTTGTTGCGCTCCGGCAAATCCTCCGCCGATCCGCTGATGTCGCAACCTACCGCTATCTGAATCAAAAAGAGTGAAAACGATGACTTACACAATCTCCAGGGCTGAACAGGTACTCCAGACACAACGCCAGGCGCTCAATCTGCGCTGGTATCCGCACTATCACCTGGCGGCCCGCGCCGGGTGGATCAACGACCCAAACGGTCTGGTGTGGTTCGACGGCTGGTACCATGCTTTTTATCAACATCACCCGTACTCCACCCAGTGGGGGCCGATGCACTGGGGGCATGCACGGAGCAAGGATCTGGTGCACTGGGAGCATCTGCCGGTGGCCCTGGCGCCGGAGGGGCCGGAGGATAAAAACGGCTGCTTCTCCGGCTCGGCGGTGGTCGATGGCGATACCCTGGCGCTGATTTACACCGGGCATAAATTCCACGGCGACCCTGGCGACGAAGCCAATCTGTATCAGGTACAGTGCCTGGCCACCAGCCGGGACGGGATCCACTTCGAGCGCCAGGGGATGGTGGTCGACACTCCGCCGGGCATGCACCATTTCCGCGACCCGAAGGTCTGGCGGGAGGGAGACAGCTGGTACATGATCGTCGGCGCGCGCGAAGGCGACACCGGTCAGGTACGGCTGTACCGTTCAGCCGATCTGCGCCAGTGGCAGGACGCGGGGGTGCTGGATGAAGCGGAAAGCACCATGGGCTATATGTGGGAGTGCCCGGACTTCTTCACCCTCAACGGCAAACGCGTCCTGATGTTTTCCCCGCAGGGGATGCAGGCCGAGGGGTTCCGCAACCGCAACCTGTTCCAGAGCGGCTATCTGATCGGCGAGTGGCAGCCGGGGCAGCGATTCGTCCGCCACGGCGAGTTCACGGAGATGGATCACGGCCACGATTTCTATGCGCCGCAAAGCTTCGCCACCCCCGATGGCCGGCGGATCGTGATAGGCTGGCTGGATATGTGGGAATCGCCGCTGCCGGAGCAGCAGGACGGCTGGGCGGGCATGCTCTCCCTGCCGCGCGAGCTGAGCCTGAGCGCGGATAACCGCCTGCAGATGCGCCCGGCGAAAGAAGTGGAGAGCCTGCGCGGCGCCTGGTTCCCGTGGCCGGTAAGCACCCTGAACAATCAGCAGACCACGATGGTCGACAACTGCGAGGCGATGGAGGTCAACCTGCGCTGGAACTGCGCCAGCAGCAGCGCCGAGCAGTATGGTCTGCGCTTTGGCGATGGCCTGCGCCTCTACGTGGATGCCCAACAGCAGCGTCTGGTGCTGGAGCGGCATTATCCGCAGTATGGCCTGTGCGGGACGCGCAGCGTACCGTTGACCGCCGGGGCGGATCTCAATCTGCGGATATTTTTCGATAGCTCTTCGGTGGAGGTTTTTGTCAATGACGGCGAGGCCTGCCTGAGCAGCCGTATCTATCCGCAGGCTCCCCGCCGTGAATTAGCGTTATTTGCCTGGAGCGGTTCGGCGGCATTAACCGAAGCCGGAGCCTGGCAGCTCGAATAATAAAAAGGCTGTTGTCGTTAATAACCCGTCTTTGACGATGGGCGGGTTATTATTGCCTGTATCGTCGTGCATTACCCATTAATAAAAAATTCAGTTCATTCCATAATAAAAGGGTTTACCGATGAATAAAATCTGGGTCGGGTGTCTTCTCACGTCTCTGTATCTGCCACAGGCGATGGCGCAGGCGCCGTTATCGCTGGAAGAGCGGCTGGCGCAAATGGAGCAGCGGCTGAAGGCGACGGAGGCGCGCGCCGCCAGCGCAGAGGCGGAGATTAAGACGCTGAAAGGCCAGCAGCAGGCCACGACGGTCGCCGGCGCGGCGCCGGCTACGCCGCGCCTGCAGCTGAACGACAATGGCGAATTAAAATTTTATGGCGACGTCGAATTTAATCTTGATGGCGCCAGCCGCACCGGTAGCCTGACGTCGGTCAAAACCAGCGCGAATAAAAGTTGGGCGCCCGGCGAGAAAGAACGCTGGGATATTAATGGCCGTATTCTGCTGGGTTTTGATGGCAGACGTAATGGCGACGACGGGAAATATGCCGGATTCAGCGTGCAGCCGCTGGCGGATATGGATGGCAAAATGAATCTCGACGATGCGGTATTTTTCTTTGGTCAGCAGGATGACTGGAAAATAAAAATAGGCCGCTTTGAAGCCTGGGATATGTTCCCCCTGAATCAGGATACCTTTATTGAATATTCAGGAAATACCGCCAACGACCTTTATTCCGACGGCTATGGCTATATTTACATGATGAAAGAGGGGCGCGGCCGCAGCAGCAGCGGCGGCAACCTCCTGTTCAGCAAAACCGTAGATAACTGGTATTTCGAGGTCAATACCCTGGTGGAGGACGGCAGTTCGCTGTTTGTCGATCAGAACTATCACGGTAATGCGCTGGAAAACCGCAAAAACGTGGTGTACGTGCGGCCGGTGGCGGTGTGGCAGTCCGGCGCCTGGTCGGCGGCGGCAGCGATTGAGAGCAACCTCGTCAACAACGCCTACGGCTATCAGAATCAGAGCGGGCGCTGGGTCGACCAGTCAAACCGCACCGGCTACGGGATGACCATGAGCTGGAACACCCTGAAAAGCGATCCGCACGATGGGGCGGTGGTCAATCTGAGTACTGCCCTGCTGGACGCGGCGGATGAAACCGACTTCAGCGCCGGAATCAATGCCCTGTGGCATCGCGTGGAGCTGGGCTATATCTACGCGCATAACAAAATCGATCAGTTCAACATGGCCGGGGTGAATGGCGAATGCGATGGCGACTGCGCAATCCTCGCGCCGGGGCGCTATGACATCCATACCGTGCATACATCCTGGCAGTTGCCGAATATTATGGCGATGCCGAACTTCAATATTTACCTTGGCGCCTACGCCTCGTGGCTCGATTCCACGGCGGCGAAGAGCGGGAATCCCGACGAACGCTATGGTGCCCGGGTGCGCTTTAAATATTTCTTCTGACAAGATGCTCAGGCAGGCTCTCCCGCGGCGGACGCCGCGGGAGAGTTCAGGCAGGTTAACGCATCGCGCGGCGCAGAATGCGGTCGGTCTGGCGCTGGAAGTCCTCGGCCGCTTCTTCCACCGACTTTTTACCGTAGTCGATGTACTGCAGGGTGGTGCCGAACTGGGCGACGATCTGTGGGTCGTCGAAGTACGGCGAGACCGGCAGGGTGGTGGGCAGGGATTGCGCCAGCTTCAGGCCGGACACCGCCGGATCGTCGGCTTTGATGATCCCGTCCTCGGTCAGGTAGGTGACCGCCGCTTTGCTCAGCGGCACGCCACGCTCCAGACCCAGAATATCCACCCCTTCTTTACTGTTCAGCAGGAAGTTAATCAATTTCGCCGCCGCCTGCGGGTTTTTCGTCGATTTGCCAATGGACAGCATCTGCGCAGGCTTGAAGAACAGTCCGGCATCGGTGGCGCCGGGGAGCATCGGGTATTCCCCCAGCACCAGCTTCGCCGGCGGCTTCAGATTGTCGGAATATTTATTGATGGTGGAGTTCCACATGTAGGTCCCGCCCCATTCACCCTGGATCCACGGCTTCATCTCGTACATGTTGCTCTTGCCGAACGAGGCATAGTAGCGGGTGTCCGGCATCACATGGCTGTCGATAAGCTTCTTATACATGCCGAAGAAGTCCGCCCACTGCGCTTTGCTGTAGGAGAATTTGCGGCCCTTCTCATCGATGGCCGGCTGGTTGTATTTTTGCACCATGTAAGAGTTGAGCAGGGCCAGCACGTCCTGGTGCTCAAGCACCACCGGGTAGTACTGTTTCCCGAGTTTGCTTTCGAAAGTTTTCCCCGCCGCCAGCAGTTCATCCCAGGTTTTCGGGAAGGGGATGCCCGCCTTTTTCCACGCTTCGTCGTTAAAGTAGAAAACGCGGGCGGTGACCGACACCGGGATGCCGTTGAGCTTGCCGTTGACCGTGGTGGACTGCAGCTCTTTGGCGTCAAACTGGCTGAGATCGATCTCGTCTTTCAGGGTATTGAGATCGTAAAAGCCATCGCCATTTTTCGAAAAGATCGGCAGCCAGTTCCAGTTGGTCTGCATCACGTCAGGCTCGGTGCCGCCGGCTATCTGGGTGGTCAGGCGCGAAAGATGGCCGTCCCAGCCGGTATATTCCGCTTTAACATTGATATCAGGATATTGCTGGTGAAAAGCCTCCAGCGCCTTGAGGGTCACCTGATGGCGGCCATTGCCCCCCCACCAGGACATGCGCAGGTCGACATCCTGCGCCAGCGAGGAGAAGGCGCTAAGGCCCAGGGTGGCGGAGAGGGTGGCGCTTATCAGCACGTTTTTCATTGTTATGCTCCAGGGTTCACAGAGAGAGGTTCTGTTCGGTTTTGGCGTCAAAGATGTGACACTTGTTAAGATCAAAGGTGAAATAGACTTTTCGATTCAGTCCCTTAGCAATCATCGGCTTCGCATCGTCCGACGGCACGCGAGCGGTCAGCTCGTAGCCCGCGACCTGCAGATAGACAAAGAACTCATGACCCATGTTTTCCACCCGCACCATCTCGCCCATGCAGCTGCCTTCGGCGAACGGTGCGTCGGAGAGCGACACGAATTCCGGGCGGACCCCGTAGAACACCTCCTGATGCTGATAGGCGCCGACTTTCTCCGCCAGACGGTCGTTCAACGGCAGGCGCTGGTCGCCAAGGGTCAGGCACAGGCGGCCGTCGTGCTCAACCAGCTGGCTGGGGCGAATATTCATTTCCGGCGCGCCGATAAAGCCGGCGACAAACATATTTTTCGGCTGGTGGTAAAGGTTGTCCGGGGTATCGACCTGCATAATGTGGCCGAGCTTCATCACGCAGATGCGGTCGCCCATGGTCATCGCTTCCGTCTGATCGTGGGTAACGTAGACGGTGGTCGCCGGTTTACCGGATTTTTTCAACTGCTTATGCAGATCGGAAATGCGGATGCGCATCGAGGCGCGCAGCTTGGCGTCCAGGTTGGAGAGCGGCTCGTCGAACAGGAAGACGTCCGGTTTTTTGACGATCGCCCGGCCCACCGCCACGCGCTGCGCCTGGCCGCCGGAGAGCTGGCGCGGCAGACGTTCCAGCAGCTCCTCCAGTTCGAGGATTTTCGCCGCTTCCTCCACCTGCCGATCAATCTGCGCCTTGGGCAGCTTGCTCAGCTTCAGGCCGAAGGCGAGGTTTTCCCGCACCGTCATATGCGGATAGAGAGCGTAGTTCTGGAACACCATCGCGATACCACGGGATTTAGGCGCCAGGTTGTTGACGATCTTGTCGCCGATCCGCACCTCGCCGCCGCTGATGGTCTCCAGACCCGCCAGCATGCGCAGGGTGGTCGATTTGGCGCAGCCGGAAGGGCCGACGATCACCATAAATTCGCCATCGGCAATCTTCAGGTCGATACCATGCACCGCTTTAAACCCGTTGGAGTAAACTTTTTCCAGTTTGTTGAAAATCACTTCAGCCATGATATTTCCCTCTTAACCTTTGATTCCGCTGCTGGTCACGCCCTGCACGAAGTAGCGTTGAGCCAGGAAGAAGACGATGATGGACGGCAGAATGGAGATGCTCGCCATTGCCAGAATTTCGTTCCACGGAGCGCCTTCCGTGACGTCGATAGACATTTTGAGCGCCAGCGCGATGGGATACTTATCGACGCTGTAGACGTAGATCAGCGGACCGATAAAGTCATTCATTGACCACATGAACTGGAACAGCGCCACCGAGATAATGGCCGGCTTGAGGATCGGCACCACCACATACCACAGCACCTGGATGGAGTTGCAGCCGTCGATCTGCGCCGCCTCTTCCATATCCCGCGGGACGCCGCGCAGAAACTGGATCAGCATAAAGACAAAGAATCCCTGGGTGGCGAAGGCCAGCGGCAGATACAGCGGCAGATAGCTATTCAGCATCCCCATTTCACGGAACATCAGGTACTGCGGGATAAGCAGGACGGTGCTCGGCAGCAGCATGGTGGTGATGAGCGTCGCGAACCAGAACTTCTTCCACGGGATCTCAAAGCGCGCGAAGCCGTACGCCACGATGGTGGAGGAGATGATGGTTAACACCACCTTCGGGATCACATACTTAAAGGTGTTCAGCATATAGTGGCCGAAATGGTATTCGGTGCCGGTCTTCCAGCCGTTGATAAACCCGTCCCAGGTGGCGTGGGTCGGCCACAGCCCGAGGGTGGTGAAGATCTCATGGTTCGGCTTGAACGAGGCGGAGAACATCCACGCCAGCGGGTAGAGCATCAGCAGGCCGACGAATATCAGCACGACGTAGCGCACCACCCGGCTCACTTTTTCCCGGCGCAGCGTACGGGCGACCTCACGATCGGCGTCGCTCATCACCGGCGCCATCTGTTGAATATCAGCCATTTTTGCCTCCCTTATCGGCGGAGTAGAAGACCCAGTATTTCGATGACTTAAAGGCGATCGACGCAAAGACCGCCACGACGAGGAACAGCACCCACGCCAGCGCGGCGCCATAGCCCATGTCGAAGTACTTAAAGGCGGTATCGTAGATGTAGAGCGAGAACAGGTAGGTGTAATAGGTCGGGCCGCCGCCGGTTATCACGTACGGGCCGGTAAACTCCTGGAACGCCTGGGTAGTCTGCATAATAAAGTTGAAGAAAATCACCGGGGTGATCAGCGGCACGGTGACCTTCATAAACATCTGCCACTTCGAGGCGCCGTCGATCATTGCCGCCTCATACTGCGACTGCGGGACGTTCTGCAGGGCGGCGAGGAAGATGACCATCGCGGAGCCAAACTGCCAGACGCGCAGCAGGGTGACCGACATTAAAGCCAGCGAGGGTTCCCCCAGCCAGTTGACGGCATCGATGCCAAAGACGGCGAGAAAGCTGTTCAGCAGGCCGTCAATGGCGAACAGGGCGCGCCACAGCACGGCAATCGCCACCGAGCTGCCGAGGATCGACGGGATGTAGTAGGCGGTTCGGAAAAAGCCGATGCCGCGAAGTTTGAAATTGAGCACAAAGGCAATGCCGAGGGCGAAAGCCAGTTTTAAGGGGATGGTTAAAAAGACGTAGGCAAAGGTCACCCCCATCGATTTCCAGAACAGGCTATCCTCGGTCAACATATAGCGATAGTTTTCAATGCCGTTAAATACCGGCGGACTCATCAAGTCGTACTCAGTAAAACTGAGAAAGAAAGATGAAACAAAAGGAAAAGCAGTAAAGACAATCAGCCCGATGATATAGGGCGATATCCATGCCAATCCCAGCAGCTTGTTTTCATTCATACATACCTACCTGGCTTACGAGTTGTAATACGGATCGGGTGACGCGGCGCTGTCGGCCTTTTGCAGCGACCAACGCAAAAAGTCTGAACGTTTCCTCTGGTTAACATATCCTTGTTAATGAATGGCTTAAGTTTTATCTGGCCCAGCGGGGAGGGGCCGTCAGGTTCTTTTTCATGCTGATCTTTTTTTATAAAACACCGTTTTAATTTCATTTTATTGCGATTTATTTCCGCGTCATGCAGATCTGGATGGAAATGTGATCAAAGTCGAAACGATGTTTCAAAAAGGTGAGGTGGTAAGCACTTTAAGGATCTGAGGGAGCTTGAAAACAAGGAATAATCAGTCTGAACTGAGCGGGAAATATTATTACCAGGATAATGATTGGGGCGGCATCTTTTTTAGCGCGTGCTGTGAAACCTGGATCGGGGGCGGCGATCGCCCCCGTCTTTCATCAGCGTGCGAGAAAATCTTCGCGGATCGGGGTAAAGGTGTCGAGCAGCGTGCCGGGCTGCAGACAGACGCAGCCGTGCATGATCCCCGGCTGCTTATACAGCGTATCGCCAGCGCTGACGACGCGCGTCTCCTCGCCGATAGTGAACTCGAACTCGCCCGAGAGCACATAGGTGAGCTGTTCGTGAGGATGGTTATGCATCGGGCCGACGGCGCCGGCGGCAAAATTCACCTCGACGGCCATCATTTTGCCGTCGTGCGCCAGAATGCGGCGGGTTACGCCATTGCCGAGGTCTTCAAGGGTGGTGTCTTTATGGAAAATAAACATCGGGCGATCCTGTTGTTAAAATGAAACGTTGTTTCACTTAACTTATCCCACTCTTCATGAAAAAGAAATACGCGGCCAGAGAAGTGGAAAGTTGATCACAAGTTTGTTTCACTGGCAGAAACGACATAAGGAGCAGAAGATGAAAACCATTGGCCTGTTAGGCGGCATGAGCTGGGAGTCAACGATCCCTTACTATCGCCTGATTAATGAAGGCGTGAAGGCGCGACTGGGCGGGCTGCACTCCGCCAGCCTGGTGCTGCACAGCGTCGATTTTCACGACATCGAAGCCTGTCAGTCCGCCGGCGACTGGGATCGCGCCGGGGCGATCCTTGCCGAAGCCGCGGTCGGGCTCCAGCAGGCGGGCGCCGAGGGCATTGTCCTGTGCACCAACACCATGCACAAGGTAGCGGATGCCATCGCCGCCCGCTGCCAGGTTCCCTTTCTGCATATCGCCGACGCCACCGGGCGGGCGATTGCCGCCAAAGGCCAGCGGCGGGTCGCGCTGCTGGGCACTCGCTATACCATGGAGCAGACCTTTTATCGCGGTCGTCTGCAGGAGCAGTTTGCCATCGAGACGCTGATCCCCGAGGCCGACGATCGGGCGCGGATCAATCAGATCATCTTCGACGAGCTCTGTCTCGGCACCTTCAGCGAGGCATCGCGGGACTATTATCTGCAGACGATCGCCGCCCTGGCGGAGCAGGGAGCGGAAGGGGTTATTTTCGGCTGTACAGAGATAGGCCTGCTGGTGCCTGCCGAGCTCAGCCCGCTGCCGGTCTTTGACACCGCGGCGATCCATGCGGAAGATGCGGTCAACTTTATGCTCTCTGCAGGACCGACGCCAGCGGCGTGAGGATCTGCGGCAGACTCTGCTGCAGGTGCGTCACGAAGGCATCGACCAGCGCCGAGCGCGGGCGATGGAGCGGGCGGATCAGGCTGACGGTAAACGGTACCTCAACGCTGAAGCGGCGCACCACCACGCCGCTATCGGCATAGTCCAGGGCGGTCAGCGGGTTAACCACCGAGATCCCGGCGCCGGCGCGCACCATGGCGCAGATCGAGGCCGCACTGTGGGTTTCGACCACCATCCGCCGTTTAACCTGATGCTCAAGGAACAGGGCGTCGAGCAGCTGGCGATAGCTGTCGGTGCGCGACAGGCTGATGTAGTTTTCGCCCTGAAAATCGGCGGGGGTCAGCGTCGTCTGCGCCGCCAGCGGATGGCCGGCAGGCAGCACGCAGACTTCATTCAGCGTCAGCAGCGGGGTGCGTTCGGTGCCCGCCGGGGTATGCAGGGTCTCCGTCAGGCCAAGGTCATGGCGCTGGGCGGAGAGCCACTCCTCCAGCAGCGGCGACTCCTGAGGGACGATCTGCAGGCTGACCTCCGGGTAGCGGGCGAGAAACGGCGGCAACAGCAGCGGCAGAAAGGACTGGGAAAACACCGGCAGGCAGGCGATCGACAGCTCGCCCTGGCGAAACTCGCGCAGGCTCTCGGCGGCGCTGACGATGCGGTCCAGGCCGTACCAGGAACGCTGAACCTCCTCAAACAGGCGCAGGCCCTGCACGGTTGGCTGCAGGCGACCGCGGGTCCGCTCAAACAGCTGAAGGCCGAGCACCTTCTCAAAGCGCGCCAGCTCGCGGCTGACGGTGGGTTGCGAGGTGTGCAGCATCCTCGCGGCTTCGGTCAGGTTGCCGGTGGTCATCACCGCGTGAAAGATTTCGATATGGCGCAAATTGACGGCTGGCATGCGGTCTCCCTGAGGCTCGGCTGTAACCATATCATTTTTGCATAGAGTCGCGATAAAACGATATTTTTTATTGGTCAGGCACTGTGGCGTAATCAGAAAAAACAGCGACCAACACACGCACTGCACCGGAGTTTTTATGCCACATTCTCTTTACGCCACTGATACCGATCTAACCGCGGACAACCTGCTGCGCCTGCCGGCGGAATTTGGCTGCCCGGTCTGGGTCTATGATGCGCAGATTATTCGCCGCCAGATTGCCCAGCTCAGCCAGTTTGACGTGGTGCGTTTTGCGCAAAAAGCCTGCTCTAACATCCATATTCTGCGTCTGATGCGTGAGCAGGGGGTGAAGGTGGACTCGGTGTCGCTGGGGGAGATCGAGCGTGCGCTGGCGGCAGGCTACGATCCGCAGCAGAATCCAGAGGATATTGTCTTCACCGCCGATCTGATCGACGACGCCACCCTCGATCGCGTCAAGGCGTTACAGATCCCGGTGAACGCCGGTTCGATCGACATGCTAAGCCAGCTGGGGGAGGTGTCGCCGGGCCATCGCGTCTGGCTGCGCGTCAACCCGGGCTTTGGTCACGGCCACAGCCAGAAAACCAATACCGGCGGTGAGAACAGCAAGCATGGCATCTGGTACAGCCATCTGCCGGCGGCGCTGGAAGTGATGCGTCGTTATCAGCTGCAGCTGGTGGGGATCCATATGCATATCGGCTCTGGCGTCGACTACGGTCACCTGGAGCAGGTGTGCGGCGCGATGGTGCGCCAGGTTGTCGACTTTGGCCAGGATCTGCAGGCCATCTCCGCCGGCGGCGGCCTGTCTATTCCTTACCGCGAGGGTGAAGAGGCCATCGACACCGCTCACTATTACGGCCTGTGGAACCGCGCCCGGGAGCAGATCGCCACCCATCTGGGGCACCCGGTGAAACTGGAGATTGAACCCGGACGCTTCCTGGTGGCCGAGTCCGGCGTGCTGGTGTCGCAGGTGCGCAGCGTGAAAGAGATGGGCAGCCGCCACTTCGTGCTGATTGACGCCGGCTTTAACGACCTGATGCGCCCGGCGATGTACGGCAGCTATCACCATATCACCGCTCTGGCGGCGGATGGGCGCGATCTCAGCGCCGCGCCGCAGGTGGAGACCGTGGTGGCCGGGCCGCTGTGCGAGTCCGGAGACGTCTTTACCCAGCAGGAAGGGGGTAAAGTCGAGACCCGTCTGCTGCCTGCGGTGGCCCCAGGGGATTATCTGGTGCTCCATGACACGGGCGCCTACGGGGCCTCGATGTCATCCAACTATAACAGCCGTCCGCTGCTGCCAGAGGTGCTGTTTGATGGCGGCAAGGCGCGGCTGATCCGTCGTCGCCAGACCATCCAGGAGCTGCTGGCCTTAGAGCTTATTTAAAAAAAGGTCCCGTCGTTACCGACTCGCGCAACACCAGCGTGCCGGTGAACGGCGGGATCGTTTCGATCGGCTGCTGATTAGCAAGCTTGATCGCCTGATCGATAGCCGTGGTGATCATGTTGTCGATGGGCAGATAGACCGTCGACAGCCCCGGCTCCAGCCATTTCGCGCTTGGCGCATCGTCGAAGCCAAACAGCGACACATCCTGCGGAATACGCAGCCCCGCCTGATGCAGCGCCTTTGAGGCCCCCAGCGCCATATCATCGTTACAGGAAAACAGCGCGCTGAAGCGGGCTTTCTCGTCCAGCAGTTCCCGGCACAGCTCGTAGCCGCGGGTCATCGTCGAGTCCCCGTATTTCACCCGGCTCGGATCCCATTCAATACCATGTTTTATCAGCGCGTTGCGATAGCCCTGCAGGCGCGCCTGGCCGGTGGGGGTGTGCATCGGGACGGTGATGCAGGCGATATCGCGGTGGCCCTGGGTAATCAGATACTCCATGGCCTGGAAGGCGGCTTCCTGCTGTTCGAAAAACACGCAGCGTTCGCGGGCCTGCGCCACATCACGGTTAATCACCACCAGCGGCATGGCGATCGAGTTAATCAGCGACATGATCGCCTTCTCGCTCATATGCCGGGTATAGAGGATGATCGCATCGCACTGCCGGTCGGCGAGCATCTGCACCGCTTCCTCTTCGCGCTCCGGCGTATCATGGCCGTCGGTGACGATAAGCTGTTTTCCCCAGGCTTCTGTCTGGCGTGACGCCTGCTGCAGCAGACGGCCAAAGTAGAAGCCGTCAAAGGTGGAGACAACCAGCCCGATACTGTTGCTGGTCTGATTGGCCAGCGAGCGGGCAAGGAAATTCGGCCGGTAGCCCAGCTCTTCCATCGCTTTAAAGACCTGTTGGCGGGTGCTCTCTTTCACCTGACCTGTGCCGTTCAACACGCGGGAAACCGTCGCTTTCGAGACGCCTGCGCGAATTGAGACATCCAGCATTGTAGCCATTTATCGATTCCTGATTTCACGTGGTAAGGCGCAGTTTATCACAGACCGAAAAGGGACATATCGACGGGGCGGGGCGGAAAAACCATCGCGATCACGCTTTTAGCAGGAACTGACCAACCGGCGTTATCTGGTATGCCAATGGCTGTTTTTATCGATATTTGGGATACCACGAAGCGGGTTGCGAGCGCTGTCACAGAACAATTTTTGCCTGGCGACTATGTTTTGGTATGCCAAAAGTCACTGGCTGTCCACCTGGCCGCAATAAGCCCTTTACTCTGAGGTACTCTTTTATGGCATTACAGGACAAACTGATCGACGCGCTGGGGCGTTTCGCGACGACATTCAACAGCTATCGCTACATTATGGCGATCAAATCGGCGTTTATTACCCTGATGCCGGTGATCATCGTCGGGGCCTTTTCGGTGCTGATCTCCAATATGGTGCTGGATCCGAAGAATGGGCTCGCCAGCTTTTCCTCACTCTCCTTTCTCGCGGCTCTGAAGCCGATCACCAGCGCGCTGAACTACGCCACGCTCAACTTCCTCAATATCGGCGCCGTGTTTCTGATCGGCATTGAGCTGGGGCGGATCAACGGCATCAAAAGCCTGTTTCCCGGCCTGCTGGCGGTGATCTGCTTTATCTGCGTCACGCCGACCACGGTGGAGATGATGGTCGATGGCCAGATGCACGTGGTGAAAGATGTCCTGCTGCGTCAGTTCTCCGATACCCGTAGTCTGTTCCTCGGAATGTTCATCGCCATTCTGTCGGTCGAGATTTACTGCTGGCTGGAGGGGCGCAAGGGGCTGAAGATCAAGATGCCGGATACCGTGCCGCCGAACGTTTCTGCCTCTTTTTCCGCGCTGATCCCGGCGATCATCACCACCACCGCGATCGCCACCTTTGGTTTTCTCTTCCACCAGCTGACGGGAATGTATCTCTACGATGCGGTCTACCAGGTGGTGCAGCAGCCGCTGGAGCGGGTGGTGCAGAGCCTGCCGGGGATCCTGCTGCTGATGTTCGTCGCCCAGCTGTTCTGGGTGATCGGTATTCACGGCAACCAGATGATCAAGCCGATCCGCGAGCCGCTGCTGCTGGGGGCGATCACCGTCAATATGAGCGCCTTTGAGCAGGGGAAAGAGGTACCGAACATCATCACGATGCCCTTCTGGGATGTTTACATGAGCATCGGCGGCTCGGGGCTGACCATCGGCCTGCTGATTGCGGTGATGATCGCCACCAGGCGCAAAGAGATGAAAGAGATCGCCAAGCTGTCGATAGGCCCGGGGCTGTTCAATATTAACGAGCCGGTGATCTTCGGGATGCCGATCATGCTCAACCCGATCCTCGCCATCCCGTTTATCATCACCCCGCTGGTGACCGGCAGCATCGGCTATTTCGCCACCCTGACCGGCTTCGCCGGCAAGGCGGTGGTGATGGTGCCCTGGACCACGCCGCCGCTGATCAACGCCTGGCTGTCCACCGCCGGCTCGATGGGAGCGGTGGTGACCCAGCTTATCTGCATCGTCGTCGCGGTGCTTATCTATCTGCCTTTCGTCAAAATTGCCTCCCGCCGTGCCGATGCCGCACAGCGTCAGGCCGACAATCAACAGACCGCCAACCCTGTCTGAGGAGCCTATGACTACCGTACGGATGACCATTCCCGATGATTTTATCCTTGGCGCGGCGGCTTCCGCCTGGCAGACCGAGGGCTGGAGCGGGAAAAAACCGGGGCAGGACTCCTGGCCCGATCTCTGGTACAAAAACGACCGCCACGTCTGGCATAACGGCTATGGCCCGGCGGTGGCTACCGATTTTATTAACCGCTTTCAGGAAGACGTGCAGCTGATGAAGCTGGCCGGGCTGACCCACTACCGCACCTCGATCAACTGGTCGCGCTTTCTGATCGACTATGAAAACGTCACGGTGGATGAGGAGTATGCGGCCTATTACGACCAGCTGTTCGATGCGCTACTGGCCAACGGCATTACGCCGATGATCTGCCTTGAGCATTACGAATTACCGGGCTATCTGCTGGAAAAGTATGGCGGCTGGGGGTCGAAAAAAGTGGTTGAGCTGTTTGTGCGCTACGCGGAGCAGGTCTTTGCCCGCTACCACCTGAAGGTAACCCGCTGGTTTACCTTTAATGAGCCGATCGTGGTGCAGACCCAGGTCTATCTGGATGCCCTGCGCTGGCCCTATGAGCAGAACACCAGCACCTGGATGCAGTGGAACTACCATAAGGTGCTGGCGACCGCCTGCGTGGTGAAGCGATTTCGCGAACTCGGCTATCCCGGGACCGTCGGCTGCATCCTCAATCCGGAGGTGACCTACCCACGCTCCCGCGCCCCGCATGACCTGCGCGCGGCGGAGATCTACGATCTGTTCTACAACCGTATGTTTCTCGACCCACTGGTGCACGGGGTCTGGCCGCCGGCGCTTCTCGCGCTGCTTGAGCAGCATCAGGTGACGTGGGAGGCCAGCGCGGAGGAGCTGGCGATTATCCGCGAGCACACCGTCGATGAGCTGGGGATTAACCTTTACTATCCGCACCGGGTCAAAGCCCCGTCGCGGGCCTGGCATCCGCATACCCCGTTCCATCCAGCCTGGTATTATGAGCCGTTTGAGCTGCCCGGCCGGCGGATGAACGCCTCCCGCGGCTGGGAAATCTACCCGCAAATCATCTTTGATATGGCGATGCGGATCAAAAATGACTATCGCAACATCCCGTGGTTCGTGGCCGAGAGCGGGATGGGGGTGGAAAACGAAGGCCAGTTCCGTAACCGCGAAGGCGTCATCGATGACAGCTACCGCATTCGTTTTATCAGCGAACATCTCTGGCACACCCTGCGCGCCCGCGAGGCAGGGGCCAACTGCCAGGGCTATATGCTGTGGGCGTTTACCGACAACGTGTCGCCGATGAACGCTTTTAAAAACCGCTACGGGCTAATCGAAATCGATCTGCAAAACCATCGCGCCCGGCGGCCCAAAGCTTCGGCGCACTGGTTTCGTCAGCTCGGCGAACGGCGTGAGCTGGTGCTGGATATCGACGATGAATACCGCTAGCGGGGAGCAATCTTTGCTAAGATAGCGGCGTATTCGACTCGCAGGCATGTAACGCACAGGTGATTTTGTGGAAAAAGCGATAATTCCGCCGGAAAAGAAGCCCTATCAGGAGATTGGTGATGACCTGCGCGCCCAGATTGCGCAGGGGCGCTACCCGGTCGGGTCGCGTTTGCCGCCGGAACGCCATATTGCCGAAACCTATGGCGTCAGCCGGACCATTGTGCGCGAAGCGCTGCTGATGCTGGAGCTGCAGGGGACGGTGGATATCCGTCAGGGATCCGGGGTGTACGTCATGCGTATCCCGCATGAAAACGACAGCGAAGAAGAGCAGTTGCTCAGCAGCGACGTCGGTCCGTTTGAAATTCTCCAGGCGCGCCAGCTGCTGGAGAGCAATATCGCCGCCTTTGCCGCGAAAATGGCCACCCGCGCCGATATCGACAATCTGAAGCGGATTATCGAGCAGGAGCAGCGGGCTATCGCTCTCAACGATACCGCCCAGGATAACGCCCGCCTGTTCCATCTGGTGCTGGCCGGTGCGACGCAGAACCAGATGCTGTTGGCGACGGTGGAGCGGATCTGGCTGCAGATGGACAGCAGCCCGCTGTGGCAGCAGTTCAATGTGCATATTGCCAGCCGCGCCTGGCGGCTGAAGTGGCTCGGCGACCGGCAGACGCTGCTCGCCGCGCTGCGGCGTCGCGATGTGATGGGCGCCTGGCAGGCGATGTGGCAGCATCTGGAAAACGTCAAAAACAGTCTGCTGGAGCTGTCCGATGAAGACGCCCCGGACTTTGACGGCTATCTGTTCGATTCGGTGCCGATTTTTCAGGGGAAGCTGGTATGACGATCCTGCCGCTGTACGCCGCGCCGCAGTTCGCCCGGCAGGTGACCGACTGGCTGTGGCAGGCCTTTGGCGGCGAGGCGCTGCCGCGGGAATTTTTCGCCAGCATTGTGCAGCATAGCCAGACGGCGGAGGCGCTACCGCTGACCTTTATTGCCGTGGAAGGGGAGCAACTGCTCGGAACGATTGGCCTCTGGCGCTGCGATTTGATAAGCCGCCAGGATCTGTTTCCCTGGCTGGCGGCGCTGTACGTCGCGCCCGCCGCTCGCGGTCAGGGGCTAGCCGGACAGCTGCAGCGGCATGTGATCGATTATGCCCGCCGCGCGGGCTATCAGGAGCTTTATCTCTACTCCACCTGCCGCGATTTTTATGAACGCTTCGGCTGGCGCTACATCGGCGAGGGGCTGGATTACCCGGCCACCGCCGTGCATCTCTATCGCTACGACTTATCGCCTTCCTGCGGGGCCACCACCGAATGACGGCGCACCAGCGTCGGGCTGAACAGGTGGGTGATCTCCGGCGCCGGGCGCTGCTCCGCCAGGGCTAAGGCCAGCTCGGCCGCCTGGGTCGCCATCGTGACGATCGGATAACGGACAGTGGTCAGCCGCGGGCGGACATAGCGCGAAATCAGGACATCGTCGAAGCCGATCAGCGAAATTTCCCGCGGGACGTCGATACCATTGTCGTTCAGCACCCCCATCGCGCCGGCGGCCATCGAGTCGTTATAGCAGGCGACGGCGCTAAAGTGGCGGCCGCGGCCAAGCAGTTCGGTCATCGCCTGTTCGCCGCCGCTTTCATCCGGCTCGGCAAACGTGACCAGCCGGTCGTTGCAGGGCAGGCCGCTCTCCTCCAGCGCCGCGTAGTACCCCTGCAGGCGATCTTCCGCATCAGAGATATTGTGGTTTGAGCACAGATAGCCGATACGCGTGTGCCCCTGCTGGATCAGGTGTCGGGTCGCCAGCCAGGCGCCGTAGCGATCGTCCAGCGCCACGCAGCGAGTTTCATATCCGGGCAGGATGCGGTTGATCAGCACCATGCCGGGGATCTGTTTCATCAGCCCGGCGAGTTCCTCATCGGGGATCATTTTGGCGTGCACCACCAGCGCCGCGCAGCGGTGGCGGATCAGCTGCTCTATCGCCTGGCGCTCCTTTTGCACGTTGTGGTAGCCATTGCCAATCAGCAAAAAATTGCCGGTGCGGTAGGCCACCTGTTCGACGGCTTTGACCATCGCGCCGAAGAAGGGGTCGGAGACATCGCCCACCACCAGGCCGACGGTTTCCGTGGACTGCTGGGCCAGCGCCCGGGCGTTCGCGTTGGGGTGATAGTTGAGGGTTTCCATCGCCGCGCCCACGGACTGACGCGAGGCTTCGCTGGCTTTGGGAGAGTTGTTGATGACGCGGGAGACGGTAGCGACGGAGACTCCTGCGAGTCGGGCTACATCCTTAATTGTCGCCATACCATGCCTTTTATAGGGTAAGCGTTTACATACTGCTATGTTACGGGAAAGAGCGGCAGATTCAAGGCGCGGCGGCGAAGGAATGGCGCAAATGTGATTCAGAGCGGGCTTATCGGTGACCTGTTTACATTGACGCTATCAGTAATTGAAACCGGCTCGGGGAAATACAAACCTTTGCTTACACTTTGCGATGCGCTGTTGCGAATGTTCGCTGGTTTGTCCGCCGAGCAGGTTGATATTCTGGCTATCCCAGAGGTATTGATAGGTGGAGTCAACGTCAAGTTGACCACTTTACTTACACCAGCCTGCGCAGATGCGCAGGTTTTTTTTTGCCCGTCGCCGGCGTTGTTACAGATAGCGAAAATCGTAATAACTGGTTGCACTTAGGCTCACTCACTTGCGTTTTCCCGCTGGCCCGAAGCGGGCGAAAAACGCGACAATCGAGATCCCAGAGGTATTGATAGGTGAGTTTCTCAGGTACGCTCTTCGTACTGGACGTCTTACACCAGCCTGCGCGGATGCGCAGGTTTTTTTTATTCTGAAAATCCCCCCGCCGCACTGCTTTCCCACGCCTTCTCGTGTAACCTGCTTTGACTCATCACCGGTCACATGGAGTTGTTATGCTATTGGGATTTTTCAGACTGCTGTTCAAGGGGTTATACCGGGTCAGACTGACCGGCGACACGCAGGCTTTGCACCAGCAAAAAGTCTTAATTACCCCGAACCACGTCTCTTTCCTCGACGGCATTCTGCTGGCGTTGTTTTTGCCGGTCCGACCGGTTTTTGCCGTCTATACCTCAATCAGCCAGCGCTGGTTTATGCGCGCGCTGACGCCGATTATCGATTTTGTGCCGCTGGACCCGACCAAGCCGATGTCGATCAAATATCTGGTGCGCCTGATCGAACAGGGGCGGCCGGTGGTCATCTTCCCGGAAGGGCGAATCTCGGTCAGCGGCTCGCTGATGAAAATTTATGACGGCGCCGCCTTTGTCGCCGCCAAATCGCAGGCGACCATCGTGCCGCTGCGCATTGAAGGCGCTGAACTGACGCCCTTCAGCCGGCTGAAGGGGCTGGTAAAGCGTCGCCTGTTCCCGCGGATTCAGCTGCACCTGCTGCCGCCTACCCATCTGCCGATGCCCGAGGCGCCGCGCGCCCGCGACCGGCGCAAAATCGCCGGGGAAATGCTGCATCAGATCATGATGGAGGCCCGGATGGCGGTGCGCCCGCGGGAAACCCTGTATGAGTCGCTGCTGGCGGCGCAAGACCGCTTCGGCGCGCGCAAACCCTGCGTGGAGGATATCAACTTCCAGCCGGATACCTATCGCAAGCTGCTGACCAAAACCCTGTTTGTCGCCCGCATTCTGGAAAAATACAGTCAGCAGGGCGAGAAGATAGGCCTGATGCTACCCAACGCCGGCATCAGCGCAGCGGTGATTTTCGGCGCGATCGCCCGCGGGCGCATTCCGGCGATGATGAACTATACCGCCGGGGTGAAAGGACTCAGCAGCGCCATCGCCGCCGCGGAACTCAAGACCATTTTTACCTCGCGCACCTTCCTCGATAAAGGCAAGCTCTGGCACCTGCCGGAGCAGTTGACCCAGGTGCGTTGGGTGTTCCTGGAAGATCTCAAAGGCGATATCACCCCCGCAGACAAACTGTGGATTTTCGGCCATCTGCTGGCGCCGCGTCTGGCGCAGGTTAAGCAGCAGCCGGAAGACGCGGCGATGATCCTCTTCACCTCCGGCTCGGAGGGCAACCCGAAAGAGGTGGTGCACAGCCATAAAAGCCTGCTGGCCAACGTCGAGCAGATCAAAACCATCGCCGACTTTACCGCTAACGACCGCTTTATGTCGGCGCTGCCGCTGTTCCACTCTTTTGGCCTCACTGTCGGCCTGCTGACGCCGCTGCTTACCGGCGCGGAGGTGTTTCTCTATCCCAGCCCGCTGCACTATCGCGTGGTGCCTGAGCTGGTCTACGATCGCAACTGCACGGTGCTGTTCGGCACCTCAACCTTCCTCGCCAACTATGCTCGCTTCGCTAACCCCTATGATTTCTATCGTCTCCGCTACGTGGTCGCCGGGGCGGAGAAGCTGCAGGAGAGCACCAAACAGCTGTGGCAGGATAAATTCGGCCTACGTATTCTCGAAGGCTACGGTGTGACCGAGTGCGCCCCGGTGGTCTCGATCAACGTGCCCATGGCGGCGAAGGTCGGCACCGTGGGGCGGATTCTGCCGGGGATGGACGCCCGCCTGCTGGCGATGCCTGGCATTGAGCAGGGGGGACGACTGCAGCTGAAAGGGCCGAACATTATGAAAGGCTACCTGCGGGTGGAAAATCCCGGGGTGCTGGAAGCGCCGACGGCGGAAAATCAACACGGCGAAAAGGAAGCGGGCTGGTATGACACCGGCGATATCGTGACTTTCGATGAGCAGGGCTATGTCCGCATCCAGGGCCGTGCGAAGCGCTTCGCCAAAATCGCTGGCGAAATGATCTCTCTTGAGATGGTGGAGCAGGTGGCCCTCGGCGCGTCGCCGGACAAAATGCACGCCACGGCGATTAAACAGGACGCCAGCAAAGGCGAGGCGCTGGTGCTGTTTACCACCGATAATGAACTGACTCGCGAAGCCCTGCTGCGCTACGCTCGCCAGCACGGCGTACCGGAGCTGGCGGTGCCGCGCGATATACGCTGGCTGAAACAGCTGCCGGTGCTAGGCAGCGGCAAGCCAGACTATGTCACCCTGAAAAATATGGTCGACGAGGCGGAAACAACCCATGAGTGAGTCAGTGCATACTAACCCGTCGCTGTATTCGAAAGGGATGATGGCGGTGATCTGCGCCCAGTTCCTGTCGGCCTTCGGCGACAATGCGCTTCTCTTCGCCACCCTGGCGCTGATGAAGCAGCTCTATTATCCGGAGTGGAGCCAGCCGGTCCTGCAGATGTTGTTTGTGGGCGCTTACATCCTTTTTGCCCCCTTTGTCGGCCAGTTCGCCGACAGCTTTGCCAAAGGCCGGGTAATGATGGTGGCCAACGGCCTGAAGCTGCTCGGCGCCGGCTGTATCTGCTTCGGCGTGAATCCGTTTATCGGCTATACGCTGGTGGGGATTGGCGCCGCCGCCTATTCGCCGGCCAAGTATGGCATTCTCGGCGAACTGACCACCGGCGATAAGTTAGTGAAGGCTAACGGACTGATGGAGTCCTCGACCATCGCGGCGATCCTGCTGGGCTCCATGGCCGGCGGGATCCTCGCCGACTGGCACGTGCTGGCGGCGCTGATCGTCTGCGCGCTGGTCTACGGTGGGGCGGTGGTGGCTAACCTGTGGATACCCAGGCTGCCGGCGGCGCGTCCGGGGCAGTCATGGCGTTTCAAGCCGATGACGCACAGCTTCTTCAGCGCCTGCCGCACGCTGTGGCGCAACGGCGAAACCCGCTTTTCGCTGATGGGCACCAGCCTGTTCTGGGGCGCTGGCGTGACCCTGCGCTTCCTGCTGGTGATCTGGGTGCCGGTGGCGCTGGGTATTACCAGCAACGCCATGCCCACTTATCTTAATGCGATGGTGGCGGTGGGGATTGTACTGGGAGCCGGGGCGGCGGCGAAGCTGGTGACCCTGGAGACAGTGTCGCGCTGTATGCCGGCCGGGATTTTGATCGGTATCGCGGTGATAGCCTTTGCCGTGCAGCAGTCGCTGCTGCCGGCGTTCGGTCTGTTGCTGCTGCTCGGGGTGTTCGGCGGCTTCTTTATCGTGCCGTTGAATGCGCTGCTGCAGGAGCGCGGGAAACATTCGGTCGGGGCGGGTAACGCCATTGCGGTACAGAACCTGGGCGAAAACGTGGCGATGCTGCTGATGCTGGGGCTCTATTCTCTGGCGGTAAGCGTGGGCGTGCCGCCGGTCGCTGTGGGAATAGGCTTTGGCGCGGTGTTTGCTGTGGCCATCGCCGCGCTGTGGGTCTGGGGGCGGCGTAAATAACTTCTCGTCGCGGTTGACTTGAAATCGTCGCCCCTGCCAGGCGCGCGGCAGAGAGAACCCCCCGGGTTGCGGCTTGCGCCTGATCCGGGCTACCGCGGCTACTGAGGCGGCTACCCGCCCTGGGTAGCGTAGGCCCGGTAAGGCGTAGCCGCCACCGGGCAACAACGCGACGCCAGAAGCTGGCGTCGACAGGTCGTGCTACGGTGCCGGGTAGGTATAAACCTGATGCACCGCTTCAATCTCCGCTAATACCTCTTCGCTCAGCTCAAGCTGCAAACTTTCCACGTTGGACTGCAGCTGCGCCATGGTCGTCGCCCCCAGCAGGGTGCTGGCGACAAACGGCTGCCGACGCACAAAGGCCAGCGCCATTTGCGCCGGATCGAGGCCGTGACGTCGGGCGATATCCACATAGGCCGCCACCGCTTTCTGCGACTGCTCGCCGCTGTAGCGCGTAAAGCGGCTGAACAGCGTATTGCGCGCCCCCGCAGGCTTCGCGCCGTTGAGGTACTTCCCGGTCAGGGTGCCGAAAGCCAGGCAGGAGTAGGCCAGCAGCTCCACGCCTTCGAACTGGCTCACTTCCGCGAGGCCGACTTCAAAGCTGCGGTTCAGCAGGCTGTAGGGGTTCTGAATGGTCACGATCCGCGGCAGGTCGTGCTTATCCGCCAGGTGCAGATAACGCATCACGCCGAAGGCGGTTTCATTCGATACGCCGATGTAGCGGATCTTGCCGGCGCGCTGGAACTCGGTCAGCGCTTCGAGGGTATCCAGCAGCGTCACCGCAGGGGCGGCGTCGGCCCAGGTGTAGCCCAGTTTGCCAAAGCAGTTGGTGGGGCGCTGCGGCCAGTGTACCTGGTACAGGTCGAGATAATCGGTCTGCAGACGCTTCAGGCTGGCGTGCAGCGCCTCGCGGATATTTTTCCGGTCCAGGACGTGGTTTGGTCGAATACTGCTGTCGTTATTGCGCGCGGGCCCGCTGACCTTCGAGGCGAGCACCAGCTTTTCGCGATTGCCGCGTTTCGCCAGCCAGTTGCCGACGTAGGTTTCGGTCAGCCCTTGGGTCTCCGGGCGCGGCGGGACAGGGTACATTTCGGCGACATCGATCAGATTGATGCCGTTGGCGACCGCATAGTCGAGCTGCTGATGGGCATCAGCTTCGCTGTTCTGCTCGCCAAAGGTCATGGTTCCCAGCCCGAGGGTGCTGATTTCAAGTGAACTGTGTGGGATACGGTGATACTGCATAGCCAGCTTCCTTTTTATTTATAAGGTCAGGCATTCCCCGACAAAGGAGTATCAACATGGCAGAGGGTGAGAAAAAGAGGAAGTAAAAAAATCAAAAAAGCCGGGTGACGAGGAGGAGCGGTGGGTGAAACCCGCGGTGTCCTGGTGTGTCCCGACTCTTCTCAGAAGACTGGTTGTCGGTAAGCGCAGCGTCAACAGAGGCTGGGGCCGACGGGGAAAAATTAACGCTTAATGATTTGTGAAACGTCGTCACGATTGATCTGCATTTTATTACCCTGCTGATCTTCGTAGCTGATAAGACCGGTATCGTCATCCACGGTAGGTTTACCGTCGGTCAGGATCATGCGCCCATCTTTGGTCGCCATGACGTAATCGCTGCTGCATCCGGAAACCGAGAACGCCAGTCCTACGGCGGAAATCAATACTGCCCATTTTTTCATCGTCATCACCTCTTGAGTAGCTGCACCCCATACCCATCTATTAATAGCCTGATTTGTGAGACATAAAAAGCAGTAAAGTCTGAAAAAGGGTTGCAGCCTGTGGCCAGGCTGCAATTTTGTGGTTTACAGCGGGTTTTTCTTATTGCGCAGCAGGTTAAGGCTCTCCACCGCAATAGAGAAGAACATGGCGAAGTAGATGTATCCCTTCGGCACATGGACGTCGAAACTTTCCAGCATTAGGGTAAAGCCAACGAGGATCAGGAACGACAGAGCCAGCATTTTCACCGACGGATGACGGTCAACGAAATCGCCGATAGGTCGTGCGGCGAACATCATTACCCCCACCGCAATCACGACCGCCGCCATCATAATAAACAGATGGTCCGACAGACCGACGGCGGTGATCACCGAGTCGAGGCTAAAGATGATGTCCAGCAGCATGATCTGCACTATGGCGCCGAGGAAGGAGTGAACGTTAGTTTTCAGCCCCTCCTCTTCACCTTCGATAGACTCATGGATCTCTTTACTGGCTTTCCAGATAAGGAACAGTCCGCCTAACAGCAAGATCAGATCGCGAAACGAAATCTCCTGACCGAGGACGGTGAAGAGCGGGTTGGTCAGCTTAACGACCCAGGCGATAGAGGCCAGCAGCGCCAGGCGCATGACCATCGCCCCCATTAAACCGATCCGTCGCGCGTGAGCGCGCTGGGCGGTGGGGAGCTTGGCCACGACCAGAGAGAGAAAAATAATATTATCGATCCCGAGCACGATCTCCAGCAGCGTCAAGGTGCCCAGCGCCAGCCAGGCGTTAGGATCGGTTATCCATGCAAATAACATTGTTCAAAGTCCTGCAAAATAGAAAGCAGCAATTATATGCACGCCCCAACGCAGAACAAAAAATTAATCGTGTTGTAACAAGAAATGGCGGGCGAGCAGGGCGGCGGTGAAATTCTTTTTCAGGTAGAAACCGCGCGGCAGGGTGAGGATCGTCTCCCCGCGGGCGCCGATGGCTTCGGTCAACGCCTTGCTGTTGGCCGCTTTCGGTCTTAACTGCAGCACCTCGCCGTGGCGGGCGGTAATGCGCTCCACCTCACCGAGGACAATAAGATCCATCAGCTCTTCCCAGTCCATGCGCAGCTGGCGCTCCTCTTCTTCGTTCGGACTCCACAGCAGCGGTGCGCCGACGCGCCGCGCCGCCAGAGGAATGGTGCGCTCTCCTTCCACCGGGATCCACAGGACGCGCTGCAGCTTATGCCGCACATGGCTGCTCTCCCAGGTGACGCCGCTATTGCCGGTTAACGGAGCGACGCAGACAAAGGTGGTCTCCAGCGGACGACCCCGGCTGTCGATAGGGATCGTTTTGAGCTCCACCCCCAGCGCGGCGAAATCCTGTTCGGGTTTACTGCCCGCGCTGGCCCCCAGCCACAGCTCCAGCAGGATGCCCGTCCAGCCTTTATCACGCTTCAGATCGCGGGGAATGGGGATCCCGGCCAGCGCCGCCAGCTCGCCCAGCGTATAGCCGGCCAGCTGTCGGGCCTGGGCCAACAGCTGTTCCTGACTTTGCGGCGGAGAGGAGAGAGGAGCGATAGCGGGCATAGGGCGACACCTTTGGCTAAAAAATGAGCGCTAATTTTGCGCGTTGTGGATAGAGTTTACCGTTTTCTGAGTAACTATACCAATCCCATGATTTATATGCCTTTTTAAGGTCATTGCGCTGCGGGTGAAAACCATGAAAACAGGTTTTCCAGAACTGGTCACTGACAATAAACAGGATCTTACACCATGTTATCCACAGAAAAGTGGGATAACTGGGGAAAAGCCCCACTACTGGTTCGATTTACAGCCTTGACGTGCGACGAAAATCGAATTTTTAGAGAAAATCTGCCCGCGACCTGCGCGTAATCTGTGGATAAAATCGACATTGTTCGATCTTTCATCAGTCGGCGGATCGTATGTGTGATGATCGTCACGTTATGCTGTAATAAGTGAAAGGAATATATTCTAACTTAATGAATATGCTATCATTATTATAAGGTGTTAGCGGTGCGATGTTCAGATTACTCCGGGTTTTCCCGGGTTAATTCCGTACTTCTTCACAACTCTATCCACAGAAAAAGTGAATAAAATCGGCCGTCGGGCGCTTTCGCTGTTTATAACTCTGGCAATTACTGTGAGTTATTCAAATGTTATCCGTTCTCAGTGTGCGAACAGAGTGGTTTACCGTTTCCGACGAGTGTGAAACAATCATTCACATTGAAGCTTATCTTGAGGTAGTCCGGTGATTGATGACGATGGCTACCGCCCAAATGTCGGTATTGTAATCTGTAATCGTCAGGGCCAGGTCATGTGGGCCCGACGCTATGGTCAGCACTCGTGGCAGTTCCCGCAAGGGGGCATAAATCCAGGAGAATCCGCAGAGCAGGCGATGTATCGGGAATTGTTTGAAGAGGTCGGGTTAAGCCGTAAAGATGTGCGGATCCTGGCCTCAACCCGTAACTGGCTGCGTTACAAGTTGCCTAAACGTTTGGTGCGTTGGGACACAAAGCCGGTTTGTATCGGCCAGAAACAAAAGTGGTTTCTTTTGCAGTTGATCGGTAACGACGCGGACATCAATATGCAAACCAGCAGCACGCCTGAATTTGATGGCTGGCGCTGGGTGAGTTACTGGTACCCGGTTCGTCAGGTGGTGTCGTTCAAACGCGACGTCTACCGCCGGGTGATGAAAGAGTTCGCCAGCGTAACCATGTCGCTGGCGGAGAGCGCCCCTAAGCCGCAAAGCGCGCCTGCTTATCGACGTAAAAGAGGTTAAGCCACGCACATTATGCTCACTCGGTTGCGAGAAATAGTCGAGAAGGTCGCGAGTGCGCCGCGTTTAAACGAGGCGCTGGATATTCTGGTGACAGATGTCTGCCAGGCGATGGAGACGGAAGTCTGCTCGGTTTACCTGGCTGACAATGACCGACGCTGCTATTACCTGATGGCCACCCGCGGGTTAAAAAAACCTCGCGGGCGCACCGTTGCGCTGGCGTTCGATGAAGGCCTGGTGGGGCTGGTTGGCCGCCTGGCGGAGCCCATCAACCTCGCCGATGCGCAAAAACACCCCAGCTTCAAGTATATCCCCGCCGTCAAAGAGGACCGCTTCCGCGCCTTCCTTGGCGTGCCGATCATCCAGCGCCGCCAGCTGTTGGGCGTGCTGGTGGTCCAGCAGCGTGAGCTGCGCCAGTTTGATGAAAGCGAAGAGTCTTTCCTCGTCACCCTCGCCACCCAGATGGCGGCGATCCTCTCCCAGTCCCAGCTGAACGCCCTGTTTGGCCAGTATCGTCAGACGCGCATTCGCGCGCTGCCGGCCTCTTCCGGGGTTGCGATCGCCGAGGGCTGGATGGACGTCAGCCTGCCGCTGATGGAACAGGTGTATGAAGCCTCGACGCTGGATACCGCCTCGGAACGTGAACGCCTGACCGGCGCGCTGGAAGAAGCGGCCAACGAGTTTCGTCGCTACAGCAAACGCTACGCCGCCGGCGCGCAAAAAGAGACGGCGGCGATCTTCGATCTCTACTCGCACCTGCTCTCCGACGCCCGCCTGCGTCGCGAGCTCTTTGCCGAAGTCGACAAAGGCGCCGTCGCCGAGTGGGCGGTCAAAAAGATCATTGAGAAGTTCGCCGAACAGTTTGCCGCGCTGAGCGACGGCTATCTGAAAGAGCGGGCCGGCGACCTGCGCACGCTGGGTCAGCGTCTGCTGTTCCATCTCGACGACAGTATTCAGGGCCCCAACACCTGGCCGGCGCGCATTATCCTCGTGGCGGACGAGCTGTCGGCCACCACCCTCGCGGAAGTGCCGCAGGATCGCCTGGCCGGCGTGGTAGTGCGTGATGGCGCCGCCAACTCCCATGCCGCCATTATGGTGCGGGCCCTTGGCATCCCAACGGTGATGGGCGCCGATATTCAGCCCTCGCTGTTGCATGGCCATACGCTGATTGTCGATGGCTATCGCGGTGAGCTGCTGGTGGATCCTGAACCTGTTCTGTTACAGGAATATCAGCGCCTTATCAGTGAAGAGAACGAGCTCAGCCGCCTGGCGGAGGACGATCTCCAGCGTGCGTCGGAGTTGAAAAGCGGCGAGCGGGTAAAAGTCATGCTCAACGCCGGCTTAAGCCCGGAGCACGAAGAGAAGCTCGGCAGTTTTGTGGACGGCATTGGTCTGTACCGTACCGAAATTCCCTTTATGCTGCAGAGCGGCTTCCCCTCTGAAGAGGAGCAGGTCGCCCAGTATCAGGGCATGCTGCAGATGTTTAACAGCAAACCGGTGACCCTGCGTACCCTGGACATCGGCGCGGATAAACAGCTGCCGTACATGCCGATCAGTGAAGAGAACCCATGCCTCGGCTGGCGCGGGATCCGCATCACCCTCGATCAGCCGGAGATCTTTTTGATCCAGGTGCGGGCGATGCTGCGCGCCAACGCCGCCACCGGCAACCTCAGCATTTTGCTGCCGATGGTGACCAGTCTGGAAGAGGTCGATGAGGCCCGCCGGCTGATCGACCGCGCCAGTCGGGAAGTGGAAGAGATGATCGGCTACGCCATCCCGCGTCCGCGTCTGGGGGTGATGCTGGAGGTGCCGTCGATGGTCTTTATGCTGCCGCAGCTGGCCAGCCGGATCGATTTTATCTCGGTAGGAACGAACGACCTGACCCACTACCTGCTGGCCGTCGACCGTAACAATACCCGGGTCGCCAGCATGTATGACAGCCTGCATCCTGCGGTATTGCGGGCGCTGGCGATGATCGCTCATGACGCGGAGCGCTTTGGCATCGATCTGCGACTGTGCGGCGAGATGGCAGGCGACCCGATGTGCGTGACGATCCTTGTCGGTCTCGGTTATCGCCACCTGTCGATGAACGGCCGCTCGGTGGCGAGGGTGAAATATCTGCTGCGCCGCATCGATATCGAAGAGGCGCAGGAGCTGTCTCGTCGCAGCCTCGAAGCCCAGATGACCGCCGAGGTGCGCCATCAGGTGGCGGCCTTTATGGAGCGTCGCGGTCTCGGCGGCCTGATCCGCGGCGGGCGGTAGCGATAGCCCGGGTGAGGCGTAAGCCGTAACCCGGGAATCCTCTGTTCACACCATCCGGCAAAATACAGCACAGCCGGTGAAACGGCTTCTGTTAGCATCCGTATACATATCTTTTACACGCCGGCGCGGATCGCACTCCTGGCTTATGCTATGATTCGCCTCCTTCGGCGTGCCCGTTTTAATCGGGCATGGATCATCACCGCTGTCCACTTTCGGCGGAATAACAAGTCTTTATGGTGACAGATGAATAGTGGCTACCTGCATTTTCCGGAGTTCGATCCGGTCATTTTTTCTCTAGGCCCGGTCTCCCTCCACTGGTACGGTTTGATGTACCTGGTGGGCTTTGTCTTTGCGATGTGGCTGGCCACCCGTCGGGCGAATCGTCCGGGCAGCGGCTGGACGAAAAATGAAGTGGAAAACCTGCTTTACGCGGGCTTCCTCGGCGTCTTTCTGGGCGGCCGTATCGGTTACGTGCTGTTCTACAACCTGCCGGTATTTCTTGCCGATCCGTTGTATCTGTTCCGCGTCTGGGACGGCGGCATGTCGTTCCACGGCGGCCTGATCGGCGTGATCCTGGTGATGATTATCTTCGCCAGACGCACCAAACGCACCTTCTTCCAGGTCTCCGATTTTATCGCGCCGCTGATCCCGTTTGGCCTTGGCGCCGGGCGTCTGGGCAACTTTATCAACGGCGAGCTGTGGGGCCGCGTGGACCCGAGCTTCCACTACACGATGATTTTCCCGGGCTCCCGTGCCGAAGACCTGGCGCTGCTGCCGACCCATCCGGAATGGCAATCGCTGTTTGATACCTACGGCGCGCTGCCGCGCCACGCGTCGCAGCTGTACGAGCTGGCGCTGGAGGGCGTGGTGCTGTTCCTGATCCTGAACCTGTTTATCCGTAAACCGCGCCCGACCGGTTCCGTTTCCGGCCTGTTCCTGATTGGCTACGGCCTGTTCCGCATTATCGTGGAATTCTTCCGCCAGCCCGACGCCCAGTTCACCGGCGGCTGGGTGCAGTACATCAGCATGGGGCAGATTCTTTCGATCCCGATGGTGCTTGCGGGTATCATCATGATGGTTTGGGCTTACCGCCACCGTCCGCAGCAACTGAATTCTTGAGGAACCATGAAACAGTATCTTGATTTGATGCAGAAAGTGCTCGCCGAGGGCACGCCAAAAAATGACCGCACCGGCACTGGCACGATCTCTATTTTCGGCCATCAGATGCGTTTTAACCTGCAGGAAGGCTTCCCGCTGGTGACCACCAAGCGCTGTCATTTACGCTCCATCATCCATGAACTGCTGTGGTTCCTGCAGGGCGACACCAACATCGCCTATCTGCACGACAACAACGTCACCATCTGGGACGAGTGGGCAGATGAAAATGGCGACCTGGGACCGGTCTACGGCAAACAGTGGCGTTCCTGGCCTGCGCCGGACGGTCGTCATATCGACCAGATCAGCACAGTGATGGACCAGCTGAAAAACGACCCGGACTCCCGCCGGATCATCGTCTCGGCGTGGAACGTCGGCGAGCTGGATAAAATGGCCCTGGCGCCGTGCCACGCCTTCTTCCAGTTCTACGTCGCTGACGGCAAGCTCTCCTGCCAGCTGTATCAGCGCTCCTGCGACGTATTCCTCGGCCTGCCGTTCAACATCGCCAGCTACGCGCTGCTGGTGCATATGGTGGCGCAGCAGTGCGATCTGCAGGTCGGCGATTTCGTCTGGACCGGTGGCGACACTCATCTGTACAGCAACCATCTCGAGCAGACCAATCTGCAGCTGAGCCGCGAACCGCGTCCGCTGCCGAAGCTGGTCATCAAACGCAAGCCGGAGTCGATATTCGACTACCGCTTTGAAGACTTCGAGATTGAAGGTTACGATCCGCACCCGGGAATCAAAGCGCCGGTGGCGATTTAACCCCCTCTGCAGATATGACCAACCGGCGTCTGATGGCGCCGGTTTTTTTATGCCGTTTTCACCACCTGAATAGGGGGCTACCCTCGTTGCCATTACGATAGGAACGCTTCATCCCGCCCGCTGGCCGCAGGCGTTGGTGGGCGGGAAAGCTGGAAAGAGGCTCGCAAAAAAATGTTCTGCTGTTGGTCATGCAAACCTTTTTTGCGTGTCTGGCCGGGAAAGCCATTTTCGGTCGTCGCGCCAGGGCTAACCGCAGCGGCATACTCTGCGCCATGAACAGAGAACATGGTTATACCCTGATGGAAACCCTGGTGACGCTGACGTTAATGATGATCCTCAGCGTCGGCGGCCTGTACGGCTGGCAGCGCTGGCAGCAGCAGCAACGACTGTGGCAAACCGCCGTTCAGGTGCGGGATTTCCTGGTTTTCCTGCGCGATGACGCCAACGCCTACAACCGGGACCGCGTGCTTCGCGTCGGCCAGGATGAAGAGGGATGGTGCCTGAGTGCCCAGGGGGAGGGGCCGGCGTGCGCCTCCGGGTCGCCCTTAACGCTGCGCCCGCGCTGGCCGGGGATCTCGCTGGCAGGCGTCACCCCTGGCCTGGGATTCTATGGCCTGCGCAGCACCGCCTGGGCGGGGAATCTGCGTCTGCAGAGCGAGGCCGGCAGCTGGAGCATTGTGATTTCACACTGGGGGCGGATTCGTTTATGCCGCAGTGACAACGCAGGAGGATGTCAGTGAGCCGCCGCGGATTTTCCCTCGCGGAGGCGCTTATTGCCATGGCGATAGGCTCGCTGCTGCTGATCGGCGCCTGCCGCTTTCTACCCGCTCTGCAGCGCCATATTCTGCGTCAGGGCGAACAGCTGGCCCTGGAGAACGAATTGTGGCAGCGGGTGCATGCCGTGGGGAAGCATCTGCAGCGCGCCGGATACTGCCGGGGAGTGTGCGGCGGAGCCGGGCTGGAGCTCGCCGCCGACGGCGAGTGCCTGATTGTGCGCTGGGACGCGAACAGCAATGGGACATGGGAAACCTCCCCCGCGGCAGCGGCGGAGAGCACCGGCTTTCGCCTGCGCGACGGCGCGCTGGAGACTCTGCGCGGAGCCAGCGACTGCCGCGGAAGCGGATGGGAGAAAATCACCAATCCGGCCGCTATCGTGGTGACGCGCTTTGCGGTGCAGCATCGGCTGACCGAGGGCTTCGCGCCGGAGCTGAGCGTGACGCTGGCAGCGCGCTCTGCCCGGCAGATGGGTCTGGCGGCCGAGGTGGAGCAGCGGGTGACGGGGTATAACCTGTGATCCGCCAGCGTGGAATGTCGTCGCTGTTGATGGTGCTCCTGTTGCTGACTCTCGGCAGCCTGCTCCTGGAGGGGCTTAACCTGCAGCAGCGGGCGCTGCTGGCGCAAACCGCCAGCGAAACGCAGGCGATCCGCGATACGGCGGTGGCCCATTCGGCGCTACAGTGGGGAAAACAGCAGGCCTGGTCGGCGCAGGCGCCGCTGGCCTGCCGCGAGCAGGCGCAGCAGGGCTGGCGCGCCTGTCTGCGCATCTTCGACGACGGTTCGCTGCTGCTCAGCAGCGCCAGCGGCGAGGTGCAGGTCTGGCAGTCCGGCGAGGTGCGCGGCGGGCAAGTGCATTTCTCCGCCCATGGCTGGAGCGATTTTTGCCCGCTCAGGGAGGTGAGCCTATGTCAAATGCCATGAAGCGCCAGCGGGGTTTTAGCCTGCCGGAGACCGTTCTGGCGATGGCGCTGATGGTGCTAACGGTCACCGCGCTGGGCGGCTATCAGCGCGGAATGGCGCAAGGGGTCCACCAGCTGAACAAGACGCGTCAGCTATGGCGCGACGCCTGGCGCTATAGTCAGCTCTCTGCGCCGTCTCCGCCGGCAGGCGGACAGGTAAGCCGTATGCAGACATCGGCGCAAAGATGTGTCAGCATCACGGTAACGATCAGTATGCCCGTTGCAAAGCGGGCGCAGATGACCCGGCTGCATTGCCCGGTCAGCCAGTAGTCAGGAGCAATTATGTTAAGGGTTTACCACTCAAACCGGCTGGATGTTCTCGAGGCGTTGATGGAGTTTATCGTCGAGCGCCAGCGGCTGGATGACCCTTTTCAGACTGAAATGGTGCTGGTGCAGAGTACCGGTATGGCGCAGTGGCTGCAGATGACCCTGGCCTCGCGCTTCGGCATTGCCGCCAACATCGAGTTCCCGCTGCCGGCGAGCTTTATCTGGGATATGTTCGTGCGCGTCCTGAAGGATATCCCTGGCGAAAGCGCCTTCAGCAAGCAGAGCATGAGCTGGAAGCTGATGACTCTCCTGCCGCAGCACCTGGAAGAGGACGATTTTATCCTGCTGCGCCAGTATCTGAGCGATGACGGCGACAAGCGCAAGCTGTTTCAGCTGGCCGCCCGGGTAGCGGACCTCTATGACCAGTATCTGGTTTATCGCCCGGAATGGCTGATGCGCTGGGAGGCCGACCAGCGGGTTGACGGCCTCGGCGACGCCCAGCAGTGGCAGGCGCCGCTGTGGAAAGCGCTGGTGCGCTATACCGCCGAGCTGGGGCAGCCGCAGTGGCACCGCGCCAATCTCTATCAGCGCTTTATCAGCGCCCTGGAAAAGGCGGATGAACCGCCCGCCGGGCTGCCGTCGCGCGTCTTTATCTGTGGAATTTCCGCGCTGCCGCCGGTCTACCTACAGGCGCTGCAGGCGCTGGGTAAGCATGTCGATGTCTATGTGCTGTTCACCAACCCCTGCCGCTATTACTGGGGTGATATTAAAGATCCGGCGTTCCTGGCGAAGCTGCTATCGCGTCAGCGGCGCCATCACCGCGAGGCGCGCGCGCTACCCCTGTTTCGCGACACCGAGCAGGCGCCGGGGTTGTTTAATGACGCCGGGGAGCAGGATGTCGGCAACCCGTTGCTCGCCTCCTGGGGTAAATTGGGGCGCGATTATATCTACCTGCTGGCGGGGCTGGAGCGCTATGAGGAGCTGGACGCCTTTGTCGATATCGTTCCCGATAACCTGTTGCATAATCTACAGTCGGATATCCTGGAACTGCGCAACGCGGCGGTGGCCGGGCAGAGCGCGGAGGCTTTCGCCCACAGTCGCGACAAACGTCCGCTGGCGCAGGATGACCGCAGCCTGAGCATTCATGTCTGCCACAGTCCGCAGCGTGAAGTGGAGGTTCTGCACGATCGGCTGCTGGCGATGCTGGAGGCGGATCCGACGCTCACGCCGCGGGATATCATCGTCATGGTGGCGGATATCGACAGCTACAGCCCCTATATACAGGCGGTGTTTGGCGCCGCCAGCGGCGACCGCTGGCTGCCGTGGGCGATCTCCGATCGCCGCGCCCGCGAGTCGCACCCGGTGCTGCAGGCGTTTATCACTTTGCTCTCGCTGCCCGACAGCCGCTTCGCCAGCGAAGATGTGCTGGCGCTGCTGGACGTGCCGGTGCTGGCGGCGCGCTTTAACATCAATGAAGAGGGGCTGCGCTACCTGCGCCAGTGGGTCAACGAGTCCGGGGTCCGCTGGGGAATGGATGACGACAACGTCCGTGAGCTGGACCTGCCGGCGACCGGCCAGCACACCTGGCGGTTCGGCCTTACCCGCATGCTGCTGGGCTACGCGATGGACAGCCGGGAGGGCGATTGGCAGTCGGTGCTGCCCTATGACGAATCCAGCGGTTTGATCGCCGAGCTGGTAGGTAACCTCGCATCGCTGCTGATGCAGCTTAACCTGTGGCGACGCGGTCTCGCCCAACAGCGGCCGCTGGCGGAGTGGCTGCCGGTCTGTCGCGATCTGCTGAATGACTTTTTCCTGCCGGACAGTGAGACCGAAGCGGCGCTGGCGCTGATTGAGCAGCAGTGGCTGGCGGTGATTGATAGCGGTCTGGAGGCGCAGTATGGCGACCAGGTGCCGTTGACGCTGCTGCGCGATGAGCTGGCCCAGCGCCTCGATCAGCAACGGATCAGCCAGCGCTTTCTCGCCGGCCCGGTCAATATCTGCACCCTGATGCCGATGCGCTCTATTCCTTTCAAAGTGGTTTGCCTGCTGGGGATGAACGATGGGGTTTATCCGCGAACGCTGCCGCCGCTGGGTTTTGATTTAATGAGCCAGAAGCCGCAGCGCGGCGACCGCAGCCGGCGCGATGATGACCGCTACCTGTTCCTGGAGGCGCTGATGTCCGCCGAACAGACGCTGTATATCAGCTACATCGGCCGTTCTATCCAGGACAACAGCGAGCGCTTTCCCTCGGTGCTGGTGCAGGAGCTGGTGGATTACGTCGGCCAGAGCCACTGTCTCGCCGGCGATGAGGAGCTTGATTGCGACGCCAGCGAGGCGCGGGTTAAAGCCCACATCACCCATCTGCATACCCGCATGCCGTTCGACGTCGCCAATTTCCAGGATAACGAGAATAAGAGCTACGCCCGGGAATGGCTGGCTGCCGCCGGCCAGCAGGGTGAGGCGCATAGCGACTTCATTCAACCGCTTACCCCGCCGCCGATAGACAGCCTGCCGTTCGAGCAGCTCCTGCGCTTCTGGCAGCACCCGGTTCGCGCGTTCTTTCAGCAGCGTCTGCGGGTCAATTTCCGTGCGGAAGAGGATGATATTCCCGATGACGAGCCCTTCACCCTGGAAGGGCTGAGCCGTTATCAACTGAACCAGCAATTGCTTAATACCCTTATCGAGGAGCAGGACGTCTCGGCCATGTTCCGCCGCTTCCGCGCCGCCGGCGAGCTGCCGTATGGCGCCTTTGGCGAACTGGTGTGGGAGACGCAGCGACTGGAGATGCAGGCCCTGGCCGAGCGGGTGATGGCCGAGCGCCAGCAGGCGCAGAGCATGGAGATCGATCTCCAGTGCGGCGGCGTAAATCTGACCGGCTGGCTGCAGCAGGTGCAGCCGGACGGGCTGCTGCGCTGGCGGCCTTCGCTGCTGAGCGTCTCCCAGGGGATGCAACTTTGGCTGGAACACCTTGTCTACTGTGCCAGCGGCGGTACCGGCGAGAGCCGGCTGTTTGTGCGTAAAGAGGGAGAGTGGCGTTTTCCGCCGCTGGCGCCCGCCGAGGCGCAGGCGTACCTGAATGAGCTGGTGGATGGCTATTTGCTGGGGATGTCGCAGCCGCTGCTGCTGCTGCCGGAAAGCGGTGGCGCCTGGCTGAAAGCCTGTTATGACGCCGAAAAGGATGTCATTTTAATGGACGAAGAGACGCAGCAGAAAGCGCGGAGCAAATTCCTGCAGACCTACGAAGGTAACATGGTGGTCAGCGGGGAGGGGGCCGATATCTGGTATCAACGCCTGTGGCGTTCGCTGGAGCCGGCGCATTACGAAGAAATCATTGCCCAGACGCAGCGTTATCTGTTACCGCTATATCGTTACCATCGGTCCACACAAATTTAAATAGTATAAAAATTGCGCAGTGAATGGCGGTTCATTTATTATGCGCAACGTATCACGGACTGATGGACATAAAAGGCTGCACGCTGTGCAGCGCAAGTTTGTTAATGATGAGGTTCGTGAATGCCCCGCAGTTTATGGTTCAAGATTTTTGTTGTGCTGGCCGCCCTCTGGGCGCCGTTTAGTCAGGCCGACACCGGATGGCAGCCTGTTCAGGAGACGATCCGCAAAAGCGAAAAAGATACACGTCAGTATCAGGCGATCCGTCTTGATAACGACATGGTCGTTCTGCTGGTTTCCGATCCGCAGGCGGTGAAATCGCTGTCGGCGCTGGTGGTGCCGGTGGGATCCCTGCAGGATCCGGCCGATCATCAGGGGCTGGCGCATTTTCTGGAACATATGACGCTGATGGGGTCACAAAAATATCCCCAGCCTGACAGTCTGGCAGAGTTTCTTAAACTGCACGGCGGCAGCCATAACGCCAGCACCGCGCCCTACCGCACCGCGTTCTATCTCGAAGTGGAGAATAATGCGCTGGACGGGGCCGTAGACCGCCTGGCGGATGCCATTGCCGCGCCGCTGCTGGATAAAAAATATGCCGACCGCGAACGTAACGCGGTCAACGCCGAGCTAACCATGGCCCGGACGCGAGACGGGATGCGCATGGCCCAGGTCAGCGCAGAAACCATTAACCCGGCTCACCCGGCGGCCCACTTCTCTGGCGGCAACCTCGAGACGCTCAGCGATAAGCCCGGCAGCCCGGTACTTGATGCGCTGCATACCTTCCGCGATAGCTGGTACTCCGCCAATCTGATGAAGGCGGTGATCTACAGCAACAAGCCGTTGCCGGAGCTGGCGCGCATGGCCGCTGACACCTTTGGCCGCGTGCCGAATCGTCAAATCAGCAGGCCGGAAATAAGCGTGCCGGTGGTAACCGATGCGCAAAAAGGAATCATTATTCACTATGTGCCGGCGATGCCGCGTAAAGTGCTGCGCGTCGAGTTTCGCATCGACAACAACAGCGATCGCTTCCGCAGCAAAACCGATGAGCTGGTCACTTACCTGATCGGCAACCGCAGTCCGGGTACGCTCTCCGACTGGCTGCAAAAGCAGGGACTGGCGGAAGGCATCCGCGCGGATTCTGACCCGGTGGTGAACGGCAACAGCGGCGTGCTGGCGATATCTGCCACCCTCACCGATAAAGGCCTGGCGCACCGCGACGAAGTGACGGCGGCCATATTCAGCTACCTCGACCTCCTGCGTACCCAGGGCGTCGACAAACGTTACTTTGACGAGCTGGCGCATGTGCTGGCGCTGGATTTCCGCTATCCGTCGATCAACCGTGATATGGATTACGTGGAATGGCTGGCGGATACCATGATCCGGGTGCCGGTCGAGCATGCGCTGGACGTGGTCAACATTGCCGATCGGTACGACCCGCAGGCGATTAAAGACCGGCTGGCGATGATGACCCCGCAGAACGCGCGCATCTGGTATATCAGCCCCCAGGAACCGCATAACAAGACCGCCTATTTTGTCGATGCGCCGTATCAGGTGGATAAGATTAGCGAGCAGACCTTCGCTGACTGGCAGCAAAAAGCGCAGGCCATCAAGCTGCAGCTGCCGGTGCTCAACCCCTATATTCCGGATGATTTCACCCTCATCAAAAGCGATAAAGCCTGGCCGCACCCGCAGCTGATCCTCGATGAACCGACGCTGCGGGTGGTTTATGCCCCGAGCCAGTATTTCGCCAGCGAACCGAAGGCGGATATCTCCCTGGTGCTGCGTAATCCCCAGGCGATGGACAGCGCTCGCCGGCAGGTGATGTTTGCCCTCAATGATTATCTCGCCGGCATCGCCCTCGATCAGCTTAGTAACCAGGCGGCGGTCGGCGGCATTTCGTTCTCCACCGGCGCCAATAATGGGTTAATGGTCAATGCCAACGGCTACACCCAGCACCTGCCGGCGCTGTTCAGCGACCTGCTGCAGGGGTACTTTAGCTATACGCCGACCGAGGAGCAGCTGGAGCAGGCCAAATCGTGGTATGCGCAAATGATGGACTCCGCTGAGAAGGGCAAAGCCTACGATCAGGCGATAATGCCGATCCAGATGGTCTCCCAGGTTCCGTATTTCCAGCGCGAAGTACGCCGGGCGTTGCTGCCTTCCATCACCTTGCAGGAGGTGCTCGACTACCGCGCCAACCTGAAAACCAAGGGACGCCCTGAACTGATGGTGATCGGCAATATGTCCGCCGATGCCGCCACGACGCTGGCTCGCCAGATCCAGCAGCAGCTGGGCGCTGACGGCAACGAATGGTGCCGCAATAAAGATGTAGTGGTGAACCGGCAGCAGCTGGCGATCTTCAACAAAACGGGCAACAGCACCGACTCTGCGCTGGCCGCGGTGTTCGCACCGCCCAACGTGGATGAGTTCAGCAGCACCGCCGCCAGCACCCTGCTGGGACAGATTATTCAGCCGTGGTTCTATAACCAGCTGCGTACCGAAGAGCAGCTCGGCTACGCGGTCTTTGCCTTCCCGATGAACGTGGGACGTCAGTGGGGCATGGGCTTCCTGCTGCAAAGTAGCGATAAGCAGCCGGCTTTCCTCTGGCAGCGGTTCCAGGCCTTCTTCCCCACCGCGGAGGCGAAGCTGCGGGCGATGAAGCCGGAAGAGTTTGCCCAGCTCCAGCAGGCGGTGATAAGCCAGATGATGCAGGCGCCGCAGACGCTGGGCGAAGAGGCATCGAAACTGAGCAAAGATTTCGATCGCGGTAATATGCGTTTTGATTCACGTGATAAAGTAGTGGCTCAGATTAAACTGCTGACGCCGCAAAAACTTGCTGACTTCTTCCATCAGACGGTGGTGGAGCCGCAGGGCATGACGATATTGTCCCAGATTTCCGGTAGCCAGAATGGCAAAGCGGACTATGCCCAGCCGGCAGGCGGCAAAGTGTGGGAAAACGTCAGCGCATTGCAGCAATCCTTACCCCTGATGCGAGAGAATGAATGACCGACACCGCTGAGTCTTTGGATCCCCTGCGCTTGCCCTTGAGGGGCGAGCGCCTGATAGAAGCCTCTGCGGGCACCGGAAAAACCTTTACCATCGCCGCGCTGTATCTGCGGCTGCTGCTGGGGCTGGGCGGCGAGGCCGCCTATCCCCGCGCCATCAGCGTTGAAGAACTGCTGGTGGTGACCTTTACCGAGGCGGCGACCGAAGAGCTGCGCGGGCGTATCCGCAGCAACATCCACGAACTGCGCATCGCCTGTATGCGCGGTGAATCCGATAACCCGCTCTACAGCGCGCTGCTGGCGGAGATCGTCGATAAAGACGACGCCGTAAAGACATTGCTGCTGGCTGAACGGCAGATGGACGAGGCGGCGGTGTTCACCATCCACGGTTTTTGCCAGCGGATGCTGAGCCTTAACGCCTTCGAATCGGGCATGCTGTTCGAGCAGCAGCTGATAGAGGATGAATCCCGCCTGCGCTATCAGGCCTGCGCCGACTTCTGGCGCCGTCACTGTTATCCGCTGACCCGCGATATCGCGGCGGTGATCCACGATGTCTGGAAAGGGCCGCGCGATCTGCTGAAGTCCCTTGACCGCTGGCTGCAGGGCGAAGCGCCGCAGCTTAAGTCGCCGCCAGCCGCCGACGAGACGCTGGCCGAACGCCATCAGCAAATCATCGACCGCATTGACTCGCTCAAGCAGCAGTGGCGCGAGCAGGTGGGCGAGATCGAAGGCGTGCTTGAAGATTCGGGTCTTGACCGGCGGAAGTTCAATCGCGGCAACCAGGGCAAATGGCTTGAGAAAGTGACCGCCTGGGCGCAGGAAGAGACGTTGAGCTATCAGTTACCCGACGCGCTGGAGAAATTTGCCCAGTCGTTTCTGCTTGAGCGTACCAAAGCCGGTGGCGAACCGCCCGTACATCCTCTGTTTAGCGCCGTAGAATCGCTGCTGGCCTCGTCGCTGACGCTCACCGATCTGGTGCTGGCGAGAGCGATGGTCGAGATCCGCGATGCGGTCGCGCGCGAAAAGCGCCGCCGCGGCGAGCTGGGGTTTGACGATATGCTCAGCCGGCTTGACGAGGCGCTGCGCGGCGACAGCGGCGAGGCGCTGGCTAGCGCCATTCGCCAGCGTTTTCCGGTGGCGATGATCGACGAATTTCAGGATACCGACCCCCAACAGTACCGGATTTTCCGCCGTATCTGGCGCCAGCAGCCGGAGACGGCGCTGCTGCTGATCGGCGATCCGAAGCAGGCCATCTACGCCTTTCGCGGCGCCGATATCTTTACCTATATGAAAGCGCGCGGCGACGTTGCCGCGCACTATACGCTAGACACCAACTGGCGCTCCTCGCCGGGCATGGTGGGCAGCGTCAACCGGCTGTTCAGCCTCAGCGATAACCCCTTCATGTTTCGCGAGATCCCGTTCCTGCCGGTGAAGGCGGCGGCGAAGAACCAGGGGCTGCGCTTTACCGTTGACGCGGCGGACGTACCGGCGATGAACGTCTGGTTGATGCCCGGCGACACCGTGGGCGCCGGCGATTATCAGACGTTTATGGCGCAGCTCTGCGCCACGCAGATCCGCGACTGGCTAAGCGCCGGTCAGCAGGGGCGCGCGCTGCTGTGGCGTGGGGAAACCTCGCGCCCGGTGCAGGCTTCGGATATTACCGTGCTGGTGCGCAACCGGCTGGAGGCGGCGCAGGTGCGTGAAGCGCTGCAGGCGCTGGGCATCCCTTCGGTCTACCTCTCCAACCGCGACAGCGTTTTTGAGACGCTGGAGGCCCAGGAGCTGCTCTGGCTGCTGCAGGCGGTGTTGTCCCCGGAGCGGGAAAATACCCTGCGCAGCGCGCTGGCGACCTCGATGTTTGGCCTGACCGCGCGGGATATTGAAAATCTCAATCAGGATGAGCAGGCGTGGGACGCGCTGGTGGAGGAGTTCAGTGAATACCGCCAGATCTGGCGTCAGCGCGGGGTGATGCCGATGCTGCGGGCGCTGATGACGGCCCGGCATATCGCCGAGAACCTGCTGGCGACCCGGGGCGGCGAGCGGCGCTTAACCGACATATTGCACATCAGCGAACTGCTGCAGGAGGCGGCCAGCCAGTTGGAAAGCGAGCACGCCCTGGTGCGCTGGCTGACGCAGCATATCGCCGAGCCGGACAGCAACGCCGCCAGCCAGCAGATGCGTCTGGAAAGCGATAAGCATTTGGTGCAAATCGTCACTATTCATAAGTCAAAAGGGCTGGAATATCCCCTGGTCTGGCTGCCGTTTATCGCCCGGTTTCGCAAACAGGACCAGGCGTTCTATCACGATCGCGAGACGTTCGCGGCGGTGCTGGATCTGGGCCAGGATGAGGCCAGCCTCGAACTGGCGGAGGCGGAGCGGCTGGCGGAAGATCTGCGCCTGCTGTACGTCGCCTTGACCCGCGCGGTCTGGCACTGCAGCCTCGGCGTAGCGCCCCTCAGCAGCCGAAAGTCCGGCAACAGCGATTTTCATCTGAGCGCCCTGGGGCGGCTGCTGCAGGCGGGCGAAGCCATGGATGCCGCCGGGCTGGCCGCGCGCTTAGCGGACTTCTGCCATGGCGATATTGCATTGCAGAGGCCGGGCGAGCTGGATCTGACCCCGTGGCAGGCGCCGGCGGCGAGCATCCCCCCGCTGTCGGCGCGCGAGCTGCAGCGCCGCATCGCCGATGACTGGCGGGTAACCAGCTATTCCGGTCTGCAGCAGCATGGCTTCAGCAGCGGGCAGGATCTGCTGCCACGTCTGGATATCGATGCCGTCGGCGTCGGCGAGGTGGTGGAAGAGCCGCAGCTGACCCCGCACCAGTTCCCGCGCGGCGCTGCGCCGGGGACCTTCCTGCACAGTCTGTTTGAGGAACTGGACTTTACCCAGCCGGTGCCGGACGGATGGATGGCGGAGAAACTGCAGCTGAGCGGGTTTGACGCACAGTGGGCGCCGGTGCTGACCGACTGGCTGGGGGGCGTGCTGAAGACCCGCCTGCCGGGGCCGGATATCGCGCTCAATCAGCTTGCGGCGCGGGATAAACAGGTGGAAATGGCATTTTACCTGCCCATCGCGCAGCTGCTGACGGCGGAGCGCCTTGATGCGCTTATCCGCCAGTACGATCCCCTTTCCGCCGACACGCCGCCGCTGGATTTCCGCCAGGTGCGCGGCATGCTGAAGGGTTTTATCGATCTGGTCTTCCGCCACGAAGGCCGCTATTACCTGCTGGATTACAAATCCAACTGGCTGGGGGAAGATCGCGAGGCCTATACCCGGCCGGCGATGGAGCAGGCGATGCGGGCCCACCGCTACGATCTGCAGTATCAGCTGTACAGCCTGGCGCTGCACCGCTATCTGCGCCATCGGCTGGCCGATTACGACTATGACCGCCACTTCGGCGGCGTGATTTATCTCTTCCTGCGCGGCATGGACGGTCAGGAGGGGGGGCAGGGGATCTTCACTACCCGGCCGGTGCGACCGCTGATTGACGGTCTGGATCAGCTTTTTGCCGGAGAAACTCAGGAGGAGTCCTCATGACTTTTGATCAACTACTGCTGGCGGCGGTGGAGCAGCGTCTGCTGCGGCCGCTGGACGTCCAGTTTGCCCTGATGGTGGCGCAAAACGACCCGCCGGCGGTCAAGCTGGCGGCGGCCTTGCTGAGCCGTGATGCCGGAGAGGGGCACGTGTGCCTGCCGCTCTCGCGGCTGATCGGCGACGAGGCGCTAAGCGGGAAAGCGGGGGAGATCCGCGATCGGCTGCTGGCCGACGCCGGCGCGCCGGAGGACTGGCCCGCGCTGCTGCTCGCTTCGTCGGCGGTGAGCTGCGGCGATGCCCCGGCGCCGATGATTTTATGCGGCGACCGGCTCTATCTGAACCGGATGTGGCGCAACGAGCTGACCGTCGCCCGCTTCTTCAACGAAGCCAACCGGGTGCTGGAGATGGATGAGACCCGGCTGGCGGCAACCCTCAATGCCCTGTTCCCTGCCACCGGCGAAACCGACTGGCAAAAAGTGGCCGCGGCGGTGGCGCTGACCCGCCGCATCTCGGTGATCTCCGGCGGTCCCGGGACCGGGAAGACCACCACCGTGGCCAAACTTCTGGCGGCGCTGATCCAGATTGAAGATAGTCCGCGCTGTCGTATTCGTCTGGCGGCGCCGACGGGGAAAGCGGCGGCGCGCCTGACCGAATCGCTGGGCGCGGCGCTGAGAAAACTGCCGCTGACCGACGCGCAGAAAGCGTTGATTCCCACCGAGGCCAGCACGCTGCATCGTCTGCTGGGCGCCCAGCCAGGCAGCCAGCGCATGCGCTATCACGCCGGCAACCCGCTGCATCTCGACGTGCTGGTGGTGGATGAAGCCTCGATGATCGACCTGCCGATGATGTCGCGGCTCATCGACGCGCTGCCGGCTCACGGGCGGGTGATCTTCCTCGGCGATCGTGACCAGCTGGCCTCCGTAGAAGCGGGGGCGGTGCTGGGCGATATCTGCGCCTGGGCGAGCTCGGGCTACACCGCCGCGCGGGCGCAGGAGCTGACCCGGTTGACCGGTTCACCGGTACCAGCGGGCGAGGGGGCTATCGCTGGCGCGCTGAGAGACAGCTTGTGTCTGCTGCAAAAGAGCTATCGCTTCGGCAGTCACTCCGGCATCGGGAGCCTGGCGCGGGCGGTGAACGCTGGCGCGCGCGCGGAGGTGAAGGCCACGCTGCGCCAGCCGTTTGACGATATCGCGCTTCATCCCCTCAGTACGACCGAAGAGTACGAAGCCATGCTCGGCGCGGCCCAGCAGGGCTATGAGCGCTACCTGCAGCTGCGCCGCGAGCGGGCGGAACCGCAGGCCATGCTGGCCGCCTTCAGCGAGTTTCAGCTGCTGTGCGCGCTGCGGGAAGGGCCGTACGGCGTGAGCGGCGTCAATGAGCGGCTGGAGCAGCGGCTCAACCGCCAGCGGGCGATCGCCCTGCCGCGCCACTCCCGCTGGTATGACGGCCGGCCGATTATGATCGCGCGCAACGACAGCGCGCTGGGGCTGTTTAACGGCGATATCGGCATCGCCCTGGAGCGCAACGGCGAGCTGCGGGTATGGTTCCTGATGCCCGACGGCGCCATCAAGTCGGTGCAGCCGAGCCGCCTGCCGGAGCATGACACCGCCTGGGCGATGACCGTGCATAAATCGCAGGGCTCCGAGTTCGACCATGCGGCGCTGATCCTGCCGGCGCGCAGCGTTCCTCTGGTGACACGCGAACTGGTTTATACCGCGATCACCCGCGCAAAACGGCGATTGTCGCTCTATGCCGACGAGCAGGTGCTCTCCCAGGCCATTGTGACCCGCACCGAGCGGCGCAGCGGCCTGGCGGAGATTTTCGCCGGGCGTGAAGCCCCCTGATACGCCGGGTCCGGGCGATGGAAAATGCTGCAGCCGTTGCCCGGGCTGGCGGAAAAATCAGTAACTGAAGAACAGAGGGATAAGCCAGAGCGCCGAGATCGAGTTCATGGCGAAAAAGCGGACTGCTGCGCCGCCGGCCAGCGGTGGGGTGGAACAGCGGGCACAAAAAATCACCAGCGAGGAGATGAGAAGATTCATGCCGGACGTCAGGGCCAGCAGAAATAATATCGCCACGGCGGCGCCAAGCGCGGCATAGCCATTCTGATGATGGCGCTGGTTGTCCCAGAGCAACAAAATCAACAGCAACCACGGATAGAGGGCGACCGCGGCGGTAATGAGGTTGATATGTCTGACCAGCCAGTTCGGTTGGGTTTCCATTCGTTAAGCGATCCTTGCAGGGCGGGTGGTGGCCGTGGCGCCAGTCGATATCCTGTCGACAGCCAGTAGCATATCGGTGAGCCAGCGAGAAAGATATGGTCTGCGCGGAAACCAGGAATTTAGCCCGCGTGCCGCACGTCAGATCGGCGCGAAGAGGGGGATACCGGCCTCGGGGATAACGCGATGAGCGTCGCGCTATCCCGGGCCGTTAGAAAGGGGGGAGAAGGAGCTAAGCGAGGTCGGCCATCAGCACCTTCGACCGGCGCTGATAGTTATACATTTGCTTTTTACTCTCCGGCAGCAGGTCGATATCCACCGGCGTGAAGCCGCGCTCCTGGAACCAGTGGATGCTGCGGGTGGTTAACACGAACAGCTTGCTCAGGCCCATCTGTCTGGCCTGGGCGGCAATACGCTCCAGCAGCACCTCTCCCCGCGACGAGCTCCGGTAATCCGGATGCACCGCCACGCAGGCCATTTCGCCGATCTTCTCTTCCGGGAAAGGATAGAGGGCGGCGCAGGCGATGGTGGTGTTATCGCGCTGAATAATGGTGAACTTGTCGATCTCCATCTCCAGCTGTTCGCGGGAGCGGCGCACCAGGATGCCCTGCTGCTCCAGCGGGCTTATCAGCTCAAGAATACCGCCGATATCGTTGATGGTCGCCCGACGGATCTGCTCCGCGCTCTCCATGACGATCTGGGTGCCGATGCCGTCGCGTGAGAACAGCTCCTGCAGCAGCGCGCCATTTTCCTGATAGCTGATCAGGTGGCAGCGCCGCACGCCGCTGCGGCAGGCCTTCACCGCCCCGCGCAGGAAGCGTACGGTGCCAGAGTTATAATCTTCGTCCGCTTCCAGCTCTTCGACGCGGGCCTGCGCTTCATTGGGGAACAGTTCAGAGACAATTTCCCCGGCCTGGTTGTAAACCCCTTGCGAAGAACAGAAGCCGATCATTTTCTCCGCCTTCAGCTTGATGGCCAGCTGGGTGGCGATCTCCTCCGAAGTCAGGTTAAAGCTCTCGCCGGTGACCGACACCGCGACCGGCCCCATCAGGACAATGGCGCCGCTGTCGAGCTGGCGATGAATCGCCTCTTCGTCAATGCGGCGAATGCGCCCGCTGTGGCAATAATCGACGCCGTCATCGACGCCCAGCGGCTGGGCGATGATAAAGTTGCCGCTGACGACATTGATATGGGCCCCCTGCAGCGGGGTGTTGTTGAGGCTCATCGACAGGCGGGCGGTGATCTCCAGCTGCAGCATCCCCGCCGCCTGCTTAACCAGCTCCAGCGTTTTGGCGTCAGTCACTCGCGTCTGCTTGTGATAGACCGGCTCGTGGTGGTGCTCGGCGAGATTAGCGTCAATCTGCGGGCGGGCGCCATAGACCACCACCAGGCGAATGCCCAGGCTATGCAATAGTCCTATGTCATTGACAATATTTGAGAAATTTTCATGCTCAATGGCTTCGCCGCCCAGCATGATGACAAACGTTTTTCCCCGATGGGCATTTATATAGGGAACAGAATGGCGGAATCCTTCTACCAGTTCAGTGCGACGTTCCTTCACCATGACAAACCCTCAATGCATGATTATTCGTAATTATTGTATTTTTATTCTGTTTTGCCGTTAAACGCAAGCCCCAATTTGAGGCTAAGCCACGAAAAACATGTGACCCGGCGCAGAGTGTCAATGAATGTTTACCCTTTTATAGATGACAGGTTATATGCCTTTCGTTAAAGTTTCTGGTCAATCTGTTTGTTTTGGGTATAAATGCGTTTTTATTGCTTGGGAGTGGCATGTCGGGAAACAACTCTGGATTAAGCCGTCGCCGTCTGCTGCAGGGCGCGGGCGCCATGTGGTTAATGAGCGTGAGCCCCGTTGGGCTGGCCGCCGCCGCGCGGGTGGTCGCTGTTCGCGTCTGGCCAGCATCGACCTACACGCGCGTCACGGTGGAATCGAATCATGTGCTGAAATACCGGCAGTTTGCCCTCAGTAATCCGGAACGGGTGGTGGTGGATCTGGAAGGGGTTAATCTCAACTCGGTGCTGAAAGGCATGGGGGGGCAGATCCGCGATGACGATCCCTTTATTAAGTCCGCCCGCGTGGGCCAGTTTGATCCGCAAACCGTGCGCATGGTCTTCGAGCTCAAGCAGAACGTTAAGCCGCAGCTGTTTGCCCTCGCGCCGGTAGCTGGCTTTAAAGAGCGTCTGGTGATGGATCTCTACCCCGCCAACGCCACCGATGTTCAGGATCCGCTACTGGCGCTGCTTGAGGATTACAACAAAGGCGATCTGGAGCGACAGGTGCCGCCGGCGCAAAGCGGGCCGCAGCCGGGCAAAGCCGGGCGCGACCGGCCGATTGTCATCATGCTCGATCCCGGCCACGGCGGCGAAGACTCCGGCGCCGTGGGCAAGTATCGCACCCGCGAGAAAGACGTGGTGCTGCAAATTGCCCGCCGCCTGCGGGCGCTGATCGACAAAGAAGGCAATATGAAGGCCTATATGACCCGCAACGAAGACGTGTTTATCCCGTTGAAGGTGCGTGTCGCCAAGGCGCAGAAGCAGCGCGCCGACCTGTTCGTTTCGATTCACGCCGACGCCTTTACCAGCCGCCAGCCCAGCGGCTCCTCGGTGTTTGCGCTCTCCACCAAGGGGGCCACCAGTACCGCGGCAAAATATCTCGCCCAGACGCAGAACGCCTCGGATCTGATCGGTGGGGTCAGCAAGAGCGGCGATCGCTATGTCGACCACACCATGTTCGATATGGTGCAGTCCCTCACCATCGCTGACAGCCTCAAATTTGGTAAGGCAGTGCTGGAGAAAATGGGCAATATCAATAACCTGCACAAGAACCGGGTAGAGCAGGCGGGCTTTGCGGTGCTGAAGGCGCCGGATATCCCCTCCATTCTGGTGGAGACGGCGTTTATCAGTAACGTGGAAGAGGAGCGGAAGCTGAAAACGGCCAAATTCCAGCAGCAGGTGGCCGAGTCGATCCTCGCCGGGATTAAAGCCTACTTCGCCGACGGTGCGACGCTGGCCCGCCGCGGATAACCACACAGGAAAGGGACATGGCCTTACTGAAAAGCGCCCATGGCGGCAATATCCGCGAGGCCGCCGCCCTGCTGGGCATTGCGCCCGGCGAACTGCTGGACTTTAGCGCCAACATCAATCCGCTGGGAATGCCCGCCTCGCTCAGGCAGGCGATCGTCGACAATCCCGGCTGCGCCGAGCGCTACCCTGACGTTGAGTATCAACAGCTGCATCAGGCGCTGGCAGCCCACCATCGGCTGCCGGCGGCGCATATCCTCGCCGGCAACGGCGAAACTGAATCGATCTTCACCCTTGTCCACGGCCTTAAGCCGCGGCGGGCGATGATCGTCATTCCCGGATTCGCAGAGTACCGGCGCGCGCTGCAGACTGTGGACTGCGAGGTGGTGGAGTATGCCCTGCAGGAGCGCGATGGCTGGCAGCTGACCGACGGGATCCTCAATGCTCTCACGCCGGCGCTGGACTGCCTGTTTCTCTGCACCCCGAACAACCCCACTGGTCTGCTGCCGGAGCGTGGCCTGCTGGAAGCCATTGCGCAACGCTGTCGGGCGCTGAATATCAGCCTGATCCTCGATGAAGCCTTCCTCGACTTTATTCCCGATCAGCCGGGGTTTATTCCCCTGTTGGCGCAGTATCCGCACGTCTGGGTTCTGCGCTCGCTGACCAAATTTTATGCTATTCCGGGGCTGCGTCTAGGCTACCTGCTCAACGCTGACGCCCGGGCGGTGGCCCGGCTGCGCGAGCGACAAATGCCGTGGTCCATCAATGCCTATGCCGCTCTGGCCGGGGAGATCATTCTTCAGGACCGGGCGTATCAGCGGGCCACCTGGCAGTGGCTGCAGGAGGAGGGAGCGCGTTTCTACGCGCAGCTTCAGGAGATGGCCGGGCTGACCGTGTGGCCCGGGCGCGCCAACTACCTGTTCTTGCGCTGTGACAGACCCGATCTTGACCTACAATACGCCCTGCTGCGCCAGCACGTGTTGATCCGCAGCTGCGCCAACTACCCGGGGCTGGATAGCCGCTATTTCCGGGTGGCGATCCGCAGCGCCGGCGAAAACGACCAGCTGCTGGCGGCGCTGCGCCGGGCGCTGGCCTGAGCCCTACTGCAGGGTGACGCCCCCCGGCACCATCGCCAGCAGATGCTGTTGCGGCCAGTGGGCGGCGATGCCGCGCTCTGCCAGCCGCCATTGCAAAAAATCCACGTCATGACGACGGCGGTCCAGCAGCAGGCCGACGACGCTGCCGCTGTGCGCCACGTTGAGGCCATACAATCCTGCGCTTTCCACCAGCTCCAGCAGCGCGTCAAACCCCGGCTTGGGCAACAGCCGCTGGCTGGCGATGGCGCTAATAGTGGCCGCTTCGCCCAGCAGCTGCGGGCTGCCATGCTGGCAGGCCTGCTGCACTTTCTCCCACGCCAGCTGCAGCCGGGAGGCGTTAGCCAGCAGACCCGCCTCGCGCGGCAGCTGATGGTAGTCGGTGGTACGCAGCGTCAGCGGGCTCTCCAGCACTAACAGGTCGAGCGCCGGTGGCGCAGGGCAGGCGATTTGGGTAGCGGCGGTATTATGATCGAACAGCGTCAGTTGGTGGAACAGGGTGCTGTCGGTGGGCTCCAGCGCGACGCACAGGCGCGCCAGCGTCGGCTCATCCAGCGCGTGGCCCAGATGATGGGCGGTGGCCACCGCGGTGGCGGCGATATCGGCGGTGCTGCTGGCCATCCCTTTGGCTACCGGGATCGTCGAGTGCAGGGTGATGCGGATCTGCTGACTCAGCGCCGCCGGGTAGCCCCAGTGGGCCAGCAGCTGGTTGACCATCGCCCGCGACAGCGGCTGCTCATCGTTGCGCGGTTTGCCGGTCTCGACCTCGACGGTGCTGTACCAGTCCACCGGGCAGGAGATCAGCTTCTCGCTGCCGAGGATCCAGCCCTGGATAAGTTCTCCGCACGAGGCGGGACATTGTGCAACGGCCACGTTTTCACCTTTCCGCTTACCTTCGCCAGGGCGCATAGTGGCACGGCGACCCGCCGGTTACCATGATTCTCCGCAAAGGGGAGAGGCGTCGTTTAGGCTGGTACCGCCAGCTCGCGCGCCTGCGGCAGCGCCAGGCGCATCACATCGCGGGCGATCATCAGCTCTTCATTGGTATTGATCACCGCCACTTTGACCATCGCATTTTCGGCCTGAATAAAGGTGGCGTTGTGCTGGTTTTTCTCTTCATCGACCGAGAGCCCGAGGAAATTCAGGTTATGGCAGATGGCGCTCCTTGCTCGGGCGGAGTTTTCGCCGATGCCGCCGGTAAAGATCAGCGCGTCCAGGCCGCCCATCTGCATAATATAGCTGCCGATAGTGGCGCGAATGCGCTCAGCAAACAGCGAGAGCGCCAGGGCTGCCTGACGATTACCGCTGTCCGCCGCCTGCTCGACATCGCGATAATCGTGCGAGACGCCGGAAACGCCCAACAGGCCGGACTCGTTATTCAGCAGCTGATTCAGCTGCTCCGGCGTTTTACCCTCATGCAGCGCCAGCCACGGTAGAATCGACGGATCGATGTCGCCGCTGCGGGTGCCCATCATCACCCCAGACTGCGGCGTAAAGCCCATTGAAGTGTTAACCGAACGCCCGCCTTTGATGGCGCAAACGCTGCTGCCGTTGCCGAGATGACAGCACACTACGCGCAGAGCGCTCAATGGTACGCCCAGCTTTTCCGCCAGCGTCGCGCTGACGTACTTATGGCTGGTGCCGTGGAAGCCGTAACGGCGAATGCCCAGCTCGCTGTAGTAGCGCCACGGCAGCGGATAGATAAACGCGCGCTCATCCAGCGTCTGGTGAAAAGCGGTATCAAACACCGCCACCGACGGCGCGTCGGGCAGCAGCTGGCGGAACACTTTGATGCCTAAGGCATTTACCGGGTTATGCAGCGGGGCCAGCTCTGCCAGGCGCTCGATTTCCGCTAAGGTGTCATCGGTCACCGGCGTTGAATCCTTAAAGCGCTCCCCGCCGTGCGCCACGCGGTGGCCGACGCCATCGATATCCTGCAAGCTCTGGATAATTCGATGGTTGAGGAGCTTTTCAAGCAGCAGGGTGACGGCTTCACGGTGATCGGCGATCGGCGCCGTCTCCTGCCATTTCTGCTCCGGCGTTTTGAGAGTCACCTGGGCGTTTGCCATGCCGATACGTTCGATTAATCCCTGGCAGAGCATGTCGCCCTGCGGCATCTCCAGCAGCTGGAATTTTAACGATGAACTGCCGGCGTTAATGGCCATGATTTTGTAAGACATCATAAAGGTTCCTTCGAATTCAGAAAATTCAGCACGGCATCAAGACCCAGGTTATTCAGCGCGCTGGTGATAAAAATTTGCCGGGCGCCAGCCTGCCTGAGCCACTCGCCGATCAGCGATATCCGCTGCGGGTCGGCGAGGTCAGCTTTGGTGACCAGGCCAATCGTCGGACGGTTCATCGGGACGGTAAAACCCGGAGAAAACGGCGACCACTGGGCGTCGGCATTCAGCACCAGCGCGATAACGTCGGCCTCGCAGGCGCTGGTCAGCAGGGCGCTATAAAGGCAGCGGTTCTCCAGATATTCGCCCGGCGTGTCGATGGCCATCGGCGACCATTCAATCGCCTGAGTTTTCTTGTAATGGAGCGCTTCGCCGCGCAGACCCTGGGTAAGCGAGGTTTTCCCGCACTGGCTGGGGCCGATAAGCATCAGACGTTTCATTGCGCTACGTCCGGGTGATCGTGCAGGTAGTGAACTGCATCATTTCGCCCAGCGTGCGTGTCACCTGCTTGAGGGCATACTCGACGGCGGAAACGTCGCCGGTCAGCACCACGGCGCCGGTAAAGCGGTCAAGAAAACCAATTTCTACTGCGCCGGATTTAGTGGCGATATCGCAGGCGATAATCGACGCCTCGCTGGGCGTAATGGTGAGGATGCCAATGGCGGATACCGCATCCTGCAGACCCAGCTTCTTAAAGAGATCTTTCCCCGGATTGGCAATCAGGTGCGCGAGGGTCACCTGTTTTCCGGGAACATATTCCTGAATCATGCGATCCGTTGTTGGCTGTCTTTCCATCATCCCTCCACCATCTGTCGCCACATCGCTTCATGCGGGCGCGGGATCACCGAGCGGTAAACCAGCAGCCCTTTTTCGCCCGCGCTTTCGCTGGCAACCGTCACCGCGTTGTTGACGTCAGAAACGTCGCCCGCCACCACCATGTAGCATTTACCCCCGATGCCGAAGGCCATATGCACCCGCACCAGGGTGACGTTTGAGCCTTTTACCGCCCGGTCAGCGGCGCTGATGCAGGCCGCCACGCTCCAGGTTTCGACGATACCTACCGCCTGGCGCTTATCGACGATATTCAGGCCGCTGATGGCCGGAAGGACGCTGGGATGAATATTCGCCAGCACCAGGCTGTCGACGAGCATTTCGCCGGCCTGCGAAGTGCCGGTTTCAATGGCCTGCTGGACAGCGCCGATATCGCCGCCGAGCATCAGCAAAAACTTCCCCGGACAGATGGTCTTACTGACCAGCAGATTGACGTTGGCGCTTTTCAGCATCGCATCGCCGAGTTCCATCCCTTTGGCAATGCTGGTGAGTTCTAAAATTCCTATAGCCTGAGACATGGTTAACCTCTTACCACCGTGATGGCCTGTTCGCTGATGGTCGTAACAACGCCATCAATGCTGGCGTGAACCGGCGCGCCTAATGCACCTGCCGGAATATCGGCAACGCATTGTCCGCGCGTTACGCGCTCCCCAACCGCAACGTTGGGCACCGCGCCGGCGCCGATATGCTGGCGCAGCTGCAAAGTCACTTTTTCTACTGATGGTTGGTCTTCAACCAGCGGCGCCTCCTGGTACCAGGGGCTTAATCCCAGTTTGGCGATCAATCGCTTCACCGGTACGAGGCGGTATTTCGCCATTTCGTCGGCAGGATACAGCGGCCCTTCATAGCGCTGGTTTTGCGCGCGCAGCTCGCGTTTCAGCATGCGGTTGATGCGCATCGGCGAAATGCCGACCGGGCAGGCCACGCTTTCGCAGACGTTGCACTCCGAGCAGGTGAGGGCGCTAAGCAGCAGCTGCGGCGTAGCGGCCTGATGAAAGTTCACTGCCCGCACCAGCAGGTGCGGAGAGAGTTCGTGGCCGATCAGATGCCGTGGGCAGAGATCGGTACACAGCCGGCACTGCTCGCAGACGGTGCGAGCCACGGAAAGCACCGTGCGTTCGTCCTGCATTCTCCGCTGAATAAGCGGATGGCTTTTCGGCAGCACCAGCAGGCCGCCGGTGGTTTTGGTCACCGGGTTATCGAGAGAGGTGATCAGGCCGCCCATCATCGGACCGCCGTTAATAAAACCGGGGTCATCGACCGTCGCGCCGCCCGCCAGCGCCAGTACTTCGCGCAGCGGCATGCCGATGGGGACCGTGACGGTCAGCGGTCGGGCGACCGCGCCGTTAACGGTCAGCGTGCGGCGGGTCACCGCAAACTGCTGCTCAACCGCACGGGCAATATTGAGGACCGTTTGCACGTTATTGACCACCACGCCGACGCTGGCCGGCAGCGCGGCGGGCGCGACCCGGCGACCGGTTGCCAGCCAGATGGTCAGCACTTCATCGCCCGCGGGATAGACATCCGGCAGAATATGCAGACGGATACCGGCAGGCAGCAGCAGGGTAAGGGCGTCGATAGCCCGGCGGTATTTTTCTTTCAGGGCAATGACCCCTTCGCGCGCGCCGGTTGCCGTCATCGCGTACTGCACGCCGCGCACAAGGCGCGCAGCCTGCTGCCACATCAGCTGTTGGTCGACCTTGAGCATCGGTTCGCACTCGGCGGCGTTGACCAGAAAAATCTCTACCTGCGCCTGTAGCTTAACGTGGGCGGGAAACCCCGCGCCGCCCGCGCCGACGACGCCTGCTGCGCGCACGCGCTCGCGGATTTCATCGGCGCTATGGGAGATTTCAACGCTGTTGATGGCGGCGCTCATAGCAGTTCCTCCAGCAGTTCGCGAATTTCCCCGGCGCTAGCCGGGCGCGGGTTGGTGCGTAGCGTGACGTCCGCCAGCGCGGCCTGCACCATTGCCGGAATACGCGCGGAAAACTCAGAGCGTCCTTCTTTCAGCGCGATCGCCAGTGAAGGCAGCGCACAGCTCTGCTTGAGTCGTTCGATCTGCTGAATCAGCGCATTGATCGCCGTGACGTCATTGGCCTCTGCCGGGCAAAAGCCGCAGGCTTTGGCCAGCCGCGCATAGCGTTTGCCAGCGCGGGGAACAGCGGCGTTAAAGCGGATAACCGCGGTTAACAGCAGCGCGTTAGCCAGGCCATGCGGCAGATGAAACTGCCCGCCAAGCTGGTGGGCAATAGCGTGATTAAGCCCCAGTCCCGCCTGGCTGAAGGCCATCCCGGCGAGGGTTGAGGCGTTATGCATTTTCCCACGCGTCGCCACGCAGTCACCTTTTTCCACCGCCGTGGGCAGATACTGGAACACCAGTTTGGCGGCTTTTTCCGCCAGCGCGTCGGTAAAGTCGCTGGCGTGCGGCGAAACCCACGCCTCCAGTGCATGGGTCAGCACGTCCATACCGGTGTTGGCCGTAATCTGCGGCGGTACGCTGACCACCAGCTCCGGGTCCAGGATCGCCATATCCGGATACAGCGCATTGTTGAACAGTGGATACTTAATGCCTTTATCCGGGTCGCTAATTACGCAGGCGCTGGTCACTTCCGAGCCGGTGCCGCTGGTGGTTGGTATGGCCACGCAGGTTTCGATGTTGATGCCGCTCTGCTGGCTGAACCAGACGATAGCTTTCGCCGCGTCCATTGCCGAACCGCCGCCGAAGCCGATGACCACCTGCGGACGCAGGGCCTGCATTTGCGCAATCCCCTGCACCACGGTATGGATAGTAGGGTCCGGCGTTATCTCGCTAAAGACGCTGATGCGGTTATCTGCGGGCAACGCGTTACGCAGGGTATCCAGCAGCGGCGAGCGCGCCAGAAAGCCATCGCAGATTATCCAGATGTGCTTATTGGTAAAGCGCTTGAGCACCGCCAGACTGCCATGACCGCTGTACAACCGCGTTTGTAGTGAGAAAGTATTCATCGCGACCTCGGTTAGCGGATGGAAAAGCCGTTGGTCAGCACGCAGCGCCGGGAGCGGGCAAAGGTGCGCGCCGAGGTTGTCCCTTCACCGGTTGGCGTGGCAATGGTAAAGGTGGTAAAACCTTCGCCGCCGACGCCGATCCCGGCATAAGAGGGGCCGTTCTTGACGAAAATCGAGGTTTGCAGGGTGCGGGCCGCAAGGTTCAGGCGCGATACGTTCTGCGAGTGCATAATCGCGGTATGATGCAGACCCTCTTCAACCTTCAGCGCCAGCGCCAGCGCGCTATCGAAATCGCGGACTTTCACTACCGGCAGCATCGGCATCAGCTGTTCGCTGGTGACCCACGGGTCATCGGCGTTGACGATAGCAATCAGCAGACGCGGCGCTTTCGCCGGCACGGCGATCCCGGCCGCTTCCAGCATGGCCGACGGGCTTTTGCCGACCAGTTTTTTGTTCGCCTGGCCTTCAGGCAGGCAGGCGGCGCGGAGCTTGTCGGTATCGGCTGGACTGAGCAGCAGTGCGCCGAAGGTTTGCATTTGCTGCACCAGGCGTTCCGCCACGCTCTCCACCACAATCAGGCTCTTCTCGGCGATGCAGGGCAGGTTGTAATCGAACGAAGCGCCGTTGATGATATCTTCCGCCGCTTTTACCAGATCCGCCGTTTCATCAACGATACAGGGCGGGTTGCCCGCGCCAGCGCCAATGACTTTCTTACCGCTCTTCATGCCCATCGCCACAATGCCCGGGCCGCCGGTAATGGCCAGAACCGCAATGCGCGGATGGGCCATCATCTGCTGGGTGGCTTCAAACGTCGGTTCCGCCACGGTGACCACCAGATTGCGGATGCCGCAGCAGCGGAAGGCAATCTCCTCTATCAGGCTGATGAGCTTGAGAGAGACCTTTTTTGCTCCCGGATGCGGGCTGAAGTAGACGCTGTTGCCTGCCGCCAGCATGCTGATGCTGTTGTTGATGATGGTTTCCGTCGGGTTGGTGCTTGGCGCGACGGACCCGATAACGCCAAACGGTGAGTATTCAAAGAGCACCATGCCGCCGTCGCCGGTCAGCGCGGTGGTGGTGAGATCTTCTACGCCCGGCGTGTTGTCGAGCGCGGCCTTGTTTTTCAGGAATTTATCTTCTTTGTTGCCCATCCCCGTTTCATTGGCGCTCTCTTCCGCCAGGCTCGCCAGCAGCGGCGTCAGCTCCTGACGTATTGCGCTGATGATGGCGCTGCGGGTTTTTAGCGGGCACTGCTGATAACGTAAGAACGCCTGATGCGCGGCATCAATGGCCTCGCTCACGGACTGAAAAATCCCTTTGCCCTGAGGCTGGACCGGCGTTTGCGCTGGCGTGGTTAATTGCTCGCTAAGAATGGTGCGAATCAGGGTTTCGAGTTCAGAAGTATTCATTGATGTGTTCCCACGTTAATGGCCGCAATGGCGGTCTGTGCGATATCCATGTCCTGCTCAACGCTGCCGCCGCTGATGCCAAGACCCCCAATTAATAAGCCGTCGCGCCACAGGGCGTAACCGCCGCCAAAGGTGACCACTTTTCCCTGTAAATGACTTTCCAGACCGTAAAGCGCCGCGCCCGGCTGAACGACATCGCTCAGCTCATGGGTCGCCGTTTTCATCGCCACCGCGGTCCAGGCCTTTTTCGGCGCCAGTTCGCTGCTGACCAGCAGGGCGTCCGGCATCCGCCAGGTGACGGTTTCCGTACCGTGGGCATCAACGATGCTAATCACCACCGGCACCTGAAGCTGCTGCGCGCGCTCAACCGCGGCGCGGGTGAGCTGGTGCAGATCGTGGAATGAGAGCGCCACGGGCGTAGTCTCCTTGCTGTGGCTCGGCTGGCTGGCGGCCAGGTAGCGCCTGCTAACCTCACGAATAATATTGTTCTGGTGCGCATCGCTATCTTCCGCGCGGGCCAGGGCGTACAGGCAATCTGATAAGCGGTTGATGTAGCGCATCAGCACCTGGCGTACGTTGACTTCCGCCGCTAGCTCAACCAGACGGCGTTCGGCGCGGCGGGCCAGCGTGCGGGCAAAATGCAGGCGGCTCGCGGCTTCGCAGCGGCCGGGTAAAATAAAGCTATGCAGCGGTTCGACGCGGGCCATGGCCCGATCGATGGCGGCTTCCAGGGCGGAAATCTCTTCGCTGCTGATGTAGCGCTGTTTGGGCGACGGCTGCTCGCTGTCGCTGGCCAGCTCTGCGCTAAACCAGAATATATGCTGCTGGATGGCTTCGAGCAGGGCGCGGTGATTTTCATCCGCGGCGGCGCAGGCGCACAGGCTCAGCGCGGCGTTCAGCTCGTCCAGCGTGCCGTAGGCTTCAACCCGCGGGTGGGTTTTACTCACCCGCTGGCCGGTAAAGAGTGAGGTGGTGCCAGCGTCACCCGTTCGGGTATAAATCGCCATATTCGCTCCTTAACGTGAAAGCGTATCGACAATGCCGACAACGGCGAGGTCGATGGCCTCGTTTGGCCCGGAAAAAACGTGTCTGGCGCTGGAGCCGCCGCTGAGCAAGACCAGCTCGCCGATCCCCGCGCCGACGGAATCGACGGCGACTTCATCGCCGGAGGTGGGGGAGGCGGGGAGTTCGCCATCGGCGCTGACCCGCCGCACCAGCAGCAGCTTTTTGCCGATCAGGGAAGGCGATTTTTGCGTGGAGACAACCGCGCCCGTGACTCGTGCCAGATGCATGATTTACTCCTGCTTAATGAATTGAATATGCCGCGCCTGTGCCGCTTCGCGCGCCAGCGCGGTCACGATGCATTTGCGGTGGATAACCAGACGCCCCTGGCCCAGCTGCGCGACGTCGCGATAGCTCAGCACTGAACCTGCATGCAGGATCAGCGGCCGTCCGCGCTCGTCGGTGAATATCACCGGCAGGCGCGCCAGTTTTTTGAGCGGGATAACCGGCAGCAGCTGGCTGTGCAGGGTGAGCTGCACGCGGATGCCGAAAGCCAGCGCCTCGTGAATTTTCCGCGCCGCGGCATCGTCGGTTTCCGCATCCGCAAGCTGAGCCAGCAGCGGCAGGTCAACGAGCAGGATGCGCAGCGAGGCGTGCTGACAGAACAGCGCTGGACAGTCGGCATCACGGAGCTGCGCAACGCTCAGCGTCGCCGTGCTATGGGCGCGACGCTGCAGCCTGGAGACGATTTCCTCCACAATGCGCTGCAAAACTGCGCCGTTCATCGCGGGCCTACCAGCCGGGCAAAGGCCTGCGGGTTATCTGCACCGGCGGCGTTGGCTTCATCGGTATCAATGTGCATTTCGAGGCGCATGTCCGGTGACACGCGAATCGCCACGTTGTCGAAAATCAGCCCGCGCTCGTCGCCTTCAATGGCCACGGAGACCCTGTCGCCATGGGAAACCCGCAGGATAAGCGCATCGAGCGGCGACATATGGATATGCCGCTGTGCGACGATAACCCCGGAAGGTAACTCCAGTTCGCCAAAAGGGCTGACCAGACGGATGCCCGGCGTCCCTTTCAGGTTGCCGGACATTCTCAGCGGCGCCGCAACCCCCAGGGTTCTGGCATCGGTACGCGATATTTCCACCTGGCTTACCGAACGCAGTGGGCCGAGCAGGCGCACATTTTTAAGCTGCCCCTTCGGCCCTACCAGGGTGACGGTTTGCTCCGCAGCGTACTGTCCCGGCTGCAGCAGCGCTTTTTTCTCGCTGATGGGATGACCGGGAAACAGGCGTTCATAATCCGACGCCGACAGGTGGATATGACGATTTGAAACCCCCAGCGGAATGGGCCGCAGACGCATCTCGTCGAGGACTTTACTGACCGTTGATTCGAGAAGCTGTTTATCCATTACGCTTCACCTCGCTTGCCGGGATGAATGCAAAGGGTGCGCGGCTCGCCCTTCTGGCGTGGACATTTTGGATCCAGGCACAGGTTGCAGCTCAACACGCCTTGTTGCTGGAGGGGCTCTTCTGCTGGCGCTTCAGAAACGACATTAGCCGTCTCTGACTCTTCAGGCTCAGGTTCCATGACGGAGGGTGGGGGAGCCTCTGCTGGCAGGATCCCTTCTCCGGGTCTGGCGATGACTTTATGAGCCACCAGACCGTTTCGCTGTTCGGCAAACTGTACACCGGTGGTGATGGCCGCCTGTACTGAGGCCACATCACCGGTAATTTTAATGACCATCCAGCCTGAACCATTGGTCTTTTCGAGGGCGACCAGCGTGATAGAAGCGGATTTCGCCATGATATCGGCGCAGCTAATAGCCAGTGCCAGACCACAAACTTCAAGTAATCCCAGTGATTGCTTCACGCGGTGCTCCTTATTCGCCATCAATCAGGCTGATTTCGGTAAAATGGCCTCGACGTCGCTGTGCGGACGCGGGATCACGTGGCAGGATTTCACTTCACCCACCACGCTTGCCGCCGCGCTGCCCGCATCCACCGCCGCTTTGACCGCGCCGACATCGCCGCGAACCATGACGGTCACCAGACCCGAGCCAATTTTTTCGTAGCCGACCAGCTGCACGTTGGCCGATTTCACCATGGCATCGGCGGCTTCAATGGCGCCTACTAACCCTTTTGTTTCAACCAGTCCCAGTGCGTTATTCATACTGCTGTTCTCCTGTTGCTTAGCTATTCAGATCCCGGAAAGGGATCCCTTTGACCAGCCGTGCCGCGTTATTACCGGTGTTGCGGTGGGCCTGACTGTCCTGATGATGCATCAGCGTAAAAAGCGGCGCCGATGCGGGTAAATTCTTGTAGTGCACGACCAGCGTATGGCGGTCGCAGGCGATGCCGACCAGCAGCGGCGAGCTGCGCGCCGCCTGCCAGGCGCTGTCCACGACATCCCCGGCCGGGTGATGCTGGAGCAGGAAAGGAATGCCTTCCTCTTCGATACCCAGCAGCACTTCGCGCCACAAGCCGTCGCAGCTGTCGATGGCGGCGATCACAATAGCCGGGGCGGTGTGATTACTGTCCATGCGCAAACTCCTTATGCCAGGAGAGAATCAGACCGGTGGCCACCGCGTTTCTTGGGCCTTCGCTGCCGCGAATATTTCCTCGACCGGCCACCAGGCGGTAGTGCGCCAGCGCATCGGTGACCAGCTGCGGAACTTCGAAATCCAGCGACGAGCCGCCCACCAGCACCACGAACGGAATATCGCGAATGTTGCCGGTCGGGCTGACCTGACGCAGCGCGCGCAGGGCGTTGGTGACAAAGACGCGCTCTTTGGCGCTGCGGCGAATGGCGCGCACTTTTTCCAGCGCTAAGTCGCCGGGTAGCGGCACCAGTTCGTCCGGTTTCACCACGCAGACGCGGGCGAATACGGCGGGGGGCAGCGGCGTGGAGAAGAACTGCACGCTGCCGTCCTCGTGGCGCAGATGGAACAGACTTTCGACTTTCGCCAGTGAATGTTTTTTGATCTCTTCCGCCAGGTAGCGATCCTCCAGCCCCAGCTCGCGGGCAATGATCATGGTGACCATATCGCCAGCTCCGGCGAGGTGAGTGGCGATGATTTCGCCTTTGGGGTTGATGATGGAGGCATCGGTGGAGCCTGCGCCCAGGTCGAGGATCGCCAGCGGACGCGTGGTGCCGGGGGTGGTCAGCGCGCCGAGAATGGCGGCTTCGGCCTCTGCGCCGCCGATCTGTACGTCGATATTGAGCTTCTGCTCGATCTCGCGGGCAATCATCGCCATCTGCAAACGGTCAGATTTCACCATGGAGGCGATGCCCACGGCCTGCTCCAGCGAGAACTCCCCGGCCAGACCGCCGGTGACGCTCACCGGAACCGAGGTGTCAACGGCCAGCAGATCCTGAATAAAAATCTCGCTGCTGGGCTTGTTGGTCAGCTCGGCCATGGTCTGGCGCACATGCTCCAGCATGCCGCCGATATTGGTCCCCGACTCGCCGGTGACGTTATCGAGTTTGCCGCAGCCGTCGACCGCTTTCATGATGGCTTCGGCTCCGGCGGCGACATCCACGCGCACGCTCCGGCCCTGGGCCAGCAGCTCAATGTTACCGGCGGGTATCGCGCGCGCTTTGACGTCACCGGATGGCGTTTTGACCACCACGGCGGAACGGTTGCCAATCAGCGCGCGCGCCATCGGGACGATGTTTTTCGTCTCCTCGGCGTTGAGGTGGAATACGGTGGCGATGCCGTAGGGGTTAGAGAGCGTTTCGATGACCTTCCCCGGGACGGCGACCTCAATTGCCGCCAGCATCCCCAGCGGAATGCGGTCGATGTACAGCACTTCGTCAACGATCGGCAGCGGTTTTTCCAGCCGGTTGCTGACCAGCACGCCATCGTCACGTTGCAAAATGACGCCGGTAATCTGATATCCGGCGCGCAGGGAAGCGTTAATCACGCTGGCGATATCGGCAAAGTCAAACGCCGACGACACCACCAGGATATAGGGCGCGTCCGCCGGGCGGGTTAACAGCTCCTGCGGCGTAATGGTGATGCCCACGCCAAGCCCCGCGCCGCCGGGCGTTTTCGGGTTATGGCCGATCATGGTTGATTCGGTGATGATGGTTTCGGTAATGGTTTCCATCGCCACATCGCCAATCACCGGCGTCGCTTCGTTAATGCGGATGAGCGAAATATCGCTGACACTGATCCCCGCGCGCTTCGCGACCAGCGCGAGGGCCTCCTGAATGCCGAACACGTTACGCAACGTGCCTTTGATCCCGGTGGTTTCCGCCAGCGCGCTGTGCGTAATCGTCAGCGCGCCAGCCTCATTCAGGGTCGCCAGGGCGACTTCCGTCGATGAGTTGCCGATATCAATGCCAGCTATATATCGCATCACATGCCCCTGTAATTAATCGTCGCCCTTGAGTTTTTTACGCTCGACGTACAGCGTTGCCGCTTCGCGAACGAAAGCGGCGCAGATCTTCGCCTGGTAGCGGCTTTCGAGATCGTCGGCGATCGTCAGCAGCTCCTCTTTCGTCGAGCGATAGGGGCGGAGGGCGTTGTAGATTTCAAGAATGCGATCGTCCGGTACCGCGGTCAGTTCGGCGGCGCGTTCGAAGTTCATCGCCAACCGGTCGCGGCCCGCGTCCCTGGCGATAGAAGCCTGTAAGCGCAGCGTTTCCGGGGTAATACGCATATCCTGAGCGGTGACTTTATTGCTCAGCACGTTTTCCAGCGTAAAGTCGTCCAGCGTTTTATTGGTGGCGGTTTTCACCCATTCCGGGTGCTTATTCGCCAGCGGGTAGTCGCTGACCTTTGCGCTACGGGGCGCGCCGCCAGCCGCCGGAGCCGCCGCTGGCGCTTCGCCCTGCAGGCTGTTCATACGGCTTAATACGTCGCGCACCATCGATTCAATTGCGTCGGTATTCATGGAGTTATCCTTTATCAAAGCGCCACGCGCAGTTCCTGCGGGTTTTTGCCCGTCACCACGTACTTGGTCTCTTTAATGTGCAAAATGGCCGATTTCGCCTGGTATTTTGGCCGCGCCATCTGGTCGTTCAGCGTCGGGACCGGCTGCGGCGATTCGCGTTTCGCATAGCGGGCGGCGTTTTTACCAATCTGGCGGTAGGTTTCCAGGGTCAGCAGCGGCGCCTGGGGGAACAGCTCCAGGTTAGAGAGCGGCGGCAGGCCCTGCTGGTGGATAACGGTGGTGCCTTTTGACTGGATGCCGATAGAGATGCCGGAGCCGCTCAGGCGGTTGCCTTCAACGGCGACGAAGGCCACGTCGGAAGATTTAAAGCAGCGAATTACGCGCGCCTTAATGCCTTCTTCTTCAATACCGGCAATCACTTCGCGCAAAATGCTCTTGTGCGGTATGCCGACGATATTGACGGTCTGCGCCAGGCCGAAAGCCGGGCCGACGGCGATAATCACTTCGTCCTGCTGAGTGCCCTGACGCGCTTCGCCGACTTCCGTCAGGAAGCCGTCGGCAGCAGGCGCGGTTGCCTGCGGCGCAGTCGAGGCCGCTGGCGCATTAAACGAGACCGGTTTATCGCTGCCCTTCATTTCGCTAAGCACTTCTTCAATTATCTGGCGCAGCAATTTTTCATTAATTTCCATTTCTCACCCCTTAATCAATCTCGTTGGGATCAAGAGCGCCAGGGATGTTTTTAATCTCTTCCCAGCGTTCGCCCTGCAGGCGATAGCCCGTTGCCGGACCGGCATAATCGTTAACGTCGTTGACGGCTGATAGCACCTGTCCGTCGCCGACGATGATTGCGGAGGTATGCAGATAGTCCCCGGTCAGCTTGGCTTTCTGGATGTTGAGCATGTCCTGGGCCACGTCGGTGAAGCCGCCCTGCGCCAGCGCTTTCACCACCTCCAGGCCGTTGCGGTTTTTATTGATGATCTCCTGGGCGAATTTGATGTCTTCGACGATGTTGCGCTCCGGCATATCTTTCGAACCGTGGGCGTAGGTCGCGGCTTCCACTTCTTCATCGGTAATCGGCGGCAGCCCCATTCCGGCAAACACGGTCTGCAGCGCGCGGGCGGCTTTGTTACGGATGGCGATAACATCTTCTTCGCGAACCGGACGCAGACCGCCGTCGACCTTCAGGTCGCGCTGGATAACGTTGTAGTCGTCAAAGTCTTCGGCATCTTCGTTGGAACCGGCGAACATGTTGTCGTAGTTCGGCACCGCGGAATAACCGGAGGAGATAAAGTCGGTTCCCGGCAGGAACTGCATCAGCAGGCGCGCGGTACGACGCATATCGGAGTGGGTGAAGGTCTGGTCGTTACTGGAGGCGCACTCCAGATCCAGCGACGAACAGATCAGGTTTTCCGCCAGCACCGCGCGAATGCCTGACGGCACCGCAGACGGTACGCCGATGCAGCTTACCGAGCCGTTTTGCAGCCCCTGAACGCCGGCGGCTTTGGTGATGTAGATGCAGCGCGCTTCCAGATAAAGCATGGATTTGCCTTCGGCGTAGCCCATCTGCACTTCGGAGCCGGAGCCGGAGGTGAAGCGCATTTTCAGGCCGCGAGAGGCGTAGGAGGAGGCGAGGAAGCCCTTCGACCACGGGGTGTCGTCGCCGTCGGTAAAGACCGGTTCGGTACCGTAGACGGAGATGGTTTCGGCGTAGCAGGTGTGGCCCAGCATGCCGAGCTTGAGCTCGGTGGCTTCTTCCAGCGAGCACTGAGTCAGTACGCCCGGGCGGCCTACCTGCGAGCCGACCAGCAGCGCGATGGCGTTAAACGGCGCATAGCGCGCGACTGCAACCGTGGTTTCCTGTTCGTCAAATCCGCGCCATGCGCCTTCGGCGGCGTCGGCGGCAATCTGTACCGGGTTATCTTTGACGTTGGTGACGTGCGCCTGCTGGGACGGGGTGCGGCGGGCGCGCATTTTCTGCATCGCCATCATCATCTCAACGACGTTCATATGCGAAACCACTTCGACAATTTTTGCCGGCGTCATCGCGGTGGTCAGCGGGACGATTTCGCTACGCTTGACGTTCGGATCGCAGAGCATATTGGCCAGTTTGACCGAATCCATCGCCATCACTTCTTCGGCGCGATTCAGGTTGATACCGTAGCGGGCGATAAAGTGGTCGATCAGGTCAAAATCGCTCACCGGTTTCCCGTCCAGCTCGGTCACCGCGCCGTTAACGATTTTTATCGACGGTTTCGGATCGTTCGGGCTTTCCATCGCGATAAAGCCTTCTTCGATCCACTCCTTAACGAAGCCGTCCTGATTCACAGGGCGTTTCGCCAGTGCTTCAAATCTTTTCGATCTCATGAATCAGCCTCGCGGGTATCAGATGTAGGAGGGGCGATCGTTTTTCGGTTCAGCACCGAGGGTCGCAAGGACGGTTTTACCGATTTCGCGCGCGGAGGTGACTGCCTGGCGGACCGCGCCGGAGTCGCCGGAAATCACCAGGATGGCTTCGTTACTGAAGCTGGTGCCGTGCGCCGGAGAGCTATACGCCACGACTTCTACGTTGGCTGACTTCAGGGCGGTATCGGCCATCAGCACGCCAACGGAGGCCGGTGCGCCGACGATAATGCCGCAGGCGCGGCCAATCGGCGCGCCGAAGGCTTTTTCCAGGGCGTAGCTGGCGCGGGCGGTGTACTGCAGCTCGATATGTCCGGCTTCATTGCCGTAAACATCGCCAAAGGTGCGATCGAGCTCTTTCAGGGCGACTTCGATACCGCGCTTAACATCGGAAACGTCGTTGCCGCCTAAAATAATCAGCGAACCGTGGCCCGCGCCGCCTTTGGTATCGCGTGGAAGCTCAATGCTGACCACTTCGGTGTTGGTGGCTTTCACCGCTTCGTCCGCCGCCATAATGTGCGGGCCTGCGCCGGTGCGGGCGCCGAGAATGCCGATGGAGCGATAGCGTTTTTCAAGCTTCATCGCGTCCAGCAGGGCGGTATCGACGTTGGCGATCACCAGGCCCAGGGTGTCGCCAATGGCGGTCCCGACAAATTCCGTTAAACTGCAGCTTTTTTCTGCCATAGCCGTCTCTCGTATTGGATGGTTTTCAGTAGGGATGGCCTGCTGTTCCGGCGTTGCCACACGGGCAATCACCTGAGCCATGATCTGTTCAACCAGCTCATTGCTGCTCATTGGCTAATTCCCTTCGGTAAGATTTTTTCTACATCGGTGTGAGGGCGTGGGATGACGTGTACGGCTTTCACTTCTCCCACGTTACGTGCGGCGGCGGCACCGGCATCGGTGGCCGCTTTCACCGCGCCAACGTCGCCGCGCACGATGACGGTGACCAGCCCGGAGCCAATCTTTTCATAGCCCACTAACATCACATTGGCTGACTTAACCATTGCATCAGCGGCCTCTATGGCTGCGGTTAAGCCTTTGGTTTCTACCATTCCTAGTGCTTCTTGTTGCATAAAGACCTCGCATGGAGTGTTCCGATAGTGGGGACTATAAGAAGATGCGAGGAAAAAGAATGGCTGACTTCAATGTGATGGTGAAAAAATAGTGGGTATTGGATAATATAAAATTGTCTTTTATTTATTTAAGTGTTTGATGTTAATTATTATTTTTATTTGTGTTGATGTGATTATCTTGTTTTGTATATTCCATATTTACAAATTTGTTCATGACGATTTCAATTTTATCTGCTATGCGCGAGAAACTGATTTGTGATGTTTGTTGGAAAACGATGAGCTGGTTTTAGCAATATTTTTGCATGCCATGGTGGTGGCATAATGGCGAAAGCCGCGCGTGAGCAATGCAATTCTGCGTTATTTAATGACAATAATTTGTTATTGATGCCCGAATTTTCCGGAGGCTGCCGTCAGCAGGTTGCCAACAATTTGCGGACGGGAGTTCATATAGTGGTGCCCGTTGTACTCTACTCCCAGCAGGATGTTGGCTGGTCAGGACACGAACTCTGCTAAGAAGGTGTCATAATGAATGATTCGTTAAAAGCGCAATGTACCGCCGAGTTTTTGGGCACCGGGCTATTTTTGTTTTTCGGCATCGGCTGCCTGAGCGCGTTAAAGGTGGCGGGAGCCAGCCTCGGACTGTGGGAGATATGCATTATCTGGGGGCTGGGGATCTCGCTTGCCGTGTATCTGACTTCGGGGATCTCCGGCGGCCATCTCAACCCGGCGGTGACCGTCGCGTTATGGCTGTTTGCCTGCTTTCCCGGACGAAAAGTTTTCCCCTATATCGTTTCACAGGTTGCCGGCGCCTTTGGCGGCGCGGTGCTGGCCTATGTGCTGTACAGCACGATGTTTACCGAGTTTGAATCCGCCCACCATATCGCGCGCGGCAGCGTAGAGAGCCTGCAGTTGGCGAGTATTTTCAGCACCTACCCGGCGGCATCGCTGAGCATCTGGCATGCGGCGCTGGTTGAAGTGGTGATCACCTCCATGCTGATGGGGATGATTATGGCGCTGACCGACGACGGCAACGGCGTACCGAAAGGGCCGCTGGCCCCGCTGCTGATCGGCCTGCTGGTGGCGGTCATTGGCGCTTCAACCGGGCCGCTGACCGGCTTTGCGATGAATCCGGCGCGTGATTTTGGGCCGAAGCTGTTTACGTGGATGGCGGGTTGGGGCGATATCGCGATGACCGGCGGAAGGGATATACCGTACTTTATTGTGCCGATTATTGCGCCGCTGATCGGCGCCTGTCTCGGCGCGGCCATCTATCGTTATCTGATTGGTAATAATCTACCGTGTAATACCTGTAAATTAGAGGATTAATGCATCCGCTGAAATAGCGAAAAATTTTCATGAACCGGTATCACGAACTGGCTAAAAACGTCTCCCACGGATGGGAGACTTTTGCTATCGTAATATTCTTTTATCGTTGGCGGTAAATGATGATGAAAGGAAGTGAATATTAAAGAAATGTTTTATTTATAACAAAAAATTAACTGAGAGGTTTTATCATGATTTCTGCGAGCACATTGAACTCAGAACTCATTAATAAAATCGCACAGGATTTTGCGCAGGCCACCAGTCTGGCGGTTGTGGTTGTCAATATTCACGGTGATGAAATATCTGAACTGTTTAACTTCACCCCTTTCTGCCAGCTGATGCGCCAGCACCCCCAGCACAGCTCCCGCTGTCGCATGAGCGACCGCTGCGGCGGCCTCGAGGCCTCGAAAACCGATGCGCTCTGTATCTACCGCTGCCACGCCGGGTTAACCGATTTTTCCATTCCGCTGGTTATCGCCGGGCACCTTGTGGGCTTTGTGCTCTGCGGCCAGGTTCGTCTGAGCAACGATATCGAACTGGTGGACATCCTTAACGTGGATGACCGCTGGCAGGACGATCCGGCGCTGGTTCAGGCGTTTCGCGATGTGCCTGAGATGGACTATTCGCGGGTTATCGCCTCTGCGGATCTGCTCAAGCTGATCGTCGAGAATTGCCTGAAAAAACAGCTTAACTTCGTGGTTATCAAGGATAACCCGCCGCAGAACGACCCGGCGCAGAGCAGCCGGGCGGCCTCGCCGCACGATGGCAAAATGAAGAAGGCGCTGCGCTATATCGACGCGCATCTCTCTGATGAACTGCGTCTGGAGGAGGTGGCGGCGCACGTCTATCTCAGCCCGTACTACTTCAGCAAATTGTTTAAAAAATATCAGGGGATCGGCTTTAACGCCTGGGTCAATCAGCAGCGGATGGCGAGCGCAAAAGAGCTGCTTTGCCACAGCGACTGGAGCATTGCCAGCATTGCGCGGAATTTAGGTTTTTCGCAAACCAGCTATTTTTGTAAAGTGTTTCGCCAGACCTATCAGGTAACGCCGCAGGCGTTTCGTCAGCAAATTAATGCCGGATCACAAACTGAGTCATTTTAAATGACAATATTTTGCTATTGCCGATTTTTGATATCCCGGAGTATCTTCATCATTATAAAATGAAAAAAACGACAGTAGAGCAATAAATTGTCATAGCGCAACAAAATAATGATATTCGAGGGATAAACTACACCAGTTTTTATTTTTGTGATGGGATAGAGTGTCCGTTAATACGAGACCGATGATTATTCAAAACCGCTTCACTCCGCAGGCGTCATTCTGGCGGGGGATAAGGCGGTAAAAGTAAGCTTGAAACATTAACCGCCGATGCAGGGCGCATCGGCGAATAAAACCGACAGGTTCGACACCAGTTTGGTGTCAGGGAAGGGGGTGTCAATCCCCCGCAGCCCCCGCTGCTGTGATGCTGACGACCCCGTAAAAACCACTGATCGTAAGATTGGGAAGGGCGGGCGAGAACGAAGCTAAGCCAGAAGACCTGCCTGCCGGTAACAGACCAACAACTTCGGTGGGAAGTGGGTGGCTTAGCGGTGCGTGGTCGCAGGACCAGGCATGCGCGCAGCTATACTCTGACCACCTGAACAGGACAGGGTATGGCAACCAGGCGTGCGTTCATTCTTGCGGGTACCGGTAGCGGTTGTGGCAAAACCACCGTGACGCTCGGCCTGCTCAGCTTGCTCCAACAGCGCGGTTTGCGGGTGCAACCCTGTAAAGTGGGGCCAGACTATTTAGACACCGCCTGGCACACTGCCATCAGCGGCGTCGCCTCCCGCAATCTCGACAGCTTTATGCTTCCCGCCCCGATACTCAACGCGCTGTTTGCCGACCAGCTGCAGCAGGCCGATATCGCAGTCATTGAAGGGGTGATGGGCCTCTATGACGGCTACGGCACCGACCCCAACTACTGCAGCAGCGCGGCGATGGCCAAACAGCTTGGCTGCCCGGTGATTTTGCTGGTGGATGGCAAAGCGGTCTCGACCTCCATCGCCGCCACGGTGATGGGCTTTCAACATTTTGATCCGGCCCTCAATATCGCCGGCGTGATCGTTAATCGCGTCAACAGCGACACTCACTTCCAGCTGCTGAAAAGCGCCATTGAGCGCTACTGCCAGGCGCCGGTGCTCGGTTATGTGCCGCGCGTGGAAGGCGTGGCGCTGCCCGAGCGGCATCTGGGGCTGGTGACCGCCCGCGAGTCGGTGGTTAATCAACAGGCATGGCGTGATTTTGCCAGCCTGCTGGGGCGCACCCTCGACATCGACCGGCTGCTGTCCCTCAGCGAACTGGCGAACCTGCCGGCCGGCGAGTGGGGGGAGCAGCTTGCCGCCGACGCCGGCGAAGGGCTGACGCTGGCCCTCGCCGACGACGAGGCCTTCAATTTTTATTATCCCGATAACCTGGCGCTGCTGGTCCGCTGCGGCGTGAAGATCGTGCGCTTTAGCCCGCTGCGCGATCGCCAGCTGCCGGCCTGCCAGATGATCTGGCTTGGCGGCGGCTACCCGGAGCTGCACGCGGCCGGCCTGTCAGCCAACCAGGAGATGCTGGCGCAGCTCCGCGCGGCGCACCGGCGCGGGGTGGCGATCTACGCCGAGTGCGGCGGCCTGATGTATTTGGGCTCCGCCCTGGAGGTCACCGGCGGCGAGCGCTATGCGATGGCGGATATCATTCCCGGCTACAGCCGGATGGGGACGCGTCTGACCCGGTTCGGCTACTGCGAAGCGCAGGCGCAGCAGCAGACGCTGCTGGCCGCCCCCGGCGAGTGGCTGCGCGGCCATGAATTTCATTACTCCGATTTTACTCCCGCCACCGCCGCCGTGCTGGCCTGCCGTAAACAGCGGGACGGCAAGACGCTTCAGCAGTGGCAGGGAGGATGGCAGTCCGGCAGCGCCTTTGCCAGCTATCTCCATGTCCATTTTGCCCAGCGACCCACCATGCTCAACCACTGGCTGCAGGCGGCAAGGAGGACGCTATGACTCTTCTCGCCTGGTGTGTGGCCTGGATACTCGATGTCGTCATTGGCGATCCGCCGCATTGGCCGCATCCGGTGCGCTGGATAGGTCGTCTGATCAACATCAGCCAGCGCGTGGTGCGGCGGGTCTGCCATAGCGAGCGGGCGCTGCGCATTGGCGGCGGGGTGATGTGGCTGGTGGTGACCGGCCTGACGTGGGCTGTGGCCTGGGGCGTACTGGCGCTGGCGCGCGGGATCCACCCCTGGCTGGGATGGCTGGTGGAGGTATGGATGATCTTCACCGTGCTGGCGGGGCGCTGTCTGGCGCAGTCGGCGCGGGACGTCGAGCGACCGCTGCGCGCGGGGGATCTGGCGGAAAGCCGTAGCAAGCTGTCGTGGATTGTCGGGCGCGACACCACACAGCTCCAGCCGCAGCAGATTAACCGCGCGGTGGTGGAAACCGTGGCGGAAAACACCGTCGACGGCATTATCGCGCCGCTCTTCTTCCTGCTGCTCGGCGGCGCGCCGCTGGCCATGGCCTATAAGGCGGTCAACACCCTCGATTCCATGGTCGGCTATAAGCACGAAAAATACCGGGCGATCGGCATGGTCAGCGCCCGTCTTGACGATGTGGCCAACTTCCTTCCCGCCCGGCTGAGCTGGCTGCTGCTTAGCCTCGCCGCCGTGGTATGTCGGGAAGATGGCGCCCGGGCGCTGCGGACGGGCTGGCGCGATCGCTATCAGCACAGCAGTCCTAACTGCGCCTGGCCGGAAGCGACGGTCGCCGGCGCGCTGGGGATCCGCCTTGGCGGCCCGAACGACTACTTCGGCCAGCGCGTTGAAAAACCCTGGATAGGCGACGCCGTCCGCGACATTGCGGTGGACGATATTTCCCGAACCATTCGATTGATGTGGGTGGCGTCAACCCTGGCGCTGGCGCTGTTTATCGGCCTGCGCTACTGGCTGGTCGGCGCGGCCTGAGGAGAACCTGATGCAGTACATACAACAACCGCAGGCGATTGAGGCGAAAAGCTTCGACATCATCAGCGAGATCATCGCCGAAACGCGACCGGACTACCGTTTCGCCAGCCCGCTGCACGAGGCGATTATCAAGCGGGTGATCCACACCACCGCTGACTTCGAGTGGCTGGATATTCTGTGGTTTTCTCCGGATGCCCTGATCGCTCTGAGCGAGGCGCTGAGCCGGCCCTGCACCCTGTATACCGATACCACCATGGCGCTGTCCGGGATCAACAAAACCCTGTTAGCCCGCTTTGGCGGCGAATGCCGCTGCTATATCAGCGACCCGCGGGTGGTGCGCGAGGCGCGAAGCCGGGGGATGACCCGCTCGATGGCGGCGGTGGATATTGCGGTGCAGGAGCCCGGGGAGAAAGTGTTTGTCTTTGGCAATGCGCCAACTGCGTTGTTTCGCCTGCTGGAACACCGCGAAACGGCCATCGGCGGCGTGGTGGGGGTGCCGGTCGGGTTCGTCGGCGCCGCGGAGTCGAAAGCGGCGCTCAGCGAGAGCGGCCTGCCGGCTATCGCTGCGCTCGGCCGCAAAGGGGGAAGCAACGTGGCGGCAGCAATTGTGAACGCCCTGCTGTACCACCTGCGGGAGGCGCGATGAGCGAGCAATCCTTCGACGCCCCGGTGTGGCACAACGGCAAAGCGCTGCGCAAAGGCTACACCACCGGCTCGTGCGCCACGGCGGCGGCTAAGGTGGCGGCGCTGATGGTGATGCGCCAGCACCTCATTCATCAGGTCTCCATTGTCACCCCTTCCGGCGTCACGCTGTGTCTTAACGTCGAATCGCCGCACGTCGAAGGGCAGCAGGCGATCGCCGCCATCCGTAAAGACGGCGGCGATGACGTTGACGCCACCCACGGGATGCTGATTTTCGCCCGCGTGACGCTCGACGACTCCGGCGAGATAACCCTGCGCGGCGGCGAAGGTATCGGCACAGTCACCCGCAAAGGGATCGGCCTGCCCATCGGCAGCCCGGCGATTAACCGCACCCCGCGGCACACCATCGAGTCGGCGGTGCGCGAGGCGATTGGCCCGTCGCGCGGGGCGACGGTAGAGATTTTCGCCCCGGAGGGCGAGGTGCGGGCGCAAAAAACCTATAACGCGCGGCTGGGGATCATCGGCGGGATTTCGATTATCGGCACCACCGGGATCGTCACCCCGATGTCGGAAGAGAGCTGGAAGCGCTCGCTCTCCCTCGAGCTGGAGATCAAACGCGCCGCCGGACTGGAGCGCGTGGTGCTGGTGCCGGGGAACCACGGCGAGCGCTTCGTACGTGAGCAGATGGGCATCGACTCGCAGGTGGTGGTCACCATGAGCAACTTCGTCGGCTACATGATTGAAGAGGCCGTGCGCCTCGGGTTCCGTCAGATCGTGCTGATTGGCCATCCCGGCAAGTTGATTAAAGTCGCCGCCGGGATCTTCCATACCCACAGCCATATCGCCGATGCGCGCATGGAAACCCTCGTCGCCCATCTGGCGCTGCTGGGGGCACCGCTGACGCTGCTGCAGCTGGTGAGCGAATGCGATACCACCGAAGCGGCGATGGAGCACATCGACGCGTACGGTTTTCAGCCTATCTATAACCATCTTGCTGAACGCATCTGTCTGCGGGTGATGCAGATGCTGCGCTTTACCAAAGCGCCGCCCGTCTGCGACGCCATCATGTTCTCCTTTGATAACAAGGTCCTCGGTAGCAATCGGCCGATCGCCGAGATTGCGCGGGAGATGTCATGTTAACGGTGGTCGGCATGGGGCCGTCAGGCCTGCATTTGATGACGCCGGCGGCGCAAGATGCGGTCGCCAGCGCGGATGCGCTGGTAGGCGGTAAGCGGCATTTAGATCAGTTCCCCGGATTTCGCGGCGAACGGTTTGCGCTGGGCGCCAATATTGCCGAACTGCTGGTCTGGCTCGGCGAACGCGCAGCGCAGAAGGTGGTGGTGCTGGCCTCAGGCGACCCGCTCTTTTACGGCATCGGCACGCGGCTGATCGCCCACTTTGGCATCGAGCGCGTGCGCATTATCCCCGGCATCAGCGCGGTGCAGTATCTCTGCGCGAAGGCCGGTATCGATATGAACGATATCTGGCTGACCAGCAGCCACGGACGGGACGTCTGTTTTGATGAGCTGGCGCGCCAGCGCAAGGTGGCGATGGTGACCGACGGGCGCTGCGGGCCGCGGGAAATCGCCGCCCAGCTGGCGGCGCGGGGTAAAGGGTATCGCTGGATGGTGATTGGCGAAAATCTGGCGATGGATAACGAGCGGATCCACTGGCTACCGGTCAGTGAGGTCGATGCCGAATATGAGATGAACGCGGTGGTGATCCTCGATGAAAGATGAGCTTTTTCTGCGCGGCGAGAAGGTGCCGATGACCAAAGAGGCGGTTCGCGCGCTGGCGCTGGCCAAACTTGAGCTACACCGGGCAAGCCACTTGATTGATATCGGCGCCGGTACCGGCAGCGTGTCGATTGAGGCGGCGCTGCAGTATCCCTCTTTGCAGGTAACCGCCATCGAACGCAACCCCGCGGCTCTCCGGCTGCTGGACGAAAACCGCCAGCATTTCGCCTGCGGCAATATTGAGATCCTGCCCGGCGAAGCGCCGATGGTGATGACCGAACGCGCCGACGCCATTTTTATGGGCGGCAGCGGCGGCCGCCTCGACGAGCTCATTGACTGGTCGTGGCAGCAGCTCTATCCCGGTGGCCGTCTGGTGATGACTTTTATCCTGCAGGAGAACCTGAATGCGGCTCTCGACTATCTGCAGCAGCGGGGGATTACACAGATTGATTGCCTGCAGCTGAACGTCTCATCGCTGACCACGCTGGGCAGCGGCCACTACTTCAAACCCCATAATCCCGTTTTTGTCATCGCCTGTCAGAAGGAAGGAAACCATGGCTGAGACTTTTGATCCCCATTGCGTGTGGTTCGTCGGCGCCGGTCCTGGCGATCGCGAACTGATTACTCTCAAAGGCTACCGTCTGCTGCAGCAGGCGCAGGTGGTGATCTACGCCGGGTCGCTGATCAACACCGAGCTGCTGGCCTACTGTCCGCCACAGGCGGAGTGTCACGACAGCGCCGCGCTGCATCTGGAGCAGATCCTCGATCTGATGGAAGCGGGCGTGAAGGCGGGAAAAACGGTGGTGCGCCTGCAGACGGGGGACGTCTCGCTGTACGGCTCGGTGCGCGAGCAGGGCGAAGAGCTGACCCGCCGCGGGATCCGCTGGCAGGTGGTGCCGGGCGTCAGCGCCTTCCTCGGGGCGGCGGCGGAGCTGGGGGTGGAATATACGGTGCCCGAGGTATCGCAAAGTCTGATTATTACCCGTCTGGAAGGGCGCACGCCGGTTCCTGCGCGCGAACAGCTGGAGGCCTTTGCCAGCCACCAGACCTCGATGGCGATTTACCTGTCGGTGCAGCGTATTCACCGGGTGGCGGAGCGGCTGGTGGAGGGCGGCTACCCGGCGACCACCCCGGTCGCGGTGATCTATAAGGCCACCTGGCCGGAAAGCCAGACCGTCCGCGGAACCCTTGCGGACATCGGCGATAAGGTACGCGACGCCGGGATCCGCAAAACGGCGCTGATCCTCGTCGGTCCCTTCCTCGGCGATGAGTATCACTACTCCAAACTGTACGCAGCGGATTTTAGCCATGAATACCGTAAAGCCTGAATCCATTGCCCTGTTTTGCCTGACGCCCGGCGGCGTGCGGCTGGCAAAAAGGCTGGCGGCGATGCTGCCGCTCACCTGCTACACCAGCGAGGCGCTGCAGGAGGAGGGGTTTATCCCCTTCAACGGCGGCTTTGCCAGCGCTGCCCGTGAGGCGTTCAGCAGCTTTTCGGCGCTGATTTTTATCGGCGCCACCGGGATTGCCGTGCGGGTGCTGGCCCCGCTGGTGAATGACAAGCTCAGCGACCCGGCGGTGGTGGTGATTGATGAGCGCGCCCGGCACGTCATCAGCCTGCTCTCCGGCCATGCCGGGGGGGCCAATGCCCTGACCCGCTATCTCGCCGGGATGCTCGGCGCCGACCCGGTGATCACCACCGCAACCGACGTCAACGAGTTGGCCGCCCTCGACACACTGGCTGTTGAGCTGAACGCCCGGATGACCGATTTTCGCGCGACGGTGAAAACCGTTAATCAGATGCTGGTGAGCGGTAAGCGGGTGGGACTGTGGTGCGACGCTGAATTTACCGAGGCGCTAAGCCGCTGCGACCAGCGCGGCTTTATTCCGGTGAGGAACCTTACGCGCTTGCCGTCGCTCGACGCGCTGATCTGCATCACCCTGCGCCGGTCGCTGCCGCCGCTGCCGATACCTCACTGGAAGCTGGTGCCCCAGCGGGTGGTGGCGGGGATCGGCTGCCGGCGCGACACCCCCTGCGCGCTGCTCAGTACGCTGCTGGAGCGCCAGCTTGCTGCCCAGCGCCTTGACCCACTGGCGTTGAAAGCGATCGGCAGCGTGAGCCTGAAGGCAAACGAGCCGGGGCTCCGCCAGCTGGCTCATCGCTGCCGGGTGCCGTTCGAAACCTTCAGCGCCGAGGCGCTGCGCGAGCACGAGCACCGCTTTCCGGCCTCGTCTTTTGTCCGGGAGATGGTCGGCGTCGGCAGCGTCTCCGGCCCGGTGGCCTGGCTGCTGAGTCAGGGAAACCTGTCCGGCGAAACCCTGCGCGAGCAGGGCGTCACTATTACTTTGGGAGTTTCACACTGATGTTAAGCGTAATCGGAATTGGCCCTGGCTCGCAGGCGATGATGACCATGGAAGCCGTGGAGGCCCTGCAGGCGGCGGAGATTGTGGTGGGCTACAAGACCTACACCCACCTGGTAAAAGCCTTTACCGGTGACAAGCAGGTGATCAAAACCGGCATGTGCAAAGAGATTGAACGCTGCCAGGCGGCCATCGAGCTGGCGCAGGCAGGGCACAACGTGGCGCTGATCAGCAGCGGCGACGCCGGCATCTACGGCATGGCGGGGTTGGTGCTGGAGCTGGTTAATAAGCAGCAGCTGGACATTGAGGTCCGCCTGATCCCGGGGATGACGGCCAGTATCGCCGCCGCCTCGCTGCTCGGCGCGCCGCTGATGCATGATTTCTGCCATATCAGCCTCAGCGATCTGCTGACGCCGTGGTCGGTGATTGAAAAACGCATTGTCGCCGCCGGGGAAGCGGACTTCGTTATCTGTTTTTACAACCCCCGCAGCCGCGGCCGCGAAGGGCATCTGGCGCGCGCCTTTGCGCTGCTGGCGGCCAGCAAAAGCGCGGATACGCCGGTTGGCGTGGTCAAATCCGCCGGGCGTAAAAAGCAGGAGAAATGGCTGACCACCCTCGGGGAGATGGATTTCGCCCCGGTGGATATGACCAGCCTGGTGATCGTCGGCAACAAAGCGACATACATCGATAAAGGTCTGATGATTACCCCGCGAGGCTACGCGCTGTGAACCACGGCGACGTGCTGGTTATCGGAGGCACCAGCGATGCGCGGGCGATCTGCCAGCAGCTGGACGCCGCCGGCGTGCGCTACACCCTGTCGGTGGCGACGCTCACCGGTCAGCAGCTGGCGGGGGATATTCGCGGCCAGGTGCGCTGCGGGCGCATGGAGTGGCAGCAGATGGCGGAGTGGCTGAAGGCGCAACGCACCCGCTGGGTAATCGACGCCTCTCACCCCTACGCCGAGGTGGTCAGCGAGAATATTGTACGCGCCTGCGCCAGCGTCGGAGTCTTGCTCAGCCGCTATCAAAGGCCGGAGCAGCTGAGCGATCTGCGCCATCCGCTTCTTCACGTCGTCGGCGATCTGAACGAGGCCTGCGCGGTAGCCCATCGCCTCGGCGAGCGGATCCTGCTGACCACCGGCAGCAAAGATCTGGCGGCCTGGCGGGCGGGGCTGGCGGATAAAACGCTGCTTGCCCGGGTGCTGCCGGTGCCGGAGGTAGTTCAGCACTGCAGCGAACTGGGATTTGGCGTGGGGGAGATCTTTGCCCTCTGCGGGCCGTTCAGCGCTGAATTTAACGCCGCCTTTTATCGCCAGTGCCGGGCCGACGTCGTGGTGACGAAAGCCTCTGGGGCGGAAGGGGGCTATCAGGAAAAAGTACAACCCTGTCTCGATGCGGGGATCCCCTGCATCGTCATTACCCGTCCGGCGCCGCTGGTGACGGGCGATGAATTACTGCAAAGCCAGGCCGATTTCGCTGCGCGGCTGACGCGCTGGCTGTCGGCGACTTGAGGAACAGGATATGAAAAAAGCACTTCTGGTGGTGAGCTTTGGCACCAGCTATCACGACACCCGCGAGAAGAACATCGCTGCCTGCGAGCGCGATCTGGCCGCCAGCTGCCCGGACCGCACGCTGTTTCGCGCCTTCACCTCGGGGATGATTATTCGCAAACTGCAGCAGCGCGATGGCATCCATATCGATACCCCGCTGCAGGCCCTGCAAAAGCTGGCCGAGCAGGGGTACCAGGATGTGGCGATCCAGTCCCTGCACATTATCAACGGCGACGAGTACGAGAAGATCGTTCGCGAAGTGCAGAGCATGCGCCCGCGCTTTCAGCGTCTGACGCTGGGCGCGCCGCTGTTGAGCGGTCATGGCGATTACGTGCAGCTAATGCAGGCCCTGCGCCAGCAGATGCCGCCGCTGGCGGCGACGGAGCGAGTGGTATTTATGGGGCATGGCGCCAGCCACCACGCCTTCGCGGCCTACGCCTGTCTGGATCATATGATGGCTGTGCAGGGTTTTCCGGCGCGGGTGGGGGCGGTGGAAAGCTATCCCGAAGTGGACATCGTGATTAACGAACTCGCTCGCCAGGGCGTGACCGGCGTGCACCTGATGCCGCTGATGCTGGTGGCCGGCGATCACGCCATTAACGATATGGCCTCGGACGAAGAGGACTCCTGGAAAACGCTGTTCAATGCCGCCGGTATCACGGCCACGCCGTGGCTGAGCGGGTTAGGGGAAAATCCGGCGGTGCGGGCGATGTTCGTCGCCCATCTGCAGCAGGCGCTGAATAACGCGATGGAGAAAGCAGCATGAGCGGCAAACTGTACGCCCTGAGCACCGGGCCGGGGGCGGCCGATCTGATCACTGTGCGTGCGGCGCGGATCCTCGGCCAGCTGGATGTGCTGTATGCGCCAGCCGGTCGCAAAGGCGGCGACAGCCTGGCCCTCTCCATCGTGCGCGAGTACCTTGGCGCACACACGGAGGTCCGCTGCTGCCATTTTCCGATGAGCGCCGACAGCGCGGAAAAAGAGGCGGTGTGGAACGATGTCGCCGCGGCGCTGGCCCAGGAAGTGGCGGCGGGCAGGCAGGTCGGATTTATCACCCTCGGCGATGCCATGCTGTTCAGCACCTGGGTCTTTCTGCTGCAGCGGATTGGCTGCCCGGACTGGCTGGAGATTGTCCCTGGCGTTACCTCCTTCGCCGCCATTGCTGCGCGGGCGAAAACCCCGCTGGCCATGGAGCAGCAGTCGCTGGCGGTGATCTCCTGCACCGCGCCGGAAGCGGACATTGCCGCGGCGCTGCGCCAGCATGACAGTTTGGTTCTGATGAAAGTCTACGGCCGCTTCGCCCGCATTAAGGCGCTGCTGGCGCAGGCGGGGCTGCTGGATGCGGCGCTGATGATGTCAGAGGCCACCCTGCCGGGTGAGCAGTGCTGGCGCAGCCTGCGCGAGGTCAGCGATGACCAGCCGCTGCCCTATTTCTCGACCATCCTGGTTAACAAACAGTGGGAGGAGGCGTAATGAATCAGGTGCAATCGCTGAAGCAGCTTTCGTATGGGGGGCTGGCGGCTGCTGTTCTGCTGATCATCGTCCCACAGGAGGCGTTCGCCATGCATATCATGGAGGGCTTTTTGCCGCCGATGTGGGCGCTGGCGTGGTGGCTGCTGTTTTTACCCTGCCTGTGGTACGGCCTGGTGCGCCTGCGGCGTATCGTCCAGGAAGAGAGCAATCAGAAGGTGCTGCTGGCTCTCTGCGGGGCGTTTATTTTTGTTCTTTCGGCGCTGAAGATCCCATCGGTGACCGGCAGCTGCTCGCATCCCACCGGCGTTGGTCTGGCGGTGATCCTCTTCGGGCCGGGCGTAGTGGCGGTGCTGGGGGCGATCGTTCTACTGTTCCAGGCGCTGCTGCTGGCGCATGGCGGCCTGACCACCCTTGGCGCCAACGGGATGTCGATGGCGGTGATCGGTCCGATGGTCGGCTATCTGGTGTGGAAGCTGGCCTGTCGGGCGGGGATCCGTCGCGATGTCGGGGTCTTTCTCTGCGCCATGCTGGCGGATCTGATGACCTACTTTGTCACCTCCGTCCAGCTCGGGGTGGCCTTTCCCGATCCGGCAACCGGAGCAGGTGGATCGATCGCCAAGTTTATGGGCATCTTCTGCCTGACGCAGATCCCGATCGCCATCGCGGAAGGGTTGCTCACCGTGATGATCTACGATCAGCTAACCAAACGGCGACTGATCGCCGCGGAGGGACATTAATATGAAAAAGACCCTGATCCTGTTGGCGATGGTGGTCGCCCTGATGATCCTGCCATTTTTTATTAACCACGGCGGCGAGTTTGGCGGCTCGGACGGCGAAGCGGAGAGCCAGATCCAGGCGGTGGCGCCGGATTATCAACCCTGGTTCCAGCCGCTATATGAACCGGCGAGCGGCGAGATTGAGAGCCTGCTGTTTACCCTGCAGGGCTCGCTGGGCGCGGCGGTGATTTTTTACATTCTCGGATATGCGAGGGGCAGACAGCGCCGTGATGACCGGGTTTGACCGACTCAGCTACCAGAGCCGCTGGCTGCAGGTGGCGCCAGAGCGGAAGTTTCTGCTCTGGCTGCTGCTGATGGCGCTGGCCTTTACGCTTCCGGCATGGGGCCAGGCGCTGACGCTGGCGCTAACCGCCGCGCTGACCTGCTGGCTGCTACGGGTCTCATTCAAGCGCTGGTGCCGCTGGATGGCGCTGCCCTTTGGCTTTTTGCTGGTCGGCGTGCTGACCATTCTGTTCAGCGTCAGCCGCGACCCGCAGATGCTGTTAGCGAGCTTTCGGCTGGGCGCTTTCTCGATAGGGATTTCCGCCCAGGGGCTGGCCGTGGCCGGGGAGACTTTCTGGCGCAGCCTGGCGGCGATGGCGGCGACGCTCTGGCTGGTGCTCAATCTGCCTTTCCCGCAGTTGATTATTTTACTCAAGCGCGGTCGTGTACCGCGGCTGCTGACGGAGCAGATCCTGCTGACCTGGCGCTTCATTTTTATTCTGTTGGACGAGGCGATGGCGATTCACCGCGCGCAAACCCTGCGTTTTGGCTATGGTAGCGTGCCGCAGGGCTATCGCTCGCTGGCGATGCTGGTGGGACTGCTGTTCACCCGCGTCCTCCTGCGCTATCAACAGATGAGCACGGCGCTGGATATCAAATTGTACCAGGGTGATTTTCACCTCTAAGGATAAGTATGCTTGCCACAACCGATCTCTGGTTTCGCTATCAGGATGAGCCGGTGCTTAAAGGGCTGACGCTGGATTTTTCCCGCCATGCGGTGACCGGCCTGGTGGGGGCCAACGGCTGCGGAAAGTCGACGCTGTTTATGAACCTGAGCGGCCTGCTGCGCCCGCAGCAGGGGGCGGTGCTGTGGCAGGGAGAGGCGCTGGATTACAGCAAGCGCGGTCTGCTGGCGCTGCGCCAGCAGGTGGCGACGGTGTTTCAGGATCCGGACCAGCAAATCTTCTATACCGATATCGACAGCGATATCGCTTTTAGTCTGCGTAACCTCGGGGTGGCGGAAGAGGAGATCGCCCGCCGGGTGGATGAGGCGCTGACCCTCGTCGATGCCCAGGGGTTTCGCCAGCAGCCGATCCAGTGCCTCAGTCATGGGCAGAAAAAACGGGTGGCGATCGCCGGGGCGCTGGTGCTGCAGGCGCGCTACCTGCTGCTTGACGAGCCCACCGCGGGCCTCGATCCCCGCGGGCGCGCGCAGATGATCGCCATCATCCGGCGCATTGTCGGGCAGGGGCGGCGCGTAGTGATCTCCAGCCACGATATCGATCTGATCTATGAGGTGAGCGACGCCGTTTACGTTCTGCGGCACGGCGAAGTGCTGGCCGAAGGGGAGCCCGGCGAGGTGTTTGCCTGCGCGGAGACCATGGCCCGGGCGGGATTGACCCAGCCGTGGCTGGTGAAACTTCATAGCGAACTGGGGCTGCCGCTGTGTAAAACCGAAGCGGAGTTTTTTCAGCGGATGCGCAACGATGCGATAGGCGCGATTAAGGAGGCGTCATGACGCTGGCGATTATGTTACAGGGCACCGCTTCCGACGTCGGGAAAAGCGTGCTGGTGGCGGGACTGTGCCGCATTTTTTATCAGGATGGACTGCGCACCGCGCCGTTTAAATCACAGAATATGGCGCTGAACTCCGGCATTACGCCGGATGGCAAAGAGATGGGCCGGGCGCAGATTTTCCAGGCCGAAGCAGCCGGGATCGCCCCGGATGTCCGCATGAATCCGATTTTGCTCAAGCCCACCAGCGACCGTCAGGCGCAGGTGGTGCTGATGGGGGAGGTGGCGACCAGCATGGACGCGGTGAGCTATCACCAGTACAAGCCACGCCTGCGCGAGCAGATCCTCGCGGTCTACCAGAGCCTGGCCGGGGAGTATGAGGCGCTGGTGCTGGAAGGGGCCGGCAGCCCGGCGGAAATTAACCTGCGCGACCGCGATATCGTCAATATGGGCATGGCCGAAATGGCGCAGTGCCCGGTGATCCTGGTGGCCGACATCGACCGCGGCGGGGTATTTGCCGCGATTTACGGCACGCTGGCGCTGCTGCAGCCCGAGGAGCGAGCGCGGGTGAAAGGCGTGATTATCAATAAATTCCGCGGCGATGTGGCGCTCCTGCGCTCGGGGATCGAGCAGATCGAGGCGTTGACCGGCGTGCCGGTGCTGGGCGTTATGCCGTGGCTTGAAGTTGACCTTGAGGATGAGGACGGCGTCGCGCTGCAGGCCGGGAAATACCACCGCACCGACCGGCGCGATATCGACATCGCCGTCGTTCACCTGCCGCATATCGCCAATTTTACCGACTTTAACGCCCTGGCGGCGCAGCCTGACGTCCGGGTGCGCTATGTCCGCGACCCGCAGGCGCTGGCCGACGCCGACCTGGTCATTCTCCCGGGCAGTAAAAATACCCTCGGCGATCTGTGCTGGCTGCGTGAAAGCGGCATGGCGCACGCGGTCGAGCAGGCCCGGCTGCGCAAGGTGCCGCTGCTGGGGATCTGCGGCGGCTATCAGATGCTCGGCGAAACCATTATCGATGAGGTGGAGTCTGGCCTTGGCACCCAGCCCGGACTGGGGGTGCTGAAGACCGTGACCCACTTCGCCCAGCGCAAAACCACCACTCAGGTGCAGGCGACCCTGGAGGCTAACCTCCCGGACTGGTTAGCCGACGCGGCGGGGCTGCGGGTCAGTGGCTACGAAATTCATATGGGCGAGACGCGCCGTGAGGCAGGCTGCGCGCCGCTGCTGCAGCTGCATAAAGCGGGACAGTCAGTGGCAGACGGCGCGGTCAGCGACGACGGCCTGGCGTTTGGCACCTATCTGCACGGCCTGTTCGACAACGATGCCTTTACCCGCGCGCTGCTCAACGGCCTGCGTCAGCGCAAAGGGCTGGCGCCGCTGGACAGCGCCCTTGAGTATGCCCGCTATAAAACCCGCCAGTTTGACCTGCTGGCCGATGCCATGCGCGAACATATCGCCATCGATCAAATTTACGCCATCATGCGCCAACATCAGGAGCCCCTATGCTGACTTTGGTTACCGGCGGCGCGCGCAGCGGCAAAAGCCGCCATGCCGAGGCGCTGATTGCCGATGCGCCGCAGGTTTTATATATCGCCACCTCGCAAATATTTGACGACGAGATGGCCGCAAGGATCCAGCATCATCGCGACGGCAGGCCCGCCCACTGGCGCACCGCCGAGCGCTGGCAGCAGCTTGATGAACTGATCACCCCGGATAGCGCCCCAGAGGAGGCGATTTTGCTGGAATGCATTACCACCATGGTCACCAACCTGCTGTTCGCGCTCGGCGGCGACAGCGACCCCGACGGCTGGGATTACGCCGCCATGGAGCGGGCTATTGATGACGAAATTGGCGTGCTGATTGCCGCCTGTCAGCGCTGCCCGGCGCACGTCGTGCTGGTGACCAACGAGGTGGGGATGGGCATTGTGCCGGAGAACCGCCTGGCGCGGCATTTTCGTGATATCGCCGGGCGGGTCAATCAGCGCCTGGCGGCCGCGGCGGATGCGGTCTGGCTGGTGGTCTCCGGCATCGGCGTCAAAATCAAATAACTCAATCGCTGGCCGACCGGGCCAGCCCTGGCAGGGATTCTGTATGCAAAGCGTAAACGAGGTACTGCGGGCGATCCCCGCGCCGGACGCCGACGCCATGGCGCGGGCACAGCAACACATCGACGGCTTACTCAAACCCCCCGGCAGCCTCGGGCGTCTGGAGGCGCTGGCGGTGCAGCTGGCGGGAATGCCCGGCCTGGGCGGCCAGCCGCAGGTGGCGAAAAAGGCCCTGCTGGTGATGTGCGCCGACCATGGGGTGTGGGACGAAGGGGTGGCGATTTCGCCGAAGGCGGTCACGGCCATCCAGGCCGCCAATATGACCCGCGGCACCACCGGCGTCTGCGTGCTCGCCGCCCAGGCCGGGGCGCAAGTGCACGTGATTGATGTCGGGATCGATAGCGAACCGCTGCCCGGCGTGGTGAATATGCGGGTGGCGCGGGGCTGCGGCAATATTGCCCGCGGCCCGGCCATGAGCCGCGAGCAGGGGCAGGAGCTGCTGCTGGAGGTGATGCGCTACACCCGCGCGCTGGCGCAGGAGGGCGTGACTCTGTTTGGCGTCGGCGAACTGGGGATGGCCAATACCACGCCGGCGGCGGCGATGGTCAGCGTCCTGACCGGCAGCGATGCGCAGGAGGTGGTCGGGATTGGCGCCAATTTGCCGCTGGCGAAGGTTGGCAACAAGGTGGAGGTCGTGCGGCGGGCTATCGCCCTTAATCAGCCCGACCCGAAGGATGGCCTCGACGTGCTGAGCAAAGTCGGTGGATTTGATCTGCTGGGGATGACCGGCGTCATGCTGGGGGCGGCGTCCTGCGGGCTGCCGGTGGTGCTGGATGGCTTTCTCTCTTACGCGGCGGCGCTGGCGGCGTGCCGGATAGCGCCGGCGGTAAAACCGTATCTGATCCCGTCCCACTATTCGGCGGAGAAGGGGGCGCGTATCGCGCTGGCGCACCTCGGACTCGAACCGTATCTCAATATGGGTATGCGGCTGGGGGAAGGCAGCGGCGCGGCGCTGGCGATGCCGATCGTCGAGGCGGCCTGTGCGATGTACCATCGCATGGGCATGCTGGCGGCCAGCAATATTGTGTTACCTAAGGGGTAAGCAGGAGATGGGGGCGGCAATGGCCGTTCCCGTTTTCGGCAGAGGTTTTGCCGGCGGCAGAAACAAAAAAACACCCTTGAGGGTGTTTATGATGTTGGTTGCGGGGGCCGGATTTGAACCGACGACCTTCGGGTTATGAGCCCGACGAGCTACCAGGCTGCTCCACCCCGCGTCACCGTACTGCTTCACGTTGTCAAATTTGATTGGTTGCGGGGGCCGGATTTGAACCGACGACCTTCGGGTTATGAGCCCGACGAGCTACCAGGCTGCTCCACCCCGCGTCACCGTACTGCTTCACGTTGTCAAATTTGATTGGTTGCGGGGGCCGGATTTGAACCGACGACCTTCGGGTTATGAGCCCGACGAGCTACCAGGCTGCTCCACCCCGCGTCCGTGGAAGCGCACTATACTCCGCTAGCGAGATGATGCAACCTTTTTTCGACCAAATCGACATTTTTGTAAGAATTGGCTTATAAAACGCCACGTTGTGGTGTTTTTTTACACAAATCTGTGCCATCGATGAGATCGCGCATTTCAATAGCTCTGGCGCTTTGTTATCTTCAACACGCACTAAGGCTTCGCAGCAAAAGATGAGACACCATGAAAGGACGTTGGGCAAAATACGTAGCGACGGGGGCAATGCTGGCTATGCTCGCCGCCTGTTCCTCAAAACCGACCGACCGCGGTCAGCAATATAGCGATGGCAAGTTCACCCAGCCGTTTTCACTGGTAAACCAGCCGGATGCCGTCGGGGCGCCGATCAACGCCGGCGACTTCTCCGAGCAGATTAATCAAATTCGTAACGCCTCTCCGCGCCTCTATAACAGCCAGAGCAACGTCTATAACGCGCTGCAGGAGTGGCTGCGCGCCGGCGGCGACACCCGCACGCTGCGCCAGTTTGGCATCGACGCCTGGCAGATGCAGGGCGTCGACAACTATGGCAACGTCCAGTTTACCGGCTACTACACGCCGGTGGTGCAGGCGCGCCACACCCGTCAGGGCGAATTCCAGTACCCCATTTACCGGATGCCGCCGAAGCGCGGCAAGCTGCCGTCCCGCGCCAGCATTTATGCCGGCGCGCTGAGCGACAACTATGTGCTGGCGTACAGCAATTCGCTGATGGATAACTTCATCATGGACGTGCAGGGCAGCGGCTATATCGATTTTGGCGACGGTTCGCCGCTCAACTTCTTTAGCTATGCCGGGAAAAACGGCTGGCCCTATCGCAGCATCGGCAAAGTGCTGATCGACCGCGGGGAAGTGAAGAAAGAAGATATGTCGATGCAGGCGATCCGCGAGTGGGGTGAAAAGCACAGCGAAGCGGAAGTGCGCGAGCTGCTGGAGCAGAACCCGTCGTTCGTGTTCTTTAAACCACAGTCTTTCGCGCCGGTGAAAGGCGCCAGCGCCGTGCCGCTGATCGGCCGCGCCTCGGTGGCCTCCGACCGGTCGATTATTCCGCCGGGAACCACCTTGCTGGCCGAGGTACCTCTGCTGGATAATAACGGCAAGTTTAACGGCCAGTACGAACTGCGTCTGATGGTCGCCCTCGACGTTGGTGGGGCCATCAAAGGCCAGCATTTCGACATCTATCAGGGCATTGGGCCTGACGCTGGCCACCGTGCCGGCTGGTATAACCACTACGGCCGCGTATGGGTGCTGAAAAACGCGCCAGGCGCGGGAAATGTTTTTAGCGGCTAACACCCCTGGCCGTGCCTGTTGACCAGGGCGCCCGGATGACGCCGTTTGCGGCGGCCTCCGGGCGCTGTCATTTTGTTCTGAGGTCCTATGTCTGTTGTAATCAGCGATGCCTGGCGCCAGCGTTTTGGCGGTACGGCACGTTTATATGGTGAAAAAGCGCTGCAATGTTTTGCCGACGCCCACGTCTGCGTGGTCGGGATCGGCGGGGTCGGCTCGTGGGCGGCGGAAGCGCTGGCGCGGACCGGCATCGGGGCGATCACCCTTATCGATATGGACGATGTCTGCGTTACCAATACCAACCGCCAGATCCACGCCCTCAGCGGCAACGTCGGTCTGGCGAAAGCGGAGGTGATGGCGGAACGTATTCGCCTGATCAACCCGGAGTGTCGGGTGACGGTGGTGGATGATTTCGTAACCCCGGAAAACGTGGCCGAATACCTTGGCGCCGGCTTCAGCTATGTCATCGATGCCATCGATAGCGTCCGGCCAAAAGCGGCGCTTATCGCCTGGTGCCGCCGCTACAAAGTGCCGCTGGTCACCACCGGCGGGGCGGGCGGCCAGATTGACCCAACGCAGATCCAGGTCGCTGACCTGGCGAAGACCATCCAGGATCCGCTGGCGGCTAAACTGCGCGAGCGGCTGAAAAGCCAGTTTGGGGTGGTGAAAAACAGTAAAGGCAAGCTCGGCGTGGACTGCGTATTCTCTACGGAAGCGCTGGTCTACCCGCAGGCGGACGGCAGTGTCTGCGCGATGAAGAGCACGGCGGAAGGACCGAAGCGGATGGACTGCGCTGCCGGCTTTGGTGCGGCGACGATGGTGACCGCGACCTTCGGGTTTGTCGCGGTGTCGCATGCCTTGAAGAAGATGCTGGCGAAAGCGCAGCGCGACGCTGCGGCTTCCGGGAAGTAGTTCGGCGGGTAAGCGAAAGCTTGAGATTAGCGCTCGCGGGCGGCGGCGAGCACCGCCTCGCTCAGGGCGCTGAGGCCCTGGCTGCGCGAGGCGCTGAGCTGGCCGCGCAGCCCCAGCTCGTCGAACAGCGCCAGCGGATCCTGCGCCAGGATCCCGGCGCGGGTTTTTCCTTCCACGGCAGTTAAAAGTACCGCCAGCAGACCGCGCACAATCCTTCCTTCGCTGTCGCCAAAGAAGTGCAGCCTGCCCTCGGCGTCCTCCTCATAGCCCAGCCAGACGCGGTTCTCACACCCGGCAATCTCATGGGCCTGCGCTTTGCGCTCATCGGTCAGCGTCGGCAGCTTTTTGCCCAATAAAATCAGCTGCCGATATTTATCCTCCCACTGGTTCAGCGGGGCGAAGGTCTGGCGCAGCGTGGCGTCGGTAATGGTCGTGCCGAAGGGGTGCAGGGTCGTCATTAATCCACCAAAATTTCCAGGGCGCGATCCACCGCGTGGACCAGCGCTGCAACATCGTCTTGGGTATTGTAGGGGGCGAAAGAGGCCCGCAGCGTGCCGCTGACTCCTAAAGCCGCCAGCAGCGGCTGGGCGCAGTGCTGCCCGGCGCGCAGGGCAATGCCGGACTCGGCCAGCAGCGTCACCAGATCGCTGTGATGAATACCGTCGAACTCAAAGGCGAGCAGGCTTGACTGCTGGCAGCGGAAAGAGCGGAAGCCCGGCCGTTTCGCCAGCGCCTCTTCCGCCAGGCTCGCCAGGCTGCGGCTCCAGTTTTCCGCCTGGCCGATATCGCTCTGCGCCAGCCACTCCAGCGCGGCGCTGAGGCCGATAACCCCGGCGACATTGGGCGTACCGGCCTCAAGGCCATAGGGCGCCGGCTGCGGCGTAAAGCCGTCAAAGCTGACCTCGGCGATCATCTTCCCGCCGCCGAGCCAGGGCGACATCGCCGCCAGCAGTTCGCTTTTGCCGTACAGGGCGCCGATCCCGGTCGGGCCATACAGCTTATGGCCGGAAAAGGCGTAAAAATCGATATCCAGCGCCTGCACGTCCGCGGGGAAATGCACCGCCCCCTGCGCGCCGTCGACCATCACCACCATCCCGGCGGCGTGAGCAAGGCGGATGGCCTGAGCCAGGTCCGGGCAGCCGCCGGTGACGTTGGACATCTGGCCGATGGCCAGCACCCGGCTGCGCGGGGTGATGAGCGCGCTGAGGCTGGCGATATCCGGCAGGCGGTCGGCGCCGAGCGGCAGCTTGACCACTCTGGCGCCGGTTTGCCCGGCCACCATCAGCCAGGGCACGAGGTTAGCATGATGCTCGGCTTCGCTAACGAGAATTTCATCGCCAGGCTGCAGGCGCGGCCGGACGTAGCTCTGCGCCACCATATTGATGGCCTCGGTGGTCCCCCGCGTCCAGACGATATCTTTGCCGGAGGGGGCGTTCAGCCACGCCGCCACGCGCTCGCGGGCCGCCTCATAGCGCTCGGTCAGCCGCTGGGCGGCGGCGAATTGACTGCGGTGGACGTTGCCGGCGCTCAGGCGATAAAACTGGTCGCTGGCGTCGATCACCGCCTGCGGTTTGAGCGCCGTCGCCGCGCTGTCGAGATAGACGCCGGCATCGGCCAGAGCCGGAAACTGCGCGCGAAAGTGCGCAGGGTTGAATGCGTTCATGGAATTCCTCGTATCAATACCGCGATCGTCGCGCAATTTGTCGGGCGTGACAAGGCCTCTGCGCTCTGTGGAATTGTCCGAATGTGACTCCACGTGGGTCAAAGAGGGTTATGCTGAAAAGTGTTGGGTTTGTGTTTTAACCTATTACTTAACGAGTCACGAATAGTATAAATAGCCGTAAGGAGAGAAAAATGAAAATGACTAAGGCCGCTGCGATTATCTCTGCCTGTATGCTGACTTTAGGCCTGAGCGCCTGTTCCTCTAACTATGTGATGCATACCAATGATGGGCGGACCATCGTTACCGACGGGAAACCGCAAACCGATAATGATACTGGCATGATCTCGTATAAGGACGCGTGGGGCAACAAACAGCAGATCAATCGCTCTGACGTGAAACAGCTGGGTGAGCTGGACGAGTAAGGCAGTAAAAAGGCAAAAAAAAGCACCGCGCGTTGCGGTGCTACATTAAATCACTATGGACAGACAGGGTAAATGTACAGGAAGTGAAAAGGGGTAGCCTTGCTACCGGGGTCTGCAAAGACAGACCAATTGCAAACACAACAACACAACATCACAACCGTAAGCCAAAAGCTTGATGGAACACGCATTCCAAAAAAAGCTTCTCGTTCCGGCTCAGGAAGTGCCGCCACTATAGGTATTTGCTGGTAGAACCTCAACGGACAATTTATAATGGCTCAGATAAAAAAAACTAATAGGTTAACCATTGTTTCCTATTTGTTAAATTGAGTTAACATCTAAGCCAGAATAACCATGTCGAAGCGATTACCTCCTCTGAATGCATTACGTGTTTTTGATGCAGCCGCACGCCATCTCAGCTTCACTCGGGCAGCCGATGAGCTTTTTGTGACGCAGGCCGCAGTCAGCCACCAAATCAAGTCTCTCGAGGATTTTCTGGGCCTTAAGCTGTTCCGTCGGCGCAATCGTTCGCTGCTGTTAACGGAAGAAGGGCAGAGCTATTTTCAGGATATTAAAGAGATTTTTTCGCAACTGACGGAAGCGACGCGTAAACTGCAGGCGCGCAGCGCCAAAGGGGCATTAACGGTCAGTTTATTGCCAAGTTTCGCCATCCAGTGGCTGGTGCCGAGACTGACAAGCTTTAACTCAGCTTATCCGGGAATCGACGTCAGGATCCAGGCGGTGGACCGTCAGGAGGATAAGCTGGCGGACGATGTCGATGTGGCGATTTTTTACGGTCGCGGCAACTGGCCGGGCCTGCGTGTGGAAAAACTGTACGCCGAGTATCTGCTGCCGGTCTGTTCCCCGCTGCTGCTCACCGGCGATAAAGCATTGAAAACGCCTGCCGATCTGGCGCAACATACGCTGCTTCACGATGCGTCCCGCCGCGACTGGCAAACTTATACCCGCCAGCTTGGTCTAAGCCATATTAATGTGCAGCAGGGGCCGATTTTCAGCCACAGCGCGATGGTGCTGCAGGCGGCCATTCACGGGCAGGGCGTGGCGCTGGCCAACAATGTCATGGCGCAGTCCGAAATTGAAGCCGGTCGCCTGGTGTGTCCATTTAATGATGTTCTGGTCAGTAAGAATGCGTTTTACCTTGTTTGCCATGACAGTCAGGCAGAACTGGGTAAAATAGCCGCTTTCCGGCAGTGGATTCTGGCGAAAGCGGCAAGTGAACAAGAAAAATTCCGCTTTCGTTATGAACAATAATTACTTGTAGGGTAACAACATGACCAGCCGTTTTATGCTGATATTCGCCGCGATTAGCGGCTTTATCTTTGTGGCTCTGGGTGCCTTCGGCGCGCATGTCTTAAGTCAATCGCTCGGCGCGGCGGAGATGGCCTGGATCCATACCGGCCTGGAGTATCAGGCCTTCCATACCCTGGCGATTTTTGGTCTGGCGGTGGCGATGCAGCGTCGGATCAGTATCTGGTTCTACTGGAGTAGCGTGTTTCTGGCGTTAGGGACCGTGCTGTTCAGCGGCAGCCTCTACTGCCTGGCGCTCTCTCATTTACGCCTGTGGGCGTTCGTGACCCCGGTGGGCGGCGTGAGCTTCCTCGCCGGCTGGGTGTTAATGTTAATTGGTGCAATTCGTCTGAAACGTAAGGGCGTTGTTCATGAATAAGGTTGTCCTCTATTGTCGCCCTGGGTTTGAGAAAGAGTGCGCAGCAGAAATTACCGATAAGGCAGCCCGCCTCGAGGTGTTTGGTTTTGCCCGGGTCAAAGAAGACTCTGGCTATGTGATTTTTGAAGGCTATCAGCAGGATGATGGCGAGAAGCTGGTGCGTGATCTGCCGTTCAGCTCGCTGATCTTCGCCCGCCAGATGTTTGTGGTGGGCGAACTGCTGCGCGACCTGCCGCCGGAGGATCGCATTACGCCGATCGTCGGCATGCTGCAGGGCGTGGTGGAGAAGGGCGGCGATCTGCGCGTCGAGGTGGCGGACACCAACGAAAGCAAAGAGCTGATGAAGTTCTGCCGCAAGTTTACCGTGCCGCTGCGCGCGGCGCTGCGCGAAGCGGGCGTCCTGACCAGCTATGAAACGCCGAAGCGTCCGGTGGTGCATGTGTTCTTTATCGCCCCGGGCTGCTGCTATACCGGCTACTCGTACAGTAACAATAACTCGCCGTTCTATATGGGCATTCCGCGGCTGAAGTTTCCGTCCGACGCGCCGAGCCGCTCCACCCTCAAGCTGGAAGAGGCGTTCCACGTTTTTATTCCGGCGGACGAGTGGGACGAGCGCCTGGCGAACGGCATGTATGCCGTCGACCTCGGCGCCTGCCCGGGCGGCTGGACCTATCAGCTGGTGAAACGCAACATGTGGGTCTCTTCGGTCGATAACGGCCCGATGGCCCAGAGCCTGATGGATACCGGCCAGGTGACCTGGCTGCGTGAAGACGGTTTCCGCTATCGTCCTAACCGCAATAACATCTCGTGGATGGTCTGCGATATGGTGGAAAAGCCAGCGAAAGTGGCGGCGCTGATGGCGCAGTGGCTGGTCAACGGCTGGTGCCGGGAGACCATCTTCAACCTCAAGCTGCCGATGAAAAAGCGCTATGAAGAGGTGTCGCAGAATCTGGCCTACATTCAGGCCCAACTGGACGAGCACGGCGTTAACGCCCAGATCCAGGCGCGTCAGCTGTATCACGATCGTGAAGAGGTGACCGTTCACGTGCGTCGCCTGTGGGCCGCCGTTGGCGGACGTCGCGACGAGCGTTAATCACTCACCCTGAGGCCAGAGACGCGCATGTCCTCTGGCCTTCGCCGCATGCTTAAGGCTGCGGCGCATCCGACACAATATGCGTCACCTCATCCAGATGACCAATCCTCGCTTCGCCGGAGCGGTTGAACTTGCTTTTGTCGATCAGCAGCAGCGACTGCGCCGCCCGCTTAAGCAGGATCGATTTGAAGTCGGCATTGAAGGCATTGGAGTCCCACAGCGCGCCCTGCGGGTCGATGCCTTCGCAGGAAAAAATAAACAGATCGATCTCCAGCGATTTCAGCTGGGAAATCAGCGCCGGGTTAACGTAGCAGCCATATTTCCGCTGCAGAGTACCGCCGGAGCAGGTGAGCATGATCTGGTCGCGTTTAGCCAGCTCCTGACAGATGGGCTGGCTGTTGGTAAAGACGTGCAGCGGGCGGTCCGGCAGCTGGCGGGCGAGATACCAGCAGGTGGAGCTGGCATCGAGGGCGATGACCATCCCTTCGTCAATCCAGGCCAGCGCTTCGCGGGCGATATCGGCTTTATGCGCGTAATGGCTTTTCAGCCGCATGTGAAAAGGGTCGCCGCTGTCCTGGCTGCGCTGGTGGATCACTTTAGCCCGGCCGTGGTTGCGCAGCACTTTGCCCTGCGCCTGCAGCTCGCTGAGATCGCGGCGAATGGTTTCCCTGCTGACGTTGAGCTGTTTTGACAACGTTTCGGTGGTCAGGCTGCTGTGGTTGATCAGGAGATCGACGATCGCCTGCTGGCGGGCCGCTTTCATTTATTCTCACCCCATCATTGATTGAGCGTCTGCATCAGGCAGACGCTCCGGCATGAGATTACGGCGTGACTCCTTTTTTTAAAAGGATATTTCCGTACTTAGCGCACTCTCCTGTGATAACGATCGCAAAGGCTTTTTGCGCCCGGTCGTAGAAGGCAAAGCGGTCAATCCGCACGATATCCGGGCAGGGGACCTGCGCCGAAAGCGCCTGCCGATAGCGCTGTTCCACCGTCGGGTCGAGCGCATCGCCTTCGACGGCGGCCATCATCACCAGCGGCGGCGCATAGCTGTCTAACTCGAACAACGGGATAATCGCCTGCAGCAGATCGCTGACCCGCAGGCCGTCGGCCCGAATCACCTGCGGACCCATGCTGTGCGCCGGGAAGTGGGCATCGGAAAAAATAATTTCATCCCCATGGCCCATTTCGGCCAGCACTTTCAGCAGTTCTGGCGATATCAGCGGGGAAATGGTTTTGAGCATCTCAGGCTTCCTCTGTTAATTCAGGTTCAGTTTGCGGCCAAAAATAGCGGTAGCGGTACGCGACCTGCGCTCTGGCCTGTTCCGGGGAAGAGAACTCGCCCACGCCATACCAGCCAAACATCGCCGCGCCGGCCACCGTGGTTTCGGCATCGTCGAGAACTTTGATCGGTATTCCCAGCCGGTCAGCCTTGATCTGGTTCCACAGCGCGTTGCGGCTGCCGCCGCCGACCAGCAGCAGTTCTTGCGCCCGGAAGCGGCCGATGTTTTCCAGGGTTTGCAGATGCTTCGCCAGCTGGTCGCTTAACCCCTCCAGCGCGGCGCGGTAAAAATGGCCGCGGGTGGTGTTGAGCGTGACGCCCTGCCAGCCGGCGTGCTGGCTGGCGAGCAGGTCGCACTGCATTCTGACGCCCTGGGCACCGGGCGGGATCGCCTGCGCTTCGTCAATCAGCGTTTGCCACGGCGTGTCAGTGTTCCACAGTAGCTTGCGCACCCACTCGAGCACGCCGGAGGCCAGCCACTGCATCCCCGGGTTATAGCGTCCCGGCTGGCTGTCCAGCTCGCAAGTGGAGCCGCTGTAGTCGCAGAGCAGCGAGGTGTCGACCTGCGCGCTGCGCACCATCAGGATCTCCCAGGTCCCTGAGGAGAGCACCGGCTCATCCTGCCCGGCGCCGGCGCCAAACAGGGCGAACTGGGTGTCGTGCCCGGCCGAGATAACCGGGACCCCGACGGGAAGGCCCAGCAGCGCAGCGGCCTCCGGCAGCAGGGCGCCGATCGGCTGGCCTGCTTCAACCAGCTGCGGGAACAGGCGGCGCGGCAGGCCGGTCGCCTGCAGGATCGGCGCGCTGAAATCGCGCTGCCGGAGATCGAGCATCTGGCTGGTGCCCGCCATGGTGAGGTCGGTGGTGAACTCCCCGGTCAGCCGATGGTTGATCAGCGACGAAATAAACAGCCAGGCATGGGCCTGCGCCAGCAGCTGCGGGTGGTTCTCTTTCAGCCAGATCAGCTTATACAGGGTGTTGAATGCAAAGGCGCCGACGCCGGCGATTTGCTGCAGCTGGCGCGCGGACATATACCGGCTGATGGTGTCCATTACCGCCGCGGTGCGCGGGCATTTCCAGCTGATTATCGGATACAGCAGCGCACCCTGCTCATCCACCAGCGCGCCATCGACGCCAAAGGTCGTGACGGTGATGCCGCGCACCGTGCAGGAGGCCAGCTGGTCATGGATCTGCCGACAGCAGTCGGCAAAGCGCTGCATAATGGCCTCCAGCGACCACTGGTGCCAGTCGCTTTTTTCCGCCGCAATGTCGCTGGCGTTCGCCGTTGCGGCGCGGGCGATAATGTTCCCCTGTCGGTCAACGGCCATCGCCCGCACGTTCGTGGCGCCGCAGTCGAGGACCAGGATTACGTCTTGCTTCATAGTGACTCCCGAAACAACATTGCCGAATGGCGCGGCGCTTATCCGGCCTACAAACAGCGCGCGTCTGTAGGCCCGGTAAGCCTGCGCCTCCGGGCGAAACCAACCTGTTAACGCTTATACAGCGGCCCGTAGTTCTGGCAGGCGCGGTAGTCCTGGCCTTCGATGTCCATACCGTGCGCGGCCCAGGCGGAGGGGCGGTAGATTTTCGCCGCTTCCACGTTGTGCATGCAGACCGGAATACGCAGCATGGCGGCGAGGGTAATGAAATCCGCGCCGACATGGCCGATGGTCAGCACGCCGTGGTTGGCGCCCCAGTTAGCCATGACCGAGTACACATCGCTGAACGGGCCTTTGCCGGTCAGGCGCGGGGCAAACCAGGTGGTGGGCCAGGTGGAGTTGGTGCGGGCGTCGAGCTGGTCGTGCATCGCTTTGGGCAGCGCCACGCTCCAGCCTTCGGCGATTTGCAGTACCGGTCCCAGGCCTTTGATGATGTTCACCCGGGTCATGGTGAACGGCACGCCGCCTTCGGTCAGGAAGCGGGAAGAGAAGCCGCCGCCGCGGAAGTATTCATGGATCGCCGGGCACCATTCGGTGGCCGCGAGGCAGGCATCCGCCTCGTTCTGCTCAATCTCCCAGTGAGGTTTCATCGTTGGGTTGCCCTGCGCGTCGCGCTGCTGGCAGGAGCCGTCCAGCGCCGCGGAGCCGGAGTTAATCAGGTGAATGATGCCGTGCTCCGCCCGGCCGGTGAGCGGCTGCCCGGTGACGCGCTCTACGGCCTCCGGCGACCAGTAGGTGCGCACGTCGGCAAACACCTGGGCGGTGCCGGTGAGCTGGTGGCCCATCAGCATGGCCACGCCGTTGAGGCTGTCGTTTTCGGTGGCGACGACGAACGGCTCGCGCACGCCGTTCCAGTCAAAGGAGCTATTGAGCAGCGCTTCGGCGGTATCGCCATTGGGGTATTGATCGGTCCAGTGACGCTGGCCCTGGAAGCCGGCGGCGATGGCGTTGTAGCCCAGCGACTCCTCCACCAGCCCTTTTTCCGCCAGCTTCGCGTTGCCCTGCATCATGTCGCGGATGCACATCGCCATCAGCAGGCTCTCTTTCAGCACCGCGCGGCTCTGCGCCTCATTGCGCTTATACTGCTCGGCGTTCTGATCTTCGCCGTAGCGGAAATGTTTATCCGCCCACGCCAGCGCCATCTCCAGCTCGTTTTCATCATAGATTTTCTGATCGATTCGCCGGCGCAGCTCCGTCATGTCGACAGCCTGAACCTTCATCCCGAGCCAGGATTCAAAGAAGTTGTGGTCGACGATGGAGCCGGCGATGCCCATTGAGACGCCGCCCAGCGACAGATAACTTTTCCCTTTCATACTGGCGACCGCCAGGCCAGCGCGAGCGAAGCGCAACAATTTTTCTTCGACATCCGCCGGGATCGAGGTGTCATCGGCATCCTGCACATCATGCCCGTAGATGGAGAACGCCGGGATCCCTTTCTGGCTGTGGGCCGCCAGCGCCGCGGCCAGATAGACCGCTCCCGGACGCTCGGTGCCGTTGAAGCCCCAGATGGCCTTCGGGCGCAGCGGATCCATATCGATGGTTTCGCTGCCGTAGCACCAGCAGGGGGTGACGGTGATGGTGACGCCAACGTTCTGGCTGCTGAATTTCTCTTCACAGGCGGCCGACTCGGCCATGCCGGCGATGCAGGTATCGGCGATCACGCACTCCACCCGGGCGCCGCAGGCATGGCGCAGCTTCTCACTGATAAGCGCGGCGGTGGCTTTCGCCATGTTCATGGTTTGCGCTTCCAGCGATTCGCGAACCCCCATGCGACGACCATCGATTACCGGGCGGATACCGATCTTCGGTAAGCTGATTTTTTTCATTACAGATCCCTCAGGTTATGCGGATAACAGGTTTAGTTCGTCGCCGCTTGCGAGCGGAAACGGGCAAAAATAAAGATGATGGCGAAGCACAGCGCCGGAACCAGTTCGGCGGTCGGGATATTGCCGGCGGCGTCGCTGACAAAGCCCATTACCGGGGTGACGATCCCGCCGCCGATGATGGTCATGACGATAAATGACGAGCCATATTTGGTGTCCTGGCCCAGGTGCTTAATCCCCAACGAGAAGATGGTCGGGTACTGAATGGACATAAAGGCGCTGCACAGGGTCAGGGCCAGCAGACCGACGTGGCCGCCGCTGAAGGCGGAGAGCAGACAGAGCAGCATGGCGATAAGCGCATAGACCGCCAGCACGTTATGCGGCGCGAAGCGGCGGATCAGCCAGGTGCCGGTGAAACGGCCAATAAAGAAACAGACCATGGTGCCGGTCAGGTAGTTGGCGGCGAAACCGGCCGTCATGCCCGGGATCTCTTCGACAGCGTAGCGAATCAGATAGCTCCAGCAGGCGGTTTGCGCACCGACATAGCAGAACTGAGCCAGTACCGCCCAGCGCCAGTGGCGGATGCGCATCAGGCGCGACAGCGAGGCGAGAAACGTGCTCTGCGCGCTGTCGCTGTGGTCATCGCTTTGCAGCGACGGGAAACGGGTACAGACGATCAGCAGGGCGACCAGCAGCACGATGGCCACGATAATCATATAGGGGGTTTGTACCGACAGGACCAGGCTGTGCTTCCAGGCGCCGAGCTGCTCTGGCGTCATTTTATCCAGCACCTCCTGCGGCTGATGCGGGACGTTGGACAAAATAAGGCTCTGGCCAAATACCACGGCAATAATGGCGCCAAATGAGTTAAAGGTCTGGGCCAGATTCAGGCGGAAGTGACCGCCGCTTTCCGGACCGAGGACGGTGACAAATGGGTTGGCCGCGGTTTCCAGACAGCCAAGCCCGGCGGCGATAATAAATAACCCAATCAGGAATAAGGTGTAATTCATTACTTCGGCGGCAGGCCAGAACAGCGCGGCGCCGCAAGCATATAAAAACAGACCCGTAAGAATGCCGGCTTTATAGCTGAATTTTTTCATCAGCATCCCGGCGGGGATGGGAATAATAAAATAGCCAAAATAAAAAGCCGACTGGATTAATCCGGCCTGAAAATTAGTCAGGGTAAAGGCCTGTTGAAACTGCGGTAATAAAATATCATTGAGATTATTGGCCACGGCCCACAGAAAAAAGAGGGAGCACAGCAGAGCAAAAGGAATAATGTAGCTCTTACTTTGCCCGCTCTCCATGGCGCGGTAACTTTGCGTTGGTATCGTTGTGTTTCCCATAGCGTCCTCATCAGTTCAGAAGCATTTACAACAGCATTCAGGGCGCAGTCTGGTGCTGCAGCAGACCGCAAAATTAAGTGAGCTCAGGTGACGCGCCGGTGAGTGAAATGAAAGTCACGGCGGAACTCATGGCTTCATTTTCAAATAAAAACCGCCTGTTAATATGATGAGGGTCACACTTAACGCTCTGTGGACCATTTTATGTGATAATTGTCACTTTAATTTTTCAAAATGACTGACCGTTTGAGGAAATAAATTCACAAAACCACAACGCCAATGACCGATTGAATATATATCGTGGAAAACGGGCAAATGTTACAGAAAAATAAAATGCCCGCTTGAAGAAATATTTTTAAGAACGGGCATTTTCAACATCCGCTTAACCAGTTACATCCCTTTTTTTATGATGGAATAATTGACGTGGTTCACAAAATATAGCGATGGAAATTCCCCTGCGATTATTCAGGCTGAAGATGGAGATCATTATTCAACCTATCCCACGGTCGCCAACAATAATTATGTTGCCCTGCCGTTGACGGATGATGAGTCGCTAAAAGAGGAAAACAATGGAAAGAAACAGACTGGCCCGGCAGATTATCGATACCTGCCTGGAAATGACCCGCCTGGGGTTAAATCAGGGGACCGCCGGCAATGTCAGCGTGCGCTATCAGGGGGGGATGCTGATCACGCCCACCGGCATCCCGTATGAAAAACTGACGGAAGACAAGATCGTCTTTATTGATGCCGACGGTCAGCATGAGCAGGGAAAACTGCCCTCCAGCGAATGGCGTTTCCATCAGGCGGCCTACCAGACGCGGCCCGATGCCCAGGCGGTAGTTCACAATCACGCAGTCCATTGTACGGCGGTGTCGATCCTCAACCGACCCATTCCGGCCATCCACTATATGATCGCCGCCGCCGGCGGGAATTCGATCCCCTGCGCGCCCTATGCCACCTTCGGCACCCGCGAACTGTCTGAGCATGTCGCGGTGGCGCTGAAGCACCGCAAAGCCACGCTGCTGCAGCATCATGGCCTGATCGCCTGCGAGGCCAGCCTGGAGAAAGCGCTCTGGCTGGCGCATGAAGTGGAAGTCCTGGCCCAGCTCTATCTCAGCACCCTGGCGATTACCGACCCGGTCCCCGTGCTGGATGACGAGGCGATCGCCATCGTGCTGGAGAAGTTTAAAACCTACGGATTACGCATTGAAGAGTGATGCCGCAACCCTAACAGGAGAGACGCGATGGCAAACCGAATGATCCTCAACGAAACGGCGTGGTTTGGCCGGGGGGCGATAAACGCATTAACCGATGAAGTGATGCGGCGCGGTTATCGCAAGGCATTGATCGTGACCGACAGGACCCTCGCGAAGTGCGGCGTGGCGGCAAAAGTCACTGACAAACTGGACGCCGCCGGGCTGGCATGGGACATGTTCAGCGACGTGATCCCGAACCCCACCATCGCCGTGGTTCAGCAGGGGTTGCAGGCCTTTCAGCGCAGCGGGGCGGATTACCTGATCGCCATCGGCGGCGGTTCGCCGCAGGATACCTGTAAGGCGATCGGTATTATTCAGCGTAACCCGGCGTTCGCCGATGTTCGCAGCCTGGAGGGGCTGTCGCCCACCCGTCAGCCCAGCGTGCCGATCTTCGCGGTGCCGACCACCGCGGGGACCGCGGCGGAGGTGACGATTAACTATGTCATCACCGATGAAGAACAGCGGCGCAAATTCGTCTGCGTCGACCCGCACGATATTCCGCAGGTGGCCTTTATCGATGCCGATATGATGGACGCCATGCCGCCGACGCTGAAGGCGGCCACCGGCGTGGACGCCCTGACGCACGCTATCGAAGGGTACCTCACTCGCGGCGCCTGGGCATTGACCGATGCGCTGCACCTCAAGGCCATCGAGATCATCGCCGGCGCGCTACGCGGCTCGGTTGCCGGCGACGCCGGAGCGGGGGAAGCTATGGCGCTCGGCCAGTATGTGGCGGGAATGGGATTTTCCAACGTCGGGCTTGGCCTGGTGCACGGCATGGCGCATCCGCTCGGCGCTTTTTACAACACGCCGCACGGCGTGGCGAATGCCATCCTGCTGCCGCACGTGATGCGCTTTAATGCTGAGGCGACCGGGGAAAAATATCGCGATATCGCCAGGGCGATGGGCGTCAAAGGGGAAGCGTTAAGCCTGAGCGCCGCGCGTCTGGCGGCGGTGGAGGCGGTGTGCCAGCTAAACCGCGATGTCGGTATTCCCGGCCATCTGCGCGAGGTGGATGTCAGGAAAGAGGATATTCCGGCGCTGGCCCAGGCGGCGCTGGCGGATGTGTGTACCGGCGGCAACCCGCGCGAGGCGAGCCTGGCCGATATCGTCGCGTTATATCAGGCGGCCTGGTGAGGGGCCGGCCCGGGGGAAGCAGGCGGTGCCGCCGCGCCGGCACCACGCTCGGGTAGGGTCAGCGCGTCAGCCGCAGCTGCTGCAGATTGCCATCCAGCTGTAGGTCGGTCTGCAGGCGGGCCACTTCCCGGCAGGTGAAGGCCATCTCCTGATGCGCTGCCAGCTTTTTGCGCCACTTTTCCGGGACCTCTGCCAGGCGGGCATACAGCCCCTCCAGGTCCTGAAACTCGTTCAGCAGCTGGGCGGCGCTTTTCGGGCCAATGCCCGCCACGCCCGGCACCTTCGAGCTGCTGATCCCCGCCAGCCCCCAGTAATCCGCCAGCTGCTCCGGGGTGACGCCGAACTCACTGGCGATGAAGGGGGCGTCCAGCCAGCGCTTCTGAAAGTAGTCGCGGATGCGGATGGTGGGCGACAGCAGCTGGCAGTAGCCTTTGTCGGTGGAGACAATGGTGGCCTGATGGCCCGCCTGGGCCACCTTCACCGCCAGGGTGGCGGCGAGATCGTCCGCTTCGCTGCCCGGCGAGGCCCAGCAGCGGATCCCCCGCTGTTCGAAGGCGGCCCGCAGCGCCGGCATCTCGGCGACCAGCGTATCCGGCATCGGCGCGCGGCCGGCTTTGTACTCCGGCAGGCGCTGGTGGCGCCAGCCGTGGGCGCGATCCTCATCATCAAACACCGCCACCGCGTGGGTGGGCTGACTGTGGACAATCAGCTGCTCCAGCGCATGCAGGCAGGTATCGACGCAGGGCGAACCCTGCACCGCGTGGATGCGGCGGATCAGATTTAACGCGTCGACGATTAACAGATGAACAGCCACAGATACCCCCTTATTCTCAGCGTCTTTAGGGTAACATCGCCATCGGATCGAGGCTATCTGCGCCTGAACAATCAGGAAGATAACGCGCAATTTTCGCTAACTGACCGCCATCAGCGAGCTGGCGACGCCGGGCACGGGCTCGCCGTACCACACCGCTTCCCGCACCGGGACCGGTTTGGTGATAAGCCCGAGGGCGTAAAAGCGATCGGCGATGGTCTGCTGGGCGCGGATCACCGACAGATCCATCGGCCTTGGGCGATGGCTACGGCGGGCGAGGGCGATGCGCAGCGACCGGGCGTCAATCCCCAGCTCTGCTGAGAGTAAGCGGGCCGCTTCGCCACGATGCGAGTCGATAAACTGCCCGGTGTGGGTCAGCTCCGTCAGCAGGCGGCGCATGATATCGCCGTGCTGAGCGAGATAGTCCCGTCGCGAGAGATAAAACTGATGGTTGTTGACCCGTCCTTCGCCGCTGGCGACCACCCGCAGCTCGCCGGTGTGTTCGGCGTCACTGAGCAGCGGATCCCACATCATCCAGGCGTCCACCGCCAGATAGTCGCTGGCGGTCAGCGGGTATTTCGGCGGGGTATAGACCACCCGCACGTCGTTCAGCCCCAGCCCGGCGTCCTCGAGGATCTGCAGCAGCAGCCAGTGGACATTCGACCCTTTATTGAGGGCGATGCGTTTTCCGCGCAGATCGCTGAGCTGGCGAATGTCGCTCTCCTGCGGGACGACCATCGCCACGCTGCGCGGCGCCGGCGGCTCCCACGCCACGTACATCAGTTCGCTGTTGCTGGCCTGGGCGAACACCGGCGGCGCTTCTCCGGTGGTGCCAAAGTCGATCTCGTTGCAGGCGAGGGCGTGAAGGAGCTGCGGTCCGGCGGGAAACTCGCTCCACAGCACGTTGACGCCGAGGCTGGCGAAGGCGGTCTCCAGACTCTGGCGGGCTTTCAGGATCCCGAGGCTGCCGAAGCGCTGGTAGCCAATGCGCAGCTCGCGATCGGCCCCGGTCGCGCTGGCGAACGCCCGCGGCGGCGCAGGCGGACGGCGGCGGCTTTTGATCAGTCCGAGGTTAGCGAGCTGGGTGCGTAAGGTATGCCGACTGATCCCTAACAGCGCGGCCGCCTGGCTCTGATTATCGTCGCAATGCGCCATGGCGTGGCGGATCAGCGCGCTGGTCACCCGCTGCCACAGCGGCTCGCCGGGAAGCGCCAGCTGGTGGCGAATAAAGTCGTCCAGTTCATGATCGCTCGCCGGCGACGGGGCGTCGTTGAGCGTCGCCAGGCGCAGCTGGGCGGGGCTAATCTCCTCTTCTTTACTGAGCAGCACCGCGTTGTGCAGGGTGTTTTCCAGCTCACGAATATTACCCGGCCACGCATAGTCCATCAGCCGGGCCAGCGACTCCGGCGCCAGACGCAGGGTTGGCCGGCCGAGGCGGCGGGCATAGAGCGATAAAAAGTGGTGAGCCAGCTGCGGGATATCCTGCCGACGCTGGCGCAGCGGCGGCAGCGGCACCACCGCGATATTCAGCCGATAGTAGAGATCTTCGCGAAAGCGGCGCTCGCGGATTGCCTGGGCCAGGTCGACGTGAGTGGCGGCAATTACCCGGACATTCACTTTAATCGCTTTGCGCGAGCCGACGCGGGTAATTTCGCGCTCCTGCAGCACCCGTAACAGCTTGACCTGCAGGGGCAGGCTTAATTCGCCGATCTCGTCCAGCAGCAGCGTCCCCCCTTCCGCGGCTTCAAACCAGCCGGGCTGTCCCTGCTGCGCGCCGGTGAAGGCGCCTTTCTCATGGCCGAACAGTTCGGCTTCGGCAAGGCTCTCGGTTAGCGCGCCGCAGTTAACGGCCAGAAACGGCTGCTGGCGGCGGGGACTGTGGTGATGGAGATAGCGCGCCACCACCTCCTTGCCGGTGCCGGTTTCGCCCACGATCAGCACGGTAGCCTCCGTCGGCGCGAGCTTGTCCAGCAGGCTCTGGAAAGCCTTCGATGCCGGGTCGATCAGCGCGGGCGCGGTGGAAGGGGATTCTGGGTTCAGCATAGCGGGCCTCCGGTCGTTGACCTCCTGAACTTATCCTGCGGCGGCGGCGGAAACCAGAGGGGGAAAGGCCGACGGCTGTTGCAAATGCGCCAGCGGATGCGCGGCGGCTGCGGGATTTGCAACAGCACGACGCGCGTGGGATGTTTTCAATCCCTTGATTTTAAAAATGTAATTTTTTATTCACCATTGGCATGATTATCGCTAACACTCATATAACCAAATTAAAACTTCTCTTCGATAAATATCGGATATGGTTATATAGGAAATAGATAATGACGCAGCAAGTTCCCGACAAGATCAATGTCTTCTGGTTCTTACCTACCCATGGCGATGGCCGCTATCTGGGCACCACCGAGGGTGGACGTCCGGTCGATTTACCTTATCTGCAGCAGGTGGCGCTGGCGGCCGACAGCCTGGGTTATTACGGCGTGCTGATCCCCACCGGTAAAAGCTGTGAAGATTCGTGGCTGGTGGCCTCGGCGCTGGCGCCGTTGACCCGCCGTCTGCGCTATCTGGTGGCGGTCAGACCGGGTCTGCAGCCGCCCACTCTGGCGGCGCGGATGGCGGCCACCCTCGACCGTTTATCGGAAGGACGGCTGCTGATCAATGTCGTCACCGGTGGCGACCCGGTGGAAAACAAAGGCGATGGCATCTTTCTCAGTCACAGCGAACGCTACCAGGTGACTCGCGAATTTCTCGACGTTTACTCCCGCCTGCTGCGCGGGGAGAAAGTGGACTATCACGGGGAGCATATTCATGTCGAGGGGGCGGAAGTGCTGTTTCCGCCGGTTCAGGAGAATGGCCCGCCGCTGTACTTCGGCGGCTCTTCTGAGGCGGCTATCGATGTGGCTGCCGAACAGATCGACAGTTATCTAACGTGGGGCGAACCGCCGGAACTGGTGGCGGAGAAGCTGGCGGTGGTGCGCGAGCGCGCCGCGGCCCGCGGACGCACCCTGCAATATGGCATCCGTCTGCACGTTATCGTGCGCGAAACGGAAGAGGAGGCGTGGGCCGCCGCCGACCGGCTGATCGCCCATCTTGACGACGACACCATCGCTCAGGCGCAAAAGATCTTCGCCCGTATGGACTCGGCTGGCCAGGCGCGGATGAGCGCCCTGCATCAGGGATCGCGCGACAATCTGCGTATTGCCCCTAATCTGTGGGCCGGCGTCGGGCTGGTGCGCGGCGGCGCGGGTACCGCGCTGGTGGGTAATCCGCAGCAGGTGGCGGAGCGCATCCGCGAATATCAGGCGCTCGGCATCAGCAATTTTATCTTTTCCGGCTACCCGCATCTGGAAGAGGCACACCGCTTCGCTGAGCTGGTGATGCCTCTGCTGCCGCTGGAGAACGCGGCCTCGTCGAAGGCGCGCAGCGTGAACACCGGTCCCTTTGGCGAAACCATCGGCGGCGATAAGCGCCCGGTGCGCCAGGCCAGCGCCAGCTGATGGCCAGGAGCGCGACTATGAGACAGCATACCGGAGGAGGGCGGCGATGAGTGCAGAACCGCTTATCGTGATTATCGGCGGCGGCTTTAGCGGCGCGGCGGTGGCGATTGAGCTTCTGCGCCTGGCGCCGAACGGGGTGCGCGTGACGCTGCTGGAGCCGCGTCAGACTCCCGGCGCCGGGGTAGCCTACTCCACCGCGGAGCCGACGCACCGGATTAACGTCCCGGCCGCCCGTATGCAACTGACCGGTGATGAAGAGGGCGCCTTCGATCGCTGGTACCGCCGTCAGCCTGCCTTTGCCGCCGATGCGCAGGCGCTGCGCCCGGACGGTTCCGTCTACCCTCAGCGCGGCCAGTTTGGTCGCTATGTGGCACAGCGTTTTTCCGACGCCGCGGCCGCCAGCGGCGGACGGCTGCGCCACCTGCGCGATCGGGCGTTCGCTTTTCATCAGGGGACGGTTAGCACTGAGGGCGGACTGCAGCTTAAGGCCGACCTGCTGGTGCTGGCGATCAGCCATCCACCGCCTTCGCTGCCGGCGCAGGCCGAAGCCTGGCGTCACCATCCGGCGCTGATTGCCAACCCGTGGCAGCCTGGCGCGCTCGACGCCATCGCCCCGCACGCCCGGGTGGCGGTGATGGGCACCGGATTAACCATGGCCGATACGGTCGCGACGCTGGACCGGTTGGGCCACCGCGGCAGTATCATCGCCTTTTCGCGCCACGGCCTGCTGTCGCGCGGTAACCTCAGCGGCGCGGGGGCAGCATGGCCCGGCGACTATCAGCAGGGCAACTTGCGCCAGCGCCTGCGCCAGATCCGCCTCGATGTGGCGTATGCGGCGCAGCAGGGCCTGAGCTGGCAGGTGGTGCTGGATGCGGTCCGCCAGCAGGGGCAGCGGATCTGGCAGGCGCTCAGCGTCGCCGATCGCCAGCGTTTTCTGCGCCATCTGCGCCATTACTGGGATGTCCACCGCTACCGCGTGGCGCCGCAGGTCGCCGAGGTGCTGGAGGCGCGCCAGCGCACGGGCAGTCTGCAGGTGCAGGCGGCCAGGCTACTGTCGATGAGCGCTGAAGGCGAGACGCTGCGTCTGACGCTGGCGCGGCGCGGCGGCGGCGTGCAAACCCTGAGCGTCGATCATCTGATCCTGACGACCGGACCCGCGCACCGTGCCCTAACCGACAGCCAGCCATTTTTACAGGACCTTGCCCGCCGCGGCCTTATTCGCGCTGATGCTCTCGGCATGGGCCTGGAGGTGGACAGCCGTTCCCGGGCAGTGGCTGATCCGCAGGTTGAGGCGCTGCCGGTGCTGGTGGCCGGTCCGGCCGCCCGCGGGCGTTTTGGCGAACTGATGGGCCTGCCGCAGGTAGCCGACCATGCCGCTGAGGTGGCGGCGCAAGCGTTACTCACGCTCGGGATCCCGCAGGACTCCCGATGTCCAGCGTACTGAATACCTCTCTTTCTTTTCCCTGATTCATTTTGCCGCGTGCGCCCCGGCGACGGGCCGCGCTATGGAGATTGCTATGTCATCACAACGTGAAATTCGTCTTAACGCTTTCGATATGAACTGCGTCGGCCATCAGTCGCCTGGCCTGTGGGCGCATCCCCGGGATCGCTCCTGGCAGTATAAAGATCTGGAGTACTGGGTGGATCTGGCGCGACTGCTGGAGCGCGGCAAGTTCGACGGGCTGTTTATCGCCGACGTGCTTGGCGTCTACGACGTGCTGAACGGCAGCGGCGACGCGGCGATCCGCCAGGCGACGCAGGTGCCGGTCAACGATCCGCTGGCCCTGATCACTCCGATGGCGCTGGTGACGGAGCATCTGGGCTTCGGTCTGACCGCCTCGCTGTCGTTTGAGCACCCTTACCCCTTCGCCCGTCGTCTGTCGACGCTCGACCATCTGACCAAAGGGCGGGTGGGCTGGAACATCGTCACCTCCTATCTGGAGAGCGGGGCGCGCAATATCGGCCAGCAAACTCAGACCGACCACGACACCCGCTATGACTATGCCGATGAGTATTTGCAGGTGATCTACAAACTGCTGGAGGGAAGCTGGGAGGACGGGGCGGTGCTGCGCGACAGAGAGCGCAAGATCTTCAGCGATCCGCGGAAAATCCATCCCATTAACCATCAGGGACAGTTCTTTTCCGTGCCTGGGATCCACCTCTGCGAGCCATCCCCGCAGCGCACACCGGTACTGTATCAGGCGGGAGCGTCCAGCCGCGGCAAACAGTTCGCCGCCGGCCATGCCGAATGCGTCTTCGTCGCTGCGCCGTCGAAAGTGCTGCTGAAGAAGACGGTGGCGGATATTCGCCGCCGGGCGGCTGAGGCCGGGCGCGATCCGCACAGCATTCTGATCTTCAATCTGCAGACGGTAATTGTTGGCGACACCGACCGCGAGGCGCAGGCGAAATGGCAGGAATATAAGCAGTACGTCAGTTATGAAGGCGCGCTGGCGCTGCTCTCCGGCTGGACGGGGATTGATTTCGGCCAGTATCAGCCGGATCAGGTGCTGAAGTATCTGCACACCAACGCCATTCAGTCGGCGGTGGAGGCCTTCTCCACTGCGGACCCGAACCGGCAGTGGACGGTGCAGGCCCTGGCCGACTGGGCCGGTATCGGCGGCTTCGGCCCGCTGGTGGTCGGCAGCGCGCAAACCGTGGCGGACGAACTGCAGTCCTGGGTCGAAGAGACGGATGTCGATGGCTTTAACCTTGCCTATGCCGTCACCCACGAAACCTTCCGCGACGTCGTCGAGCTGCTGGTGCCAGAGCTGCAAAAGCGCGGCGTCTTTAAGCAAGAGTACCGTGAGGGGACCCTGCGCGAAAAACTGTTCGGCGCCGGTCCGCGTCTGGCCGCGCCTCACCCGGGCGCCAGCTACCGACGCGATGCGCGCACGGCGGCATCGGTAGAGGAGAAGGTGACATGATCGCTATCGATGATCTGCATAAAAGCTACCGCACGGTGGATGGCCGGCTCAGCGCGGTGCTGAAAGGGCTATCGCTGCAGGTGCCTGAGCGCTCCATCACCGCGGTGGTGGGGCCGAGCGGCGCCGGTAAATCAACTCTCGCGCGCTGCATCAGCCTGCTGGAGCGCCCGGACAGCGGCAGCATTCGTATCAATGGCCTGGATCTGTCGGTGCTGTCCGGCGAGGCGCTGCGCCGGGAGAGGCGGGCGATTGGCACCGTTTTCCAGTCTTCGGCGCTGCTGAGCCGCAGGACCGCCTGGGAGAATGTCGCCCTGCCGCTGGCGTGGCTTGGCGTGGTGGAGCGCGATATCAAGGCGCGGGTCGGTGAGCTGCTGGAGAGCGTCGGCCTGAGCCACAAAGCGGATGCCTGGCCGGCCCAGCTCTCCGGCGGCCAGCGCCAGCGGATCGCCATTGCCCGCGCGCTGGCGCTGCGCCCGTCCGTTCTGCTGGCGGATGAAGCCACCTCCGGCCTCGATCCTCAGGCCACGGCCTCGGTGCTGACTCTGCTCAAGCGGCTGCGTGATGAGTACCAGTTGGCGATCGTCCTGATCACCCATGAAATGGACGCCGTGCGCTCGGCGGCGGATGCGGTGGCGGAGATCCGCGACGGGACGATCGTCCAGTACGGGCGGCTCGAAGATCTGCTGGCGCGTCCCGATTCCCTGCTCGGCCAGCAGCTGTTGCCGCTGACGCCGGCGGCAGCGGCCCACAGCGATTTGCTGCTGCGTCTGAGCTACCGCTGGGATGTGCCGGTGGCCACCGACTGGATCAGCCGCCTGAGCCAGCAGTGGGCGCTGCAGATCGATCTCCTTGGCGGCCACGTCGAGGTGATTAACGGTCGACTGGCCGGTCGTCTGCAGGTTGGAGTGCGCTTTCAGGGCGAACGCCTGTCGCCCGCGCGGCTGCAGGGCCTGCTGGCGCAGCTCGGCATGACGGCGGAGATCCTCGACAGCGCGCCGTTGCTCAGGGAGGCGGTATGAAACCGACAGTCATCAGCCAGGACACCCCCTGGAGCGAAATCCCTTCGCTGCTGCTTCCCGCCTATGGCGAAACCTGGCTAATGGTGGCCATTGTGATGCTGTTTGTCGTCACGCTGGGAGGGCTGGTGGGGGTGGTGCTATTTAACGCCTCGCCGCGGGGATTATTTCCGCACGCACTGCTGTACCGGCTGCTGAACTGGGTGGTCAACATGGGACGTTCGCTGCCGTTTCTGGTGCTGATGGCCGCTATTATCCCGTTCACTTACTGGCTGACCGGCACCACGATTGGCATCCCCGCCGCGGTGGTGCCGATGATCGCCGCCGGCGTCCCGTTCTTTGGCCGTCTGGTGGAGAACGCGCTGCGCGAGCTGCCGGCGGAGGTCACCGCGGTGGGCGTCGTCTGCGGTGGATCGCGCTGGCAAATCATTGCCAGCGCGCAGCTCAGTGAAGCATTGCCGGCGCTGGTGGCGGCGGTGACGCTAAACCTGGTCTCGATGATCGAGTATTCGGCCATCGCCGGGACCATCGGCGCCGGGGGCATCGGCTACCTGGCCGTGGTGTACGGCTATCAGCGCTTCGACAACCATATCATGATCGCGACGATCGTGGCCCTGATCGCCACGATCCAGGTGATTCAATTTTTGGGTGACCGCCTGGTCAACCGTTTACGCCACACGCAGGGGAACCTTGTATGACAACAGAGCAATTTGAGTTACGTAAAGCGCGGCGCTGGCCCTGGCTGGCGGCGCTGGCGGTGATTATCCTGCTCGCCATCGCTTTCTGGTGGTGGCGGGGACATACCCAAAGCCAGCAGGTGGTCTTCGGCAGCACGTTAAAAATTCACTATGAGCCGGCGATGGCCGGCGAGCAGCGGATTATTGAATATATTAATCAGCATATTGCGCCCGATTACGGCCTGAAGCTGGAGGCGGTGGGGGTGCAGGATCCGGTTCAGGCTGACCGCGCGGTAGCGGAAGGACAGTATGCCGGGACGATCTATCAGCATCAGTGGTGGCTTAAACAGGTGGTGGACGCCAACGGCTTTGCGCTGTCGACTACGGTGCCGGTGTTCCAGTGGGCGTTCGGCATCTATTCCGACCGCTACTCGTCGGTACAGGCGTTGCCCAACGGCGCGACCATCGTGGTGCCTGACGACGGCGCCAATCAGGGACAGGCTCTGTGGCTGCTGCAGCGCATTGGTTTGATCTCGCTTGACCCGGCGGTAGAGCCGCGCACGGCGAAGCTGAAAAATATTGTCGACAACCCGCATCAGTTTGTCTTTAAAGAGCTGGATCTGCTGACCATGCCGCGGGCGTTAAATTCGGTGGATGCCGCCATCGGCTATGTCTCGCAATTTGACGCCGGGAAAGTGCCGCGTGAGAAAGGCATTTTATTCCCGCCGGCGCCGCGCACCTTTGCTTCGCAATTAGTGATTGGTACGCCGTATTTATCGCAGGAAAATATCGTCAAATTAAAACAGGCCTTTTCTGACCCACGGATCCAGACGTGGTTAAAAACCACCAACGATCCGCTGGTAAAAGACGTATTAGTTCCGGTATCGGCGGAATAAGCGTCCTGCACGACGTCTCTTTTCGTTGTTATTTACTTCCTTTTAGGATGCGCGAAAGCGCGTCCTTTTTGTGCTGGTGATTTTAATTAACTTATTGATTATATTGATTTTTATAGTATGAATTGTTGTTTTGATTCTCGCCGCGCGAGGTTTATAACCGCTGATGACCTGCACAAAATAATAAGGTGAAAAAATGAGTACATTACCAGTGGATAATCCCGGTATCGCTTCGGTACCGGTCAGTAGCGTCGGGGATGTGGCGCGGCTAATTAATTCCGGCAGGGAACAGGCGAAATATGCGCGGATGATTGTCTTCCTCGCGCTGGGCGGCGTTTTTCTCGACGCGTATGACTTAACCACGCTCTCTTACGGTATTGATGACGTCGTGCGTGAATTTCAGCTCTCGCCGCTGCTGACCGGCCTTGTGACCTCCTCCATTATGGTCGGGACCATTGTCGGCAATATTATTGGCGGCTGGCTGACCGATAAATATGGTCGCTATTCGGTGTTTATGGCCGATATGTTCTTTTTCGTTATTTCGGCTATCGCCGCCGGGCTGGCGCCAAACGTCTGGGTGTTGATTGGCGCTCGCTTCCTGATGGGCATCGGCGTCGGCATCGACCTGCCGGTGGCGATGTCCTATCTGGCCGAGTTTTCCCGCTTTGCCGGCAAAGGCAACAAAGCGGCTCGCCTCGCGGCGTGGTGCCCGATGTGGTACGCCGCCTCAACCGTCTGCTTTCTTATTATCTTCGGTCTCTATTTCCTGTTGCCGCAGGAGCATCTTGACTGGCTGTGGCGCGCCTCCCTGCTGTTCGGCGCCGTGCCGGCGCTGCTGATTATCGCCGTCCGCAGCCGGTTCATGAACGAATCCCCGCTGTGGGCGGCGAACCAGGGCGATCTGACCTCTGCGGTGCGCATCTTACGCGACTCCTGGGGGATCCATGCCCATGAGATCCCGACGGCGAAACCGGCGCCGGCGCCGAAAGTGAGCTTTCGCGTGCTGTTCGAAAAACCCTACCGTGAGCGGACTATCGTCGCCGGGGTGATGAATATCTGTATCTCCTTCGAGTACACGGCGATTGCCTTTTTCCTGCCGTCAATTCTTGCCCAGTTTCTCGGGGCTGGCGTCTTCGAAACTATTTCGGCATCACTGGGGCTGAACGCCCTGTTTGCCTTTACCGGCGGGCTGCTTGGTATGCATCTGGCGTGGAAATACCCTTCGCGTCATGTGGCGATAGCCGGCTTTGCCCTGCAGTTTGTGGCGCTGATTGTGCTGGCGCTGGTGGGGCAACCGCACGCGACGGCAGGCATCGTACTGGCCATCGCGATGCTGGGACTGTGGCTGTTCGCCGAAGGATTTGGCCCGGGGGCGCAGCTGATGATCTACCCGGCGCTCTCCTATCCCACCGCCATTCGCGCCACCGGGGTCGGTTTCAGCCGGGCGCTTTCCGGGATCGGCAGCGCGCTGGCGCTGTTTATTCTGCCGCTGCTGCAGGCCTCGCTCGGCACGCAGATGTTCTGGGTGGTCTCGCTTGCCGCCATTATTCCCATTTTCTTCCTGCTGGCGGTCCGTCATGAACCGACACGAGAAGATATTGACGCAATTCATGAATAAGGAACCGACTATGATCTTGCTCTCCACTGGCACCGATTATGACGCGCTGGCGGCCGCCTTCCGCCCGATATTCACCCGCATCGCCCAGGGCGCCGCGGAGCGCGAACAGCAGCGCGTTCTGCCCGAGGAGCCGATCCGCTGGCTGAAAGAAGCGGGCTTCGGCACGCTGCGTATCCCGCGCGAGAAGGGCGGCTGGGGTGCTTCGCTGCCGCAGCTCAGCGCGCTGCTGATTGAGCTGGCGCAAGCGGATTCTAACCTGCCGCAGGCCCTGCGCGCGCACTTTGCTTTTGTGGAAGATCAGCTGAATCAGCCGGATTCCGCCGGGCGCGACCGCTGGTTTCGTCGCTTCCTTGACGGCGAGCTGGTGGGCAGCGGCTGGACGGAGATCGGCGCGGTTAAGCTGGGGGACGTGAACACTCGGGTGACGCCGGCAGAGGGCGGCTGGCGACTCGACGGCGAGAAGTTCTACAGCACCGGCGCGCTGTACGCCGACTGGATCGATGTGTTTGCCCGGCGCAGCGATACCGGTGGCGATGTGATTGCCCTGGTCAGCACCCAACAGCCCGGCGTGGCGCGGGAAGATGACTGGGATGGCTTTGGCCAGCGGCTGACCGGCAGCGGGACCACCCGCTTCACCGACGCCCGGGTGGAAACCGACCACGTCTACGACTTTGCCCAGCGCTTTCGCTATCAGACCGCCTTCTATCAGCATGTGCTGCTGGCGACCCTCGCGGGCATCGGCCTGGCGGTTGAGCGGGATGCCGCGCAGGGCGTCAAACACCGGTCCCGGATGTACAGCCACGGCAACGCCGCCGTACCGCGCGATGATGCCCAGGTTCTGCAGGTCGTTGGGCAGATTAGCAGCTGGGCATGGGCGACCCGGACCGCGGTCCTGCAGGCCGCGGAATCGCTGCAGCAGGCCTATGTGGCGCACGTCAGCGACGACGAAGCGCTGATCGCCCGGCGCAACCAGCTGGCGGAAGTGGAAGCGGCGCAGGCGCAGGTGATCGCCAGCGACTGGATCCCGCGGGCGGCGACGGAGCTGTTCAATGCCCTCGGGGCGTCGGATACGCGTACCCGTCTGGCGCTGGACCGTCACTGGCGCAATGCGCGGACGGTCGCCTCGCATAATCCGGTGATTTACAAGGCGCGCAATATCGGAAACTGGCTGGTGAACGGTGAGGCGCCGACCTTCATCTGGCAGATTGGCAATGGTGAGAAAACGGCGGGATAAGTCCGTCGGCGACGGGGGGCGCAATGCCTCCCGCCGCCGGGAAAACTAAGGTTTATCCAGCGACCAGGTGGCGCTGCGTACGTCGACTTTCACCGGCAGCAGGCCGATGCGCGTAAAGGTATCCGCCAGCGCCTGCTGTTCGTTATACACCGCCGGCGTCATGCGTTCAGCGCCGTAGGGCAGGCGGGCCAGGGTCTTCAGCCAGATGGCTTTATCCAGCCCGGTTGAGGTCGACAGGAGGCCGGCGGCCTCGTCCTGATGGCTGTTCGCCCACACACTGAGTTTACCCAGCTCATCCACCACCTGTTTTGCCGTCTCCGGGTAGGTATCCGCAAACTTACGGCTGGCGAGATAGAAGGTGTAGTGCGGCACCAGCCCCTCGGCGTTGCTTATTTGTCGGGCTTTCGCGTTGGTTTCCACTTCCGCGAGGAACGGATCCCAGATCACCCACGCATCAATCGCCCCGCGCTGGAAAGCGGCGCGGGCGTCCGCCGGCGGCAGATAGACCGGGGTGATGTCTTTATAGCTGAGGCCCGCTTTTTCCAGCGCGGCGACCAGCAGGTAGTTGACGTCGGACCCCTTGTTCAGCCCCACGCGCTTGCCCTTCAGATCGGCTACGCTGCGGATCGTCGACTGCTCCGGGACCACAATCGCTTCCGTTTTTGGGTTAGCGGGGGAGTGGGCAAGGTAGACCAGATCGGCTTGCGCCGCCTGGGCAAAGGCCGGCGGCGCATCGCCGGTGGCGGCCAGATCGATACTGCCGACGTTGAGCCCCTCCAGCATTTGCGGACCGGCGGGGAATTCGACCCAGCGGACGGCAATGCCCTGTTTTTTGAGGCTCTCATCCAGGGTGCCGCGATATTTCAGCAGCGCGAAGATGTTCGCCTTTTGATAGCCGATGTTGACGGTCTCCGGCGCTTTGGCCAGCGCGGAGGCGGAAAGGGCGGCGAGGACCAGCAGCCAGGCGGGGCGGAATCGGTTGGACATTGTCTGTTCTCCTTAGCGTTTTGCGTAAGGTAACAAACAGCGCTTATAACCATTAAATAACTAAATTTTAATTGATATAACAAAAGGTGGGTGAGAGGGCCCGCCGCGGCGACGCGTGGCGGGCCAGCAGGTTAATCGCAGGCGACAATCTTCATCGCCAGACCACCGCGGGAGGTTTCCCGGTACTTGGCGTTCATGTCTTTGCCGGTTTCGTACATGGTCTCAATGACTTTATCGAGGCAGACGCGCGGCTCGCTGGTCCGGCGCAGCGCCATTCGCGCGGCGTTGACCGCTTTCACGGCGGCGATAGCGTTGCGTTCGATGCAAGGCACCTGCACCTGGCCGGCGACCGGGTCGCAGGTCAGACCGAGGTTATGCTCCATGGCGATCTCTGCCGCGATGCACACCTGGCCCGGGCTACCGCCCAGCAGTTCCGCCAGACCGGCCGCCGCCATTGAGCAGGCGACGCCCACTTCACCCTGGCAACCCACTTCGGCGCCGGAGATCGAGGCGTTCATCTTATACAGCGAACCAATCGCGCTGGCCACCAGCATATAGCGGGCCAGGGAGTTGCTGTTCACCTTGCGGATAAACTTGTCGTAATAGGCCAGCACTGCCGGCACGATACCGCAGGCGCCGTTGGTCGGCGCGGTTACCACCCGGCCGCCGGCGGCGTTCTCTTCGTTCACCGCGAGGGCGAACATATTGATCCAGTCGACCACCGCCATCGGGTCGCTGTTGGTGGTGTCCTGGCTCACCAGCATGCGGCGCAGCGCGGCGGCCCGGCGCGGAACGCGCAGTTTGCCCGGCAGGACGCCTTCGGTGGTAATGCCGCGCTCAATCCCGGCGCTCATCACTTCCCACACCGCGGCGAAGTGTTGCTCCAGTGCCTCTTTACTGTGTAGCGCCAGTTCGTTCTGCATCATCAGACCGGAGAGCGACAGCCCGGTTTCGCGGCAGTGACGCTGCAGGTCGGCGGCGTTTTTATAGGGGTAAGGGACGGCCACCGGCGCGTCGGTGGTCTGGCCGAAGTGCGCTTCATCGACGATAAAGCCGCCGCCGATGGAGTAGTACGTCTGGCTGTAGAGCACCTGGTCGCCGGCCAGGGCGGTGATGCGCATGCCGTTCTCATGCAGCGACAGGTTGTCGGCATGGAAATTCATGCACTGATCGACCGGGAAGTCCACTTCGTGCTGGCCGTTGGCCAGCATCAGGCGACCGTGGGTGTTAACGTCCTGAATAAATCCCGGAATGGCGTCAATGTCGACGGTGTCCGGCAGGTTGCCGGCGAGCCCCATGATAATCGCGATATCGGTATGGTGGCCTTTACCGGTCAGGGAGAGGGAGCCGTAGACGTCGACGACGACTTTGCTCACCTCGGCCAGCAGGCCGCGCGCGATCAGGTCGTCAGTAAATTGTTTGCCCGCTTTCATCGGTCCAACGGTATGGGAGCTGGAAGGGCCAATGCCGATTTTAAAGATATCGAATACGCTGATCATATGTATTCCCGTGCTGTCGGAAAGCGCGCCGCCGTTCAGCGGCGCGGGGGGAGGTGTTGACTGAATTAGCTGAACAGCGAGTAGAAGATCGCGGAGATGGCAATCAGACCCATAATCACCACGAAGACGTTGCTGACGTGGCCGCTGTATTTACGCATCGCCGGCACTTTCTGAATCGCGTACATCGGCATCAGGAACAGGATCATCGCGATAATCGGGCCGCCGAGGGTCTCGATCATGCCGAGGATGCTCGGGTTCAGCGTCGCTACAATCCAGGTGGTAACCAGCATGAACAGCGCGGTCAGCTTGTTCAGTTTGTTGATTTCGATCGATTTGCCTTTACCGCGCAGGGACTTAATCACCATGCCATTAAAGCCTTCGCGGGCGCCAAGGTAGTGGCCGAGGAAGGATTTGGTGATGGCGATCATCGCGATGATCGGCGCCATCCAGGCAATGATTGGCGCGTTAAAGTGGTTCGCCAGGTAAGACAGAATCGAGATGTTCTGCTCTTTCGCCGCCGCCAGGTCTGCCGGAGAGAGGCTCAGGACGCAGCTGAAGACGAAGAACATCACGGTCAGCACCATCATGATGTGGGCGCGAGCCAGGATGCTGGAGCATTTTTTCTCGGCGCCTTCGCCGTACTCTTCACGCTTGGCAACCGCGAAGGAGGAGATGATCGGCGAGTGGTTGAAAGAGAAGACCATTACCGGGATCGCCAGCCACAGGGTCATCAGCAGGCCGTTGCCGGTGACGGAGGCGCCGCTCAGGGAGAGGGTCTCCAGCGCCGCGCCGTTCCACTGCGGGATCAGGTACAGCGCCAACACCATCAGGGCGATAACCAACGGGAACACCAGCACGCTCATCGCTTTTACAATCATCTGCTCACCGAAACGCACGATAGTCATCATGCCGACGATCAGGATCAGCGACAGAATAGCGCGCGGCGGCGGCGTCATGTGCAGCTGGTGCGCCATGAAGCTTTCGACGGTATTGGTGATCGCCACGCTGTAGACCAACAGGATTGGATAGATAGCGAAGAAGTAGAGCAGGGTAATCAGCTTACCTGCGCCTACGCCGAAGTGTTCTTCAACCACTTCAGTAATGTCTTCGCCCGGGTTTTTGCCGGAGAGCACGAAGCGGGTCATACCGCGGTGGGCGAAGAAGGTCATCGGGAAGGCCAGAATCGCCATGATAATCAGGGGGATCATGCCGCCGACGCCGGCGTTGATCGGCAGGAACAAGACGCCCGCGCCGATCGCTGTACCGTACAGGCCCAGCATCCACATGGTGTCGGTTTTACGCCATCCGCTGCGGGTTTCGCCCGAAACGATGGTGCTGGTTTGAGTGGTTTCCATCTGTATCTCCTGGAGGAATCAACAAAATCTAATGAACAAATACAATTGCGTAACACGAAATTCGTTTAATTACGGTTTTTTTAGAAATTTTCTCCGTAATAATTGGGCCGGAAAGATACATTTATATGGTTTATGCATCAGTGATCGCGATCTCAAATGCAATAATCCACTTTCAATGTGCGTATTTTTAGTCCAACAGCCTGTTTCTGGTGATCAGCCAGCGATTTGTGGCGCGCAGGCTACCATTTGCAGCATATGAGATAAAAGCGGGGCGGCGTAATAACGAGGGATTTACTGTAAAAAAGAGAAGTGGTCGACGTTTTTGCGCTTAAAACCATTTTTTGCAGTGATAATTGTCGCAGTTTTTACCAACGCAAACGATTGGCTATGTAAAAACAATTCAGGTGTTTGATTAGTCACAGAAAGGTTTTTGGCGCGTTTTGGAAGTCAGAGAAAGCGTGCCCGCCGGGGCAACAGGCGCTGCCCCGGCGGGACGGAAATCAGGCGATGATTTCGTAGCAGGGAATATAGGCGGTACCGCCAGGAAGCTTCATGCGGTGCTGGGCGACGAAGCCCTGCAGCAGATCGTCCATGCGGCGCATCATCTCCGGGTCGCCGTGCAGCTTGTATGGACCGTACTGCTCGATGGCCTGGATGCCCACCTCTTTGACGTTACCTGCGACAATGCCGGAGAAGGCGCGGCGCAGGTCGGCGGCCAGCACTTCCACCGGCTGGTCCGGGGAGAGTTTGAGGTTGGCCATGTTTTCATGGGTCGGATCAAACGGCATCTGCAGGTCCGGCGAGATACGAATCGACCAGTTGAAGCTGTAGGCGTCGTCGGTCTCGCGACGGCTCTCTTTCACCAGCGGCATCGCTTTTTTCATCTGCCGCGCCACTTCCGCCGGGTCGTCGATGATGATCCGGTAGTGGCGACGGGCGGATTCGCCCAGGGTATGGGTGATAAATTCGTCCAGCACGCGGAAGTAGTCAGCGCTCTCTTTCGGTCCGGTGAGGATCAGCGGCAGCACCTGCGCTTTGTTATCCGGATGCATCAGAATACCCAGCAGGTAGAGCAGTTCTTCGGCGGTGCCGACGCCGCCCGGGAAGATGATGATCCCGTGGGCGATGCGCACGAAGGCCTCCAGACGCTTTTCGATGTCCGGCATGATGATCAGTTCATTGACCAGCGGGTTTGGCGGTTCTGCGGCGATAATGGACGGTTCGGTCATGCCGATAAAGCGGCTGTCTTTGTAGCGCTGCTGCGCGTGGCCGACGGCGGCGCCTTTCATCGGCGCTTCCATCGCGCCAGGCCCGCAGCCGGTGCAGATATTCAGTTCCCGCAGTCCCAGCTGCGTACCGACGCGGCGGGCGTAGAGATATTCGTTTTCGTTGATCGAGTGGCCGCCCCAGCAGACGATCATGTTCGGCGCTTCGCCGACGTGTAGCGCGCGGGCGTTGCGCAGGATCGAGAACACCAGGTTGGTGATATGGACCGAACTTTCGAGATCGAGGTTCGGGAAGCGAACGGTATTGTGGATCTGGCCGTACACGAAGAGGATGTCGCGCAGTACGGCGAACAGGTTGGCCTGCAGGGAACGAATAATGCGCCCGTCAACGAAGGCGTCTTCCGGCGGGTTGATCAGTTCCAGCTTCACGCCGCGTTCGCGACGTAGCACGTTAATATCGAAATTTTCAAAACGGGACAGGAGCTCCTTGCTGTTATCGGTCAGGCTCCCCGAGTTGAGCACAGCAAGCGAGCAGTTGCGAAACAGTTGATACAGGTCGCTGCTGGCGGTGCGCTTAAGCATATCCACTTCCAGCTGCGACAGCATATCCATTGAACCAAGCGGGCTAACATGTGTAATCAAGTGAACTCCTTACAGGACGCTTATGGTCTTCCTGTGATTACAATAGCCCTGCGAGCGGCGTTTTCACAACCTTGCGCGCGCCTAAACGCACGCAAATTGTGAAAATGTTTATTATTGTCGGGCGAGGCGGCCGGTGGCAGGGGAAAAGTCGCCGTTGCTGCGCCAGGGGTTGATATCCAGACCACCGCGTCGCGTATAGCGGGCGTAAACGGAAAGCGATTCCGGCTGGCAGAAACGGAGAATATCGTTAAAGATGCGCTCGACGCATTGCTCATGGAATTCGTTATGGTGGCGGAACGAAACCAGATAGCGCAGGAGCTGCTCGCGGTCGATTTTCGCCCCACGATACTGGATCTGCACCGAGCCCCAGTCCGGCTGGTGGGTGATCAGGCAGTTGGACTTCAGCAGATGGCTGACCAGCGTCTCTTCCACGATTTTGCCGCTGGCGGCGCCCTGCAGGTAGTCGGCGCTGAACTGATAGTTATCGATCTCGATATCCTGATCGTCGATGCAGGCGCCGTGCAGGTGGGCAATCGGCTGGCCTTCCAGTTCATCCAGACGGTACAGCGACACCTTGACCTCGCCCTGCGCGCAGGCGCTCAGATCGCGGGTCAGCGTCTCTTCAACCTCCTGCCAGCTGGCGAAACGCGTCTGGTTGAAGCTGTTGAGATAGAGCTTAAAGCTTTTTGATTCCACCAGATTGACGGTGGTGTCGGGCAGTTCGACGTGGCCGACGGCCACCTGCGGCAGGCCTTTGCCGTTCAGCCAGGAGAGTTCGTAGAGCGTCCAGATATCGGCGCCGTGAAACGGCAGGTTGTCGGCATGCAGGCCAAGCGGGTCGCGGTTAAGGCTGCGCGGAACGCCCTGCAGCAGCGAGGCGTCATAGGTATCGCGGTAATCGGTTGATTTACCGAGCGTCAGGCCGGCCAGCGCCTGATGATTATCGTAAGAAGACATGTTTCACCATAGTAAAGCGGGTACACTATTACCCCAGTGTATCCTGTCTAACGTGAAGAGAGAAACCGGTGGACCATCAGACCGCAGAAGCGCTGCATGCTTTTACCCAACGTTATTGCGCCGCCTGGCAGCAGCAGCGCCACAGCCTGCCGCGCAGTGAAGAGCTTTACGGCGTTCCGTCGCCTTGCGTCGTCGACACCCAGGACGAGGCCGTTTTCTGGCAGCCGCAGCCGTTTTCGCTGGCGCAAAATATCAGTGCGGTTGAACGCGCCCTGGATATTGTGGTACAACAGCCGCTTCATTCTTATTATACCACTCAGTTTGCCGGCGATATGACCGGCCGGTTCGCCGGCGAAACGCTAACGCTGCTGCAGACCTGGAGTGAAGAGGATTTCCAGCGGGTGCAGGAAAACCTCATCGGGCACCTGGTGGTGCAGAAGCGGCTGAAGCTGGCGCCGACGCTGTTCATCGCTACCCTCGAGAGTGAACTGGATGTCATTTCCGTCTGTAATCTCAGCGGTGAAGTCGTCAAAGAGACCCTCGGCACCGCCAAACGCCTCACCCTTTCCCCCTCGCTTGCGGGTTTCCTCAACCAGCTTGAGCCGGTGCTGTAATCCAGTCTGCCTGGTCATTTGTGAGAGATCTCTTACAAAACCTGTAAGAGATCATCATCATTTAAGGCAAATTTAATCCAATCTTTTTTTGTTAAGTTATTGGTATTAAATTAGATCTTAATTTTTTCGTCCTTTTGAGTGGGGACTAATCTTAAGAGATTGTCTCAAGAAGGGTTGTAAGAAGAGGCAGAATCAGTGATCCTATGTCTGTCGACAGGAAGTCGCGAAATGAAGCGAACATCAGGATGATGGCGCTTCTGCAGGACCCGCCAGGATGGCGTTGCAAGGACAGGCTTCAGGATGAAGCAAGGATAACGCAGGATCGCGTAATGGACACCTCCAGGATGGAGAATGAGAGCCGCTCAGGATGAACGGTGGATCAGGAAGATCGGGACAAACTTAAGGATAAGTCATTTCACATCGGGGTGGTGTGAAAGCAGGATGCACGAGTTTATGGATGAACATGGTCAGGAGACCTCAGGAAAAGTTTTCAAGGACGAGCAGGGAGCACCAATGTAGCGGGAATGCTGCAAAACGAACCGGGAGCACTGTTTATACAGTGCTCCCTTTTTTTATTTCTCCTGCGGATTTGCTATCCTGCGCCCGGTTTTTAACTCATCGAGGTTTCCCCCATGACTCTTCACGATAGCGTGCGCGATCGCCTGCGCGCCATTGAAGCCCTGCTGCGCGAAACAGAGCACTGGCAGGAGACGGCGCCGGACAGCAGCGCCTTCGCCAGCGATAAGCCGTTTTGCCTGGATACCCTGGAGCCGCTGGAGTGGCTGCAGTGGGTCCTGATCCCGCGTATGCATCAGCTGCTGGAGAGCGGCCAGCCGCTGCCGCAAAATTTCGCCGTTGCGCCGTATTACGAAATGGCGCTGGATCAAGCCCACCCGGTTCGCGAATCCATGCTGGCGGAGCTGCTGCTGCTGGACGCGCTGTTTGCCGGTGAGCAGGCCTGATGCTGGAGATAATCTACCAGGACGACTGGCTGGTGGCGGTCAACAAACCGTCGGGCTGGCTGGTGCACCGCAGCTGGCTCGATCGCGATGAGAAAGTGGTGGTGATGCAGACCGTGCGCGACCAGATCGGTCAGCACGTTTTTACCGCCCATCGCCTCGACCGGCCCACCTCCGGCGTCCTGCTCATGGGACTGTCAAGCGAGGCGGGTCGGCTGCTGGCGCAGCAGTTCGAGCAGCATCAGATCCAGAAGCGCTACCATGCGATCGTCCGCGGCTGGCTGATGGAAGAGGCGCTGCTCGATTATCCGCTGGTGGAAGAGCTGGATAAAATCGCCGATAAGTTCGCCCGCGAAGATAAAGGCCCGCAGCCGGCGGTGACCCATTATCGTGGTCTGGCGACGGTAGAGATGCCGGTCGCTACCGGGCGTTATCCCACCACGCGCTACGGGCTGGTGGAACTGGAGCCGAAAACCGGCCGCAAGCACCAGCTGCGCCGCCATCTGGCCCACCTGCGTCATCCGATCCTTGGCGACAGCAAGCACGGCGATCTGCGGCAAAACCGCAGCGCCGCGGAGCATTTCGGCTGCCACCGCCTGATGCTGCACGCCAGCGAACTGTCGTTAAATCATCCCTTTACCGGTGAGCCGCTGACCCTGCGCGCCGGTTTTGACGACGTCTGGATGCGTGCGCTGTCGCAGTTTGGCTGGCGCGGGCTTCTCCCGCTAAATGAAAGGGTTGAGTTTGCCGACGACTGCGGTCAGGATGAAGAGAATAAGGACAATCCTGGGAGATAATAGCATGGCGGAAGTCGGAATTTTTGTCGGCACCATGTACGGCAACTCGCTGCTGGTTGCGGAAGAAGCAGAAGCGATCCTCAGCGGACTGGGACACAAGGCTACCGTGTATGAGGATCCGCAGGTCAACGACTGGGAATCCTATACGGGGAAGTATGTGCTGGTGGTCACCTCCACCACCGGGCAGGGCGATCTGCCGGACAGCATCGTCCCGCTGTATGAGGGCATCAAAGATATGTATCAACCTCACCTGCGTTACGGCATTATCGCGCTGGGCGACAGCACCTACGCCAACTTTTGCGGCGGCGGCCTGAAGTTCGATCAGCTACTGCAGGAGCAGGGCGCGAAGCGCATCAGCGAGATGCTGAAGATTGACGCCAGCGAAGATCCGGAGCCGGAGAGCGTCTCTAATCCATGGGTTGAGCAGTGGGCTACCCTGCTAGAATAAAAGCGCTGCCCTCTCCCTACGCAGAGGGCGCCCTTTCAAGCTGTCGCGGCCAGATACGCGGACGTCAAAATAGTAGCGCTTTCCAGGCGCCACGCCTTCAGGCAAATGCACAATATCCTTAGCAATATCATGGTTTAAGCTAGCCAGTTTCACCGCGTCAAGAGAGGTATTTCACACTCCGGCTCTTTTTGCTGCCCTTTTGACCACCCGCGGCGCTGGTTTTTCATTTCCGTGAACTTCCCCCATTCTTTCAGGCATACGCCATAAACCACCTGCAATAGCGGCGTAAAAACTGTGTAGATGCACGGTGAGCCGCGGTGTGCCTCTTCATATACTGCTCCAGCCAGTGACAAATGCAGTGCCAGATATAACGACAACTATCAAAACACGACCACGTCATTCTGATTACCCTACAGGTTGTGCTGTTCAGAATGAACGTAGCTAAACGCTATGATTCAGGAGTACAACAATGAGTTCATTAAGTCAGGCGGCGACGGCGGCTGAAAAGCGCACCAATGCCCGCTACTGGATAGTGGTGATGCTGTTTATCGTCACCTCTTTTAACTATGGCGACCGGGCGACGCTGTCGATCGCCGGTTCGGAAATGGCCAAAGATATCGGCCTGGATCCGGTGGGGATGGGGTATGTCTTCTCCGCGTTCTCATGGGCTTATGTCATCGGCCAGATCCCGGGCGGCTGGCTGCTCGACCGTTTCGGTTCGAAGCGCGTCTATTTCTGGTCGATCTTCATCTGGTCGATGTTTACCCTGCTGCAGGGCTTCGTCGACATCTTCAGCGGCTTTGGCATTATCGTCGCGCTGTTTACCCTGCGTTTCCTCGTTGGCCTGGCCGAATCGCCGTCGTTCCCTGGTAACAGCCGTATCGTGGCCGCCTGGTTCCCGGCGCAGGAGCGCGGCACGGCGGTGGCGATCTTCAACTCCGCTCAGTACTTTGCCACCGTTATCTTCGCGCCGATCATGGGCTGGCTGACGCATGAGGTGGGCTGGTCGCACGTCTTCTTCTTTATGGGCGGCCTGGGGATTGTGATTAGCTTTGTCTGGCTGAAAGTGATCCACGATCCGAACAACCATCCGGGAGTAAACAAGAAGGAACTGGAATATATCGCCGAAGGCGGCGCCCTGATCAACATGGATCAAAAGAGCAGCGCGCAGAAGGTGCCGTTCAGCGTCAAAATGGGCCAAATCAAGCAGCTGATCGGATCGCGGATGATGATCGGCATCTATATCGGTCAGTACTGCATTAACGCCCTGACCTATTTCTTTATTACCTGGTTCCCGGTTTACCTGGTGCAGGCGCGCGGCATGTCGATCCTCAAAGCGGGGTTTGTCGCCTCCGTTCCGGCGGTGTGCGGGTTCGTCGGCGGGGTGCTGGGCGGGGTGATCTCTGACTGGTTAATGCGCCGCACCGGCTCGCTGAACATTGCCCGCAAAACGCCGATAGTACTGGGGATGCTGCTCTCTATGACCATGCTGATGTGTAACTATGTCAACGTGGAGTGGATGGTGATTGGCTTTATGGCGATGGCCTTCTTCGGCAAAGGGATCGGCGCGCTTGGCTGGGCGGTGATGGCGGATACCGCGCCGAAAGAGATTAGCGGTCTTTCCGGCGGCCTGTTCAACATGTTCGGCAATATCTCCGGTATCGTCACCCCGATCGCTATCGGCTATATCGTCGGCACCACCGGCTCGTTCAACGGGGCGCTGGTTTACGTCGGCATCCATGCCCTGGTGGCAGTGCTGAGCTACCTGGTGCTGGTGGGCGACATCAAACGTATTGAACTGAAACCTGTAGCGGGACGTTAATCATGACTACCCAATCCAGCCCGATTATTACAGAGATGAAGGTCATTCCGGTGGCCGGACACGACAGCATGCTGCTGAACATCGGTGGGGCGCATAACGCCTGGTTTACCCGCAATATCGTGGTGTTGACCGATAACGCCGGCAACACCGGCGTGGGCGAAGCCCCTGGCGGTGAGGTTATCTACCAGACGCTGCTGGCGGCGATCCCGCAGGTGGTAGGTCAGGAGGTCGCCAGGCTGAATCGCGTGGTGCAGCAGGTACACAAAGGCAATCAGGCGGCGGATTTCGACGCCTTTGGCAAAGGGGCGTGGACCTTTGAACTGAAAGTCAACGCGGTAGCGGCGCTGGAGGCCGCGCTGCTCGATCTGCTCGGCAAAGTGCTCAATGTGCCGGTCTGCGAGCTGCTGGGGCCGGGCAAGCAGCGTGATGCCGTCACCGTGCTGGGCTACCTGTTCTATATCGGCGATCGGCAGAAAACCGACCTTGGTTATCTGGACCATACGCCGGGCGATCACGAATGGTATCGCCTGCGCCACCAGCAGGCGTTGAGCAGCGAAGCGGTGGTGCGCCTGGCGGAAGCCGCTCAGGATCGCTACGGTTTCAAAGACTTTAAGCTGAAGGGCGGCGTGCTGCCCGGCGAGCAGGAAATTGACACCGCCCGGGCGCTGAAAAAGCGCTTTCCGGATGCGCGCATCACCGTCGATCCTAACGGCGCCTGGCTGCTGGATGAGGCGATCGCCCTGTGCAAAGGGCTGCAGGATGTTCTGACCTACGCCGAAGATCCGTGCGGCGCCGAGCAGGGTTTTTCCGGCCGGGAGGTGATGGCCGAGTTCCGCCGCGCCACCGGGCTACCGGTCGCCACCAATATGATCGCCACTAACTGGCGCGAGATGGGTCATGCGGTGATGCTCAACGCCGTCGATATTCCGCTGGCGGACCCGCACTTCTGGACGCTCTCTGGCGCGGTACGAGTGGCGCAGCTGTGCGACGAATGGGGGCTGACCTGGGGCTGCCATTCCAACAACCATTTTGATATTTCCCTGGCGATGTTTACCCACGTCGGCGCCGCGGCGCCGGGTCAGCCCACCGCCATCGACACCCACTGGATCTGGCAGGAAGGCGAGGCGCGCCTGACCAAAAATCCGCTGCAGATTATTAACGGCAAGATTGCCGTGCCAGACGCGCCGGGACTCGGCGTGGAACTTGACTGGGAGCAGGTGCGCAAAGCCCATGAGGCCTATAAAGCGCTGCCGGGCGGCGCACGCAACGACGCGGGCCCGATGCAGTACCTGATCCCCGGCTGGACATTCGACCGCAAACGTCCCGTTTTCGGCCGCCACTAAATTACAAAAGGATGATGCTATGACGACTTTCTCTTCCACGCCCGTTGTCACCACCATGCAGGTGATCCCGGTTGCCGGCCATGACAGTATGCTGATGAATCTGAGCGGGGCCCACGCTCCGTACTTCACCCGCAATATCGTGATTATCAAAGATAACGCCGGCCATACCGGCGTCGGTGAAATTCCGGGGGGCGAAAAAATTCGCCAGACTCTGGAGGATGCCATTCCGCTGGTGGTGGGCAAAACGCTGGGCGAGTATAAAAACGTGCTCGGTGCGGTGCGCAATCAGTTCGCCGACCGTGACGCCGGCGGCCGCGGCCTGCAGACCTTTGACCTGCGCACCACCATCCACGTGGTGACCGGAATCGAAGCGGCGCTGCTGGACCTGCTGGGCCAGCACCTTGGGGTCAACGTCGCCTCGCTGCTCGGCGATGGACAACAGCGCAGCGAAGTTGAAATGCTGGGCTACCTGTTCTTTATCGGTAACCGCCACGCCACGCCGCTGGCCTATCAGAGCCAGCCGGATGAACAATGCGAGTGGTATCGCCTGCGCCATGAAGAGGCGATGACGCCGGATGCGGTGGTCCGCCTCGCGGAAGCGGCGTATGAAAAATATGGCTTCAACGACTTTAAGCTGAAGGGCGGCGTGCTGGCCGGTTTTGAAGAAGCCGAAGCGATCAGCGCCCTGGCGAAGCGCTTCCCGAATGCCCGCGTGACCCTCGATCCGAACGGCGCCTGGCTGCTTGAAGAAGCCATTCAGATTGGCAAGCAGCTGAAGGGAGTACTGGCCTATGCGGAGGATCCGTGCGGCGCTGAGCAGGGCTTCTCCGGCCGCGAAGTGATGGCGGAGTTCCGTCGCGCGACGGGCCTGCCGACCGCCACCAATATGATCGCCACCGACTGGCGGCAGATGGGCCATACGCTCTCCCTGCAGTCGGTGGATATCCCGCTGGCGGACCCGCACTTCTGGACCATGCAGGGATCGGTTCGCGTGGCGCAGATGTGCCATGAGTTTGGCCTGACCTGGGGTTCGCACTCTAATAACCACTTCGACGTGTCGCTGGCGATGTTCACCCACGTTGCGGCTGCGGCGCCGGGCAAGATCACCGCTATCGATACCCACTGGATCTGGCAGGAGGGTAATCAACGTCTGACCAAACAACCGTTTGAAATTAAAGGCGGAATGGTGCAGGTGCCGAGCACGCCGGGTCTGGGGGTTGAGCTGGATATGGACCGCGTAATGCAGGCAAATGAGCTATATAAGAAACATGGTCTTGGCGCCCGCGATGATGCGATGGCGATGCAGTACCTGATCCCGGGCTGGACCTTTGACAACAAGCGTCCATGCATGGTGCGCTAAAAGGCCGCCGGCCTCTGCGGGGGCCGGCATTGCGCGATAGCCACAAGGGTTAGCTCAGAGTAAGGACTGCAGATGAAAATAGTGATCGCACCGGATTCCTGGAAGGAGAGCCTGAGCGCGCTGGAAGTAGCCAGTGCGATAGAGCAAGGCTTTCGCGAGATTTATCCTGACGCGGAATATGTCAGGCTGCCGGTTGCCGACGGCGGGGAAGGGACGGTGGAAGCCATGGTGGCGGCGACCGGCGGGCATCAGGTTCCGCTGACGGTGACCGGGCCGCTGGGGGAGCCGGTAGAGGCATTTTATGGGCTGTCCGGCGATCGCCAGTGCGCCTTTATCGAAATGGCGGCGGCCAGCGGGCTGGAAAGCGTTCCCCCGGCGCAGCGTAACCCGCTGCTGACCACCTCCTGGGGCACCGGGGAGCTCATCCGCCATGCGCTGGACGCTGGTGTGCGGCAGATCATTATTGGCATTGGCGGCAGCGCGACCAATGACGGCGGCGCCGGCATGGCGCAGGCGCTGGGGGCGAAACTGCTGACCGCCGACGGTCAGCAGATCGCGCCAGGGGGCGGTGCGCTGGAGACGCTGGCGCGCATCGATCTTAGCGAGCTGGATCCACGGCTGGCAGATTGTCGGATTGAAGTGGCCTGCGACGTTACCAACCCGTTGACCGGCCCGCAGGGCGCCAGCGCGGTATTCGGCCCGCAAAAAGGGGCGACGGCGCAAATGATTGATCGGCTTGACGGCGGCCTGCGGCACTATGCCCGGATCATCGCCCGTGATTTAGATTGCGACGTGCTGAGCCTGGAAGGCGGCGGCGCGGCGGGCGGGATGGGCGCGGCGCTGTATGCGTTTTGCGGCGCTCAGCTGCGCCCGGGCATTGAGATTGTCACCGATGCGCTGCAGCTGGCGGAGCGGGTGGCGGATGCTGATTTAGTGATCACCGGGGAAGGGCGTATTGACAGTCAGACTATCCACGGTAAGGTGCCGGTGGGGGTGGCCCGGGTGGCGAAGCGATTTAACGTACCGGTGATCGGGATTGCCGGCAGCCTGACCGCCGATGTCGGCGTCGTGCATCAGCACGGGCTGGATGCGGTATTCAGCGTGTTGTACACCATCTGCACTCTGGATGAAGCGCTGGCCAATGCCGCCGCCAATCTGCGGATGACGGCGCGAAACGTCGCCGCGGTTTTGCAGATGGGCGGTAAGCTGTAATTGAGGGATCCCGGCTGGCGCAGTGGTATTTGTAGCCCGGATAAGGTGCGTAGCACCGCGATCCGGGAACCATCCCCGGTGGCGCTTACGCTTACCGGGGCTACCAACCGAATACCGGACCGTAGGGCGTAGCCCGGATGAGGCGCATAGCGCCGCTATCCGGGGTTTACACCCCCATCCGGCACGCTTCGCGCGCCACATTGTCCATCTCATCTAACAGCTCAAGCAGCTCCGGCTCCAGATCCTCGGCGGCGGTGCCTGCGCGCAGCTGGCTCTCCAGGGTGTGGCACAGCTTTTTCAGCCGCGGCACGCCGCTGTAGCTGCAGCTGCCATGCAGTTTGTGGATCAGATCCACCAGCCCTTCCGGCTGCTCGCCAACCAGTTGCTCTTCCACTTTGTTACGTACCTCCGGCATAAAAGCGATCAGCATCTGCAGCATCTCCCTCGCCAGATCTGGCTTCATCGCCGCCTGGCGCAGCGCCAGCTGCCAGTCGAGCGTCTGGTTATGGTCGATGACCGGCTCTGTGGGCGGTATCGCCGCCGGGGCGATGCTGTGTACTCCGGGCTGATAGCGCAGCAGCAGGGCGTGCAGTTTCTCTTCTTCGATCGGCTTCGCCAGATAGTCGTTCATGCCGGCGCTCAAGAGCTTCTCGCGCTGGCCCTCCAGGGCGTGTGCGGTGACGGCGATAACCGGCGTTAGCTGGTGATGCGGCAGATGATGGATAAGCTCACAAGCGCGGATGCCGTCCATATCCGGCATCTGAATATCCATCAGGATCAGATCCATCTGCAGTTGCTTGGCCTTGTCCACCGCCTGCTGGCCGCTGTCGCAGAGGATCACCTGCTGCACAAGGTCATCCAGCAGGGCGCCAATGAGCTTCAGGTTTGCCGGGTTGTCGTCGACGGCCATCACGGTCATCGGCAGCTTATGGCTGTCGGCCTGCGTCAACGGCGCGGAGGCTGTCGCATGATTGGTGGCCACCAGCGCTGGCAGTAAACGGGTGGTGGTGAGCGGTTTCAACAGGCAGGCGGCGACGCCATCGCGTTTCAGGGCTTCGGCGCTAACCTGGGCATGACACGGCAGAGCCAGCAGTACGTTGTCTGACATCGCGCAGGCTTTGGCTAATTTTTCCCGGTGCGGTGACAAATCGCGCATTGAGACCGGGATACCGACCAGCAGAATGTCGTACTGGGCTTCCGCCAGCGAGGAGAAGGTGGGGCTGTAGATCACCTCCAGCGGCGTGGCGGCCAGCATCTCCAGCGTGCACTGCGCCGCCGTCGCGTTGGCTTCCACATAGGCCAGACGCTTGCCCGCCAGCCCGTCGGTATTCAGCATATCCGGGATGGCGTTCGGGTTGAGATCGAGGTTGATATGGAACCAGAAGGTGGAGCCGCGGTTCGGCTGACTGTGAAACGAGATATCGCCGCCCATCTCCTTGACCAGACGCTGGGTGATCACCAGCCCGAGCCCGGTGCCGCCGTGGCGGCGTGAAATACTGGCATCGGCCTGACGGAAGGCCTGGAACAGCCGGGACTGATCGCGCTCGGGGATGCCGATGCCGGTATCGTGGATCTGAATTTCGATCTGCACCCGCGAATTACTGATGGCCCGCTGCTCCACCAGCACGTCGATATTACCGTGCTCGGTAAATTTGATGGCGTTGCCCACGAGGTTGGTCACAATCTGCTGCAGACGCAGCGGGTCGCCGATGACGTTATCCGGCACGTTGTTCTTAATGTTCAGCGTCAGCTCCAGCCCCTTATCATGCGCGGAATGCGCCAGCAGGGTGACCACCTCATCAAGCGAGGTGCGCAGCAGGAACGGAATGCTCTCCAGGATGAGTTTCCCCGCCTCCAGCTTGGAAAAGTCGAGCACGTCGTTGATGATCGCCAGCAGATTATTGGCCGAGCGTTCGATGGTGGTCAGGTGGTCGCGCTGCGTGGCGTTGAGATCGGTTTTCAGCGTCAGGCGGGTAAAGCCGATCACCCCATTGAGCGGGGTGCGCAGTTCGTGGGACATATTGGCCAGGAATTCAGACTTAATGCGCGCCGCCTCCTGGGCGCGCTTTTTCGCCAGGTCCAGTTCGACGTTCTGAATCTCCATCTGCTCAAGGGTTTCCCGCAGATCGGAGGTGGCCTGGTCGACGTTGTGCTGCATCTCCTCATGGTACGCCGCCAGCGACATGGCCATCGAGTTGATGCCGTTTTTCAGCATATCCAGCTCGCCGAGCATAAAGCCCTCGACCCGACTGTCCAGCTGCCCGCGGCGGATGCGGTCGACGGTATTGACCATATTGCGGATAGGGCCGGTGACGTCGCGCATCAGGCGCCAGCCGAAGATCAGCGCAATGCCGATGCAGAACAGCATCATCACGCTGGAGATGAAAATCTCTTTGTACTGCTGCAGGCGGACCGATTTCAGATCCAGCTCCAGCGCGACGTAGCCCAGCATATTGCCCGGCATTTTGGCATCGGATTCGGGGGATTCATCCGGCGAATAACTTTCCGAGACGATCGGCGTGCGCAGGATCATCATGTCGCCGTCGCGGATGACGCTGAGACGACGGGGAAACGCCTCGCCTTTTGGGATCTGCAGGTCGCTGGGGTTGAGCTGGTAATTGGAGGTGACAAACAGGCGGTTATGCGAATCGTACACCGAGATGGCCCGCACGATCTCCGAGTGGCGACGATGCAGAACGCTGATCAACTGGCCGATGGATTCGCGGTTTTGCAGATTCATGCCATATTCGCTGGAGACCGCCAGCGGCTCAATAATGCTGGTGCCGGCGTCCTCCAGCTGACGTTGCAGGTCGTTATAACGGTGAGCGACAAAGAAAACACTGAGCAACAGCCCTATCAGGACGGTTGGCGCCAGAATCAGAATCATCATGCGAGCACGCAGGCTGTAGTTGGTCATGCGGTTCCATTATGGGAGAATATAGACATCATCGTTCGGTGCGCGTCGGTGCGCTTCGCGGCGCTGCCGCTCTGAACGAGCTCGTTTTATTTGATTGAGACAACTCTCTACGATGGCGCAATTCTACTCTGCAAAACGGCGTGTGACGACGCGCCAGATCATAACCGTTACAGTCAACGACCTCGATCCCTTTGGCCAGGGCGTGACCCGCCACCAGGGGAAAGCGCTGTTCGTCGGCGGCGTGCTGCCGCAGGAGCAGGCTGAGGTGGTGCTGGTGGAAGACAAAAAGCAGTACGCCCGCGCCCAGGTGAAACGCCGTCTGACCGACAGCCCGCAGCGCCAGGCGCCGCGCTGCCCCCATTTTGGCGTTTGCGGCGGCTGCCAACAGCAGCATGCCAGCATCACGCTTCAGCAGCAAAGTAAACGCGCCGCGCTGGCGCGCCTGATGAAACGCGAGGTGGATGAGATCATCGCCGGCGAGCCGTGGGGGTATCGCCGTCGCGCGCGCTTAAGCTTGAATTATCAGCCAAAGACCCAACAATTGCAGATGGGTTTTCGTCAGGCCAGCGACAAAGCGATCGTCGAGGTGGTGCAGTGCCCTGTTTTGGTGCCCCAACTTGAGGCGCTGCTGCCCGCCGTGCGCGAGTGCTTAAGCGCGCTGAGCGCATTACGCTGCCTTGGCCACGTCGAGCTGGTGCTGGCGGACAACGGCCCACTAATGGTGCTGCGCCATACCGCTGCGCTGCCGGCCGCTGACAGGGAAAAACTGGAACGTTTTTCGCAAACTCACGGTCTTTCCCTGTACCTCGCGCCGCAAAGCGAGATACTGGAACATATTCACGGCGAAGCGCCATGGTATACCTCAGACGGACTACGCTTAGTGTTCAGTCCGCGGGATTTTATCCAGGTCAACGACGGCGTGAATCAGCAGATGGTGCGTACCGCGCTGGCGTGGCTGGATCTGCAGCCCGAAGACCGGGTGCTGGATCTGTTCTGCGGGATGGGCAATTTTACCCTGCCGCTGGCGACTCGCGCCGCCCACGTGGTCGGGGTGGAAGGGGTGCCGGCGCTGGTGGAGAAGGGGCGGGAAAATGCCGCCCTCAATGGTTTATCCAATGTCACCTTCTTCCATGAAAATCTGGAAGAGGATGTCACCCGCCAGGCCTGGGCGAAGCACGGCTTTGATAAAGTGCTGCTGGACCCGGCCCGCGCCGGCGCGCCGGGCGTGATGCCGCATATTATAAAACTGGCGCCGCGGCGGGTGGTGTATGTTTCCTGCAACCCGGCGACGCTGGCGCGAGACAGCGAAACCCTGTTGCAGGCTGGATATCAGATTCAACGCCTGGCGATGCTGGATATGTTCCCGCATACCGGTCATCTGGAATCAATGGTGTTGTTTGAGCGCAGGCTTACATAAGGTCATTCACAACGTCGCAGAAGTGCCGCCCCGGCCATCAATGCTGACGCGACCTGCAGGATGACATGTAGAAAGTTGAGGCTTGCCGACTTCGGCAGGCCGGTCCCTTAAGGAGAGGACAATGGTTGCGGTAAGAAGTGCACATCTTAATAAAGCTGGTGAATTTGACCCGAAGAAATGGATCGCGAGTCTGGGGATTTCCAGCCAGCAGTCGTGTGAGCGCTTAGCCGAAACCTGGGATTATTGTCGCGAAAAAACGCAAGGACACCCGCTGGCGGACCTGCTGCTGTGGCGGGGCGTCGAAATGGTGGAGATCCTCTCCACCCTAAGTATGGATATCGATACCCTGCGCGCGGCGCTGCTGTTCCCGCTGGCCGACAGCGAAGTCGTCAGCGAAGCGGTTATGCAGGAGAGCGTGGGTAAATCGGTCGTGACCCTGATTCACGGGGTACGGGACATGGCCGCCATCCGTCAGCTGAAAGCTACTCATACCGACTCAGTATCTTCCGAGCAGGTGGATAACATTCGCCGCATGCTGCTGGCGATGGTGGACGATTTCCGCTGCGTGGTTATCAAGCTTGCCGAACGTATCGCGCATCTGCGCGAGGTCAAGGACGCGCCGGAAGATGAGCGCGTGCTGGCGGCGAAAGAGTGCACCAATATCTATGCTCCCCTGGCGAACCGCTTAGGTATCGGCCAGCTGAAGTGGGAGCTGGAAGATTACTGCTTCCGCTACCTGCACCCGGCAGAGTACAAGCGTATTGCCAAACTGCTCCACGAACGCCGTATCGACCGCGAGCATTATATCGACGAGTTCGTCGGCCACCTGCGGGCAGAAATGAAAGCCGAAGGGGTCAAGGCCGAGGTCTATGGTCGGCCGAAGCATATCTACAGCATCTGGCGCAAAATGCAGAAAAAACACCTCGCCTTTGACGAGCTGTTTGACGTTCGCGCGGTGCGCATCGTGGCCGAGCGGTTGCAGGATTGTTATGCCGCGCTGGGGATCGTTCATACTCACTACCGTCATCTGCCGGATGAGTTCGATGATTACGTGGCCAACCCGAAACCCAACGGCTACCAGTCTATCCACACCGTGGTGCTGGGGCCGAGCGGCAAGACGGTGGAGATTCAAATCCGCACCCGGCAGATGCATGAAGACGCCGAGCTGGGCGTGGCCGCGCACTGGAAGTACAAAGAGGGCGCGGGAGCGGGTACCAGCGGCGGTCGCGGCTATGAGGACCGTATCGCCTGGCTGCGCAAGCTGATTGCCTGGCAGGAAGAGATGGCCGACTCCGGCGAAATGCTCGACGAAGTGCGCAGCCAGGTCTTTGACGACCGGGTGTATGTCTTTACGCCGAAAGGCGACGTGGTGGACCTGCCGGCGGGGTCGACGCCGCTCGATTTTGCCTACCATATCCACAGCGACGTCGGTCATCGCTGCATCGGCGCTAAAATCGGCGGCCGCATCGTGCCGTTTACCTATCAGCTGCAGATGGGCGATCAGATCGAAATTATTACCCAGAAGCAGCCGAACCCGAGCCGCGACTGGCTCAACCCTAACCTCGGCTACGTTACCACCAGCCGCGGACGCTCCAAAATTCACGCCTGGTTCCGTAAGCAGGATCGCGACAAAAACATTCTTGCCGGCCGGCAGATCCTTGATGACGAGCTGGAGCATCTGGGCATCAGCCTGAAGGATGCGGAAAAGCACCTGCTGCCGCGCTACAATTTCAACGAGCTCGATGAACTGCTGGCGGCCATCGGCGGCGGCGATATCCGTCTCAACCAGATGGTCAACTTCCTGCAGGCGCAGTTCAATAAACCGAGCGCCGCCGAGCAGGATGCGGCAGCGCTGAAGCAGCTGCAGCAGAAAACCTATGCTCCGCAGAACCGCACCAAGGATAATGGCCGGGTGGTGGTGGAAGGGGTTGGCAATCTGATGCACCATATTGCCCGCTGCTGCCAACCGATCCCGGGCGATGAGATCGTCGGCTTTATCACTCAAGGGCGCGGGATTTCCGTGCATCGTGCCGACTGCGATCAGCTCGCTGAACTGCAGTCGCATGCCCCGGAGCGCATCGTCGATGCGGTATGGGGCGAAAGCTACTCGGCGGGATATTCGCTGGTGGTCAGGGTGGAGGCGAACGATCGCAGCGGGTTATTGCGCGATATCACCACCATCCTCGCCAATGAGAAGGTGAACGTGCTGGGCGTTGCCAGCCGCAGCGATACCCGTCAGCAGCTGGCCACCATCGATATGACCATCGAGATTTACAACCTGCAGGTGCTGGGCCGGGTGCTCGGTAAGCTGAACCAGGTGCCCGATGTGATCGACGCGCGTCGTCTGCACGGCGGTTAATTCGTCTCCAGGCCGGATAAGGCGAAGCCGCCATCCGGCAATTTCGCAACGTCGGATAAGGTCGAAACGCCTTATCCGGCCGACTTTTTTTTGAATTTCCAGGATTGTCACATGACTCAAATTGACCGCTTGCTCGGCATCATGCGCCGCCTGCGCGACCCGGAAAACGGCTGCCCGTGGGATAAAGAGCAGACCTTTGCCACCATCGCCCCCTATACCCTCGAAGAAACCTATGAAGTGCTGGACGCTATTTCGCGAGAGGATTTTGACGACCTGCGCGGTGAGCTGGGCGATCTGCTGTTCCAGGTGGTGTTCTATGCGCAGATGGCGCAGGAAGAGGGACGTTTTAACTTTGACGATATCTGCGCCGCCATCAGCGACAAGCTGGAGCGCCGCCATCCCCATATCTTCGCTGATGCCACCGCGGGAAACAGCAGCGAAGTTCTGGCCCGCTGGGAGCAGATCAAAAGCGCGGAGCGGGCGGAAAAAGCCCAACACTCGGCGCTGGACGACATTCCGCATAGCCTGCCGGCGCTGATGCGCGCGCATAAAATCCAGCGTCGCTGCTCGGCGGTCGGTTTTGACTGGACCTCGCTGGGCCCGGTGCTCGACAAAGTGCATGAAGAAATTGATGAAGTGATGCATGAAGCGCAGCAGGCGGTGGTGGATGAAGCGAAACTGGAAGAGGAAGTGGGCGATCTGCTGTTCGCCACGGTGAATTTATCCCGCCATTTAGGGGTCAAAGCCGAGGTGGCGCTGCAAAAAGCGAACCGCAAGTTCGAGCGGCGCTTTCGCGAAGTCGAGCGCATTGTCGCCGCCCGCGGCCTGGAAATGACCGGCGTCGACCTCGATACCATGGAAGAAGTATGGCAACAGGTAAAACGCCAGGAAACTGATCTCTAACGAGTTTTCGTGATCAAGCGCGATTTGTGTGATTTTATAAATAACAAGCGCTTGATTTACGTCAAAAACATTTCGCCAAAAGCGTCTATTTTCTCTTTCCGTTATGTCGTTGAAACACCATGTAGCCTGCCTCTTCGAGTTGTTCGGGTCGCAACACAGGTGCAACTTGAAGAACGAAGGGGAGGGGAAGAATGAAAGTTTGTGGCGTCACGCATGTTCGGGTATACTACTTTCCCGTCTTGGTTATTCCATCGTTTTACCCTAACTTCTCAGGTTCAGCATGACAACGAACTATATTTTTGTGACCGGCGGGGTCGTATCCTCTCTGGGTAAAGGCATTGCCGCAGCCTCCCTGGCAGCCATTCTTGAAGCCCGTGGTCTCAACGTGACCATCATGAAACTGGATCCTTATATCAACGTCGATCCGGGCACCATGAGCCCAATCCAGCATGGGGAAGTGTTCGTTACTGAAGACGGCGCAGAAACCGATCTGGACCTGGGCCACTACGAGCGTTTCATCCGCACCAAGATGACTCGTCGTAACAACTTCACCACCGGTCGAATCTACTCCGACGTGCTGCGTAAAGAGCGCCGTGGCGACTATCTGGGCGCAACCGTACAGGTTATTCCGCACATCACCAACGCCATTAAAGAGCGCGTACTGGCTGGCGGCGAAGGCCATGACGTGGTGCTGGTGGAAATCGGCGGTACCGTAGGCGATATCGAATCCCTGCCGTTCCTCGAAGCTATTCGTCAGATGGCGGTAGAGATCGGCCGCGAGCATACCCTTTTTATGCACCTGACTTTAGTGCCGTACATGGCCGCCGCCGGTGAAGTCAAAACCAAACCGACTCAGCACTCCGTGAAAGAGCTGCTCTCCATCGGTATTCAGCCTGACATCCTGATTTGCCGCTCCGATCGCGCGGTTCCGGCCAACGAACGGGCGAAAATTGCTTTGTTCTGTAACGTTCCGGAAAAGGCTGTTATTTCTCTGAAAGACGTCGATTCCATTTATAAAATTCCAGGCCTGTTGAAATCTCAGGGGCTGGACGATTATATTTGTAAACGATTCAGCTTAACTTGTCCGGAAGCAAACCTGGCCGAATGGGAACAGGTAATCTATGAAGAAGCCAATCCGGCAGGCGAAGTCACCATCGGCATGGTCGGTAAGTACATTGAACTGCCGGACGCCTACAAGTCGGTGATTGAAGCGCTGAAACACGGTGGTCTGAAAAACCGCGTTACCGTCAACATCAAGCTGATCGATTCGCAGGATGTGGAAACGCGCGGCGTCGAAATCCTCAAGGATTTAGATGCTATCCTTATCCCGGGCGGCTTCGGCTACCGCGGTGTGGAAGGTAAGATCGCCACCGCGCGCTATGCGCGTGAGAACAATATTCCTTATCTGGGCATTTGCCTGGGTATGCAGGTTGCGCTGATTGAATTCGCGCGCAATGTAGCGGGTATGGAAAACGCCAACTCGACGGAATTTGTGCCAGACTGTAAATACCCGGTTGTGGCCCTGATTACCGAATGGCGTGACGAAGATGGCAACGTTGAAGTCCGCTCCGAGAAGAGCGATCTGGGCGGCACCATGCGCCTGGGCGCGCAGCAGTGCCAGCTGGATGAGGATTCTCTGGTACGCCAGCTGTACGGCGAGCCGACCATCACCGAGCGCCATCGTCACCGCTACGAAGTCAACAACATGTTGTTGAAACCGATTGAAGCTGCCGGTCTGCGCGTTGCGGGCCGTTCCGGGGATGATCAGTTGGTCGAGATCATCGAAGTGCCGAACCATCCGTGGTTTGTGGCCTGCCAGTTCCACCCGGAGTTTACTTCGACGCCGCGTGATGGACACCCGCTGTTTGCCGGCTTTGTGAAAGCCGCCAGCGAGTACCAGAAACGCCAGGCGAAGTAAAAAGAGTTAGAACGGCAATGCACCCATCCGGGTGCATTGTTTGTCTGGAGTTTTAGTTTAACTTGTACTGAGGAAAACCTAATGTCCAAAATCGTTAAAGTCATCGGTCGTGAAATCATCGACTCCCGTGGTAACCCGACTGTTGAAGCCGAAGTACACCTGGAAGGTGGTTTCGTCGGTATGGCAGCTGCTCCGTCAGGTGCTTCTACTGGTTCCCGCGAAGCGCTGGAACTGCGCGATGGCGACAAATCCCGTTTCCTGGGTAAAGGCGTAACCAAAGCTGTTGCTGCGGTAAACGGCCCGATCGCTCAGGCAATCCTGGGCAAAGATGCCAAAGATCAGGCTGGCATCGACAAGATCATGATCGACCTGGACGGTACTGAAAACAAATCTAACTTCGGTGCGAACGCAATCCTGGCCGTTTCTCTGGCGAACGCCAAAGCAGCTGCTGCCTCCAAAGGCCTGCCGCTGTACGCGCACATCGCTGAACTGAACGGCACTCCGGGCAAATACTCCATGCCGGTTCCGATGATGAACATCATCAACGGCGGTGAGCACGCTGACAACAACGTCGACATCCAGGAATTCATGATTCAGCCGGTTGGCGCGCCGACCCTGAAAGAAGCAGTACGCATGGGTTCTGAAGTGTTCCATCACCTGGCGAAAGTGCTGAAGTCCAAAGGCATGAACACTGCCGTTGGTGACGAAGGCGGCTACGCGCCGAACCTGGGTTCCAACGCCGAAGCGCTGGCTGTTATCGCTGAAGCGGTTAAAGCAGCAGGCTACGAGCTGGGCAAAGACATCACCCTGGCGATGGACTGCGCAGCGTCTGAATTCTACAAAGACGGTAAATACGTTCTGGCCGGCGAAGGTAACAAAGCGTTCACCTCTGAAGAGTTCACTCACTTCCTGGAAGAGCTGACCAAACAGTACCCGATCGTCTCCATCGAAGATGGCCTGGACGAATCTGACTGGGAAGGTTTCGCTTACCAGACCAAAGTACTGGGCGACAAAATCCAGCTGGTTGGTGACGACCTGTTCGTAACCAACACCAAGATCCTGAAAGAAGGCATCGAAAAAGGCATCGCTAACTCCATCCTGATCAAATTCAACCAGATCGGTTCTCTGACCGAAACTCTGGCTGCTATCAAGATGGCGAAAGACGCTGGCTACACCGCTGTCATCTCTCACCGTTCTGGCGAAACTGAAGACGCGACCATCGCCGACCTGGCTGTGGGTACCGCTGCAGGCCAGATCAAAACCGGTTCTATGAGCCGTTCTGACCGCGTTGCTAAATACAACCAGCTGATTCGTATCGAAGAAGCGCTGGGTGAGCAAGCGCCGTTCAATGGTCGTAAAGAGATCAAAGGCCAGGCTTAATCCTGTCCTTGTGAAATAACCATGCCAGCCTTCGGGCTGGCATTTTTTTTATACCTGCGACCATTATTTAAAGTCGACGGCCATTTGCTGAGGGATCGACAGCCCGCGGGTGGTTTCCACGCAGCGGTCGATGTAATCGGTAAAGCGCGGCGGTTTTGGCATCCCCATGCTTAGCAGCTTGTCGTTGCTAAAGCGCACGTTCAGCGTGGCGAACGCGCCATATAAGCGCATCGCTTTCAGCATCAGTCGCTCATTGCACGGCCCAAAAATTCCTTTCAGTTCGCGACGCATTTTGACCAGCGTTTCATAACTCACCTGGGCGTACTTATCTCCCACCGGCGCCTGCTCCAGCGCCAGGGCCATCGCCCGGTCGATGTCGGCAAACTTCACGCTGTTCTCCTCACCGGCAGAGATATGCACTACCTCGCCGTGGGCCAGCGGCTGGTTAAGCAGCATCAGCAGGGCGTCGGCGCAGTAGTCCACCGGGATAACATCGATTCGGTCCTCCATCGCGCACATAAATTTCTGCAGCATCAGTCCCATGCTGAATACCCAGAAAATACTGCTGGAAGGCCGGCAGCCGTGATGAGTATGGCCCACCACAATAGAAGGGCGGGCAATGACCAGCGGTAGCGTAGGGCAGTGCTGCTGCATCAGTTGCTCGATGGCCGATTTCGAGTGGGTATATTCCACCAGATGCTCGGCGCGCTGCCGAAACTCCGCGCTCTCGGCGACCAGCGAATCCGGCTCCGGTGAGCAGGACATTGCGGTGCCGACGTGGAGAAAACGCTGCAGACCCGCCACCTGCGCCATCCGTTGCGCCAGACGCAGCGTACCCGTAACGTTAACCTTCCAGATGAGCGGGTTGCTGCCAAACGAGGCGACAGCGGCGCAGTTGAGAACATGGGTGACTTGCTCAAGCCGCGGATCGTTAAGAAAATGCTCCGGAGAGGCGAGATCGCCCAGCAGGATCTGCTGCGGTCGCAGCATCGCCAGTTTCTCCTCGGCGATGTTGAACTTACGCATGTTTTCCTTGACCCGTTCCAGGCCTGCCTCGGGGCTGTTGGCACGCACCAGTAGCAGCAGATCTAATTGGCTATCCTGATGGAGTATTTTCTCTAACGCCGCGCCGCCCAGAAAACCGGTGACGCCGGTAATGAATAATGTGGTCATAAACGCTATCTCATTATGGTTGGTCTGCGGGATTCTAGGAGGGCCAAAGTAAACGACGATTAAATAAAAAATGGCGGGCAGCAGGACTTTATTAAGAGGGGCTTAAGCTTATTTTCGGCGGCGGATTGGGTTCGACTCTCAGACCAGGTAAATAATTCACTCTTTCATGTATCAATTTGTACATGCATGTATTTAAACATGTTTTTTATTTTTCCGCTGACGTTTTTTATGTTCTGGTATATAACACGAAAAACATCTTCTGTTACATCTTTCTTCGCTGCAGTACGCTCCGCTGTTTATTTAAATCCTTACCACACTAATGAAATAAACGAAAACAGATGCATACTTTTAATTAACAATGAATAACGTCCGGGGTGAGAAAGCGACCCCGTGAGGGAAAAACGATCGCAGCGCAGGACAAGACCTGGACAGTGAAATCTGCGATAATAAGCGTTTATCACCCTAAACAGAGATGACTATGCAGTACCCGATTAACGAGATGTTCCAGACCCTGCAAGGCGAGGGTTACTTCACCGGCGTGCCTGCCATTTTTATTCGTCTGCAGGGATGCCCGGTAGGATGCGCGTGGTGTGACACCAAGCATACCTGGGACAAACTGACCGATCGGGAAGTGTCGTTGTTCAGTATCCTGGCGAAAACCAAAGAGAGCGATAAGTGGGGGCCGGCAAGCAGTGAAGATCTGCTGGCGATTATCGGTCGTCAGGGGTGGACTGCCCGCCACGTGGTCATTACCGGCGGTGAGCCCTGCATTCACGACTTAACGCCGTTAACCTCGCTTCTGGAACAAAACGGCTTTAGCTGTCAGATTGAAACCAGCGGCACCCATGAAGTGCTTTGCAGCCACAACACCTGGGTGACGGTTTCCCCGAAGGTCAACATGCGCGGCGGGTATGACGTGCTGTCTCAGGCCCTGCAGCGGGCGGATGAGATCAAGCATCCGGTAGGGCGCGTCCGCGACATCGAAGCGCTGGACGAACTGCTGGAAACGCTGAGCGATGACAAACCGCGGATCATCGCCCTGCAGCCGATCAGTCAGAAAGAAGACGCGACGCGCTTGTGTATCGACACCTGCATCGCCCGTAACTGGCGCCTGTCCATGCAGACGCATAAATATCTGAATATCGCCTGATAAAAAAGCCCGGTAGCATACTGACCGGGCTTTTTTTCGCTTACTCGCCGCGATAGACGCAGCCGGCGGTGCAGGTCTCTTTCACCATCACGGCGCTCAGCAGCGGCACCCGCGGTTTCATCTCATCCCAGATCCATTTGGCCAGCACTTCGCTGGTAGGGTTTTCCAGACCGGGGATATCGTTCAGATAATAGTGGTCCAGGCGATCGTAGGTCGGCTTGAAGGCGGCCTTCAGCTCGGCGAAATCCATGATCCACCCGGTATGGGGATCGACTTCACCGGTTATCTCCAGACGCACCATAAAGGAGTGGCCATGCAGGCGACCGCATTTGTGTCCTTCCGGGACGTGCGGCAGGTGGTGGGCGGCTTCGAAGGTGAAATCTTTAAACAGCGTGGTGGACATCATTGACTCTCAACAGGACGAAAAAAACCGCCGTAGGGTACCGGAAAGTACATTTTTTCGCATTAACTAAAACGGCCCTGAACAGAAAATCGACACATTTATCTGGGTTAAGTCCATAAAGTTTCGATATTTCAGATGGTTATTTAATCGATTTTGTTGTTAATAACTACAACTAAAACCGGTTAGTCCATTTGGTTATTTATTATTTCCATCCCTTCTTTAATTGTTACTATGCCCGCCGTTAACCTTCTATTCTCTTCTGTTTTTGTCGCGCTGACAGGGTGCGAATAACAGCTTTGCTTACTGGAACAAACGACGCATGACGACACAGGCCCCACCTTCCAACTTGCTGCCGCTCAACCCGGAGCAACTGGCGCGCCTTCAGGCGGCCACCACTGACTTCACGCCCACTCAGCTCGCCTGGGTGTCTGGCTATTTCTGGGGCGTGCTGAATCAGCACTCTGGCGCAGCGGCAGCCGCTCCCGCCCCGGCCGCCGAGGTCCCGACGATCACGCTGATTTCCGCCTCGCAAACCGGCAACGCTCGCCGCGTCGCCGAAGCGCTGCGTGACGATCTGCTGGCGGCGAAGCTGAACGTGAAGCTGGTGAATGCAGGTGATTATAAATTCAAACAAATTGCTGCTGAAAAACTGCTGGTGGTCGTGACCTCCACCCAGGGGGAAGGTGAGCCGCCGGAAGAAGCGGTCGCATTGCATAAGTTTCTGTTCTCTAAAAAAGCGCCGAAGCTGGACGGAACCGCATTCGCCGTCTTTGGCCTCGGCGATACCTCTTATGAATTCTTCTGCCAGTCCGGCAAAGATTTCGACAGCAAGCTGGCCGAACTTGGCGCGGAACGCCTGCTCGATCGCGTCGACGCCGACGTTGAATATCAGGCTGCGGCCGCTGAATGGCGCGCGCGCGTCGTTGAGGTGCTGAAGGCCCGTGCGCCGGTCGCCGCGCCCGCTCAGCTGGCCGCCAGCGGCGCAGTGAACGACATACATACCAGCCCATACACCAAAGAGGCTCCGCTGACGGCGACCCTGTCGGTCAACCAGAAAATCACCGGCCGCGATTCAGAAAAAGATGTACGCCATATCGAAATTGACCTCGGTGATTCCGGTCTGCGCTATCAGCCGGGCGACGCGCTGGGCGTCTGGTATCAAAACGATCCTCAGCTGGTGAAAGAGCTGGTGGAGCTGCTGTGGCTGAAAGGCGACGAGCCGGTAACCGTCGAGGGCAAAACCCTGCCGCTGGCGGAAGCCCTGCAGTGGCATTTTGAGCTGACGGTCAACACCGCCGCTATCGTTGAGAACTACGCCACCCTGACCCGCAGCGAATCGCTGCTGCCGCTGGTGGGCGATAAAGCTCAGCTGCAGCAGTATGCCGCCGCGACGCCGATCGTCGATATGGTCCGTTTCTCCCCGGCGCAGCTGGACGCTGAGGCGTTAATCGGTCTGCTACGCCCGCTGACGCCGCGTCTGTACTCCATTGCCTCCTCGCAGGCGGAAGTGGAGAGCGAAGTGCATGTCACCGTGGGCGTGGTGCGCTATGACATTGAAGGCCGCGCCCGGGCTGGCGGCGCCTCCAGCTTCCTCGCCGACCGCGTGGAAGAGGATGGCGAAGTCCGCGTCTTTATCGAGCACAATGACAACTTCCGTCTGCCGGCTAACCCGGAGACGCCGGTGATCATGATTGGCCCGGGCACCGGTATTGCGCCGTTCCGCGCCTTCATGCAGCAGCGCGCAGCGGACGGGGCGCCAGGTAAGAACTGGCTGTTCTTCGGCAACCCGCACTTCACTGAAGATTTCCTCTATCAGGTGGAGTGGCAGAGCTATGTAAAAGAGGGGCTGCTGACCCGTATCGATCTGGCCTGGTCCCGCGATCAACAACAAAAAATCTATGTGCAGGACAAACTGCGTGAGCAGGGGGCCGAGCTGTGGCGCTGGATCAATGATGGCGCCCACATTTATGTCTGCGGCGACGCCAATCGTATGGCGAAAGACGTGGAACAGACTTTACTGGAAGTGATTGCCGAATACGGCGCGATGGACGCCGAAGCGGCGGACGAATTTTTAAGTGAGCTGCGCGTTGAGCGCCGTTATCAGCGAGATGTCTACTAATGAGCGAAAAACATCCGGGGCCTTTAGTGGTCGAAGGTAAACTGACCGATGCCGAGCGTATGAAGCTCGAGAGCAACTACCTGCGCGGCACCATTGCGGAAGATTTAAACGACGGTCTGACCGGCGGTTTTAAAGGCGATAACTTCCTGCTGATCCGTTTCCACGGTATGTACCAGCAGGACGATCGCGATATCCGCGCGGAACGCGCCGCTCAGAAGCTGGAGCCGCGCCATGCAATGCTCCTGCGCTGCCGTCTGCCGGGCGGAGTGATCACCACCACCCAGTGGAAGGCGATCGATAAGTTTGCCGCCGAGAACACCATTTACGGCAGTATTCGCCTGACCAACCGGCAGACTTTCCAGTTCCACGGCATTCTGAAAAAGAACGTCAAGCCGGTGCATCAGATGCTGCACTCGGTGGGGCTGGACGCGCTGGCCACCGCCAACGATATGAACCGTAACGTGCTGTGCACCTCCAACCCGTACGAGTCGCAGCTGCACGCCGAGGCCTACGAGTGGGCGAAAAAGATCTCCGAGCATCTGCTGCCGCGCACCCGCGCCTATGCCGAAATCTGGCTGGATCAGAAAAAGGTCGCCACCACTGACGAAGAGCCGATCCTCGGTCAGACCTATCTGCCGCGTAAGTTTAAAACCACGGTGGTGATCCCGCCGCAGAACGATATCGATCTGCACGCCAACGACATGAACTTCGTAGCGATCGCCGAAAACGGCAAGCTGGTGGGCTTTAACCTGTTGGTGGGCGGCGGTCTGTCTATCGAACACGGTAACAAAAAAACCTACGCCCGCACGGCGAGCGAATTCGGTTATCTGCCGCTGGAGCATACTCTGGCGGTGGCGGAAGCGGTCGTGACCACCCAGCGCGACTGGGGTAACCGTACCGACCGTAAGAATGCGAAAACCAAGTACACCCTTGAGCGCGTTGGCGTCGAAACCTTCAAGGCGGAAGTGGAGCGCCGGGCAGGTATTAAGTTTGAGCCGATCCGCCCGTACGAATTCACCGGCCGCGGCGACCGCATCGGCTGGGTGAAGGGGATTGATGATAAATGGCACCTGACGCTGTTTATTGAAAACGGCCGCATTCTGGATTATCCGGGGCGCCCGCTGAAAACCGGTCTGCTGGAGATTGCTAAGATCCATCAAGGTGAATTCCGCATCACCGCCAACCAGAACCTGATCGTCGCCAGCGTACCGGAAGATCAGAAGGCGCGGATCGAGAAGCTGGCGCGGGATCATGGCCTGATGAATGCCGTCACCCCGCAGCGCGAAAACTCGATGGCCTGCGTCTCCTTCCCGACCTGCCCGCTGGCGATGGCGGAAGCCGAGCGTTTCCTGCCGTCGTTTATCGACAAGGTGGAAGGGGTGATGAGCAAGCACGGCGTGAGCGATGAGCATATCGTCACCCGCGTCACCGGCTGCCCGAACGGCTGCGGTCGCGCGATGCTGGCGGAAGTGGGGCTGGTGGGGAAAGCGCCAGGTCGCTATAACCTGCACATCGGCGGTAACCGCAGCGGCACCCGCATCCCGCGGATGTACCGGGAGAACATTACCGAGTCGGAAATTCTCGACTCGCTAGACCAACTGGTAGGGCGCTGGGCGAAAGAGCGCGAAGCGGGTGAAGGCTTCGGCGACTTTACGGTGCGTGCGGGCATCATTCGCCCGGTGCTCGATCCAGCCCGCGATTTCTGGGAGTAACATCCTGGTGCCCGGTGGCGCGTAGCGATCCGGGCCTGTAAAACCCGTAGGCCGGGCAAACGCAGTGCCGCCCGGCAAAACAGGCAAACGAGGTTCTTATGTCCGTACTCGATCTAAACGCGCTTAATGCATTGCCGAAAGTGGAACGCATTCTGGCACTCGCGGAAACCAACGCCCAGCTGGAAAAGCTCGACGCCGAAGGGCGTGTGGCCTGGGCGCTGGAAAACCTGCCGGGAGACTATGTGCTGTCGTCAAGCTTTGGCATTCAGGCGGCGGTGAGTTTGCACCTGGTGAACCAGATCCGCCCGGACATTCCGGTGATCCTTACCGATACCGGTTACCTGTTCCCGGAAACCTACCAGTTTATTGATGAGCTGACGGACAAACTCAAGCTGAACCTGAAGGTCTACCGCGCGGCTGAAAGCGCGGCCTGGCAGGAGGCGCGCTACGGCAAGCTGTGGGAGCAGGGCGTTGAGGGCATTGAGAAATACAATGAGATCAACAAGGTTGAACCGATGAACCGGGCGCTGAAAGAGCTCAACGCGCAGACGTGGTTTGCCGGTCTGCGCCGCGAGCAGTCGGGCAGCCGGGCTACGCTTCCGGTGCTGGCGGTCCAGCGCGGGGTGTTCAAGGTGTTGCCGATTATCGACTGGGATAACCGGACGGTGTATCAGTACCTGCAAAAGCACGGGCTGAAATACCATCCGCTGTGGGATCAGGGCTATCTGTCGGTAGGCGATACCCACACCACCCGCAAATGGGAGCCGGGCATGGCAGAAGAAGAGACCCGGTTCTTCGGGCTTAAACGCGAGTGCGGATTGCACGAGGGTTAATAGCGCCTCCTGAGGGAAAGGTGTGCAAGAGAACACGCGGGTGATGCCGCGTGTTCATTTGCAGCCGTCAGCTTTTCTTCTCCACCTTCGCCAGCTCTTTCACCAGCGGCAGCATCACTTTCACGACATCGCGCCCGCGATGCTCGATCCGTCCCGGCAGCGCGTGGTCGATATACTGCTGATTATCCAGCTGCACATCATGCCAGCTGATGCCCTGCGGGAAGCTGCGCGATTTGCTCCGCTGCTGATAGCCATCTTTCTTGCCTAATGACCAGTTGGTCGCTTCCACCGACAGCACCGGGATCCCCGCGTTGTCGAAGACGCTGGCGTCATTACAGCAGCTGGTGCCTTTTGGGTAAGCCGGATTGAGTCCCGGATTGGTGTAGGCGGCAATGCCTTTGCTGCGGGCGATAGCCAACGCGCGATCGCGGGTCAGCTTGCGTACCGAGGCCGGCGTGCGGCGGCCGCTGTTGAAGTAAAGCTTATCGCCCACCACCAGGTTATCGAGATTGATCACCAGCAGGGTATTTTTCTTTTCCGCCTCGCTCATCCGCTGCAGCAGGTTTTGCGCGCCGAGACGACCTTCCTCTTCGCCGCTGGTGGCGATAAAGCGAATGCCATAGCGGGTGGGGACGTTCTTTAAATGCTCCGCCAGCTCCAGCATCACCCCGAGCCCCATCGCGTTGTCGTCAATTCCCTGCAGCGTCAGGCCGCCGAGGTTGTTTTCGACGTCTTTATCGCTCTGCGGCGCGTAGGTATCAAGGTGGGCCATGATGATGATTTGCTGGCGAGACTGGCCTTCATGGGCGGCGATCACCGTACTGCCGGTGGCGTTATGCCAGTTTTTACGCTGGTTGCTGTCGGTATAGATGTAGCGGGTATTGAAGCTCCGCACGTCGCTCTGATAGCCCATCCGGGCGAACTGCTGGCGCAGATAGTCAGCTGAGAGCATTTCCGGGGGCGTTCCGGTCATGCGTCCCGGGAAGACGGTGGCGATATGGCGAGCCTGACTACTGGCGGTGTCGCCCAGCGCACAGAAGGCGGGGGCGGCGGCGAAAACAAAACCGGTGCCGAGCGCCAGCGGAAGCAGACGGCGGCACAACGCGGAAAACATAAGGGGTCCTTACACGAACGAGACAATTTGACGCGTACAGTATGAAACTGTGACCGCGGTTAAACAATTTCAATTGCTCTTAAATAGCGGAAAAATAGCGTGTTAAGCACTTTTTGATATTTGGATTTCCATCGCGTTATTCCTTTGCGTCACAACTCATTCCATTTCGTAATTTCATTTGCTCTAAGGGGCACCCTATAGTCGCAGTATCGCTGATTGTAAGAGAGTTGTTACCCCGTGGATTACTTGCCCCTTTTTGCCGAACTGAAACAAAGGCCCGTACTGGTGATCGGCGGCGGTGAGATTGCCGAACGCAAGATCAAGTTCCTGCTGCGAGCCCAGGCGCAGGTGCAGGTGGTCGCCGGGACGTTGTCTCCGGCGCTGGCCGATCTGGCGGCGCGCCAGGCGCTTAGCTGGCGGGCGACGGAATTTAGCGACGCTCTGGTGGACGATGTCTTTCTGGTGATTGCCGCCACGGAGGACGAGGCGCTTAACCAGCGGGTGTTTGCGGCGGCTAACGCGCGCTACCGACTGGTCAACGTAGTGGATAACCAGGCGCTGTGCTCGTTTGTTTTCCCTTCTATCGTCGACCGTTCGCCGCTGCTGGTGGCGATCTCCTCCAGCGGGAAAGCGCCGGTGCTGTCGCGCATTCTGCGCGAAAAAATCGAAGCGCTGCTGCCGACGAACCTCGGGCGTCTGGCGGAATCGGCGAGCTACTGGCGCAACCATCTGAAAACCCGTCTGACGACCACCGAAGCGCGTCGCCGCTTTTGGGAGCGGGTCTTTACCGGTCGCTTCGCCAGCCTGATGGTGGCGGGCAACGCTGCGGAGGCGGAAAAGGCGCTGCAGGATGAGCTGGATAAGCCCGAACGCGAAACGGGTGAAATTATTCTGGTAGGGGCCGGACCGGGCGATGCCGGGCTGCTGACCCTGCGTGGCTTGCAGGCGATCCAGCAGGCGGACGTGGTTTTCCACGATCATCTGGTGACCCAGCCGGTTCTCGAGCTGGTGCGCCGCGATGCCGAGCTGGTTTGCGTCGGCAAACGCGCCGGCGAGCACTCGGTGCCGCAGCATGAAACCAATCAGCTGCTGGTGGAGGCGGCGAAGGCGGGGAAAACCGTCGTGCGCCTGAAAGGCGGCGATCCGTTTATTTTTGGCCGCGGCGCTGAAGAGCTGCAGGCCGCCGCCGCTGCGGGCATCCCGTTCCAGGTGGTGCCAGGCGTCACTGCCGCCGCCGGCGCGACGGCCTACGCCGGTATTCCGCTGACCCATCGCGATTATGCGCAAAGCGCCGTCTTTGTCACCGGGCACTATAAGCCGGACAGCGCCCCCTTCGACTGGGCGCTGTTGGCGAAGAGCCAACAGACGCTGGCGATTTACATGGGCACCATGAAGGCGGCGGAAATCAGCGCCCAGCTGATTGCCCACGGTCGCGACAGCAATACGCCGGTAGCGGTGATATCCCGCGGTACCCGCGACGATCAGCAGACGATAACCGGCACATTGCAACAACTCGAACACCTGGCGAAAGACGCCCCGATGCCCGCCCTGCTGGTGGTCGGCGAAGTGGTGCAGCTGCATCAGCAGCTCGCCTGGTTTCAACATACATCATCCGCCGAGGGGTTTAACTCTTCGGTGGTCAATCTGGCTTAAGGAACGGTTATGGACCAAAAACGACTCACTCACCTGCGGCAACTGGAGGCGGAAAGCATCCATATTATTCGTGAGGTGGCCGCCGAATTTTCTAACCCGGTGATGATGTACTCCATCGGGAAAGATTCCAGCGTAATGCTGCATCTGGCGCGCAAAGCGTTTTATCCGGGAACCCTGCCGTTCCCGCTGCTGCACGTCGATACCGGCTGGAAATTCCGTGAGATGTATGAGTTCCGCGACCGTACCGCCAAAGCCTATGGCTGCGAGCTGCTGGTGCATAAAAACCCGGAAGGGGTGGCGATGGGCATTAATCCGTTCGTCCACGGCAGCGCCAAGCATACCGATATCATGAAAACCGAAGGGCTGAAGCAGGCGCTGAACAAATACGGCTTTGACGCCGCATTCGGCGGCGCGCGCCGTGATGAGGAGAAATCCCGCGCCAAAGAGCGCATCTACTCCTTCCGCGACCGCTTCCACCGCTGGGACCCGAAAAACCAGCGTCCGGAGCTGTGGCACAACTACAACGGCCAGATTAACAAAGGCGAAAGCATCCGCGTCTTCCCGCTCTCCAACTGGACCGAGCTGGATATCTGGCAGTACATCTATCTGGAAAACATCGAAATCGTGCCGCTGTATCTGGCCGCTGAGCGCCCGGTGCTGGAGCGCGACGGCATGCTGATGATGATCGATGACGACCGTATCGATCTGCAGCCGGGCGAAGTGATTGAAAAGCGGATGGTGCGTTTCCGTACCCTCGGCTGCTGGCCGCTGACCGGCGCAGTGGAGTCTGAAGCGCAAACGCTGCCGGAAATTATTGAAGAGATGCTGGTATCCACCACCAGCGAACGTCAGGGGCGCGTCATTGACCGCGACCAGGCCGGCTCGATGGAGCTGAAGAAACGTCAGGGGTATTTCTAAGGAGCCGCCATGAACACGACCATTGCCCAACAAATTGCTAATGAAGGCGGCGTAGAAGCTTATCTGCACGCGCAACAGCACAAGAGCCTGCTGCGTTTTCTGACCTGCGGCAGCGTCGATGACGGTAAAAGCACCCTGATTGGCCGTCTGCTGCACGATACCCGCCAGATCTATGAAGATCAGCTCTCTTCGCTGCATAATGACAGCAAGCGCCACGGCACCCAGGGCGAAAAACTGGACCTGGCGCTGCTGGTGGATGGCCTGCAGGCCGAGCGCGAGCAGGGCATCACCATCGACGTGGCCTATCGCTATTTCTCCACCGAGAAGCGCAAATTTATCATCGCTGACACCCCGGGGCACGAGCAGTACACCCGCAATATGGCCACCGGCGCGTCCACCTGCGATCTGGCGATCCTGCTGATCGACGCGCGCAAAGGCGTGCTGGATCAGACCCGCCGTCACAGCTTTATCTCAACCCTGCTGGGCATTAAACACCTGGTGGTGGCGGTCAACAAAATGGATCTCGTCGAGTTTAGCGAAGCGCGCTTCAACGAGATCCGTGAAGCTTACCTGACCTTTGCCGAGCAGCTGCCGGGCAACCTCGATATCCGCTTTGTACCGCTGTCGGCGCTGGAGGGCGATAACGTCGCCAGTCAGAGCGCGAACATGCCGTGGTACAGCGGCCCGACCCTGCTGGAAGTCCTCGAAACCGTGGAGATCCAACGGGTAGTAGAGAGCCAGCCGCTGCGCTTCCCGGTGCAGTATGTTAACCGTCCGAACCTCGATTTCCGCGGCTTCTCCGGTACGGTCGCCTCCGGCACCGTGCAGGTCGGCCAGCGCCTGAAGGTGCTGCCGTCGGGCGTCGAATCGAGCGTAGCGCGGATCGTCACCTTCGACGGCGATCTGCAGGAAGCCGCCGCCGGGGAAGCCATTACCATTGTGCTGAAAGATGAAATCGACATCAGCCGCGGCGACCTGCTGGTTGACGCGCAAGCCACGCTGCCGGCGGTGCAAAGCGCCAGCATCGACGTAGTATGGATGGCCGAGCAGGCGTTGACCCCGGGGCAGAGCTACGACATCAAAATCGCCGGTAAGAAGACCCGCGCCCGCGTGGACGCTATCCGTTACCAGGTGGATATTAACAACCTGACCCAGCGTGAAGTCGAGTCTCTGCCGCTGAACGGCATCGGGCTGGTGGAGCTGACCTTTGACGAACCTTTAGTGCTGGATCCGTATCAGCAAAACCCGGTGACCGGCGGGCTTATCTTTATCGATCGTCTGACCAACGTCACCGTCGGCGCCGGGATGGTCAACGAGCCGCACCTGCAGGCGTCGACGTCGGCATCGCAGTACAGCGCTTTCGAGCTGGAACTGAACCAGCTGATCCGCAAACACTTCCCGCACTGGGACGCCCGCGACCTGCTGGGAGGCAAATAATGGCCCAGCATGACGAAAACGTCGTCTGGCATGCCCACCCTGTGACCCAGCAGCAGCGGGAACAGCATCACGGCCATCGCGGCGTGGTGCTGTGGTTTACCGGCCTTTCGGGGTCGGGTAAATCCACCGTTGCCGGGGCGCTGGAGGAAGCCTTGCATGAGCGCGGCGTCAGCACCTATCTGCTGGACGGCGATAACGTGCGTCATGGCCTGTGCAGCGACCTGGGATTCAGCGATGAGGATCGCAAAGAGAACATTCGCCGCGTCGGTGAAGTGGCCAGGCTGATGGTCGATGCCGGGCTGGTTGTATTGACGGCATTTATATCTCCGCACCGCGCGGAGCGACAGATGGTGCGCGAGCGCCTGGGGGAGGGACGCTTTATCGAAGTGTTCGTCGATACCCCGCTGGCCATTTGCGAGGCGCGGGATCCGAAAGGATTGTATAAGAAGGCGCGGGCAGGGGAATTACGCAATTTTACCGGCATAGACTCGGTCTATGAGGCACCGGAAAAGGCGGAAATTCATCTGGATGGTGAACAATTGGTAACAAATTTGGTGCACCAACTATTAGACCTGCTGCAACAGAGCGATATTATCAGATCCTGAAACGGCAGCGGCATCGAGGGGTGCCGGTTGCCCGGTCTACAGGATTCGATATGCGCAATACCCAGAACCTCAGTATTATTCGTTCAGAACCGCCTCCGGCGACCGGCGACGAGACCACCTGGTCTTTGTCGGGCGCTGCCGTGGGCTTTATTTCATGGCTGCTGGCGCTGGGTATTCCCTTCCTTCTCTATGGCAGTAATACACTTTTCTTCCTCCTCTACACCTGGCCATTCTTCCTTGCGTTGATGCCAGTGGCGGTGGTGGTCGGTATTGCGCTGCACTCTCTGCTCAATGGCAAACTGCTCTATAGCGCCAGCGCGACCATCCTGACCGTCGGGCTGATGTTTGCGCTACTCTTCCTCTGGCTGTTGGGATAACCCGTTTCTGGTATGAATCAAGCATGGGTATCAGCGGCAAAAATATGGTACAGTCCCCGCGTTACGCGGCATCGTCCGCGCGCCCCGGTAGCGTACCCGGGCGAGTTTTGGGATGATGATGCCGTTTTTCAGGGGGCAGGATGGGTAAACTAACGCTGCTATTATTAGCTTTGCTGGTCTGGCTACAGTATTCGCTGTGGTTCGGTAAAAACGGCCTGCATGACTACACGCGGGTTAACGACGACGTCACCGCCCAGCAGGCGACTAACGCCAAATTAAAAGCACGCAACGATCAGCTGTTTGCCGAAATTGACGACCTCAACGGCGGTCAGGAAGCGATCGAGGAGCGTGCGCGCAATGAACTCAGCATGACCCGCCCGGGCGAAACCTTCTATCGTCTGGTACCGGATGCGTCTAAACGCAACCAGGCATCGGGGCAACAGCAGAACAATCGATAACCAGGCCCAGGATTACGACATGGCAGCCACTTTTCCGGGCATTTGCGCCGTGGTGCCGGCAGCCGGTTTTGGCCGCCGCATGCAAACGGAATGCCCGAAACAATATCTCTCAATCGGTAACAAAACGATTCTCGAACACGCGGTCGCCGCGCTGCTGGCGGATCCGCGCGTCCAGCGCGTGGTGATTGCCGTCAGCCCCGGCGATCGGCGCTTCAGCCAGCTGCCGCTGGCCCAGCACCCGCAAATTACCGTCGTGGATGGCGGCGCCGAGCGCGCCGATTCGGTACTCGCCGGCCTGCAGGCGTTACCGGAAGCGCAGTGGGTGCTGGTGCATGACGCCGCGCGCCCCTGCCTGCATCAGGATGACCTCAGCCGCCTGCTGGCACTCTGTGAAACCAGCCGCGTCGGCGGGATCCTCGCGGCCCCGGTGCGCGACACCATGAAGCGCGCCGAGCCGGGCAAAACCGCCGTCGCCCATACCGTCGATCGTAATGACCTGTGGCACGCGCTCACCCCGCAATTTTTCCCTCGCGAGCTGCTGGTGGATTGCCTCACCCGGGCGCTGAACGAGGGGGCCACCATCACCGATGAAGCCTCGGCGCTGGAGTATTGCGGCTTCCATCCGCAGCTGGTCGCCGGACGCGCTGATAATATTAAAGTGACGCGCCCGGAAGATCTGGCGCTGGCGGAATTTTACCTCACCCGTTCCCGACACCAGGAGAAAGCTTAATGCGAATTGGACATGGTTTTGACGTACACGCTTTTGGCGGTGAAGGCCCAATCATCATTGGCGGGGTACGCATTCCTTATGAAAAAGGGCTGCTGGCCCATTCCGACGGCGACGTCGCGCTGCATGCGCTGACCGACGCGCTGCTGGGCGCCGCGGCGCTCGGCGATATTGGCAAGCTGTTCCCGGATACCGATCCGGCGTTTAAAGGCGCCGACAGCCGCGAACTGCTGCGCGAAGCGTGGCGCCGCATTCAGGCCAAAGGCTATACGCTCGGCAACGTCGACGTCACCATTATCGCCCAGGCACCGAAAATGCTGCCGCATATCCCGCAAATGCGTGTCTTTATCGCTGAAGATCTCGGCTGCCATATGGACGACGTCAACGTGAAAGCGACCACCACCGAGAAGCTGGGCTTCACCGGCCGCGGGGAAGGGATCGCCTGCGAAGCGGTCGCGCTGCTGCGTAAGGCCGACAAATGATCGCCTTTGACCAACTGACCTGGCTGCACGGCAAGCCGCAGAGCAGCGGGCTGCTGAAAGCCAATCCGGAAGATTTTCTGGTAGTGGAAGACCTGGGCTTTGCCCCGGACGGCGAAGGCGAGCACGTGCTGGTGCGGATCCTTAAAAACGGCTGCAATACGCGCTTTGTCGCCGACGCGCTGGCGAAATTCCTCAAAATCCATGCCCGTGAAGTGAGCTTCGCCGGGCAAAAAGATAAGCACGCCGTCACCGAGCAGTGGCTGTGCGCTCGGGTGCCCGGCAAAGAGATGCCGGATCTGAGCAAATTTCAGCTTGAGGGCTGCCAGGTACTGGAATATGCCCGCCATAAGCGTAAGCTGCGATTAGGCGCGCTGAAGGGCAACCAGTTTACCCTGATCCTGCGCGAGATTAGCGATCGCCAGGAGGTGGAGACGCGTCTGCAGGCCATCGCTGAACGGGGCGTGCCGAACTATTTCGGCGCTCAGCGCTTCGGCATTGGCGGCAGTAACCTGCAGGGCGCGCTGCGCTGGGCGGAGAGCGGTGCGCCGGTGCGCGATCGCAATAAGCGCAGTTTTTGGTTGTCGGCGGCCCGCAGCGCGTTGTTTAATCAGCAAGTCAGTATTAGATTAAAAAAAACGGAATTTAATCAGGTTGTTGATGGCGATGCGCTACAATTAGCGGGGCGTGGGAGCTGGTTTGTCGTCACACCGGAAGAACTCGAGGTTTCGCAGGCGCGGGTGCACAACCGCGAACTGATGATCACGGCTGCGCTACCGGGCAGCGGCGACTGGGGAAGCCAGCGCGACGCCCTGGCCGCCGAGCAGGCCGCCATCGCCGAGGAAACCTCGCTGCAGACACTGTTGGTGCGGGAGAAAGTCGAGGCGGCGCGCCGGGCGATGCTCCTCTATCCGCAGCAGTTGAGCTGGAACTGGTGGGATGATGTAACCGTTGAACTGCGTTTCTGGCTGCCGGCGGGCAGCTTCGCCACCAGCGTGGTCAGGGAGCTTATCAATACAACGGGTGACTATGCGAATATTGCTGAGTAACGATGACGGGATCCATGCGCCGGGGATACAGACCCTGGCGAAGGCCTTAAGGGAGTTTGCCGAGGTCCAGGTGGTTGCACCCGATCGTAACCGCAGCGGGGCTTCGAATTCGCTGACGCTGGAATCGTCATTGCGCACCTTTACCTTTGAAAATGGCGATATCGCCGTCCAGATGGGGACGCCGACGGACTGCGTCTACCTTGGCGTGAACGCGCTGATGCGCCCGCGTCCGGACATCGTCGTTTCCGGCATCAACGCCGGACCCAACCTGGGCGATGACGTCATTTACTCCGGCACCGTGGCGGCGGCGATGGAAGGCCGCCATCTGGGGTTCCCCGCGCTGGCCGTGTCGCTCAATGGCTATCAACACTACGACACCGCCGCGGCGGTGACCTGTACTCTCCTGCGCGGACTCAGCCGTGAACCGCTGCGCACCGGGCGGATCCTCAACGTCAATGTCCCGGACCTGCCCCTTGACCAGATCAAAGGCATCCGCGTGACCCGCTGCGGCAACCGCCATCCTGCCGATCAGGTGATCCCGCAAAAGGATCCGCGCGGCAATACCCTGTACTGGATAGGCCCCCCGGGCGATAAGCGCGACGCCGGGCCGGGCACCGATTTTGCGGCAGTGGATGAAGGCTATGTTTCCGTTACGCCATTGCACGTCGATTTAACCGCCCATCAGGCGCATGAGGTGGTCACCGATTGGCTGGAACGTGTCGGGGTTGACAGGCAATGGTAAGTAAACGTGTTGAAAGTTTGTTGAATCAACTGCGCACGCAGGGCATCGTCGATGAACGTGTCCTCGAGGCGATCGCGCGCGTCCCGCGCGAAAAGTTTGTTGATGAAGCCTTTGAACATAAAGCGTGGGAAAACACCGCGCTGCCGATTGGCCAGGGGCAAACCATCTCCCAGCCGTACATGGTGGCGCGGATGACCGAGCTGCTGACGTTGACGCCGGAGTCGCGGGTGCTGGAGATCGGCACCGGTTCCGGTTACCAGACGGCCATCCTGGCGCATCTGGTGCATCACGTTTGCTCGGTAGAGCGAATTAAGAGTTTACAGTGGCAGGCGCGTCGTCGCCTGAAACAACTTGATTTACATAATGTTTCAACCCGTCATGGCGATGGGTGGCAAGGTTGGCAGGCGCGGGCGCCGTTTGATGCCATTATTGTGACGGCGGCGCCGCCGGAAATACCGACCGCGCTGCTGGCGCAGCTGGATGACGACGGCGTGCTGGTACTGCCGGTTGGCGAGGAGCATCAGTTTCTCAAACGGATCCGTCGCCGGGGCAACGAATTTATCATTGATACCGTCGAGGCCGTTCGCTTTGTTCCCCTGGTGAAAGGGGAGCTGGCCTGAGACCCGGATTATTCCAGGTTTTTTTTGCCTGACTTTAGGCGTAGGGTGGACACATTTTTCAGTGTCCTGGCCGGGCGTCGCCCGGTAAGCAAGATATTGGCAGTTAACATATTCCTGGGGGATAAATGAGCGCGGGAAGCACCAAATTTACCGTCAGCCGTATTGCGGCTCTTTCACTGGTTTCACTCTGGCTGGCCGGATGTACCAACACCAATAATCCGCCTGCGCCGGTCAGCTCTGCCGGCGGTGCCGCCTCTTCCAGTACCAACTCCGGCATGTTGATTACGCCGCCATCCTCCGGCGTCAAGTCTGCTCCTCAGGCGCAGCCGATCCAGCCGGTACAGACCCAGACCATTCAGCCGCAGCCAATGGCGCAGGAGCCGGTGCAGACGGTGAATGGCAAGATCGTTTATAACCGCAAATATGGCGATATTCCGAAAGGTAGCTATACCGGCGGCAGTACCTATACGGTCAAACGCGGCGACACGCTGTTCTATATCGCCTGGGTCACCGGCAACGATTTCCGTGACCTGGCGCAACGCAACAATGTCCCGGCCCCGTACGCCCTGAACGTCGGCCAGGTGCTGCAGGTCGGCAACGCTTCAGGCCAGCCGATCACCGGTGAAAATGCCGTTTCTCAGGCCAGCGCAAGGGCGAGCGGCGGTGCGACGGCCACCACAACTTCTGCACAAAAATCGACCGCGGTGGTTGCTTCACAACCGACTATTACGTATTCTGAATCCTCAGGTGAACAAAGTGCTACCAAGATGTTGCCTAATAATAAACCAGCGACCACGACCTCGACGGTCGTCGCGCCGGTGACGGCACCAACAACGGTGAGCACAACCCAGCCGACTGCAAGCAGTACGTCAACCAGTTCGCCGATCTCATCATGGCGCTGGCCGACTGATGGCAAAGTTATCGAGAACTTTAGTGGCGCGGAAGGCGGCAATAAAGGTATCGACATTGCAGGCAGTAAGGGACAGGCTATTGTCGCGACCGCCGATGGGCGCGTCGTCTATGCCGGTAACGCACTGCGCGGCTACGGTAATCTTATTATCATCAAACACAACGATGATTACCTGAGTGCCTACGCTCATAACGATACCATGCTGGTTCGGGAGCAACAGGAAGTCAAAGCGGGGCAGAAAATCGCTACCATGGGTAGCACCGGAACCAGCTCAACAAGATTACATTTTGAAATTCGTTACAAGGGGAAATCCGTCAACCCGCTGCAGTACTTACCGCAGCGATAATTTGGCAAAGTACGGATAAGCGAAGCATTAGCTAACAGGCGCCAGGGCGGTGTCTATGCGCCTCTCGCAGAGAGGAGTAGGGGAAATCGTCCTGGCGTCTTTTGTTGATGCACCGTGGAAGGTGCTTTGCTCAGGGATCACGGGTAGGAGCCACCTTTATGAGTCAGAATACGCTGAAAGTTCATGATTTAAATGAAGACGCGGAATTTGATGAGAACGGAATTGAGGTTTTCGACGAGAAGGCCTTAGTAGAAGAGGAACCCAGTGATAGCGATCTGGCTGAGGAAGAGCTGCTGTCGCAAGGCGCAACGCAACGCGTGCTTGACGCCACTCAGCTTTATCTTGGAGAGATTGGTTATTCCCCACTGCTGACCGCGGAAGAGGAAGTCTATTTCGCGCGTCGCGCACTGCGTGGTGATGTCGCTTCACGCCGTCGCATGATTGAAAGCAACCTGCGTCTGGTGGTGAAGATTGCCCGTCGTTACAGCAATCGTGGTCTGGCGCTGCTGGATCTGATTGAAGAAGGTAACCTCGGCCTGATCCGCGCCGTTGAGAAGTTTGACCCGGAACGTGGGTTCCGTTTTTCGACCTATGCGACCTGGTGGATCCGCCAGACCATTGAACGGGCGATCATGAACCAAACCCGTACGATCCGTTTGCCGATCCACATTGTCAAAGAGCTGAACGTCTATCTGCGTACCGCGCGCGAGTTGTCCCATAAGCTGGACCACGAGCCGAGCGCGGAAGAGATTGCCGAACAGCTGGACAAACCGGTCGATGACGTCAGCCGTATGCTGCGTCTGAACGAGCGCATCACCTCGGTGGATACCCCGCTGGGTGGCGATTCAGAAAAAGCGCTGCTGGATATTCTGGCCGATGAGAAAGAGAACGGCCCGGAAGACACCACGCAGGACGATGATATGAAACAAAGCATCGTTAAATGGCTGTTCGAACTGAACGCCAAGCAGCGTGAGGTTCTGGCTCGTCGTTTCGGTCTGCTGGGTTATGAAGCCGCCACCCTGGAAGATGTGGGCCGTGAAATTGGCCTCACCCGCGAGCGTGTGCGTCAGATCCAGGTGGAAGGTCTGCGTCGTTTGCGGGAAATTCTGCAGGGGCAAGGACTGAATATCGAAGCGCTCTTCCGCGAATAAGATCTTTTCTCTCAAAAAGGCCCCCTCGAAAGTCGGGGCCTTTTTCTTTGCGCTAGCCGCGGCGGGTTTCCTGCAGATGGCGCCAGACAATTTTCCCTTCCACTTGCTGAAAAATCGCCGTCGACCAGCGTACGTTCTCACTGCCATCCGCCAGCGTTTGGCGTTCACGGTATAGCACGGCGGCGCCGTCGTGCCACTCGCTGATGATTTTCGTCTGATCCACCACGATGTGTAATCCCGGACGGCTTGCGCCCGCCTGGTGGAAAAAACGGCTCACCGTCGGGTAGTCCATCTTCTCGCCGCTCAGAGGGATCATAGTGAATTCGGCGGCAAAACGGCTCATCAGCGCCTCAGCGCTCCCTTCCCCCTGGCTTAACCAGCGTTCGATAAGGACATGGGCGTCGAGGACTTCCTGCAGATACGGGTTCATGACTTCTCCAGAGTGGTGTGCAGGCGATGGATAATCGCCCGATTATTCAGCCGCAGGCAACACAGCAGCGGCAACAGGGTTATGGCGGCGGCGCAGCTAAACGCGCCTTGCCAGGCGTAGGCCGGCGGGAATATCCTCAGCAGCAGAGCGAGCAGCGCGCTGCCGGCAAAGAAGCTGAGCTGGCGGTTAAGGTTCCACAGCGCGCTGGCGTCAGGAATCTCTTCGCCAGGCGTATGCAGGAAAGCGCTGCTTTGCGCGGTGCTGCTGCATAAGCTGCCTCCGCCGCCCATCAGCGTAAAGGCCAGAATCAACAGCGCCAGCGGGCTGTGCGCATCGACCTGCAGCAGCAGCAGGATCCCTGCCGCCTGAAGCAGGCAGCCGACTATCACCAGAGGCCGCGGTCCGAAGCGGTTGAAATACCTGCCGGTAAAGGTGATGGCGACAAACGAGGCCAGCGACCAGGGCACCATCAGGGCGCCAATGGCCCCCGGCGCCATCCCGGTGACGCGTTGCAGGTAGAACATTCCCACGACGTTGACGCCAATAAACATTCCCGGTACGCAGAGATAAATAAGCATGGCGAAGCGCAGGAGAGGATCGGCCAGCAACGACAGCGGGAGCAAGCGGGCCGGCCGGACAGGGGCGGAGGTGTCGTTCAGCCATCGCGCCGCCAGCATAAAGGTAAGCAGGGCGACAGGCAGGCTGGCGAAAAAGACCCAGCGCCAGCTGAAGGCCTGGACTAGCAGACCGCCGATCGCCGGCGAGCAGGCGGGCGCCAGCAGGCCGACCAGCATCACCGCCGCCGATAGCTTCGCCCGCTCCTGCGGCTGAAACAGCGGCCAGGTCAGCGCCTGACCGAGGGGGATTAGCAGCCCGCCGCCCATCCCCTGCAACGTCCGCCAGAAAATCAGCGCACCCAGGCTGTGGGCCAGCCCCGATGCCAGCGCGCCGAGGCTGAACAGCCCCAGCGAGAGTAAAAACAGCCGTTTTGGTCCACAGCGCTGGCTGAGCCAGGCGCTGAATGGCACGACGACCGTCAGGCCAAGAATATAGGCATTGCTGACCCACGCCAGCTGCGAGACGGATACCGCCAGCGCGTGGCTGATAGCCGGGAAGGCGATGCTGGCGATAAACATATTGATTAAGTCGAGAAAAAAGCCGAACAGAAAAACGGTGGCAACGCGGTGGCGATAGGTCATGATTCACTCCCTCAGACAGGCGGCTACTGTAAACCCGGCGCCACGGGGGATAAACGGGGTGAATCGGGATATACTGTCTGAATATTTTTGACAATCATCCGGACGACGATGCTAAACCTTCAGCGCGTAACCATGTTTATCGCCGTGGTGGACGCCGGCAGCTTCACCCAGGCCGCCGCGGCGCTGGGGCAGACCAAAGCGGTGGTCAGCTTTAACGTAAGGCAACTGGAAAATGAGCTGGGGGTGACCCTGCTGCTGCGCTCGACGCGCCGTCTGCGGCTCACTGACGCCGGGGCGCTGTTCTATCAGCGTGGGGTGGCGCTGCTGAAAGCGGCGGAAAATCTGCAGGATGAGGTTCGGGCCAGCCATAGCGGTTTAAGCGGAGAGCTGCGGATCACCACCACGCCGGAGTATGGCGCACAGGTTATCATCCCGGCGCTGGCGGCGTTTTCCCGTCATCATCCGGCGTTACGGGTGCGGCACGTCTCGTCCTCCCATCATGCGGATCTTATCTCCGAACGATTTGACGTGGCGATACGCCTCGGCACGTTGGCCGATTCCCGCTACCGGGCGACGCGGATTGCCAGTTTTGCGATCCTGCCCGTCGCCTCACCGGCCTGGCTGGCGAGCCATCCGCTGCAGACGCTGTCCGATCTGGCGCAAGCTGACTGGATTATTCACGAGCGTCTGCCGGCGCCGCTGCGCTGGCAGCTGCGAACGGATGAACAGGCAGAGGTGGATTTTACGATAGTCAACGCGCCACGGTTTTCAGCCGACAGCGCCACGGCGCTGATGAGCTTTGCTCTGGCCGGATGCGGCGTCGCTTTGCTGCCTGCCTGGCTGGTGGCCGGGAAACTGGCGCAGCGGGAGCTGGTGGCTGTCCTGCCGGAATACCATTTCCCGCCGCAGGGCGTGTATGCCCTTTTTCCCGATGCGCAGCATATGCCGACCCGGGTGCGGGCGTTTATCGACTTTCTGCGTGAGCAGCTCGACTAGGCGCTTGCTCAGGGAACCATCATCTTACGCACCAGCCGGGAGAACTGCTCGCGTTCATCATCGCTCAGGCGGCCGAGAAACTCGTCATCGACCTCATTGCCTTGCGGAATGGAACGGTTAAGCAGCGCCTCGCCTTCGTCGGTCAGAAAGACAAAACGGCGGCGTTTATCGGCCGGATCGTGCTCCCGGCGCACCAGGCCGCGCGCTTCCATCCGGCTGAGCATCTCCGCCAGCGTGGCCTTAGTACTGACCGCCGCTTCAATCAGCACCACCTGTTCGATCCCCGGCTGCTCGGCAACCGAGCGCATCACCGCATACTGAGGCTTAGTCAGGTCCGGTAACGCCTGCTGCCAGCGGGCGGTATGTTGTTGAAAAAGCTGGCGCAGCAGGTGGAATGCTTCGTTTCGTAACTCCATGAATACTCCGTAACAAAACTGTCACCTCTATGATAGCTGTTCGTACGCCTTTTTATACCTTTTCCCTGTTTGATTAAAAATGCGCACGTATACGAACGATCTTGTTATTTGAATCAGGAGGGGGTAATTTAAATATAAAGTTCGTGTACGAACAAAATGAATGAGGTGTGGAATGAAACTGATTATTGGGATGACGGGGGCCACCGGGGCTCCGCTTGGGGTGGCATTGCTGCAGGCGCTGCGCGATATGCCGGAGGTGGAAACCCATCTGGTGATGTCGAAATGGGCCAAAACCACCATCGAGCTGGAAACGCCGTGGACGGCACGGGAAGTGGCCGCGTTGGCGGACTTTTCCCACAGCCCGGCCGACCAGGCCGCCACCATCTCATCAGGTTCATTTCGCACCGACGGCATGATCGTTATTCCCTGCAGTATGAAGACGCTGGCGGGCATTCGCGCGGGCTATGCCGAAGGGCTGGTGGGCCGCGCGGCGGACGTGGTGCTTAAAGAGGGGCGCAAGCTGGTGCTGGTCCCGCGGGAAATGCCGCTCAGCACGATCCATCTGGAGAACATGCTGGCGCTGTCCCGGATGGGCGTGGCGATGGTGCCGCCGATGCCGGCTTACTACAACCACCCGGAAACGGTTGACGATATCACCAACCATATTGTGACCCGGGTGTTGGATCAGTTTGGCCTCGACTACCACAAGGCGCGCCGCTGGAACGGCTTGCGTACGGCAGAACAATTTGCACAGGAGATCGAATAATGGCTTTTGATGATTTGCGCAGCTTTTTGCAGGCGCTGGATGACCAGGGACAACTGCTGAAAATCAGTGAAGAGGTGAACGCTGAGCCAGACCTGGCGGCGGCCAATGCCACCGGACGCATCGGCGACGGCGCCCCGGCGCTGTGGTTCGATAATATTCGCGGCTTTACCGACGCCCGGGTGACGATGAACACCATCGGCTCGTGGCAGAACCATGCCATCTCGCTGGGCCTGCCGCCCAACACGCCGGTGAAAAAGCAGATTGATGAATTCATCCGCCGTTGGGATAACTTCCCGGTGACGCCAGAGCGCCGCGCCAACCCGGCATGGGCGGAAAACACCGTGGATGGCGACGATATCAACCTGTTCGATATTCTGCCGCTGTTCCGCCTCAACGATGGCGATGGCGGGTTCTACCTCGACAAAGCCTGCGTCGTTTCGCGCGATCCGCTTGACCCTGACAACTTCGGTAAGCAAAACGTCGGTATCTACCGTATGGAAGTGAAAGGCAAGCGCAAGCTCGGCCTGCAGCCGGTGCCGATGCACGATATCGCCCTGCATCTGCATAAGGCGGAAGAGCGCGGGGAAGACCTGCCGATCGCCATTACCCTCGGTAACGACCCGATTATCACCCTGATGGGCGCCACGCCGCTGAAATACGATCAGTCAGAATATGAAATGGCCGGCGCGCTGCGCGAGAGCCCGTATCCCATCGCCACCGCGCCGCTGACCGGCTTTGACGTGCCCTGGGGTTCGGAAGTGATCCTCGAAGGGGTGATTGAAGGCCGCAAGCGTGAGATAGAGGGGCCGTTCGGTGAGTTTACCGGCCACTACTCCGGCGGTCGTAACATGACGGTAGTGCGCATCGACAAAGTCTCGTATCGCAGCAAACCGATTTTTGAATCGCTCTATCTCGGTATGCCATGGACCGAAATCGACTATCTGATGGGCCCGGCCACCTGCGTGCCGCTGTATCAGCAGCTGAAGGCAGAGTTTCCGGAAGTGCAGGCGGTCAACGCCATGTACACCCACGGTCTGCTGGCGATCATCTCCACCAAAAAACGCTACGGCGGCTTTGCCCGCGCGGTGGGACTGCGGGCGATGACCACTCCCCACGGCCTCGGCTATGTGAAGATGGTGATTATGGTTGATGAAGACGTCGACCCGTTCAATCTGCCGCAGGTGATGTGGGCGCTCTCCTCTAAGGTTAACCCGGCGGGAGACCTGGTGCAGTTGCCGAACATGTCGGTCCTTGAACTTGACCCAGGCTCCAGCCCAGCGGGCATCACCGACAAACTCATTATCGACGCCACCACCCCGGTTGCGCCGGACCTGCGCGGCCACTACAGCCAGCCGGTGCAGGATCTGCCGGAAACCAAAGCCTGGGCTGAAAAACTGACCGCCATGCTGGCCAACCGTAAATAAGGAGAAGAAGATGATTTGTCCACGTTGCGCCGATGAAAAGATTGAAGTCATGGCAACATCGCCGGTGAAAGGGGTCTGGACTGTGCATCAGTGCCAGCACTGCCTTTATACCTGGCGGGATACCGAGCCGCTGCGCCGCACCAGCCGCGAGCACTATCCTGAAGCGTTCAGGATGACGCAGAAAGATATTGATGAGGCGCCGCAGGTACCGCACGTCCCGCCGCTATTGCCGGAAGATAAGCGTTAATGAAAAGAGCCTGCTAAGGGCTTATCCTGTTAAGGCTATTTTACCGGCCATTTTAAAACTGGGTCGTGCGCAAACTGCCTGCGACCATCATGCCGACTGGGATAATCTCTCCGTCGGCTTTTTTATATTTCGCAAAATGATAAAAGTTATTTACTCATTAAATCCAGAAATTATGTAAAGAGGTAATATAATGGGGCGCTTTTGCGAGTCGGCTTCCAGATCAATATAAAATCCGTCTGATTAATTCCTTGCAGATAAATTTCACGCCCTGACGAGTATAGAATAGCGGCGGGTGCTTGAGGCTGTCTGGCCTTGAGCAAGACCAGGACCCCAGACAGACGAAAGCCCCAGGAGATATTTCTATCAACTGAGGCTAGCGAATGAACATAGACAATTCAGATGTTAGTCTCTTCTTTGCAGGGAGGCAAGATATGCTGACAAAATATGCCCTTGTGGCAATCATCGTACTGTGTATTACGGTACTGGGATTTACGCTGTTTGTGCACAGCTCGCTATGCGAGCTGAGTATTAAAGAGCGTAGTATTGAGTTTAAAGCTGTTCTCGCTTACGAATCGAAGAAGTAGCATCCGCGCGGGGGCAACCCCGCGTATTGGTTGTCAGGACGCATCCTCTTGCACCCATTTTTAGTTTGTTAAAACGGCAGCGCGGAGCGGCGCTGCCGTTTTTCGCCTTAATGGGGCGCTAGACCAGACTTTTCAGACGGTAGATCCACTCTAGCGCCTGACGCGGGGTCAGGGAGTCCGGATCAAGATTCTCCAGCGCCTCAACCGCAGGCGAGGTCTCTTCCGGAGCGGCGAGCAGCGACATCTGCGTGCCGTCGACCTGGGTCGCCGCCGCGTTGGGCGAGATACTCTCCAGCTCGCGCAGTTTCTGCCGCGCGCGCTTGATCACCTCTTTCGGCACCCCGGCCAGCGCGGCGACCGCCAGGCCGTAGCTCTTGCTGGCCGCGCCATCCTGCACGCTGTGCATAAAGGCGATGGTGTCGCCATGCTCCAGCGCGTCGAGATGGACGTTGGCGACGCCTTCCATTTTCTCCGGCAGCTGAGTGAGCTCGAAGTAGTGGGTGGCGAACAGCGTCAGCGCCTTGATTTTGTTGGCGAGATTTTCCGCACAGGCCCATGCCAGCGACAGACCGTCGTAGGTGGACGTGCCGCGGCCAATCTCATCCATCAGCACCAGGCTGTGTTCGGTGGCGTTGTGCAGAATATTGGCGGTTTCGGTCATCTCCACCATAAAGGTCGAGCGGCCGCTGGCCAGGTCATCCGCCGCGCCGACGCGGGTAAAGATGCGATCGATCGGCCCGATCTCCACCTTCTGCGCCGGGACGTAGCTGCCGATATAGGCCAGCAGCGCAATCAGCGCGGTCTGGCGCATATAGGTACTTTTACCGCCCATGTTCGGCCCGGTGATGATCAGCATTCGCCGCTGCGGCGCCAGCTGCAGCGGGTTGGCGATAAACGGCTCTTTCAGCACCTGCTCGACCACCGGATGGCGGCCTTCGCTGATGCGAATGCCCGGCTTATCGCTAAAGGTCGGGCAGCAGTAGTTCAGGGTTTCCGCGCGTTCCGCCAGGTTGACCAGCACGTCCAGCTCGGCCAGCGCGCTGGCGCTCGCCTGCAGGTCGGCAAGGTGCGGCAGCAGCAGGTCGAACAGTTCGTCATAAAGCTGTTTTTCCAGCGCCAGCGCCTTGCCCTTGGAGGTCAGCACCTTATCTTCGTATTCCTTCAGCTCAGGAATAATGTAGCGTTCGGCGTTTTTCAGCGTCTGGCGTCGCACGTAGTGGATCGGCGCCAGATGGCTCTGGCCGCGGCTGATCTGGATATAGTAGCCGTGGACGGCGTTGTAGCCGACCTTCAGGGTATCGAGGCCCAGCCGCTCGCGCTCGCGGATCTCCAGCTTATCGAGATAATCAGTGGCGCCATCGGCCAGCGCCCGCCACTCGTCCAGCTCTTCGCTGTAGCCCGGGGCGATAACCCCGCCGTCGCGGACCAGCACCGGCGGCGCGTCGATCACCGCGCGCTCCAGCAGTTCGCGCAGTTCGCTAAACTCGCCCATTTTTTCGCGCAATTTTTGCACCGGCTGACTGTCAACGTCAGCCAGCTGCTCGCGCAGCAGGGGCAACTGCTGCAGGGCATGACGCATGCGGGCTAAATCGCGTGGACGGGCGGTACGCAGCGCCAGACGCGCCAGAATACGTTCCAGATCGCCGACCTGGCGCAGCACCGGCTGCAGCTCGGTATAGCGCTCCTGCAGCGCGCCGATGGTATGCTGGCGCTCCACCAGCACGGCGGTATCGCGGACCGGCATATGCAGCCAGCGCTTGAGCATCCGGCTGCCCATCGGCGTCACCGTACAGTCGAGTACCGAGGCCAGAGTGTTATCGGTGCCGCCGGCGAGATTCTGGGTGATCTCGAGGTTACGGCGGGTGGCGGCATCCATAATGATGCTGTCCTGCTGGCGCTCCATGGTGATGGAGCGAATATGCGGCAGCGAGGTGCGCTGGGTGTCTTTGACATACTGCAGCAGGCAGCCGGCGGCGCACAGGCCGCGGGGGGCGTTTTCCACGCCGAAGCCGACCAGATCGCGGGTGCCGAACTGCAGGTTAAGCTGCTGGCGCGCGGTGTCGATTTCAAATTCCCACAGCGGGCGACGGCGCAGGCCGCGGCGGCCTTCGATCAGCGACGATTCGGCAAAATCTTCCGCGTACAGCAGCTCCGCCGGATTAGTACGCTGCAGCTCTGCCGCCATGGTTTCGCGGTCGGCCGGTTCGCTCAGGCGGAAGCGGCCGGAGCTGATGTCCAGCGTCGCGTAGCCAAAGCCTTTGCTGTCCTGCCAGATGGCGGCCAGCAGGTTGTCCTGACGCTCCTGCAGCAGCGCTTCATCGCTGATGGTGCCCGGCGTGACGATACGCACCACTTTACGCTCGACCGGCCCTTTGGTGGTGGCCGGGTCGCCTATCTGCTCGCAAATAGCTACCGACTCGCCCTGATTAACCAGTTTCGCAAGATAGTTTTCCACCGCGTGGTGGGGGATGCCGGCCATGGGAATGGGTTCGCCCGCGGAGGCGCCGCGTTTGGTCAGCGAGATATCGAGCAGCTGCGACGCGCGTTTCGCATCGTCATAAAACAGCTCGTAAAAATCCCCCATCCGGTAAAACAGCAGAATGTCAGGATGTTGCGCCTTCAGCTTGAGATACTGCTGCATCATCGGCGTGTGGGCGTCGAGATTGTCAATTGTGCTCATGGGGTGTTATCCAGATCCCTGATTTGAAATGGCTGCGATTTTGTTGTTTTCGTCGTTATCACATGGATGAGACATGATAACGGAGATGGGCTGGCGAGGGAAACTGACGAACGCGCGCGGCGCGATCCGGATTCCGGTTGCGCCGCGCGGGGGTTACGGCGCCAGATAGACCTGGGGGGCCGCGTTGTCCGGATGCTGGCCGAGGCGGACATCCGCCCCGTACCAGCGATGGATAACCGGCTGCTGGATCACCTCCTGCGGCGTGCCCTGGGCGACCAGATGGCCCTGGTGAAGCAGCAGGATGCGGTCGGCCCACAGGGCGGCGAGGTTAAGGTCATGCAGCACCACGCACACGTGCAGTTGCCCGCCGGCGGTGAGCCGTTTGAGCAAGCGCAGCAGATGCTGTTGATAGTAAAGGTCCAGCGCCGAGGTGGGTTCATCAAGAAACAGCCAGCCCTGCGGCGCGCCGTCGCGCCACAGCTGCGCCAGACAGCGGGCGAGCTGTACCCGCTGCTGCTCACCGCCGGAGAGGCCGGGATAGCGGCGGCCGGCAAGGTCATCGCAGCCGGTGACGGCCATTACCGCCGCCAGCACCGCCGGGTCCGCGGTCGGACCCCACGGCGAGCGCCCCATGGCGATGACCGTTTCCACCGTCCAGTCAGCCTGCAGGGCCGTGCGCTGCAGCATGACCGCCCGCCGGCGCGCCAGCGCCTCGGGTGACCATTCCTCCAGCGGCGTGCCCGCCAGATGGCGAGTGCCGCTATCCGGAGTCAGGTACCCGGTAAGCAGCCGCAGCAGCGTGGATTTGCCTGCGCCGTTCGGCCCGATAAGCGCCGTCATCTCGCCGCCGCGCAGCGCGACGGAGACGTTGTCGATAATCTGTCGTTTACCAAGGCGAAGCGCCAGTCCCTGCGCGCAGTATTCATTAGCCATGTTTGAGATTCTCCCGACGAAAGACCAGCCACAGAAACCAGGGGGCGCCCAGCAGGCTGGTGAGCAGACCGACCGGCATCTCCGCTGGCGCCGCTACGGTGCGGGCCAGGGTATCGGCCAGCAGAAGCAGGATGGCGCCGGCCAGCAGCGAGCCGGGGATCAGCCCGCGATGGTCCGGTCCCAGCCACAGGCGCATCAGATGCGGCACCACCAGGCCAATAAAGCCGATGACTCCGCTGATGGCCACCGCCGCGGCCACCAGCACCGCGCTGCACAGCAGCAGCCAGCGCTGCAGCGCCCGCACGTTGACCCCGAGATAGTGCGCCTCTTCATCGCCGAGCTGCAGCAGATTCAGGCGGGAGGCCATCCACCACACCGCCAGCGCCGCCGGGATGATCAGGGTCGTAGCCACCAGCAGGGTCGGCCACTCGGCCTGGCCCAGGCTGCCCATGCCCCACAGCGACAGCTGGCGCAGCTGAGCGTCGTTGCTCAGCCAGGCCAGCACGCCGACCAGCGCCCCGCACAGCGCGTTGATGGCGATCCCTACCAGCAGCAGGCGCGACAGCGAACCCTCCTCCGCCCGGCTGAGGATAAAAATCACCACCATCACTGCCAGGCTACCAATAAACGCCGCCAGCATCGGCATATACAGGGCGATCAGCCCCGATGCGGAAAGCGGGAGCACCAGCCAGCAGGCCACCGCCAGCGCGGCGCCGCTGCTGATGCCCAGCAGGCCCGGGTCGGCAAGCGGGTTGCGAAACAGCCCCTGCATCACGCAGCCGGAGAGGGCCAGCGCCGCGCCTACCAGCAGGGCCAGCAGCACCCGCGGCAGACGGATGGTCAGCCAGATGTGGCGCAGCATCTCATCCCCGGCGGGCAGCAGGCTGGCCAGCGGCAAACGCATCGCGCCAAGGGTGGTGGCGAACAGCGTCAGCGAAACCAGCAGTAGCGTCATCATCAGCAAACGGCGGGCGAGGGCAGGGCGCATCAGGGCAGTTGCTCCGCTTTTTCACGCAGCGCGATAATTGCCTGCGGGGTGCGCGGCCCAAAGCCGAGCAGGGCCATGTCGTCGATCGTCAGCAGCTGTTTATGACGCCCCGCCGGGGTCTGCGCCAGGCCGGGCAGGCTCCACAGCCCGGCTTCGCCGCCCATCCCTTTGAGACCATCGGCGGAGATCACCACCAGATCCGCCTGGCTGGCGGCCACTCCCTCCTGCGACATCGCCCGATAGTGGTCGAAGCCCTGCATCGCGTTCTGCAGACCGGCGGCGCGAATGGCGCCATCGGCCGCGGTGTGTTGCCCGGCCACCAGAGTATTCATTCCGCCGTGGCTGAGAATAAACAGCACTCGCCTGGCAATCGGCTGCGTTGGAATGGCGGCGATCTGCTGCTGAAGCTGCTGGCGCAGCGCGTCGCCTGCCGGGGTTTTGCCTAATGCTTCGGCAATGACGGCCACTTTGTTATCGATCGCGGCCAGGTTTTCGCCGCCAGGCACGTTAACCACCTTCACGCCGCTCGCCTGCACCTTGTGTAAGACCAGCGAGGGCTGCGCCTGGGCGCTCGCTAACACCAGCTGCGGACGTAATGCGAGGATCCCCTCAGCGTTCAGCTGCCGCAGGTAGCCGACATCCGGCAGTTTTTGCGCCGCCGGGGGCCAGCTGCTGGTGCTGTCCCGGGCGACCAGGCTCTGTTGCGCGCCAAGGGCATAGACGATCTCAGTGACATCTCCGCCGAGGGTGACGAGCCGCTCCACAGCGGCGTGGCTCAGCAGCGGGAAGGCGATGAGAAGCAGTAACCAGCGCATCATGCGGGCAGTCCTTCGCGAGTCAGACGATCCACCTGCTGGCGCCATTGCGCCTGCTCGGGGTGGCCCTCGCTGCGCTGGCCATAGAGCTGAGCAATCTGAGTGCCGTCTTTGGCGAACAGCTCGACGCTGGTGACGTGTCCGTCTGAGGTCGGCTTACGGGTCACCCACACTTCATCGATGCTCTCTTCGCGCAGATGGAGGGTAAAGGTGGGATTGAAGATATTCAGCCAGCCGCGCATCGGCGCCAGCTTTTCCAGGGCGCCGGTGAAAATCTGCACGCAGCCGCGATTGCCGACGAAGATCATGATTTCATTGCCCTCCTGGCGCACCGTCTCCAGTAACGCTGGCAGCGCATGGCGATCAACGCGGCAGGCGAGGTCGTCGCTCACCAGACGGAAGGCCTGCTGGCGGGAAAGCTGATATTTACGCAGCAGACCGAAGAACTGGTGTACGTCGGTCATCTCGCGCCAGTCGTTCTCCAGCGCGGCTCCATCGGCGCTCTCGGCATATTTCACCGGCTCCAGCGGGCGCAGGGTCAGCGGTGCCGGGGCCGCCACCCGATACTCCGCGATCAGGGTGTCCCAGGCCGCCATGTCGGTCTGCGTGGTCGCATAGACTTTCAGCAGAGCGTCACCGTGGTGGTCGAAAAACTGAATGCTCTGGCGACCGTTATCGTTCAGATGGAAGGCGCTGGCCCACTGGCTGAGGAACAGACGCAGGTCGAGCGCGCGCGGGTTGAGCACCAGCCCGGCGTGGCCGCTGAGGTGCTGGTGCGTGAACTGGCCGACCTGCTCATGCACGGCATACTCGTTGCGGCAGATGCATTTGGTTTCACCGACGCGCTCCAGGCCGGCAATCAGCGCCCGGGCGTCATCGCTCAGGCGCACGGCATCATGGCCGAGGCGGGCGGCGGTCAGTTCGGCTTCGCTGATCCCCATTTCCGCGGCGATATCGCGGGCATATTTCGCGGTGCTGGCCGCTTTGGTGGCCTGGTAGCGCTGCCACAAATCGGGGTGGGCATTGGGCATAATTATATCCTTCTCGATGATCAATATCCCCGGCCGGTGGGCCGGGGCAGGTGAGTGGTTATTCGGACAATCAGAAGTCGACGTTGACTCCGAGCTGCCAGGTGCGGCCCGGCATCACCGCCAGCGCTTTATCGTTGGCGTCCTGGTTGGTGCCGGTCTCGATATTGCGGCTGCTCAGGTAATCCCAGTATTTACGATCGGTGAGGTTGTAGACCCCGCCATTGAGGCGCACGTTTTTCGCTACCTGCCAGTACGCGGTCCAGTCCAGCATGCCGTAGCCCGGCACGCGCATATAGTCGCTGCTGGCATCGGTGATGGCGGATCCGCTGTTGCTGTAGCTTTCGCGATTGGTGGCGGTCGCCTGTTTCCCTTTGACGAAGGTCGCCGTCAGGGCGGTGCCGTAGCGTTTCGCCGGATCGTCCCACGCCACGCCGACGATGGCTTTCATCGGCGCTACGCTGTCGAGGTCGACGTATTTATCGCCGCTGTAGCTGGATTTCGATTTCCCTTCGCTATAGCCGAGGGCGAGGGTGGCGCTCAGGCCGTCCACCTGCTCATACCAGGTGCCAAAGTTAAATTTAGTGCTGATTTCACCGCCGTAGATATAGGCTTTATCGCGGTTTTCCGCCTGATAAATGGTGTAGATATTCGACGGCACGTTGGTGAACTGGCCCGGATTATTCGCCCGGGTATAGCGGGTATAGGCGATAAAGTTCTTATAGCTGTTGTAGAACAGCGCCGTGCGCAGAGTGATGCCTTCGGTAACTTCCCCCTTCAGTCCCCACTCAAGATTGTCGCTGGTTTCCGTCTTCAGATCGGTATTGCCGATCAGGGCATACTGCTGGCTGCCGGCGTAGCTGGAGCCAAGGTTCCAGGAGCCATACAGCTGGCTGGCGTTGGGGAACTGCGCCCCGCGCTGGTACTGCAGGTAGGTCATCAGACGCGGGGTGAGGTCGTACTGGAAGGTCAACGACGGCAGAACCTGGGTATCGCTGTTTTTACCATACAGCCTGGCCACTGACGATTCGGTCAGCGCGCTGCTGTTGGCGGCGAGGTCGGACAGATTTTCCGGCTTCGTCGATTGATGTACCACACGCACGCCGGGAATAATGGCGAAATTGTGGCTATCGAGATCGAAGTTGATCTTATCCTGAACAAAACCGCCGAGGGTGTAGCTGCGGCTATCCGCCTCCGGCTGCATGATCTCGCTGTAAACGCTGGGGATTGGCGACTGGCTGAACGGCCGCTGGGTTTTGCTGGTGCTGGCGTTAAAGCCGGCGCTCAGATCGTGGCGGCCCAGGGTTTTCGCCAGTGCGGTCTGCAGGCCCCAGGTGTCGGTGTCGTAGTTGGAGTTCACCGTCTGCATTCTGCGGGTGACGCTGTCCGGCATATACGTCCAGTCATGGGCTTCGGTATGCTGGTAATAGATTTTACTGGAGACGCTGTCGAGGTAGTCATTCATCGGCGTCCAGTCATCCTTCAGGCTCAGGCCCCAGCGCCGGGTCTGGCTGGTCTGGTTGGCGGTACCGATGGTGCTGTTGCCGCTGGAGTCCCAGGTATCGTAGTGGGTGTGGTTGGTTTTATGGTAATAGTCGAAGGTGCTGGTTAGCTTGTGCTCGTCGTTGGGCTGCCAGATCCCGGAGGCCAGAAAGGCATCGGAGTGCCAGTTCGCCGGGTAGGCATCGACGGTGCCGCTGTTATTTTCGGTTTCCTGACCATCGCGGCGGCTGTAGACCAAAATGCCGCGCAGGAACTCATCGCCGCCGGCGACGGTCACCCCGTTGTGCCAGCTGCGATCCGCGGAGTCGTAGCCGCTGCGATAGCCGAAGGCGCTGGTTTTGCCCGGGCGCAGGTAATCATCCGCCGATTTCGGGCGGAAGGAGACATTCCCCCCGATGGCGCTGTTGGCCGTTTCCGTCGAGGTGGCGCCGGACTGGATATCCACGCTGCCGTACATATAGGGGTCGATATAATCGCGGCCGATGCCGAAGGTGTTGAGCCCGGCGCGACCGACGTAGCCGCGGCCGGTGGCGTTGGGCTGGGCGATACCGTCCACGTCGATGCCGACGCGGTTGCTCTCCATACCGCGAATGTTGTAGCCGGTGTAGCCCCCGCGGTCGAAGCCGCTTTTGCCGTTGCCGGAGCCGCCGCTGGCCCCGGTGGCGCTGATGAGCGGCTCATAGCGCATGATTGAGCCGAAATCGTTAGCGCCTTTATCCTCCAGCTCCCGGGCGCTGATGCTGTGCTCGTTACCGGCTTTTTGCGCCGGCGCGGGAGCGGTGACGGTCATTTGTTCCGAGGTGTCATCCACCGCCTCGCCGCCGATGGCGGAAGTGCCTGCTGCGACGGCAGAAGTTTGATAAATTGCTGCAAGCAAAGAGGTCACCAGCAGGCGTTTTTTACACCCTGCTGCTGACGGAGTCGATTTGTACATAGTCGCCACGCCTTGATCGTTATTAGTATCGGCTCACGCGTTACTTCCAGAGTTGCAGGTTGCTCCGTCTTTTCCGTTGCGGATAGGGTCTAACTTCATTTGTTGATTGCGAATGGTAATGATAGGTATTATCGTTTGCAACAAAATATTGATGTATTCCTCATTTAAACTGCACTTTGTTTACACTGTGCCCTTTCAGCCTGAGCGAGATGACGATGAATTCAAAAGCGGCTATCACCATCACCTATTGTTCCCAGTGCAACTGGATGCTGCGCGCCAGCTGGATGGCGCAGGAGCTGTTACACACCTTCAGCACCGATATCGCCTCGGTGACGCTGGTGCCGGGCACCGGCGGGATCTTCACTATCGATATCGACGGCCAGCAGATCTGGGAGCGCAAGCAGGATGGCGGCTTTCCGGATGCGGCAGAGCTGAAACGCCGGGTGCGCGATGTCTGCTTCCCGGAAAAAGCATTGGGGCATGTTGATAAACCCGCTAACCCGACCTGATCGTTAGGAAAGCGGCTGCGTGGCCGGCTTAAAAGGTGTATTATTGATGCATCTTTTTGTGGGGAGGGAAATTGACGGTGGGCAAACGCATCGAACGTGAAAAGCAGACGATCGGTCGGATGATTGGGCTTTATCAGCGCCGCTGTCCGGAGGCCCGCGACGACGCCGAACACTATCAGGCGCTGAACGCCTACGCCGATAAGCGCCTTGATAAGTGCGTGTTTGGCGACAATAAACCGGCCTGCAAGCAGTGTCCGGTGCATTGCTACCAGCCGGCGAAGCGCGAAGAGATGAAGCAGATTATGCGCTGGGCCGGGCCGCGAATGCTCTGGCGTCACCCGATCCTGACCCTTCGCCATCTGCTGGATGACAGGCGGCCGGTGCCGCCGCTGCCGGAAAAATACCGACCGAAAAAATAGCGGCCTTCCCCGGCCTGCGCGGCGCGCAGCCGGCGGACAACTCGCGTTTTTTGTAGCCCCGGTAAGGCGTTAGCCGCCGCCGGAGATGGTTGCTGAAGTTTTCTGTTTCCGGCTATCCCGGATCGTGCTTGCCACAAAGGCGACCACAAACAGCGCGGTGAACAGCACCACGATAGTCGGCGCCGGCGCGCTATCGAGATAAAACGCCAGCCACACCCCTCCCGCCGAGCAGCAGACCGCCACTGCCACCGCCAGCAGCAGGGCGTGGATAAAGCGCCGTACCAGCAGGAGCGCGATCGCCCCGGGGGCAATCAGCAGCGAAATCGACAGAATAATCCCTACCGACTGCAGCGTCGCGACGATGGTCAGGGCGATCATGCACAGCAGGCCGTAGTGCAGCAGCCCCACGCGCAGGCCGCTGGCTTTGGCCTGCGTCGGATCGAAGGCGTGTAGCAAAAAATCCCGCCATTTCAGCCCGATAATCAGCGCAATCACCAGCGCGATAGCCGCCGTTTGTCCAATATCGCTGAGGGAGATCCCCAGCATATCGCCGAACAGAATATGGTCGAGATGGACGTCGGACTGGATCGCTACGTACAGCACCAGCCCGGCGCCAAACATACCGGAGAAGACAATTCCCATAATGGTATCGCGTTTGAGGCGGCTGTTATCGTCAAGAAAACCGGTCGTTACGGCGCACAGCAGCCCGGCGATAAACGCGCCGATGGCGAAGGGGATGCCGATAATGTAGGCCAGCACCACGCCGGGAAAGACCGCGTGGCTCATGGCGTCGCCCATCAGCGCCCAGCCTTTAAGCACCAGAAAGACCGACAGCAGCGCGCAGGGCACGGCGACGACCATCGATACCGTTATCGCGTTGACCATAAATGGAAACTGAAACGGAGCCAGGAACAGATTCAGCATGCAGCCTCCCTGGCGCGGCGGCGGTTGGCCAGCAGGCCATGCTTCGGCGCAAAGATAAAGGTGATGAGGAACAGCAGCGTTTGCGCCACCACGATAATGCCGCCGGTGGCGCCGTCGAGATAGTAGCTGAGCCAGGCGCCGAAGAAGCTGGTCAGGCTGCCGATGGCGACGGCGATGGCCAGCAGGCGCGGGAAGCGGTCGGTTAACAGCCAGGCGGTGGCCCCGGGAGTGACCACCAGGCAGATGACCAGAAAGGCGCCGACGGTCTGCAGCGCCGCTACGGTGCAGGCCGCCAGCAGGGTAAAGAACAGCAGCTTCAGGCCGCGGGTGTTCAGACCAATCGAGCGAGCGTGGTTTTCATCGAAGAAGGTCACCATCAGATCTTTCCACTTCAGCAGCAGGATCGCCATCGAGATAAAGCCGATCGCCGCCAGCTGGATAATATCCTCCGGGGCGATGGCCAGAATATTGCCGAGGATAATGGTCTGGATATTCACCGACGTCGGGTTCAGCGACACCATAAACAGTCCGATACCGAAGAAGGAGGAGAAGATCAGGCCGATAATCGCATCCTCTTTTAGCCGCGATCGCTGCTGCAAAAACAGCATACTGCCCGCCGCCAGGCCGCCGGAGAGAAACGCGCCGAGGGCAAACGGCAGGCCGAGCATATAGGCCCCGGCGACGCCGGGCACAATCGAGTGGGAAAGGGCGTCGCCAATCAGCGACCAGCCTTTGAGCATCAGGTAGCAGGAGAGAAAGGCGCAGACGCCGCCCACCAGCGCCGATACCCACATCGCATTGAGCATATAGTGATAGCCAAACGGCTCCAGCAGCCAGCTCATCGTGGTCCTCCCGCCGCGCGCCGGCTGATAAACGGCCGCTCGTCATCGGTGATAATCTGCGCTTCCGCGCCGGTGAGGGCGACGTGGCGCAGCACGCCGCTGAAAGCCCGCTCCAGATTCTCGGCGGTGAAGGTGGTTTCTGTCGGGCCGCTGGCCAGCACGGTGCCTTTTACCATCACCGTATAATCGCAAAACTCACTTACGGACCCGAGGTTATGGGTAGAGACCAGCATGGTGCAGCCCTCATCGCGTAGCTCGCGCAGCAGGCTGATGATCCGCGCTTCGGTCTGCACATCGACGCCGGTAAAAGGCTCATCCAGCAGGATCACCTGACCCTGCTGAGCGATGGCGCGGGCAAGGAATACGCGCTTTTTCTGCCCACCGGAGAGCTCGCCAATTTGCCGATGGCGGTACTCGCTCATGCCCACGCGGGCCAGCGCGGCATCGACGATTTCGCGATCGCGCGGCTTTGCCCGCCGCAGCCAGCCCATATGGCCGTAGCGGCCCATCATCACCACATCCTCCACCAGCACCGGGAAGGACCAGTCCACCTCTTCCGACTGCGGGACATAGGCGACCAGATTCTGGCGCAGCGCGCGATTGACCGGCTGGCCGAGTATGGCGATCTCGCCGTGACCGATGCGCACAAAGCCCATCAGCGCTTTAAACAGCGTGGATTTACCCGAGCCGTTAACCCCCACCAGCGCGGCAATGGCGCCGCGTGGTACGCTGAACGAGGCGTCGCGCAGGGCGGTGTGGCCGTTGCGCCAGGTAACGGTGAGCTGGTCGACATACAGACCCGCTTGCGCTGTATTCATGGCTGTTTCCTCATCCCGTCCTGGATACCGTTGACGATGGTTTCGGTGGTGACGCGCAGCAGGTCGAGCCAGGTCGGCACCGGGCCGTCGGCGGCGCTCAGCGAATCGACATACAGCACGCCGCCGTAGTGGGCGCCGGCTTCGCGCGCCACCTGACGCGCCGGTTTATCGGAGATGGTGCTTTCGCTGAAGATGGTCGGGATCTGTTCTCTCTTCATGGTGTCGATAACCTTGCGCACCTGTTGCGGGGTACCCTGCTGGTCGGCGTTAATCGGCCACAGATACAGTTCGTGCAGGCCATAGTCGCGGGCCAGATAGGAGAAGGCTCCCTCGCTGGTGACCAGCCAGCGCTTATCCTCCGGCAGCTGCGCCAGTCTGGCCTGCAGTGGCGCCATCGTCTGGCGGATCTTCTCTTTGTAGGCCTCGGCGTTGCGGCGATAGGTGTCGGCGTGAGGCGGATCGTATTTCACCAGCGCGTCGCGAATATTATCGACATAGATCAGGGCGTTATCTGCCGACATCCAGGCATGGGGATTGGGCTTCCCGCTATAGGGGCCCGCGCTGATGCCCATCGGCTGGATCCCCTCGCTGACCACCACCTCCGGGACGCCCTGCAAGTGCTGATAAAAGCGGGCAAACCACCGTTCGAGATTGAGACCATTGCTGAGGATCAGCTGCGCCCCCTGCGCGCGTTTGATATCGCCGGGGGTGGGCTGGTAGTCGTGGATCTCCGCGCCCGGTTTGGTGATGGAGCTGACGACGGCGGCATCGCCGGCCACGTTCTGCGCCATATCGGCGATAACCGTGAAGGTGGTGATAACCCTGAATTTCTCCTGCGCCGAGGCCGGCGCCGCGGCCAGCAGGGCCAGCGCGCTGGCCAGCAGCAATGATTTCAGCGGTGTCAGATGCAGCATAGGATCCCTCGCAATGGTGTGGTTAATTTCTCAGCGTTTATAGCCATTGCTATGTTATATAGCACAAGCTATTTATAAATGAAAATAATTCTTATTTGCGTGCGGGGGATAATAATGAGCCGGGAAACGAAAGCGCGAGAAAGGGGAGGCAAGGTTGGCCCGGCGCGAACCGGGCGGAGATCAAGAGATATCGGCGACCGACTGGCGCGGGATCAGGCGGCCGGCCAGCGAGCGGCCCTCGGCGGTGAACGTTGGCCGGTCGTCTATCAGGCTGCGAATACGCTGAATACAGTTATCCAGCAGCGCCTCCAGTGGCCATGAGATGCAGGTCAGCGGCGGATAGAGCAGCGAGGCGAGGGGGGAATCCTCAAGGCTCAGCAGGGAGACCTCCTGCGGGACGGCGATGGTGAATTCGCGCAGCAGGCGCATTGCTTCAGCCGCGTAGCGGTCGCGTTTAACGATAATGACTGAGTATTTACTGAAGCTGTTAATTAAGGTCAGCAGCGCCTGCTCGACATCATCGTTGGCCGTCAGCACCAGCTGGCGGTTAAAAGGAATGGAGTAGTTCTGCAGGACGTTGCGGTAGCCTTCCAGCATCTGGCGGCTGGCATCGTCGCTATCGCTGTCCACCAGCAGGGCGATGTTGCGGTGTCCCTTGCCAATCACATAGCGGCAGGCGCTTTCGGTGGCGAAGGCGAAGTCATAGCCCTGGCTGTTGCTTCCAGCGACGCCGAAGCGGTCAAAGGCGATAACGTTGCGCGGCGCGTCGGCGGCAACGGCGCCCAGCACCACCACCGCCACGCACTGGCGCTGCAGATCGTCGATCGCCGCCGCCTGCTCTACCGGGTCGCTGACGTACTGGACCAGCAGGCTTTTATTCAGCCCTTTCAGCGCCTGCGAGAGGAGCGGCAACAGACGCGCGCCGTGGCTCTCGTCCTGCGCGGAAATCACCAGGCCAACGTGGCTGGATGTCTGACTGGCGAGGTTTTGCGCGGCAAAGCTCGGGCGATAGTTGAGTTCTTCAACGGCCCGCAGCACAGCTTCCCGGCTCTCTTCGCGCACGCCCCGGGTGCCGGTCAGCACGCGGGAAACCGTCGCTCTTGAGACATTCGCTAATCTTGAAACATCATCAATCGTTGGCATGGCTTTTTCTGTCTGGACATTTTCGCCTAGCTTAACATACCTGCTGAAAAAAGTGTCTACCGAGGCCCGTCCGCGGCGCCGGGCAACCGGGGCAGCCAGGCCGCGCCGCGCACGCCGCTGGCGTCGCCGAAGCGGGCCGGTTTGATCTGCGTGCGGCAGCTGTCGGAGAAGATCCACGGCACGATGGCGGCAGGCAGATCGCGATAGATCTGGCTGACGTTGGACAAACCGCCGCCCAGCACAATCACCTGCGGGTCGAGAATGTTGATCACTGACGCCAGGCTGCGGGCAAAGGCGTCGATAAAATGACGCCAGTGGGCCAGCGCGCGCGGATCGCCGTTTTGCGCTGCGGCGACAATGGCTTCCGCACGCGCTTGTTCCCCGTAGCGGCGGGCGAAGCCGGTGCCGGAAACAAAGCTTTCGATGCAGTTCGTTTTGCCGCAGTAGCAGGGCTGCGGCGGGCCATCGCGCTCAGGAGTATAGCCCGGCAGCGGATTATGTCCCCACTCTCCGGCGATAGCGTTGGGGCCGCTGAGCAGCTGTTGATGAACGGCGATCCCGCCGCCGCAGCCGGTACCGATAATCACCCCGAAGACGGTGGTGGCGCCGGCGCCGGCGCCATCGACCGCCTCGGAAAGGGTGAAGCAGTCGGCATCGTTTGCCATCCACACCGGTTGGCCAAGCTGCTGCATGATATCCCGGCGCAGATCGTGGCCGTTGAGCACCAGGCAGTTGCAGTTTTTAATGCGTCCGCTTTGCGGATCGATAGCCCCGGGCAGGCCGATCCCCAGAGTGAACGGCTGCGGGCTGACCGCGCGCATATCGGCAATCAGGGTCAGCAGTTGACGCATAAAGGCGTCATAGCTCTCTTTGTGGGTTGGCCGACGCAGGCGCTGGACGCATTCGCCTGCGGGATCCAGCAGTACGGCCTCCATTTTGGTGCCGCCAATATCTATTCCAAGATGTAACATAGTGACCTCGGGGAATCAGACCCGGCCAGCACGTCTGGCCGGGCAAGGCGCTAGGCGTGAAGCGGTTGCGCGCGGTAAATCGCAATCAGTTCGGCAATCAGCTCTTTCGCCAGAATGGAGGTCATCAGGTGATCCTGAGCATGGACCATCACCAGCGTCATTTTGGTTTTTCCCTCGCCTTCGTCAGCTTCGATAAGCTGGGTCTGCACAAGGTGAGCTTCGCGGGAATAGTGCGTCGCTTCCTGCATTTTGGCGTCGGCGGTGGCGAAATCACCCGCTTTAGCGGCGTGCAGCGCTTCGTAACACAGGCTACGGGACTGGCCGGCGTTGATGATGATCCCCATCACCTGTTCTTCTAATTCCATGATTATCCTCTGAATCGTTAGCGTTAAGCGGTTTGCGCCGCGTTATCAGCCTGGTCGACGGCGTTTTCACGCTCCTGGGCCAGCAGCTGTTTTTCGTAAGCTTTGAGAAATGGCAGGTACATCACCATGGCGGTGGCCATACAAATAAGGCACAGGATCACCGGGCTAAAGCTCCAGTTCGCCGCCCACGAGGCGCCGATAGGGGCCGGCGTCGTCCACGGCGTCATCGACACTACGCGGCTGACCAGGTCCAGCTTCAGCGCAAAGTACGCCAGGGTCGCGTTGACCATCGGCACCAGCACGAACGGCAGGAAGAACAGCGGGTTCATGATGATCGGCGCGCCGAACAGAATCGGTTCGTTGATGTTAAATACGCCCGGCACCACGCCCATCCGGCCAATCGTCCGCAGATGCACGGCCTTGCTGCGCAGCAGCATCAGCGCCAGCGGCAGGGTTGAGCCGACGCCGCCGATCAGCAGATAGTGATCCCAGAAGCCCTGGACATAGATGTGCGGGATAGCGGTGCCAGCGGCCATCGCCGCCTGATTGACCGACAGGTTGGCCATCCAGAACGGGTTCATGATCCCGGTGACGATCAGCGCGCCGTGGATCCCGGCGAACCACAGTACCTGACAGACCAGCACCGACAGCAGGATCGCCGGCAGCGTATCGGAAGCTGCGACCAGCGGTTTCACCAGCGACATGATCGCTTCCGGAATGATCATCCCCAGCTGGGCCTCGATAAACAGGTTCAGCGGATGTAGCGTCAGAATGATCGCCAGCACCGGGATCAGGATCTCGAACGAGCGCGCTACCCCGGCAGGCACTTCCGGCGGCAGGCGAATGGTGATGTTATGTCGCTTGAGGAAGGCGTACAGCTCGGTGGAATAGATAGCCACCAGAATGGCGGTAAAGATCCCCTGGCCGGAGAAGTAGGCAGTAGAGATCTGGCCATCTTTCAGCGGCGCGGCGACCAGCAGAAACGACATCAGCGACAGCATCCCGGCGGTCAATGAGTCCAGGTGATGGTGCTTGGCGAGGCTGGCGGCGATCCCGACGGCGATAAACAGGGTCATCACCCCCATGCTGAAGTTGAACGGCAGCATCAGCGCCTCGCGATGATCGAGCGAAAATTGCAGCCAGGCGCGGGCAAAGCCCCACGTCGTATCCGGAGAAAACGGCGGGAAGATAAACACCAGCAAAAACGAGCCGACGATCATAAAGGGCAGGGCGGTAATAAAACCGTCGCGGATGGAGGTAACGTATTTTTGCTGGCCGATCGCTCCCGCCATAGGCGTGATCTGCCGTTCGATCACATCGATCAATTTAGCGTACAGAGAGCTCATGATCTTTCCTTAGTTCTTGTTTTCGATGAGGGAAAGGGCGAAATCAAGGACTGCGGCGCCTTTTTGCATGCCGTAGTCCATCATATTGATGGGTTCGACGCGGATACCGTATTTATCCGCCTGCTTTTGCAAATCCTGCTGCATGTATTTCACCTGCGGCCCCAGCAGCACCACCTGATAATGGCCAACCTGTTCGGCGAACTCCGCTACGCCATAGGCGTTGATCTCTACCGGCAGGCCCCGCTGTTCGGCTTCCGCAATCATTTTTTTCATCAGCAGGCTGGTGGACATGCCTGCCGAACAACACAACATAATTTTTTTCATAAGTACCGCTCCTGATGAGGTTGGATGTGCGGACTATAGTCAAAATGGATGCATTACGGAAAGCGCTTTCCGTTTATGGATTTATTTATTGTGACCATGATCACCTATGGCAGGCTTTCACTTTCCGGTGTTGTGGGCGATCATCCCGGCGAGACAATCATTCGCAAAGGTAGGAGTATGAACATTCAGTTAATGAATGTGGCCGTGGACATCATCGAGCAGCGGCTGGCGCCGCTGGCGAATGTTCTGACGCGCAACAACCACATTACGGCGATGCGCGATAGCTTTGCGCTGGCGATGCCATTTGTGATTGTTGGCAGCCTGTTGGTTCCCATTTTGTTTCCGCCCGTTTCCATCGACGGCGCCTCGCGTTTCGGCCAGGTCTATTTGCTGCTGCGGCCTATCCTGCTGCCGACCTTTCAGCTAACCATTGGCCTGGTGGCGCTGATTGTCGCTTTCGGCGCCAGCGCCAGTCTCGCCAAGCAGTACCGTCTGCCGGAACGGCTCTGTGGTTTAACCGGGTGTCTGGCTTTTCTGCTGTTTATCGGCTTTCGCGAGACTGCGGTGAGCAACGTTTATCTCGGCGGCATGGGGATATTTACCGCCCTGATATCCAGTACCTATTCCATTGAGATAATTCGTTTTTTCTACAAAAAAGGCTGGTGTATCCGCCTGCCTGATGAAGTGCCGCTGATGACTCGCAATGGCTTTCAACTGCTGATCCCGCTGCTGGTGGTGATGCTGTCGATAAGCGTGATGAATGCCATACTGCTGCAGACGACCGGGCGCATCGTACCGGAGCTAATCAGCGAAGCGGTGCGGCCGCTGGTGCTGGCGTCCGACACGTTGATGGCGGTACTTATCTCTTTGTTTATCTGTAACTTACTCTGGTTTATCGGTATCCACGGCGCGCTGATTATCACCGGGATTATGAACCCCTTCTGGATGACCTATCTGTTTGAAAATCAGCAGGCTTTGGCAGCGGGTTCGCCAACGCTGCCGCATATTTATCTGCAGGGATTCTGGGATTTTTACCTGCTGATCGGCGGTATCGGCTCCACTCTGCCTCTGGTGCTGATGGCGATGCGCAGCCGCTCACGGCAGCTGAAAAGCGTGGCCAAAATTGGCCTGCTGCCGTCGCTGTTTAATATCAACGAGCCGATACTGTTTGGTTTTCCGGTGATCATGAACCCGGTTTTTTTACTGCCGTTTCTCTTTGTTCCGCTGATAAATGCCTGTATTGCATGGTATTTGACTCAGCTGGGCATCCTCGATCGCGCGGTGGCGATGCTACCCTGGTCGATGCCTTCTCCGCTGGGGGCGGCATGGTCGGCGAACGGCAGCTGGAAAAATTTGTGCATGAGCCTGTTCGCGATGTTTAACGCCTGGATGCTTTATCGCCCCTTCTTCAAAGTTTACGAACGCCAGCTCGCGGAAACCGAGCGCTGATCCCCTCGCCGTCGGCGGCTTATCCCCCGACGGCACCTGTTCACTTTCTCTTTCTTCCGCTCTGCTGCCGGCTTCCGGCGGTATTCTTGTCATTTTATGTGATCAGTCTCACGAATATATTCGTCGCAGAGCGAATTTTGTGAACCAGATAGGCAATTATGGAAAGCGATTTCCATTGGTGGATGTACATTTCCATTTTTGATCCGTAAATTTCCCCTCCGTTATCGGTTCGTGTTAACAAACATAACGTGGGAAAAAAATAATGATAAAGCTGAAACACTCAATACCTCTGGCTCTCCTCTCGCTGGCCGGGACCAGCAGCTTGGCCTGCGCCGATCCGAAGTATGATTTTGCGCTGCATGGCTATATTCGCTCCGGGATCCTTGCCAATTCTGATGGCAACCGCGCGGACTCCGTCGGCTTGATGCCGGACGGCAAGTGGCGACTGGGCAACGAAGAAGACACCAAGATCGAACTGATCCCCACCGTGACGCTGACGGCGGACAGCGGCGTGGTGGCGAAAGTGCAGGCCAACCTCACTCACCAGTCGAAATGCACCTCCGACTGGAACTGTCAGGATGACGATGGCCATGATGTGCAGTTTCGTGAAGGGTTCGCCGAGCTGAGCAATCTGGATTTTGCGCCGGAGATGACCTTCTGGGCCGGTAAGCGCTACAGCAGCTCCAACACTTCCAGCCATCAGTTTGACTGGGAGTACATTCAATACAATGGCACCGGCGGCGGCTTCGATAACATGGATCTGGGCTTCGCCCGCTTCGACGCCGGGGTCTACGCCTTTTCGCCCACCGATGAAACCAAAGCCTACCCGGTGGATAAGGGAGATCAGGGCTACCCGGATGATTACTCCCTCAACCTGTGGCTGAAAAAGATCGCCGGGACAGGCTTCGATCTGGAGCTGATCGGCCACCACATGAACCGTAACGAAAAGCATCCGACTTCCGCCGAAAAGGGCTATGGCGTGACCGGTATTTATAACTTTGACGGTTTTTATGGCCTCACCGGGGGGTACTCCCGCCTCGCATTGCAGTACGGCAAAGGGCTGGCGGCGGGCGACTCGCTGGGTAAAAACGGCTGGGGCTGGGCCAATCTGGAAAACACCCAGTCCTGGCGGGTGGTGCTGGATAGCGTGGCCTCGATGGGCGATCTGGAAATCTCCACCTTCGCCTTCTGGCAGAAGGATAAAAACTACCGCTGGTGGACGGAAGATGACAATGGCTGGGGACGCTCGATGTGGGTCGCCGGTATCCGCCCCTATCATCAGATCACCCGCAACTTTGCCATGCAGTACGAGCTGGGCTACGAATACCTGGATGACAAAAACTACAAAGGGGTTAACGGCAAAGGCAAAGGCGGCCTGACCAAAGTCACCGTTGCGCCAACGCTGACTTTTGACTCCGGCTTCTGGGCGCGCCCGCAGCTGCGTTTCTTCGTCACCTACGCGAAGTGGGACAAAGGTGTCTCCGATGCGCTGGACGGCAACTACAACTGGGATACCAATACCATCACCGCCGGGGGTTATTCCCGCAGTGGCTCAACCGACACCGTTAACTTCGGCGTACAGGCCGAAGTCTGGTTCTAAGGAGAGACAGCGATGAAGCCGATGAAAAACCTGCTGCTAATGGGGCTGCTGTCCGCGCTGGGGGCCGGCGGGGCGCTGGCCGCCGAGCGCTCGCATTTTGAACACTTTATCACTCGCGACGGCGCCGCTCTCAAGGATGGCGATAAGGTGTTTCGCTTCGCCGGGATCCACGCGCCGGAGCTGCACCGCATTGAAGACGACGCCCGCGGCCCCTGCAGGGCAGACCCGCGCGGCTGGGGGCAATACTTTAAATGGCCGACGGCCCAGGAGCAGCAAAACTGGATCCAGGCGATGGTGCAAACCGGGGCGAAAGCCCAGCGCGTCTACGTGCTGTCGGTGCAGCAGGAGTTTGACAAGGCCTGCGGCCGCGAGACCCATATTCTCGCGCCGGAAACGGCGGACGGCATGCCGCGGCTGAATGAGAAAGCCATGCGGGTGTATGACAACATGATTGCCGAAGCGGATAAACAGGGATTGCGACTGATCCTGCCCTTTATCGACCACTGGTGGTGGTGGGGCGGGCGCGAGCAGCTGGCGGCGTTCTACCACGAAAAAGCGGAAGACTTTTATCGTACCGATAGCAAGACCTTCAAAGCCTATCTGGATGTGATCCGTCAGGTCATCACTCGGACAAATACCGTCACCGGCCGCGCCTATTTTGATGAGAAGGCGATCATGGCCTGGGAGACCGGTAACGAGCTGGAGGATACCAATGCCGATTTTCTGCAGCAGACCGCGGCGTGGATTAAAAAGTGGGCTCCCAACCAGCTGGTGATGGATGGCACCTATAAGAAAATCAATTCTTTTGCGTTGACTGACCCCAATGTGGATATCGTCAGCAATCACTATTACACCAACGCCGATAATAACCATCCCGGGCAGGTGACGCAGGATCTACGCGCCGTCGGCGGGCAAAAAGTCTATCTCGTCGGCGAGTTTGGCTTGCTGCCGGCGGATCAGCTGAACGCCATTATGCAGTCGATTGTTCACAGCGAGGTCAACGGGGCGCAAGCCGCCGGGGGGCTTATCTGGGGCTTCCGCGGCCATCGTCACGACGGCGGCTTCTACTGGCATAAGGAGTCGACCGGACACTACAGCTACCACCTGCCGGGGTTTGCAAAAGAAGGCGAAGCGAACCAGGAGCAGGCGGTGGTCGATCTGGTGCGCACCGCCGCAGCGCAGATGGCCGGACAGCAGAGGATGGCGCCGCTGCCGAAGCCGGACGCGCCTCTGCTGCGCGAGACCACCTCGCCCTTCGCGATCAACTGGATGGGTGCCGCGGTAGGACGTAGCTACGATGTCGAACGCGCTGGCTCGCCGACCGGGCCGTGGACGGTGGTGGGCCGGGATATATCCGATGGCGTTAACGAATGGAACCCGGAAACCATGGTTCTGTTCCGCGACGATTATCGTCAGCTTCAGCTCGGGCGGACGTACTACTACCGGGTGACGGCGAAAAACGAGAGCGGTCGTTCTGCCCCTTCCAATGTGATTAGCGTGAAGCATAGTGAGGTGAATCAGCCGCCGGCTATCACGCTGGAACCCGCCTTAACTACCACTCAGGACCAGGGCGTCGAGCTTACGGCCAACTGGCAGGACGATGGCCTGCCGTCGCGAGAGGTGAAAGTGGGCTGGCAGCACGCCGGCGACGGACAGGTACATTTCTGCCATGCCGATCGGCCGCAAACCCGGGCCTGGTTCACGGCGCCTGGCACCTATGCGCTGACGTTCACTGCCGACGATGGGCTGCTGAAAAGCAGCAAAACCGTGACCGTGACGGTGGGCGAGGCGACGGGGAAGGCGCCGGCGGATTTCTGTCGTTATCACGGCAAAGTCTATGGCGTGGCTGAGGGGCGCCTGACGGTAATGAAGAGTGATAAAGACGCGCTGGCAGTTGGCGAGGACGGTTTTCTCGGCCCATTTGCCAGCGAGGGGGATAAGATCAGCTGGCAGGTGCAGGCGCCGTGGAGCGGTCAGTTCCAGCTCAACGTAACCTTCAACGGCAAATGGGGCGGCAAGCAGAACTCCTTTGTCGTCAACGGGGGCGCTCCGCAGGCCGTGGCCTTCCCGCAGACGGATGAGCAGGGCCAGCAGCTGCGGATACCCGTAACGCTGAAAGCGGGGAGCAATCAGGTTGACTTCGGCCGCTTCGCCGGCGACTGGGGCTATATGTTTATTAAATCGATCGAAGTGGTCGCGGAGTAGTACGCTCAGGCTGCGCCAGACGGGCGCAGCCTTTTTTCGAAAGGAGAGGTTATGCAGCAGTATCAGTTTCCGCAAGGGTTTCTGTGGGGGGCGGCGGCGTCCGGCCCGCAAACGGAAGGGGTCACCAATAAGCGCCATCGTTCCATCTGGGACAGCTGGTTTGCTGAACAGCCGGAGCGATTTTATCAACAGGTAGGGCCGCAAACCGTGTGTGATACTTATCATCAGTATCCGCAGGACGTGGCGCTGATGAAACAGACCGGCTTCAACTCGTTTCGAACCTCGATTCAGTGGTCACGACTGATCGCGGATTTTGAAACCGGCGCGCCGGACCCGGACGCGGTGCGTTTTTATCACGCCTATCTTGATGAGATGATCGCCAACGGCATTGAGCCGATGATCAATCTCTACCATTTTGATATGCCTGAGGTGCTGCAGAAACAGTACGGTGGCTTTGAATCGGCGCACGTAGCAGAGCTGTTTGCCCGCTTTGCCCGCACCGCCTTTAACCTGTTTGGCCATAAGGTTAAATACTGGATAACCTTCAACGAGCCGATTGTACCGGTTGAGGGAGGCTACCTGTACGACTTCCACTATCCGTGTAAGAAAGATGGCCGGCTGGCGGCGCAGGTGGCGTTTAACATTATGCTGGCGCATGCCAAAGCGGTAACGGCTTATCGTGAACTGGCGCTGGCGGGCGAGATCGGCGTGGTGCTCAACCTGACTCCGAGCTATACGCTCACCGACAGCGACGCGGATAAAAAGGCCGCCTGGTATGCCGACCTGTTTTTTAACCGCAGCTTCCTTGACCCGCTGGTAAAACATGAATTCCCTAAAGCGCTGTGCGAGATCCTCGCCGCCCACGACTGCCTGCCGACGACCAGCAAAGACGACGTGGCGTTGATCCTCAGCGCGGAGATCGATTTTCTTGGGGTGAACTATTACGTGCCGCGGCGGGTAAAAGCGCGTGAGAGCGAATATAACCTCGATTATTTCACCCCGGAATACTATTTCGAAAACGCGGTGAACCCGCAGGGCCGCTTTAACCCCTATCGTGATAACAACGAGATCCTGCCGCAGGCTATTTACGACATTGCTGCCAATATTCGCGATAACTACGGCAATATTAAGTGGTATCTCGCGGAAATCGGTATCGCGATGGATCGACAATCAGAGGGCGAGCCCGCGGCGGACGGGGTCATAGACGATACTTTCCGCATTCAACTGATGGAAGAGCATCTGGTGCAGCTGCACCGCGCCATTGCCGACGGCGCGAACTGCTTTGGCGTGCACCAGTGGACGTTTATCGACAACTGGTCGTGGATCAATGCCTTCAAACGGCGCTACGGCTTCTGGCGACTGGATCTGGAGACTGGCGAGCGACAGATAAAACGCAATGCGCTGTGGTTTGCCGAACTGGCGACCAGCAACGGTTTTACCCGCGACAAATAGCGCGCTGCGCCAGCGCTCCCTCCTGGCGGCGCGCAAAGAGGGAGCGTGCGAGGCTACACCAGTTCGTCTTTATTAATGCCCAGCCGCTTCATGCGCGACAGGAGCGTGGTGCGCTTCAGCCCCAGCCGCTGGGCGGCGCCCTTCGGCCCGGCCACCACGCCGTTGCTCTCCTTCAGCACCCGGACGATCAGCTGATATTCATCTTCGCCTTCTTCAGGCAGGACCTCTGGCGACCGCGGAGGCTCGACGATATCCCGCTCCGGCAGGGAGAGCTGCAGCACGTTTCCGCGGGTCAGCAGGACCGCCCGTTCGATGACGTTTTCCAGCTCGCGCACGTTGCCCGGCCACTCCATGCGCGTCAGGGTGCGCAGGGTTTCCGCCGGGATGCTGTCGATATTGCGTCCCATGCGGCGGGCGATTTTGAAGGTAAACGCCTTCACCAGCAGCGGGATGTCGTCGGGACGCTCGCGCAGCGGCGGCAGGTGGATCGGGAACACGTTGAGCCGGTAGTAGAGATCGCTGCGGAATTCCCTGTCGATAACCATTTGCTTGAGATCGCGGTTGGTGGCGGCGATCAGTCGGACGTCGGTCTGGATCAGCTTGTTGCTCCCCAGGCGTTCGAACTCCTGCTCCTGGAGGACGCGCAGCAGCTTGGGCTGCAGCTCCAGCGGCATATCGCCCACTTCATCAAGGAACAGGGAGCTTTTGTCCGCCAGTTCGAAGCGGCCGATACGCTGGGCGCTGGCCCCGGTAAACGCGCCGCGTTCGTGGCCGAACAGATCGCTCTCCAGCAGCCCGGCGGGCATCGCGGCGCAGTTCATCTTCACCATCCGCCGACTGTTTCGTCCGCTGAGGTTATGAATGGCGCGGGCGATAAGCTCTTTACCGGTGCCGGTTTCGCCGAGGATCAGCACGGTGCTGTCGCTGTGGGCCACCATCTCGACCTGCTTGAGCACATTGTTCATCGCCTCGCTGCGGCCGATGATCTCCCCGAATTCGCTCTCGACATTGTTGAGCTGCTCGGTGAGGGCGAGGTTCTCATCCACCAGTCGCTCTTTCAGGCGCTGAATTTCGCGGTAGGCGAGGGCGTTATCGATAGCGATCGACACCCGCTCGGTGAGGGTGCCGGCTTCATCCACCTCGCTCTGGTCGTGAACCGGATGGCTGGCGTCAAGATAGTGGGTGGAATAGATGTTGAGCTTCCCTTTGCGGTTGCTGCGCAGCACTACGCTGATGGCATCGATCCGGAAGTAGCGATGGATCTCTTTCGCCACCTCGCTGACCAGCTCGTCGATATCCAGACGCGAGAGGACCGCGTTGGTGATCGCCACCAGGATGCGAAAGTTGTCGCGCTCGTGGCACAGCAGATCGTAATCGACGTTGTTGCTGACCCGGTTCTGAATCTGCTCGGTGACCACGGCGACGATCTGCGCAAAGGTATGCAGCCGCTGGAACTCTTTCTCGCTCCATGGCCGGTTGTCACGACGCAGAAATTCGCAACCGCCGAAGATCCGCCCGTCGGCCGCCAGCGGCAGCAGCGAGTAGTACCCGAACGGGCGATAGATCCCGCTGCGGATAAGCTGCGGCCAGGTGTCGGCAAAGGTCTCATGATCGCAATGCAGGGCATCCGGCCGGGAGAGTAAGCGGCGTACAGGGCCGTGGGCGAGCACGGTTTCATCTTCGTAGCTCACCGGCTGGCCTGCCTCATCGCAGGCGTATCTGGCCGCGCGGTGGTTGCCTGCGTTCCACAGGATAATGGCCGCTTCGTCGGCCAGCGCGGACTGTTGCACCAGGCGGGTCAGGGTTTCGCTCAGCGCAGCCAGATCGGGCTGCTGTAATAAAAGCCGGGTGATATCAAACAGACCCTGCTGGCCGAGATCGCTCATCGGTGTATACGACATGGCTTACATCCAAAACGCGCCGGCAACGCGGCGCATAAGAAAATGATGGTACAAATAATAGTATGTTAATAAGGCGGTTGTGACCGCCGTTAACCCATCCGTGGGCGCCCGCTGGTTTGGGCGGGATACTCATGCTGGCTTTTCCCGGCTTACGCTGCGCTTAGCCGGGCTACAAGTGCGCGGAGTTTTGTAGCCGGATAAGGCGCCAGCCGCTAACCGGGCCCCGACGCCGTCGTTAACAAATTCTCGGCAGCGGCTCGGCGTGGGGAAGATCGAGCGTCCGCTTCACGCCGTACAGCCCGACGGAACGCACGCCCGGTCGGGCGACCACCTCGCCGATTATCGCCGCCTCGCATCCCAGGGCGTGAGACCGTAGATGCGTCAGCACATTTTCCGCTTCTTCGCGGGCGACGGCGATCACCAGCTTGCCTTCATTGGCGAAGTTCAGGGCGTCCAGCCCGAGCAGCTCGCAGACCCCGCGCACGGTGTCGTTGACCGGCAGCTTCGCCTCGTGCAGTTCAATGCCGCAGCCGCTGGCGACGGCGAACTCATGGGCGACGGCGTTGACGCCGCCGCGGGTGGCGTCGCGCAGGGCTTTTACGCCGCGCAGCGGCCGCAGGGTTTGGATCAGCGGCGTCAGCACCGCGCAGTCGCTGGACAGCGCGCCGTCGAGCCCCATCTGCTCACGCAGATTAAGGATGGTAGCGCCATGATCCCCCAGCGTGCCGCTGACCAGCAGCACATCGCCGGCGCTGATCTGCTGCGTCCCCCAGCGAACGTCCGCCGGGATGGCGCCGATGCCGGCGGTGTTGATAAACAGCTTATCCGCCGCGCCGCGCGGCACCACTTTGGTATCGCCGGTGACGATGGCGATCCCTGCCGCCCGAGCGGTATCGGCCATGCTGGCGACCACCGCTTCCAGGGTAGTGATCTCCAGCCCCTCTTCGAGAATAAACCCGCAGGAGAGATAGCGCGGGATGGCGCCGCTGACCGCCACGTCGTTGGCGGTACCGCAGACGGCCAGCTTGCCGATATTGCCGCCGGGAAAGAACAGCGGGTCAATCACATAGCTGTCGGTGGAGAAGGCGAGGCGATCCCCCTGAGCGGCAAGCGCCGCCAGATCGAGGCGCGCCTGATCCTCCTGCTCCGCCAGCCAGGGGTTGGCGAAAGCCTGCATAAACAGGTCGCCGATCAGCTGCTGCATTGCCTGACCGCCGCTACCGTGGGCTAACTGGACGCTTTTCATGCTTCATATTCCTGACTGCGATATTGATACCAGGCGGCGCAGGCCCCTTCCGAGGAGACCATCAGCGCGCCAAAGGCGCTTTGCGGATTGCAGGTGCTGGCGAAGAGCTGGCACTGGTGCGGTTTACAGCGACCGGTCAACACCTCGCCGCAGCGGGCGCGCGGGTCGTCGCACACGCGCTGCGGCGCCGGGCGGAAATGGGCCTCGGCATCGAAGCGCTGATAGGCCGGCGTGAGGCGCACGCCGGAGTCGCTGATGACCCCCAGACCGCGCCATTCGCTGTCGCCATCAAGGCAAAACACGTCGGCCATCGCCGCCTGCGCCAGCGGGTTGCCGGCATCCGGCACCACGCGACGGTACTGATTTTCCACTTCGCTACGCTGCGCTATTGTCTGCTCAACCAGCATCACCGCGCCTTGCAGTAGATCAAGCGGTTCGAAACCGGCGACCACTAACGGGCGATGATAGTTGCTGGCGATAAAGCCGTAGGCTTCGGTGCCGATCACCATACTGACGTGGCCGGGGGCGAGAAAGGCGTCGATACCGTTGTCCGGCTGATCCAGCAGACTGCGCAGGGTCGGCAGCAGGGTGATGTGCTGACAGAAAAAGAAGAAGTTTTCGACGTTGCGCTCCCGCGCCTGACGCAGGGTGAGGGCGGTGGCGGGCATGGTGGTTTCGAAACCAAGACCGAAAAAGACCACCTCACGCTGCGGGTTTTGCTGCGCCAGCCGCAGGGCGTCCATCGGCGAGTAAACGATGCGAACATCGGCGCCGCTGGCTTTCGCCTGCAGCAGTGAGCCGTTTTTGCCCGGCACGCGCATGGCGTCGCCGAAGGTACAGAAGATCACCCCCGGGCGGCTGGCAATCTCAATGCAGGCGTCGATGCGCCCCATCGGCAGGACGCATACCGGGCAGCCGGGCCCATGAATAAATTCAATATTCTCCGGCAACAGCTGGTCGAGACCGAACTTAAATATGGCATGGGTATGGCCGCCGCAGACCTCCATAATGCGTAGCGGTCGCGCGGCGGTGTGCGGCAGCAGATGGGCACGCTGCTGAAGATGGGCCACCAGCTGCATGACCTGCTCGGGGGCGCGGTATTCGTCAACGTAACGCATTATCGCTCCTCGCCGTACAGCAGGGCGCCGACGTCCGGCTCCACGTCAAACATATTTTGCAGCGCCTCGAGAGTATCGCGCGCTTCGGCTTCATTGATCACGCTCATGGCGAACCCGACGTGCACCAGCACCCACTGGCCGAGACGCGGCTGACCCTGCTCGTCAACGGCGCCCACCAGCGTCAGGTCAACGTCGCGCTGAATGCCACAGACTTCCACCTTCGCCAGCACGCCGTCGATGGCGCAAATTTGTCCCGGAATGCCTATGCACATCGTTGCGTCTCCAGCCAGGTGAGCCACTGGTCCATGCCTTCGCCGCTGGTGGCGGAGAGGAGGATAATTTCAATATGCGGATTGACCTCGCGGGCGCAGGCCAGGCATTTATCCACGTCAAAGTTGAGATACGGCAGCAGGTCGACTTTGTTGAGCAGCATCAGGCTGGCGGCGGCGAACATATGCGGATACTTCAGCGGCTTGTCTTCGCCTTCTGTGACCGACAGTACCGCCACCTTATGGCGTTCGCCGAGATCAAAGCTCGCCGGGCAGACCAGGTTGCCGACGTTTTCAATAAACAGAATGCCGTGGTCAGCCAGCGGCAGTCGCGGGGCGGCGTCGGCGATCATCTGGGCGTCGAGATGGCAGCCTTTCCCGGTGTTGACCTGGATCGCCGGAGTGCCGGTGGCGCGAATGCGGGCGGCGTCATTGACCGTTTGCTGGTCCCCTTCGATCACCGCGCAGTCGGCACGCCCTTTCAGCCGGGTGAGGGTTTCGGTGAGCAGGGTGGTTTTGCCGGAGCCGGGGCTGGAAACCAGATTCAGCACCAGCTGCTGCTTTGCCGCAAAGCGCGCGCGGTTGCGCGCCGCCAGGCGGTTGTTTTTATCCAGCACGTCGATTTCCACTTCCAGCATCCGCCGCTGGCTCTGGCCCGGGGCGTGAGTCCCCGCTTCGCCATGGCCGTAATGCAGATCGCCCTCTGTCGTGCGGGTGGGGGCGAAGTGGTCAGTTTTGACGCCGGTGATGGTCATCGTCTGGCGTGGGGCGGGCGCGAAGGGGGCGCTGCGGAACGCGGAATGCGGGTTTCGTTCGTCTCCTTCAATATAGAGGTTGCCTTCGCCACAGCCGCATGTCGTACACATAATTTACTCCAATTCTAAACGCTGAATCTGTAAGCCGTCATCCGCCACGATCTGTAGCTGGTCGTTATTGCAGTGCGGGCAGCGGCGGACGTGCTGCGAGACAAGATGGACGTACTGCTGACAGCGTTCGCACCAGCATTCAGCCTGTTGTTCGGCGATATGCAGTTCACACCCCTCCGCCAGCGTGCCGCGGCAGACCAGCTCAAAGCAGAAGGTCAGGGCGCTGGCTTCGACGCAGGAAAATGCCCCGACCTTAAGCCACACGCCGGTCACCCGTCGCGCGCCGGCCTGCTGCGCCTGTTGTTCAATAATTTCCAGCGCCCGCTGGCTGAGGGTGATTTCGTGCATAGTCGCCTCCGTATCGCGATGCGCCTTTTATGCAATAACGATGCCAGAACAGGCTCATGGCGGTGGGAAATGTCGATGACGACGCGCCGGGGCTGTCATCGACATGTCGCGTCGGCAGGAGATAAATATAAAAACATAATTAAATCAAATAAATAAAATGTGGCACGGAAAATGCTTAAACGGTGCATCTCATGCTACGGAGAAACCGATATGACTATTTGGGAAATAAGTGAAAAGGCGGATTACATCGCCGACCGTCACCGGCAGCAGCAGGAGCAGTGGCATATCTACTGTAACTCGCTGGTTCAGGGGATCACCCTGTCGAAAGCCCGCCTGCATCACGCGATGAGCTGCGCGCCGGACAAAGAGCTGTGCTTCGTGCTGTTCGGCCATTTTCAGGTGTTCGTCGCCCTGGCGGAAGGCTTCAACAGCCACACCATCGAATACTACGTCGAAAACAAAGGCGGCGGTGATAAGTATCTGATTGCTCAGGCCACGCTCGCCGCGGATGGCACGGTGGACGGGCGGATCAGCAACCGCTCCCGCGATCAGGTGCTGGAGCACTATCTGGCGATTATCGCCACCGTCTATGACCGTCTGTACGACGCCATGGAGCAAGACCAACCGGTGGATTTAAGCCATCTGGCCCTGACCCACTGATCGCAAGGTGTCGACATGTGTCGAAAATGACACCTGCGCAACCTGATTTCGTCAAAAGTGACTTTCACCCGAGGATGACCCGGTGAACCGTTTTGTAATTGCTGACTCCACTGTCTGTATCGGCTGCCGCACCTGCGAAGCCGCCTGCTCTGAGACGCATCGCCAACATGGCCTGCAGGCGATGCCGCGGCTGCAGGTGATGCGTAATGAAAAAGAATCGGCACCGCAGATGTGCCACCACTGCGAAGACGCCCCCTGCGCCGCTGTCTGTCCGGTTAACGCCATCCAGCGCGTCGATGGCGCTGTCCAGCTCAACGAGAGCCTGTGCGTAAGCTGCAAACTGTGCGGCATCGCCTGCCCGTTTGGCGCGATCGAATTTTCCGGCAGCCGTCCGCTGGATATTCCGGCCAATGCCAATACCCGACTGGCGCCCCCCGCGCCGCCGGCGCCGGCCGGCGTCAGCTCGCTGCTCGACTGGGTGCCTGGGGTGCGCGCCATTGCCGTGAAATGCGACCTCTGCCACTTCGATGACCAGGGCCCGGCCTGCGTGCGGACCTGTCCGACCAAAGCGCTGATGCTGGTGGATAGCCGTGATATCGCCCTGGCCAGCAAGCGTAAACGCCAGCTGACCTTTAATACCGACCTTGGCGACTTGTCGCTGTTCCAGGCGCAACAGGGGGAGAGGGAATGAGTGTAATTGGATTAGTCAATCAGGCGGTGACATGGTACGCCGCCAGCGCCGTGCTGGCCTTTGTGTTTGCCATGCGTAAACCGCTCAGCGGCGCCATTGCCGGGATCGGCGGCGCGGTGGCCAGCGCCATGCTGGTGGTTGCCGGCGGCGCCGCGCTGTTGATGCCGGATCGGATCCACGGCGGCATGCTGCAGTTTCTCCATCTGACGATGCGGGTGGGCGGCGTGAATGCCTTGTGGCTGCTGGCCATTGGCCTGTCGGCGCTGCCGGTGTCGCTGTTTAACATTAGCTGGCATCGCCACCCGCAGGTGAAGGCCAACGGCCTGCTGGTCAACCTGCTGCTGGCCGCCGCCACCTGTGCGGTGGTGGTGACCAATATCGGCTCGCTGGTGGTGATGGCGGAGATCATGGCGCTCTGCGCGGCGTTTCTCACCGGCTGCGCCGCCTCCGGCAAGCTGTGGTTTGCCCTGGGTCGTCTCGGCACGTTGCTGATGGCCTGGACCTGCTGGCTGGTGTGGTCGACCTACGGCACCCTCGAGCTGGCGCAGATCAATCTTCAGGCGGTGGATATGATGCAGAGCCCGCTGCTGTGGCTGCCGGGGCTGGCGGGGTTCGCCCTGCTGGCGGGGGCTATCCCGCTGCACGGCTGGGCGCCGCAGGCGCACGCCGGGGCCAGCGCGCCGGCCGCCGCGCTGTTTTCCACTGTGGTCATGAAGGTCGGTCTGTACGGCATGTTAACCGTTTCGCTGGCCGGCGGCGTGCCGCCGCTGTGGTGGGGCGTGATGCTGCTGGTGCTGGGGATGATCACCGCCTTTATCGGCGGGCTGTATGCGTTGATGGAACATAACATTCAGCGCCTGCTGGCCTATCACACCCTGGAGAACATCGGCATTATCCTGCTGGGGCTGGGCGCCTTCGTCACCGGCGTGGCCACCCGCAACAGCACGCTGATGGTGCTGGGTTTCATCGGTGGCATGTATCACCTGATTAACCACAGCCTGTTCAAAACTACGCTGTTCCTCGGCGCCGGGGCGGTGTGGTTCCGCACCGGCCATCGCGATATCGAGAAGCTGGGCGGCATCGGTAAAAAAATGCCGCTGATCTCCCTCGCCATGCTGGTGGGGCTGATGGCGATGGCGGCCCTGCCACCGCTGAACGGCTTCGCCGGCGAGTGGGTTATCTACCAGTCCTTCTTCAAAATGAGCACCAGCGACCTGTTTATTGGCCGTCTGCTGGGGCCGCTGCTGGCGGTCGGTCTGGCGATCACCGGCGCGCTGGCGGTGATGTGTATGGCCAAAGTCTATGGCGTCACCTTCCTCGGCGCGCCGCGGAGCAAAGAAGCGGAAAACGCCACCTGCGCCCCCTGGCTGATGACCCTGAGCGTGGTCATGGCGGCGGTCTTCTGCCTCGTTGGCGGCATCGCCGCGCCGTGGCTGCTGCCGCTGGTGAGCGGTGCCTTCCCGCTGCAGGCCCAGGTGTCGAGCGTGGTGTCGCAGCCGATGATCGCGCTGCTGCTTATAGCCTGCCCGCTGCTGCCGTTCTTGTTGATGATCTTCTTTAAAGGCGATCGCCTGGCGGCGCGCTCGCGCGGCGCGGCCTGGGTCTGCGGCTACGATCACGAACAGTCGATGGTGGTCACTGCCCACGGTTTCGCCATGCCGGTGAAAGAGGCCTTTGCGCCGCTGCTGAAGCTGCGTCACTGGCTGAATCCAGTGCGTCTGGTGCCGGGCTGGCAATCGGCCTCGGCGCCAGCGCTGCTGCGCGGAATGGCGCTGGTTGAGCTGGCGGTGCTGGTGGTGATTGTCATTTCGCGAGGAGCCTGAGAATGAGTTTGTTAATTGCATTGCTACAGGCGCTGGCGCTGTTTGCCGTCGCGCCGCTGTTATCCGGGATCGTTCGCGTCGCCCGCGCGCGGCTGCATAACCGCCGCGGTCCGGGCGTGCTGCAGGAGTATCGGGATATCCTGAAACTGCTGGGCCGCCAGAGCGTCGGTCCCGACGCCTCGGGCTGGGTGTTCCGCCTGACGCCGTACGTCATGGTGGGCGTGATGCTGACCATCGCCACCGCCTTGCCGGTGGTGACGGTGGACTCTCCGCTGCCGGTGCTTGGGGATCTCATCACCCTGATCTACCTGTTCGCCATCGCCCGTTTCTTCTTCGCGATTTCCGGTCTGGACACCGGCAGCCCATTTACCGCGCTGGGCAGCAGCCGCGAAGCGATGCTCGGCGTGCTGGTGGAGCCGATCCTGCTGCTGGGCCTGTGGGTCGCCGCACAGGTCGCCGGCTCGACGCACATCAGCACCATTACCGATACCCTTTATCACTGGCCGGCAGCGCGCAGCATTCCATTGATTCTGGCGCTGTGCGCCTGCGCCTTCGCCACCTTTATCGAGATGGGCAAACTGCCGTTCGATCTGGCGGAAGCGGAGCAGGAGCTGCAGGAGGGGCCGCTTTCCGAGTACAGCGGTAGCGGCTTTGGCATCCTGAAGTGGGGCATCAGCCTCAAACAGCTGGTGGTGCTGCAGATGTTTGTCGGGGTCTTTTTCCCGTGGGGCCAGATGACCAGCTTCAGCGTCGGCGGCCTGCTGCTGGCGCTGGTGGTGGCCGTCGTCAAGCTGGTGGTGGGCGTGCTGATCATCGCGCTGTTCGAGAACAGCATGGCGCGTCTGCGTTTTTGTGCCACCTCCCGCGTCACCTGGGCCGGGTTTGGTTTTGCCTTTTTAGCCTTCGTCTCCTTGCTGGTGGCGTGATTTAAGAGAGTTTGAGCATGTCTGAAGAAAAAATCGGTCAACACTATCTTGCGGCGCTGCACCAGGCCTTTCCGGGCGTGGTGCTGGACGAAGCCTGGCAGACCAAAGACCAGTTAACCATCACCGTGAAGGTCAATTACCTGCCGGAAGTGGTGGAGTTTCTCTACTACCAGCAGGGCGGCTGGCTGTCGGTGCTGTTCGGCAACGATGAACGTAAGCTGAACGGCCACTACGCGGTCTATTACGTGCTGTCGATGGAGCAGGGCACCAAATGCTGGATCACCGTACGCGTGGAAGTGGACGCCAACAAACCGGAATACCCGTCGGTGACGCCGCGCGTGCCGGCGGCGGTGTGGGGCGAGCGCGAAGTGCGCGACATGTACGGCCTGGTGCCGGTCGGCCTGCCGGACGAACGCCGGCTGGTGCTGCCGGACGACTGGCCGGACGAACTCTATCCGCTGCGTAAAGACAGCATGGACTACCGCCAGCGTCCGGCGCCGACCACCGACGCCGAAACCTACGAGTTCATCAACGAGCTCGGCAGCAAGAAAAACAACGTGGTGCCGATCGGCCCGCTGCACGTCACTTCCGATGAGCCCGGCCACTTCCGCCTGTTCGTTGACGGTGAGAACATTATCGATGCCGATTACCGTCTGTTCTATGTCCACCGCGGCATGGAGAAACTGGCGGAAACCCGCATGGGTTATAACGAAGTGACTTTCTTGTCTGACCGCGTGTGCGGCATCTGCGGCTTCGCCCACAGTACCGCTTATACCACCTCGGTGGAGAATGCGATGGGCATCGTGGTGCCGGAGCGGGCGCAGATGATCCGCGCCATTCTGCTGGAGGTGGAACGCCTGCATTCGCACCTCCTGAACCTTGGTCTGGCCTGCCACTTCACCGGCTTCGACTCCGGCTTTATGCAGTTCTTCCGCGTGCGCGAAACCTCGATGAAGATGGCGGAGATCCTCACCGGCGCGCGTAAAACCTACGGTCTGAACCTGATCGGCGGGATCCGCCGCGACCTGCTGAAAGAGGACATGATCCAGACCCGTCAGCTGGCGCAGCAGATGCGTCGCGATGTGCAGGAGCTGGTGGATATGCTGCTCAGCACCCCGAACATGGAGCAGCGCACCGTCGGCATTGGCCGGCTGGACCCGGAAATCGCCCGCGACTTCAGTAACGTTGGCCCGATGGTGCGCGCCAGCGGCCACGCCCGCGATACCCGCGCCGACCATCCGTTCGTCGGTTACGGCCTGCTGCCGATGGAGGTTCACAGCGAGCAGGGCTGCGACGTGATATCCCGCCTCAAGGTGCGGATCAACGAGGTTTATACCGCGCTGAACATGATTGATTACGGTCTCGATAACCTGCCCGGCGGTCCGCTGATGGTGGAAGGGTTCACCTATATCCCGCACCGCTTCGCGCTGGGCTTCTCCGAGGCGCCGCGCGGCGACGATATCCACTGGAGCATGACCGGCGACAACCAAAAACTGTACCGCTGGCGCTGCCGGGCGGCGACCTACGCCAACTGGCCGACCCTCCGCTACATGCTGCGCGGCAACACCGTTTCCGATGCGCCGCTGATCATCGGCAGCCTCGACCCGTGCTACTCCTGTACCGACCGCATGACCGTGGTCGATGTACGCAAGAAGAAGAGCAAAGTGGTGCCGTACAAAGAGCTGGAGCGCTATAGCATCGAGCGTAAAAACTCGCCGCTGAAATAAGGAATCGCCATGTTTACCTTTATTAAAAAAGTCATTAAGACCGGCACCGCGACGCACGCCTACCCGCTGGAGCCGATGCCGGTAGATAAAAACTTCCGCGGCAAGCCGGAGCATAACCCGCAGCAGTGTATCGGCTGCGCGGCCTGCGTGAATGCCTGCCCATCGAACGCCCTGACGGTCGAGACCGATCTGGCCACTAACCAGCTGGCGTGGCAGTTCAACCTCGGGCGCTGCATCTTCTGCGGCCGCTGCGAAGAGGTCTGCCCGACGGCGGCGATTAAGCTGTCGCCGGAGTATGAGCTGGCGGTGTGGAAGAAAGAGGATTTCCTTCAGCAGTCGCGCTTCGCTATCTGCCACTGCCGGGAGTGCCAGCGGCCGTTCGCGGTGCAAAAGGAGATCGACTACGCCATCGCGCTGCTCAAGCATAACGGCGATACCCGCGCCGAGCTGCACCGCGAAAGTTTCGAAACCTGCCCGGAATGCAAGCGCCAGAAATGTCTGGTGCCGTCCGATCGTATTGAACTGACCCGCCACATAAGGGAGGCCAGCTGATGAGCACTTTACTTGGCCCGCGCGATGAAAACGGCATTCCGGTGCCGATGACGGTGGATGAATCCATCGCCAGCATGAAGGCCTCGCTGCTGAAGAAAATCAAACGTTCGGCCTACGTCTACCGCGTCGACTGCGGCGGCTGTAACGGCTGCGAAATCGAAATCTTCGCCACCCTTTCGCCGCTGTTCGACGCTGAACGCTTCGGGATTAAGGTTGTGCCTTCGCCGCGCCATGCCGATATCCTGCTGTTTACCGGGGCGGTGACCCGCGCGATGCGCTCCCCGGCGCTGCGCGCCTGGCAGTCGGCGCCGGATCCGAAGATCTGTATCTCCTACGGCGCCTGCGGCAACAGCGGCGGCATCTTCCACGACCTGTACTGCGTCTGGGGCGGTACCGATAAAATCGTACCGGTCGATGTCTATATTCCGGGCTGCCCGCCGACGCCCGCCGCCACCCTGTACGGCTTCGCCATGGCCCTCGGCCTGCTGGAGCAGAAAATTCACGCCCGCCTGCCGGGCGAGCTTGACGAACAGCCGACCGAGCTGCTGCACGCCGATATGGTGCAACCCCTGCGGGTGCGCATCGACCGCGAAGCGCGGCGTCTGGCGGGCTATCGCTATGGCCGGCAGATTGCTGACGACTATATGCGCCTGCTCGGCCAGGGCGACAGCCAGGTGCTGCGCTGGCTGGAGGCGGAGAAAGATCCGCGTCTGACCGAGATCGTCACCCATCTCAACCAGGTGGTCGAGGGGGCGCGTATCCGATGAGCGAGACGGTGGTGTTCAGTCAGCTGAGCCGTAAATTTATTGATGAGAACGACGCCACGCCGGATCAGGCGCAGCAGGTGGTCTATTACAGCCTGGCGATTGGCCACCACCTCGGCGTTATCGACTGTCTTGAGGCGGCGCTGAGCTGCCCGTGGGAGGCGTATCTGGCGTGGATCGCCACCCTTGAGGCCGGCAGCGCCGCGCGGCGCAAAATGGAGGGGGTGCCGAAGTATGGCGAGATCGTCATCGACAGCAGCCACGTGGCAATGCTGGCCAACGCCTTTGATAAAGCGCAGTCCGCGCAGACCCCGCAGCAGCAGGCGTGGAGCAAAGCGATGCTCAGCATGCTGCATGATATTCACCAGGAGAGCGCCATCTATCTGATGGTGAGGAGATTACGTGACTGACGTTTTACTCTGTGTTGGCAACAGTATGATGGGCGACGACGGCGCCGGACCGTTGCTGGCGGAGATGTGCGCGGCGAACCCGGCCGGCCAGTGGGTGGTCATCGACGGCGGCAGCGCGCCGGAAAACGACATCGTGGCGATCCGTGAATTACGCCCCGAACGCCTGCTGATTGTTGATGCCACCGACATGGGCCTTAACCCCGGCGACATTCGCGTCATCGACCCCGACGACATCGCCGAGATGTTTATGATGACCACCCATAACATGCCGCTCAACTATCTGGTCGATCAGCTGAAAGAGGACGTCGGCGAGGTGATCTTCCTCGGCATTCAGCCGGATATCGTCGGTTTTTATTATCCGATGACCCAGCCGGTGAAAGAGGCCGTTGCCCGGGTGTACCAGCAGCTGGCAGACTGGCAGGGCCAGGGCGGCTTTGCCCGGCTGGAGGCCGCAGACGATTAACCCTGCGGCGATCAGGGCTCCCCGACGGCGCGCGACTGGCCTGCCGGGAGCCCCGTTACCGGCGGCGCCAGCTCAAGATTCTCTATCACTAATTTACCGGGCGACACCGAGACTCTGACCTGCGTGCCGACCGGAAATCCCGCCTGCTCCAGCCAGTCGCCGTTCAGGCTCAGGGCCGCGTGGCGGGTGTAGCGCCGCGTCTCCCGCGTTTTGCGGTTCTCATGGCGTTTTCTGACATAACCCACGGTTAACTGGCGAATGGCCCTGACGATCCCTCTGGCTGCGGGGGGCTGCTGTACGTTCATGATCTGCTCCTTGCTGAAGATACCCCTGAAAATATACTGGATAAAATACCAGTTGTTGTGAACGGGAGGCAAACCAGAAACTGGAATCAGGCTCGAGAAAAAAACATGTAATGGATGCAACAGAAAGCAGACGCCCGTCCCCCGGTCAGCGCAGGGAGACGGGCGAGCGCCGGAGACGCGCTTAGTCGAGGTCGGCGCCGTTGCTGGCTATCACCTTCTGGTACCAGAAGAACGACTTTTTACGCTTGCGCGCCAGCGTGCCGTTGCCGGCGTCGTCGCGATCGACATAGACAAAGCCGTAGCGTTTGCTCATCTCGCCGGTTGACGCCGAGACCAGATCGATACAGCCCCAGCTGGTGTAACCCAGCACCGGAATACCGTCGCCGATGGCGTCGCGCATCGCCTTGATGTGCTCGCGCAGGTAGCTGATGCGATAGTCGTCATTGATCTCGCCCCTGGCGTCGATCTCGTCCCGGGCGCCGAGCCCGTTTTCCACCAGGAACAGCGGCTTCTGATAGCGGTCGTACATCATGTTCATGGTGATACGCAGACCCAGCGGGTCGATGCCCCAGCCCCATTCGCTGGCCGGAATGTGCGGGTTCTTCAGCGACTTGACGATATTGGCGGCATTGGTGTTGCTGGCGTTCATCTCCGCCGAGGCGCAGCGTGAGGCGTAGTAGCTAAAGGAGACGAAATCGACGGTGTTTTTGAGGATCTCGTCATCGCCCGGCTGCTTCGCAATGGTGACCCCCTTTTCCCGGAACACCCGCGCGGCCCACACCGGGTAGGCGCCGCGCGCCTGGACGTCAATAAAGAACAGATTTTCGCGGTCCTTCTCCAGCGCCATCCAGACATCTTCCGGCTTGCAGGAGTAAGGGTAGAAATTACCGCCCGCCAGCATGCAGCCGACCTGATTTTGCGGGTTTATCTCGTGGGCGATTTTTGTCGCCAGCGCGCTGGCCACCAGCTCGTGATGCGCGGCCTGGTACTTCACCTGCTCCTGGTTTTCTCCCTCTTCAAACACCAGACCGGCGCCGGAGTAGGGGCTGTGCAGCATGATATTGATTTCATTGAAGGTGAGCCAGTATTTCACCAGACCGTCAAAAGCTTCAAAGCAGGTGCGGGCGTAGTGGCTAAAGAAATCGACCATTTTGCGGTTGCGCCAGGAGCCGTACTCCATCACCAGGTGCATCGGCACGTCAAAATGGCACAGCGTGACCAGCGGCTCGATACCGTGCTTTTTGCACTCTTCGAACAGCGAGCGATAGAAGGCGATGCCCTGTGGATTCGGCTGCTGCTCGTCGCCGCGCGGGAACAGGCGGCTCCAGGCGATGGAGGTGCGAAAGACGCTGAACCCCATCTCCGCCATCAGGGCGATATCTTCCTTGTAGCGGTGGTAGAAATCGATCGCCTCGTGGCTGGGGTAGAATTCGTCTTCGCGAAGCGTGAAGCGCTTCTCCAGGCCTAATTTTACCGGCAGACGATGGGCGCCGTGGGGGAGGGTATCCACGGTGGCCATCCCTTTCCCCCCTTCGCGCCATGCGCCTTCAGACTGGTTGGCGGCCAATGCGCCGCCCCATAAAAATCCCTGTGGGAAACTCGCCATGCGTTACCTCGTTATCAATGATGTGTTCAGGCGTGGGTTGCCTGGGCCTGGGCCTGGCGCGCTCGGGCGTCGGCGGCGGCCTGTTCAACGGGAATATCTTCAAAGCCGAGGATCAGCGTCAGGGCAAACGACAGCACTACCGACAGCGCCATCACGCCAAACACCCAGACGATGGTCATTGGATTGGCTGGATCGAAAAACTGCACGCTGGTGAACAGCCCCGGCGCCGCCATCGAGTGGCTGGCCAGTCCGGCGATACCCGCCACCGCGCCGCAGATAAAGCCGCTGATCAAGCTGGCGATCAGCGGGCGTTTCAGGCGCACCGCCACGCCGTACAGCGCCGGTTCGGAAATCCCGGCCAGAATCGCCGATGCCGCGGCGGCCAGCGCCGTCTGGCGCAGTTCCGGGTTTTTGGTTTTCCACGCCACCGCCAGCGAAGAGCCGCCGAGCGACAGGTTAGCGCCGATCTCCGACGGCATTACCATGCCCTCTTTGCCGGTTTCGGCGATGGTCTGAATGATGGTCGGCGTAAAGACCCGGTGCATGCCGGTCATCACCAGCAGCGGCCACAGCCCGCCCATGATCGCCACCGACAGCCAGCCGAGATAGCTGTGGATCGTATAGACCAGCGCGGAAATGGCGCTACCGATCCAGATGCCGAGCGGGCCAATCAGCAGGATCGCCAGCGGGGCGGCGATCAGCACGATCAGCATTGGCTTAAGGAAGTTTTTCGTCACCGCCGGGGTAATGCGATCCACCCAGCGTTCGATATACGACAGGCACCAGGTCATCACCAGCGCCGGGATCACCGTGTAGGTGTATTTCACCGCGGTCACCGGGATAAAGGCAAATTCAACGTGTTCGCCCTGAGCGGCTTTGGCCATTAATTCGATAAACCCGGGATGCACCAGCACCCCGGCGATAGCGATGGCAAGCGACATATTGGTTTTGAATTTCACCGCCGCGGAGGCGGCCACCATCAGCGGCAGGAAGAAAAATGCGCCGTCGCCGATAAGCGTCAGGAGGGTCAGCGTCGGCGAGCCTTTCGGCAACGCGCCGCTCATCTCAAGGATCATCGCCAGCAGCTTGACCATCGATCCGCCGATAATCGCCGGGATCAGCGGCGACATGGTGCCGATCAGCGCGTCAAGGATCCCGGCGCCGATGCGTTTCAGGGTGACCGGCGCTTTGCCCTGCGGCTCGACCGGGCGCAGGTCGCCGGGCAGCAGATTCACCACCTCGCGATAGGCCTGTGAGACCGTGTTGCCGATGATCACCTGGCACTGGTTATCGCTGCGCACGACGCCGAGCACCCCGGTCAGGCCTTTCAGTGTAGGGCTATCGACCTGTTCGTTGTCTTTGACCACGAAACGCAGACGAGTCATGCAGTGGGTCACGGCGACGACGTTATCGACTCCGCCTAATGCCGCGACTATCTGTTGCGCCAGGGCTGCATAATTTTTCGACATCGGATTTTATCCTGTTTATCAATAGGGTACTGATCTGTTACCGCGCCGCATCGCCGGGCGATACCATGCTTTATAGGAAACCGGTTCCACAAAATCATGGTGAGTTTCATTTGATTGCACAAGAAATAAAAAAATATGATCTCAGTTTTGTGATTTTGATCGCTAATCGTCGCGGTGAGCAGGGGAGTGCTGTAAAAGCGGGAAACGTGCAGTACACTGCCTGCAACTTTTGCAACAGGAAGAATCACATGGCAACGATGCTGGAGGTCGCTAAGCGCGCGGGGGTATCGAAGGCGACCGTGTCGCGGGTGCTGTCGGGCAACGGCTATGTCAGCCAGGAGACCAAAGACCGGGTGTTTAAGGCGGTGGCGGAGAGCGGCTACCGACCGAATCTGCTGGCGCGCAACCTGGCGACCAAAACCACGCAAACCCTCGGCCTGGTGGTGACCAATACCCTGTACCACGGCGTCTATTTCAGCGAGCTGCTGTATCAGGTGGCGCGGATGACCGAGGACAAGGGGCGGCAGCTGATCCTCGCGGATGGCAAGCACAGCGCGCAAGAGGAGCGGGAGGCGATCCAGTACCTGCTGGATCTGCGCTGCGATGCGATCATCATCTACCCGCGTTTTCTCACTGTCGACGAGATGGATGAGATCGTTGAGAATCACTCGCAGCCGATCATGGTGCTTAACCGCCGCCTGCGCCGCCACGCCAGCCACTGCGTCTGGTCCGATCAAAAAGCGTCGGCGATGCGGGTGGTGGAGCGGCTGATTGCCCTGGGCCACCGCGATATCGCTTTTATTACCGGCTCCCTTGACTCGCCCACCGGCGTTGAGCGTCTTGCCGGCTACAAAGACGCGCTGGCTGGCCACGGCGTTACCCTGAACGAGGCGCTCATCGCCGAAGGGCGCTGGACGCCGGAAACCGGCGCGGCGGCAGTGGAGAGCCTGCGTCAGCGCGGGGTGACCTACAGCGCGCTGGTGGCAAGCAATGACGATATGGCCATCGGGGCGATGAAGCAGCTTCACCAGCTGGGCATTAAGGTGCCGGAGCAGGTCTCGGTGGTGGGGTTTGACGATATTGTGCTGGCGCCGTACATGGTGCCGTCGCTCGCCAGCGTCCGGGTGCCGGTGACGGAGATGATTAAAGAGAGCATTAATCGCCTGATATTTATGCTCGATGGCGGTGAATTCAATGTTCAGCAGAGTTTCCCAGGGGCGCTGATCGAGCGTGAGTCGCTGGTGGCGGGTCCCTGCTCTTGACGTCGTCAGCTGTCATCGTCACTACTGACGATGACAGCGCATCACCGATTAAAATCTATTTATTATCAATAATATAAAAATTGGAACGTATTATGCATACTCCGGCGCCTAACCCTCTTACTGCTGGAGAAATGGATGAACCGTTTCATTATCGCCGATGCGAGCAAATGCATCGGCTGTCGCACTTGCGAAGTGGCCTGCGTGGTGTCCCATCAGGAACATCAGGACTGCGCCTCCCTGACGCCGCACACCTTTCAGCCGCGTATTCATGTGATAAAAGGGGTCAATGTCTCCACGGCCACCGCCTGCCGTCAGTGTGAGGACGCCCCCTGCGCCAACGTCTGCCCGAACGGCGCTATCAGTCGCGATAAAGGCTTTGTTCACGTGATGCAGGAGCGCTGCATCGGCTGCAAAACCTGCGTCGTCGCCTGCCCGTACGGGGCGATGGAGGTAGTGGTGCGGCCGGTGATCCGCCATAGCGGCGCCGGACTGAACGTCGTGGCGGAAAAAGCCGAAGCCAACAAGTGCGATCTCTGCTTCCACCGCGACAGCGGCCCGGCCTGCATGGAGGTCTGCCCGACGCACGCCCTGGTCTGCGTAGACCGCAACAAGCTGGAGCAGATGAACCAAGAGAAACGTCGCCGCACGGCGCTGGCCTGGTAACCTCTGGCATGAACGGGGTGCAAATACGCATTCGCGGTAAGGTGCAGGGGGTGGGGTTCCGCCCCTTTGTCTGGCAGCTGGCTCAGAGGCTGGCTCGCTGCGGCGATGTCTGTAACGACGGCGAGGGCGTTCTGGTGCGGCTGGCCGGGGGCGATGACGGTTTTACTGCCGCCCTCGCTGCCCACTGCCCGCCGCTGGCGCGGGTCGACAGCGCCGACTGCGTCCCTTATCGCTGGGCGGCTCCGCCGCAGGGCTTCACCATCCGCGAGAGCGGGGCGGGGCGGATGCGCACCCAGATCGTGCCCGATGCCGCGACCTGCCCGGCGTGCCTCGCGGAGATGAATGATCCCCGGGCGCGCCGCTATCGCTACCCCTTTATCAACTGCACCCACTGCGGGCCGCGGTTGACCATCATTCGTGCCATGCCTTACGACCGGCCTTTTACCGCGATGGCGCCGTTTCCCCTCTGTCCGCCCTGCGAGGCGGAATACCGCGATCCCGCCGATCGCCGCTTTCACGCCCAGCCGGTGGCCTGCCCCGACTGCGGGCCGCGGCTGGAGTGGCGGGCCCAGGGTGAAGTGCGGCGCGGTGAGGCGGCGCTGCAGGCGGCTATCGCCCGGCTGGCGGCGGGCGACATCGTGGCGATAAAAGGCGTCGGCGGCTTTCATCTGGCCTGCGACGCCGGCAACCCCGCTGCTGTTGCCACGCTGCGGGCGAGGAAACACCGTCCGGCGAAACCGCTGGCGGTGATGCTGCCCTCTGCGGCGGGGTTACCTGCCGACGCCGTGGCGCTGATGGACTCCCCGGCGGCGCCCATCGTACTGATTAGCAAAGCGCAGGTCTCCGGCCTGTGCGACGAGATTGCGCCAGGGCTTGCGGAAGTTGGGGTGATGCTGCCGTCTAATCCGCTGCAGCATTTGCTTCTGCAGGCGCTGGCGCGCCCTATCGTGATGACCTCCGGCAACCTTAGCGGCCGCCCGCCGGCGTTAAGTAATACTGAAGCACTCAACGACTTAGCCGACATCGCCGACGGCTTTTTGCTCCATAACCGCGACATCGTGCAGCGGCTGGATGATTCTCTGGTGCGCTCGAGCGGAGAAATGCTGCGCCGCGCCCGGGGCTATGTCCCGGATGCGCTGCCGCTGCCGCCGGGTCTGGACAAGGTGCCGCCGCTGCTGGCGCTGGGCGCGGACATGAAAAACACCTTCTGCCTGGCGCGCGGGGGCGAAGCGGTTCTCAGCCAGCACTTCGGCGATCTTGGCGAGGAGGGCGTCGAGCAGCAGTGGCGCAGCGCGCTGCAGCTGATGCAGAGCATCTTCGCCTTTGCGCCGCAGCGGGTGGTGGTTGACACCCATCCTGGCTATCGATCGACGCAGTGGGGGGCGGCTCTGCCGCTGCCGGTGGAGACCGTGCTGCATCACCATGCTCACGCTGCGGCGTGCCTGGCAGAGCACCGCTGGCCGCTCGACGGCGGAGACGTTATCGCCCTGATCCTCGACGGAATCGGCATGGGGGAGAACGGCGCGCTATGGGGAGGGGAGTGCCTGCGGGTTAACTATCGCCAGTGCGAACATCTCGGCGGGCTGCCGGCTGTCGCCCTGCCGGGCGGCGACCTGGCGGCGCGTCAGCCGTGGCGTAATCTGCTGGCTCAGTGCCTGGCTTTTGTCCCTGACTGGCAGGATTACCCGCAGACCGGTACGCTGCGCCAGCGCAACTGGCCGCTGCTGGCGCAGGCCATCGACCGCGGTATTAACGCGCCGCGCGCCTCGTCCTGCGGACGGCTGTTTGATGCCGTCGCCTGCGCGCTGGACTGCGCCCCGGAGAGCCTGAGCTATGAGGGGGAGGCGGCCTGTCGGCTGGAGGCGCTGGCCGCCAGCTGCCCCGGCGTCAGCCATCCGGTCACGCTGCCGTGGCGCGGCAATGCGCTGGACCTGGCCACCTTCTGGCGACAGTGGCTGCGCTGGCAGGCGAGCCCGGCGCAAAAAGCCTGGGCATTTCATGACGCCCTGGCCAGCGGACTGGCGGCGATGGCCCGCGACTGTGCGACTGCCCGCGGCATCGACACGATTGTCTGCAGCGGTGGGGTGCTGCATAACCGTCTGCTGGCGGCGCGATTGACCTTTTATCTGGCGGATTTTACTCTGCTGTTTGCGCAGCAGTTGCCGGCCGGCGACGGCGCAATCGCCTATGGTCAGGCGGTGATCGCCGCCGCTCGCGTTCAGGCTCAAGGAACACAACAATGATAATGACAGTTTTACGCCAGCAGCCGCGCGCCGCGGGCCTGGTGTTGGGGTTGATCGCGGCGAACTTACTGGCCTGGTGCTGGGCGCTGCAGGCCTTTGGCGACAGCGGCGCGCTAATGGCCGCCAGCCTGCTGGCCTGGGGCTACGGCCTGCGCCACGCGGTGGACGCCGATCATATCGCGGCGATTGATAACGTCACCCGCAAGATGATGCAGCAGGGGCGGCGGCCCTTCGCCGTCGGGGCCTGGTTCTCGCTGGGCCACTCATCGATTGTGGTGCTGGCCTCGGCAGCGATTGCCGCTACCGCCACGGCCTTCAGCGCGCAGATGAACTGGCTGCACGACACCGGTAGCGTCATCGGCACCGCTGTGTCGGCGCTGTTTCTGCTGGCGATGGCCTTTATCAACCTGGTGATATTGCGCAGCGTCTGGCGTAGCTTTCGGGCGTGGAAGCGGGGTGAGCCGTTGAGCGACGAGATCGTCAGCGGCGGCGGGGTGATGAGCTGGCTGTTTGGCAAAACCTTTCGTCTGGTCAGCCGCAGCTGGCAGATGTACCTGGTCGGTTTCCTGTTCGGCCTCGGGTTTGATACCGCCACCGAAATCGGCGTGCTGGGCATCTCCGCCGCCGGGGCGTCGAGCGGGATTTCCGTCTGGTCGATTATGGTCTTCCCGGCGCTGTTCGCCAGCGGCATGGCGCTGGTGGACACCCTCGATAACGTGCTGATGGTCGGCGCCTACGGCTGGGCGTTCAGCAAGCCGCAGCGCAAGCTTTACTACAACATGACCATCACCGGCACTTCGGTGGTGGTGGCGCTGTTTATCGGCGGCCTGGAAGCGCTGGGTCTGCTGATGGATAAGTTTGCGCTCAGCGGCGGAATATGGCGCTGGGTAGGGGCGTTAAACGACAACCTCGGCGACGCCGGGTTTGTGGTGGTCGGGCTGTTTGTCGCCTGTTGGGCGCTGTCGGTGCTCAATTATCGCTGGCGCGGCTACGATAATCTGGCGCGTTAGGTTCAGCATTTTCCCGGCTTGCGCTGCGCTAAGCCGGGCGATCATCACTCTCTGGCGGCGCTTCTCTGCGCAGGTTCCCACCGGTCGTCACGAACCATCGCTCTACGCTAATCAGCTCACTTATTTAACTCATTGAAAAATTATACTTTTTAATTAAATCTCAACGCTCCCCCCGTTTAAACGACCTGAAACATCTGTGATTTACCTCTTATTTACATAATTTAAACCAGTTGTTAACTGGATAAAAACACGGCAGCCTCGTTATAGTAGTTTTGTGAAATAAAACTTGGTTGTACATTGTACAACAATGAGTGAGGTGTTCATGGCGATCGTTAGCGCACCGTACCTTGCGGTCAGAACGTGTGGCTGGCGTTACAGCGTGAAGCGCCATGGCAACCCGAGCCGCCCATCCTGATCTTCGGGCGCGGCAAAACGGACGCATCAGGCTGAAGTCACTTATTGCATCTCTACATCGTTTTCCTGATAAACATAATGAAACCCTGCGAGGAAACCATGACCGATCAATTACCGAACCGCGCGAACGATAACGACGCGCTGGAAAAAGAAACCATGCGACGGGTTATCTGGCGCATCCTGCCTTTCCTGGTGGTGAGCTACCTGGTGTCGATTATTGACCGGGGCAATATAGGCATGGCGGCGCTGCAGATGAATGAAGATCTGGGGCTAAGTAAGGCGGCTTTTGGCTTCGCCAGCAGTTTGTATTTTGTGGCCTACTTTATTTTTGAAGTACCCAGCAATCTGGCGATGCAGAAGGTGGGCGCACGCTTGTGGCTGCCGCGCATTATGATCAGCTGGGGAGTGGTATCGATGTGTATGGCGCTGGTGCAAAATACGACCTCACTGTATATCGTCCGTTTTTTGCTGGGCGCTGCCGAAGCGGGCTTCTTTCCGGGCGTGGTGCTTTATCTTACCTGGTGGATCCCGTCGCGCTACCGTGCGCGTATCATTGCCTCTTTTATGGTGGCCATTCCGCTGGCTAACTTTATCGGTTCACCGCTTTCAGGGTTGATCCTGACCCTGGATGGCTGGTTAGGGCTGCGTGGCTGGCATCTGTTATTCATTATTGAAGGGCTGCCGGCGGTACTGCTGGGAATAGCCGCGTTTTTTATTCTGCGCGACCGCCCTCACCAGGCCGGCTGGTTAACCGAGCGGCAAAAAACGTGGCTGGAAAACACCCTTCAGGCGGAGCGGCAACAGCAGACACAGATCGGCCACACCACGACATGGCAACTGTTGAAGCATCGCCAGATCTGGCTTATGGCGCTGATTTACGCTGGCGCTTCTTCTGCCGGCACCACGCTAAGCGTCTGGTCTCCACAGCTGCTGAAGTCGTTCCATCTTGATAACCTGACCACCGGGCTGCTGAATGCCATCCCCTATGGCCTGGCCTCGGTGCTGATGATTGTATGGGGACGCAGTTCGGACCGGAATAATGAACGCCGCTGGCACACGGCCCTTGCCCTCTTTATGATTGCGGCTGGCGTGTTCGCGGCATTTATCAATCTATCGCTGCCGGCCACCATTATGATCCTCAGTACCATACTGATTGGCGCATATGCGGCGAAGGGCCCCTTCTGGGCGCTGGCATCGGGCTGGATGAGCAGCACGTCAGCTGCCGCCGGGCTGGCGGCCATCGGCGCGATCGCCAACCTGATTGGCGGCGCGGTGATGGTGAATGCCTATGGCATTATTAGCGAACGGACAGGAAGCTATACGCTGGCGATGCTGCCGCTGGCCGCCTTGTGTCTGGCAGGCGGTATTGCGGTGCTGGCGATGGGGCGCCGTTACTCGCAGTCTGCCAGGCAGGAAAAACAGGTGACCCATTAATAAGCAAAGGCGGGATTTTTCCCGCCTTCTCAGCAAAGCTTACTCTTTCACACCGTAAAACGTTTCGCAGAAAGGCTTGCTGGCCCCTAGCTTGAGCGACAGGCGGTTGGCCGTCTCCTGCATGAGCTGGCTGATGCCGCTCGTTTTACGATCTTCCGTCAGACGCGATGCCGGCCCGGTCAGGGCCAGCGCCGCGATCAGTTTATCATGGACGCCAAAAACAGGCATTGCGAAGGCCGCAGTGTGCGGGTCGCGCGCGCCGGAGGTATAGAACGGCAGCGTCGGTTCGTCTTCTGGCAACGATTCACCCAATCCCCAGTGGCGTAAAACCTTGCTGATAGCGGAACCATCCAGCGGGAACTGGCTGCCGGGCAGGTTGCTGTGGCGTAATCCCTGGGAGGCTTCGGCGCGGAACAGGCACAGGCGTTGCCCACCTTCAATCACATACCAGCTCGCGCTTTCGCTGGAGGCCTGCGACAGCGCCTGCAATTCCGGCTGTACGACTCTGGCAAGTTCAAATGATTGCTCATAGAGCTTGCCGAGATAGAGCAAACGGTGGCCGAGCGTATAGGTGCCATCGTCGTGCCGGATGATGTAGTTCATTCGCTCAAGCGAATTCATCAGGCGATAAACGGTTGTTTTGTGATATCCCGAAAGCTGGGCCAGCTCGGTTAACGTCAGACTGTCATTACCGGGACGGAAGCAGTCAAGTAAAGCCAGCGCCTTTTCAACGGCAATTACGCCTTCATTCCCCATCATGTTCTCCTTTTTGCCGACCAAAATTGTACCTGAATTTTGTGAGTAACTTCGTGTTTACATCACAAACAACTTCGCAACACTGGCGAAAAGCGACGCAATGCTCGTATAGTTGTTTTATATAGTACACACAAGTTGTACCTAGTAAAACAAATGGAGAATCACCATGTCTGCTTCACAACAGAAACTCATCAATCTTGATATTGCGCGTGTTGACGCGGAAGAGGTCCGTCAGGCTGCCGAATTTCAGGCCGCCATCCTGGCTGACGTAGCCGGACGCCGTGGCACATTACATGGCCGCATCAAGCCGCTGGCGCCGCATATGACGGTTGCCGGGCCGGCGATTACCGTAGAGGTACGCCCAGGGGATAATCTGGCTATTCACGCCGCAATGGCCGTCGCCAAACCTGGCGACGTGCTGGTCATCGACGGGAAGGGCGATCTCTCCTGCGCGCTGCTGGGAGAGATCATGGCAACGCAGGCGCAGGCCAGCGGTATCGCCGGGATCGTCATCGATGGCGCTGTTCGTGATGCGGAAACCTTAAGTAAACAACGCTTTCCGGTTTTCGCAGCCGGCCTGAATCCGTGCGGCCCCACCAAGTTCATTCCTGGCCGGGTCAATCATGCCATTTCGGTCGGTGGCGCCGCGGTGCAGGCAGGTGACTTAGTGGTAGGGGATATTGACGGCGTGGTTGTTATCCCGCGCGATGAAGTCCGCACTATCATCGAGCTGGCGAAAGGTAAACTGGAAATGGAATCAAAACGTCTGGTTGCTATCCGCGACGGCGACCTTCGTCCGCACTGGCTGGAGAGCGCTCTGCGTCAGGCGGGGATGCTGAGCGAAGGGGAGACACTGCCATGAGCGCTAAAAAAGTCATACTGATTACCGGCAGCGATTTGGCTGACGCGGCGCTGGGGATGCTGGAAGATTACGAACTTGTCTTTGCCGGCCGCCAGCCTACAGAGGCCCAGCTGATCGCGCTGTGCCAGCAGCACAATCCCGTCGCCATCCTGGTGCGCTATGGCCACATCACTGCCGCCGTTATGGATGCCGCCCCGGCATTGAAGGTGATTGCCAAACATGGCAGCGGCATCGATGTCATTGACGTTGAGGCGGCTGCCGCGCGCGGCATTCTGGTTCGCGCGGCGACCGGGGCGAATGCCGCCGCGGTTTCCGAACACACCTGGGCGTTAATTCTGGCCTGTGCTAAGTCGGTCATTCCGCTTGATCGCCGCCTGCGCGAAGGGCACTGGGATAAATCAACGCATAAATCGCTTGAGCTTGAGGGCAGAACGCTGGGACTCATCGGCCTCGGCGCCATTGGCAGCCGGGTGGCGAAGATTGCCTGTGCCTTTGGCATGAAGGTTCTGGCTTACGATCCCTATGCGAAAGCGGTTCCGCCGGAATGTGAACGTGTTGCTGAACTTAGCGAGCTGCTCATGCAGGCCGATGTGCTGTCGCTTCATTGCCCTTTGACGCAACAAAACAGGGGAATGATCAATGCCGCCACGCTGGCGCAGTGTAAGCCGGGCGCCATCCTCGTGAATACCGCGCGCGGCGGGTTGATTGACGATGCGGCGCTGGCCGCGGCATTAAAAGCGGGGACCTTGCGCTGGGCGGCGCTTGACAGCTTTAATAGTGAACCATTAACCACGCCGCATATCTGGCAGGCGATCGATAATGTCATTCTCTCTCCGCATGTGGGCGGCGTTAGCGATGCCTCTTACGTGAAAATGGGGACCGCCGCCGCGGCCAACATTCTGCAGGTGCTGCAGGAGTTGGCTCAGACAGAAACAACGTATTAAGTGTTAACCGAACCTGCGCTCCCGGTTAATTATTCTGCCCTTATGCACTTACGGGCGGCGTCCGCAGGCCGGGTAAGCGTAGCGCCAGCCGGCGAAATTAACGCGCAACAGGCTGCGTGGGAGGTAATCAACGCTTGCCCGGCGGCGCTGCGCTTGCGCGGGCCTACAATGTTTGAGCTTACGGGTTACATCCGTAGGCCGGGTAAGCGTAGCGCCACCCGGCAAAATAACCGCGCAACAGGGCTGCGTGGGAGGTAATCAATGCTTGCCCGGCGGCGCTGCGTGTATTGCAGATACGGTTATCGGAATGCCACTTTGTCACTCCGGCAACAGCGTCTGTCGCCTGTAACTTCAGCGTACATTGCGCTCCCGGTTAATCTTCTGCGTTATGTCTTTCATGGCGCAGGGAGCGCACAGGGGGCGGCCAGTCGC